>Ga0123338_10000088_pt1 | contig 96001 bp, 74 predicted proteins | sample grotaG_FD_89793 | JGI IMG/M metagenome (GOLD analysis project Ga0123338, IMG submission 89793) | Glacier valley bacterial and archeal communities from Borup Fiord, Nunavut, Canada, to study Microbial Dark Matter (Phase II) -... | ecosystem: Environmental > Aquatic > Freshwater > Ice > Glacier ... | reverse complement strand
CTGAGCCTCGAGTCGGTCGGCTGGCTCACACTCGTTGCACACCCCGGGACCAACGATTTCAGCTCTCACGAACCACCGCTGCGCTCGCCGCTCCGAAAAGCCGCATCGACCAGCCTATCCTCCCTCGGAGTCGTGCACGTCGCTCGACATCAGCGGTCGGTTGCCAACGCGGATCACGACGTGCTTGCCGGCGCGCACGAGCAACATCTCGCCGACGGTCAGCGCTGCGCGATCCAGGATCTCGTCCGTCATGGCGACACAGTGTATGCGTTCCCGTGGCCCACAGGTCAGCGGTACGGCGGCGGGGCATCTCATCGACGACGACATCGGCGAGTGTTCGCGCGGCTGCTCTTGAAGCCACTCCAGAACGAGGGAGAGGTCGATCACCGTCTGGCCGGCCGCCGAGAAGGACTACGGCCGGGTCGCCACGTAGACGTGGGGAGTTCCTGTCCGATCGCTCGACAGGTAGAGCCGACAACCATCGTGCGAGAGCCAGTTCGGACCAGCGACCGAGCCGTCCACGCTGAGGTTCGAGATCTTCGTGGCGGTTCCAAATGCATCGAACCTTGTCGCGCGCGTCGCGGTGAAGATGTCGCCGAGGCCATCACGATCCGAGCGAAAAAAGATCGCGAGGCCGTCGAGCGCGAGCACCGGATCGTTGTTGTTCTCGTTGCCCACCGCGATGCCTGCAACCGGCATTGGTGGAGCGTACATACCAGGGGAGGTCGAGGCCGAGTGATAGAGCTCGAACGGACCCGTGCGGTTCGACGCGAAGTACAGCTCGGTTCCATCCGCCGTCGTGAACGCTTGCTGGTCGTCCGCCGTGGACGAGACGCCGGCGATCAATTGCGCCGGCCCAGCCGGCAGCGCTCCCGCGTACAGGTCCAGACCACCCGCGCCTCCTGCGCGGTTCGACGCGAATACGACCGACGTGCCGTCGGCGCTGACCGACGGATCGAAATCGAAATTCGGTGAATCGAGGGCCGTGAGCGCCGACACCGTGAACGGCGCGGCCATCTCCGGCCGCGTGACCGCGAAGAGATCGATGTTGCCGTCCCGACCGCTCCAAAATGCCCCCGCGAGCTCGTTCGCTTGCAAGGTCAACGTCGCATCGGTGCCCGGTCCGACGAGCTCGGCGATCAGGACTGGTGCACGAAACGGCGACGCGGTGCAGTCGCTCGACGCGTCGGGAGGCGCAGCGTCAGGACCGGCGGGTGCGAAGTCGATCCGCCCGCAGCCTGCGACCATCATGATGAGGAGTCTCGCGCGAATCGCCCGAGCATCTCACGCCACGGAGCCGCTCGATGGCATTCTTTGGCGACCAGAGCGTGGACCACGTCATCCACCTTCGAGGGGACAAATGCTCTTACACGCGGCGTAGTTCACCGTTACAGATCGCTCGGGTAGTCGAGCCGTTCAGTCCGGCACCGCAACGCCGGTTGCGGTCACATCGAGCAAGCTCCCGAGGTTGGCGATGGTCGCGTCGCGACCGCCGAGCTGGCCAGTCTGGCCGCCGAGCCAGTTCCATTCGATGAACTTCACGATCGACGAGTGCTCGAGGGTCACATGCGAGATTTCGTTCGCGCGCGCGAACGGCCCGATCGCGAGCAGTGGAATGCGCGTGCCGTAGGGCTGACCATCGATCGTCGGCCCTGTCGGCGGCGCGACGTGATCGAAGTAGCCGCCGCCCTCGTCCCACGTCAGGAGTACGAGCGTGTCCGTTGCATAGTCGCTCGCCGCGATGGCATCGATCACCTGCTTCGAGAAGTTGACGCCATCCGTGATCGTCGTCGCGTAGCCGGGATGCTCGCTGTGATAGCCGCTGCCGCGAATGTAGACGACCTGCGGCAACGCGACGTTGGCGAGGTCCTGCGCGAACTGCGAGTAGTCACGGAGCGTCTCGGGATTGTCCCGCCCGGCGCTGAAGAAATCGCTCGGCACGTCGTCCGGATCAAACGTGCACGGGTACAAGCCGATGCTGAACCGGCAATCCGCGGGTGCGCGCGGACACGTGCCGCCGTGATGGGCATCGACCATCGCCTGGTAGCCCTCGGCATAGAACGACCACGACACGCCCGCGGTGTTCAAGAGGTCCCCGATCATCGGGTCGGGAAAGCTCGTCTTCGTCGTCACCAGCGCGCATTCACTGCCGATCGCGTCGGGCTCGAACGCGTTGTCGAGAAACTCGAACTTCGCGCGGACGAGATAGATGTCGTTCGACGCGCTCTGGCCAGCGACCGGCTGGAAGTACCGATCCGCGAGAGCACCGGTTTGCGCGTACTGCCAGTACGTCGCCATCGTCGAGCTATCGGCGTACGCGAAGTGCCTCGCATCCGAGCAAGCGCCGGCGCCCGTGACGTAGCGATCCATCAGGCCGCCATCCTCTTCGGCGAGCTCGCACGCCTGCGTGTGATCCGGGTCGAACGCCGCGTTCGCCGCATCGTCGAGAACGATCGGTGCGGCACCCGATGGTTCGAGCGCGGGCCCGGCTTCGCAACAACTCTGTCCGGTCGTGCAGGTCGGCGCCGACCCAGCGGCGGCGCTGCAGTAGCGCCCGAAGTAGCTATCGAACGTGTGGTTCTCCTGGACGACGATCACGACGTGATCGATCTTCGACATCGGGCACGGCCCATCGCAGCTGCCCGGTGTTCGCGTCGGCGTGCTGCTGCAGGCCGCGAGGCAAAGCGTCAAAATTGTCACTCTCAAGAGCCAAAAGTATCATCAACTTAGCCGAGCAGCTGGAGCTGCCCGGAGAGCGACAGCGCCGAGATGGCAGCTCGGCTTCGCGAAGCGCCGTTTGGTTACCTATGCGCGCGACTTCGATGACTACCGGCTGTTTCATCTCGCGAAGGAGAGGGAGCGGAGGGAGCGCACACACAAGTCACGCTATTCCGACCGTGCGATTCCCGACCCGCTGCGCTCGAGGCCACCGATGTTGCGGTTGGTCAAGTGATCGGAATTACTCTCGTCGAGCGCGACGCGAAAGAGCCGCACCCAATCGCTATTCGATAGTAACGGGCGCGCAGGTCGAAACACCGGCTCCGACGATCGTGTGGCCCGGCGCGTTCGTCTTGCCCTTTAGCACGCCGGTATCGCTAACTTGATAAACAGTGGTGTTCGTCTCGGGATTGAAGCCGCCCGAGTTGTCCTTCTCCAAAAAGATCCAGTAGTCGCCGCCGTAAAACGCGAATGCCCAGGCGCGCGGGTCTCCGACGAATGAACTGTCGGTCAGTGGAAACGTGTGGTCCGCGAGACCGGTGGTCTTGTTGATTTGTTCGATCTTCGGGTTGCTCGCGTCCGGGAAGAAACCCCAGAGTTCGGAGTTCGCATTGCCGGTGAGCTCGGGCGATCCTGTAACGGAACCCACGGCCGTCGGCGTGTAGGTGGAGACGTCGAGCGTATTCAGCGCCGAAGTCGCCGTCGGGTCCACGTTCGAACCGCCCGCGATGAACAACTGATCGATGCTCCCACCAGCCGTCGTTGTCGAGAAGCCCATGCCGAACTCTTTAAGGTTGCCCGGGTTGAACGTCGTTGCCACGCAGGTGAGGGTCGCACTGGTGGTGTCGACTTTGTAGAGCTTCGTACCGTCGACGGCTCCGTTGGTGGTGGTGCTCTGTTTGACGTACAGAACGTAGGCTTGCGAGTTTCGATCAACACCCATCGAGAACGGGGTGTAACCGGTCGGCGCTGGGCAGCTCAGCTGACCGAGATCAGTGAACACTTTCGTTGTGGGATCGAACTGCGACAGCATGTTGTTCGAATCGACGACGTAGACCAGCTTCGCCGACGCCGAGCAACCATCGCCGCTGCCGTTGCCACTGCCCGAGCCGTTGTTGCCACCGTCGTTGGTGCCGAAGTTGTCATCACGCGTGGACGGCCCGCAGGCTGATGCGGCAGTGATTCCAAGGACTAGTGCAAAGACGGTCCGCTTCATGGAAGCCTACGCTACCAAAGATCCGCACGCCGACGCGTGTGAAAATAGTGCGCTACGTCTCGAGTCGGCCGACGCGGCGAAACGCCACTGCGAGCCAGATCGCCGAGATCACGACAAGGGCGATGGCGCCGTAGACGGGTGAGGTGTCGGTCTGGAGATCCGCCAGCGTGGTGGTCGCGTGCGTCACGCTGAGCCAGCGCACGCTGGCGGGAACCTCGCCGAGGGGCAGGTCGATGATGAGGACGTAGATGATGGCGAGCGCCATGCCGCGCTTGGGGAACAGGGTGGCGATGCCGCACGCGACGACGGTGATCCCGGCGGCGCCGAAGCCGAGCCCGACCATGCTGAGGGTGGAGGGCAGGTGGTGGAGCGAGACGACGATCGCGATGACCCAGCTGCCGAGCACGACGATACCGGCGAACGGGGCGAGGGCGAGCAGCTTCCCGGCGATGATGACCCAGCGCGCGATCGGGCGGGACCACAGATAGGTGGCGGTCCGCTCTTCGATCTCTTCGGCGATCGCGGGCGCGCCGTAGAGCGGCGGCAGGATCGCGAGCACGAACACCTCGATGCCCATCGTGGCATTCGTGATGTTCAGCGCTTGCTTGGCCTGGCCCATCGCGCCCGCGAACATGACCGGGAGGAACGCGATCGCGAGGCTGATCCACAGGAGCTTGCCGCGCGTGACGCGGGTGAGCGTGAGGCGCGCGAGGGTAGAGAGTGCCTGGGCGGTCGTGGGGACGCTCATGCGCCACCTCCCGCACGCGTGAGGTAGGCGAAGACGGCGCCGAGGTTGTTGTCGGGCGAGGTGAGCTGGCGCACGGCGATGTTGTTCGCGAGCACGGCGTCGGCGATCTCGGCGTAGCAGCGATCGGGGTCGCGGGTCTCGACAAGCGCCGCGTTGCGCTCGAAGACAATGCGTGCGACGTGCTCGGAGCCCGCGAGCGCGGTGCCGATCGCGTGCGGGCGGTCGCACTCGATGCGGATGCGATGGGGCTGCTTGTCGATCAGCTTGCGGATCTCGTAGACGTTGCCCTCGGCGAGGACCTGGCCGCGATAGATGACGACGATCTCGGAGGTCAGCGCCTCGATCTCGTAGAGCACGTGGCTCGAGACGACGATCGTGGTGCCGTTCTGGCCGAGCTTCTTGATCCGCTCCACGATGTCGGCGCGCGCGATCGGGTCGACACCGGTCAGCGGCTCGTCGAGGAGGAGGAGATCGGGTTTGTGGGCGATCGCGGTCGCGAGCTTGACGCGCTGGCGCATGCCCTTTGAGAATCCGCGGACCCGCCGGTTCATCGCCGTGGTCATGCCCATCTCGGCGAGCGCGGCCTCGGCGGCCTTGTTCGCATCCGCGCGTGGCACTCCCGCAAGCTCGGCCATGTACGTGACGAGCTCGCGTGCGGTGAGCTCGTCCCAGGTCTTCTCGTGCTCGGGGGCATAGCCGATCCGACTTCGCACGGTGGCATCGATGAACGGATCCGCGCCGAACACGGTGAGCGTGCCGCGCGAGGGTGCGTGGAGGCCCGCGATCATCTTGATGAGGGTCGACTTGCCGGCGCCGTTCGGCCCGAGGAGCCCGACGATGCCGCCCTTCAGCGACCACGTGATGTCGGACATGCCCAGCACGTTGCCGTACCACTTGCTGCACGCCCGGACGTCGACGACGTCGACGACGTCGACGACCGCGGCGGTCACGTCGAACCTCCGACGCCACTGCGCTGTGCGTGGCGGAGCTGGACCATGATCGCGCCGATCGCGAGCGCACTCTGCACGCCGAGCGAGATCAAGCAGGCCGCGAGCGGGAGATCGTCGAGGCGCTGGCCGAAGATCCCGATCGGATTGCCGAGTGCGTAGGCGGTCACGCTGTGAAATGCATGCCCGATATCGAGCGCGCCGAGCGGCAGGTTCATCGCGTGACCGATCGCCGTTGCCATCGACCCGGCGATCACGTACCAGCCGGCCCACACGCCGAGCGAGTAGCGCGGGTTCGCGATCATCGCGGAGAAGCCGAGCGGGATCGCGGTGTACGCGATCGTGCCGACGATGCCGACCGCGACCACTTTCGGGATCAACCACAGCTGCGGGATGAGCTCGGAGACATCTTTGTAGCCGGTGAAGCCGATCCGCATCAGCGCGACGAGGAGCGGGCCGCCGATCAGGATCACGCCGACGAGCAGGAAGTAGCCGGTGAGCTTGCCGAGGAGATAATCGATCGGCCGAGTCGAGCGCGCGAAGTAGAAGACGAACGCGCCGCTCGCGAAATCCTGCGCGATGATCGTGGCACCGAGCCGGAGTGACAGGACGAACGCGATCTTCGCGAATAGATCGAGCGCGAACGGCAGCGCCATGTCGGCGAACGTGGTCTGGATCCCGTGGCCGAGGTGCCAGGTCTTCGAGGTCGCGATGAAGATGAACACCGCCGCGATCGCGGTGACGATCACCGCCGCACCGAGCCACGCCTTGTAGCGGAAAAAGGTTTGCCAGCCGTTCGCGATCGTGTTGCGCATGATCACGCGCCAGCGTCGCGACGCCTCCTGACGCGTACCGGCGTAGCGCTTGTAGCCAAGGTCGTGGATCTCGCTCATGGCGCGACGCCGATCACGCGCAGAAACGCGGCCTCGATGCTCTCGCGGCGAACCTCGATGCCTCGGATCTGGAGCTCGACGGCGCGCGCCTGGCGAAACACGAGCTCGGTCGTCGTGTGCGGCGGCAGGTCGACCGAGAGCTGGACCGGCGAGCTCACCTTGCAGGTCGCCCCCGCGGCCGAGAGCACGTCGGCGAGCTTCTGCGCATCGGCTTTGACCTCGACGGTGAGCGCGGTGTCGTCGCCGTACGCGCCACGCAGCTCGTCGATCGTGCCGACGAACTTGAGCGCGCCCTGATGCATGATCACCGCGTGGTCGCAGATCCGCTCGACATCGGGCAGGAGGTGCGTCGACAAGATGATCGAACAGCCGCGACGGCCGGGGAGCTCGACGATCAGATCGAGCATCTCGTCGCGCGAGCGCGGATCGAGCCCGTTCGTCGGCTCGTCGAGAAACAACAGCTCGGGATCGTGAACGAGTGCCTGCGCGAGCTTCACTCGCTGCTTCTGACCGGTCGAGTAGCCGTCGACCGGTTGGTAGCGCTTGTCCTCGATCCCGGCGTAGTAGAGCGCCGCGTGCGCGCGCTGCATCGCTTCGGTGCGCGGCAAGCCCGAGAGTTCGCCGGCGTACGTGCAGAGCTCGACCGCGTTCATGCCACTCAGAAAAGCTTCTTGCTCCGGCATATAGCCAACGCGATCGCGGATCGCGGAACCCTCGGTCGCCGACGACAGCCCGAGGACGCGCGCGCTGCCCTCGAATGGAATCAGGCCGAGCAAGCACTTCAACATCGTCGACTTGCCGGAGCCGTTCGGACCGAGGAGGCCGATGACGTTGCCGGTGATCTCGGCGGTCACATGATCGAGCGCCTTGATCAGCGCGAAGTTCTTCGAGAGGTCGGTCAACTCGACGACGTTCACGGCAGCACCTCGAGCGTCACCGGCACCACGCCGGCCTCGATCATGTCGAGCTGCTTGGCCGCGGCCTCGGACAGATCGATGATCCGCGTGCGCTTGCCGAAGGGACCGCGATCGTTGATCCGCACCACCACGCTGCGCCTGTTCCGCTCGTTCGTCACGCGCACCATCGTACCCATCCGTAGCGTTCGATGTGCGGCGGTGAGTGCACGCTTGTCGAATCGTTCGCCCGACGCCGTCATCTGCGACTCGTTGTAAAACGTCGCGTAGCCGCGAACCGTCGAGCCCGCGACGGGCTGCTCGTGCACGACGTGCGTCTGGGTGCCGCCGCCGCAGGCGGCAAGGACCAGCCCCAGGACGACAAGGGAAAGCGCCGGACGAATCACCGGGTGCAGTTCGCGCCGATGGATTTGCCGGCTTTATCGAGCGCGGCCTTCCGGAGCGACGCGCCGGTCGGGCCGTCGCCGAGCTTCTTGCGCGCCTCGGCCCCGTGACCTTCGCCGAGAATGTCGCGCAGATACGCATCGCGCTGGAACGTGTCGGAGTGGAGCTTCGTGTGGCACTGGCCCGCGCACAGATCCTCGGGCGGAGCCTTGATGATCGCGAGCGGCTTCTCTTCCCCGCCTTTCGTCACGTGGATCGATCCCGGTCCGTGGCAGGTCTCGCACTGCACGTCGCGCAGCGGTTCGTTGTGCGCGAGGTTCGAGCCCCCCGGCTTCTGCCAGCCGGTGACGTGACAGCCGATGCAGTCGTAGTCGAACTGCTGACCGCGATCGACGAGCGTCTTCCATGCGGTCGCGTGCACGGTCTTGGCCCAGAACGTCACGGCCGCATCGTGGCAATCGCCGCACGCGCTCATGCCGACGTAGCTCGCCTGGCCTTTGGCGGGCGGCACCACCGGCTTACCCTCGGCGGCTTTGACGTTCGCGGCACCGGCAGCGGCGTAAAACGCGTTGACCTCAGTCTGCGCGGGCACGGAGCAGGCTAGCGCTTTGTTGATCTTCACCTGATCGAGAGTGAGAAAGCTCCCGGAGGCCGGTGCGACGAGCGGTTGCTTCGCAAGCGCATCGCGCGCGGCGACCACGCCGGCACGCTCTTGCTTCTTCCGCGCGACGAATGCGGCATCCGAGGTCTCATCGGCCGCGAACCGAAGGAGCTCGGCATCGCGCGACGCGAGCTCCTTGTCGTACGCCGCGATCTTGGCCTTCGCCGCCGCCGGACCGATCGCGTCGACGAGCGGGCCTGCACCCTTCTCGTAGACCTCGATGCGCGAGACGATCTGGCCGCGGTTGCCGGGGATGACCATCCAGCCACTGCCGACCTTGGTAGGTTCGACTTCGATCTCTTCGGGCTCCGGCGCGACCTGGCCGAGGCCCGCGATCGCGAGATCGATGCCGCCGATGTCTTTGACGAGCTGGCTGGCTTCGCTCTTCTTGGACGCTTGCACGAGCGCGATCACGACCTGCGCGCCATTCGCCTTGAGCCTGGCGACCGCGAGCTTGCCCGCGGCGACCGGATCGCTGACCTCGACGTTGCTCGAGCGGGCGAACGCGCTGAGGGCGATCACTCCGAAGACGCCGACCTTCGTGTCACCGACCTGCGTGAGGACCGGCGGCTTGGTGGCGTAGCCGCTCGTGATGTTCGATTCGACCCGCGGGAACCGCTGCTTGTCGGGGCCTTTCGCAGTATCGGCGGGGCCGAGGCCGACCGCGGCCACGTTCAACTGTTTCGTGTACAGGCTGGCGAGCAGGTCAGCCTTGAGCTCTTCCTGTGCATCGAGGTTCGATGGCACCGGGTTCTGCGAGTAAAGGAGGGACCCGGCATCGACCACCAGGACCGGTCCGGCCTTTCGCGCGTCCTCGACCAGCTGGGTCGTCCGCGTAATATCTCCGAGCGGGTCGGAGGTGCAACCGCAGGGGCCGATCTGGCCGCGGAGCTCGGCGAGGGCGAAGACCGTGAAGCTGGGTCTCGACGGCGTAGCAGTGGCTTGCGAGCCGCTGGACCCGTTCCCGGGGGTCTTCACGTCGCTCTTGTTGCAGGATGCCGAGGCCAGGATCAGGGCCACGACGGCCAACTGCCTAAACATGCAGTGCATATAGCACGTTGACACCGCATGCATGTCTCGGTAGATATGGCCGCTTCCGAAACTCTAGTTCGAGGAACTCATGGCCGTTGCTCTCCGCATGTCACGTCAAGGCAAGAAAAAGTCGCCGTTTTACCGCATCGTCGCCGCCGACAAGCGGAAGGCGCGCGACGGCAAGTTCATCGAGCTGCTGGGCACCTATCACCCCACCACCAAGGTGCTGAAGCTCGATCAAGAGAAGTATGCACACTGGATCAAGGTTGGCGCGCAGCCGTCCGGCACGCTCAAATCGATCGTGCTCCGCACTGCTCGTACGGCTCCGAAAGCCGTTGCTCCGAAGGCCGCGTAGCCCGTGGCAGAAAATGCCGCAGGCCCGGATCTCGCCGAGCTCATCCGCTACTTGGCGGTGAACCTCGTCGACAAGCCCGATGAAGTTCACGTGGAGCTCGTCGAAGAGCGCTCCGCGAACGTCTACGAGCTCGAAGTTGCCGAGTCCGACCTCGGCAAGGTGATCGGTCGCGGCGGCAAGACCGCCCGCGCGCTGCGAACGGTCGTGCAGGCGATCACGCCGCGCGACCGCAAGCGCACGCTCGTCGAGATCCTCGAATAACAGCTCCGTCGTGGCTGCCCCCGTCCGCATCGAAATAGGCGGTGTCGCGAGGGCGCACGGCATCCGAGGCGAGGTCGTGGTTTTTACCCACGACCCCGATTCAGAGACGCTCGGCGATGTCGAGACCTGCTTTGTCGGTGGGGTCGAGCGCAAGATCCAGAAGGCCCGCAACACCCACAAGGGGTGGCTCGTCGGCTTCGAGGGCGTCGGTTCGCGCAACGACGCGGAGCTCCTCAAGGGCAAGCCCGTCGAGGTATTTCGCGCTCAGCTCGAGCTTGACGAGAGCGATGTCCTGCTCTCCGACATGATCGGCTGCACGGCGCAGACGCCCGATGGCACGTCGTGGGGCACGGTCGCCGAGATCCAGCGCGGCGCATTTCAAGATCTCCTCGTGATCCACCACGGCGAGATCGAGCGTCTGCTTCCGCTCGTCGACGATTTTGTCACCGGCGTCGATGTCGCGAAGAAGCTCGTGTTCGTCGATCCGCCCGAGGGTTTGCCCGAGAGCAAATTGCTCAAACGGTGACCTCTATCAAGTTCACGGTCATCACGATCCTGCCCGAGCTGATCGAGCCCGCCCTGACCGCAGGGGTCGTTGGTCGCGCGAAGCAAGCCGGCACGATCACGGTCGAGTGCATCTCGCCGCGCGAATTCACGCACGACAAGCACCGCACCGTCGATGACACGCCATACGGCGGTGGTCCCGGCATGGTGATGAAGCCAGAGCCACTGCTCGCCGCTATCGACAAGGCAGGCCCCGGACATCGCATCCTGCTGTCTCCCGGTGGCGCACCGCTCACGCAGGCGCGCGTCACGGAGCTCTCGAAGAAGGATCACCTCGTGCTCGTCTGCGGGCGCTACGAAGGCGTCGACCAGCGCGTGATCGATGTGGCGATCGACGAAGAAATCTCCCTCGGTGATTACGTGCTCTCGGGCGGCGAGCTCGGTGCGCTCGTGATCATCGATGCGGTGTCGCGCCTGGTGCCCGGCGTGCTCGGCGATCAGACCTCCGCCGACGACGAATCGTTCTCCGCCGGGCTGATCGAATATCCGCAGTACACGCGTCCGCTCGAGCTCGATGGCCGTGCGGTGCCCGCCATCTTGGCCGGTGGCAACCACGCCGCGATCGCCACGTGGCGGCGCCAGCAAGCGATGCAACGCACCGCGGCTCGGCGGCCGGATCTCTGGAGAGCGTTTCGCCAGACCAAGGCCGATCTCAAATCGTTTCCACCGCTCGCATCGCGCACGCACCTCGCGCTCGTCCATCACCCCGTCGTCGATCGCGTCGGCAAGGTGATCACCACGGCGCTGACCAACTTCGACATCCACGATCTCGCGCGCTCGTCGATGACGTACGGCCTCGCGGCGCTGCACTTGATCACGCCTGTCACCTCGCAACGCGATAAGGCCGAGCACATCGCGCGCCTGTGGATGGGCGACGATCAGGGCGAGCACCGCGCGCGTGCCCTCCAGCTCGTCCGTACCGCGGACTCGATCGAGACGGTGCTCGCGGCGATCACGGCCGAGTACGGCCAGGCGCCGCGGGTGGTCGCGACCTCGGCCAAAGCGAGCTCCTTTCCAGGCGCCGAACGCCGGATCCCGGCCGAGATGGTCGCGGAAGGTGCGCTCGATCCCGCCCCGATGCTGGTCCTGCTCGGGAGTGGCTGGGGCTTGGCAGATTCGCTGATTCCTTCAGTATCTCGAGTTCTTACGCCGATCGAAGGCGCTACAGACTGGAACCATCTCTCGGTCCGATCGGCAGGAGCGGTCCTCCTCGACCGACTCTTCGGCCGTGTGTCTTGACGGGCACTGCCTTTCTCCCGTAGAAACCAGCCTCCAATCAGCCTGTTAAGTAGCGGGCCGAGAGGAACGAAAGACCTTTCCCAATGGAAGTCGCCATGAGTGCCCAGCGGATTCTCGAATCGATCGACAAGAGCCAGCGTCGTCAGGCAGCTCTGCCTGAGTTCCGTGCCGGCGACTCGATCAAGGTGTGGGCGAAGATTCGCGAAGGCGAGAAGACTCGTCTCCAGGCGTTCGAAGGCGTTTGCATCCGGCGCGTCTCGAAGGGCGCGCGCTCGACCTTCACCGTCCGCAAGATCTCGTACGGCGTCGGCGTCGAGCGGATCTTTCCCGATCACTCGCCAAATATCGACAAGATCGAAGTGATCCAGCGCGGCAAGGTCAACCAGTCGCGCCTGTACTACTTGCGTGACCTCTCCGGTAAGGCCGCTCGCATCAAGGAGCGCGACGGTAGCTACGAGAAGCCGCCGGAAGAAGTCGTTGCCGAGCCCGCCGCAGGCGCCGAGCCCGCTGCGGCCGCTCCCGTTGTCGTGCAGAAGCCGAAGAAGCCGCGCAAGCCCGACAAGAAGAAGTAGTTTCTCCTCGGAGAAACCCGAAGGCTCGGTCTCAGGACCGAGCTTTTTTCGTTCCGGAGATCGATCCAGAATGGTCGTCCGAAAACCGGACAGCATGATCGTCAGAGCCGTCTGGTACGCCGGAGAGATGGCGACAACGATCGAGACCGGCGCGAGGAACGAGGACCGCGCGAGCGCGTTTCTCGAGGACCTCGGCTACTCCATTCTCGAGCGGAACTTCAAGACCCGGCTCGGCGAGCTCGATGTCGTCGCGCGTGATGGCGAGGTCCTGATCTTCGTCGAGGTTCGTAGCCGGACGACGGGATCGTTCGGCCACGCGGCGGAGAGCGTGAACCACGTGAAGCAGGCCAGGGTCGCGAGGATGGCCGCGCTCTACATCGGCTGGCGCCGGCCGATCTTTCAGCGCGCTCGGTTCGACGTCCTGGCGGTCACCGCACGCGCGATCGATCACATCATCGACGCGTGGCGGCTGTGAGCCGAGAGCAAGGCCGAGAAGGCCAGGTTACTTGCAGAGCGGGTACTGCGAGTTGCCCAAGCGCCCCGAGAGGTTGCAGCAGGCGTTCGAGGCGTTCGAAGCGTCGCACGCCTGCGGCTCGGCGAGCTGGCCGGACTCCGGAATGACCACGTAGTCCTTGCAGATGCAGAACTTCTTGCAGCAGAACGGGCCGACGGTCACGGCGACACCGCACGTGAAGCCGAGCGTGCAGGGCGACTCGGGGACGCGATCGCAGTCGCTATCGGCCGAGCACTCGGCGGTGCAGAGACCGGCGTTGCCGGCGGGGTAGACCGAGCCGGGCGGCAACGCGCGGCCGAGCGGCTCACGAAGACACGTGCGCGACACGCAGTCGAGAGACGGCGAGGCGACGACGACTTCCGACGGAGCCGGAGTCTCGCTGCCGAGGTCACAGATGCGCCCGACGGGATTGCTCGTGCATGCGCCAACGGCGGAGAGCAGAGCAAAGCCCAGGACAAGGAAGTGACGGGGCGAAATCATCGGGGGCGATAATAGAGAGCCTGATGGTGCAGTCAAGCGGGCCGCCCGGGTCATGAGCGTTAGTGACCAGAGGGGTACGATCCGTTGCGCGGGCAAATGCGCAACCATTGGGTGTTTCGGTGTGTCCCCTTGGCTTGACACATCCGTGCGGCGCAACGATTATTTCGCCGCTCCAGCTATTCGGCTGTGGGCGCTCTGGAGGAGCTGATGCACCTGCTTCGTAACGCGTCCCTAGCCGCACTGGCTGTCGTTTTCGCCTCGGCGACTGCGCATGCCGATCCCAAGAAGGCACCCGCCAAGGGTGGCGACATGGAGTTCGAGCCCGAGAGCGCGGCTTCCACGCCGCCCTCGAAGACCCTCGAGCGCGCGATCAAGCTCTACGACAAGAAAGATTTCTTCTCTGCCTCGATCGAGCTCAAGAAAGTGCTCGATGGCGAGAGCGGCGACGACGCGAAGAACAAGCAACGTGCCGAGTTCTTCATGGGGAAGACCCTCTATCAGATGGGCTTCTACGCCGGCTCGATGGCGTACTTCGACAAGATCGTCCAGGCCGGCGACAACCACACCTACCATGGTGCGGCGCTCAAATGGCTTGCGGCTCTCTCTCGCGTCCTGCCGGAGAGCTCGGGCATTCTCGAGAAGATCGGATCGTACGATCCGGCCGCGCTGAACGACCCATCGCTCACCTCGGTGAAGGACGAGCTGCGGTTCTTGCTCGGCCGCCACTTCTACAAGCACGGCGATTTCGACAAGGCGACCTCGCTGTTTCAGCAGGTCGATCGCCAGTCGGCCTTCTTCATCAAGGCGAAGTTTTTCGAGGGCGTCACGTATGTCCGCAAGTACGAAGGCAAGCCGGCCGTCGACGCGTTCAAAGACATCCTCATCATCGGTGAAGAGCGCCCCGCGGCGTACACCGCCGACGATATCGACAACTATCGCGAGCTCGCGCAGCTCCAGATGGCGCGGGTCTTCTACTCGACCCAGCAGTTCGACACGTCGATCAAGTACTTCGAGAAGCTGCCGCAGGATTCGGCCGACTGGGCCGAGTCGCTGTTCGAGGCTTCGTGGGCGTACTTCATGAAGACGCTCAACTCGAAGGCGCTCGGTAACATTCACACGCTGAATGCTCCGTACTTCGAGAACCAGTACTACCCGGAGGCGGTGCTGCTTCGCGCCGTCATCTACTTCAAGTACTGCCTCTACGATCAGGCCGATGAAGCCATCCAGGACTTCAACGACAAGTACGGCCCGCTCACGAAGAACTTGAAGGACATCGTCGCGAAGTACGACGACAACGCCGAGTTCTACGAGTACGTGAAGAAGGTCAAGGCGAACAAGGCCGGTCTCGACGAGAAGACCCAGCGCCTCGTCATGAGCGTGCTCAACGACAAGACGCTCCTCAAGAGCTTCGCGTGGGTCGATGAGCTCAACCACGAGCTCGACATGCTGACCAAGTCCGACAAGGCGTGGCAGACCACGCAGGTCGCGGCCGAGGTGCTCCAGGAGCTCACGGTCCAGCAGTCGGTCGCCGCGGGCGATGCAGGTAAGGTCGCTCGCGATCGCGTCGATCGGCTATCCCGCGAGCTGGGTGCATTGGCTCGTGACGGTACGAAGATTAAATACGAAATCTTGGAAGCCAAGGGCAACAAGATCAGTGCTGACGCTGTCGGTGCTCGTGTCTCTTCCGAGCATAAGGAAGAACCGATTATTATTGACGACGAACACTTTCAGTGGAAATTTGATGGTGAGTACTGGAAGGACGAGCTGGGTTATTACCGGTTCAAGATTCGGTCTCGCTGTCCCAAGCAGTAGTCAAGACTAGGTCCGTCGGCTCCATCGCCTCGCCCAACCTGACGATGATGACGACCGAACCAAGTAAACAGGCACCCCCGACTCGCGAGCCAGTTGGTTCACGGGATCGGGCTTCCTGCGTTCGTCACCACTGTCAGCACTTGTCGGCTCGCCCTCGTCTCGCCGCTGTGTTGTAGTCCCGCCGGGGAAAAAGGAACCGCTATGTCCAGATCGAAGCTCGCGTTCGTGACCACACTGCTGATCGGGCTCCCCGTCAGCAGCGCGTGGGCCGACTCCAAGTACAAGCGAAACCAGGACGTCAAAGTCGACGTTCACCTGTCCGACAAGGTCAAGCCGATCCAGGCCAAGCCCCAGGACAAGTCCGAGTTCAAGCCCGAGCTCACGGCCGATGCCGTGCTCTCGATCGAAGGCTTGGTCTCGAACATCCGCAACGAGCAGGAACAGATCCTTGCTCAGTTGATCGATCAGACCCCCGATAGCGAAGTCGAGGAGAAGTCGGACTACTACTTCCGGCTCGGCGAGCTCTACGCGAAGCAGCAGCGCTTGTTTCGCCTAAAAACGGCCGAGCTCTCGATCGCTGTCGACAAGGCGAAGACCCCGCAAGCCAAGGCTCAGGCGCAAGCCGCCGCGAACAAGGCTGGCGACACGGCGAAGCAGTATCTCCTCAAGGCCGTGAAGACCTACAAGGGTCTCACCGACAACGACGCCTTCCGCAACTATCCCAAGATGGATATGGCGCTCTTCTACTACGGGTACACGCTGCAAGGCGGCAAGTACATGAAGGAGGCGCGAGCGGTCTACGACAAGCTGCTCAAGAACTATCCGAACTCCAAGTACGTCCCCGAGGCGCACCTCGCGTTTGCTGATTACTTCTTCGAAGCCGGTCAGCTCGACGACGCCGAGGCCCGCTACAAGATGGTCCTCAAGTTCCCGAAGTCTTCGGCGTACTGGTACGCGATGTACAAGATGGGCTGGATCCATCTCAACAAGCAGCGCTACCAGGACGCGCTCGAGACGTTCTTCCAGGTCGCGAACGCGACGAAAAGCGACAAGAAGCAGGAGGTGCTCAACCGCGCCTCGAAGAAGGACTTCGTCCGCGCGTACGCCGAGATCGGCAAGGCCGACCAGGCGTTCAACGCGTTCAAGCGCGTCGATGCGAACTACGCGTTCGACATGGAGGCGATCCTCGCGGACCTCTACCTCGCGCAGGGCAAGAGCGACAAGGCGATCTACACGTACCGCGATCTGATGAAGCGCGCGCCGACGAACAAGAACGTCTGCCTCTGGCAGTACAACGTCGCGCACGCGGCACTCTCGATGCCGGGCGCGGCTAACTCCGACAAGGTCGGCGAGATCGAGAACCTCGTGAAGCTCTACGGCGTGCTCAAGCCGAAGAAGGTCCTCCCGGCCGCCGAGGCGCAGGAGTGCCACGACAACGCCGCCGCGATGTCGGGTGAGCTCGCGCGCGCCTACCACTCGGAATCAGCGAAGACCAAGAATCCGGAGACCCTCGGCTACGCCGAGAAGCTCTACCGCGTGTACCTCGAGGTGTTCCCGGACGCCGAGGACTACGCGCAGACCCAGTACTTCTACGCCGAGCTCCAGTGGAGCCGCGCGGAGTCAGAGAAGCAGCCGCGGCTCCAGACCGAGCTGTGGGAGAACGCGGCAGTCGCGTTCACCGATGTCGTCAAGACCGGCAAGGTCGACCCGAAGCTGATGAAGGAATCGGCGTACGCCGCCGTGCTCGGCTGGAAGAACGCCCTCAACGTCGACCCGCGCGTCAAGCAGCAGGTCGTCGACGAGGATACGAAGGACCAGACCAAGAAGCCCGAGCCCAAGCCAATCCCGGCGCGCGAGCAGAAGATGCTCGGCGCGTTCGATATCTACATCAACTACATCAAGGATCCGAAGGACGACGAGCTCGTCGGCATGAAGTTCATGAAGGGGAACATTTATCGCCGTTACAACCACTTCGACGAGGCGACCCCGATCTTCGAGGACATCCTCAAGAACCACCGGACGCACGAGACGGCGGAGTACTCGGCGAACCTCCTGCTCGACATCTACAACCGTCAGCAGAAGTTCGACGAGCTCGGCGCCCTGGCCGACAAGCTCGATGCGGACAAGCCATTCCTCGAGGGCAAGGATGACCTCAAGGGTCGGCTCGCCATCATCAAGAAGAAGTACCTCAGCGACAAGGCGCTCGCGCTCGAGGCCAAGGCCAAGGAGACCAAGGACTTCAGCGCGTACATCGCGTGCGGTCTCGCGTTCCAGGACATCTACAACCGCAACCCGGAAGAGCCGAGCAACGACGAAGTGCTCTACAACGCCGGTGTTTGCTTCGAAGAAGGTAAGTCGATCGGCGCTGCGATCAGCACGTTCAACACCCTCCAGAAGTACTTCCCGAACTCGAAGATCACGGCGAAGGCCGTGGCTCGCCTCGGCAAGGCGTATGGCGATATCGCGTTCTACGATCGCGCTTCGGACAAGCTCGAGGAGTACGCGAAGAAGTACGCCGGCGAGAAGGATGCCCACGACGCGATGAACGACGCGGTGCTCTATCGCAAGGGTATCGGCGACGACGCGAAGGCGATCGACGACACCAAGTACTTCATCAAGACGTTCGGCACCAAGAACAAGGAAGACGCGGCGAACGCGAGCTTCTCGCTCACCTCGATCTACGAGAAGGGCGCGGACAAGGACGCGGTCGTCAAGCACCTCCGCGAGTACCTCCACGACTTCGGCGGCAGCGGTTCGGACAAGGCGATCATCGCGAACGTGAAGATCGGCCAGATCTTGTTCGAGCAATCGTGCCCGGTGAAGCAGGTCGATGGCTCGTGCGTGAAGATCACCCGCGAGCGCGCAACGGCGAAAGAGTCGAAGAAAATCAATAAGAAGAAGACCAAGGAAGTCTACGTCGCGCCGCTCCAGTGCGGCCCGGACTCGAAGATCAAGCTCGTCGTCGTCAAGCGCGACGAGCGCAAGCTCAAAGAGGCCCTCGCTGCCTTCAGCACGGCCGAGAAGGAGTTCGAGAAGAAGGGCGGCAAGACCGGCGGCGACGACGGCGGCGCCAAGTACTACTACGGCATGGCGAAGTTCGCCGAGGCGGACATCGAGTACGAGAAGTACCTCGACATCCGCTTCCCCACGAACCTCAACTTCGGCGACGGTCTCCCCGAGCACAAGGCGGTCAAGGAGAAGGCGCAGAAGCGGTTCAACGACTGGTTCGAAGGCAAGTCGAAGGCCTCGGTCACGGCGACCACGAAGTACGCCAAGGTGCTCGAGATCAAGGACGCGGCGAACTCGATCGCCGCGGCCGCTCGGATCGGACAGATCACCCAGAACTTCTCGGATCAGCTGTTCACGGCCGAGATCCCGAAGGAGGTCCGCGCGACCCAGATGATCGAGGGCTACGATCTCGCGCAGGACAAGGTCGACGCGTATTGCGATGCGTTGACCACCGCTGCTGAACCCCTCGCGAACAAGTCGCTCGAAGCCTTCGGTGCTTGCCTCGGCAAGTCGACCGAGCTCGGCTGGTTTAGCGATTGGTCGAAGCTTTGCGAACGCGAGCTCGGCCAGATCAAGCCCGAACAATTCCCCACGGCCTCCGAGGTTCGTGGTGATTCCGATAACGTTGCCCCGGTCATCGCGGTCGAGCCCCCGGCGAAGGTGGACTAAGTTATGAACAAGCTAACGCTCATTGCACTCATGACTGCTGCCGCGTGTGGTGGTGGCCAGAAGACCGGCAGCGGTGGTGGTTCCGTGCCGCCGCCTCCCCCGATCAAGTCGGGCGGTACCGGTGACATCTCGTCGACGGGCCCCACGGCGCCGAAGGCAGAGATCTCGAAGGACGCGCGCCAGGACTACCAGGCGGCGGTCGCGTTCTTCGCGACGACCGACAAGTCCGGCTGGAACGAGTCCGCGTGCCGTCAGTCGGCCGAGAAGTTCCAGGCCGTCGTGCGCGAGCACGCGGATCTCGTCGCTGCGCAGTTCATGGTCGGCCTCTCGTACGACCGCTGCAAGCTGCTCGATGACGCCACCAAGGCGTACCAGCAGGCGACGAACATGAAGGGCGATCCGACCAAGCAGGCGATGGCGCTGTCGAACCTCGGCACCATCTTCTACAAGCAGGGCAAGATCGACGGCGCCAAGCAGTATTGGGACTCGGCGATCAAGGCGAATGGCAAGCTCGTCGCGGCGCGTATCAACGTCGCCTCGCTCGAGCTCGAGCAGATGCGTCACACGACCGCGAAAGACCCGAAGTACAAGCAGCTCGAGGAAGACGCGCGGATCAACCTCTCGAACGCGCTCGGCGTCGAGTCGGATAACGTCGAGGCCTACACCGCGTACGGGCTGCTCTACATGGAAGGCTGGGCGGCGAACAAGAACCGCCTCCTGCTCGCGAAGCTCTTGCTTGACGAAGGCAAGAAGCGCAACGAGAAGTATGCGCCGCTCCAGAACGCGTACGGCCTCTATTACATGCACCGCGGCGCCTTGAACGAAGCGCTCGCGTCGTTCAGCGGCGCGGTGGCCGCCGATCCGACCTTCGCCGAAGCGCGTCTCAACGCGGGGCAGCTCACGCTGAACTTCCGCAAATACGACGTCGCCAAGGAGATGTTCGGCAAGGCGCTCGAGATCCAGCCGAAGAACTACGACGCCGTGATCGGCCTGGGTATCGCGCTGCGCGGACTCAACGATCTCGATGGTGCCGAGGCGGCCTACAAGAGGGCGCAAGGCATCGCCCCGAAACGGGCCGACGCGTACTACAACCTCGGGGTCCTCTATAAGGACTTCAAGGCCAACAAGACGAACGACCCCGATCCAATCAAGGCGCTTCAGGCGTCGCAGACCGTCTACAAGCAGGCTCGCGACTTTTTCCAGCAATCTCTCGACAAGGACGGCGACGCCGCAGACAAGCAGGAAGCCAAGAACAACATCGGCGACTGCGACAAGGTCGTGAAGCAGCTCGATAACGCGATCACGAGCCTCAAGAACGCCCCGCCGCCGACCCCGGCGCCGATCGCGCCGGCGGCGGCCCCACCGGCCCCGGCCCCGGTAGCGTCGCCCGCTAAGTAGCTAGAATTAATAGGCTGGCGAGGACAGCGTCCCGCCCCGTCACCATGTCTGGCCATCGCGGATCTTTTTCGAACGAATCTCAACTTCTCGGGAACCTGGAACAAGGTCGTGGTGTCTGAGTCTCCGTGGATACGGATCTCTGCACCGCGACCCTTCGTAAAGAAGGATCGACCATGCGGAAGCTCGTTCTCATCTGCCTCTCTCTCGCGATGCTCACCTCGATCGCTGCTGCCGACGACAAGAAGGCCGCTGCGGGCGCTGGCAAGGTCAAGACGTACGACTTCTCGGGCGACACCATCGAAGGTGATCTCGTGAAGCCGGAAGGCTCGACCGTCGATGCTCGTGACTTCGCCAAGCACTCGTCACTGATTCGCATCCGCAAAGACTTCATTCCCGAGATCATCAAGTCGGCCGAGGACTTGTAGTCAGGCGCGGCCCCGAGCCGCGTCCTGATTACCTCCCGGCCAACACGTAACGCTCCAACTGGAGATCACTATGGCCGGCGCAAAAGTACCCCTCACGTTCAAGATCTACAAAGGCGACCAGTTTATCCGCGAGGAGAAGCTGAGCCTTTCGGTCATCAAGCTCGGTAAGGTGCCCTCGGCCCACCTCAAGCTCGATGACGAGACCGTCTCGCGAATGCACGCGATCATCGAGGTCAACGGCCCCGGTGACGTGAGCATCATCGACCTTGGTTCGACGAAGGGTACGTTCGTCAATGGCCAGAAGGTCAACAAGGCCAAGCTCCAGTCGGGCGACACGATTGTCGTCGGCGAGACCAAGATCGAGCTCTCGATCGGGGGCGCTGAAGATGAAGATCCGCCGACGAAGGTCCAGGCGCCGCTGGTGCAGGACATCGTCGCTTCGAGTCCGCGTCCGCCGCAGCCGCCGGCCGCTCCGTATCAGCCGCCGACGCAAGCGCCAGCCGCACCGCCCGCCTATGCCGCGAGCATGGGCGGCCGAGCCGCACCGACCGTCGCTGCGGGTCCGGCCTCGGTCGCCGCGCCGATGGCACCGTCTCCGTCCGTGCCGTCGCCGGCGGTTCGCCCGCCGCAATATCACGCACCAGCCGCTGGCCCGGCGCTCTACTCGACTGCGGTCGCGCCCGCCGCTGGTTTCCAGCAAGCGATGGCCGGCGAAGCTGATGATTTCGGTGGCGCTCGCGCGGTCGAAGTTGCGGCCATGCTCGGCGACTCGGTCGTTGGCGTGAAGCACTGCATCGACCCCCAGGGCGGCAAGATCTCGACGACGACGATGGGCCTCTTCGGTATCGGCGTGGTCACGCTGCTCGCGTTCTTCATCGCGTTCGGCACCGGCGTCGATAATGCGGCCTACAACAAGGGTCGCTACGAATACGAGACGACGTGCTTGATCAACAACAAGCCCGACCCGGGCTGCGTCAAGAGGCCGGGTCCCTCGGTTCGGCCGCGCGTGCTGTCGCCATGGTTCGACTTCATCGCGTTCGGTGGTTTACTCGCTGCCCTCATCACGCTGACCTCGGCGGTCTCGCGGATGAAGAAGGAAAAGGAGAGCCCGTGGGTTCGCATCGGCACTGCTCCGGGTGTCGAGTTCCCGACCGAAGGCGCCCCATCGGCCTCGTTCGCTCTCGTCTCGCCGCACGGCGATGACTTTGCCTTCCACTTCGGTCAAGGCATGGAAGGCGAGATGGTCGTCGGCGGTAAGTCGACGTCGCTCGCCGAGTTGGCTTCGCAGGGCCGCACGACGATCTCGCCGATTCCGGCGAACGCTCGGATTCGCGTCCGCACCGGCAAGACCACGTTCCTCGTGTCGTCGGTGCCTCGTCCGCGTCGCCACGCGGCTCCATTGATGAACGTCGAGACGCCGTTCCTGATGTCGCTCGGCGGCACCGCGGCTGCCTTCGCGATCATCATGCTGCTGCTGTTCCAGGTCCCCGTCGAAGACACGACGACGAACATCGACCTCGCGTCGCTCGAAGACACCTCGACACGTACCAACAACGCGACGCAGGATGATCCCCCGCCGCCGCCCGAAGAGGACAAGCCGGACGATGGCAAGGACGAGTCGGGTGGCACCGGCACGGCCATGGCGCTCGACGAAGGCAAGATGGGCAAGAAGGACTCGAACCGCGCCGAGGGTCAGTACAAGATGCAGAAGACCCAAGAGGATCCGCAGCTCGCGCGCCAGCAGGCGATCGAACAGGCGCGGACCGCCGGTATCCTCGGTTCGACGGCTCTCGTTCAGGGTGGCGCGTTCGCGTCGCTGACCGGCACCGGCGACGTCTCCAGTGGTTTCGATGACTCGAACATCTACGGTGGCCTCCTCGGTAACGAGGCCGGCGAGATGAACGGCGGCTTCGGCTTCGGTCGCTCGGGCTTCGGTCCGGGTGGCGGCGGCACGGGCTGGGGCACCATCGGTACGGGTAAGTACGGCACCATCGGTCATGGCTCGGGCACGGGCTCGGGCTATGGCGTCGGCAATGGTCGCGGCGGTATGCGCGGTCGCACGGCGGCGGTGCCGACGGTCTCGATCGGTCAACCGAGCGCACAGGGTGATCTCGATAAGGCGATCATCCGTCGCTACATCAAGCGCAACATCCAGAAGATCCAGTACTGCTACGAGAAGCAGCTGCTCGCGAAGCCGACCCTCGCGGGTACGGTCTCGACCCAATTCTTCATCTCGCCGAACGGCAACGTGACCTCGTCGCAGGGCTCGGGCGTCGATCCCGAAGTCTCGGCCTGCGTCGCCGATGTCATCCACGGCATCGAGTTCCCGAAGCCGAAGGGTGGCGGCGGCGTGCAGGTCAACTATCCGTTCACGTTCCGCCAGGGCGGCTCCTGAACACGTAGCTAGTCATTCGGCGCCATCATCGATGGCCTACTTATCGGCTCGTCGGTAACCCGACGGGCCGTTTCTGTTTTGATCACACCTTGAGGCAAACCATGAACCGGTCTACGTTTCCCCGCATGAAGCTGCTTGGTCTCCTCGTGCTTGTGCTTGCTGCGGCGGGCTGTACTAACCAAGAGCAAAACGAATCGAAGACCGCTTCGAATGCGGGCAACAAGGCGTACGGCCAGAAGCAATACGAAACCGCGATCAACGAGTTCGCGAAAGCGACCGCTCGATTTCACGACAATCATCTCGCGTGGTACGGCCTCGGCGCCGCGAACGCGAGCAAGCTCGATTGGGCAAAGTCGTCGGATGCGTTCGGCGTCGCCGTCCAGCTCGAGGACAAGCAGCCGATGTATCAGATGTGGTACGGCATCTCGCTCTACGAGAAGGCCGTCGCAAGCGCTCGCGAAGATCAGGCGAAGAAGCTCAACAAGAAGCCCGAGGAGGTCGAAGTCGATCTCTCGCAGGTCAACTTCGAGAAGCCGCAGCAACACCTCCAGGAAGCCGTGAAGCTCAACGGCGACATGTGGCGCTCGCACTACTACCTCGGCCGCATCGCGCGCGAGCAAGATAAGCCGAAAGAAGCCGCGACCGAGTTCTCGGCGGCGATCAAGTCAAACCCACGCGAGTCGGGACCGTACATCGCGCTTGGCGAGCTCTATCGCAAGTGGGACTACTCGGATGAAGCGATCAAGGTGACCTCACAAGGCGTGGTCAACGTTCCAGGCTCGAACGAAGTCTCGGACATCTGGTTCGTGCTCGGCATGGGCTACGCCGACAAGGTGATGGACGACAAGGCAATCGAGTCGTTCGACAAGGCGATCGAGACCCGCAAGGACAACCACAAGGCGAAGTTCGAGCGCGGCCAGTCGTACTTCCGCAAGGGCGACTTCGTTCACGCAAAGCGCGACCTCGAAGAGTTCTCCAAGTCGGGTGGCGCGTCGCTCGAGCTCGACAAGCAGCAGGCGAGCACGATGCTGATGCAGATCGCGGCCAAGTCTACTTCGGACGCCGCGCCGACCGCTCCGCCGGCCGGCAAGCTGTCGCCGGCCGATCTGATCAAGAACGCTAAGAACAAGAAGAAGTAGCAAGTTTACATCTTCGACGACGAGAGGCTCATCGCGTGGTGGGCCTCACATGTTTTCGGATGTGATCGCAGATCGGCGTGGCGGCTTTTCCGATGAGGATTCGAATGCTACGCAAGGTCCCTGGCTGCATTTTCTCGATCCGGAGCGATCCAGATCGGTCCTCCTACTCGTCACGAACTAGGCGTTTTTCGGCGTTAGCAGGACCCCACGGGGTGCAGCGGGCGTGATAAAAAAATTTCGTCGTCGTGAGGGGCTGGGTTTCTTTCGGAATTGCGGGAGGATAGACCGCAGATGGATACGCGTACGCTGTTACGGGATCGCTTGCGTCAGTCGAGGGACTGGACGCAAACCATCGACGAGCTCGAGAAGGAATTGGAAGCGTCGGGCACCAAGCCCGAACAATCCGAACGCCTCTTCGAGCTCGCCGCACTAGTCGAAGATGTGATTCCCGAGCGCGAACGCGCGTTGGGTCTCTATCAACGCGCGTGGAAGCTCCACCCTGACAATCTCAAAGCGCTCTCACGAGCGCGCGAGGTCTACGGTGAGATCGGCCGCTACGAGATGGTCGCCAAGCTTGGCGAGATGGAGCTGCGGTCGCCGCATGCCTCCGCCAATCTCCCTGCGATCGTCGGCGAAGCTCTCCTCGACTCGGGGCAGAAGGACAAGGCGCTGCCGATCCTTCAACGTGCTCTCGGCTCGACGCCGGACTCGGTGCGCGTCAAAGACGCACTCGCTGCCGTCACGTACGACCAGGAGTTTTGGGCCGACGAAGTCGACCGCTTGGCGGACGATGCCGACCGTTTCGACGACGCACAAGCCGTGCGGATGTTGTTGCGCGCAGCGCGCATCGTTCGGCTCGAGAATGCGGACGATCCACGGCTCGAAGAGCTGTTGAAGCGCATCTTCGTGAAGGACCTCGACGAGCCGTCGGCGAACTTCATCTACGAGACCGTGCTTGCCACCAACACGCGGTGGGACGATCTCGAACGTCACCAACTCCGCCGCGCCGAGCGCGCGAGTGACCACGGCCAAAAGGTCGAGGTGCTCCGCATGTTCGCGCTGGAGTGGGTCCAGCGCTTCAAGGACAAGGATCGCGGCGCGAAGTTCTTCGACGCCGCACTCCGTGCAAACAGCAGCAATGGCGAAGCGCCGATGCGTTCGGTCGTCGCCGCGTTCGCGCTGCTGCGTCAGGTCCACGGCGAAAAGGGCGAGTGGCTGCAGCTGCTCGACATCGCCGATGCGGTGCTTGCGAAGATCACCGGCGCCGAAGACAAGCTGTACGTCGCGCTCCAGGCCGGCAACATCGCCTTCGAACATCTCAACGATGTCGATCGCGCGAAGAAGTACTTCGCGATCGCGCAAGCGGTCGAGCCGCAGAACCCGAGCGTGCTGGACTTCGTCTCGATCTCGGGTCCGCTCACTGATTCCGCGGGAGCGCCGGCCGAGATGGCCGCGGGCTCGATGCCTGCGATGGCCGCCGTCGCCGATGCGAGTGCTGGTGAGGAGCCGGCCGCGACCGGCAAGAAGTCGAAGAAGGAACGCAAGGCCGAAGAAGCCGCGGCAAGAGCTGCGGCAGATGACGCTGCGAAAGAAGTTGCCGCGCAGAAGGCGGCCGTCGAGGAGGCCGATCGCACGCAAGCCGCAGACGCTGAGGCGGACCAGAAGACTGCAGAACACAAAGGCGCCCGTCAGGCGGCCGAGCAAACCGACGCCGCGAAGGCGGATCGCGAAACGCGTGCGGATGCGGCGAAGGCCGGGTCCGACGAGGCGGCGGCGGCCGCGGCGGCCGCGGCGGCGAACGCCTCTGCGGATCGCGCAGCAGCCGACGAAGCGGCGAAGGTCGCGGCGAAGGCGGCGGCGGACAAAGCAGCGGCCGATGCAGCTGCTGCCAAAGAAGTGCCCACCGATCTCGGCGCCGCGCTGGAGAAGGCGAGGAACGCCGAGGGTGGCGCCGACAAGGGCGTCCTCGGTTGGAAGGATGTCGTCGCGAAGTTCCCGACCGATCGAGCACCCCGGCGCGAGCTCGCGCGTGTGCTTCGCACCGCTGGATCGTGGGCTCAGCTCGCCGATGCGCTGAAGGACGAGGAGGTCAAGGCGGCCTTCACGGGGCCTGAGAAAGCGGAAGTCTTCGTCGAGATCGCCGATACCTACGGCAAGCTCAACAATGACAACCAAGTCATCGCGGCGTTGAACAACGCGATCGCCCAAGATCCGTCCAAGTCGGACGCGTTCGACAAGCTTGTCGCGCTGTACGAGACCAAGAAGCGTTGGCCCGATCTCGTCAAGATCCTCCAGGATAAGGCCGAGAAGACGCTCGACGGCGACGCGAAGGTCAGCATTTACCTCCAGGTCGCGAACCTGTACCTCGAGCGCTTCTCGAACCAGGCAGAAGCGATCAAGGCGTTCGAGAAGGTCCTCGAACTCGATGCGAACAACGCGCAAGCGATCGATCATCTGCTCGCGGTCTACGAGAAGCGCCGCGACTGGGAAAAGCTGATCAGGCTCAAAGAAGCGGAGGTCGAGCGCACGCCGGAAGGCGAGCGAGCACAGAAGGTGATCGAGGTCGCGCGGATGGCGCAGACCAAGGTCAAAAAGCCCGAGATCTGCACGTACTGGTGGGAGAAAGTTGTCCAGTACGAGCCGACCCACGAAGAAGCCCTCTCCGAGCTCTACAAGCTCTACGAGCGCAACAAGGAATGGGACAAGCTCGCGGACATCTGCCAACGCCAGGCGGATGCAGCTGTCGATGTGAAGCTGCGAGCCGATGCACTGCAGCGGCTCGGCCTCCTCTACACCGAGAAGGTCGAGAACAGCGCGAAGGCGATCGACGCGTGGCAGAAGCTGCTCGCGATCGACGAGAACAACCGTCGCGCGCAAGACGCACTGAAGAAGCTCTACGTCACCGAGAACCGCTGGAACGACCTCGAAGAGTTCTACCGCTCGCGCGGCAAGATCGACGAGTACATCCGCGTGCTCGAGCGTGAAGTCGAAGCCGGTGCCGAATCGCAGCGGCTCGCGCTCGCGATGAAGATCGCGGTGCTTTATCGCGACGAGCTGCAAAAGGCCGACCGCGCGATGCGCGCGTTCGAGAAGGTGCTCCAGCTCGACGAGCACAACCTCGAGGCAGCCGAAGCGTTGATCCCGCTCTACGAGGCGGGTCGCGATCCGAAGGCGCTCGTGCGCGTGCTCGAGATCCAGCTGCGTGCAACGCCTGCGGACGACCAGATCACGCGCCAGGAGCGCATGATGAAGCTCGCGCAGTACAATGAAGAGAAACTGCGCGACAAGGGCGCAGCTTTCGGTTGGTGGATCAAGGCGCTCTCCGAGGATCATGGCTCTGACGCGATCCACACCGAGGTCGAACGCCTCGCGAAGGAGACCGGCGGCTGGAATACGCTCGTAGACGCCTATACCGCGGCACTGCCCAAGTTCGGCGACAAGCGCGATGCGCTTCGCATGATGGGCGTGATGGCGAGCATCATCGAGAGCGAGCAGGGCGATGTCGATCGCGCGCTCGAGACGAACCGCCAGATCCTCGAGCTCGACGAGCGCAACGAGCAGGCGCTCGACGCGCTCGAGCGGCTCTACCTCGGTAGAGGCCGGTTCGAAGACCTCCTCAAGGTCTACGAGAAGAAGTTGGATCTCTCGAGCGATGGCGACGAGCGCATCGCGATCCAGGAGAAGATCGGACAACTCTACGAAGACGAGGTCAAGGACGACAAGAAGGCAGTCTCTGCCTACTCGGCGATCCTCGACGCGGCTGGCGATCAGCCAGGAGCGCTACGTAGCCTCGACCGGATCTACGTCCGCAACGCGATGTGGAAGGAGCTGGCGGACGTCCTCGGTCGCCAGATCACGATCGTCGGACCGGATGAAGACAAGCCCGGCCACGTCGAGCTCAAGTATCGGCTCGGTCAGCTCAAGGAACAGCACCTGAACGACGCCGTGGGCGCGATCGACGCGTATCGCGACATCCTCGATATCGACGTCGGTCATCCGGAGGCGCGTGAAGCGCTCGAGATCCATCTGCGGCCGATCACCGAAGGGGCGGGACCTGTGCCCGCCCCCGGCAAAGACGGCACGCAGAAGCTCGTCGTTGCCGGGATCCTCGAGCCTGTCTACGAGCAGCTCCAGGAGTGGGCTCCGCTCGTGGGCATTCACGAGATCCAACTCGCCGCCGCCCAGGATTCTCTCCTCCGCACCTCGCTGTTGCTCCGCATCGGCGAATTGCAGCGCGCGAAGCTCATGGACGCCGAGAAGGCGTTCGATGCGTACGCGCGCGCATTCAGGGAAGATCCGTCGACCGAAGCTGCCAAGGAGCAGCTCGAAGCGCTCGCGCCGTTGCTCACGGAAGGCGGCTGGCAACGTCTGGTCAAGCTGTTCGAGGAGGCACTCAACCGCCCCGACCTCGATACCAAGCTCGCCCACGAGCTCGCGACGAAGGTCGCGCGCAACTACGAAGATCGGTTGAACAACAGCGCGAAGGCGATCGAGTTCTTCAAGAAGGCGCTCTCGCTCGAGAGCGACGATTTGAATGCGCTCGCCGCCCTCGAGACGATCTTCACGCGTGACGAGAAGTACAGCGAGCTCCTCGAGATCTATCGCCGTCGCATCGACATCGCGAACGAGCCCAACGAGCGCCTGGACTTCCTTTATCGCACCGCCTCGATCCACGAGGAGATGCTGAACGCGCCGGATGAAGCGATCGCGATCTACAACGAGATCCTCGGGCAGGCGCCGGATGATCTGAAGGCACTGCGCGCCTTGGATCGGCTCTACGTCCAGCGCCAGGCGTGGCGTGACCTGGGTGACAACATCAGTCGTCAGCTCACGCTCGTCGAGCAGCCGTACGAACAGGTCGCGCTGTTGGTGCGCCTCGCGCAACTGCGCGAAACGCACCTCAATGAGACCGCCGCGGCTGTCGAGACGTACCGTCAAGTACTCGATCACGAGGATCAGAACCGCGATGCGGTCGCTGCGCTCGAGCGGTTGATCACGAACCCGGAGCACGAGCTCACGATCGCGAACATCCTCGAGCCGATCTACAAGGCGAAGGGCGAGTGGACCAAGCAAATCGGCGTCTACGAGATCATGGCGAAGCACGCCTTCGATCCCGCCCGCAAGATCGAGCTGCTCCACCAGATCTCGGAGCTCCACGAGATCGGTGGCGATAACGCCGATGCCGCGTTCGGTACGTTCTCTCGCGCGCTCCGCGAGGATCCGCGCAACGAGACCACGCACGCGCAGATCGACCGCCTGGCCCGTGGCCTCGAGAAGTGGCCCGAGGTCGCGGCGCTGTACGACGAAGTGGCGAGCGGATCGCAAGAAGACGACCTCAAGGTCGCCCTCTTGTTCCGGCGCGCACAGATTCAAGAAGCCGAGCTGCGCGATGACAAGGGTGCCGTCGAGACCTACGAGCGCGTGCTCAAGATCTCGCCGACCACGGTCGAGGCTGCGACCGCGATCCAGACCATCCACGAGCGTACGGGTGAGTGGCCCAAGCTCGTCGATATCCTGAAGCGCAAGAGCGAGCTCCTGCCGAACCTCGAGGAGCGCAAGCAGCTGCTCTATCGCGTCGCCCAGATCGAAGAAGAGGTCCTCTCCAACGCCGACGCCGCGATCGCGACGTTCCAGCAGGTGCTTTCGATCGACGACGTCGATCTGACGGCGATGGATGCCCTCGAGCGCATGTACGTGCGCCTCGCGCGGTGGGAACCGCTCAAGGACGTCTACGCGAAGAAGGCGGACCTCGCGGAGGCGCCGGACGACAAGAAGCGGATGCTCTACGTGCTCGCGCAGGTCTATGACCGCGAGCTCGGTGACGTCGCGAAATCGATCGAGACCTACCAAGGCATCCTGGATCTCGATGCGGACGAGTTGCCGGCGATCCAATCGCTCGATCGGCTCTACGGCCAGGCCGAGCGCTGGTACGACTTGCTCTCGAACCTCGAGCGTCAGGTCGAGCTCGCCGATAATACCGGCGAGACAGTCGGCCTGAAGTACCGCATCGGTCACCTCTGGCAGATCCGCCTCGGTGATATGGCGCGCGCGATCGAGAGCTACCGCGAAGCGTTGGACATGGACCCTGCCCACGCCGAGACGCTGCACGCGCTCGACGGCTTGGTGAAGGGCAAGGTCGAGCCGGTCATGGCGGCTCGCGTGCTCGAGCCGATCTACGAAGCCACGGGCGAATTCGCCAAGCTAGTCGACGTGCTCGAAGTGATGGTCACGAATAACGAAGATCCGCTCGCGCGAGTGGATCTCCTGCATCGCATCGCCATCCTGCACGAACAGCAGATCGGGAACGCGCACGCGGCATTCGACGCGTATGCGCGCGCACTGCGCGATGACTCGGGCAACAACCTCACGCTCGGTCACATCGAGCGGCTCGCCGTAATCACCGGAACCTGGGAGCCGCTCGCGGAGCTCTACGGCGCCGAAGCGGCGAAGTCGATGGATGTGCCGCGCCAGGTCGACCTCTACACGCGGCTCGCGCGCGTGTACGAGCAAGAGCTGAACGACGTGCCGAAGGCGATCGCGACGCTGAGGAAGCTCCTCGAAGTCGAGTTCGATAACAAGCCCGCCGTCCTCGCCCTCGATCGCCTGTATTCGGCGACCGCGGCGTGGCCGGACCTCGTGGATATCCTGCGCCGCGAGATCCAGCTCGCCGAGAATGCCACGGAGATCGCGAATCTCCAGTACCGGTTGGGACAGGTCCTCGAAGGTCAACTCGGCGATCGCAAGAGCGCCGTCGAGACCTATCGCGAGATCCTCACCAACCACCCGACGCACGAACCAGCGCTCAGCGCCCTCGAAGGCATGTTCCACGGTGGCCACCTACAGATGGAAATCGGGTCCGTGCTCGAGCCGCTGTACGAAGCGTCGGCGGAGTTCGGCAAGCTCCACGGCATCCATGAAGTCCAGCTCCAGAAGCTGGCCGGACCGGATCGCCAAAGCATGTACCAGCGGCTCGCCGAGCTCGCGGAGCAAAAACTCTACGATCAGAACAAGGCCCTCGATTGGTGGGCCTCGGCGATCGTCGAGGATCCGCGTTGGGATCGCGCGCTCGAAGAGAGCGAGCGGCTCGCGGGTGAGACCGGTGCGTGGAACGACATGGTCGTCGCGTACACCTCGGCCCTCGAGAAGGTACCGGCAAGCGGAGATAAGGACGTCAAGAAGGCGACGCTTTTGCGCCTCGCGCGGGTCTACGAGTTCGAGATGCATGACGCGGCGAACGCCGTGGCCACGCACCTCAAGGTGCTCGAGATCGATGCGAAGGACACGGACGCTCTGGCCGCGCTCGATCGCCTCTACCTCACCGCCGGCATGTACGAGGATCTCGCCGAGATTCTCCGCCGCCGGATCGAAGTGGTGCAGGACACCGACGATCAGCTCGAGCTGTACTTCCGTCGCGGTGCGATCTTCGCCGACGCGCTCGGCGACCTCGAGCAAGCGCTCAAGAGCTACTCGGCCGTGCTCGACCACGAGTCGCGCAACCGCCGGGCGCTCGAGGCGATCGAGAATATCCACTTCCGCCACGAGGACTGGAAGAAGCTGTTCGAGACCTACGAGAAGCTGATCGATACGGCCGATACCGATACCGAGATGGCCGACATCTATGCGCGGATGGCACGGATCTCGTCAGATGCGCTGAACGAAGAAGATAAAGCGATCGAGTTGCTGTCTCGCGTCCTCGACATCCGGGGTGAAGAGCCGCAAGCGCTCGCTGCGTTGGCGGACCTCACCACTCGTCGCCAGAAGTGGGACGAGCTCGTCGAGATCGTCGAACGTCAGATCCGCGTCGCGCCGACGGACAACGAGCAGATCGTGCTCTACAAGCACCTCGGCCGGATCTGGGAAGAGAAGCTAGGCCGCGAGCGCAACGCGCTCGATGGCTGGCTCGCTGCGGATCGTATCGATGGTAACGACCTCGAGACCTTGCGCTCTCTCGCGCGGCTGTATCGCTCCACGCAAGCGTGGGACGAGCTCAGCCAGACGATTCGCCGGATCATCGACGTCGGTGGCATCACCGGTGCGGTCGACGAGAACGAGACCATCGAGCTCTACGCTCAGCTGGGCCAGCTCGAAGGTGACGTGCTCGGCCGTGTCGACGAAGCCGTCGATGCGTGGCGCCGCGTGATCGCGATCGATCCGTCGGATTTCCGCGCGCTAGCAGCCCTCGAAGGGTTGTTCACGCGTGAAGGCCGCTGGCAAGAGTCGATCGACGTGCTCGAGAAGCGCGCGTTGGTCCTCGATGACGAAGCTCAGCGTCGCGAGACGCTGCTCCAAGCTGCCGCGACGTGGGAAGAGAAGGTCGAAGACCTCACCAGCGCCGCTGCCGTCTACGAGCGCGTCCGCGCGAGCGACAACTCGAACGCGGTCGCAAGTGACCGGCTCGAGGCGATCTATCGCCAGCAATACAAGTGGACCGAGCTCGTCGAGATCCTGCTCGAGCGCTCGGAGATCGTGACCGACGTCGAGCAGCAGATCCAGCTGCTCAACCAGGTCGCCAAGATCTACGAGACCGAGATCGGTGATCAGGAGTCCGCGTTCTACGTGCTGCAGGCCGCGTTCAAGCGCGACTACTCGCACGACCAGACCGCGAACGAGCTCGAGCGCTTGGCGACGGCGACGAACCGCTGGCAAGAGCTGCTCGACGAGTACACGACCCGCGTCAACGAGCTCGAGCGAGAGGACCGCGGCGCAGCTGCGGACCTCTGGGTCAAGATCGGTCGCTGGTACTCGGAGCACCTGTCGCATCTCGAGTACGCCATCCATTCAGTCCAGCAAGCACTGCGCATCGATCCGTCGCACACCGGCGCTCTGACCGGCATCGCGGATCTCCAGCGCAAGCGCGGTAGCTGGAGCGAGCTCATCGAGACCTTGCAGCGTCACGCAGGCGTCGAGCAGGCGCCCGCGAAGAAGACCGAGCTGTACATCAGCCTGGCCGAGCTACTCGAGCGTCAGATGCAAGACACCGGCGGGGCGATCCACGCGTACCAGCAAGCGCTGGTGCACGACAGATCGTCGGCGACGGCGCTGGTCGCACTCGAGCGGCTCTATCGCCGCACCGAGCAGTGGCAACAGCTGATCGACGTGATGTCGCGCCGGGCCGAGCTGTCGACGGACGAGGCGGAGATCATCCGCTTCCGCCTCGAGATTGGCTCGAGCTTTGACCTGCGCCTTCAAGACGCCGGTCAATCGATCACCGCGTACCAGAAGGTCCTCGACCTCGATCCCTCGAACCTTGTCGCACTGCGTGCTCTCGAAGCGCTGTACGAGAAGACCGAGCAGACCGAGAAGTATCTCGATGTGCTCGAGGCACAACTCGATGCAACGCCCTCCGATCAGGAGCGCGTCTCGCTCTACGAGCGGATGGCAGCTGCGTGGGAAGAGCGCTTCGGCAAGCTCGACCGCGCCGCAGAGGCACTCGAGAAGATCGTCGCGATCGATAGCCGCAACTACAGCGCCTATCGCGAGCTCGCTCGCCTGTACCAACAGGCCGGCAAGTACGAAGCGTTGGTCGAGACCTATCGCAATCACATCTCTGCGACCTCGGATGTCGCCACTCGCGTCGAGCTGTTCGTCGCGATGGGCCAGACCTACGAGACCCAGTTGCAGGAAGTCGATCGCGCGATCGAGTCGTACAACGACGTGCTGGGGATCGACGCGGACGAGCCACGTGCCCTCGACGCCCTCGGCCGCCTCTACGAAAAGATCAGCGAGTGGGATCGCGCGACCGACATCATGTCGCATCTCGTGACCCTCACGCCGGACGTCCGCAAGCAGGTCGACTTGTACTCGCGGATGGGTCGAATTCAGTACGCCCAATCGAACGATGCTGAAGGCGCGGAAGCAAACCTTCTCCGTGGCCTCGCGCTCGACAACGGCCACGTTCCGACGATGGAGCAGCTGACCAAGCAGTACTCGGATCGCGGCGATTGGCTCAAGGCCGCCCAGATGATGGTGCGTGCCGAGAGCTACACGCCGGTCGCGACCGAGAAGGTTCGCCTGCTGTTCGAAGCGGCGAACATCTACGCGTACAAGATCCGGCAGGACGACCAGGCCAAGCAGCTGTACGCCGCGGTCATCTCGCTGGATCCCGAGCACGTCGAAGCAGGCCGGCCGCTGGCTGACCTCTACTTCAACGACAAGCAGTGGTCGGAGCTCTCTCCGGTCATCGACATGCTCGCGCGCAAGATCGTCCAGCTCCGTGTCGAACCGAGGGAGCTCAACGAGACCTTCTATCGCGCCGCGAAGACGGCCGACGAGCTCGGTGACTTCAACAAGGCGCTCGGCTATTACAAGCAAGCGTTCGACATCGACTCCACGTACCTGCCGACCTTGGTGGGCCGTGCCGACCTGCTCTTCAAGATGCAGGACTGGGACAACGCTGGAAAGATCTACCAGACCATCCTGGTTCAGCACCGTGACGGCCAAGACGATGCAGACGTCGTCCGCATCTACAACCGACTCGGTATGGTTCGCCAGGCTCTCGGTGAGCGCAAAAAAGCGCTCAACATGTTCGAGAAGGCGCTCGAGCTCGATCCGTCACATCGCGAGACCCTCGAGGCGGTCGTCGAACTCCAGACCGCGCAAGCGGACTGGGAAGCGGTCGTTCACGCGAAGCGTGGCTTGATGGCGACGGCGAACGAGAAGGACAAGATCGTCCTCCTCGATCAGATCGGAACCATCTATCAGGAGAAGCTGCAGAACCCGCAGAAGGCGACGACAGCGTACGTCGAAGCCCTCGAGATCGCTCCCGAAGACCACCAGCTGCTCCAGAAGCTGCTAGAGCTCTACTCCGAGACCAAGCAGTGGAAGAAGGCCGTCGAGACGATCGAGCGCTTCGTCGCGCTCGAGAGCGATGGCCCGCGCAAGGGTGCCTACTACCACGCCGCGGCGACGCTCTGCCGCGACGAGCTGAAGTCACTCGACGAAGCCGTCGACTACTACAACCGCGCGCTCGATAGCTTCTTCGCCAACCCGGAGAAGCTCGACGACAAGGCGATTCCGCGCGCGTTGAAGTCGTTCGAAGCGATCGATAAGGTGCTCACGACCAAGCGCGACTGGAAAGCGCAGGAGCGTGCGTACCGCGACATGGTGAAGCGCCTCCCGGCGCCGAACACGCCGGTCGGTCAGCAGCCGACGTTCCACAAGCTCCGCGTTGGCCTGTTCGATGGCCTCGGCGAGATCTATCGTTCGCGTCTCAAGCACTACCAATCTGCGACGCAGGCCTACGAGGTCGCGCAGCAGATGGATCCGAAGAACGAGCTCCGTCCCGACGGTACCGACCGCGCGGAGATCCTGGCAGAGCTCTATCTCGTCGCCGGCCCCGACTACACCGACAAGGCCGTCGAGCAACACATGCGGATGCTTCGCAACGAGCCGTTCAAGTACGACTCGTACAAGGCCCTCCGCAAGATCTACATGGACACGCACCAGTACGATAAGACCTGGTGCGTCTGTAACACCCTCTCGTTCTTGAAGAAGGCCGACGCGGACGAGCTGCAGTTCTACGAGCAGTACAAGCCGCGTGGTCTCGTCAAGGCGAAGAACATGATGAGCAACGAGACGTGGGGCAAGCTCGTCCACCCGGACGAGAACCGCTACATCTCGGCGATCTTTGCTGCCTGCTGGCAGGGCGTGGCCGCCATGAAGGCGTTCCCGCACAAAGACTTCGGGATCAAACGGAAGGACAAGCGCCAGCTCCAAGGCGATCCGTTGATGTTCTCGAAGCTGTTCTACTACGTCGCACAGGTCCTGAACGTCCCGCTGCCCGAGGTGTTCCTCGTCGAGGACAACAAGGCCGCGGACATCCAGCTCGCGAACGCGATCGACAAGTCCGAGCTCGTACCGTCGTTCGTCGTGCGCCCTCACTTGCTGCAAGGCAAGAACGAGCGAGAGGTCGCCTTCTTGTCGGCTCGCCGCCTGACCTTCATGCGGCCCGAGTACTACTTGAAGATGCTGCTGCCGACGAACACCGAGCTCAAGGTCGTGGTGCTTGCCGCGATCGTGATGCTGCAACCGCGCTTCCCGGTGCCGCCTGACACCGTGGCGCTCGTCCAGCAGTACCTGCCCGAGATGCAGAAGCGCATGCCTCCGCAGGCGCTCGAACAACTCGGTGCGGTGGTCCAACGCTTCATCCAAGCGTCACCCGAGATCAACCTCGCGAAGTGGGGCCATGCGGTCGACGCCGTGTCGCATCGCGCTGGCTTCGTCGTGTGTGGGGACCTCGAAGTCGCCGCCCGCATGGTGTCGGCGGAGCCCGTTTCCGTTGGTGGCCCACAGGTCAAGGACAAGATCAAGGAGCTTGTCCTGTACTCGATCAGCGAAGAGTTCTTCGCGGTTCGCGCCCAGATGGGCTTGACCATCGCGGGCTAAAAAAACGCGCTGGGTGAGTCACCCAGCGCGTTTGATCATCGGGGCGCGTCTAGTGCCGGAGTGTACTGTCGTCGCCCTCGTTCATGCGCTCGCTGTTCGTGCCGGGCTGAACGACCTCACGTGCGCGCTGCTGCACGGTGGCGAACAGCGATCGTGCGGTGTCCTTGATGCTGTCGAGCGTCATCTCGCCACCGCGCTTCTTGTGCGCGTAATAGAAGCCGCCGATCGCCGCGGCACCGAGCAAAGTTCCTAGCTTCATGGGGTTTCTCCTTGAACCCGGAACACTGCACGTCGCGGGCCGATCTATGAGCGGGAACGGCTGAGCCGCTGCGCGTAACAGCCAACGAGCAATCCGATCATCAATAGCGCGAACCAGCGCACCGGGCCGAACATCAGACCGATCATCGTATGCATCGCAATGCCGTATGCGAGCGCATACGGGCGCGTACGCCTCCACGCGAACCACAGCGGCGCACCGAGCTCGAATGCGAGCGCACTCGCCTGCATCACGGCCCACGACCACGCGGGTGCGTGATTCGCGGCGAACAGGCTGATCGAGGTCTGATAGGAATCGTGGAGGTGCGACCACAGGACGTACGGTGTGGTCAGCCAATCGCCGGTCGCCTTGCAGACACCCGACGAGAAATAGAAGATCGGCACGAGGTACTGGAAGAAGCGCACGTTGCCTCCGCTGCACAGCTCGGGTCTGGCCAACCCGCTCCGGCGTCGCCAGGCATCGACGCTATAGCGCGCGCCGGCAGGTGTGAGAGCGAGCGCGATCGAGAGCACGGTGCCTAGCTTCGAGACGGTGAACGCTTCGAGGCGATCCGCGAGCGTGGTGTAGCCGAGCAACATGGCGAAAGCGGCCGCCGCGAACGGAGTGAATAGGCCGATCGAGGTCGCAAACCCGGTGACGACGATCGCGATCGCGACGAGCCAGGCAGTCAGCGGCGCGACCGGTGCGAGGCTGAGTGGTTGGCGCCAATCGCCCGCGGCGAGCTCTGGCGGATGAAAGCCCGCGCTCGAGAGCCAATCGTCTGCATGGATCAAGCGGGTCGCGAGGAACGCGAGGATCGCGAGCGGAACCAAGCACCGGATCAGCGCGAGCCGCGCGATCGGTTGGGGCTCGACGACGCTTGCCGACCAGCGCGACCCGAGCGACCCGAGCCACGAGACGAGAGCGGCTAGTGTGCGCATCGCTCGCGGCGTTCCGGTCCAGCGGTGAAGTACAGCCGCTTGAGCTGCTCGGTCGGGAGGACATCGAGCGGGCGGTACACATACGGCTCGATCCTCGAGCCTGGATCCGGAATCGGCCGTTCCCAGCGATCGAGCTTGATGCCGCCGATCGCGCCGGTGAGCCCGTCATCGGTGATGGCGTGGCGCGCCTCGATCCACCCCTCGAGCGCGTGCATGCCGACGCGGCTCTTCTGATAGAAAAACGCGAACCGTTGGAACCGCGACTCCTTGTCGTCCGCTTCGATCGGAAAGTACGCGCGCGGATCGAGCGGCTTCCAGTGAATGGCCGCGCACGACCATGCCGAGAGCCGGAAATCGCTCGCGAACACGTTCGCGCGCGGGAACAGACACGTCGACTCGGTGAAGAAGCCCGCGACGCGGAGGCCGCGCCACTGCGGCGGATGCTTGACCAACCCGAGGAAGTACACGACTGCGACGCCTACAAGCACGCGCCTGAACCACCGCGGGCCCGGTCCTACCGCGACGCTGTTTTCGAGCTGGACTGGAATCGCACCACACTGCACGCGCGAAGCACCTGATGCTCGTGAAGATCGCGATAAGGTAGCGCCAATGATGAAACACCTCTTGGTCGTGGCTCTTGTCGTGGTTGCAGCGTGCGGTGCGAATGATCGGTCTCACTCGACCGTAACGTCGGTGCCGATGCCCGCTTATCAAGCGGAGAACGCGAAGCTCGTCGCATCGATCGATGTCTCGACGATCTTCGGAACGCAGGCCCAGCCGCTGTGCGGCTCGAACTCGGACTGCGCCGGTCTCGGCACGTGCTCGAGCGGCTCGTGCGGTCACTGCGGTTCGAACTCGGACTGCAACGGTCACGGTACGTGCTCGAGCGGCACGTGCAACCACTGCGGCTCGAACTCCGATTGCCAGTCGGGCACGTGCTCGAGCGGCAAGTGCGGTGGCTGCGGCTCGAACTCGGATTGCAAGGGCAACGGCACCTGCTCGAGCGGCACCTGCGGTCACTGCGGCTCGAACTCGGATTGCAGCGTCGGCACCTGCTCGAGCGGTAGTTGTGGCCACTGCGGTTCGAATTCGGACTGCAAGGGTGGAACGTGCTCGGGCGGCACCTGCAGCAATGCAGGCGCCTGATTGATCAGCCGTAGCTAGGTCACTAGGCTAGAGCTTCCAGGTCGCCCAGAGCTCGGCGTAGAACCGCGTCGCGCCGGCGTTCTCCATCGTCAACGTCTGATTGAAGTCGCCGTGCTGTTGCAGCATCGCATCGGCCTGCAGCCGGATCTGGCGGGTCGCGACCCAGTTGATGCCGAGTGTCTCTGCGGTGAGCGTCGCGCTGAACGCATCGGCCGGCGAGACTTTCATCGCTTCGAACCGGCCGAGGATCTCCCAGCCCCACTGGAGGGGCGCGCCTTCGACGGCACGACCGTAGCCACCGTACGGCGCCACGCCGACGACCAGGTAGCCGCCGGTCCACAGCTCGTGACCCGGGAGCCGGCTCTCGATCCCCGAGACCCCGTCAAACGAGAGCTGCTGGCCATCGCGACGAATCGCGGCTTCCATCAGCACGCGGAAGTGACTCTCCGAGATCGCGGCATCGGCGCCGAGGCGAATGCTCGTCCCGCGGAACGGGCGCGGATCTAGATACACGCTGCCGTTCGATTCGTTGGCAGGGTCGCCGTAGTCCGGCTGGTTGGGCCGAATGCGGAACGTCCAACCGAGGCCGGCGGCGAACCCGTCGCTCGGTGCGGTGCCGACGCGCGCCGCTTGATTCCACGTCGTCGCCGAACGGGCGACTGCGGTCGGATCGACGCCGACCGGTACGGGTACCGCGATCTCCGGATCATCGCCACCGATGCCGAACGGCGCATCGCGCGTGATCGACACGGCCCAGAACTGACCATCCTGGTGACCGACGAGCTTCACGCCGACTTCGCGATCGCGCGTCATGCTCGCCAGCGAGCTGCGCGACAGGAACGGGAGATCGAACGGATTGGTATCGCGCTCGAGCCCGCCCGGCGCATGGAGGTAGCCGGCCTGGACCTCGATGTGCTCGTCGAGCGCCCAGCGACCGTACGCATCGGCGATCCCGAGCTTCAGGTTTCGCGCTTGGAGCTCGAGGTGAAAGCCGGTGCCGTGCGAGACCTCCGCATCGAACGAGACGCGTGCGCGCTTGACCGTGAGATCCATCGTGTCGGGCGATGGGATCGAATCGTGGCCGTAGATCGCAGCACCCTGCACCGCGAGGCCGAGCCGCAACCGCGCGCGCGATGCGATCCATTCGAGGCCGAGACCGGGCTCGTGGTGGGTGTGACCGTGATGACGATGTTCGTCGGGGTCTTCGTTCTGCCCCTCGTCTTCATCTTCGACGTCGCTTGCATGCTCCGTATCGTGAGCGCTGCGGGGCGGTTCGCCGTCCGCGCCTTCGCGGTCATCGTCGCCCATGTCGCCCATGTCGCCCATGTCGCCCATGTCGCCTTCGGGCGGCTCGCCCTTGTCATCGGCGTCATCGGCGTCATCGTCCGACTTCTCGGCGGCATCGGCCTTGGCATCTCTATCGGCAACGCGATGAGGATGGGCGTGCGCGACCACACTCGGAACGAGAAAAGCTGTTGCCACCAAGACGCGACGAAGCATGGTCCACCCTTTTTCTAACTAACGTACGAAGTGCTACGCAGCGCTCAAGCGTTGGTAGGGCCGGACCACTCACCCGGTTGCGGGGTGAGCGTGTTGCGGAGGCCGGTCACTCGATACACCTTGAGCTCTTCGGCCTTGCCCTTGACCTTGACCGGGGGCAAGGCCGTCGCCTCGACGCGACCCGCGACCAGCTTGAACGTGCTCTCCGAGACGATGATCTCGCCGGACGCGGCAACATTGACGAGGCGAGACGCCACGTTCATCGCGTCACCGATCGCGGTATACTGGAGCGCGCGCGTCGAACCGATCGACCCGGTAATCACGTTACCGGTGTTGATGCCGATGCCGATCCGGATCGGTGACTGGTTCTCGGCCGCACGCGTGTGATTGAACTCTTCGAGCGCCTGGAGCATCGCGACCGCACACGACACCGCCTTGAACGGCGCGTCGTCAATCGCGATCGGCGCGCCGAACAGGCCGATAATTTCGTCGCCGACGAACTTGTCGAGCGTGCCTGTGTATTTGAAGAGAACGTCGACCATCACCTCGAAGTACTCGTTCAAGGTGTTGACGATCTCCTGCGCGGGCCGACCGTCCGACATCGTGGTGAAGCCCCGAATGTCCGAAAACAGCATCGTGACTTCGCTGAGCCTGCCGCCCTTTTCGATCTTGAGCTCGCCGCGGATGACCTGCTCCACGACGCTCGCCGGGATCAACCGTGAGATCTGCGCGCGGGTCTGAGCTTCGTGCTCGATGCGGGTCGCGAGTCGCGCGTTCTGGATGGAGATCGCGGCCTGCGCCGCCATGCCGGTGCAAACTTGCAAATCTTTCTCGGTGAACGCGTTCGACGTGAACAGCGAGTCGAGGTGCATGATGCCGAGCAAGTCGCCGGAGTGAAGCAGGGGCAACGTCATCGTCGAGCGGATGCCCTGCATGATGATCGAGTGTGCGCCGGAGAACCGCGCATCCATCGTCGCATCCGACGACAGCACCGCGGCCTTGTTGTTTTCGACCTCCGACATCACGGTCTTCGAGAGCACGATGTTCGGGTCGCTCTTGCCCGACCTCGTCTTCACGTATTGCGGCACGAGCACGCCCGCCGCATCGCGCAAGAGAATCACGCCGCGATCCGCACCGACCAGCTCGAACGCCTTGTCGAGGATCTTCGGAAGCAGCTTGTCGAGATCGAGCTCGACACCGACCGCGCGCGCGAGCTCGTGCCCGATGCGGAGACGCTCGTAGTCGCGACGCAGGATCTTCTCGTCAGCGATCTGGCGCTCCGGCACGAAGTCGCCGGTGTCCGCCTGGATGCGACCCCGGATGTGACTCTCGGTCAGGCCGGGCGCGATCGTCACGCGCTGGAGCGCATCGTCGACCTTCGGCTTGTCGACGAACAGGATCCGGGTTGATCCCATCGTGAACTCGTCGCCGTCGTTGAGCAGATGATCGCTGACGCGCTCTCCGCGCAGAAACGTGCCGTTGAGCGAACGCAGATCGCGGAGCAGGAACCGACCATCGGCGGCGCGCTGAATCTGCGCGTGCTCCTTCGATATGATGCGATCCAGCACCTGGATGGTGTTCTCGGGATGGCGCCCGATCGTATTGAAGGCAGCGAGCTCGAACTCCTGCCGCTCTTCACCCGAGATGACAATTAGCTTAGCCATCGCTACTCGACCCGACAACCCAAAGCGTAGTCGGGGCGTCCCGGGGAGTAAAGCCGATGCGGCGACAACTCCCGGTAACAACAGGTCTTGTGCTGGCCACGGCTTTGTGGCATCAAACCGGTCCCGTAAGCGAATGTGGCGGAATTGGTAGACGCGCTGGTCTCAGAAGCCAGTACTTAACCGTGTGCGAGTTCGAGTCTCGCCATTCGCACCAGAGCCAGTTTTCCGAGGGGGAAGCTGGCTTTGCTGTTTTGGAAATCGGCAGCGAACGTGGTGAATTTGGGAGACGCACCTGTTTCGCGTAAAAGACGAGTGCCCTGGCGCCGTCCGGGGTTGGGCTAAGGTCGGGTCGTGACCTGGCTCATCCACGACCCGCTCACCCACTTCATCGCCCAGATCGCGGCGATCACGGTGACGACGCGGTTGATCGGCATGCTGCTCAAGCTGATCGGCCAGCCGTTCGTGATCGCGGAGATGATCGGAGGCATCCTGCTCGGCCCGTCACTCCTGGGCTGGCTAGCCCCCGGCGTCTCCGACGCCCTGTTCGCACCCGACTCGCTGAGCACGCTAAAGCTGGTCGGCCAGCTCGGCCTCGTGTTCTTCATGTTCCTCATCGGCCTCCAGCTCGAGCTCTCGCACCAACCGAAGAACCGCTGGACCTCGATCGTGATCGCCCAGAGCGGCATGGTCGCGCCGTTCTTGTGCGGCTGTGCCCTGGCCTACTGGATGTATCCGCACTACGCGGCCGCCACGACGCCGCGACTCGCGTTCGTCTTGTTCCTCGGCACTGCGATGAGCGTGACCGCGTTCCCGGTGCTCGCGCGCATCCTGAGCGAGCGCAACCTGCTCGGCTCGCGGCTCGGCATGATCGTGATCGCGTGCGCCGCGATCGACGACATCAGCGCGTGGTGTTTGCTCGCATTCGTCGTCGCGGTCGCGCGGAGCTCGAGCCTCGCGAGCGCTGCGCTTACCGCAGGATGTGCGCTCGCCTTTATCGCGCTGATGGTCGGCATCATGCGCCCGCTGCTCGCGCGCTGGGGAAAGCGGCAGAGCCGAGAATCACTGACCCAGAACGCGATCGCATTGGTGATCGTGCTGGTGCTCGTGTCGAGCTGGACGACCGAGCTGATCGGCATCCACGCGCTGTTCGGTGGCTTCTTGCTCGGCGTGATCTTCCCGCGCGAAAACGGCCTCGCCCAGGCGCTCGCTCGTCGCTTCGAGGACGTGATCGTCGTCGTGTTCTTGCCGCTGTTCTTCGCGTACAGCGGCCTGCGGACCCAGATCGGTCTCCTCGGCGGTGGCACCGACTGGGCGATCTGCGCCTTGATCATCTTCGCCGCGTGCGCGGGCAAGCTCGGCGGTTGCACGATCGCGGCGCGGCTGACGGGTTCGAGCTGGCGCGATGCCGGAGCGATCGGGATCTTGATGAACACTCGCGGCTTGATGGAGCTCATCGTGCTCAACATTGGCTACGATCTCGGCATCATCTCGCCCGTGGTGTTCTCGATGATGGTGCTGATGGCGCTCGTCACGACGCTGGCGGCGATGCCGCTCCTCGGGATCGTCCAACCGCGGTCGCCCTAGTCTGTTGCTCGGCAAGCCCTTGACGTGTCGGTGCCGCACGGCTCGATGCGCCGCCACGAGCGTGCCGCGATGCTGATCATCGGCGCCGGCATCACGCCGATCCTCGGTCCGTTCGTCACCGAGAAGCTCGCGATCCCGGCGGCGACCGTGTTCACAGTCGGACTCGTGTTCGCCGGCGTCATCGGGGGCGCGCGTCGTGGTCGCTCGCAAAGCCGCGTGGCTCGACGTATGCCGACGCCCACAACCTGCGCTCGATCTGGGGTGGGCCTGGGGTAGTGCCGCTCGATCTTAGCGAGCACGCGTCGATTCATACCGTGAATGCGCAGGGTGCTCGCGATTGCGGTGATGAGTGGTGTGGCGGCGACCGCGTCGGCCCAGCCCAGCCTGATTGCTCGCGGCGAGCGATCCGCCGACGAGAGCGGCACCGTCGGCGTGATGACCGATGTCGGTGTGCCCGATGGTGCGACCGCGTCGCTGGTCCTGCGTACGACACGCGCACTCCGCTTCGAAGCGGGGGTCGCGCACAACTACATCAGCCCCGGCTATCGAGCGAGCATCACGTACATCCCATTCGCCTCGTGGGCGACGCCGATCCTGAGCGTCGGCTACGGCCAGTTCTTCGAGCGCGATGCAAACTCTGTCGCGAAGCAGTTCGATCCGACCTTCAGCTCGCCCGTGCTCGAGAAGGTCGGCTACAACTTCGCGAACGCGCGCGTCGGGCTCGAGCTCGGCAAGCAGTACTTCACGTTCTTCATTCACGCGGGGGTCTCGCGCGTGACCGGCACCGTTCACAACCTCGATCAGGTTGTCGCGGCCCAAACCGCATCCGACTCGATGATCACGGTCACGTCGACCGATCCCAAGGTCACGCTGTGGGGCGTGTCCGCGAACCTCGGTTTCATTTTCTACGTTCACTAGGAGCTGTACTGCATGCGTGTCTTCTCACGTGCCGGTCACGTCGGTCTCGTTGGTCTCGTCGGGCTCGTTGGTCTCGTTGGGCTCGTTCCTGGCTGTCCGCTGCTCGATGTCCAAGCGGAGGTCCAAGAAGTCTGCTTGACCTATCGCGGCGTCACGATTCCAGGCGTACCGATCGGGCGTACCACGGTCGATCAGAGCTTCAACTTCAACGATCTCCAGGGTGCAAAAAACCTCGCCGATGCAGACGCGACGCTGACGTTCACCAGGGCAGAAATCCGCGCCACCAGCGGAGTGTCCAACTTCAAGTTCGTGCAAAAAGCTGCACTATCGATCGCGAGCGCAGACCCCAACTCGACGCTGCCGACGCTCGGCATCTTCTCGTGCACGGATTGCGGCAACGAAACGCCCACGCTCGACGTCACGAATCCGACGACGGCGCCGGTAGAGGACTACATCAAGAGCGGCAGCTTGATCGTCACGGTCGACCTCGCGGGCACACCGCCGACCGCCGACTGGACGGCGGATGTGGACGTTTGCATGAGCGGCACGATCTCGTATTCGATCAACCGTTGAGAGGCAGCTCGAACCGGATGTCGCATCCAACAAAAACGAGGTGTTGAGCTAGCACCCGCGTGTCATCGGCTGTCTGACGCATCGTGTTGGCGTAGCCCGCCGAAACTCACTATAGCGGCGCTGGTGTCGCTCCCTGGTGATGTCGCTGCAGAGCGACCCGTGCTCGCATGGCCGTATGTCGCGATCTTGATCGCGGAAGCGGTGATCTTGAGCGCGCTCGCCGCGCGGTTCACGAGCGAGCCACCGTTGGCTTACGAGCTCGGGTGGGCGGGTGTCGCTTCGATGCTCTTGATGCAGCTCTACTCGCTGCGCCGACGCGTGCGCTGGTTCCGTACGTGGGGGCCGCTGCGGACGTGGCTCGACGCGCACATCTTCCTGGGCCTCCAGGGCTTCGTGCTCGTCGCCTATCACAGCATCGGCATCTCGCCGAACGCGAACCTCGCCGCTCTTAACTTCGGGTTGGTCTCGACCGTGATCGTGTCGGGGGTGACGGGGCGATACCTGTACGGCTTTATTCCTCGTGCGCGAGCAGGGCAGGCGGTCGAGCATGCCGAGCTCGTCGAGATGCTCGGCGACATGGCGCTGCCCGCGTCGTTGCGCCGCGAGTGCCACGGGCTCGCGGATCTCGTGCGGCTCGATTTCGCGCGCCGGCGCCTGCTGCAGGGGCTCGTCAAGAGCGGCGCGGTCGAGCAGCGGCTCGAGGCAACGCGGCGCTCGATCATGCTCGCGTTCCGGATCTCGGGCCTCGAAGTCGCGGAGCGCTGGTTCTCACGGTGGACGCTGTTTCATCGTCCGCTCGCCTTTCTCTTACTCGGGATCACGAGCCTGCACGTGCTCGCGCATTTTGCCTATGCGATGTGAGCTCGTGATCAGCGCTGCGCTCGTGACGCTGCTCGCCCGCGAAGCGGGGGCGGACGTGCGCGCCCTGGTCGCCATCGATAGCTATGTCGCGACACAGCCGGGCTCGACGGCCGACGACGAAGCCGACCTCGCGCTCTCGGCGCACCTCGAGTACAAGGGCGAGCAGCGCTCGGCGATCCTCGACTACGTCGATCGCGAGTCGTTGATCGACGGCACGCCGCGCCGCGAGCTCCACGAGCTGAACTATATCGATCGCTCGTTCTCGCACTGGGTGCTCACGGTCGGGCGCTTTCGCGTGCCCGGCGGCTACTGGTTGATGACCGATGGCCTCGGCATCGCGCGGCGCTGGGGCGATGTCGAGGTCGGCGTGTTCGGCGGCAATCGTTCGTTCACGAATGCCCGTGCCGAGACCCTGCTCACGGCATCGCCGACGCCGCTGCCGCTCGTCGGTGCCTCGATCACGACGCACGGCGAGGTCCAGCTCGCGCTGTCGTACACGCTAACCAAGGATCGGATCGCGCTCTATCGCGGCGATAACGCGACGGGTGACGTGTTCTTCAAAAGCGAGCGGCCCGAGCAGTTTGTCGACGGCGAGCTCGTGGCGGCGGTCGGCGAGCACGACTTTGTCACCGGCGGCGTGAATGTCGGCAGTCGCTACCTCGTGACGTACTCGGCGGATCCGATGCGCGTGACCGACGACCCCGCGCTCGAGAAGGTGTGGTTCGGATCGCAAGCGGTGTACGCGCTCTACGATCATCGCCACGGCCCGTGGCGGCTCGACGCGATCCTCGCCGGGCTGCGTACCAAGCTCGGGCAACAGAGCGCCAATGTCGCGCTCGCGCCTCTGACCGGTTCGTTCGGCGAAGCGACGTTGCGCGCGACGTGGCTCGATGGCAAGGCGAACCACCTCGATGCGCGCTATCGCGCTCGGGTATGGGGCGATGGCGGCAGCTCGCATCGCGTCGAAGCCTCGGGCGAGCTTCGTCGTGGCCTGTTCGATCTCGATGCACGCGCAGGGCTCGACGTGCACCGCGTGCAGGCAACAGCGCCGGGCTACACGAGCTCGACCTCGTTCATCGGCCGGCTCGGCGTCGGCGTGAAATCGACCGAGTATGAACTGCTCTGCGGGATCGCGGCGGTCGACACGATCGTCGACGAGCTCGAGCCGCTCGACGACGGTTCGACACGCGCGCCGTACACGCTCGAAGCGCGCAGCTATGCGTTCGTTCACGCATTCACCACACGCGATGGCTGGTTCGGTGGCATCGATGGCGAGGCGAATCTGCGTGGCGACGGCGTGCGGGTCCTGGCCCAGCTGGGGTTCGCTCGATGAACAGCTCGAGGATCATGAAATGGGCACTGATCGTGCTCGTGTGGTGCGCGGGTATCGCGCACGCCCAGGTCGGATCGGTCTCGCCGGGCAAGCTGTCGGCGTCGCACGCGGCGTTCGAGAACCAGTGCAATCGCTGCCACGTCCCATTCGGCGGCATCCCACAGGCCACGTGCCTCGGCTGTCACACCGCGCTCGCCGATGCGATGGCGAAAGGCATCGGCTACCACCCGAGTGTGAAGACGCAGGCGTGTACCACCTGCCACAAAGAACATCGCGGCCGCGATGCTGCGGCGGCGCCGCCACCACCTGCCGGTTTCGATCATCGCACCGCCGCGTTTCACGCCGATGGCAAGCACCAGACGCTCGCGTGCGACAGGTGCCATCCGCAGGTTGGCGCATCGCGGCGCTGGGTAGGAATCCCGGTCAAGTGCGAGGGCTGCCACGCCGATCGTCACAAGGGCAGCTTCGGTTCCGCGTGCGCGAAGTGCCACACGAGTAGTGGATGGGCGCCGACGATCCGCAACGAGAAGAATCACGTCACGCCGATCGCCGGTGGACACGCGAATCTCAAGTGCCAGGACTGCCACAAGGCTGGCTTGCACCTCGCGCCACAGCAATCGTGCTCGCTGTGTCACGCCGAGAAGCACGGCGGGACCAAGGTCGAGTGCAGCACGTGCCACACCGTGATGGGCTGGAAGCAGGTCACGTACACCCACGATTTCTGTCCATGCAAATTGCCGGGCAAGCATCAGACTGCGCCGTGCCTGGAGTGCCATCCGGCTTTCAAGTTCAAGCCGACGCCGTTCGACTGTGCATCGTGCCACGACAAGGAGCGCAAGCACGAGCCGCTCGGTGCGTGCTCGCAGTGCCACTCGGCGCTGTCGTGGAAGACGAAGGCCTTCGACCACAATCGCACGGCGGTCGCGTTTCCGCTCACCGGCAAGCACCTGCTACTCGGATGCGAGAACTGCCACACCGAGAAGGGCAAGTTCCGGTTGCCCAAGCACGAGTGCCAGAGCTGCCACGCGGTGGCAAAGCACGGCGAGTTCGGCGCCTGCGCCAAGTGCCACACGACCGCGGCGTGGACCCCTTCGAGCTTCGATCATGTGACGACGCGGATGCCGCTCACGAACGCGCACGCACAGGTCAAGTGCCAGGATTGCCATCCAAGGCTCGTGACCGCCGCGTTCAAGCCCGGCGCGTGCAAGCTCTGCCACACCGATCCTCATGCGGGTCAGTTCGATGCGACCTCGAAGCCGGGCGGTGATCCGACCTTGATCAAAACACCGACAGCACCGACTCACATCGTACGTGCCGGGCGTGCGTGCATCGATTGCCATACGCTCGATGCCTGGAAGCCCTCTACGCTCAGCGCGATGAACCACGGCGAGATGGGCTTCGCGCTCAACGGCGCGCACGCGAAGGTCGCGTGCGTGGGCTGCCATCGCGGTGGACAGTTTTCCGGCGCGCCTCACGACTGCAACCAGTGCCACACCGACTTTCGCCATCACGGTCGGTTCGGGGCCACGTGCGCCGACTGCCACGGCGAGACCTCGTGGACGCCCGTCGCGGACTTCGATCACGCGCGCACGGGCTTTCCGCTCGACAACGCGCACGGCAAGCTCGGCTGCAGGAAGTGCCATGGCAACAACGGGACCAAGCTCGTCGCGGTGGCTGCGCCGACCGCGTGCCAGACCTGTCATGCCGCACCTCATGGCAAGCAATTCGGCGAGGTCTGCACGAAGTGCCACTCGACCAAAGGCTTCCACGATGTCCCGAAGTTCGATCATTCGACGACCGCGTTTCCGCTCGAGCTTCGCCACGCGACGCTGCCCTGCTTGCAGTGCCACGACGCGAAGGAGCATCCGACGATCAATCGCGCGTGCCGCACGTGTCACGGCGATCCGCATCGCGGTGCGAACTCGTTCGAATGCTCTGATTGCCATCGCGCGGATCGCTGGCGAATCATTCGCTTCGATCACGATCGCACCGCGTACCCGCTCACCGGTCGCCATCGCGTGGCGCCGTGCAGTGAGTGCCACACGAACCCCAACTGGACGGGCGTGCGCGGCGATTGCGTGACGTGCCATGCCTTCAACCGACCGCGCACCCAGGACCACCTAACCCGCGTGACTTGCGATGATTGCCACAGCACGACCAGCTGGCGCACGACGCTCCTACGTCGCCGTTAGCCTTCTCTTGGTCGCGGTCGGCTGCAAGCCGCCCGACGGCCAAGACGAGGTCGACCCCGACATCGCTCCTCCCGTCACCGGGCAGGAAGACATCGAGCAATGGTTCAGCGAAGGCCACTACCAGGGCTGGGCGTGCGAGGCGTCGTCGCACGCGGCGGATATGCCCTCGCCGCATGGACGCGTGCGATTATGCGCGAACCCGATCATCCATCCCGATTCGCCGGGCGAACATCCACTGAGCTCGGCGATGGTGATCGAGATCCGCGATCCGACCAGCGGCGCGATCATCGGCCACGGTGCGCAGGTCCATACGGCCGCGGGCACGCGCGGTCTCGACTGGTACTGGTACATGAAGGTGCCACTCGACAATGCGACCCCGCACGACGCGACCGGGCTTGCGGCCGATGGGTGGGGCTACGACGGTCCCGCCGCGGAGGTGTGCACCGCGTGCCACACGATGGCAGGCACCACCGGCCACGAGGGCCATGACTTCGTATGGGTCGTGCCGTGACACCGATCATCCAGCTCGGCCTCGGCCTCGCGATCGTGTTGTTCGGCATCGGCATCGTGTTCGATCGCCGGTTGAAAAAAAAGCGCCTCGCGATGCTCACGACCACGGGCGCGGAGACCCCGCCGTCGCTGTACCCGCGGATCAACGCGGCCGCGTGCATCTGTTCGGGCAACTGCGTCTCGGTGTGTCCCGAGAAAGAAGTGCTCGTGATGATCGGCGGGCGCCCGAGGCTGGTGCAGCCCGCCGCGTGTGTCGGTCACGCCGACTGTCTACGCAGCTGCCCCACCCACGCGATCGAGCTCGTGCTCGGCAGTCCCGAGCGCGGCGTCGAGGTACCGACCACCGATGGCCGGTTCCAGACCACCGTGCCCGGGCTGTATGTCGCCGGTGAAGTGACCGGGATCGGGCTCATCCACAACGCGCTCGGGCAGGGCCGTCAAGCGGCGAAGTTTGCGCTCGATAGTAAGCCTGCTCCGGGCACGTTCGATACCGATGTCGTGATCGTCGGCGCAGGACCTGCTGGGCTTGGTGCCGCGCTCGAGGCGCGCAATCGGAGGGCGCGCTACCGCCTGTTCGAGAAGTCGACGCTCGGTGGTGCGGTCCGGTCGTATCCCCGCCAGAAGATCGTGATGACCGCGCCGTTCGATCTGCCGGGCTTCGGGAAGATGAAATTGCGCCGGACTTCGAAGGAAGCGCTCGTCGAAATGTTCGAGCAGATCGTGCGCGATGCCGAGCTCGACGTGACCGAGCACGCGCCGGTGCTCGCGGTGCGCCGGCTCGCGAGTGGCTTCGAAGTCGAAACCGCGCGCGGCACCGTGACCACGCCGCGCGTGGTGCTCGCGATCGGCCGCCGCGGGTCCCCGCGCAAGCTGGGCGTCCCGGGAGATGACCTCGCGCACGTCGCATACGATCTCGCGGATCCGGAGCAACACGCGCAGGAGTCGATCGTGGTGGTGGGTGGTGGTGACAGCGCCGTCGAGGTCGCGCTCGCGCTCGCGCTCGCGCGTGCGAAGGTCACGCTCGTGCATCGCGGTAGCGATTTCGGTCGCACCAAGCCGGAGAACCGGCGCGCGATCGAAGCGGCGCGAGCAAAGGGTGATTTGACCGTCGAGTTGCGCGCTCAGATCGCCCGCGTTGCACCTCTGCACGTCGAGCTGCGCGACGGCAAAACCATCGTCGCGTCGCGCGTGATCTGTGCGCTCGGCGCGGAGCTGCCGGCCGAGTGGCTGCGCGGCATCGGCATCGAGCTGCGCGAGCTTCGCGGCGAGCCGCTCGTGAGGGCGTCGTGATCTCGCGCATCCTGTACTACGCGTCGTTCATCGTGATCGCCGTGACCGTCGCGATCGCGGGCGTCCGGATGTGGCGCGACGCGCATCACCGAATGGCGGCGGTCCCGATGGCGGTCGCGATCGCTCCGGGCGGGCACCTCGCACTCGCGCTCGATCGCGTGACGATCGAGCGCGTCCTCAGCAATCGGACCGCGTGGTCGACCGTGTCATCGCTCGCGCTCGACACCGTCGAGCGCGCGATCAATCCAACGGGCGATCTCGTGATGGGGCGTGCGACCGGTGCAACGAGCCCGGCGGGGCTCGCGATCTTCGACCTGGCGACCGGCCACGCGAAGTGGGCCTGGGCCGTGCCGGCCAGCGAGCACTGGTCCGCTGCGCCGCCGAAGGTGCTCGGCTCGTGCCTCGTCGCGATGACGCTACGAGATGGCGATGCGGTGGTGCGCTGCCTCGACGCGAGTGCAGGGAGCCCGCGCTGGACCGCGACGATCGCGGGCGGCCGCGAATGCACGCGCGCACCCGTCGCGGTGAAAGGCTCGGTGCTCGTGCAGTGCTCGGGCTGGACCTCGCTGATCGACGATCGCAGCGGTGCGGTCACCGTCGATGCCGGCGGGATCAGCCTCGTCCAGCGCGAGCCGGCCGTGTTGTTGCGCGCGGGCTCGCCGCTGACGATCGCCGCGTGGTCGCCGGCCGAGCATCGTTTCGCGAAACAAGGTGAGCCGGTGCGCGGCACCAATGATTTCCTCTCGCTTTCGGCGGTGATGCGCGGCGATCGGCTCGTGATGCGCGCGGCGAGCTCGAGCGACCAGCTCGCGATCGTGTCGCCGAAGACTGGCGATGTCTACGTCATCGCCACGGCAGATCAGCACCTCGCCGATGACGCACCGTTCGTGCGCGAGTGCGATGGAATCACGTCGCCGCGGTTCCAGCTCGTCGAGCTCGCGCCGAAGCTCGGCGACCACTTCGATCCCGAAGCAGCGCAGCATCGCCGGCTCGCGCTGATCGATGTCGCGACCGGCACCGTGACGTGGACGAGCAACGCGATCGAGCCCGCGCATCCGATCGCGGTAGCCGCGCTGTGTCGCGGCAACCATTACCTCGTCCCCGTCGACGTTCGCGGCAGCACGAGCTCGACCCTCTGGATCGTCGATGCCGAGACCGGCAAGACGACGCGCGTACTCGCGTTCGCGGGCGAGGCGTTCGGCGAGGTCACAGATGCCCAGGTCGATGCGACGCGGCTCGTCGGCATCGCGAAGGGTGGGGCGTTCGAGCTCGCGTGGGCGGGTGGCTCCTTGCCGGCCGGGATGCACGATGCGCGCGGCGAGCTAGAGCACGTGCTTGGCACGTTGCCTTAGCTTTCGATCGTGGGCAGGTGTGTCCGGTTGGTCACGAAGCGAGAGGCGCAAAGAGAGCCCGGCAGGAACAGGATTTGGCGGCTGCGCCGATCGCACGCGGGCCTCTGGATATCGGTTCGATGATCGAGCCGGCCGTCGCCTAGTGAACATCGAGTGCGAGCTCGATCGGCTCGATCTTGGGAAAGCATTGTTCGCGCTTGCACACGGCAAAGTGCAGGGTGCCGCGGATCGCGTAGTGGCCGGCTTCATGCGCGATCACATCGAGTGCGAGTGCGAGATGGCCGTGCTCCCAGCGTGTGAGCCGTACGGGCGTTGTCTCGACGGCTCTCGGAGGTGCGAGCTCGAGGTGCGGTGTCAGATCGGTGTTGATCTGGTAGTCCGTCGCCGGTGTCACGAGCACGGTCGCGGTGGTCCCGTGATCGATCGACGCGTGCAGCGGCGCGACCAGGATCGCACCTTCATTCGCACGCAGGCGGTGATGCTGATCCCGAACGACGATCGCGGCGTCGATGGTCACTGGCGATGGCGCAGCCGGTGTCACGATCGTCAGTGGGGCGGGTGCGGGCGGTGGCGGCCGTGGTTCCGACGCGTCGCAAGCGATGATCGACGTCGCGACGAGGACGAATGACCGTGGCACGCTGCACCGTAACGTGAGTCGAGGGCTTGCAACACTCCGTGACAGGATCGGTCTGCGTCGCTGATCGGTCGCCGGGCTCGAGGCGGTCGTTTGCTTGTCGGCAATTGCCGACAGCACCTACTTTGCCTTTGCCGGATCGGTCTTCTCGAGATTCGAGAGCCTCGACATCAACCGGCCTGCCCGAGACGCTGGAGATCGACGAGATGGAAATGCTCGTCGATTCGACCGCATCAATTGAGGGGCAGCGGACGGACTATTACGTCATCGAGGGGATCGATTTGCTTGCAGCCCGAGCAAGCTGCTTACTACTTGCCCAGATCGTTCTCGATCTTCTTTACCTTCGAGTCGACGTTCTTGTCGGTGATGTCGATCTTCGCTTTGGCTTCGAAGTCGACCTCCGTCGGGACGTCTACAGCTGCGGCGCTGCCAGCTGCGGCGCTACCGGTTGCAGGAGCGGTCACCACAGCGCTCCCGGCACTGCCGTTCGCAGCTGCGCTGCCCGTGACCGTGGGGGGCGCCGGCGGCGCTTTCTCTTCTTTTTTCCCGCCGCAAGCGGAGAGCGTGATCGCGAGCGCAAATATCAGGTGCTTCATCGCGCACCTCCCTTTGCGGAGAAGGCTGCTTGGAAAGCGCCCATCCGTTGATCGTGACGATCGTTTTCGCGCCCGAGCGCGACATCGATGCGCACGCCGAGCTTCTGGTTAGCCATCACGCTGGCGACATCCTTAGCGCGCGTGAGCTGGGCGGTGCGTTCGGCGTGGAGCATGAGCTCCGACTGCGTTTCCTCGTCGGCAAGGAACGCAGCCTGCCACCTCGAACGAATCTCCTGGATGCGCTGCTCGCGGCGTTGCTCGCGGGTCTGCTCGCGCTGCTGCCACTCGGCATCGAGCGCGGCCTGACGCGCCGCTTGATCCTTCGCCCACATCGCTTGTTGCGTCGACCACGCAGCTTGCGCCGCCGCGATGCGGTCCGCTTCGATCCGTCGCGCGTCGGCGTCGGCATCGTAGTTGGCGACTTCGAAGTTGCCGACAATGAAGTCGCGGCCGCCCTTGCCCTTGAGGAGGATCGTCACGCTCTGCGCAGCCGGCGGAACCTGGAACTCGATCATGTCATCCTTGACCTTTGCGGCACGGACTTCGTCGGGACCCCACATCACGCGGGTGTCCGGCGAGAAGTTGCGACCACGGATCATGACGCGCTGACCAACTTGGCCCTTCGCAGGCCAGTAGCTCGACACGGTCGGGCGCTCGATGCGCCACTCGTGCATCGCCGGGTAACCGCGAGGCTCACCCTGCGGCGGCGGGGGTGGCGGGCTCGCACCATCCGCGGCGCCTTCGTCGATCCAAGCACCGTCGACGAGCACCCAGGTGTTGTTCTGGTTTTGCCACTGCGCCGTGCGCCATTTCTTGTGAGCGCGTTCGCGCTCCCAGTGACCATCGACCCACGCCCACTGATCGCTCTTCCAATCCCATCGACCGGACTGCCACACGAAGCCCGCGCGCGCGGCATTATGTTTTTCCTCGCGCGACAGCGGCGGAGCTGAATGCGGGCGATGATCGGTGGCCGCCTGGTTGTGATCGTGATCGTGATCGTGATCGTGGTCGCCGGTCGGAGGCATGGCAGCACTGCCATCCATCCACGCACCCTCGGTCCACGACCACGACGCGCCACTGCGATCCCAGTGACCCTGATGCCACTGCTTACCGGCGCGCTCGCGCTCCCAGTGACCCGCGCTCCAGTCCCACTTGCCGTTCCAATCCCACTTGCCGGGGGTCCAAACAAAGCCGGCGCGCGCGGCCTGTTTCTCTTCGCGCGGCGACGGAGGTGCTTGCGTCGGTCCCGTGGTGGCGGCGTTCGGCGGAGGCGGACGCTTCATCGCGGGGCCGCCATGGTCGCGATGATCGCGAACATCGGGCTGCGCCTGTGCAGCTCCGAGGAGTGCCGCAGTCGTCAAGCCAAGAGTTAACAAGCTACGTGATCGCATGGTTCTCCTTATGAGCTCGCGTGAGATTAACGCGTCGCGCGTCCGACGTTCGTTGGGCCTCAGATATTTCGTGTGTGCGTACGCGCTCGGCTCAGAGCTCGCGCACTTCGACGACCGCGCTCACCAACAGCACTTCATACAGATGCGGAAACGAATCGCCATCGGCGGGTTCCCAGCGAATTTCGATGCAGCGTTCGGGATCGATCACGAGCAGCACGAGGTCGCTCGCGTCATTGAAGAAGCGCGCGTGCGTCTTGGGCCACTGCGCCTCGGTCGACAAGTGGATGAAGCCTTCCGACGCGAAGGACGCTGGTGTGTACTCGCCAACCCCCACCGCGTGCTGCCAGGCGGTCCGAGTGGTGATGTGGAACAGCACGCGGAAAGCGTACGCGGATTCGGCAGGGGCAGCTGCGGGTTCAGCAGGTAAAAATTCGCAATCCCGACGTACTTTCAGTGGCTTAGGCGTGGCACGTCGGACGCAACAGGACCGGGCAAGACCAGGAGGTCCCCATGTTGACGAAGATCAAAATCGCTCTCGCACTTTGTGGTTCGTTGCTCGTTGGTGGTGGTGGCTTTGCGGCCGCGCAAGGCGTCACCAGCACGCCGGACGCCCAAGCCCAACCCCAGGCCAAGCGTGAACGGATGAAGGAGAAGATGCTCGCGAAGTACGACATCAACAAAGACGGCAAGCTCGACAACGCCGAGCGCGCCGCGATGAAGAACGAGCGCGCCGAAGAAGCCTTCAAGAAGGCAGACACCAATGGTGATGGCAAGCTCTCCATTGGAGAGTTCAAGACGCTCCGCCAGCATCGAGGCCGTCACGGTGGCTTCCGCCATCACCACAAGGGTCAGGGCATACAAGGCCGGGGCCCAGGCAACGAAGGTCCGGCCGAGTAGTAAGCTGACGACAGTGATCCGACGACTACCGCCGCTCGCCATCGCGTTCGCGCTGATGGCGGCGGCTCTTGTCGCGACCGTGCTCGCGACCCGACACACGGTAAACGACGCGACGGGCATCGTCGCGAATGGTCAGGTGCTCGCGGTCGAGCAAGCGGTGCGTGCGGAGCTCGCGGACCTCGACGGGCCACCTAGCTCGGCCAACCTCGCGACGGTGCTCGCCGATCACTCCGATGATGGTGTGCGCTACATCGGGTTGCTCGACAATCGTGGCGCGATCCTCGCCGAGGCGGGCACCGCGAATGGAATCTCCACGGCGTGGTCGCCGAGGCCCAGCGGTGCGGAGCGACCGCGTGCGGCGCGTACCTTCGACATCATCGAGGTCGGACATCGGTTGCGGATCGACAGCCGGATTAGTTACCGCCGCGGCTGGAACGGCCCTCGGAACGTCGTGCTCGCGCTCGAGGTCGAGCCGCTCGAGGCGGAGGCGCTGCGCGCAGCTTCGGAGCGCACGATCTGGATCGCGAGCCTCGCTGCGCTCACACTGCTCGGTGTCGCCGTCGCGCTGGTCCGCCGTCAGCTCCGTCGTCAAGCCGGGGAGCGCGATCGCGAGCGCGAGCGACGGCTGGCGAGCCTCGGCGAGATGTCGGCGGTGCTCGCGCACGAGATCAAGAATCCGCTCGCGTCGCTCAAGGGCAATGCGCAGCTGCTCGCGGCGACGCTTCCCGAGGGCGAGAAGCCGCGCGCGAAGGCTCAGCGCGTCGTCGATGAAGCGGTGCGGCTCGAGAAGCTGATCCAGGACCTGCTCGCATTCGTGCGGACCGGGACGATCGAACGCACACCATGTGATCCAGCGATCCTCGCGCGTGATGCCGCGAGTGCCGTGGCGGGAGAGGTCGAGGTTCGCGCGGGGCAGGTGCGGTCGTTCCCGCTCGACGGCAATCGCATTCGCGAGGTGCTCGTCAACCTCATCGACAATGCGATCGCGGCAGGCCCACCGGCGGTCGTGACCGTGTCGGTCGCCAAGGGCTGGCTGATCTACGAAGTCATCGATCACGGCTCGGGCGTACCCGCGGCAGACCGGGAGAAGATCTTCGAACCTTTCTACACCGGTAAAACTCGAGGCACGGGCCTCGGTCTCGCCATCGCCAAGCGCCTCGTAGAGCTCCATCGCGGTACCCTCACCGTCGACGACTCGCCCGGCGGTGGCGCGCGCTTTCGAATCGCTCTTCCCGAGGCCTGAATGTCACGCATCCTTGTTGCAGACGACGAACCTGGACTCCGCGAGTTTGTGAGCGATGCGCTCGAGCTCGATGGCCACGAGTGCGTGCAAGCACCCGACGGTCGTGCCGCGGCGAAGCTGCTCGACGAGCGTGGCTTTGATCTCGTGATCACCGATCTCAAGATGCCGGGCATGGATGGGATGCAGCTGTTGCGCAAGGTCCGCGCGGAGCAGCCCGAGGTCGAAGTCATCGTGATGACCGCCCACGGCAGCGTCGACAACGCCGTCGAGGCGATGAAGCTGGGCGCCTTCGAGTTCTTGCAGAAGCCACTGTCAGGCCCCGATGAATTGCGGTTGCTCGCGCAACGTGCGATCGAGCGGCGCGGCCTCAAGGATCGCGTCGATGGTGCCGCGCACGGCATCGCGGCAGGGCCGCCGCTCACGTACGGCGATCCGGCGATGAAGCCGGTCGTTACCGCGATCGAGAAGGTCGCCAAGACCGCGGCGACCGTGCTGTTGCTCGGCGAGAGTGGCACGGGCAAGGAAGTCGCTGCGCGCGCGATCCACGCGCAGAGCCCCCGCGCGGTGAAGCCGTTCATGGCGATCAACTGCGCCGCTCTCTCCGAGACGCTGCTCGAGAGCGAGCTGTTCGGTCACGAGAAGGGCGCGTTCACGGGGGCGACAGAGCGCAAGCGCGGCCGGCTCGAGCTCGCCGATGGCGGCACGTTCTTCCTCGACGAAGTGGGAGAGCTAAAGCTCGATCTCCAGGCGAAGCTCCTGCGCGTCCTGCAAGAGCGCCGGTTCGAGCGGGTCGGTGGCACCCGCACGCTCGAGGTCGACGTGCGCTGGGTCGCGGCGACGAACCGCGATCTGCGCGGGATGATCGATGCGGGTACGTTCCGCGAGGACCTCTATCACCGGCTCGCCGTGTTCCCGATCAAGCTGCCGCCGCTGCGCGATCGCAAATCTGACCTCCTGCCGATCGCGAGGACGCTGCTCCAGCGTATCGGGTTCGATCTCAAGCAGCGCGTCCCCACGCTCACGCCGGCCGCCGAGCAGCGCTTGCTCGCCTCGTGCTGGCGCGGCAACGTGCGCGAGCTCGCGAACGCGCTCGAACGTGCGGCGATCCTCGCGGATGGTCAGCCGATCGATGCGAGCCACATCTGGCTCGACGAGCCTACGCCCAAGGCGCCTTCGGGTAGCGGGAGCATTCGGCCCCTCGCCGAGCTCGAGCACGATGCGATCATCGCCGCGCTCGAGGCTGTGAGCGGCAACCGTCGCAAGGCGGCCGAGCTCCTGGGCATTGGCGAGCGCACGCTTTACGACAAGCTCAAGAAATCCGGCCTCGAGACCTAGCGTCACCATCGGGCATGAAAAAGCTCTGGTGGCTGCTGTTCGCGGTCGCGTCGAGCGACAACAGAAAGGCGGCTAGCCGAGCAGCTTGTCGAGCCGGATCGGCAGCTCGCGCACGCGCTTGCCGGTCGCGTGGAATACCGCATTCGCGATCGCGCCGGTGATGCCGGTGATCCCGATCTCGCCGATGCCCTTGGTGCCGATCGTGTTGACGTGGAGGTCTTCCTCGTCGATCGAGATCACGTCGATCGGTGGGATGTCGGCGTGCACGGGCACGTGGTAATCGGCGAGGTCGCGCGTCACGTTGCGACCGGTGCGGCGATCCCGAATGGTCTCTTCTTGGAGCGCCATACCGATGCCCCACGTGATGCCACCGACGAACTGGTTGTTCGCCGTCTTCGGATTGAGGATCTTGCCGCACGCATAGGCGGCGACCACCCGGGCGACGCGGATCGTGCCGAGATCCTCGTCGACTCGAACCTCGACAAATGGCGCGCCGAACGCGTGCATCGAGTACAGGTCGTGGTCCTTCGCGAGCTCGGTCTTGATCTCGGCGACAATGTCCTTGGCTTTGTCCTCGGGACGCGCGATCGCCATCATGCCCTTGAGCGCGATGCACGCCTGCTTCACGGCGGGGCCGACCGAGTTGACCGTCATCGATCCGCCCGAGACTGGCGTCTCGGGCATCAGGCTATCGCCGAGCTCGAACCGCACCATCTCGATCGGGACCTCGAGGGCATCGGCGGCGATCTGGGTCATCACGGTATAGGTGCCGGTGCCGAGATCCTGCGTACCTGCCCGGACCAAGAACGTGCCGTCCGGCTTCGCGATCGCCCTCGCGGAGGCGGGCTGCTGATTCGCGGGATAGGTCGCGGTGGCCATGCCGTAGCCGACGAGCTCGTGGCCATCGCGCATCGAGCGCGGGTCGGGGGTGCGTTTTTTCCAGCCGAATTTCGCGGCCGCCGCGTCGTAACATTGACGCAGCGACTTCGACGAGAATGGCTTGCCTTGCGGATCGCTCGAGGCGTAGTTGCGAATCCGGAACTCGAGTGGATCGATCTTCGCCATGAATGCGAGCTCGTCGATCGCGGACTCGATCGCGAACGTGCCCGAGGCCTCGCCAGGGGCGCGCATGAAGGTCGGCGTCGGCGCATCGATCCCCACGACCTTGTGGGTGGTCGAGATGTTCGCGCACTCGTATAGCATCCGCGATTGCAACGCCGACGGCTCGACGAACTCGTCGAATCGGGAGGTCTCGCTGATCACGTCGTGGCGAACCGCGGTGAGCTTGCCTTCGGCATCGCAGCCGAGTGCGATGTTCTGGATCGTGTGTGGCCGGTGTCCGACGAGTGAAAACATCTGCTGGCGAGTGACGGCGAGCTTGACCGGGCGGTTGACGAGCTTTGCCGACATCGCCGCGAGCGCGGTATGTGACCACGGGGTGCCCTTGGAACCGAAACCGCCACCGACGAACTGGTTGATGACGCGGACCTTCTCCTTCGGGATCCCCAACACCTCGGAGATGCGATTGCGGCAGCCGAAGATGCCCTGCGTGGAATCGTAGAGCGTGAGCTCGTCGCCGTGCCACACCGCGATCGTTCCGTGCGGCTCCATCGGATTGTGGTTCTGGTTGGGGGTCGTGTAGGTCTGCTCGAGCTTGAATTTCGCTTGCACCAGGCCGACCTCGACGGAGCCGCGCGACCAATCGGGCTTGCCATGATTGAACGACTTCGGCGTGCTCGCGCTGCCGAGCGCTTGCTCGATCGTCGCAACGGCCGCCTCGTTGGTATACTTGACGACCAGCAAGGATGCCGCGTGTTGCGCGCGCTCGAGCGTATCGGCGACCACGACCGCGATCGGCTGATCGGCATACGCGATCTGCGGGTCTTGGAGCAGCTGCAGGATGCGCTCGGCAGCCCCGCCTGCCTTGCCCTTGCCGGCCATCACCTTCGGTGCATCGAGATGAGACATCACCGCGAGCACGCCAGGTTCGCGCTTGGCGGCAGTCATATCGAGCGAGCTGATCGAGCCTTTCGCGATCGTGCTCGTGACGATCACCGCATGGGCAACCTTGGTCACCTCGGTATCCATCGCGTAGGTCGCGGTGCCGAGGACCTTCCTCTGCGCATCAAGACGGTCGATCGGTGTGCCGACACTCTTCACTTGGAACCTCCTGCGACGAGGCCAAGCGCGCGCGCGACGACGCGCTTCGCGAGGCCGACCTTGAATGCGTTATCGGGACGAACATCCGGGGTCGCGAGCGCGAGGTTTGCGGCGGAGACGAAGACCTCCTGCGTCGCGGGCTTGCCGATGAGCGCTTGTTCGACGGCGGGCTCGCGCCACGGCTTGGTGCCGACGCCGCCGAGTACGACACTCGCGGCCTTGATCGTCCCACCTTGGACATCGAGCGCGACCGCGGCCGCCGCGAGAGCAAACGCGTAAGACCAGCGGTCTCGGACCTTCACGTACCTCGACGTTGCCGCCAGCGGCGTGATCGGAACCTCCACCGAGACCACGAGCTCGCCGGGTTGGATCACCGACTCCACGTTCGGGTGATTCGCGGGCAGCGTGTAAAAATCGCCAACCTTGACGGAGCGTTCGCCGCTGGTGCTGCGGAGGTGCACGCTCGCATCGAGGGCAACGAGCGCCACACTCATATCGGAAGGGTGCGCTGCGATGCAGTCCTTCGACGTGCCGACGATCGCGTTCATCCGCGTGAACCCCTCGAGGGCCGCGCAGCCCGAGCCTGGCGAGCGCTTGTTGCACGGGCTCGACGCATCGCGGAAGTACGGGCAGCGTGTGCGCTGCAGCAAGTTCCCGCTCGTGGTGGCCATGTTCCGAATCTGACCCGACGCGCCAGCACGGATCGCATCGGCGAGCGCCGGTAGCTTCGCGACGACGTCCGGGTGATAAGCGACATCGCTGTTTGTCGCGAGCGCACCAATCGTGATCGAGGAGACGCCGGTCTCGATTTTTCCGAGGGGCAGGCCCGTGATGTCGACGACGTGCAGCGGGCGCATGATCTCGAGACGCATCAGATCGACGAGCGTGGTGCCACCCGCGAGCGCCATCGTGTCGGGCTGCGACAGCGCAGCGAACGCTTCCTTCTCGGTCGTGGGGCGAAGATAGCTGAACGGGTTCATCCTGCATTGCCTCCCCGCACGGACTGAATGGCCGCGAGGATGTTCGGGTACGCGCCACAGCGGCAGATATTGCCGCTCATCTGCTCGCGAACTTCGTCGTCGGTCTTCGCGCGGTTTTCCTTGATCAGTGCTGCGGCGCTCATGATCTGGCCAGGCGTGCAGAACCCGCACTGCATGCCGTCGTGTGCGATAAACGCCGTCTGCAGCGGATGCAGGGCACCTCCGCCGAGCCCCTCTGCCAGGCCTTCAATTGTCGTGATCGGCTTGCCCTGTGCGGTCGCAGCGAGTGTCAAACAAGAGAGCACGCGCTTGCCATTGATGTGAATGGTGCACGCACCGCATTGCCCGGCATCGCATCCCTTCTTTGTTCCGACGAGCTGGAGACGCTCGCGGAGGGCATCGAGGAGCGAGACGCGAGGTTCGATCCGCAGCTTGTGCGTGGTGCCATTGACGTCGAGCTCGATATCGATTTCGTGAGCAACCGCGGGCGGGGGTACCACCGCGGGCTCGGGGACCGGATCGCGATGTTCGTGTTGCTTGCAGCTCGCGAGCACCACGGTGGCGAAGCCACTGACGAGGCACGTCGACATCCAGCCTCGGCGGGTGAACGTGGTCGGTGCCGGCATCAACATCGCTTCGGTCGCGGCGGTCAAGCTCGCAAGGAGCTGCGAATGATCGACGACCGGGCCGCGGTGCTCGAAGATGCTCGCGTGATCGTAGTCGAGCACGATCACCGCATCCTCGCGCTTGATGGCGTGCGCGCGAGCGAGCTCTCGGGCTGCAAGCTCGCCGAGCGTCGCGATCTCGTCATCAGGCCGGATGCGCCACGCTTGATGCGCGCTGACGATGATCAGGTCCGCTCCGAGGCCGCGGAGGTGGCTGCGCAGCGCGCGTTGCTCGACGTGAGAGGCGCTGTGGGGGGACCAGTCGCGCGCGAACGCGAGGACCCGACATCCGGCGGAGGGCATCTCCTCACACCCAGCAAGAAGGTGGCCGTCACCACGTGGCAGAATCGCCGACCTGATCCGCCACCTCGTGGCGCTCGCGCACAGCTGTCGTCAGAACGCCAGGCGGGTGAGCGGCACGACGACCGGCGTTGGATCGTTGCGATCGAACAACCGCTCGTAGCCGTGGAACACCACGTAGCCGAGCCCCACATCCAACGCCGCGTAGATCAGCCGCGCGGGGACCTGGCGCCAGCCGCGGACGCACCAGAGCTCGAAGATCTTGGAGACATCGTTCTGCGGACGGAGAAGGACGACGTCCTTCGCGAAGTCGATCCACAAGCCCGTCGCGGCCACGGTGAGCCCGAGCTGCGCGTATTTGTTACCTGGCCAGGCACCCGTGAACACGAGTGCTGCAAACCCGCCGAGAAGCAAGGTATCGGTGATTTTTGGTGCGCTCAAAAACGTGATTCGATCGGCCTTCGTGTGGAGGCCGTGGACGTAGGTCCAGCCGAAGCGAAACACGTTCGCCTTCGGATCGATGCCGGGCGGGAACACGTGGAGCTCGTCGACATCGGCGCCGACGAGCTTCGCGGCGAGCGCGTGACTGCCCTCGTGAAGTGCAGTGCCCGCGATGTAGTCGACTGGTGCCATCGCCATGCCGACGTAGACGAGTGTGCTGTTATCGGGCTGCGCGCTGGCAGCGGATCCGAGCGCGGATCCGAGCGCGCATACGACGAGCAGCGCCTTCATGGCGGCGCGACCCAGATCTCGTCGACTGCGACAAACCCGAGGCGCGCGGCCAGCCGGAGCGAGCCGATGTTGCCTTCATCCGCACCCCATACCGGAGCGTGACCGCGCGCGAGCTCGTCGCGGATCATCGCAGCCGCGACGATCGTGCCGAGCCCGAGCTGGCGCGCGCCCGGTAGCACGTCGACCGAGACGTCGAACAGGGTAGGGCTGCGCCACGGCGCGTACGCGAACGCCGAGGCCACGCCGTCGACGTACGCCGACCAGATCGGGCCGCGTGCCGCCGCCCACGCGAGCTCGGCATCGGGCGGCGGTTCGGTGAACAACACCGCGCCTTCATACTCGGGCAGCGCGTCGACATCGGGCAGCGTGTGCAGGAGCGCGCGCGTGCGCCTCTCGAACGAGCCGTGAAGATCGTCGCGCGTGAACAGAAATGTGTGTTGCGGATAGCCGGTACGAAACCGCGAGACCGCCTCCGGATCGAGCTCGCCCGCCAGGACGATCAATTTCGCCGCATCGTGGCCGAGCGCGTAGCCGCCGCCGCCGCCGACGGAGGCGCGCCATCCGGCCGGATCGTTCGCGATGCCGTGGGCCTCGACCCACCGCGGAAGATCCGGCAGCTCGACCGAAATCATGGGCCGCCCGAGCCGAGCGCCTCGAGCGCGCCGATCGCGGAGGTCGCGTCGTCGAACAAGCACGCGTTGCGATACTTGAGCTTCTTCACGGTCGCACGCTCGAGCGCGGGCACGGCCTTCGGCGAGTTGAGCGCACGGAGGTGCATCACCGCGTCCCGGCGCTTGGGGCACGTGATCTCTTGCTCGAGATCGAGGCTGTATGAGGTAAGCCAATCGATCGAATCGCCGAGCTTGTAGCGATCAACGACCGGTCGAACTGCATGCCGGCGATCGAGGTTCTGCGACACCGCCGCCTTGATCAGCGTGTCTCGACCTTCGAGGTCGTCGGTGCGCAACCACAGGTCGAACGCGTTCGTGACGACATCGGGGTTCTTGTCGGCGGCCATCGCGTGGAGGTTCGCGATGAACGTCGCGTTCGCTTGCAGCGTTGGCAGTAACTGGATCGCACGGTTATACGCGGTCAGGCTCGGCCCACTTTCGTGGCGCGCGGCGTGCGCATGACCGAGCAAGAGTTGAGCGTTCGGATCGTTCTTTACAGCCGGATCTTTGTCGATGAGGTCGATCGCGCCCTTGGCATCGCCATGCTCGAGCATGTCGGAGGCTTTGCCAGCGGTCGTTGCCGGATCGGCTTTTGGATCGTTCGTGGCACGGGTCGGCTCGTCGATGTGGCGCGTGGTGATGATCGCGATCACGACACCGGCGAGCAGCGCGGCGCCGAACCACACGAACAGCGGCCAGCGGCGTCTTTTCGGCACCTGCGCGAGCCGCTCGTCGGGTGTGAGCCCGAAGATCGGTTCGCCACCAGGACCGGTGAACGGCAGGCCGATGCCGATGCCGCCCTTCGCTCTGGTGGCCGCTGCCGCCGCGAGGCTCGCCGGCGATGCGGGCTCGACGCCGAGTGTCGTCGGCGCGCGTCCGGTGTCGGTCTTGCGCGGGATCACTGGCATCGCGGCCGATGGCGTGGTCGAGAGCACCTCGTCGATCGAGTTCGAGATCTCGTTCTCGATGTCGACCTGGCCCGCGTCGTCGATCAGCGGTTGGCTGCCGGTATCGCCGGGACGTTCGAAGCTGACATCGGTGACGCCACCATCCGGCGTCTCCAGCGCAGCCTCGATCGCGGCGAGAAACACCTCGGCACTCGCGTAGCGATCGCCGGGCTTCTTGGTCAGCCCTTTCACGATCAAGCGCTCGATCGACGACGGTATCGGTCGACCGCCCTTGATCATGCGCGAGCGCATCGGTGGCACCGCCTTTGCGGTGTGCATCGACATCACCTCGAGCTTGTCGTCCGAGTAGAACGGCGGCTGCCCGGCGAGCATCTCGTAGCCGATGACCGCGGCCGCGTAGAGATCCGCGCGGCCATCCATCTTGTTTCCGAGCGCCTGCTCGGGCGCCATGTAGATCGGCGTCCCGAAAGCCATGCCCGCTTGGGTGAGCCGCACGCCGTCGTCGGAGAGCTCGCCGTTCATCGGCTTCGCGATGCCGAAATCGAGCAGCTTGGCGAAGTCAGGGTCGTTGCCCTGCGTGATCAGATAGATGTTCTCGGGCTTGATGTCGCGATGGATCAAGCCGGCCGCATGCGTGCCCGCGAGGCCTCGCAAGATGTGCGCGAGGATATGCAGCGCCCGCCCCGGCGCGAGCTGGCCCTCGTGTTCGATCACGTCGGCGAGCGAGCGCCCTTCCAGCAGCTCCATCGCGAGATAGAGCGAGCCATCCGCGAGCCGGCCGACGTCATACGTCGCGACGCAGTTCGGATGGTCGACCTTGCCGACCGCGAGCGCCTCGCGCTCGAACCGCGATCGCACATCCGGTGATGCCGCGAGCGACGGATGAAGGATCTTGACCGCGACCTGGCGGCGCAACCCGACGTGGGTGGCTCGAAACACCAAACCCATGCCGCCGCGTCCGAGCGTGTCGTCGAGCCGATAGCGGCCATCGATGACGGTCCCCAGCATCTCGGTGCCGTCGCTGTCGTCGGTGTCGAGCCCCAGGCCGCTTCCGTGCCCGCGGCCCTGGCCGTGAATGGAGTCGCTGGAAGCCATCCTCCACCGTTATTGTGCCATCGCTTGGTGGTTTTGCCCTAGCAACCCCTCGGTATTCCTTGCGGTTCTACCCCCCTGGAATGTTTGCGATCTGCCCCGAGCGGAACGAGGGGTCGGGAGGTTGCCAGCGAACATCCACGTATGTAGAGTGCCGCTCCGTTACCCGCCCGGGTAGCTCAGCTGGTAGAGCAGCGGACTGAAAATCCGCGTGTCGGCGGTTCAACTCCGTCCCCGGGCACCACATTCGCCGTCGAAGTAAACGATTCCTCGACGGAATTCACGAGCGCTGCTCGAGCGACGACGGCGCTCCCAGTGAAGACTCCAACTCGCGCTGTGCGCCAGAGACAGCTGATCGTTATGCGCAGCACACGCACGTGCGCAGGAGGTTCCGACCATGGACGACCACGGCTCGGCGTCGAAGGCGAGCTCGTTCCGGTCGCTCGCTAGCTCGGGCTCGGCGCCGCTCGACCGGCAGGCACACCCGGGAGAATCACGAACGGCGTTACTAGCGCTGGGACTGGGTCGGCAGGCTCACGGTAAACGTGGTGCCTTCACCCGCGACGGACTTCACCGAAATCGCGCCGCCATGGGCAGCCGCGATCTGATGCGCGATGAACAGGCCGAGGCCGATGCTCCGGCCTTGCTTGGTGATCGCGTTCTTGCCGCGCGCGAACGGATCGAACAGGCGAGGTAGGTCGTCGGTACGAATCGCCGGGCCTTCGTTGAATACCGCGATCGTCGTGTGGTCGCCGTCGATCGCGGAGCGTACGCGGATCATCGCATCCTTCGGCGCGTGCTGGAACGCGTTACCGACGAGGTTCGCGATTACTTGGGTCAGCCGGCCCTCGTCCCACGTACCGGTCGGCGGGCCGCGATGTTCGATCGCGACCGGACGCGGCCCGGAGAGCATGCGCGCACCCTCGATCGCGGCACGTACGAGCGTCGGTAGGTTCGTGCGTTCGGGTGCGATCGGGAAGTTGCCGCTGCGCGCCTGCGCGAAATCGAGGAGGTCGGCGATCAGCCGCTCGCTGCGGGTGGCCGCCGCTTTGATGTAACCGACCGCTTTGCGCGCCGAGATTCCCAGATCTTCACTCTCGAGCATCGGCATCGCGAGCGCGATCGTACTGAGGGGGTTGCGGAGGTCGTGGCTAACGATGCCGATCAAGCGCTCCTCGTAAGCGGCGCGAGCGACGAGCTCATCGTGATCGCGGCGGGCCTCGTCGATGTCGGTGTTCGAGCCGATCCAGGTCAGGATCGAACCGTCCGCGCCGCGCACCGCGGTCGCACGCGCGAGAAACCAGCGGTACTTGCCATCGGCGCCACGCAACCGAAAGTCGAGCTGATACGGCTCGCCGGTTGCCAGCGACTTCACCCACGATGCGACCGTGTGCTCGAGATCCTCGGGATGGACGACCTCCGTCCAACCATCGCCCAGGATCTGCGCCTGTGATTTACCGAAGTAGCGAGCAGTCTGCTCGTTGACGCGATCGAGGTTGCCATCGGGACGTGCGGTCCAGACGTGTTGCGGCGCCAGCTCGAAGAGCTCGCGGTATTCCGCAGCGATCTTCGCGCGCGCCGCATCGAGCTTTCGCTCGTCGGTGATGTCCTGGCCTTGTACGAAGATCCCGATCGAGGCGCCATCGACGACGATCGCCTGGTACACGAAGTCGAGGATGCGTGGCTCCGGAACCTGATCGGGCCCGCGCGCGAGCATGATCTCGACGCCGCGTCCCACGTGTGGCTGACCTGACCGGTAGACGCTGTCGAGGAGCTCGATGAAGCCCTGCTCTCGAACCTCGGGCAGGGCGTCGTAGACCGACTCACCGACGATCGAGCTGTTCTTGCCGATTAGTTTCAGATACGCCGGATTGACAAGCTCGAAGCGGTGCTCGGCGCCGCGAAGAAAACAGGTGAAGCCCGGCGCCTGCTCGAACAGGTGGCGAAGCACCGAGAGCTCGGCACTGGTCTGGCCGGCTCGACCGAGAACGCCCGTGCCCAGCATCGCGACCGTAGCTGGCGACCGAGAGAGCTCGGTGACGTCCGCGACCTGGTGCAGGATCCAGCGCAGCGAGCCATCGCGCTGGTCGTACATCGGCGTGTTTTTCGCGCTGACGATCTGATTGGCGAGATGGGGTACGGCCGGTACGTCGTCACGATGTTTACTCGCAAATACGCGGTCGAACGAGGTGCGGAGCGAGCTGGCATCGGTGATCGCGATGCACTCGAACAGGGTCCGGTTCGCGATCGCGGTCCAGTCCGAGTGCGTGAGCGCCAGATAGGCTCTGTTCGCGGCCACGACTCGGTAGTCGCGATCGAGCACGGCCGTCGCGTTCGGCGAAGACTCGAAAACGTTCGACAGCTCGAATTCGGGAGTCGTCGGCACGCTGCGAGAATATAGCCCTCTCCAGTCGTAGATCTGCGAGATCTCGAGAAATTCTAACGAGGTAAGTCAGCGCCAGTACCCATGCAATTTCAGTGTTTCTAAACAATTCTTTCCTGACAGGAACGCGATCAGCCCGTAGAGTAGCGCCGATGTACTCGGCCAACGCACGCGAAATCACGGTCCGCCCAGGGGTCAACTTCAACGGGGTCAAGGTGTTCTCGGCGACCATGTTTGCAGACCGCGACAGGCTCGGTGAGAAGGTCTCGGATTGGCTCGCCGCTAACCCGACCAAGCCCGTCACGAGCATGGTGGTGACGCAGTCGAGCGATAGCTCGTTTCACTGCATCGCGATCACCGTGTTTTATCACGAGACCAAAGCAGCTTGATCAAGGCGCGCCCGTCACGACACCGGTCGTGAGGTCGAGCAGGTAGTCGTGGGTGCCATCGAGCTCGAGGATCGCGGTGCCATCGCCATTGAAGCGAACATCCGCGGCGATCGAGAACAACCGATCGGCTTGCCCGGTGATCGATTCGCGTGCCCGGATGTCGTATTGGATTTCGCCGGCAGTCGCTAGCCGAGACGCCTTGTCGATGAAGACTCTGATGTACGCTGCGTCGTAATCGAAGTGATACCCGGCCGTGATGTTCGTCGCAGGATTCGTGATCGACGAGTCGTACGAGAAGGTCCCGTTACCGGCGAGCTTCACGCTCGCCTCCTGGATGTTCGCGAGTGACCACTGGCCATGGCGGTCCATCGTCGTCGTGAAGTTCGGCAGCGCGAGCGAGCCGCCACACGAGATCGAGACGTCGGCGAGCTCGGCGGTCGTGTTGCAGACCGGTAGGGTGGAGCCATCTCCATTGCGACACACGAGCCGGAAGTCGTAATCGATCCCGAGCAACGATCCGCTCACCTCGCCACCTGGGCCGGCGGTGAACCCGAGCGGGAGCGTGCCGCCGGCCATCACGGTGACGTCGGCCATTGCCCGAACGTCGCCGCCATTGGAAGCCGTCGAGGAGCCGACGTTCTGCGCGACGTCGTCGTACTCGGTCCGGGTCACGGTCGAGTCGCTCGAGGAGAGGCTGCCGCACGCCGAGAAGAGCAACCCGTACGCTACGTGAGGAGCTCGCATGTCGAGATACAAAGCAAGCTGCGGACCATGTAGGTCCGCGCGACCCACGCGTTGCAGTAGCCAAATGCGAGCGCTTCAACAGCGGTGGGCGAACGCGCCACGATGCGGCGTGGGTTAGACCGACGTGAGTGCTGCACGTGAAGTGCATCCTGCATTTCGACCGTGAATCTGAAGCTCTGTATCTTCCTCGGAGACCCAGAGTTGAGACGTACGAGTATCGATGCGGGTGATCGGGGTCCAACGGTTCAGCCTTGCGTAAACAGGGTCCACTCGCGAAAGTGCCATCGCTGCACGGGGAGCTGTCATGAACGTTGAGCTAACCGACAAGATGTCATTGGAGACGGGACCTGTTTCGCTCGACGTGAAGGTCGACGACCTCACTCCGCTCACTGCGGCGCCACCGCCCATCCCTGCTCGTCGCTCTGCGGGTCGGCTGAGCAGCGTGGCGTTGCCTCCTCCGATTCCTCGGCGCGCCGCACGTGGAACGCAAGCGCCCGCGCGGCCGCGCACGCAAACGTCGATCGGCATCGTCAGCGTGGTCGCGCCTCGTGCCTCCGCCGAGATGATGGCCTCGTGGCAGATCAACCCCGAAGGGCCCCTCGCCCCCGCCTCGATGCCGTCGCCGCCGCCGATTCCACTGGCGGCGAAGATGCTCGCTCCGCTGACCGCGTCGGCGACTCACACGCTCACGGGTAACGCACCGAGCGTGATGGTCGAAGCGCCCGCGCAAGTGGCCGCGCCGATCGTTCGACAAGAGCTCGTTCCCCCGCCGCGCGAGAGCCGAGTCGAGCCGCTGCCGACGAAGCAGCCCGGTGCCGACGTCGCAGATCTTCCGGCGTGGCCCGTGCGCGCGACGCTGCCCTTGCCGTCGCGCCGCGCAACGACCGCGTCGCCGGTGGCGGCGACGATTGCATGCCCCGCGCGTATCTCTTCACGAGCGTCGACCCGAGCCACAGCGGTGCTGGTTGCACCCGAGACCACAGCGCCGAGGATCTCTGCTCTCGATGGCAGCGATGCGTGGGTATTCGAGGACGACTACGAAGAGCGCCGCGTCGACGGCGAGGTCGTGCCGACCACGTACTTCGAGCGGACCGAGACCGGTGCACGCAGGCTGCGGCCGCGCCATCTGGTCGCGGCAGGTGCGGCCGCTGCCGCGATCGCCCTGATCGTCGGCATCGCTATGCACTCGCCGTCGGAGTCGTCGTCGCCCCGATCGCCGATCGCGACAAAGGTAGCCGCCGCCGCCGAGGTCGTCGCCCAGCCGGTCTTGGTCATCGCTCCAACCCCGCTTGCAGCGAAGCCAAACCTGACCTCGTTCCCGATCACGTCGTGGCCGACCGGCGCGGTGGTCACGCTCGTCGACAACGGTGCGCCGAGCGTGCTCGGACCGACGCCGGTCAACGCCGCGCTCGATCCGTTGCACAGCTACGACGTCATGCTCGCGGTGGCCGGTCGTGCGACGACACTGCGCCACATCGATCTCGCGACGAAGCACGAGCTCGCGGTCGATCTCGATGCCGATCCGTCGCTCGCCAAGCTGGCGGCGCACACCGCAACGCCGGCCGCGCCCGTCCACCCTGCCGCCGCGCCCGTCGCACATCCTCACCATCATTCCGCACCAAGCGCTGCGATCGTGACGCCGTCGTTCGACACGCCGATGGCTCCGCCGAGGCAAGTCGCACTCGCGTCCGCCGTGGGCAATGGCATGCTGATGATCTCGGCGAAGCCGCCCTGCGAGATCATCATCGACGGCAAGTCGACACACCTCACGACGCCGCAGCGTTCGATCGCGGTCGCGGCTGGTCCCCACACGGTGATGCTGGTGAACGCCTCGATCGGGATCAAGAAATCGATCGCGGTGAAGGTCGACGCGAAGAAGCCGACCAAGCTGATTCAAGACTTCACGAAGAGCTAGTAGTGCGGGGGCGGGTCATTACCGGGGCCCATCGCACCCTGCGGTGACTTCACGCCTTCGCGCAGCGTCTTCATCTCGCGCAACGTCTCGTCGAGCTTCGTGCCGAACGTGCGGACCAACGCGTCGAGCTCGCGGATCAACTGCTCCTGATACACGAGCTTGATCTCGAGCTCGGTGATCCGTTCGCTATCGATGTCGTCCATCCCGGCGGAGCTTACAGCGAGCTGGCCGATCGGGGGCAGGTCGTGCCGACGAGTGTAGGCTGGAACGCACGGTGGACTTGGTTGCGTGAGCCGAGCTAACGCAAGATCGAGCTCACACAGCGTTGGGTCGGATAACCACGGCACTTTCCCCATCTAGCCAAGCCGATCAGGGCTGGTGACAATGCCGCATGGCGAGAGATTCCGGCTCGAACAAAATCGCGATGTCGAGGATCGAAGTCGCGGAGCTCATGTGTCCGACGACCCAGATGGCGCCGTTGTTCGGCGAAGGCACGCACGACAAACCGCTCGCGCTCGGGGAGGACGCACCCACGCCCAGTGGAGAACATCCCGCGCTCGTGTCGCGCGATTCGCTGCCCGCAAGGGAGGTGTTCGACCTGCGGATGTCGGGCATCGTGCCGATCGAAGATCCGGTCGCTGCACCCTTGAGGGTGATCACGATTCCGCCGCGTGCGGCGGACACCGTGGAGACGCCGCCACTCGCGAATCCTGCGAACGACACGATCGTGCCGGTAGCGCTGCCGGTGCCGCTGCCGGTGCCGCTGCCGGTGCCGCTGCCGGTGCCGCTGCCGGTGCAGAATCGCAGCGTCGCGACCACTCTCGGCGTCGCACCACTCGAACCCGCGACCAAAATGCGCGCGCCGTTCGTCATCGATACGCCGGTGCCGCGCTGGTCGCCGCTGGCACGCACGCCGCAAAGCTCGAACGCACCGGAGAACGCGATTGCGCAACCGCAAGGCTCGACGCGCATCCCCACGCAGCCAGACGTCGAAGGCAATCGCCACGAGCGCATCGCGATGATCGCCCTCGATCCCACCTCGGGTATGCCGCGCAGTGGCACGTGGCAGGCGCTCGTGGCGGTCGCCACGTCGCTCGGCAGCGTGCGTTGGTGGGTACGGCGTCGCAAGACGAGCCGCGTGAAGCCGCTCGTGCGCTAGCCGTGCTCGATATCGTCGGGCAGGCGGCTCCACGCGTGGCCTTGCTCGCCGTAGATCGAGATCCGTGTGGGAAATGGTGCGCCGGCGAATGCGCCGGGCGCGATCGAGCTCAGCCAGCGACCCTCATGCGATCGCTGCAGCCGCTTTCTTCGCTTCGACGGTGTCGGGCACATGCTCGTTGCGCTTCATCAGCACCGGGATCAAGTACATCGCGAGGGTCGAGAAGATGTTGTGCTCGGGATCGAGCATCTTGCCGATGCCCTGCGCGGTGATCAGCGCGACGAACACCAGCATCATGTCCGGCACGGGATGAATGTGATGGTTGCGGCCGATCACGAACATCTCGGCGAACAGCTCGCCATACTCGAGCTTCGCGGTGTCCTTGCCGCGGAACGCGATCGCGAACTTCTCGACATCGACACGGAGGGCAGCCCAATCGATCTCGCCAAGATATTTGTGGAAGCGTTTGAGGTGAAGAACGATGTCATCGGGCGTGCCCATCGCGATGCACTTGGACATGTCGATGAACTGCGCGAGCACGTCGTCTCCGAGCTGCTTCGCGAGGCCGACATCGAAGATCACGACCTTCGAGCCATCGCGCACGACCATGTTGCCGGGGTGAAGATCGGCGTGCACGAAGCCATCCTCGAAGCACATCTTGAACATCGCGCGGCGTACGACCTGCGCGAGCTTGGGATCGCGGGTGCCGGCGGGCAGGGCATCGATTTTTTCGCCGCGCACGAACTCCATGGTCAGGACCCGCGGCGAGCAGAACTCTTCATAGACCTCGGGAAAGGAGACATCCGGGTCGCCCGCGAAGTTGCGCCTGAAGCGGGTGTAGTTCGCGGCCTCGATGCCGAGGTCGGTCTGATCGATGATGGCGTCGACGAAATGGCGGGTGTGGCTGACCGGATCGTTGAGCCGCCACAGCGGGCGTAACGCGATCAGCCGCGCGAGGCCGATCAAGATCACCGCGTCGCGCGTGACCTGGCGGCGTACGTTCGGGCGCAGGACCTTGACCGCGACCTCGCAGCCATCCTTCAGCCGTGCGCGATGGACCTGCGCGACCGACGCAGCCGCCACGGGCTGCTCGTCGATCTCGGAGAATAATTCGGTGAGCGGCTTTTTGAAGTCAGCTTCGATCGTCGCTTTGACGCGACGGAACGAGAACGGCGGCAGGTGGTCCTGGAGGTGGCGCAATTGGTCGATGATCTCGGGCGCGAACAGATCGGGCCGCGTGCTCATCACCTGACCCATCTTGATGAACGTCGCGCCGAGCGCACTCATCGTGACGCGCAGCCACCACCCGCGGAGCCTGGCGAGCGTGCGTGGCCGTGCCGCGCCCCACACGAACAGCGCGATGCCGAGCCGCGCGAGCCCATAGATCATGCCGAACACGATCAGGACGATCGCGAGGTACAGAGAGTGGGCGAAGTTGCCGGGCCAGCGAAGCACGTTCCGCTGCATCGTAGCTCGGTCGCGGGTGCTCGTGATATGAGCTAGGGCGATGTACCGATCGGCTGGAGGGGCGCCTAGCGATCAGGAAATCATCCACGGGCTGTCAGACGACCTACCGGTCGGTCTGTGGGTCGCGCGCGCGCCGGGTGGTGAGTTGATCTACGCCAACGCGCGGTTTGCCGAGATCATGGGCCAGGCCGGCCTCGGCCAGGTCGCGATCGGTGGCTACTCCGAGCCGTACGGCATCTTCGGCCGAGATGGCTTGCCTTATCCCGAAGGCCAGATGCCGTTCGTGCGGGCGCTGCTCGCTCGCGAGCTCGTGATCGCCGACGACATCGTGATCCATCGTGGTGACGGCGTGCGAGTATTCGTGAGGGCGTTCGCGCGGCCGGTAATGGGCTCCGACCAGATCGTGACCCACGTCGTGATCTGCTTCTTCGACATCACCAAAGAAGTCGTGGCAGAGCAGGCAAAGGCCGAGAGCGAGCACCGGCTGCATCGAGCGCAGCGGATCGAGGCGATCGGCACGCTGGCCGGCGGGATTGCCCACGACTTCAATAACCTGATCTTCGGTATCAAGTTGATCGCGGCAGAGCTCGCGACCAGCGAGACCGAGCCGAAAAAGCAGGCCGCGCTCAAGATGATCGATAACATCACCGATCGGTCGTCGATGCTGACCCGATCGCTGCTCGGGTTCTCCCGCCGCGACAAGCACCGGGCTTTGCCGCTGTTGATCGATCACGTGCTCGAAGAGATGCGCGACTTGCTCGCGCGCACGCTGACGAACATCTCGATCACGTTCGATCTCAAGGCCGCCGATTCGGGTACCGTCATCGCCGATCGATCGCAGATCGAACAGGTAGTCATGAACCTGGTCGTCAACGCGCGCGATGCGCTTGGCGAAGGTGGTCAGGTCGAGGTGCGGTCGCGCGCCGACGATCAGTTCGTGGTGCTCGAGGTCGCGGATAACGGCCCGGGCATTCCGAAGGACCTGCGCGAGCGCGTGTTCGAGCCGTACTTCACCACGAAGGACCAGTCCGCAGATCGCGGCACCGGCCTCGGTCTTGCGACGGTGCTCGGCATCGTCGAGGGCCACGGTGGCGCGATCGAGATCTCGGATGGTCTCGACAATCGCGGCACCACGATGCGCGTGACGCTCCCGGCCACGACCGCGAATCGGCGCTCGGAGCCGGCCGCGCGGATGCAGCGCGAGCTCGACCGTCCGACCGGCACCGGCATGGTGCTGCTCGTCGACGACGACCCGATCGTGCTGCGCGCGCTCAGTCGCGCCGTCGAGTTGCTCGGGTACACCGCCGTACCCGCGGGTGACGGCGCGAGTGCCATCGCGACGTTGCGCGACAAGAGCGCCGAGATTCGCGCGGTGGTGCTCGACATGGTCATGCCGGTGATGAGCGGGCGCGCGACGTACACCGCGATGCGCGAGGTCGCGAATGTCCCGGTCCTCGCGATGTCGGGCCACACGATGGCCGACGAGGTCGATGCGTTGATCGAGCTGGGTGTGAAGGCATTCATCGCGAAGCCGTACTCGATCGACACGCTCGCGCGGTCGCTCGCCGACCTGATCTCTGCCCCGGGTTGCTAGAGCCCCGCTGTCCGGGGTTGTCCGCCCGCTGGACATGCACGTCCGAGGCACGGACGTACCGGACAAGCGCCCTAGCAATCACGGGTACTTCGCGCTGGCTCGCGATTTGTAAATGCCGTCGACATGAACCTCGCTGACTCGCCTCCTGTTTGGATCGCCAGCACGCTCGCGCTGACGGTCGTGTTCTGGACCTTGTTCGGTACGTGCGTGGGCGGCTGTGTCGATGCTCCGCTGCCGAACGAACCACCGCAGGCCAAGATCGTGGCGACCTGGGATCCGCTGAGCTGCGGCGCGCCGCATCGCGTGGCGGTCGAGCTCGAGGATCAAGATGGACGACCGGTCTCGGCGTCGACCGTGTGTCCAACCGGGAGCCTCACGCTCGAGGCGCGCCAGTTCGGTGTGTACATCGGCCGGATCTATGCGTGGGAGCTCGGCACCGGTGAGCGCTCGGGCGAGGACGTGAGTCTCGTCGTCGACGAACCGGTCGTGCGCTGGCAGGTAAAGACCCCGCAGTGATGAGGCGGTCAAACGACCAAGAGCACGGGCTTGGCGAGTGACTTCGTCGCCGCGCTGATCGCGCTAGCGTATTCGCGGACCTGCGCTTCGTAGATCGGCCGGCGGTGATTGAGCTCGCCGTCGGTCTTGAAGTCGATGACCGTCCAGGTCACGGTCTCCGCGCTGCATTCGGAGAACGCGAGGTCGACGACGCCCTCGATCAAGCCGGTCGGGGTTTGCACGACGACAGGCACTTCCCGGCGGAGCGCGCCGCGGTCGTGAGCTGCCGCGGCGCGCACGAGCAGGGGATGCGCGAGGGCCGCACGCACGGCGACGATCGCGGCTGCGAGCTCGTCCGGCGTCGCGGCGATAAGCCGCGCGTGATTCACGCCGACAGCGCGCACGTGCTCGGCATCGCCGCGCAGATCGACGGTCGCGAGGATCGCGTGGACGAGCGTGCCAAATCGCTTCCCGCGCGGGCGACCTGCTTGTTTGTTCGGCACTGTCTCGAGGGCCACGGCGAGCAGGCTCGCGTCGGGTCGCGTCGTGAGGTCCGGTACGCCCGGCCATCCCGCCATCGCGGATGCGGATCGGCTGGCGGGCGAGCCGAGGCTCGCGAGCACCGTCGCGTGCGCTGCGGCGGTCACGGTCTGGACGACGACGCTGGGCCTGCTGCCCTTCGTCAGGGCGTCCGCGCGTCGCGCTTGCCACGCGGCGTGTGCTCGCTCGCTGGCTTCGGCGGTGATGCGCGCGGCGGGTTCGTCGGCTTGGAGGATCTGGCGATATCGAACACCACCGCCATGCTCCTTGTGAAGGGTCAGGATATTCGGGTCCCACCAGACGACCGTGTGGCTGCCAGCGCGCGGGTGATGCAGCCCGGGCGCGACGGAATCGGTCGGCATGCGATCGGATTTTGGCGAGCGCGTCACGACGCTGTCTTCGCCAAAGGCCGGGCACGCGGGCGCGGTGGTCGATTTGCGCTTGCGCAAGGGTTCGGGGAACACGACCGGGTCGAGCGCCTGGAGCCAGCCCTCGCGCTCTTCATCGCCGACGACGGGCACGACGAGCAGATCGCGGGCTCGCGTGACCGCGACGTACGCGAGGCGCTCGCCTTCTTCGCGATCGTGACGCAGAACTTCTGCTTCGTGCTCGCGGAGCTCGCTCGGCACGCACCCCGCGAGCGCCTCGAGCCAGACCTTGCGCTCGGCATCGATGTAGTGCGACGGCCGATCGGAGCTGAGCTGCGCGGTCGGATCGCACAGGATCACGACCGGGAACTCGAGGCCCTTGGCCGCATGTACGGTCATGATCCGGACGCCTTCGGTACCGTCTTCGACCACCGGTGCGTCGGGTTGGCGACCGCGATCAGCATCGCTTTCGAGCCGATCGACGAACGCGCGGAACGAGGTGGCGCCACCGGCTTCGAACCGGCGCGCGAGATCCATGATCCGGAACACGTTCGCGAGCGCTTGTTCGCCGGCCGGCCAGATCGCGAGACCGGCGTGAGCGCGCGTGGTCGCGAGCAGGCGCGCGAGCGTGTCGGCGATCGGACGACGGTTGCGCTTGCTGTGGAGCTCCGCGAGGATCGCGAGCGCATCGGCGATCGCGGCCGCGGAGGCCGAGCCCGAGGTCGCCGCGAGATCGTCGCGCGCGAGCTCGCCGAGCGCAGCGCGCTTTGCCGGATCTCGCCACGCGAGGGGATGCAGGCGCGCGTGCACGTGACGGAATGCGATGAGGTCCTCGTCGTGAAACGCGAAGAATGGGCCCTTGAGCGTGGCATAGACCGAGAGCTCGTCACTCGGCCACTCGACAGCACCGAGGACGTTGCGAACGGCCTCGATCTCTTCGCGCTCGTGGAACGAACGCCCACCCATGAGGCAGTGCGAGATGCCGCGCGCCTCCAGGCCACGCACGTATCCGCGCGTGAGGTCGCGACCAAAGCTCTGAAACCGGCGAAACATCAGGCAGATGTGACGCGCTGCGATTGGAACCCGCTCGTCGCCGCCGCGCTCGGTAATGGTCCAGCCGCTGTGCGCTACAAGATGGTCCACGTAGGCCGCGACCGCATCGGGATACGATTCTTCGATCGCGTATGCGGCGACGTTCCACGTACCGTAGGGCTCGGGCACTGGTAGCGCGACCAGGGCAGGTTGATGCGTGGCCTCGGGACGCGCACCTTCGAGCGGCACGTACGTGGCTTGACCATCGCCACGCATCACGGGTGCGAACGCCGCATTGATCGCGGCCTGGAGCGCGGGCACCGCGCGGAAGCTCGTCGTGAGGTAGAGCAGCCGTGCGCCATCGCCGATCAGGCGCTGCTTGATACTCTCGTACAGCGAGATATCGGCGCGCCGGAATCGATAGATCGCTTGCTTCGGATCGCCGACCACGAACAGCTTGCCGGGCTTGACGCGGATCGTCGCCGGATTCGAGGAGGCGGGCTCGTCGGCGCACAGCAACATCAGGATCTCGACCTGCAGTGGATCGGTATCCTGGAACTCGTCCACGAAGAAGTGGCTGAACCGCTCCTGCATCTCGCGGCGCACCCGTGGGTCGTCGCGCAAGAGGTCCCTCGCGCGCGCGAGCAGGTCGAGGAAATCGAGTTGCCCCGAACGCTCCTTGTGATGTTCGTACGCGATGACGAGTGGCGCGAGCTCGCCGTGCAGGCGCGCTGCGAGGTCGGCATCCGCGGCGCGCAAGAAACCTTCGAGCTGCACGTGGACCGCATCGCGTTGCGCGAGCACGTCGATGCGCAGCAGACCCGCGCCGTAAAACTGCGAGCGACCGTTCGATTTCCACTCCCAGAATCTTTTGAGCTCGGCAAGCTCGGCCTCGAGCCCGTCGTGATCGCGCTCGCGCACGGCTTCGCGCCGAGCGAGCTCGGCGAACCAGCGATCGAGCTTCGAGCAGAGGAGCTTCACTCGATCCTTCGGATCGTCAGCGCGATCGGCGAGTGCGGCGAACGCGGCGAGGTCGTGGAGGAGCTGATCGATCGCACGGTCGCGATCGAACGGATCGCGGCGCCATTCGCCTGTGAAGTCACGGCGATCGATCAGCGATCGACCGGCGCGACGCAGTTGCGCGGTCGGCTCCTTCCGGCGCAACATCCGGCGCACGCCTTCACTCGGCGCATCGAGTGCCCTCTGCAACCATCGATCGAACGCCTCGTTGTAGATCCGATCCGATTCATCGTCAGCCGCGATCTCGAACAGGGGATCGATGCGCGCTTCGATCGGTCGCTCGCGCAGGAGGTCCGAGCAGAATGAATGGATCGATCCGATCCTCGCCACTTCGAGCTCGCCCAGCGCGACCTCGAGCCGGTGGCGCTCCTCACCGCTCGCGGCCTGGCGTGCGCGCTCGAGCTCGGTGCGCAGCCGCAACTTCATCTCCCCGGCGGCCTTCTCGGTGAACGTGACCGCGACGATCTGTTCGAGCCGCGTCGCCCCGGTCGCGATCACCCCGATGATCCGCGCGATCATCTCGGTCGTCTTGCCCGTGCCCGCCGCGGCCTCGATGACGAGCGTCGTACCGAGGTCGTGGCGGATCGCTTCGCGCGCCGCGGCATCGCCGAAGGTCATGGTCGCGCCCTCAGCTTCTCGAGCTGGACGAGCGGTTCGGTCTGCTTGCGCTTCGCACGCTGCTCCTCGTACGGCCCGCACACGCGGCGGTAGTCGCAGTACGTGCACTCCTTGTGGTTCGGTGCGGCCGGAAAGAAGCCGCGTTCGAAGTGGTGACCGAGCGTCGAGGCGAGGGCGCGGCCGGCTTCGCGCGCGGCATCGTCGAGCGGCACCATCATGTCCTGGAAGTCACCACGCGTCGTGCAGTAGTAAAGCCGGCCACCGGCGACGTTCGCGGCGGGCAGCAAGGCCTCGAGCACGAGTGCGTAGAGGATCGGCTGGAGACTCGTGCCACCGCTGATCACCGAGCCAGGCGCGACCTTCGCCTTGCCGGTCTTGTAGTCGGTCGCACGAACCAATCCGTTCGGGCCCTGCTCGACGAGGTCGATCGAGCCGCGTAGCGTGAGTCCGATCGGCGTGGTGACCGGATCGTCGCTGCTCGCCGGATCGCGCCCGACCTGGGTGGCGAGGCCGAACGCGAGCTCGAACCGCGCAGGGACCCAGAGCGGATCGTCGACCATGCGGCGCAACCACTCGCGCAGATCCGCACGGATCGACGAGATGCCATCGCTCCACACGCGTTCGATCGCGGGGAAGAGATCGTCGTAGTAGCGCGCCGCGACGCGATCGAGCGTGGTGTCGAGCCGGTCGCGCGCGTCGGCGAGCTTCGCCCCGGTCAACGGGAGCATCCCGGCACCGCGAAGCTCGCCGAGGAGCTCGAACTGGACCTCGTGAACGAGCGATCCGCGCTCGAGCGGGCCGAGCGTCTCGATCGGCGCCGGGGTCGCGCGTGCCTCGAGCCGAACGATCGTGCGCAGAACGAACTTATACGGGCACGCCGCGAACTGTTCGAGTGCCGTTGGCGAGAACGAGCGCGCGGAAGGCGCATGCGCCGCCAGCGCCGTGCGTGCCTCTGGTGTCGACACGATGAAGCCGTCAGCGGGCTTCCACGATCTGACATCCCACCGCCGCGATCGCGAGCGCAGCGCGCGTGCGAGGTGTGGGTTCGCGTGCAAGAGGTAGTTGGCGGCCCCCATCGGCGCGGTGTGCCCGGGATGCGGGCGCACGAGCTCGTCGAGGAGCGCGAGATCGTGCTCGGCTTCATCGATGGCATCGCGCGGATCGCTCGGTGCCGGCCAGCCCACGCGCGCCGCACCCGTGACGTTCGCGCGCCGCCCGAGCTCGTCGAAGCCGGGCAGCGTGCCTTCAGCCGCCTCGAGCACCTCGAGCCCGTAGAACGAAGGCACCCTCGGTCGACCTTGTTCGAGATCGAGGCGCGGATACGACAGGACGAGCCGATCGTTCGCTGCACCGATCGCGAGCCGGAGCGCTAGGCGCTCGTCGGCGAGCCGATCGTCGCGGTTCTCGAGCACGAGCTCGAGCAGCGCGCGCTCGGCATCGAGCAACAACGGGTCTTCGGCGAGCTTCTGCGGAAACATGCGTTCGGCGAGCCCGGGCACGAACACGAGATCGAATGACCGACCGCGCGCTTCATCGATCGGCGCGACGAGCAGCGTGCCGTAGCGCGAGCTGCTCGGTCGCACGACCAGCTCGGCGAGCCGCTGACCGAGAACGAGCTGGACTTCGCGCAAGCTGATCGGCCCGACCTCCGCCATCGGCACGAGCGTCGCGAGCACGCTCAGCACGCGCTCTGGCTGGCGCAACGCGCGGGTCGCGAGCGCGCCGAGCAGATCGATCCAGCCGCCCCACGTGGCTTCGGCAGGCAGCGCCGCGAGCTCGTGGATCAACGGCAGCGCGAACCTGCGGAGCTGCTGCAGATCGCGACCGATGCGGTCGCGCCGCTCCTTCCGCGGCTCACCATCGTCGAGTGCGAGCTGCGCTTCGAGTCCTGCGAGCCGGCGCTCCCAGCGATCGAGCCCGCCGATCACTGCCGCATCGACAAGCAACTGCTCCCACCGCCACGGTGCGAACACCTCACCGAGCGGTGCGTGGTCGTGCGCGTCGATCGCGGTCGCGACCTCCGCCACGGGTGGCGCGAGGCCGAGCGCGGCGAGCAGTGCATCGACGCTCGGAGTGTCCAGCTCGTTCGCTGCCGCGAGTGCGGTTGGCAGCAACTCCTCGTCGGGGGGCACCCAGCGATCACGACTCGGCACCGCCGCTGGTGGTACCGCCGCGTGCGGCACCTCGCCGAGCGAGACATACTCCGCGAACCGCGTCGCCGAGAGGTCCTCGGCCGCACAGGCTAGCAGCGCGAGGAACGCGCGCCCGGTCGGATCGGGCAAGCGCGTGCCTTGCGCGAAGTGGACCGGAATCTGCGCGCGCGCCAAGGCCTCCTCGAGATGCACGCGATACGCCTCGGGCGATCGCAACAGCACCGCCATGCGATCGAAGGGCATGCCGGCTTCCGCCGCGTGCAGCACGCGCCTCGCGATCTCGACGGCCTCGCGGCTTTCGCCGGGTGCCGAAAAGAGCTCGATACTCGTATCGAGCTCGGCGCGTTCTTTTTGCGGCGCGAACAAGTGCGCTTGCACGCGCGCGAGCGAGCTCGCGGCCGGATCGACCGCGATCACCTCGGGAGTGCAACCGAGCGCCGCCACGAGCATCGCGATCGATCGATCGTCGGCTGTCGCTGCCGTCGCGAACGCCGCGGGCGCACGCGCGACGAGCGCCGCGATCAGCCGCTGCTCGACGACCGTGTGGACCGGCATGTCGATCACCGCGAGCTCGAGCCCGAGCAACAACCCGCGCCGCGCCGGATCCTCGGCGACATGTGTCGCGAGCTGGAAGACGGTCGAGCGGTCCGCCAGCCTCGCCGCGGCGAGCTCGAGCTCGAGCGCTTGCAGCGCCGGACCGAGGTCATGCGCATCACGAGACGCGCCCGCCATGCGGAGCTCGAGCAACGTCCGCGCGAGCGCACGGGGCAACCCGGGCTGCGTCGCCACCGCCTCGAACCGGCCGAGCGTGCCTTCGCGGCGCAGCCGCTGGATCACGCGCGCGCACAGCGCTTCGATCGGCAACCCACCGACCGCCGCCAAGTCGCGCTCGACGAGCTCGTGCTTTGCGAGCTCCGCGGCAAGCCTCGCGAGCGTGAAGCGGTGCATCCCGAACGCCGAGCCGCGCTGAGCCGCGACCGCGCGGATAGGTTCGCCGGCGGCATCGGCCGTCACGCCGACGACGAGCACCTCGTTGCCGGGCTCGCGAGCAGCGAGCCACGCGGTCGCGCGAGCGAGCCGCAGCTCCGACCTCGGCGAGACCACCAACGAGACCACCGACGACCGCGACATCCGACCGACCATAGCCGATCGACCACAGCCGATCGACGCGGCTCGGTCAGTTCAGCTCGAGGCGCGGATCATGCCCACGCGCCGCGAGCTCGCGCACGATCGCCGGTTCGATGCCAAACTGATCGAGCAGGTCGCGCAATGTCGCACGGGCCTGAGCGCTGAACCGATTGACGCGCTTGCCGAGGATGAGCTCGTTCTTCTGCGAGTGCTCCCAGCCGACGAGCTCGGTCACGGTGACCTTGTAACCGTGGGCTTCGAGCGACAGCGTACGCACGACGTTCGTCAAGTGCGAGCCGAGCTCGCGGCGATGCAGCGGGTGCGCGAACAGCGCGGCGACCGCGGCGTCTTTGGGTCGCGAATGCTCGAGCTGGCGTGCGACTTCGGCCTGGCAGCACGGCACCACGGCGACGTGATCGGCACCCTGTGCGATCGCGAGGACGAGCGCATCGTCGGTCGCGGTGTCGCACGCATGGAGCGCGGTCACCAGATTTGGCTTCTCGCCGGCCTTCGCGATTTCCCCGGTAGCGACCTTGAACCGCTCCTGACCGAACCTCGCAGCGCGTGCCGCGGCTTGTTCGGAGAGCTCGGGCCGTGCTTCGACCGCGGTGAGCGTGCCGCGACCCGCGGGGCCGATCACGAGCTCGTACAGCATCGCGCCGAGGTAGCTCTTGCCAGCACCGCAATCGACGATCGCTGGCGCTTCGTGGCGCGCGAGGGAATCGTCGAGCGCCGGCTTGAGCAGCCCGACGAGATGGCGAATCTGCTTGAGCTTGCGGCGCGCATCGGCGTTGAGCTGACCATCCCGCGTGAGCAGATGCAGATCCTTCAGCAGATCGAGCGACATGCCCTTCGGAACATCGGGGTCGGTGCGCGCGTCGTACTGCTGCTTGGCCACGCCGCAGTATGACCGAGTTAGGCGGCCATGCCGACCATCCGAGGCGCTTGCGTCGCGGTCGCGATGAAGCGCTCCGGCTTCACCAAGCCGATCAAGCCGCCGAGCGAGCCGGCGACGCCGGTCAACAGCAGCAGCTTGATCGCGATGCCGCCATCGCCCTCGGCGGCGTTGGTCAGCACCGCGCCGATGCCGAGGGCGACCAGCCCGAAGATCAAGGCGAGCGCTGCCGAGCCACGGCCGAACCGCTTGCGCCACACTGCGATGCCACCGATCAACGCGAGCAACAGGGCCGGCACGAACACCGCGAGCACGATGCCCTTCATCGCGCCGAGATCCTTCTGCGCTTCGCCGCGAACCTCGACATCGCGAACCGTGTGGGCATGCTCGCTGTCGACCGCGACCGACACGGTGTCGAGGCCCTCGATAATCAGCAGCGCGCTGACGGTGACGGTGCCTTCGGCGCGGTGGACCGAAACCAGCGGGAGGAAGAACGACAAGATGCCGACGATGCCGCCGACGAGGATAATGAATTTGGCTGCCTTCATGGCGGCCGCCACGAGCAAACCCAGGGCCAGTTCAGCGCACGTGTAGGATCGAGGACTTACCTGAAAGCGCCGTGGCCACGCAGACCCGATGCTCGCCGTGAATTGGGTCTAGCCAACGGCGGTCTTCAACGCCGCTTGGCGGCCTCGGAACGCACGCGTCTTCACGGCGGCGACGGAGATGCCGAGCTCGCGCGAGATTTCGGACTCGGTGCGACCCTCGCCGTAGCGCTTCCAGAACACCGCGGGATACTTCACGCCGAGGGCTGCGACCGCATCGGCGACATGTACGAGCTCGGCCCGGGCGATCACTTCACCGCGCAGATCCGCCGCCGAAGGCTGCGCCTCGATCACCGACGCGCCGTCGTTATCGACCGCGCCGCTCGAAGGCACTTCGCGCGCCGTACGGCGTTGCTTGCGCAGGAACATCAGTGCCGCCGTCGCGGTCACGCGATACAGCCACGTCGAGTAGCGCGCATCGCCGCGAAACGAATCGCGGTAGCGGTACGCGAGCAGGAGCGCATCTTGGGTCACGTCTTCGGCATCGGTGTCGTTGCGGACGTACTTCATCGCCACCGATTTGACGTACGCGCGGGTCTCGTCGTGCTCCATCGTGTCTCGCATCGGTTTCTCCCGCACCACACAAAAGCAACTGTGACGCCAGGTCTGTCCAGCCATCAAGACAAGCAAGATCAGTGGCTTGAATGTCTAGTCACCGAGAGATCTGTCCAAACCCTAAGACAGCGTCTAGACTTATGGACAGATGCCCGACGTCATCCGACACGTCTTGGTTGCCGACGGAACGGCCGCCGGCGTTGCCGCCGCGCGCGCCGCCTTGCCGGGTGTCGATGTCGAAGCGGTGAACACGATGCAGCTCGCACTCGAGCGGGTGACCGGCTCGGCATTCGATCTCGTGCTCCTCGATCCCGCGCTGGGCGATGATGACGACGGTGCGCTCGCGCTCCTCCATCGACTACGCACGTTCGCGCCGGATACCGTGGTCGTGATTTGGAGCGAGCGACCCACGGTCGAGTTCACGGTCCGGGGGATGCGATCCGGCGCACTCGACGTGCTCGACAAATCCGCGGAGGCGGTCACGATCCGCTCGGTCGTCGATCGTGCGATCCAGCACGGCGCTCTCGCACGTGAGGTCCGCAGGTTGCGCGGCGAGGTCGAGCGCGCGCGTGGTCTCGGCGAAGTGATCGGAGAATCGGCGCTGATGCGCCAGCTGCTCCAGATGATCGATCGCGTCGCCGCGTCCGATGCGACCGTCCTGATCGTCGGCGAAAGCGGTACCGGCAAGGAGCTGCTCGCGCGCACGATCCATCGCGTCGGGCCGCGCGCCGATGGTCCGTTCATCGCGTTCGATTGTTCGGCGCTGACACCGAGCTTGATCGAAGCGGAACTGTTCGGTCACGAGAAGGGTGCGTTCACCGGCGCGAGTCGTGCGCGCCGCGGCCTGTTCCGCGAGGCGAATGCCGGCACGATCTTTCTCGACGAGATCGGCGACATCGATGCGAGCGTGCAGAACAAGCTGCTGCGCGTGTTACAGGAGCGCGAGATCAAGCCGGTCGGCGGTGATCGCCCGGTCCAGATCGACGTCCGCGTCGTCGCCGCGACGAACAAGGACCTCAAGCAGCTCGTCGGCCGCGGCCAGTTTCGCGAGGATCTCTACTGGCGGCTCGCGGTCGTGCCGATCCAGGTGCCACCGCTTCGCGAGCGCAAGGAAGACATCCCTCTGCTCGCCGCGCACATCCTCGCAAAGCGCCGCGGTGCCGCGAAGAGCTTCGCGGGTAGTGAAGCGCCGTATCCCACGCAGATGACCGCGAAGGCGCTCGCGCGCCTCCAGCAGTACCGCTGGCCCGGCAATATTCGCGAGCTCGAGAACGTCCTGTCGCGCGCCGCGATCCTGTGCGATGGCGAGATTATTCGCTCGCACGATCTCGCGATGCTCGGACTCGATGCTGGCACCCCGACAAAGTCCGGGGCCGAGGACGAACGCGTCGAGATGCCGTCGATCGACCTCTCGCGGCTCGGCGATGGCGAAGGGCTCAAGGAGCTCACCGATCGCGCGGTGCGTGCGGTCGAGCGTGCGGCGCTAGCCGCGGCGCTACGCAGCGATCGCAATCCCGCGTCCGCCGCGAAGCGCCTCGGGATCTCGCGCGCGAGCATCTACACGAAGATGAAGACCTACGGGCTCGGCACCGACGGCAGCGACACCGCGGATTAGTTAGTTCGCCGGCGGTGGCCGGTCGCCCGAGGCACAGCCGACGGATCTCGAGCGCTCGTGACGTATGATGCGCCGTGTCCTGGTATCCGGTCGCGAAGCTAGCCGATGTCCGCGCGGGAGACGTGCTGGCGGTGATAGCCGAAACGACTGAAATCGCGCCCGGTCGCGATCGCGAGTTCGCGGCACGCGGCCACCTCGTATGTCCTCATCATGGCTGGTGGTTCTCCAACGACCACCGGATGCCTGGATACGGCATCTAACGGGTGTCTGGTGAGCTATCCGGCCCGCGTGACAGGCGACCAGATCGAGACCGAAGTAGGAATATGACCATGCAGACCGTGACGTTGATCGAAGGCGATGGGATTGGCCCCGAGATTTCTGCCGCGACCGTGCTCGCAGTCGAAGCCGCGGGTGGGCAGTTCGCGTGGGAGCGTGCCGATGCCGGCGCCGGCGCGGTGGCCAAACACGGCGATCCGTTGCCGCAGGCGACGATCGAGTCGATCAAGAAGAACGGGCTCGCGCTCAAGGGCCCCCTCGCAACACCGAACGGCGGCGGCTATCGCTCGGTGAACGTGACGCTGCGGCAGCAGTTCGATCTGTACGCGAACGTGCGGCCCGCGAAGACGATTCCCGGCGTGCCGTCGCGCTACACGAACGTCGACCTGGTCATCGTTCGCGAGAATACCGAAGATCTCTACGCCGGCGTCGAGCACTATGTCGATCCCCGCCGCAGCGCCGCGGAGTCGATCGCGATCATCACGCGGTTCGGTAGCGAGCGCGTGATCAAGTACGCGTTCGAATACGCGCGCGCGAATGCTCGCAAGAAGATCACGCTCGTTCACAAGGCGAACATCTTGAAGATGTCGAACGGCCTGTTCCTCGACTGCGGTAAGGAGATCGCAAAGGATTACTCGGATATCGAGTTCGACGACATGATCGTCGACGCGACGGCGATGAAGCTGGTCACTCAGCCCGAGCGGTTCGACATGATCGTCACGATGAACCTGTTCGGCGATATCCTCTCGGATCTCACCGCAGGCCTCATCGGTGGGCTAGGCGTCGCGCCGGCCTCGAACATCGGTTACTCGCACCATGCGATGTTCGAAGCGGTCCACGGCACGGCGCCGGACATCGCCGGCAAAGGTATCGCGAACCCGACGGGGCTGATGCTCTCGGCCGCGATGATGCTCGATCACACGAACCAGCGTGAGGCCGCGAAGAAGCTGCGAGCCGGGGTCGTGGCGGCGCTCGGGAATCCAGAGACTCGAACTGGCGACCTCGGCGGCACGGCGAACACGAAGTCGTTCACCGATGCCGTGATCCGAAACGTTGGTTAGCTAAACAGCGACGGTCTGGAGCTCGAGAAAGCGCGCATAGATCTTCTCGATCGCGTTGATCGGCGCGTAGCCGAGGGCCGCGGCGCACTCGCCCAGGCGGACGCCCTGCAGGCGATCCTGCATCTGAAGTGCACGGAACAGCTGGTAGCGATCCAACACCTGTTCTTCGACCAGGTACTCGCCGAACCCGATCTCCTTGAGCCCGTCCTCGACCACCTGGACTCCGCTCTGCGAGTACTCGAAGTAGGACGCGAGGTCCCGCTTGTTGTGAACCTGGCGGGTGACGGTGTGGGCTCGCATCATGGCTGGTCAGACCTAGAGCAACCGGTATGCCGAGGCGGGACGGGTTGGACAGGAGCCGATTTGTCGAGGGATCAAGGGATTGGAGGACCGGCCCAGTGTGCCGTCGAGCACCGCGGCAACGAGGGTCGCCAGTCGGCGAGGTTGCGGGGTGGCTGCGGTAGCCAGGCGATCGATCCAGACACGGTCGCCGTTGCAATGAATGATGCAGCACGTGCTGGTCCGACCACCGCAAAACCTCCACGCTAGAAGGCCTGTCGATGAAGCGCGGCCGATCTCGGAACCTTTTGGTTATGAAGGAAGAGGTTCGCCAACCGACCCGCGACCCGGCGCGCTCGGCGGCGGAATTACCGGCTCGGGCTCGCTCTGCGGTGGTGCTTCACAGAGCGCGGTGCCGAGGGCATCGTCGACCTTGTTCATGAAGCGGATATCGAGCTCGTTGCGGATCTCCTCGGGGATATCGAGGACGTCCTTCGAGTTGCGCTCCGGCATAAACACGATCTTGATACCCGCGCGGTGCGCTGCGATCACCTTCTCCTTGATGCCACCGACAGGAAGCGCGTGGCCGCGAAGATCGACCTCGCCAGTGATGGCGACGTCGTTGCGGATCGGACGCTTCGAGTAGACCGACGTGATCGCGGTCGCGAGCGCGACCCCGGCCGACGGGCCATCCTTCTTGATCGCACCTTGCGGCAAGTGGATGTGCAGGTCGGTGGCCATCATCTTGTCGTGATCGATGCCGAGCCGCGCAGAGTTCGCGCGGACCCACGAGTACGCCGCCGTGGCGGACTCCTTCATCACGTCGCCCATCTGACCGGTGAGCTTGACCTCGCCCTTGCCGGGATAAGCGCGGGCTTCGATGAAGAGGATGTCACCGCCGACCGGCGTCCACGCGAGACCGGTGACGACACCGACCTCGGGCTTGCGCTCGGCCACGTCCGACTGATGGCGACCCGGGCCGAGCAGCTCGGTCAGCATCGGCTTGGTGACGTGCACCGACTCCGTACCCTCGGCGACCTTGACCGCGACACCACGACAGACCGCCGCGAGCTCGCGCTCGAGGTTACGCACGCCGGCTTCGCGGGTGTAGCTGCTGACGATATCGGCGAGCGCGTCCTCATCGAGGATGAGTTGCTCTTTCGTGATGCCGTGCTCGACGAGCTGCTTGGGCAACAAGTGCTTGCGGGCAATCTCGATCTTCTCGATGGTGGTGTAGCTCGACAGCTCGACCATCTCCATGCGGTCGAGGAGCGGCTGGCTGATCGTGTCGAGCTGGTTCGCGGTGCAGATGAACATCACGCGCGACAGATCGACGGGCACTTCGACGTAGTGATCGACGAAGTCCTTGTTCTGCTCAGGGTCGAGAACCTCCAGCATGGCCGCGGCCGGATCGCCGCGCATGTCGGCGGCGAGCTTGTCGATCTCGTCGAGCACGAACACCGGGTTCATCGAGCCAGCTTTTTTGAGACCAGCGACGATGCGACCGGGCAGGGCGCCGATATATGTCCGCCGATGGCCGCGAATCTCGGCTTCGTCGCGCACGCCGCCGAGCGAGATGCGGACGTACTTGCGACCGAGCGAGCTCGCGATCGACTTGCCGAGCGAGGTCTTACCGACGCCCGGCGGACCGACGAGGAGCAGGATCGGACCGTGCTTGTTGGGAGCGAGCTTGCGGACGGCGAGGAACTCCAGGATGCGGCGCTTGACCTTCTCCAGGCCCGAATGCTCGGCCTCGAGGATCACACGAGCGGCCGAAACATCGAGGCGATCCTCGGTGACGACGTTCCACGGGATCTCGAGCAGGTTCTCGACGTAGGTGCGCGCGATGTTGTACTCGGGCGAGCTCGACGCCATCTGGCTCATGCGCGACAGCTGCTTCTTGGCAACCGCGCGAACATCGTCCGACATCTTGCTGTCTTCGATCTTCTTGCGCAGGTCGTCGATCTCGGCGTTGTCGTCCTGCTCGCCGAGCTCCTCTTGGATCTGGCGCAGGCGATCGCGGAGGACGCGCTCGCGATGGGTGCGGCTCGACTGGCCTTCGAGCTCCGCGCCGATATCCGCTTTGAGGCGGAGCACGGTGGCCTGGCGCTCTAGCGACGGGATGATGCGCTCGAGCCGCTTCATCGTATCGGTCTCGACGAGCAGCGTGGTCAGATCGTCGCGCTCGAGCTCGAGGTACGGCACCGCCGCATCGACGAGCTTGTCGGGATCGACAATGGCTTGTACCTGCGCGCGCGTGAGCTCGCCCCTGGGCGACGAATCTTTGTCTTTGTCGCTGCGGTTCTCCTTCGCCTGCGCGTCGGTGACGACGGCGGTGAGAAAATCGCGGACCTTCGCGGTCGTGGCGATCAACGCGTCCGCGGTTGCCACACTCGTGGGCTGGAGCGGCGATACCGATGCAACGAGGAACGGCTCCGATGCGACGAGTGCATCGATGTGCACGCGCTCGAGGAACCGCATCACGCACGTGAAGCGACCGGGCGAGTGCTTGACCACTTGCACGATCTCGGCGCGCACGCCGACCTCGTGAAGGTCGCGTTGCCCCGGGTCGCGGACCGCCGGATTCTTCTGCGGGATGATGACGATCAAATTGTCATCGCGAGTCGCGGCTTCGATCGCGCGCACCGATGCTTCACGGCCGATTTCCAGGGGCCCGACATGACCGGGCAACTGCACCTCGGTGCGGAGCGGGATAACGGGATATTGACCAGCAGTTTCGGTGTGCTTGCTCATCGAACCTCTCGGGGGCAGTCTACGCCAGATCAGTCGTTCGGCTTGTGTTTACGCAGCCTCTGAACGAGCTGGACGAGCAGTTTTTTGGCTTCGTCGTCGAGGTCGCCCGGAACGTCGATTTGTACGGTGACGTAGTGGTGGCCCGGTGCTCCGGAGCGATCCGGGAGGCCCTTGCCTTTGAGCCGGAGCCGCTTGCCGCTCGCCGTCCCGGGCGGGATCTTGACTTCGACCTTGCCCTCGATCGTCGGGACGCTGGCGACGGTCCCAAGGATCGCCCGATCGAACGGAATTCGCACGTCGGAGTGGACGTCGCTACCACGGACCTCGATCGTCGAGCCGTCGCTCGCTTTTTTTTGCTGAGGAGCCGTTTCTTCACCGGACGGGCGCGGTTGTTGTGCCCGGTACGCTTCCTCGAAATCGTCCACCCCGCGCGCACGCCGCGGACCGGCGCCCGCGCGAGGTGGGCCTGGCTGAGCCTGGCTGAAGAACTGACCGAACAGTTCATTTAGATCGAACACGCCGGGGCCTGTGCCGTTCGACGCCTCGTAGGTGTAGCTGGTGGCTCCGGGTCCGCGGCCCCGCATGCCGCCGCTCGAGCGGATATCGTCGTAGAGCTGCTTCTTCTTTGTATCCCCGAGGACGTCGTAGGCGTTCGAGACCTCCTTGAACCGGGTCTCCTTGGCTTTGTCGCCGCCCGTCGAATCCGGGTGGTACTGCTTTGCGAGCTTCCGATACTGCTTCTTGATGTCATCGGGGCTCGCATCTTTGGCGACGCCGAGCGCCTTGTAGAAATCAAGGTTCGGATCGAAATCGATCTGCTGGGGCATCAGGCGACCTTGTCCCGCGGCTCGTGTCGCAGCGACTCGTTGCGCCGGAACGTGATCTGATTGCCATCCACGTCAGCTTCGATGACGTCACCGGGTTGGAAGTCACCAGCGATGAGGCGGAGGGCGAGAGGATCGATCACGAGCTTCTGCAGGGCGCGTTTGAGCGGCCGCGCCCCGTAGATCGGATCGTACCCCGCCTCGGCGACCCGCGCGACCGCCTGGTCGGAGAGGTGGAACCCGAGCTGGCGGTCGGCGAGCAGCTTCTCGAACCGCTTGACCTGGATCTTGACGATCTGGCCGAGGTCACCCTCGGAGAGCGGCTCGAAGAAGATGATCTCGTCGATCCGGTTGAGCAGCTCTGGCCGAAAGATGGTCTGGAGCTCGCGCATCGCGGCCGCTTCGACCTCGGTGCGGTTGGCCTTGGTCATCTTGAGCAAGTGCTGGCTGCCCGCGTTGCTGGTCATGATGACGACGGTGTTCTTGAAGTCGATCGTGCGGCCCTGGCCGTCGGTCAATCGGCCATCGTCGAGGACCTGGAGCAACACGCTCCAGACGTCGGGATGTGCCTTCTCCATCTCGTCGAGCAGGACGACGCTGTACGGATGGCGGCGCACCGCTTCGGTGAGCTGACCGCCTTGGTCGTAACCGACGTAGCCCGGGGGCGCCCCGACCAGTCGCGAGACGGAGTGCTTCTCCTGGTACTCCGACATGTCGATGCGGACGAGGTTGGTGTCGTCGTCGAACAGGAACTCGGCGAGCGCACGCGCGAGCTCGGTCTTGCCGACGCCCGTGGGCCCGAGGAACAAGAAGCTGCCGATCGGGCGATTTGGATCCTTCAAGCCAGCACGCGCGCGCCGGATCGCGGCCGCGACGGCCGCGACCGGCGTCTCCTGACCGATCACGCGAGCGCGCAGGCGCTCCTCCATCGAACCGAGCTTTTCGGCTTCGCCTTCGATCATCTTGTCGATTGGGATACCGGTCCACTTGGACACGACTCCCGCTATGTCGTCTTCGGTGACCTCTTCCCGCAGGAAGCCGCCCTTCGAACGGATCGCGTCGACCTTCACGGTCTCGTCGGCGATCTGCTTGTCGAGCGACGGCAACGTGCCGAAGCGAAGCTCGGACGCCTTGGCGAAATCGCCGATGCGCTGCGCGGCTTCGACATCGGTCTTGGCCTTCTCGAGTTTCTCCTTGGTATCGCGGAGGTTCTTGATCAGCTCGCGCTCGGACTGCCACTGCGCCTTCATCGCATCGGACTGCTCCTTGAGCCCTGCGATCTCGCGCACGACCTCCGGCAGCCGCTGCTTCGAGCGACGATCGTTTTCGCGCTCGAGCGCCGCGCGCTCGACTTCGAGCACGATGATCTGGCGATCGAGATCGTCGATCGGCGTTGGCGTGGATTCAATCTCCATCTTGAGCCGCGAGGCGGCCTCGTCGACGAGGTCGATCGCCTTGTCCGGGAGCTGGCGCGAAGGGATGTAGCGCGACGATAACTTTGCCGCCGCGACGAGCGCGCCGTCGCGGATCCGAATGCCGTGATGGACTTCGTACTTCTCTTTTATGCCGCGAAGGATCGCGATCGTATCCTCGACTGAAGGCTCCTCGATCATCACCGGCTGGAACCGCCGCTCGAGCGCTTTGTCCTTCTCGATGTGCTTGCGATACTCGTCGAGCGTGGTCGCACCGATGCAGCGAATCTCGCCGCGCGCGAGCGCAGGCTTCAAGAGATTCGCGGCGTCGTTGCCACCTTCGGCGGCACCCGTCCCGACGAGCGTATGCATCTCGTCGATGAACATGATGATCTCGCCATGTGATTCGGAGACTTCCTTCAGGACGGCCTTGAGGCGCTCTTCAAACTCGCCACGAAACTTGGCGCCCGCGATCAGCGAGCCGAGATCGAGCGAGAGCAGCTTCTTGTGGCGCAGCGACTCGGGCACGTCGCCCCGCGAGATGCGCTGCGCGATGCCCTCGACCACGGCGGTCTTGCCAACGCCGGCCTCACCGACGAGCACCGGATTGTTCTTCGTACGCCGCGACAGGATCTGGATCGTGCGGCGAATCTCTTCATCGCGCCCGATGACTGGATCGAGCTTGCCCTGATCGGCGAGCCGCGTGAGGTCGCGCGTGTAACGGTCGAGCGCCTCGTATTTGGCCTCGGGGTCCTGATCGGTGACGCGCTGATTGCCGCGCACGGCGACGAGCGCCTCGAGGATGGCGTCCTTGGTCGCTCCGGCATTGCGGAGCGCCTCGCCGGCGGGCGTCTTGCCCTCGGAGAGCGAGAGCAGGAAATGCTCGGTCGAGATGTACTCGTCCTTCATCTCGTCGGCCTGCTTGCCAGCGCCTTCCCAGGCGTCCTTGAGAGAGCGGCCAAACTGGATATCGAGTGACGAACCATGGACCCGCGGCTGCTTCTCGAGTGCGCGGTTGACATCGGCTTTTACGATCTCGGCGTCGGCGCCGAGCTTGGTGAGGATGCGCGGGGCGACGCCACCTTCTTGGTCGAGCAGCGCGAGCAGCAAGTGCTCGGCGCCGACCTCGGCGTGGTTCTTGGCCATGGCAGCCTCGCGCGAAGCGGCGAGGGCTTCGCGGGCTTTGACGGTCAATTGGTCGATTTTCATGACACGCCGAACGTAACCACGCTTACAGGAGCGTCAATATCCGGCTGGAGTATTAGTAGGTCCCGAGGCAGGCAAATAACCCCGTGGGGCCTCCAGCGCACACTCCGACCGGCCTGTTCTAGCCGTCCGGGCCGATCCGGAGGGCACGCCCTTCGCAGTACCGACCGGCATGACAAAGATCATCATCAGCGGTCTCCTCCTGGCCGGTCTCACCCTCACGGCGAGCGCCGATCCGCAGACCAACAAGGACGCGAAGGACACCGCGTCGGACGTTAAGAAGGACACCAAGGACAAGGTCACTGACGCCAAGAAGACCGGCAAAAACGTCAACGCGACGCCGGATCAGAAGGCGGACAACAAGGCGGACGCCGACAAGGCGAAGGCCGACCACGCGGCGGATATGGCCAAGGAGAAGGCTGACCACGCGGCCGACGCGAAGAAGGCCAAGTAACGCGCTCTCGCCTTTGCCGACGCGAATCCGGATTGCCAACGGGCGCATGCACGACGCGCTCACCCGTGCTCCTCGTGCTCGCAGACCTTGCTCGGAAATGATGCGCGCACCGTGATCCTCGATACCGGCATGCGCCGGCATTCGCCGGCATGCGCCGGCATGCGCCGGCATGCGCCGGCATGCGCCGGCATGCGCCGGCATGCGCCGGCATGCGCTTGATGGCGCACGAGCTTCCTCGATCGCGTCCCCGATCACGCACGCGAGCAGCATCGAGCTGGCGAACCGCCTGATTTAACCCAGCTCGACTTCGACCGGCGTACCCGCCGCGGCCTGGCGGAGCGCCGTGAGATCGAGCAGGTTGCGCCGACCGAGCTCGGCAACCGCGGTCGCCGAGCTCTTGAGCTCGAACAGGCGACCGCCGGTGGCCTTCGGTCGGTCGACGAGCTCGCCAAGTGCTTCGACGATACGCAGCGCGGCCTCGTCACCGAGCGCGGCGACGAGCTTGCCCGCGAGGTTGGCGTCACCGACGAGCGCGGCCGCGATCAGGGCCTGGGCGACCGACGCGCGGGCGACCTGGCCCGTGGCGAGCGCACCGGAGCTCGCGAGT
>Ga0123338_10000085_pt1 | contig 97248 bp, 69 predicted proteins | sample grotaG_FD_89793 | JGI IMG/M metagenome (GOLD analysis project Ga0123338, IMG submission 89793) | Glacier valley bacterial and archeal communities from Borup Fiord, Nunavut, Canada, to study Microbial Dark Matter (Phase II) -... | ecosystem: Environmental > Aquatic > Freshwater > Ice > Glacier ... | reverse complement strand
TCTGCAGTGCTGGCCTGGAGAAGGGGCCTCAAACGCCGGCCCCTTCCCCCAAACCCCCTTCCCCGCTAAAAATCGATGGTTTGGACAGGGTTAAAGTTGTATAGACAAGTGTGCGGATTTAGGGGGCAGGTCAGTCTCATACCCCAGGGAGTCGCAGAGCCGAGCGATGCGGTTCGGGAAGGCTGGAACGTGCCTTAGCAGGAACCGCCCTTTAATTTGCGGCTTGTCTTCCAAGGCGCGAACATTGATTACGCCATATGTCCGCCTGGGAAGAACAACTCGCGAAACTGACTCCCGCCAAGCGGGCGCTGCTGGAACGTATGCGGAAGCAGACCGCTGCGGGCATTCGTCCGCGCGACCGGGGGAAGCCGGCGCCGCTCTCGTATGCGCAGCAGCGGCTTTGGCTGGTGCATCAGCTTGACCCCGAAAGCTATCTGTTCAACGTGCCGCGCGGGCTGCGTTTGCAGGGCTCGCTGGATGTTGAGGCCCTGGAGCGCGGTTTGAATGAGATTGTCCGGCGGCATGAAGTACTGCGGACTGTGTTCCGCGGTGAAGCCGATGCGCTGGAGCAGGTGGTGCTGCCGCCAGTGCCGCTTTCGCTCGCGGTGAGCGAGATTGCCAGCGACGATGCCGAGCGCCACGGCATTGCGGAGTTTCGCAAACCGTTTGACCTGGCTACCGGGCCGATGCTGCGCGCGCGGCTTTGGCGTGTGGCCGAAGACGATCACATTCTGCTGATTGTGCTGCATCACATCGCAAGCGATGCCTGGACTGCGGCGATTCTCTTCGATGAACTGAGCGCTTTATATAGCGTTCGCGCTTTGCCGGAACTGCCGGCGCAGTATGCCGATTATGCCGTCTGGCAGCGTGAATATTTTTCGGGTGAGCGGCTGCGCAATGAGATCGATTGGTGGGCGAAAAAACTGGAGGGCGCACCGGCGGCTTTGGCGTTGCCGCTCGATCTGGCGCGTCCGCAAAAAGAGACTTCGCGGGGCGCGATGGAGGTGGCTTCCCTGCCCCTCGGTCTGCTCGAGAGCGTGCGCGAATTGAGCCGAGCGGAGGGCGCCACGCTGTACATGACGCTTCTGGCGGCGTATTCCCTTCTGCTGGCCAGGTATTCGGGCCGCGACGATATTGTGACCGGCACGGACTTCTCCATGCGCACCAATGTGGAGACGGAAAAGATGATCGGGTTCTTCATTAACTTGCTGCCGATTCGGGTGCGTGTGCCGGGGGAGAGTACGTTTCGGGAACTGATCGGCGTGGCAAAGCGGGCGGCTCTGGAGGCTTATGCGCATCCGGATTTGCCGTTCGAAAAGCTGGTGGAGGAATTGAAGCCGGAGCGTGTGCCGAACCGGCATCCTCTGGTGCAGGTGCTGCTGGTGATGCAGAATATTCCGCGGGCGAAACGGGAGATGGCAGGGCTGCGCGTCTCAGATTTCGAGGTGCCGTATAACACGTCGAAATTCGATTTGGCTTTGTTTGTGGAAGAAAAGCCGGAAGGGCTTTTGGGGCAGTGGGTGTATCACGCAGAATTGTTTCAGCCCGAGACCATTCGCAAGATGGCGGGGCATTTCGAAACGCTACTGGCGAATGCGGTGGCGCAGCCGGATGTGCCGGTGAAGGAGCTTGCGATGTGGAGCGAGGCCGAACAACGGGAGCGGGAAGAAGAAGAACGTAAAGCCAAAGGCCGCAAGCTGAGTAAGTTGATGAAGACGGCGCCGGTGGGCGTGGGGTTGGGGAAACCCAGGTAAGCCGAAGCCTCTACACTGGTTTTGCGGTCTCCATCTTTATGAAACGAATCCCTTCCCTCGATGGCATTCGAGCCATTGCCATCTTGTTTGTCCTGATATCCCACTTCACCAGCGACTTCAGAACCAGGGACCGGCTGGATTTCGGGACTCTGGGGGTTCGCATCTTTTTTGTCCTTTCCGGATTTTTGATTACCAGGCTGCTGTTGAAAGAAGCCGGGGCGCCGGGCGGCATCAATCTGAAGAGATTTTACTTCCGGAGGACGTTACGAATTTTTCCACCCTTTTACTTTTATCTGTTCGCGATGCTGATGCTTTCAGCGGCGGGCTGGAGCATGCTGACGTGGAAAGGGGCTATCCCCTCGCTCACCTATACCAGTAATTACTGGAGCGTTGTGCGGGAATCCTATTTCACGACTTCTCACACCTGGTCGCTTTCCACGGAGGAACAGTTTTACCTGATCTGGCCCGCGTTGATGCTGCTGCTTGCGCCCCGCAAACTTATGCTCGCAGTGGTGGCGGTGATGGTTGCTTCGCCGCTATTGCGGATACTTACCTTCGCCCATTACGGCAATGGGCCCTGGTTAGCATATTTGCATTTGAATGCCGACCATCTGGGAACCGGGTGCCTGCTGGCGCTGGTGAAGCCGCGTCTTCATGCGAATGCGTCTTACCGCGCGGTGCTCCGCTCGCCACTCTGCGCGGCGGTTCCGCTTCTTGCTTTGTTACTGAGCGCGCAAACCACTCATCCCAGCTTTCACAAAACGTTGATTCCGTCTTTGCTCAACTTATCGATTGCATTTTGTATCGATTGGGCGATCACGAACTATGACGGGGTGGTGGGGCGTGTTCTGAATTCACGGCCCCTGGTGTGGACGGGACTGCTGAGTTATTCCATTTACTTATGGCAGCAGCCGTTTACCCATTTGCTTACCAGGCATCCACCACTACTGCTGAGCGGCCCGTGGAAGATTCTGGCGAACCCGGCAGTGAGTGTGCTTTGCATTGCCGCCTGTGCGTGCTTTTCGTACTTCGTGGTGGAGCGGCCGGCGCTACGGTGGAGAGACAGGATTGAGGGCAAGAACCTCGAAGAGGAAGTGAGCCTTCCGGTTGCGGTGTAGAAGGAGCGAACTGGTCGCACTAAGCTCTCCTTTTTCTCAAGAGAGGAGCCGAAGCCAATGGAAGTAACTTTCACGCCGGAGTTGGAAGCTAGGCTCACGCACTCGGCGGCGCAGCCCGAGGCCGAGAGCCGCCCGGTTTTGGCGAACATTCGCTCTATTTATGACCGCCTGCCCAAAGACCGGAGGCTCGAAATTGTGATCCACGGTTCGAATCATTACAGATTCTCGGACGATGGGGCGCTGTTGCAGGTCCCCCTTGTGATCCGCGCGCTGCACACGCTAGGCGTTGTACGCCTCGATGGGCGCCGCCAAATTGCTTTAACGACGCATTACATCAACACTTTCTTCGACGTATACCTGAAAGGGGCACCCGCTTCGGAACTCAAGAGCCAAGCGGAATATCCGGAGATCGAATACCTGCAGTAACCGAGGGAGCTATGAGCATTCCCAGTCAGGCAGCGGGCTCCAGGCTTGTGCGGTGGAAGTGAGACCTTCCCGTTGCCGTGTAGCCAGGTGTTCTCAGGTGTTCTTAAAAGCTCATCCTATGTTTCCCTGGCTCGCTGGTCAAAGAGAAAAAATGCTTTATCGCTTTCGAAAGTCGCGATAATGTTTCGATCGAGAGTTGCCAGATAAAGGGAACGATGGGACGCCTGCGACATGAGCAGGCGGTCGAACGGGTCGGGGTGAAGAAAGCGCAGCCGGTTGAGTCCGCGAATGTCTTCGTAAGCAATCGGTAATTCCGTACACGAAAAAGCTTTCATGGTCTGCTCAAGCTGGTCCAGAGAGAAGTTGAACCGGACACCGTGCTTTTCATGCTTGATCTGAATCTCCCAGGCTGTGACGTGGCTGACGAACCGTGCTTCCGCCCTTTCAATGGCCTTGCGAAGTAGGCGCGGCAAACGATCCGGCTCCGTGGCCATCCAGATAATAATGTGGGTATCCAGCAGAAGGGATTGGCCGGGCTTCATAGCCGCGCGAAGTCTTCGAATTCCTGTTCCGAGTTGAACAGCAGAGAGTCTGAAATCGCTCCGGCCCGATCTTTCAAAAAACCGAAAGGGAATTTGGTTTTGGCGATCGGCACAATCTGAGCGACCAGTACGCCATTTCTTTTCAGAAAGACCTGTTCGCCCCGCTCGGCGGCTTCGACCAGTTGAGAGAGCCTGGTTTTTGCTTCCAGCATGTTGGCTTCAACCATAACGCTAGTTTAGCTAATTTGCTTAGCTAGCGTTGTACAGTACGACCTGCTTTATATACTTTGAAAAGCATATGCTACTTGGAGTATATACAAAGAGTGGAATCTATTTTCGAAATTATTGCGAAAGCCGAACCGCCGGGCCATCTTGGGCCTTCTGGTCTCCTCACAGCAATCGGTGGGTGAGATTGAGCGTCAACTTCGCATGCCGCAGCCGACCGTCTCAAAGCACCTGCGCGTGCTGCGGGACGCCGGTTTCGTACCGGCTGAAGCCTGAACCACTTCAGGAGATCGATGCGTGGCTGGCCCCGTTCCGCAGGTTCTGGTCCGCGCACGTGGATGCTCTCGAACGCCACCTGGACCGCATGGATCCAAGCCACGCTAACGAAAAAGAAGCCAAAGAAGATAAGGGGAAGAAAATGACCGATCGCGAGCGGTACACACCGGGTCCGGCCAGCGGGGCGCAAATACAAAAGGACGGAGAGAAGTGGACGCTCATTCTGGTGAGAGAACTGCATCACCCGCCGGCTAGGGTGTGGCAGGCGCTGACCGACCCCGCGCACCTCTCTGAATGGGCGCCGTTCGATGCCGATCGGAATCTGGCTGCGGCGGGGCCGGTGAAGCTTTCGACGGTCGGAACGCCGACGCCGCAGGTTGCCGAGAGTACCGTGAAGCGGGCCGAGGCGCCAAGGCTGTCGAGTATAGCTGGGGTGGCAACGACCTTAGGTGGGAGCTTGAGCCGATTGGCAGCGGCACGCGCCTTACGCTTTGGCACAACATCGATCGCCGCTTCATTGCAATGGGTGCTGCCGGCTGGCAGATCTGCTTCGACGTGCTTGAGCGGCTCCTTGCCGGTGAGCCGATTGGACGCATTGTGGGCGGTGAGGCCATGAAGTTCGGCTGGCAGCGATTGCACGCGGACTACGCAAAGCAGTTTGAAAGCATTGAAGCCTAAAGCACCCGGCCGACCTGAAATTGTCGAAGAGTGGAAGTGGAGGGGGACGCCCGTCTGGTCACACGGTGGCATCGTCTGCACCGGTGAGACGTACAAGAACGTGGTCAAGATAACATTTGCCAAGGGAGCTGCTTTGCAGGACCCTGCCGGTCTATTCAATTCCAGTCTGGAAGGGAATGTGAGGCGCGCCATCGACATTCACGAAGATGAAAAAGTGGATGAGGCTGCCTTGAAGGATCTGATCCGCGCCGCGGTGGCTCTCAATCTGGAGAGTAAAAGCAAGCCAAAGGGCTTCCGAACCAGCAGCCAAGTCAAACATGGGCATGGAGCGAACCGTTCTGTAGAATGAGAGGTCAATGATTCAGGAACAGGAGGAGGCGGGGTTTTGGCTTTCCCCTCAGCAAGAACGCGTATTGAATTCGGATTATGGTCATGCCACGGCGGTGATTGGTTTCAGCACGCCGGTGGACGCCGAGCGGCTTCGCTCCGCGGTGCGGGAACTGGTCGGGCTGCACGAACCGCTGCGCACTGTGTATCGCCGCATGCCGGGCATGAAGCTGCCGTTTCAGGTGGTGCTGGCCGATATGGAACCGGCTTGGGAAGGGGTCGCGCATTTCGATCTGGAGAAGGGGCCGGTGCTGCATGTGGCGGCGGTGCCGGGCGGAGTTGCCTTGACCGCGCCCGCTTTGATGCTGGATGTGTCTTCGCTAAGCATTTTAGGGGGACAGCTTCGGACGCTTCTGGATGGCGGCACGGTAGCGGAGCCGGACATTCAATACGTGCAGTTCGCGCAGTGGCAGCGCGATTTAATAGAAGAGGCCGAAGAGCCTGCAAAAGCCTATTGGGTCCAAGCGGGGCAGGCGCCGCCGCCGGTGCTGCCTGGCTCAAAGAGTGCTACGGAGGAGTATCGCACCGGGTTGGTACGCATCGCTTTGCCGGCTGCTTCCGCAGAAGTTTTACTGGCTGCGTGGCAGACGCTTTTATGGCGGCTTACGGGACAGGCGGAATTTTCGACTGAAGTGTTTTTTGAAGGCCGCGAGTATGAGGAGTTGCGCAACGCGGTGGGTCTGATTGGGAAGCATATTCCGGTGACGGCGCGCTTCCAGACGGACTCGCGTTTTCGGGATATTGTGGGGCAGGCTCGCGAGGCGCTGGCGGCAGGGGCGAAGTGGCTGGATGCGTTTCCGGGCGGCGCGGAATCGCTCGATGCCGTGGCGTTCGATTGGGCGGATCTGGAGCCGGAAGAGGGCCTGACGCAGGGTGGCAAGCTACGGCTTTCGGCGCGGCGCGGTGCGGGGCTGCTGCAGTTCAATGCGGCGGTATTGGACCAGGAAACGGCGGCGCGTTGGGCAGAATATTACACGCGCTTGTTGACGGCGGCTCTGGCCGAACAGGAAGCGCTGGTAGGAACTTTGCCGCTGCTGGGCGAGGAAGGGCTTCGGCAACTAGAAGCCTGGAATCAGACGGAAGCCGCTTATCCGCAAGACCGTTGTCCCCATGAATTGTTTGAAGCGCAGGCGGCGGAATCTCCAGACCTGCCGGCGGTGCGCTGCGAAGAACAGGTGCTGACGTACGGGCAACTGAACGAACGCGCGAACCGGCTGGCGCATCGGTTGCGAGGCTTGGGTGTGGGGCCGGATTCGCTGGTGGGGCTGAGTCTCAATCGCGGCGTGGATATGATCGCCGGCCTGCTGGGCATTTTAAAAGCCGGCGGCGCGTTTGTGCCGTTGAATGTCGATAACCCGAAGCCTCGGCTAGCGCAGCAGCTTGCGGGCGCGGTGGCTCTGGTCACGGAAGAGAAGCTGACGGCGCTGATGCCGGAGTTCGGCGGCGCGACGGTGCTGATGAGCGATTGCGCGCGCGAGCCTGCTGTGAATCCGCCCGCGGTGGCAACACCGGAAGGCCTGATGTATGTGATTTATACATCGGGTTCGACGGGGGTGCCGAAGGGTGTGGGCGTGCGGCATCGCAACCTGATGAACTACGCCTGGCATATCAAAAACACCTTGCCTGGCGAGCGGATGAATTTCGCGACAGTGTCGACGCTGAGCGCGGATCTGGGGAACACCTGCATTTATCCCGCGCTGATTTCCGGCGGGTGCCTGCATGTAATTCCGCAGGAAGTGGCAAGCGACAGCGGCCGCATGGCGGAGTATTGCCAGCGGCATGCCGTGGATGTGCTGAAGATTGTGCCCTCGCACTTGAGCGCGCTACTGGAGACGACGGAAGGCCGGGGCGTGCTGCCGCGCAAGCATCTGATCACGGGCGGCGAGACGCTGACCTGGGGCCTGGTGGAGCGCATTCGGGGCCTGGGCGCGGAGTGCGAAATCTGGAACCATTACGGGCCCACGGAAACCACGGTGGGGTCATTGATGTTGCGGCTGAAAGATTATGTGGGCGCGGCGATTCCGATTGGGAAGCCCATTGCCAACACGCAGGTTCATATCCTGAATGAACAGCGCCAGGCGGTGCCGGTGGGTGTGACCGGTGAACTGTATATCGCGGGCGCGGGCGTGACCGCGGGATACCTGGGGCAGCCTGAATTGACGGCGGAGCGGTTCGCCGGCGGGATGTATCGGACGGGCGACCTGGCGCGATTTTTGCCGGACGGGAATGTGGAATTTCTGGGGCGCGCCGACGACCAGGTGAAGATTCGCGGCTTCCGCATTGAGCTGGGCGAAATTGAAGCCATGCTGATGCGGCACGCGTCCGTGAAACAGGCTGTGGTGCTGGCTCGGGAGGACGAGGGCGAGAAGCGCCTGGCGGCCTATGTGGTGGGGCGCGAAGCTTCCGTGGATGTGGACGCGCTGCGAGGCTTTTTGAAAACGCAGTTGCCGGATTATATGGTGCCGGCGGCGTTTGTGCCGCTTGCCAAACTGCCCTTGAACGCGAATGGAAAGATTGACCGGCGCTCACTGCCGACGCCCGAACAGGCGATGACAGCGCGGCGGGAATATATCGCGCCGGTGGGAGCTTCGGAAGAAGCGGTGGCGGGCATCTGGGCGGCCGTGATGCGCCGGGAGCGGATCGGGGTGGAGGATGATTTCTTCGAGCTTGGCGGCCATTCACTGCTCGCCACGCAAATCGCTTCGCGCTTACGGGAGCATTTCCGAATGCCGGTCGCGGTGCGTTTGATCTTCGAATATCCAACGGTGCGACTGCTGGCGGTGAAGCTGGATTCGAGGGCAGGCGAAGAAGAAGAGGAATTGGAGATTGTGCCAGTGCGAGGGCTGCGGGAGTGATCCAACTCAGGTTTTGCCGGAACCGATAGTCTCCATTGCGTTGCGCAAGATTGCATTGATCCTGGTCTGGTAGCCCTTCCCTTGTCCTTTAAGCCAGGCAATAACGTCCGCATCCACTCGAATCGTAAGCGGCTGCTTAATCGGTCTGTAGAATTTTCCGACAACCGCCTGGCTCCAATTGAGCGAAGGTGGAATGTCGGTCGTATCGATTTCCGAATCCTTCATGCGCTTAAGCGCGCGAATCTCGCTAACGCGCGCGCTTTTGGCTGTTTGCATATACTCGCCTTTCATTTTGAGTTGCCTTTCGGGCCGAAATCAAACGGATTACCTCGTCGCCTCGATCTTCTCTCCATGTGTGTGCCACCAGCAGTATCAGTTCGGCAGTCATCCCCAGTGTTTGCCATCTTTCCTCGTATTCGACAACCCGGTCTTTGATGCTGATTGCATACGGGTCGTCAAAAATCGACTTTGCTGTCTAAAAACTGACCTTGTGCTTTTCAAGATTGCTTCGGTTCTTGAGTTCATCCCATTCGAAGCGCATCAATTGTATTGACAACATTGTACCTACAATCTGCATATTTGCTTCGCGTTTACGGAAGCAATTTCCCCGCTGAGGTGGATAATGCTGTTTTTGAGGGTTCTCGCCCACTTCACACGGCATTCTTGCTTAAATCCCGTTTTGCGCTGGCAAGCAGTCGATAAATCGCAATATGTCGACTTTGGGGATCCCCATACTGAGGGACAGGCGGGTTCTCATCGATATCGTTCTTATCGATTACAGCGGCGTTGTCGATCATTTGAATCGCTTCGCGCAGGTCGGCCTCCTCCGCAATCACCACCGGCCCGATGCCGGTGTCATCGTGTACCTGCATCAGCACATCGGCAATTTTCAGGCTGGTGCGCACTCTTACGTAGTCGGAGCTCTTGTTGTGAGTTCTAACCTGAGAGGCGGCGGGAACTGCCGTGAAGAGGGCGACCAGCGTGAGCAAACTCAGCATTCTGCTCATAACGCTTTACCCCATACACAGATATATCACTCTGCAGGGATTGCTGGGCTTAGCATCAACGGTGCCTAAATCCAGGTATCGGGTGAATTCCTCTGTAGTAAAGAACCGCACATTCGGCGATAATAATTCTTTATGGAACGCACAATGCCCTCGCTAGGTAAAAGTCTCGGGTCGATTCGCCGCAAGGCTGTTGACCTGTCCCAATTCAAACCGATTCGGGAAAGCCAGCTCAGCCCGGAAGAGACGCTGCCGCTGATTATGGAGCCGGCTTCGGACCAGGTGGATCTTGTGGAATGGGTTCGAAACAACCGGGCCGAGGTGGACCAGAAATCGGCCAAGCATGGTGGCATTTTGTTCCGCGGATTCGGGCTGAAAGACGCCCGGGCGTTTCAGGAGGTGGCCGCCGCGCTCACCAATGAACTGTTTGCCGATTATGGGGATCTGCCGAAGGAAAGTCTGGCGGAAAAGGTTTATGCTTCGACGCCCTACCCGGAAGACAAAATGATCCTGTATCACAACGAAAGCTCGCACATGAGCAGTTGGCCCAGCAAGATCAACTTCTTCTGCATGATTGTGGCGAAGGAAGGCGGCGCGACCCCGATTGTGGATTGCCGCAAGGTTTACAACAGCCTGGACCCCACCGTGCGCGATGCGTTCACGAATAAAGGCCTGACCTATATTCGCAATTTTTGCGAAGGCCTGGATGTGAGTTGGCAGCGCTTTTTCAGCACCGAAGATAAGGCCGTGGTGGAAGATCACTGCCGTCAGGCGGGCACCACTTGCGAATGGACGGGCAAGAATAATCTGCGCATCAGCCAGCGCTGCCGCGGCGTATTGCGGCATCCGGTGACGGGTGAAATGTCCTTCTTCAACCAAGTGCAATTGCATCACGTGCATTGCCTGGATAAAGAAACGCTGGATGCGATGCTGTCGATTTTTTCACGCGAAGACCTGCCGCGCGATGTGACCTATGGCGACGGCACGCCGATTGAAGATTCGGTGATGGACCACATCGGCGAAATTTACGAGAAGCACGCGGTGCGGTTCCAGTATCAGCCGGGCGATATGGTGAGCCTGGACAATATGCTGGTGGCGCACGCACGCGATCCGTTCAGCGGTCCGCGCAAGATTGTGGTGGCGCTGGGCGATATGGTGGATGGCAACGCGCTGGACCGGGCTGGACACACGGCGTAGTTTCTTTCCATGAGCACACAGCTTCCTTGGGAAGCGACAGCCCCGCTGCCCGCCGAGCCGGACAATCCGCGCATGGTGCCCGCCACATTTGCGCAGCAGCGGTTGTGGTTTCTGGACCAGCTACAGCCTGGCGGAACCGCGTATCTGGTCAACTGGTCCATCCCGCTGAAGGGCGACCTGGATACTGAAGCGCTTGAGCGGACGGTGAACGAACTCGTGCGGCGGCATGAGATCTTCCGGACCGTTTTCGCTTCCGTCGAAGGGCGCGTGATGCAGGTGATCGCGCCATGGCAGCCTGTGGCGATGCCGGTAGAAGAAGTAGCGGACAAAGCCGAAGCCGGCCGCATTGTTTTGGAGCAAGCAGGGCTTCCGGTGGACCTGGCGAACGGGCCCATGCTGCGGGTAAAGCTGTTGAGGCTGGGCCAGAAGGAACACCTCCTTCTGATCACTATGCACCACATCAGTTTCGATGGAAGCTCGCGGGCAATTTTGACGCGCGAGTTCGAAGCGCTGTACGCCGCCTTCCGCCAGGGCAAGCCATCGCCTCTGCCGGAGCCGCAACTGCAATATGCGGATTTTGCGGTGTGGCAGCATCGCGCGCTCAGCGGCAAGCGTTACCAGAAGCTGCTGGCGTTTTGGAAGAAGCATCTGGAGGGTGCCGCCGTTTCGCTGGCGCTTCCGACGGACAGGCCGCGGCCTGCGGTCGAGACCTTTCGCGGCGCGATCAAGAATTTCACCTTCACGAAAGATTTGTCGCAGGGCCTTGGAGCTTTGTCGCGCCGGAACCGCGCCAGTCTGTTCATGACGCTTTTAGCGGGCTTCGATTGCCTGCTGTCGAAATATAGCGGGCAGGACGATATCGTCGTGGGCGTGCCGGTGGCGGGGCGCACACGGGAGGAGCTGGAAGGCATCATCGGCCTGTTCGCCAATGAACTGGCCATGCGTTTGAAGCTATCGGGCGACCCGTCCTTTACAGAGTTACTTTCCCACATGAGGGAGACGGCTCTCGATGCCTATGAGCATCAGGACATGCCCTTCGAAAAGCTGGTGCAGGAGGTGAACCCCGACCGCAGCCTGAGCCACAATCCCCTATTTCAGGTTCTCTTTTCCGTCCGCAATTATGCCCGTGAGGTGTTTCAACTCGAGGGCCTGAACGAGGTGGACATTTCAGCGACGGCGGCCACCACTTCGAAGTTCGACCTTTCGCTGTACTTCACCGAAAGCGCGGAAGGCCTTTCCGGATGGATGGAGTACAACACAGATCTGTTCGATGAATCGACTATCGAGCGGATGCTGGGGCATTACCAGGTGCTGCTCAAAGCGGTGGTGGAAGACCCGGACAAGCTTCTTTCCGAATTGCCGCTCCTGACTGCGGAAGAATTGCGCACGGTGGTATTGGACTTCAATGACACGCAACAAAGCGTCCCCGACAAATGCCTGCAGGAACTGTTTGAAGACCAGGTAGAACGGACGCCCGAAGCACCCGCCCTGATCTTCGAAGCCCGGCAGCTCACTTACCGCCAGCTGAACGCGCGCGCGAACCGGTTGGCGCACCGCCTGCGCAAGCTTGGGGTGGGGCCGGAAGTTCTGGTCGCCGTATGCGCTGAGCGCTCAATCGAAATGGTGGTGTCGCTGCTTGGCATTCTGAAGGCGGGCGGCGCTTACGTACCTTTCGATCCCGATTATCCGCGCGAACGTTTAGCGGTGATGCTGGAGGACGCCGAGCCGGGCGTGGTGCTCACGCTCGAACGGCTGACGGGTGTTCTGCCGCCTCATGCTTACCCTACTATTTATCTTGATCGCGATTCGTTAGACGATGAACCGGCGGAAAATCCGGCCGCCGGGACCGATGGCAAGAATGCGGCTTATGTAATTTACACCTCCGGCTCCACGGGCAAGCCCAAGGGCGTGCCCAACGTTCACGAAGGGATTGTCAATCGCCTGCTTTGGATGCAGGCCGCTTATGCGCTCAACGGCTCAGACCGGGTACTGCAAAAGACTCCCTACAGCTTCGATGTTTCCGTTTGGGAATTTTTCTGGCCGCTGATTACCGGAGCATGCCTGGTGGTGGCGCGTCCGGATGGCCATAAAGATCCCGATTACCTGGTCGATCTAGTGGTTGCGCAAGGCATCACCACCATGCACTTTGTGCCTTCCATGCTGCGGATTTTTATCGAAGCCGAGGGCGTGGGCCGCTGTACTAGTGTGCGGCGGGTGATTTGCAGCGGTGAGGCGCTGCCCTTCGATTTGCAGCAGCGCTTTTTCGAACGCCTGTCGGCGGAGCTGCATAACCTCTATGGGCCCACGGAGGCTTCGGTAGACGTTACCTATTACCACTGCACTACGGAGAGCGGCCGCTCCATTGTCCCCATTGGCCAGCCAATCTGGAACACGCAAATTTATATTCTGGACCGCTATCTGCGCCCTGTGCCGATCGGCGTTCCGGGCGAACTGCATATTGGCGGTGTGGGCCTGGCGCGCGGCTATTTGAAGCGGCCTGAACTGACGGAAGAAAAGTTCATTCCCGATCCATTCGCGAAGCACGCGGGCGCGCGGCTTTATAAATCCGGCGACCTGGCGCGCTTCCTTCCGGATGGCAATATCGAATACCTGGGCCGCCTGGATTTCCAGGTTAAACTTCGCGGCTTCCGTATTGAACTGGGTGAAATTGAGGCGGCTCTTCTGCAGCATCCAGCAGTGAGGCAAAGCGTGGTGCTGGCGCGCGAAGATGAGCCGGGGATGCACCGGCTGGTGGCGTATCTCTTAGCCGACCCGTCTTACGCGGGCGCGGAGAAGGAAGATTCACAGCTCACGGAAACACAGGTGGCGCAGTGGGCTGTGGCTTTCAACGAAGCCTACCGCAGCGGAAGCGATGCCGGCGAGGCCACCTTCAACATAGCCGGCTGGAACAGCAGTTATACCGGCGGCCCCATTCCGCCCGAAGAAATGCGGGTTTGGGTGGAAACCACGGTGGACCGCATCCGCGCGCTGCATCCGGCCCGCGCCTGGGAAATCGGGTGCGGCACCGGCTTGTTGCTGTTCCGCGTGGCGCCCTATTGCACGCAGTATTACGCCACCGATATTTCACAAACCGCGCTCGATTTTCTTCGCGGCCAACTTAACCGGCAGAACCTTCCGCAAGTCACTCTGGCGCGCGAACCGGCGCACAACTTCGACCTCGCGGGAGCGAGCGGGATCGATGTAGTGATTATCAATTCGGTCATCCAATATTTTCCGGATGTCGATTATCTGAGGGAAGTGCTGGCGGCGGCTGTTACGGCGGTGCGGCCGGGCGGTGCGGTCTTTGTGGGCGATGTGCGCAGCTTGCCGCTGCTGAGAATGTTTCATGCTTCTGTGCAATTGCATAAGGCGGCTAACAAGCGCACACGGGATGAGTTGTTGCGCGGCGTGGAACGGGACACCGGGCAGGAAGGGGAGTTGGTTGTCGATCCTGAATTTTTCCTGGCGTTGAAGAAGCACCTGCCGCAAATCAGCCGGGTGGAAATTCAGTTGAAGCGCGGCTGGATGCACAACGAATTAACGCGCTTCCGTTATGACGTGGTGCTGCATACGGGCGAGGCGGCAGCGCAAGAGCAAGACGCGCTGTGGCTGGGGTGGACGGATTTGCAGGAGCTCCATCGAACCTTACGGGACTCACAGCCGGACTTGATCGGCGTGACCCGTGTGCCGAACGCGCGTGTGTGGCGCGATGCCATGGCCTTGCGCTCTCTTGAGACCGGGCAAGGGCCAGGCACGGCGGGCGAGCTTCGCGAAGCATGGAAAGATTTGCCGGCGAACGCGATGGAGCCGGAGACCTTCTGGAACCTGGCGAAAGAGTTTGGCTACCAGGCGGAAATCAGAGCGACGCAAGATGCCGGGCAAGGTTGCTTCGACGTGCTGTTGCGGCGCGGCAACGGCGTTGTGCGCTTTCCTGGCGAGAGCGGGACGGAGCGGCCGGGGAAGAGCTACGCCACCAATCCGCTGCGGCTCAGGCAATCGGCCAGACTGGTGCCGGAAATTAGGAATTGGCTGGGCGAGAAACTGCCCGATTACATGGTTCCCTCGGCATTTGTGCTGGTGGATTTCATGCCGCTTTCCCCCAACGGCAAGGTGGACCGCCGCGCGCTGGCGCAACTGGAGCAGGGCCGGCAGGAAGGTGTGCCTTATGTCGAGCCCCGCACCCCCACCGAAGAGAAGTTGACCACCATCTGGGCGGAAGTGCTGCGCCTGCCGAGGGTGGGCGTGGACGATAACTTTTTCGCCCTGGGCGGCCACTCGCTGCTGGCCACCCAGGCGGTTTCCCGCATCCGCGAAGTTTACCGGGTGGATCTGCCGCTACGGGCTTTGTTTGAAACGCCCACCGTGGCAGGTTTGGCGCCCCAGGTGGAAAAACTGCTGGGGTTGGAGGACGGTTCTGAAGCCGTGGCGTTCGCGCGTGTGGACCGCTCCGGCCCGCTGCCGCTTTCGTTCACACAGCAGCGGTTGTGGTTCCTCGATCAACTGGATCCGCTGAACCCGCTGTATAACGTTACCTCGACGATCCGTCTGCAGGGCAAGCTGCAAGTGGAGCTGCTGGAAGATTGTCTGAACGAAATTGTGCGGCGGCATGAAGCGCTACGGACGCGCTTTGGCATGGCGAATGGCGAACCGGTGCAGATTATAGAGCCGTGGCAAAGAGTAACGCTTGCGAACGCGCAGGAAGAAGATCGGTCCGAAGAAGAAGCGCGGCATCTGGCGCGTGAAGAAGCGCGCCAGCCATTCGATTTGACAATCGCGCCCCTGCTGCGCGCGCGGCTGATCCGCATCGCCGAAAACGATCACGTGCTGGTTGTGATTACGCACCACATCGTGAGCGATGGATGGTCGTTCACAGTGCTTGCCGAAGAACTGGCGGCGCTCTATGGCGGTTCCACTCTTCCGGAGCTGCCAATTCAGTATGCCGATTATGCCATATGGCAGCGGGCCTTCCTGGCCGGTGAGCGCATGGAGCAGCAACTGGCTTACTGGCGCAAACAATTGGCCGGCGCGCCCCTGGTGCTGGAGTTGCCCACCGCTCCGCGGCCCGCGATGGAAACTTTCGCCGGCGCGAAGCTTTCGACGCACATTCCGGCGGAGCTGCTGGACCGGTTGAAAGAGCTGAGCCAACGCGAAGGCGTCACGCTGTTCATGACGCTGTTGAGCGCTTTCGGCGCGCTGCTTTCCCGCTATTCCGGCCAGGAAGAGGTGCTGATAGGTTCACCCATTGCGGGTCGCACCCGGATGGAAATTGAGAAGCTGATCGGCTTCTTTGTAAATACTCTGGTGTTCCGCTCGGACATGACGGGCGACCCTCCGGTGCGCGAGTTATTGCGCCGCACACGTGAGATGACCACGGGCGCTTACGCGAACCAGGATGCGCCTTTCGAAAAGCTGGTGGAGGAGCTGAAACCGGAACGCGACCTGAGCCGCAACCCGATTTTTCAGGTCTCGCTGATTCTACAGAATCTTCCGCCGCTGACTCACCGCATGGGTGACCTGACGGTGCTGCCGTTCCCGGTGAACAACCCGATCTCGAAATTCGATCTCACGCTGATGATTGCGGAATCAAGCACCGGGCTGCGAACGACGCTGGAATATAACACCGCGCTGTTCGAACCTGCGACAGCGGCGCGCCTGTTGGAGCATTACGCAAACCTGCTGGCCGGGATGGTGCGTCACCCGGAGGCGCGTGTTTCTAAGCTTGCGCTGCTGAGCGTGGCTGAGCGTGAGCAGGTGCTGTTCGAGTGGAATGCTACCGCGCGCGATTACCGCCGCGACTTGTGTCTGCATGAACTGATCGAGCGCCAGGCGGCACTGACGCCGGACAAGATCGCGGTCAAAGCGGGTGGGCTCACCATGACGTATGCCGAGTTGAATGCGCGTGCCAATCAGGTGGCGCATTGGCTGGTGGAGCGCGGCGCCGGGCCCGATGTCTTGATCGGCATTCGCATGGCGCGCGGCGTGGACATGCTGGCCGGGCTGCTGGGGATTCTCAAATCCGGCTCGGCTTATGTGCCGCTCGACCCGGCGTTCCCGCAAGACCGTCTGGATTTTATTCTTGAGGATTCTAACGCGCTGCTGGTGCTCACCGATGAAGCTTGGGAGCGTTTCGATTCGCGGCCTACAGAGAACTTGGCCACACAAGTACGGCCTGAGCATCTGGCTTATGTGTTGCATACCTCAGGCTCAACAGGGAAACCGAAGGGCGTTCAGATCACGCATGGCAACGTGGTGAATTTCCTGACCAGCATGCGGCGCGAACCCGGGCTTGCGGCGGACGATACGCTGCTCGCCGTTACCACGCTGTCCTTCGATATTGCCGGCCTCGAATTGTATCTGCCGCTGGTATGCGGAGCCACTGTAGAGATTGCCTCGCGTGAAGAGGCGGGTGACCCGGCCCTGCTCATGACCGCTCTCACCCGCTCTGGAGCCACCGTGATGCAGGCCACCCCAGTGACTTGGCGCATGTTGGTGGAGGCCGGCTGGACCGGCGACCGCAACTTAAAAGCGCTCTGCGGCGGTGAGGCTCTGCCGCCCGATCTGGCTGTCGCCTTGCTGCCGCGCTGCGGCGAATTGTGGAACATGTACGGTCCCACGGAGACCACCATCTGGTCGTCTGTGTACCGGGTGAAGAGCGCGCCTTCCGGAACCGTTCCTCTAGGCCGCCCGATTGCGAACACCACCATGTACGTGCTGGACACGCACATGCGGCCCGTGCCGGTAGGCGTTTCAGGTGAACTCTACATCGGCGGCGAAAGCGTGGCGCGCGGCTACTTGAATCGGCCCGAGCTAACAGCCGAGCGCTTCCTGAACGATCCCTTTATTCCGGGTGCACGCATCTATCGCACCGGCGATTTAGTGAAGTTCCTGCCCGACGGCAATCTTCACTATCTGGGCCGCGCCGATTTCCAGGTGAAGCTGCGCGGCTTCCGCATTGAACTGGGCGAAATTGAAGCGGTTCTGGATCGGCATCCCGATGTGCGGCAAAGCGTAGTGGTGCTGCGCGAAGAACGGCTGGTTGCCTATGTGACCGCCTATGTGGTGGGCCAGGTAGATGCCGCTGCTTTGCGTCTTCACGCACGCGCCAGCCTGCCCGATTACATGGTGCCTTCAGCCATCGTCGCGATTGATGAATTTCCGCTGACCCCCAACGGCAAGATCGATCGCAAAGCTTTACCAGCCCCCGATTTTGAACCGGTGAGCGCGATTGCGCCACGCACCCCGGCCGAAGAATTGATTGCCGGAATCTGGGCGCGTGTGTTGAAGCTGGAATCGGTAGGCGTAGAGGATAACTTCTTTGAGTTGGGCGGCCACTCCCTGGCCGGCACGCAGGTAGTTTCACGCATCCGCGAAACCTTCCACGTGGATCTGCCTTTGCGCGCTTTGTTTGAAGCACCCACGGTAGCAGCGCTGGCCCTGCGTGTGTTGGCGCTCGAACAAAGCTCCGGCGCGACGGCTCTCACGCGAGCGGAACATACCGGGCCCGCGCCGCTTTCTTTCGGGCAACAGCGTTTGTGGTTCCTGCAGCAACTGGATCCGCTGGATAGCTCCTACAACATGCCGTATGTGCGAAGGCTGCGCGGGCCTTTGGATATTGCGCTGTTTGAGCGGAGCCTGGGCGGAATTGTGCAACGGCATGAAACACTGCGCACACGCTTTGAAATCGTAAACGAAGAACCAGTGCAGGTGATTGACCCATGGCGCCAACCGGCTCTTACGCTGGTGAGCGCCCAGAGTGAGGAGCGTGCCCGGACCCTGGCAACGGAAGAAGCGCGACGCCCTTTCAACTTGCAAACCGGCCCATTACTACGCACCACTCTCATTCGCATCGCCCCAGACGATCACGTTCTTGTGCTCAATACTCACCACATCGTGAGCGATGGCTGGTCATTGGGCGTGATCGCAAGCGAGTTAGCCGGCCTTTATGAAGGCCGCGCGCTGGAAGCGCTTCCCTTGCAATACGCGGACTATGCATCCTGGCAGCGCCAGTATCTTTCCGGCGAACGTCTTCAGCAGGAGCTGGATTGGTGGCAAACGCAACTTGCTGGAGCGCCGCGGGCCATCGACCTGCTGACAGACCATCCGCGCCTTGCCGTGGCCACCTCACGCGGGGAGCAGATCTCTCTTACATTGCCGGCCGCTTTGCGGGATGCACTGCTGGCCATCGGCCGCGAAGAAGGCTCCACGTTGTTTATGACCCTGCTGAGCGCTTTCAGTGTTTTTCTTGCGCGCTATTCCGGGCAGGAAGAAGTCGTGGTGGGCTCGCCAATTGCGGGCCGCGGTCACACGGGAGTGGAAAAGCTGGTCGGTCTCTTTGTGAACACGGTGGTCTTGCGAACCAGCCTGGCGGGCAACCCCTCTTTCCGGAAGTTGCTGGGAAATGTCCGTGAAACCACCATGGGCGTTTACGCACACCAGGATCTACCTTTCGAAAAGCTTGTTCAATCCATCGAAGTGGACCGTGATCTGAGCCGCCACCCTTTATTCCAGGTGATGCTGGTTCTTCAGAACCTTTCCGGCCTGGATCAACAACTTCCGGGCATCGCTGTTTCTCCCTTCGCCATCGCCACTGGCACCTCGCAATTCGATTTGACTCTGATTGTGAGCGAACGGCCTGAAGGCCTGCGGCTTTCCTTGGAGTACAACGTCGATTTATTCCTCGCGAAAACGGCGGAACGGATGCTGGGCAATTTCGCCATTCTGCTGGAGAGCATTGCCGGCCATCCAGAGAGTTTAATTTCAGATCTGCGCCTGATGGGGGCAGCGGAATCGACACAAATTATGGAAGAGTTTCGGGGCCCCGCGCTCGCTTATCCCCGTGATCTCTGTGTACACCAACTTTTTGAAGCGCAGGTGGCCCGCACCCCGGATCATGTGGCGGTGGTGTTCGAAGGACGCCGTCTCACATACTTGGAACTCAACGGGCGCGCTAACCAGTTAGCGCATTACCTGCGGTTTCGCGGCGTGGGTCGCGAAACACCTGTCGCGATATTTCTGGACCGGTCATTTGAAACGGTAATCGCCATTCAAGCCGTTCTGAAGGCGGGAGGCGCTTACGTACCGCTCGATCCGGGATATCCGGAGCAGCGTATCGCCCACATTCTGGAGGATGCCGGTGCGCGCATTGTTCTCACGCAGCAGCGGCTTCAAGAGAAGTTACCTCCGCTCTCAGGGGAAGTGATTCTTCTGGACAGGGATTGGACCGAGATTGCCGGCGAGTCTTCCGGGAACCCGACACCCCTGGCAGGCCCCATGGATCTGGCTTACATTCTGTTCACTTCAGGTTCCACGGGCCGCCCGAAGGGCTGCCAGGTGGAGCATCGCAATCTGGTCCACTATCTCAGTTGGGCGAACGCCAATAACTTTCAACATCCCGATGAGGGCAACTACCCTCTTTATGCGTCTGTAGCCTTCGACGCCACGGCCACCAGCCTGTATCTACCATTGATCCGCGGCAAGACGATTTGGGTATTTCCACAGCAAGAGGAAGTTGCCGAGACTTTACGTAAAATTTTTACAGCAGGTCCAGAGCTGGATTGCGTTGACCTAACACCCGCTCACGTCACAATTTTGAAGCATTTAAACCTGCCCGCTTCCGGCATCAAGCTGGCTGTGATTGGTGGAGAAGCTCTTGACTCCCATCAGGTAAACGTCTTACGGCAGCTGAATCCAGAGATGCGCATTTTTAATGAATACGGGCCCACGGAAACTACGGTCGGGTGCGTTGGGAAGCAGGTTTTGCCAGCTGATAAGCGCGTCTTCATTGGCAAACCGATCGCCAATACCTCCGCATACATACTGGATCGATATGGAAATGTGGCGCCCATTGGCGCGCCGGGGCAGATCCATATTTCGGGCCCCGGTGTCGCGCGCGGCTATTCCCAACGTGACGAGCTGACGCGGGAGGCCTTTCTCCCCAATCCCTACCGCGAAGGCGAACGCATGTATCGCACCGGTGACCTGGGGCGCTGGCTTCCCGATGGCAACATCGATTTTCTAGGACGCGCCGACGACCAGGTGAAAGTGCGTGGATTTCGTATCGAATTAGGCGAAATAGAAGCCGTGTTGCTAAACAATCCGGCAGTGCGGGATTGTGCCGTTATCGTTCGCGAAGATGAACCTGGCAACCGGCGGCTTGTGGCTTACATCGCACCCCGCCAGGAAGGAATGCCGCTGCCGGTTGCGGAGATCCGTAAGACGCTTCGAAAAGAGCTGCCGGATTACATGGTTCCTGCAGTCTTTGTCTCCCTCCCCGCACTTCCGTTCACGCCCAGCGGCAAGGTGGACCGCAAGGCACTGCCCATGCCGGAGCCAGCCGGTTTGGGCGAGACAGGTGACACGGCCCCGCAGACCCCCACCGAAGAGATCCTCGCGGGTATCTGGGCCGGCGTGCTGGCGTTGCCCAGCGTCGGCCGCGATAGCAACTTCTTTGAGCTAGGCGGGCACTCCCTCTCTGCCACGCAAGTATTGCTTCGCGCTCGTCAGGCATTTCAGGTGGAACTGCCTTTGCGGGATCTGTTCGAATTGCCAACGGTTGCGGGGCTGGCCGGCGCCATCGACCAGCTTCGCCGAAGCGGTGAGGGGCTGGTGGCTCCTCCGCTCATGCGCGCGCCCCGCGACCGTCCCCTGCCCCTTTCGTTCGCGCAGCAGCGTTTGTGGTTCATGGCGCAACTGGAGCCCAACGATTCAATCTTCAACGCGCCCCTCGCCATGCGGCTGAAAGGAGATTTGGACCTTGCGGCTTTAGAGCTCGCGCTCAATGAGCTTGTGGCACGGCACGAAGTGTTGCGCACCACATACCACCTGGAGAACGACCAGCCGGTTCAGGTGATCGCGGACGAATGCAAAATCGCGCTGCCCGTGGTGGAGGCGCGCGATGAGGCGCATGCCAAATTTCTAATCGATACCGAAGGGGCCAAGCCGTTCGATCTGAAGCGCGACCCCATGCTGCGCGCTTTACTGGTACGGCTGGAGGAAAAGCATCATGTGCTTTCGCTCTGCACGCACCACATTGCCACCGATGGTTGGTCGAACAGCATTCTGAAGCGGGATTTGACTGCATTTTATAACGTGGACCGTAATTCTGAACATTCAGACGTTCATACGTTTGAACATACGAAATTACAGTCGCTCTCTATTCAATACGCGGATTACGCAGTCTGGCAGCGCGGTTGGCTGCAGGGTGAAGTGCTCGAAAAGCAACTGGCGTATTGGCGTAACAGGCTTGCCGGAGCACCCCCGGTACTTGCGCTCCCCACCGACCGGCCACGTCCCGCGCTCCAGACCTATACCGGCGCCATGGAAAAATCGGAACTGCCGGAAGAAACCATGCAGCAGGTTCGAGACGCCGGACGGAAGCATGGCGCCACATCCTTCATGACCATGCTGGCGGCGTTCCAGATTCTGATGCTGCATTACACGCGGCAGACGGATATCGTGCTCGGCACCGATGTTGCCAATCGTGGCGACCTGCAGACAGAAGCGCTGATCGGCTTCTTTGTGAATCTGCTGCCGATACGGGCAGACCTTTCGGGCGACCCCTCGTTCGGCGACTTCCTACTCTCCGTGCGAGAGGTCACGCTAGGGGCTTATGCGCATCAGGACGTGCCGTTCGACAAATTGGTGGAAGAGCTGCAGCCGGAGCGCAACCCCAGCCACAATTTGCTGGTGCAGGTCTTGTTTGTGCAGCAGAATGTACCGCGGGGCTCCTTAACCATGACGGGGGTGGAGGTCGGCGCCTTTCCCGTTGAGGTGGCTTCGAAGTTCGACATGGCCGTTTTCTTCAGCGAAACCCCGGCGGGCGCCGTGGGGAACTGGGTCTATAACCCGGACCTGTTCGATGCCTCGACCATTAAACGCATGGGTACTCTTTATCGCACCGTGCTGGAAAAAGCGGTGGAGAACCCCGGCTTCAGGCTCAGTGAACTGCTGGGAGAACTGGTGGAAGCTCAGCGGAGCGAACGCTCCGCTGAGCACAAAGGTTTTGAAGCGGCCAGCCTTCAAAAGCTGAAGAGTATCCGGCGGCGCTAGTGCCGCCGAGCTTTACAGAGGAGGCAGCCTTTACCAGCGGCCAATGAGCGGCTGGTTTCCAACTGTGCCGCCGTACGCACTGAACCGGTCGCCCGCACCATAAGATCCATCGCCGTTCACATCCAGCACCCAGAAACCGTTGACGTAGATGCCCACTTTGCTTCTTCCGTCCCCGTTCCAATCCGCCACGATCGGAATTTCGCCGACGTTGCCGCCGTAGCCATAGAACTTATCCACGCCGAAATCGTAACCGCCGTTGCCGTTAAAATCGAGCACCCAGAAACCGCCACGGTAGATTCCGATCTTGGTCTTGCCGTCGCCGCTCCAATCCCCCACTACCGGTATATCGTTGGTCTGGAAAGTGAAATTGTTATAAAACTTATCTGCGTTGGTAAAGGAGCCGTTGCCGTCATAATCCAGCACCCAGGTTCCTTGGAAGAAGTAACCCACCTTGGTGCGCTTGTCGCCGTTCCAATCCCCCACAACCGGCATTTCTCCCGCTCCGTTGCCGCCAAAGCCATAGAAGGAATCCTGTCCCGGGGCTACTCCGTCGAAGACTCCATTGCCATTCGTATCAAGGGCCCAAAAGCCGTTGAAGTAGAACCCGATTTTGGTAGTGCCGCTGCCGTCCCAATCGCCCACGATGGGGATATACGCCGGGTTAGAACTGCCGAAGGCATAGAACTTGTCAATGCCGGGTTCATAGATACCATTGCCGTTGTAATCCAGAATCCAGAAGCCGTTGATGTAATAACCGGCTTTCGAATGACCGTCGCCATTCCAATCGCCCACCACGGCAATTGAGCCAGGCTGTCCGGCGAAGATGAAATTACTATCACCCGAATCGAATACACCGCTCCCATTGGTATCGAAAACCCAAAGAGGGCCGTTCGTGGGTTGGAAGAAGCCAATGTTGTAAGGGCCTGAAGCGGGGGCCGCTATGGTGTAAGTTCCCATAGACAGCCATCCACCGAAACTTCCCGTGGAATCGTTGGCGAACAGGTAAACATTTTTTATTCCGGCATAGGCAGGTTTGAACGTCACTGAAGCCGTCAGCGTTGAAGTATTCCCAGAATTCGCGACATTGGTACCGGCCCCGTTCAACGTACATTGGCTGTTCGAAACGCTTCCTGTTGGGGTGACCGGCCCGACTAGGTTTACACCTGTATCGTCAATCAGAAAAACACCGAGCAAATCCGCCTGGACATAGCATTGATTGACCAGCGTCGAAAGGGTGGTGCCGATTCTAATAAGCCGGCGGTTGAATGTACTTGCGCCAATATTGTCGGTAAAAATCGCGGTGAACTTCTGGCTCATACCCCGGCCCACCGTGGGTGAAACCGAGACGGGAACGATTATCGAAGTACCCGTCGAGATGACTAAAGCGACTGCGGACCCGTTAAGCACCATGGTTCCAGCTGTTGGGTTCTCACTGATCACATTGCCCCCAGGCACCGTGTTGCTCATGGCTGTTGTGATAGTCCCTACAATCAGACCGGCCGTGTGAAGGGATGTAGTTGCGGCCGCCTGCGTCATACCTACAACATTCGGCACCGCAACGCTCAAAACCTGAGGAGACACTTTTGAAAGAGCGATGGGTTGATCCGTCCCGGATCGATCCATCTTGGGCTGATCCATCGCTGGCAAAATACTGAGAGATCCGCTGGACTCCTGATCTGCCGCACCGTTTTGGTCCCCTGTTCCTCCCCAAACGCCTTGAAGAAAAAAAGAAATAGATAAGAATGAACAGACCAGTAACTTTCGCATAATTTTCAAATGATTTCTGTTACGAAAGATACAATAGTATAGGGTTGAATTCTTTAGTGCAAGGAATTCAACCCTATTAGCCAAACAAATATCGGTTACAAAAAACTCAGTGCGTCAATAGCTCGCTCCAGAGTACTATAGCGGGCTATAAACTACGTACTGACTAAGGTCTACCACCGACCAATCAGTGGCTGATTTCCCGCCGTCCCGCCATAGGCGCTGAACCGGTCGCCCGCATCGTAGGAACCGCTGCCGTTCACATCCAGCACCCAGAAGCCGTTGACGTAGATACCAACCTTACTCTTCCCGTCTCCGCTCCAATCGCCCACGATCGGAATTTCGCCCGTGTTCCCGCCGTAGCCATAAAACTTATCCACGCCGGCATCGTAAACGCCATTGCCGTTATAATCCAGCACCCAGAAACCGCCACGGTAAATCCCTATTTTCGTCTTCCCGTCTCCGCTCCAATCCCCTACCAGAGGCACATCGTTGGCCTGGAAAGTGAAATTGTTATAGAGCTTATCCGCGCTGGTGAAGGTTCCGTTACCGTCATAATCCAGCACCCAGGTCCCATAGAAAAAGTAACCTACTTTGGTTCGCTTATCGCCATTCCAATCGCCCAGCAACGGCACTTCTCCCGCGCCATTGCCGCCGAAGCCATAGAAGGAATCGCCCGCATCGAAGGTGCCATTGCCGTTCGTATCCAGAGCCCAGAAGCCGGCATGATAGAACCCGATTTTTGTGGTGCCACTGCCGTTCCAATCGCCCACGATCGGGATGTAAGTGGGGTCGGAACTGCCGAAGCCGTAGAACTTGTCGATACCGGGGTCATAGACGCCGTTGCCGTTGTAGTCCAGCACCCAAAAACCGTTCAGGTAATAGCCTACTTTGGAATGACCGTCGCCGTTCCAATCGCCGGAAAAGGCAATTGCGCCGGGCTGCCCCGCAAAAGCGAAATAGCTGTCGCCCGCATCGAACTGGCCGTTACCGTTTGTATCCAGTACCCAGACAGGACCGTTGGTGGGTTGGAAAAAGCCAATGTTAAAGGGGCCGGATGCGGGAGCGCCAATAAAATAAGTTCCAAGTGTGGACCATCCGCCCGAGTTCCCAAATGAATCGTTCGCAAACAGATAGAGATTCTTCAGGCCGCCATAGGATGAATTGAAGATCAGGGAAACGGTCAGCGTGGAAGTGTTTCCGGCATTGGTTAGGCTCGAACCGGTTCCATTCAAGGTGCACTGGCTATTCGAAATGGTTCCCGCCCCGTTTACCGGCCCGATGACTGCCGTTCCCGCGTCATTGAAGAGGTAAATGCCGGTCGCATCGGCCTGCACATAGCATTGGCTGGTGGCCACCGATAGGGTGGTGGCAATGCGAAGGAGCCTGCGGTTCAAGGCCGCGCCGCCGGCGCTATCGGAATACACCGCAACAAACGTCTGGCTCAACCCTCGGCCCGAGCCAGGGGAGACGGAGATGGGCATGATGGTGATATTCCCGCTTGAGATCACCAGATTCACCGCCGAGCCGCCGTTCACCATGGTGCCCGCCGCCGGGCTTTCACTGATCACATTGCCCGCCGCTACCGTGCCGCTTGCGGCGTTGGTGACGGTTCCTACCACCAGACCCGCGCCTTGAATGGCCGTGGTCGCGGCAGACTGCGTTTGACCCACAACATTCGGTACGGGCACCTGCACCGGCCCGCTTGAAATCACCAGATTTACCGCTGAGCTGGCGTTCACCAGCACGCCTGCCGCCGGGCTTTCGCTGATCACATTACCCGCCGCTACTGTTGCGCTCACGGCGGTGGTCACGGTTCCCACTACCAGACCCACATTCTGAATAGCCGCAGTGGCGACGGCCTGCGTTTGACCTACTACGTTCGGTACCGTTACCTGTCCGGACCCGGTTGAGATCACCAGGTTCACCGCCGTTCCGGTACTCACCATCGCGCCTACGATAGGCGTCTGACTAATGACATTACCCGCCTGAACGGTGCTGCTGGGGGCGGTAGTGACTGTGCCCAAAACCAGGCCGTTTTCCTGCAGCAGGAGCGTGGCGGTTGAGAGGATGTGGTCGATTACGGTGGCCACGGTCACCGTACCCGGGCCGGAGGACAACACCAGCCGGACAGCCGAACCCAAGGGCAGAAAAGTGCCCGGAACAGGCGTATAGGGCAGTATCCCTTCGGCATATTCCACCTGATTTAGAACGGTTCCCACCGGCGCCGTATGGGGCGTGCTGCTGACAACACCAACCGTCAATCCCGCTGCCTGGATCGCAGTTGTGGCTTGCGCAAGGGTCATACCGAGGACGTTTGGCAGCGCCACATCAGGGCTGGTACCGGTTGTATTCCCCAATCGCACCAGAGCCAGACCGTCGAGAAAATCAACGATCGCTAAATCGTCCGCCGCGTCCCCGTTGAAATCGGCCACTGCCAGCACATCGGGACTTTTAATCGCGCCATACGTGATCTTGGGTTGAAAGGTGCCGTCCCCATTCCCCGGAAGAAGGCTAAAGCTGTTTTCGAGAAAGTTGGAAACAAGCAGATCGAGTTTTCCATCTCCATTGAAATCGCCAGTAGCCAGAAAGTGCGGCTCCGCGCCCGAGGTATAAAACACTGGCGGTTGGAAAGTTCCATTGCCGTTGCCGAGGAAGATTCCTATGCCGAACTGGTGAGCACTGGTGACGGCCATATCCAACTTGCCGTCCCCATTGAAATCGGCAACCACAAGACCAAACGGCTCCACGCGCGTGACAATGTTCACCGGCGGTTTGAAGGTACCGTCTCCCTTGCCCAGCAGAAGGGTGATGCTCGCGGCTCCATTGTTGGTAACGACCACATCGGTGTTGCCGTCGTTATCGAAATCTCCCACCGCTGAGAAGAATGAGCCGGACCCCGTGGCGTAAGCCACAGCGGGCAGGAACGTCCCGTCCCCTATCCCGATCAGGATCCGAACCACGTTGCCGGTCTTGCTGGTAACAGACAGATCGGCTATGCCGTCATTGTTAAAATCCCCCACCACCACGTCGTACGGATTGACGTTCACGGCGTAATTTGCAGGTGTCTGAAATGTCCCGTTCCCATTGCCGAGGTAAATGGTGACAGCAGCGTTGTTGAAATTCGAAATCGCCAAATCGGCCTTTCCATCGCCGTTTAAATCCGCTACGGCGATACCCGACGCCTGACCGGTGAAGTTCACGAACGATTGAGTAAACCCGCCGGTTCCGTTATTCAGTAACACCTGAAGTTTGTTGTTATAACCGACAACAATGAAATCCCTCTTGCCGTCTCCATTGAAATCCCCGGTGGCCACCCCTCGGGGCTGAACGCCGATATTGTAGGAAACCGGCGCCTGAAACCCGGTTGCGGGAACTGCCGTTACGTTTTGCGATACCACCGCCGAGGTGCTCGCCGCAAAGGTCGCATCGCCTGAATAGTATGCCCTGAGCTTGTGCGTTCCAAAGGGTAGCGCCTGGGAAAATACCGCTTGCCCGCTGGTAACGGGAAGCCGGCCCAAAACCACGGCGCCATCGTAAAAAGTGACGGTGCCAGTGGCCCCCACGCCCGTAACAGTTGCGGTCAGAGTGATTACCTGGCTGATGTTTGCAGTACTGGGTAAAGTGCTCAGAGAAACCGAGCTCACGGTGGACCCATTGGCAAACCGCCGAATGGGGAAATTCAGAGGTGCCACGGCGGATATTTCGCCGCTGCCGGCTTGGTCCGCGCCTGAAAAGACACTCACCGACCCACTCTGATCGAGAGCCGCAACATCGAGTAAACCGTCGTCATTTAGATCGGCAATGGCCAGCGTCGACAAGGGTGCCGCGATGGGGACCGGGTAGCCGCTCGAAAAGGTTCCATCGCCTCGTCCGAGTTGTAAAGCAACCTCATTCCCGGTTTGAATCAGCAGGTCCGGATGACTATCTCCGTTCACGTCGCCCACCGCAAACGAAGTACCTTCAAAAACTGCCGTGGAAGAGAATCCGCCGACGCCGTTATTTTTCAAAACCCCCACCGTGCCATCGATTCGGTTGAGCACGGCCAGGTCAACGGCGCCGTTCTCTTGAAACTTCACTGCTTTTACACTTACCGGCCCTCTCCCCGTCGCAAAGACACTCGCGGATTGGAAGCCGCCCTTCCCATCGCCCAGCAGTACCGTTACATCGTTGCTCCCGAAATTGGCGGTTGCCAGATCGGCCCATCCATCGCCGTTAAAATCCGCCACAGCCAGCGAACGGGGAGAATTGCCCACGGAAAATACGCGCGCGGTTTCAATTTCAAAGGAGCCATCGCCTTTACCCAGCAAAATCGTCACGCTGTTTCCGGCTTCGTCGGAGATGGCAAGATCCGGAATGCCGTCGCCGTTGAAATCCGCCGTTTCAAGCGCCGAAGGCTTGGTACCGGTAGCCAAGCTCCGGGCAGCGGTAAACTTGCCACGGCCGTTATTGAGAAGAACGGTTAGTTCGCCGTCTGCTCCGGCAACCGCTAAATCGTTCCAGCCATCGCCATTGAAATCCTGAACCGCCATCGCGGTTACGTCGGCCAAATCCGCCAGCTTTTCAGGAGACCGGAACGCGCCGCCGCTGTTATACAGCGCCACCACCGCGCCCGCGCCCGCCACAATCTGATCGGGCAAACCATCCCCATTCAGGTCGGCGAGAATTGCCGAAGTGGGTTTCAGGCCGGTCGTATACCAGCGGCCCGCGGTGAAGCTGTTGGCCCGCGCAACAGGCACGGTCACCACGATGCTTTCGCTTACTTTGCCCGTACCCCACTCCACCAGGTGAAGCGTGTGCCGGCCGGAAGTAAATCCTCCCGTTTCAAAGCGCGCCTTCCCGTTGCGGTCAGCCGTCAGGACTCGGACCGGCGTTGTCCCATCGAACACCTGCAAACGGGCGCCGGCCGAAGCTCCCTGCAGACTCAGGCCCGATGAGTTCCCTTCCTGGCGGGACAGTTTCCAGGAAGCGCCTTGAAGAGCGAAAGAAAAGAATAAAAAAGACACCAATAGCTTGGGCATAAGTTCAACTCGGTTTTTCCACAGACCCGCGATTAGGTTGATTGAAACAAGGTTATTGTTACAAGTTCCTTAGAATAGCCGCCTGGCGCAAGAGCCCGCAAGACGATATGCCTTTCGAATACTAGCAAAGAAGATATAAAGCGGAAGCCCTACGATGTATTATTTTGTGGCGCGGGCGGCGATCATATCCATCAGGTCGCCCACATTCGAAAGAGCGGCAATTTCCCCGGTACGCATCCGGAAACCGAAGGTTTTCTCCACCGCGATCATCAACTGCACGTGCGCTACGGAATCCCATTCCGGAATGTCGGCGGCGGTTGTGGTTCGTGTCAGATCCACCGAATCCAGATCCAGCACGTTCATGAAGATTCCGTTCAGTTTGGTCCAGATAGTACTTTCGTCCGGCATCTATTTATTCCTTTTCGATGAATGTCTCAAGGGTGGGAGCATCCACCGTGTTCAGTCGCCACACGGATTCTGCTTCCCCCGCGCTTGCCGGACGGAACCCCAGGTCGCGATACAAATTCGCTACCAGCGCGTTCTTTTTCGTGGGGAGATAAGTTCCGACAATCTCCAGCGCACCGGCTTCACGGGCGGCAAACAGCACTTCATTGTAGACCAGCGCCTCCACGGTGCGGCTCAGAACGCGGCAGCTCATCAGCCAATCCCGAATGAACATTTCACGGCCCACAAACTCCGCCGTAAAAACTCCGATCAGGCCATGATCGCCAAAGCGGTCGCGCAGACGAATGTAGCGGGTCACCCAGGCCGGGTTTTCCGCCAAGTCGCGAACCTGAGGCAACGTCAGCCGCCGCGTTGTCAGGTTGAACTGGTTGCTCTTATTAACAAGCTGCGTGACACGCTCCAGCGAGGCGGCATCGAAGGGCCGCACCACCGCTTTCATATCCAGTGAACGCAGGTAGCTGGGGTAATCCGTGGTTCCGTTTTGCAGAGCCGCGGCTTGGGCGCGGGTGGCATAGGCGGCGCTGCGTTCGCGATCTTCAGCGGTAATCCGCACAGCTTCGAAGTAGCGGCCCCGCTCGATAATGGCAGGGTAGTCGCTCGGCTCCGCTGTCATTTCCGGCACAGCGACTTCGGGAAGCGCCTGCCGCACTTCATGGCGCTCCGCCGGATTGTCGTCAATGAACACGATCGAATCGAGCCCGATGTTCAACTCCGCCGCAATGGACCGGATGTTTTCCGATTTCGGCTTCCAATTGGCCCGGAATGCGACAAAATCTTCGCGCTTCAGCACCATGTCCTGGTGATGCAGAAACGGCAGTTCCGCCGCCGCCATTTCGTTCTTGCTCGAAACAGCCAGCAGAACGCCGCGCTCTCGCAACGATTTCAGAAAGATCTGGAAAGCGAGAAAAGCCTCGCCGAAACCACTGCCGTTACCGATCTGTATGCCTTCCACGCCATCGTCGCCAATCACGCCGTGCCACAGCGTGTTGTCCAGATCGATGACCGCGCACTTATAAACACGGCCCAGAATGGCGGCTGCAATCGCCGCGGTGCCGCGCACGAATTCAGGGATGGAATCGGCGGCGACGGGCTGCTTCGATTCATGCCAATCGCGCACGTCGAACCAGCGGGCGGTGCCGGCGCGCTCAGCCAGGGCGCAGACATCGTGGATGTGAACGAAGGCGGGCGCGGTATCGGCAAGAGCCAGATTCACGCGCCGCAGGAAGTTGGCCTGGCCGCCCGGCACACGCCCTTCCAGATTGCCAAGCTGCCGGGATGGCAGCGGGTGAAAATTATTCAGGATAATTTCGCAGCCGGTATTTTCATGCAGCATCCGGCAGGGCCCCAAGAGCGCTTCGACAGCGGCTTGGGCCGCGGAGGTCGCTTCGCTCACCGATGCATCCGGTGAAGGCCAGTGCTGAATGTGAAACGGGGTGATCAGAACAATAGCAATGGCCGGAGCAAATTGGGCGGTAGCGCTTGCGGGGTTCATCATCTCCGGAACCAACTGGTTGTAGCCCGCCACGTGAAGCTCGGGTTCGATCCCGGCAGCGGTCAGGGCCAAGCGAAGCGGCGCGATCAGCATGTCCGTCGTCGCGCCACCCAGAAGGGACATCTTGACCGGAGCGGCATCCTGCTGCGCCCAGCCGCTAGCTTTGAGCCTCTTCAGATCGCGGCACAAGCCCAGCAGCGTCAGGTAATCGTCGCAGCCGGCCCAAGCGCCGCGGAGTTCCTGCCAGGAAGGAAGTGTGTTCATGGGGACACCTGGGATTGGAGTTCCCGACCACGGATAAAATCCGCCGCAACGGCTGAAATATGCTGAGCGCCTTTCCCGGAGGCATGAGCGGCATCGGAGAACTCGTCATCCGGCAACAGCTTACTCAAATCCAGCAGCGGAGCATCGCCACGGGTGGCGTTGACGGTTTGCAAATAATCGTCCAGAACGCCGGGTACGAAGATGCTTCTGGTGGCCGCCAGCATCGGCATATTTATAAAGTAAAGCCGCACATGGTGCCGATGCGCGAAATCGAGCACGGTATTCATTTCGCGTTCCACCATCGCGCGATCGTCCGAAGCCTTCCACACGCGGGATTGCTGCCAATGGCGAACCCCCATCAGACGCGTCCGGATTTCCTCATCTCCGCCTCTGACTCTGGACCAGTATTTTGCTTTAGCGAGCTGGCCCCGCAAATTTCGTTTTTTCGCCCATTCCGGGGCCACCCGATAAGCCAATTCGATTCCCGCCGCTTCCATGGCATGGCGGTACCGTTCCGTCTGGTGCAACCGGAAGCCGAGCCAGCCAAGCCCGGCTTCAAACCACCCCTTGTGAACAACGCGCGTCCCCGAAGGCGTCACGGCAACGCGTGCGGTGCTGTATTTATCAATTGCATCTTTAAACAGACGAGTGCGGGGAATCTTGAAATTCGCCACATAGCGCACGGAAATACCCACCACGATATCGGAGGGGATGGCGGCCTCTCCATAGGCGGCTTCCAGATAGCGCAACTGCATCAGCAGATCGTTGAACATGGCGCCGTCATAGGCCAGGTTCTCCACCTTTAAGCCGGGCAGCCGCTGTTCCATTGCCTTCTCCACAAACCCTTCGGCTGCTTCGGAAGCGCCAAAGATCATGAGGCGCCCTTTGCCGGGGTGCTGGAATCTGGATGGGCTGAGCAGCATCAGGTGATCGTCACTGCGCCACAGGTAATAGCCAGGTTTCGATTCTGCCCACCGGGAAAGAACTTCCAGGCCCGCGTGACTCAGCAACAGGGCCGCGAACAAAACCCCGAACACCGCCGCCAACCCTTTCAGGTATTTAAAACGCGGCGTAGACAAAATCATTTTTATGAGACCAGAAGGCTACCAGCACCAGCACCAGCAGAGTACACCAAGTTATCTGGAGAGCCATGCGGGGCCTGGCCGGCATGTCCAACCACCATTTCTTTAAGTTCATAGCAGGTGAATAATTTTTGAGGCTACCTGGCCCATTTGCTTCCCGGTAAGGATGAAGCAAAGGCCGGCAAAGGCTACGGCATGAAAGGTCACCACCACGGCAAGGGCCGTCATGGCGGGATTGTGTGTAAGCGCGGCTACGCGCTTCGCTGGAAAGATTGCCTTCAACCCGCTGTCATAAAGGCGGTAAATCACCATGTAAGTGCCGTGCATGATTCCGAAAATCAGAAACGCGAGCGTGGTGCCATGCCAAAGCCCGGAGACCACCATGGTCGCCATGAGCGCCAACAGCAGGATGGGCAGGGCCGCGCTGCGTGAAGTCCACCGCCGCAATCCGGAGGCGTAAAGCGGAGTGAAGACGTAATCGGTCAGCCACATGGTGAGCGAACGGTGGAAACGAAGCCAAAATTCAGCGGTGTTGCGCGCCAGGAAGGGTAGGTTGAAATTTTCGGGGGGCCGCAGGCCCATCAGCGTTCCCACGCCGATAACAATGTCGCAATATCCGGAGAAATCGCAATACAGATACGCATAGTAGGCGTAGGCCTTCAGCAGAATGGCGGAGCCACTGACGGAGTGGAAATCGACGGATGGCGAGTTCAGAATATAGGGTGACAGGGCTTCGGCGAGAACAAACTTCTTCACCAGCCCCCGCAGAATGCGAGTGACCGCGCCCAGCTGCTCTGAAAAATTGCGCGGCAGCGTGTCTTCAACGCCATTCCACTGGTCGCGAAAGCTCTCGAACCGCTGCAGGGGGCCGATCAGAAAGGTGGTGAAGTTGAGCGCGTAGTTGGCAAACAGCAGAGGGTCGCACTCTTCCAGAAAGCCGCCACTGGCATCAATCAGGATGTGAAGAATCTTGAAAAGCAAGAAGCTTAACCCCACCGTGGCCAGCACGTTGCTCAACATCCAGCCGGGCAGCAGTAGGCGGAGAAACGCGTAGTTCCTCATGAAGACAAAGGCAACAATTAAGACCGCCGCACCCACTGGCAGAGCCCATTTTTTTCCGGCCAGCGCCAGACGGATAAAGGCGTATCCGACCGCGCAAAACCCCAGCGTGGACGCCATCCCCACGGGCGTCAGATAAGAAAAGACAAAAGTTAGATTAGCCAGGAAAAATACTAACGCCCGAAGACGGCCTGTAAAGAGAATGGAACAAAAAATTGCGACCAGGGCCAGGGCAAAAAACTGAATTGAAATAAGCGTCATGCGGAACAGTTCAAGGCCATGTCGGATATTTCAGACAGTATAGCGAAACCGCCAGTGCGAAAATTGAAAAACGCCATGCCAGAAACGCCTTTCAAGACATTTTCCTGGGAGCTGCAGCGGCACTTCGCGCACGTTTCCGGCGATTTCAATCCGGTGCATATGGATGACGTGGCGGCGCGGCGCACGCAGGCCGGTAAAGCCGTTGTACACGGAATGCATCTGGCCCTTTGGGGGCTCGACCGGCTGATACAGGAAGAAAAAATTGTGGCCCCTTTGGCTGGCTTCAAAGCGCGTTTCACCAAGATGGTTTATGTGGAGGAAACAGCATCTCTAGCAGTGGTTCGCGACGATGGAACGCAGCTTACGGCGCAAGTGCGTGTGGGCAACGTCGTGGTGGCCACGCTTTCGGTAACACGCGGACCCATGTTGTCGTTAGAAGCAAGCACGCCCCATGCGGACAAGGAAGACAGCGGCAACCCGGTGGAACTCAAGCTGGAAGACCTGAACGGCAAATCGGGCACCGTCGCTTTTTCGCATGACGCGGAAAGCCTGTTCCCTGCTGCGACGCGCGCGCTGGGCGCAACACGCATCCAGGCAATTGCGACCATTTCCCGCCTGGTGGGAATGGTATGCCCGGGGCTGCACTCTATCGCGTATTCATACCAGATCGCTTTTGCCGAAGGAGGCGAGGGCGATCGCGCACTTGCGTTTCAGGTGGAAGAAGTGGATGAGCGCTTCCGGCTGCTCACACAGGTGGTATGGGGCGGTGGCGTGAAGGGCACGGTGGTGGCTCTGGCACGCGTGCCTCCCGTCGAACAGCGGCACATCGGCGAAGTGGCGAAGTTCGTTGCGCCGGAGCAATTCAGGGGCATCACGGCTTTGGTGGTGGGAGGCTCCCGCGGCTTAGGCGAATTGACTGCGAAGATTCTGGCGGCCGGCGGCGCGAGCGTAGTGATTACCTATGCGGTGGGGCACCGGGAAGCGCTAGCCGTGTGCGAGGAAATTCGAGCATTCGGCGCGCCCCCGGAAACCAAGCAAGCTGAAACCATGCAATACGATGTGCGCCTGAGCGCTGCCACCCAACTGAAGCAGTTGCGGGTTCCTCCCACCCACGTGTATTACTTCGCAACGAGCGCCATTTTCAGGCGTGTGGACGGAGTGTTCTCCTCAGCCGTCTTTGAGGACTTTTGCCGCTTTTACATCACAGGCTTCCATGATCTTTGCGAGCAACTGATGAAAGGCCGCCGGGAAGCGCTGCATGTGTTGTATCCCTCGTCAGTCGCGGTTGCGGAGCGGCCCGCCGGCTTAACGGAATACGCCATGGCCAAGGCCGGCGGCGAATTGCTCTGCGAGGACCTGAACCGCGCACAGCCGCTGTTGAAGATCCATGTGGCCCGGCTGCCCAGAATCCTGACCGACCAGACCGCCACCACGACCGACGTAGAGACGGCCGATGCGCTCACCACCCTTCTGCCACTGGTCCAAGCGCCGCTTTGCTAAACTTGTGTATCCATGGTGACCGAACGACAATCCCGTAATCTGGATGTGCTTCGGGCATTCGCGGTAGGTACAGTTTTCTTTGGACATGCCTTACTGGTGATCATGGCTCGCCCGAGCAATCTGATCGGCTCGGCCGCAAGATTCGGCGTCATGGCGTTCTTCGTTCACACCGCCTTGGTGCTGATGCAGAGCCTGGAACGGCTGGATGGCGAGGGAAGCGGCTACGTGGCGGCGCGCTTCTATATCCGGCGCCTGTTTCGCATTTATCCGCTTTCCATCCTCTGCGTTCTGATTGTGGTGGCCTTTCATATTCCACAACTGCCGTGGAGAAGCGTGGTTGCGCCAACGGCCCCGGTGGTGGCCAGCAATCTTTTGCTGGTGCAGAACCTGACGGGCGCGCATTCGGTCAGCTCGCCGCTTTGGAGCCTGCCTTTTGAAGTGCAGATGTACCTGGTGCTGCCGCTCTGCTATTTCGCCTGGAAAAAATGGGCAATCAACCCACTGTGGCTGGCCGCGATTGCCGCACTGGCGTGCGTGCCATTTCTGCCGCTGATGCTAACGGACACCCTTCGCTACTTCCCCTGTTTTCTGGTTGGAGTTGCCGCTTACCAATTCAGCCGAAACCGCCAGGGCCGGTACCCCGCCGCGCTCCTGTTCGTGCTGCTGCTGGTCACCTGCGCGCTGTACACCTTCGGGAGAGCTTACATCCTGAACCGCCCCAACCCCGGCTTGTACTCAGTCTATGCGTCCGATTGGTTATGCTCTCTCGCCATTGGTCTCACGCTGCCCTATCTGCGTGAGATACCGGAGGGCTGGGTGTCGCAAGCCGCGCACCAAATTGCCAAGTATTCCTACGGCATTTATCTAAGCCACATCCCCATCATGTGGGTGGTTCGCGTGGTGATGGGAGGCAAGCCGATCGCGCTACGGTTGGTTGTGTTTGTGGTCGCGGCCGTAGTGGTGCCGATGCTGGCGTTCCACCTTCTGGAAGCACCGGGTATTCAATTAGGGAAACGCCTGTCGAACCGGTTGCGCCGTTCCCCCGGCATGGCGATTTCGCAAGCGGCCTGAGGGATCTTCGAACTATTACAGCGTTTGATACTGAGTGCGATCCATGCGTTTAGCTGCCTTATCTCGCAGCTTGTGAATAAAAGCTTCTGAGCCGTTTGCCAGTTCAGGATGGTCTTCGTCTTTCCAGCAGCCGGAAGCCTCTTGAAGCGCGGCTAATTGTTCCCGCCGCTGTACCTCACGCTCAAGCTCTTCCACAATGCAAGGGTACCGTGCTAACCGCGCAGTTGGCGATCTTCTTCCCGAATCGGAGCGTCGTTGATGCTGGCGATGCGTCGCTGCATTAAGCCGCTGGGTGCGAACTCCCAAAGCTCGTTGCCGTAGCTTCTAAACCACTGTCCGCTCTCGTCGTGCCACTCGTAGAAGAAGGTGACGGCCATGCGATTTTCACGAAAGCCCCACAGCTCCTTGCGAAGCCGATAATCCAATTCGCGCTTCCACTTCCGTTCGAGGAAGGCCTCCACTTCGGCCCTGCCTCGCAGAAACTCCGTGCGATTCCGCCAATCGGTGTCCTCGGTATAAGCCTGGACAACTCTCTTGGGGTCGCGCGTGTTCCAGAGGTCTTCGGCCATCTGTACCTTGCGCTTGGCCGATTCCAGATCGGTGAATGGCGGCTTGATGCTTTCGCTCACGGTTTAGGGGCTCCAGGCTGTAATTCAGCTCACGAAATTCTCGCGGCTATTTAATCGATCTTACCGGTGTGGAATGGTGACCGGAAGCCTTCCTGCTCGAAGTGTTGATCATTGGTAAGCGCTTCTATCAGCCCTTCGCGGGGCATGGCCTGCATGGAAGTTACAGTCGGTGAGACTGTACTTCTTATCGGGCCTCGCTTTCGTACAACTTCAATCCCTTGAGAAAACTCTCCCGGCTTTGTGGAATGACCTGAACATCCCCCCGTTGCGGGGATCGCTTTGACAGCTCCCACTGCTTCCTTTCTCAAATCTTGGTCCGCCGAGCAGAATGCCAGAAACTCAGTGAGTACCTCATCGGTAGTAACAAGAGAAGTAGCGGCTGTCAGAGCGCGGCTGAGTTCAAGTACCGCTTTATTCCCCGAATCTTTTTCGATGAAAAAGAGCAATCCAATAAAAGGTGCGGCAAACAGACGTCTCACTCATCCCTCTTGGGAAGGCCATAGACATCATGATCCCGAAGCTGTTTGAGAAATCGGAGGTAATCAGCGCTTCTCCCAGCACGCTAAGCCGGTCACTAATCTGCGCACTTACGAACAAATCGAAATCCCCGAGCGTAAAGAAGTTTGTGCTGCCGCGCAGACCGCCTTCAGGCCGTTTTTCGAACAGAGGGCGTCCGTAACCAAAATCGCTGTAACCACGAAACAACAAGGGTCCCAGCGTGTGGCGCCGGGGACGTTCCCTGGAGGCCGATTAGTAGTAGTGGCACGGCAATTGCCCGCCAAGAAAGTCTTTTCATAACAGTGTTATTGGCACTTACGCGGTTCGCATTAGGGGGAATTTTGAGCTTGCATGTATTGGCCGCCCGCTCTCTAGGCTTTTTCTAAAAAGTAGCTGTCATAGAATGCCTGGAAGCCCGACATTCCAGCCTTTAGCTCATCCGCCACCTTCGAAATTTCAATCGAATCGATTAACAACTGCTCGCTGCCACGTGTGATCTGGCCTGAAATCGTGCTTACGCTCAATACATCCCGGCTCCTCGATAGCTGCCGCGATCGATGCCACAATCGCATTCACTTGATGGATGATTTCCGATATGCCCTCGATCTCATGGATTCCACCCGCCGTCGAGGTCCGTAATACCTCGATACGGCTTTTGATGTCCTCGGTGGCAGCGGCGGTCTGTCGCGCGCGAGCGCCTTTATCTCGGTCGCCGCCACCGAGAAACCTTTACCGGCCGATCCTGCCCGCGCCGCCTCGATGGTCGCGTTGAGGGCCAGCAGATTCGTTTGAGACGAAATCTCTGTGATGGTTTCGGTGATCTTCCCGATCTCCTGAACGGCTATGCCCAGTTGGTTCATCTGGGCTGTCACTTGCAATGCGCGCTGTGTCGCCTCACTGGTAACTCGCCGCGCCTTTTCAGAATTGCCGGCAATCTCACCGATGGTCGCCACCATTTGCTCAGTAGCCGAGGTAACTTCGGCAAGACGCCCCGTCGTCTGATCCATGCCCATGGTTACAGAGGTGGTAGTACACCTCATCCGTTCGGCCGCTTCAGTCACAACCTCATCGGACGTGGCGGATTTGTCCAGCAGGTGGGTGAGCCATAGAGCGGGTATCACCTCAAAAACAACAAAAAACGCATGCAACGCAACAATGCCCCACGAAGCTTCGTAGCTGAAGATACTGTGCGGAAGCCATAGAAAGAACGCAACATGATGAACGGCGATGGCAACTGCCGCCGCCAACAGCGGCCAGGGGAACCGGAACGCAATCATAAGCGCCAGCATCGTGAAGAGATGGAAGTGCATCTCGGCCATGCCGCCGCTTAGGTGGATCAGCAGCGCGCTGAAGCACATTGAGGCAATCCCCAGCGCCACGCTCGTGAGCTTCGATCCACGGCTCGAAAGGTAAAGCAAAGCCGGTCCGGAAATGAAGAGCTATCAACAATTTGAATGACAAGGGATCCAGCAGCGATCGCATGCGCCGGCTCGTGGCGCAGCCATACACTCGAAGGGGCAGAACTGGTTGTGATGCCATGAGGCGGGCGAGAATGACCCTGTCGAGATTTTCGTCGGGCGGCGCGCCTCTTTCGCGGTAGCCACCCCGGTACCGCACTTTTCCTTCGGCTGTTTCAATCTTTAGGAGCGGAACGCCCTCCACGCCCTCAAGGGACGCAACTGCTTCCGCAGTAATGGCTTTCGCGTGAAGCCGTACGATCCGGCTGCGTGGGTAGCGCAACAGAATGCCAGGCGGTCAAAGTAGTGGCGGCAAAGGTGGCCGCCGCTAACCAAAACACAAAGCCGATAATTCGAACAATACCGCGCCGGTCCTTCTTCAAACTTGACCCTAAGTGGTTGTGTTCCGGCACACCGGTGGAGTTGCTGGTCGATGGGAATATGCTCACTTTTGCAACTATGGCTTTTGGCTACGTTCTCCGCAAAGTCTCCTTCTTATTTGAAGGAGTACTGCTGGAACACATAGAAATACCGGGGGTTCACGTCTCGGGTAGTCTGGCTGACAAATTCGCCTTTGAAGAAATGGCCGAAGCCCGCACCGAAGAGATGAGTGCCCTTCCTGTAAGTAACGAACGAAGCCAGTTCCTGGCCCACGTGTGTGCCCGCATTACCCTTCTTGGAGGTGGAAATTATATTGCCCGAACTGTTGTATAGCGAGTCGGTCGCGCTGTCGAGCCAGTTGTTGGTGTACATCAGATTGAGCGCGAACGATTTTGTAATTCCTAACGTTTCGAGACTCTTCAGGGTGCGAAGGTTACGCCAACCAAACAGGTCCTGGTGCCCGAATTTGTCATGATTCGAAGGAGATAGCTGGTCGAAAGTGGAGCTGCTTGTCGAGCCGGGGTGTGTTCCAGATGCCACTTTGTATTCCGTCGTAAAGTTCAGCGGTCTCCCTAGCATCGTCGTCTTGCGGGATACGCCAGCAAAATAAGCGTGCGCACGCTGCTCACGCACACCCAAGTGGCCAGTTTGGGCAATACCTTCCATGTCATAGGCAAACTTGCCGGGCAACGGCCCATAGAGCCGGCCACCAAAAGTGTTCGTACCCAGTGTGCCTGCGCCTGTCCAGCCGCCGATCTTGTTCTGTGAGTGCCGCAGGGCGTAGGCATCGACGGAAGCACCGTGCCAAACCTTCGCAAACGTATCGTACATGCCCCAAGTCCGCTCGCCAAAATTTGGCACATTGAATTGATCCGGAAGAACTTTAACGGGCGAAAGAACCAAAAGTTCCAGGTGAGCCTTTTCCGTGCGGTAATAAACGCGCCCTGTGTCAAAAGTGCGGGAAACATTCCCCCACTGTGGCGACCCAATCAACCGCGACTCGCCCAAATTGAATGCCTGGCGGCCGGCTACCGCTCCAAAGCCCGTTTTGCGTTTGCCGAAGAGCTCTATGTAAGCCTCCCGCAGATCCATTGTGTCGCGTAGCGTATTCGGGGCAGGAACACCGTAAAAACTCACACGCGCGTCCTGTCCCATGGCGCTGATAGTGAACCAAGAGGAGGGACTGAAAGTCGCACCGAATCGAAGCCGGCTAAGCATGTCCTCCTGATTTACTCCCTTGCCAAAGTTCACTCCTTCCTTCTTCTCCCAAAGGGTACGTTCGTCCAAGGTGAAGGAGAACTTTCCGCTTGCGGCTTCGCGCAGTGTCTCATTCAGGTTCTGAAGCGGGTCCGTTCGCGACAGGATCGATTGTCCCATCAGTGGTAAGAGCGCCATCGATAAAAGTCCGAAGCTTTTGAAATGCATATTCACAGATCGGGCATGCCCGCGAAATACTTTAGGGCCAAGCGGGATGCCGGGCTAGGTGACCGGAACGAAGTTTTTGAGAAATCGAGGCTTGCCCATCCACTACCCGCATCAGACGTCCGAATACAAACCCTGGTAACCCCGCGCGCGTAGCCTGTTCGCTCTTAATGCAAAACAATGCAGTGCCGCTCATAAAACGGTTTAACGAAAAAACATATGAATCATAAAGCAGGCCCTCCCACTAGCACAGCGGTGCTGCAGACCGAAGGGGATCTGATTGCCGCCAATGTTCCCGTCATCCGAACCAAATTGCGTGAGATGGTTGCCTCTGGAATCCTTCATTTGACACTCGATTTGGCCGCCACAAAAATGGTTGACTCAGCCGGCCTGGGTTTATTGATTTCAGCGCACAATTCCATCAAAAAAGCCGGGGGCGCCCTCACGGTCGTTCACGCTTCCAGGGACATTCTCAATCTTTTTCAAACGCTGCGGATGCACCAGCATTTCAGCGTTTCCGGAGCCGAGGTTTAAACACAAATGAGCGATTTCAGCCTTGACGACGAACTGATACTCGACTATCTGGCGGAGAGCCGCGAACATCTCAGCACTATCGAGACTGATCTGCTCTCTATTGAACAAGCCGGTGAAAGTTGCGATGACCAAGTGGTGAACCGCGTGTTCCGCGCCGCGCACTCCATCAAAGGAGGAGCCGGATTTTTCGACTTATTGGTGATTAAAGAACTGGCTCATGGCACGGAAAGTGTCCTCGATTTAATTCGCTCCCACCAAATTATCCCGACTCCCGAGACCGTTAACGTTCTTTTAATGGCTTTCGACAAACTGGGCGACCTGATCGCGAACTTCCGCGACAGTAACAGCGTCGATATCTCAGAATTCAGCGCAGCGTTGGGCCGGATTGCGAACCCGCAGGCGGCTTTAGACGCGCAGGAGCCCGCTGACCAGGTGGTGACCATCCCGGTTGCCGATTCCGGCAGGCAGATACAAAGCTCCTCCTTCGATTTGAATCAAGCCCGGGCAACCGGCAAAACCATTTACGTAATTGAGTACGACCTGATCAACCATATTGAGCGGCAAGGTAAGTCGCCGCTCGATGTGCTCAACAACCTGATGAAGTGCGGCGAGATTCTCGCCACCGCATTCGATCTTGAATCCGTGGGCACGCTGGATGATCAGCCCTTGAATCAGTTGCTCTTCGACGTTCTTTACGCAACAGTTTTGGATAATTACTACGTCGGTCAAATTCTCGATTTGCCGCCGGAGCGTGTCCACCGAATTGCACCCGACGGAGTTGTTAAAGCGTCCGTCCCTAAAGCACCGGTTGCTAAAGCGGCGGTCCCTCAAGCGGAGTCACGCCCGAGTGAAATCGGTGCGGAGCCGGTTGCGCGGGAGGCAATTCACCAAACCACTCCCGAAGCGGCAGGCGTTTCCGAACCCGTTGAACAAATCGTGCGCACCGCTGCTGCCACACCAGGTTTGCAGGTGGAAACAACCGTTCGCCTGAACGTTGCTCTTCTCGATTCGCTGATGACTTTGGCGGGTGAACTGGTCCTTGGAAGGAATCAGCTTAATGAGGCGGTGCGGAATGGCGACAAACAGGGTATCGGCGCAGGCGCTCATCGAGTCAGTCTGGTTACCTCTGAATTGCAGGAAGCTGTATCCCTCACAAGGATGCAGCCCGTTTCCAGCCTGTTTTCGAAATTTCCAAGACTTGTCCGCGATCTAGCCAGTCAACTGGGCAAAGACGTCCAGCTAAAGCTGGAGGGTGGCGAAGTGGAACTGGACAAGACCATCCTTGAAGGCCTGAGCGATCCGCTTACTCACATGGTGCGCAATTCCGTGGATCACGGTATTGAAACACCGGCAGCGCGGCGCGCCGCGAAAAAACCGCCCCAGGGTACAGTCACTCTGGCCGCAAGGCATCAGGCAGGCCAGATCGTGATTGAAATTTCCGATGACGGCAAAGGGCTTTCAGGGGACGCAATCGCAAAATCCGCTCTGGCGAAAGGCATGATCACCGCCGAGCAACTTCTGACAATGTCCGACTATGACAAGCAGGCGTTGATTTTTATGCCTGGCGTCTCCACTGCTGAAAAGCTGAGTAACGTCTCCGGCCGCGGCGTCGGAATGGATGTTGTAAAGACCAATCTTGACAAGCTTGGCGGCAAGGTGGAAATCGATTCCGTGCCCGGCAAGGGCTCCGGCTTTCGCATTAAGCTTCCGCTCACCCTGGCTATTATTCCCTCACTGTTGATTTCGGATTCCGGAGAACGCTTCGCTGTTCCGCAGGTAAGTGTGCGGGAGCTGATTCGCATCCCCGCGAACCAGATTTCCGATCGGATCGAACGGGTCGGCGACGCTGAGGTGGTCCTGCTGCGTGACCGTTTGGTTCCACTGATCCATCTTGCCCAGGCCCTTGGGGGACCCAAAAACGAGGCTGGATCGCGGGCGCTCAACATCGTCTTGGTGGACACCGGCACTTTCGAGTACGGGCTGGTTGTTCAAGACCTTCACGACACCGTTGAGATCGTAGTGAAACCGATGGGTAGACACTTGCAGTTCCTGAGTGAGTACGCAGGCGCCACCATTCTTGGCGACGGGCAAGTTGCCGTAATTCTGGACGTAGCTGGTTTGGCGGCAAGCGCGGGATTGTCCCGAACAACAGCTTCAAAGGCACTCGTAAAGGACGGGGCGGACGCCGCGGCGGGGGAAATCCATTCGCTCCTGTTGTTTCATAACGCGCCCGGCGAACGCTGCGCGGTTCCCATTGAACTGGTCACCCGCGTTGCCAGTGTGCACCGTGAACAAGTGCAGAGCCTGGGCGGGCGGAGGACTATGCAGTATGGGGGAGTAAGTCTGCCCCTGGTCGCCCTTCACGACGTTGCCGCCGTGGATGAATTGACCGAAAGTCAGCAACTGGTGGTCGTGGTCTTCGATTGTGCCGGCCGCTCCGTCGGCCTGTTGGTAGCTGAGCCGCTGGATATGGTCGAAGCTCATTTGGCCCTCGATACCGTCACTCTGCGGCAACCTGGAGTTGCCGGCTCTGCGCTCCTGAATGGAGAAACAACTTTGATGCTCGACATTTTCGAGCTGACAGAAACCGTTCGACGGCGCTGGCCCGAACCGAACCAGCCCGACGCCCCTCCTCCACCCGTGCCTCCCGATGGCGCCACGGTACTGGTCGTCGAAGACTCCGAGTTCTTCCGGGGCCAGATTAAGCGCCTGATCGAAGCCGTGGGTTACAAAGTTTTAGCCGCGGAAGATGGCCAGTCCGGCTGGGAATTATTGGACCTCCACGGAAGTGAGATATCCGTGGTCACCACCGATATCGAGATGCCGCGTCTGGACGGGTTGGGCCTGACCAAACGAATACGAGCCGATTCGCGGTTCGCCCGTCTGCCGATCATAGCGCTTTCGTCTCTTGCCGGCGAGGAAGAGATGTCTCGTGGCCTGGCAATTGGCGTAAGTGAATATCAGGTCAAACTTGACCAAAATCAATTGCTGGAAAGCATCGCGAAAGCGATCAACGGAAAAGATCTTAAACAACAGCCGGTAGCGGCTTAAAAAGGAATCGGATAAAAACATGACGTCAATATCGAACATCAAGATTGGGAGGAAAATTTCTCTCGTACTCGGAGGCGTCGTCTTCCTTTTGCTGGGATTGTCCACACTGTCGTTTTGGGGGATTCAAACCTCTCAGCGGCTGGCTGACGCTACTCTTGACCGCAGCGTAAAAACCAGGCTGGCTACAATAGTCGATAAAGAAAATACAGCAATTGGCCGGATCGTCGCGCAAATGGTCATTGCAAAGAAACCCACGGAGGAGGCTACCAGTGCGCTCGCTAAAAGACGTAAAACTCGCGCCGATGCGCTGGCTGAGTTCACGGCAACGGTCAAAACGCCGAAAAGCATAAAGCACGCCGCGGACCTGGCCGATGCCATAAAGGAGGCCGTGGCTTCCGCCAACCGGACGATCGCCGCTCTGCACACTGGAAATTACGGGGAAGCGATACAGGCATATGCGGTTTATTCCAAAATAAACGCTGCTGTTAGCAACATAGCGGATGAAGCGGAAGCATGGCAGGAAAGTCTTATGGTGGAGTCCGAGAAGAAGCGCAAGAGTACTGAGAGCACTTTGTGGATACTGCTGATAGCAGGAAGCCTGATGGCGGTTGCGGGGGCAATCTTCGGCAGCGTTCTTCTTACCCGCAGCATCGCGACTCCCTTAGGAAAATTTGTCGGTCACTTCGAAGAGGTTTCCCGCGGCGATCTATCGAAAGACGTGTCGCCTGCATTTCTCACGCGTCTTGACGAGATTGGCATTCTTGCCAATGCCAAGCAGGCGATGCTGGTCGCGTTGCGAAAAATGGTTCAAGAAGTCTCAGGCGGCGTTTCAGTGCTCTCCTCCTCATCCATCGAACTGATGACCAGTTCCACGCAGATGACATCCGGTTCCCGAAATGCTTCCGATAAAGCTCACTTGGTCTCCGCGGCAGCTGAGCAGATGAGTTCGAACATCACTTCCGTCGCCGCAGGCATGGAACAAACCACAACGAACCTTGCCCATGTCTCTTCCGCGACGGAACAGATGACCTCTACCATCAGCGAAATTGCACAGAACTCCGAAAAGGCGCGCAGGATAACGGATGAGGCCACACGCCAAGCCGCACGCATCACCGACCAGATCAATCAGCTTGGCACCGCCGCCCGCGAAATTGGCAAGGTGACTGAAACCATCACTGAAATCTCTTCACAGACGAATCTGCTGGCGCTTAACGCAACCATTGAAGCAGCGCGAGCCGGATCCGCCGGCAAGGGGTTTGCGGTGGTCGCGACGGAAATCAAGGCGCTGGCTCAACAGACGGCCGCTGCCACGGAAGACATCAAGGCTCGCATTGCCGGTGTTCAATCCGCGACGGCTGGTGGAATCGCGGAAATCGAAAAGATCTCGAACGTGATTGTGGAAGTAAGCTCCATTGTTGCTTCCATCGCCGCCGCTATCGAAGAACAGGCAACCGCCACCCGTGATATCGCCAGGAACATCGCCGAGGCTTCGGTGGGAGTGGCCGACGCAAATACGCGAGTGACGGAGACGTCCCTCGTATCGCGTGAAATTGCCAAGGACATCGTTACTGTAGACCGCGCCGCCGGAGAAATGGCCCAAGGCAGCGATCATGTCCGAACCAGTGCCGGTCAACTTTCCACAGTTGCCGAAGGGCTCAAGTTGAGCCTCGCGTTTTTCCGCGCCGCTTAAAAGCAATCGCTAAAAGGAATCGGAAAACCACCATGGTTGAGACACAAATTGAAGCGAATGCTTTAACGGCGCTGCTGGCCACTTTCTTCGTTAGGGATGAGCTTTGCGCGCTGAATGCATCCGGCGTGCAGGAAGTGATCCGGGTTGAATCCGTCACCCCGGTCAGGCACGCGCCGGACTCCGTTGCGGGTGTAATGAACCTGAGGGGTAAGATTGTTACCCTTCTGGATCTTGGGGTGATACTCGGCTTTGGCAAAAGCGTAGTGACTCGCGAGAGCCGGGTCTTCATTATCGAGGACCGCAACGAGTTTATCGGTGTTCTGGTGGATAGCGCGGGAGAAGTGATCGAGGTCGCACCCGAACAGGAAGAGTCGCTGCCGATTAATATCCGGGCCACCCAGTCGCGCTTCTTCCAGGGAGTCTGTCGGGCGGGCGGGCATGTTATCGCCTTGCTGAACCCTGGCGAGATCTTAAACGAGAACAGGCCGTAAAAGTGACTACCCGCGTCCTGGTGGTTGACGATGCCTCGATTTTCCGGCGTATCATCTCCGAAGCCCTCGCCTGTATCCCAGGTGTTGAGGTAGTGGGAACAGCGGCAAATGGCAAATTGGCCGTGGCGCGGCTGGCCGAACTCAAGCCCGATCTGATCACACTGGACATCGAAATGCCGGAAATGAACGGTCTCGAGGTGCTCAAGGCGATCCGGGATCTGGCCTGCGATACCAGCGTTATCATGCTCAGCTCCCGTACTGTGAGGGGTGGCGAGATGACGATTCGGGCGCTGGAGGCGGGCGCTTTCGATTTCATCACGAAACCGGAGGAAGGGTCTCCGCAAAAGAACCTGGCTCACCTTCGCGATAGTCTGCTTCCCATGATCCAGGCGCTTCACCGGCGGCGGGAAATCCGGTCCATTCTCAAAGTGAAGACGCCGAACCTGTCCGCCCCAGCGGCGTCGAAACCTCGTTCTTTATCACACGGTTCCGATCCCATGAAGCCGCCTGAGCTCATGAAGGCACGTAGCCGCTCCGCGCCGCCCATCGTACTGATTGGGGTGTCGACAGGGGGCCCGACGGCTCTTGCGGATCTGCTGCCCGCTTTCCCTCCCAAAATCGGCGCTCCGGTTTTCATCGTGCAGCACATGCCGCCCATGTTTACTGAAGCGCTCGCCAAACGCCTGCAAACCAAGTGCGCCGTCACAGTGAAGGAAGCGCAAGACGGCGAAATTGCCCAAAACGATTGGGTATACCTGGCCCCAGGCGGCCGGCACATGAAGCTAAGTCCCGGAAAGGGAACTGAAATCATCATCCGGATTACGGACGATCCCCCTGAGAATGCCTGCCGGCCTTCCGTCGACTTCCTGTTCCGGTCCGTTGCCTCCCATTTTCCTGGCCGCTCGATTGCCGTAGTGCTGACCGGAATGGGGAACGACGGCACGGAAGGCATGCGCCTGCTAAAACGCGGCGGCGCCTTCACTCTCGCTCAGGACGAGGCCAGCTGCGTAGTATTCGGAATGCCGAAAGAAGCTATTCTGGCCGGCGTTGTCGACGCTGTAGTGCCACTCAGTAAGATGGCCGCATCTATAATCCGCAACATATCGGAGGCATCAAATGATTAAACTCCTGCCGGCGGAGCGGAACGAAGTAGCGCAGTACATTCATTCGATCTGCGCCATCACGCTTGATCAATCGAAGGACTATCTGATTGAAAGTCGTCTGAGCGCATTGATGGAGGATACCCGCTGCGCCAGCTTCTCTCAACTGGTCAGCCGTTCCAGAACCGATGCAAGCGGCACGCTGAAGCGGAAGATTATCAATGAGATCACCACCAACGAAACTCTCTTCTTTCGCGACTCTTCGCCCTTCGATTTATTGCGCTTCAAAATGATTCCCGAGATCATAGACCGTCGCAACCGGTCCAGTCTGAACATACCGATTCGAATCTGGAGTGCGGCGTGCTCGACGGGGCAGGAGATTTACAGCATCGCCATCGTTCTGAAGGAGTTGCTGGGGAACCTCGGCAAATATAACATCCGGCTGGTGGGTACGGATATTTCCGACCAGGCCGTGGCCAAGGCTAGCGAAGGAGTGTTCAGCCAAGTGGAAATCGCCAGGGGCCTTAGCGATTCCGCGCGTGAGAGATTCTTCCTTTCCCACGCCAAAGGATGGAAAATTTGCGACGAAATCCGGGCAATGACCAGCTTTCGAAGGCTAAACCTGATGGAAGATTTCTCTTCTCTGGGCACCTTCGATATTATTTTTTGCCGCAACGTTGCAATTTACTTCAGTGAGCCCGACCGGGTTTCGCTCTTCACTCGCATCGGCCAACGTTTGGAAAACGAAGGTTCGCTCATAATTGGCTCACAGGAATCCCTACACGGGCTTGTGAACCAGTTCGAATCGAAGAGGCACCTTCGAGCCATTTATTATCAGCTTAAGAAACGCGATGAAGCTCTAACGGAATCTTCAGTTTATAGGTCAAGCCCCAGAGTGCTGGTGGCGCAATAATCTCCGGCGGCCCGAAATAAAACGAGCCGTCGGATTAAGAGTCCTGTCTATCAAGCCGGTTGAAGCGCTCCATGCAAGTGCTGCATCGCATCGTGCGCTCTGCTTGTGACCCGGCCCGCCGGCTGAAGTTGAACGATCATGCGGAACGAATGTCCCTCGCTGTGGAAGGGGAACGCAATCCACTCGCGGGATTCGCTGTTTGTTGTGGTCATGCCCTGCCCGCTGATCACGGTGGGCGTGCTCATCCCCAATGGTCCCGTCAGGTTGCTGATGCTGTTCTTGAAACTACCCACAATCATGTTGGTGATTTCTCCGACCGCGTCGCGTACCTCGTCGTTTACTTCCGGAAACTCGCACAGCATCATCTGCGATGCCATCCAGCACGCGCAATCGGCCGAGCAGGACAAGCCGCCGTTGCCCGTCCACTCACCGGTAATTCCCAGCAGCGAGAGCACGCCATGGTCTTTTACCGCCGTCGCCTGACCCGGTTCAATCTTTTCCGGCTCAATCGCGATTCCCATCATGCTGCCAAATACCTCAAGTGCCGCGGCGCTCATGGCCTCGGTCAAACAATTTAGGTCCAACTTTTGTGTTGTCATCGCTGTTAACCTTTCCGTACAGTAGTCTTGGCCAGCGAGTCGAATTTCTCGCGGATATCGTCTTCAATAAAGGGCTTGCGAATGAAATTACAGGCGCCTAGTTTGATCGATTCCATCACTCGTTCGGTGCTGGCTTCCGTGCTGATCATGATGACGGGCAAGCTCTTCAAGGAGTCGCTCGCTTTCAGCCTCTTCAGAAGTTCCAGGCCGTCCATGATCGGCATGTTGATATCTGAAAGAATTAGATCGGGCTTGAATGCATCGAGGCATTGCAGCGCCGCTTGCCCGTCACCTGCCTCCTGAATCTGTCCCACGTTGATCCCAGCGTTGCGAATCACACGCTGAAGAATTTTCCGCAAAACCAGTGAATCGTCTACGATCAAAATATCCATGTTCCTTGCTCCTGGCTAATTGATCGGCTGTTCGGCTAGGAGGCTTTAGGGTCTTTCTAACATTTTTAGGACCTCGATCCCCCTAAGGCTGATGGTCTACTTGACGCCGGATCACTGGATCGCTACGGTAACGCCCGCTGGGCTTACGGCTGAGCCTACTTGCAGCACGATGGGCTGCGCGCCGGAAGCGATTGCCGTCGGCACTACGGCATTCACCTGCAGCACCCCGGCAAGAAGTCCTGGCGCGGCTCCTGCGTAATTCAGAACCGCCTGCTGGCCGCCTATGGTGACAGACACCGGTTGCAGCGGCTTCGGATACACGCCGGCGGTGAGGTCGCCATCCACACTTGGGATGTCGGTCAAGCCGGCTCCGGTGGCGTAGAGCACCACTACCGAGCCTTTCTGGGCCGGGTTCGCCAAACCATTCACGGTGCCGGTTTGATTCAGGATCGCGCCTTGGCCTTTGCCGCTGGAATCGATGGTAAATAGCGCCGGCGAGGCGTCCGCAACGGCAACGGATTCGGCGGCCGAGGCAATGCCGTTATACTCCACCACTACCTGCGCCGTTGTATTGGGCGGCGTAGCGAAAGGAAGTACGGCGCTTACCTGCCCCGCAAGCGAATAAATCATAGGGGCGGGGATGCCATTGACCAGCACGCGTGTGCCCCCGGTAGAGGTTGCGACGCGCCCGGAGCTATCGAGCTGCAAGCCGGCCAGAACCGCCGGACCCAGATTCGCGCCGAAGACAGTGAACACGGCACCCGGGCTAAGAGGACCCTGAACGAAGCTAGCGGCATTCACTGCACCGCCGGGAGAAATGCGCGGCCCGGTTCCCGGCGCGCCAGGAGCGAGACTGAACGGCGAAGCCAGCGGATCGCCCACGAAATTGCCGTTCCACGGCAGCCTGACCGATTTCCAGAGAGCTTCCACCACGGTCTGCCCCTGCAGATAATGCGCAATGGCGAGCGCGGGATCGGGATGTTTGTAAGTGAGGAGCTCGCAGGGCTCGATGGCGCTGCCGAACGCGGCCACCGCGCCCGCCTTCAGCCAGACCGATGCATTGGTTTGGTTCCCATCGTAAGGCAAAAAGCCGGAGGTGGAAGTGACGGAAAAGCCGATGCCGGCGCCGGGGAGGAAGTTCGAACCCGTATAGGTGAAATTCGGCGAAGCCTCGTCGTACATCAGAATGTTTTTCGTAGAAACGTTGAATGGATTAGATGATTTTCGGAGATCCAGAATCTGCGCGTTCACCTTCAGCGACAAGCCACTGCCCAGCAGCAGAGGCGACACCAGCAGCGCCGTCTGGCTGCGCGAATCTAAAGTAAGCGTCCAATACACGTTGCCGCCCAGGGGGTCGGTATCCACTGCCGCGACAGCCGCATCGATAGTGGCTTTGGCCGAAGCCACATCGGCCACCCAGGGCCCCTGATAGTTGTTGCTCTGGCAGGTGGCGCACGCCTCGCCCGCCAGAATCATGGTGGGCCGCAGGCCGTAATCGGTGAAAGGAGCCTTCGAGGCCGTATTGAAGTACGCGTTGATGGGACCTTGCCCCATCAGATTGCGGTCTCCTTCAAAGCAACTGGAGCCGCGCATCCACTTCCCATTCGCAATTACAGCGCTGATGGACCGCTGACCTTCAGTCACTATCGTGGGCGAGACTTGCGCCGGATTCACCCACCCGATGGCGATGGCCTGAATGGAATCGGGAAGCTTCGTGGCTAGCACAGTGCTTTCGAGCAGCGCTTGCGAAATGTAGCAGGAGCTTGGCGGCGAAGGGCAGTTCTTCAGGCTGGGAAGCGAAAATACATATACGTTTCCGCACGGGACGTTATGCTTCTGAACGTAGTAACCCACTACGCCATCGTTCTTGATCGCGGTTCCGTTTACGGTGCATACGGTGGCGCCGCCGGAGCCCACGCTATAAGGGTCCTGGCTGTTGGCGAAGACGGCAAGCTGCGAAGCGGTCAGCCGGCTTGGCGAAGTCTCCAGATTGGGTGCCCACATGGGTGCCACGGTTCCATTCTTGAAGGTAAAAGGCCAGGGTGAACCGTCCACAAGTTTATCGCCCGCTCCTGGGTTCGTTGGCGAAATAATTTTCACAAACATCTGGTGGCTATTGCCATCGCGGGGCGTAACCGTGCCCACTTGGCCCGTCGGAATGAGATAGGTAAAACCATGGCAGATGAATGCCGCCGTCGATGTACACGTAGTGGCAGGGAAAGAAATGGTGGGAGGGAAAGAAATCCCATTGGCGCGAAGCGGCTTATCGCAATTGTTCGCGTCGTCCCAGCAAACCCTTACCTGTAAGTTGTCGTTGGTGGGATTACCTAAATCCAGAGCCTTGCCGTATAACGTTACATCCGCCGGCTGGACCATATACATGGTCCCGCGCAGATCTTCCGCAGCGGCCGATGCCACCGGCATAGAAAGAATTTGAAAAACCGAAAGTAAAAAAAGAAGCCAAGCGGCAGCCCTCATATTCCTTAAGATTACGCGATAGGAACCTACTAGCCGGGTCGGGTATGTTAAACAGATGCGTCAAGGCAGCTACCGGCCCGATATAGACGGCCTGAGAGCCATTGCGATCCTGAGTGTTGTCGCCTACCATGCGGGCCTTCCAGGTATCGGTGGAGGCTTCACGGGAGTGGATGTCTTTTTCGTAATTTCCGGTTTTCTGATTACTCAGCTTTTGTGTAAAGAAGCCGAACTTACCGGCACCATTTCCATCCTGGATTTTTATGCGCGCCGCATCCGGCGCTTGCTGCCGGCGCTTGCCACGGTCCTGACGGCGACCCTGCTACTGGGCGCTTTCCTGCTGCCTCCTTTCGGCGAGAAGCAGGAATTGGCGCAATCGGCCATCGCCTCGGTGGGTTTTGTCGCCAATCACTACTTTCTTTCGACGGTGGGCGGATACTTTGCGGGCCCAGCCAACCTGCTGCCGCTGCTGCATCTCTGGAGCCTTTCGGTGGAAGAGCAGTTTTACCTTATCTGGCCGGTGATTTTGCTGCTGATTCTGAAATTCAGCGCGCCCCGCCGCCGATTTTCCTACATTCAAATCGCCATTGCCGGAATCAGCCTGGCGTCGTTCATTTTGAGCGTATGGTTGGTAAAAACGAAGCCAAATACCGCCTTCTTCATCCTGCCCTCACGCGCCTGGGAGCTGGGCATGGGTGCGCTGCTGGCGGTGAGCGCGATGCGGCATCAGCTTCCGCGGTCGGCTTGGTTCGGGCAAATTTGCGGAGCGGCGGGCGCTCTTCTGGTGGTCATTGGCTTTTTCGGGCTGAACGGGACTGCGTCGTTCCCCGGCGCCATGGCTTGTTTTCCCGTATTCGGAGCGGCGTTTCTGATTCTGGCCGGCACCATTTCGCCGGGAAATTTCTTCTCCCGCGTGCTGGCTTGGAAGCCGATGGTGTTTGTGGGCCTCGCTTCCTATCCGTGGTACCTGTGGCACTGGCCGCTGCTGAGTATTGCGCGCGCACGGCGGCTTTCAGATTCCAACCTGGCGCAGGATTGCGGCATCGTGCTGTTCGCTTTTTTATGCGCGGTGGTCACGGTCCGGTTCGTCGAAGCGCCCATCCGTCACGGCTGGCAAACGGGACAGCGGCGGCGTACCGTGCTGTTTGCGGGAATTGGCACGCTAGCCGCTCTGCTGTGTATGGCCGGCGCGCTGGGAGCTTGGGAAAAGTACGGGCCGAAATCGCGCTTCCTCACCGCGGCCAGGAATGAACGGCCGCAGAAGAAGTGTCTGCTCAATGGCAGAAACTGGAACGGCACCATCTTCCGCAAGGCATGCATTCAGGTTCCGAACGATGGCGCCAGCACTCATCCGCTGGTTTTCGTGTGGGGAGATTCTTTTGCGGAAGCCTGGGCGACCTCCATCTTCGAACTCGGCAAGACGGAGAATGCCGAAGTTCAGGAAGTTTCCTGCGCGGCCTGCCCTCCCTTGCTGGACACCACGGTTCTGGTGGACGGCAGTCCGGTGACACATTGCCGCGATGTGAATTCGGCAGTTCTGGCGCGCCTGACAAAGCTTCGGGAAGCGGACCCCGGCCGAAAAATGGGCGTGGTCTTATCAGGCAACTGGCCCGGTTATCTGGGTACCCGGCAGTTGCCCCTCAGAAGCAACGCGGTATGGAACTACAACGAAAAGAAAGGCAGCGTGCAGGACAATCTGGATGCGTTGCGCGACGGTTTGAAACGCACGCTGACGGCGCTTGAAAAATTGAACATTCGCACGGTCATTCTGCTAAGCGGCCCTGAGTTCCGGGTCTCTCCGCTGCGCTGTTCGGCTTCAGGCTATCGGCTGGAGGAATGCGATCAGCCCTGGCAGGAAGTGGAAGCGCGGCGGCGGCCCGTGGGAGAGGTCATTTTGCGGACGGCGGGCTTATTCAGCGGTGTGCGCGTGGTGGACCCCATTTCATTCTTTTGCAAGGGCGCTTCGTGCCCCGCGTTCCGGGAAGGCCACCCGGTGGTATTCGATGAAAGCCATGTTTCGGTATCGGCGGCCAAGGCTTATGCTCCCGTGATGAAGAACGATTTTCGCTGGTTGTTTACGAACTGAGCGGGTATCGCATCCGGTTGGAAATCCGTACTGTTCCCCGGTCCAGAGGAGCCCGATGTAGAAAGGGTCCCTGTGCAGAACCAGTGAGGTTACGGCTGATGGAGCCCGGCAAACTCCGGACCTATGAGTTCTTTCAAAATTATTGTTAGGAAGCGCTCTGCGGTGGCAATCTCCGCCTCGGCCTCAGGACCGGCTCAGTTGGTATTTTGAGACTAAAGGGCTATCGCACCCGGTTGGCAGAATTAGCCTTGAGCTATCGCACCCGGCTGGAAAAAAGTGGCGTTTCCGGGCCGAAAATTGGGTTCGTTTTGGCGAATCGGGGTGGTAGGAGCCGGGCATTCCGGCCGGAAAGGAGTATCGCACCTGGCTGGTAGTAATATCGCACCCGGTTGGCAGTAACGTCGCACTTGGCTGGAAGAAATAGCGCACCCGGCTGGCACACTCTGTCGCACCCGGTTGGCAGCACTATCGCACCCGGCTGGCAGTAACATCGCACCCGGCTGGAAAAGATTGCCATATAACTCTATTTATATCTGCAAGTTACGCAAATCTACAGGGTTCTAAAGCTGTATTACAGTTTGATTTCTATAGTATTCTTGACCAACAACAACAGCTTGCTATGAAACGTGTGAAAACTGACGAGCAAGAGACCTCACCTGTTCAGATCCCGCTGCCTGTTGCTGTCGATTTCATCCGCTTCGAAAAGAACCTGCTACAGATCGGCTTCTTCGGTGCGCACGATACGCGCCATGCCAGCCATTCGACGCGTCGCATTGAGCAGTTGGTGAATCGCGAAGGACAGAAGATCAAAGTCTCGGCCGAGTTTCGAGCCTCGCAGGAATTTGGCCTGCCGTCGACCAGCGACCGCGATAAATACATTGCCTTCATGCGCATCGCCATGGATGTAAAGGGCCGGCGCGGCGTGATCAGCAACCCCATTCGCTTCAGCGGATACCGGCTTTTGAAAGAGCTGGGGCTGAGCTATTCCGGCGAAAATTACGACGATATCAACCGCTGGGGCCAGCGCATGGCCGATACCACCATCACCTCCGAACAGGTGATTTATCTGGCCGCCCGGAAACGCTATGCGAACAAGACCGTGCATGTATTCCGCAGCTTCAGCCGCTCCGGGCAAAGCAATCTGGATGACACGGGCAAGACGGAATCCTACGAGGTGGTGCTCGAAGACTGGCTGCTGGAGAACCTGAACCAGAGCTATGTGGTTCCGGAGGATTTCAACGCCTACCGCAAGCTGAAGCGGCCCACCGCCAAGGGCATCTTCGGGTATCTGCACCTCTGGTTTCATGCCAGCCACGGCCGGCAAATTGAGAAGGACTATACCGAGCTTTGCGTGCTGCTCAATATCGCGGTGTATACGCATGCTTCGAAGATCCGCGACACCATGGGCCGTTCGCTCGATGAGCTGGTGAAAGTGGGCTATCTTTCGGCGTGGGACATCAAGCCCATGTCTACGAAAGAGGGTTACAAGCTGGTGCTTCTGCCCGGCGAGGAACTGCTGCATGTGCTGGCTGTTTCACAGCGCAAAATAGAAGGCCCGCAGGAAGACGCGGAGCCGGACGCGGAGCACAAGAAAGAGCGCCAGACCGCCGTTGAGGCCATGAAGGCGCGTGGCATCAGCACTGTGAAAGCGGAGGCTCTGGCGCGGCTGCACGACCCGCGAACGATTGTCGACCAGATTGAATATGCCGAGTTTTTGATCTCTAGCGACCGCCGGGGCAAGTTTGAAAACCCGGCCGGTTTCATCATCTACACCATAGAAAATCAGGTGGCCGTTCCAGCCGGCTTCGATACTTCACGTAAGCGCAAAGAGCAGGAAGAGATTACGCGCAGCCGCTACCAGCGGGACAAGAACGTTCTGGAACTGAAGGTCAAGTACGATGAGTGGGCTGACGAAAGCGTGGAAGAGGCCGTCAATTCGCGCTTCCCCGGCACGGAACTAAAAAAGAAAATCAAAGAAGTGATTGCGCAGCGGATCCGCGCCGATGAGCGCTTCAGCCGGATGGCTTTGCAACACCAGGAAGCCCTTGCCCTTCAATTCCTCAGACGCGACATCAAAGAAGAACTTCCGCTGCTGGGGTTCAAGGAATGGTGCGGCCAGCAAGCGCAGCGCGACCTTTTTTAGAACCGGTCGCACCCTTTCGTAATTGTAAAATTCAACAGGAGAATTTTCAGCTTTCATGAGCGACGCCACCATGGCCGGCTTCAAGCTTTCCCCGCAACAGGAAAGGCTTTGGATACAACAAACCGGCAATCCAGAACCTTTTCTTTCGCGGTGCGAAGTGCTGCTGGAAGGTCCGCTGGAGGAAGCTGCGCTGCGCCAGGCGTTGCGCCAGGTGGTGGCGCGTCATGAAAGTCTGCGCACTGTTTTTGAACGGCAGGCCGGCTTTACAATTCCGTTTCAGGTGATTCAGCCTGTGGACGGCAATGCGGAAGAGAATGCGTTCCGCGCCAGCGTGGCGACGCTTGCGCCGGATCGGCACATGCTGTCTATTTCGCTTCCGGCACTGTGCGCGGATCGCCGCAGCCTGGAAAATCTGGTTAAAGAAATCGGTCAGGCTTACTCGGGCGCGCAAGAGAATGCCGAAGTGATGCAGTACCTGGACGTGGTGGAGTGGCAGCGTGAATTAATCGCCGGCGAGGACAGCAAGCCTGGCCGCGATTTCTGGCGCGGTTATTTTCATCAGCTCGATTTCGCTTCCAGTAATTCGGTGCTAGCTGCTTTCGAGACGGCCGCCGGTCAAGTGTTCTCACCGGCTGCCACGGTAACAACGGTGGAAGGCGCGGCGCGTTCCCGCATCTCTACGTATTGCGCGGAGCGGGGAATCGCGGAAGCGGACTTTGTTTTGGCGTGCTGGCAGATCTTTCTCTGGCGCATGACGGACCGCTCTGGCATTGCAACGGCTTGTGAATTCGATGGGCGCAAATACGCGGAACTCGACGATGCCATCGGCCTGTTTTCGAAATACTTGCCGCTTCAATTTCATATCGAGCCGGAGATGCCCTTCGATGCGTTTGTCGATCAAGTGACAGACACGGTTGCCGAAGCTGCCAAATGGCAGGATGCTTTCGCTTGGGTGAATGTGGAATTGCCAGCCAACTCCGATGCGGGGCCGCTGTTTTCTACTGCGTTCGATTACGCGCCTGTGATGGACACCCACGCTTATAGGCTTACGCATTTTCATGTCACCAGTCTTGATAGCTGTACTGAGACGTTTGAGCTGAAGCTCTCCGCCCGAGGCGGCACGGAGGTTCTGGAGCTTGCTTTCCGTTATGACGCCTCACGCCTGGAACGGGAAACAGTGCAGCAGTGGAGCGGATACTTTATCGCCTTGATGACGGCAGCCGCGGAGACGCCCGCTACACCGGTGAGCAGCTTGCCCCTGCTGGACGAATCCACCCGCCGCCAGCTCTTGGTGGAGTGGAACAATACGGCTGCTGCTTTTCCGAACGCCTGTTTGCATGAGCTGTTTCAAGCGCAGGCGGCTTTGACGCCAGACCGCGCCGCTTTGCGTTTCGAAGAGCGCGAGCTTACTTACCGGGAACTGAATGAGGAAGCGAACCGGCTGGCGCATACGCTGATTCGTGGCGGCTTGCCGCATGGCGCACTGGTGGGCTTGTGTCTGGAGCGCGGCGCGGAAATGATTGTGGCGCTGCTGGCCATTTTTAAAGCCGGCGGCGCTTATGTGCCTCTGCTGGCCGATCAGCCGAAGCCCCGCCTGGCGCAGCAACTGGTGGGCGTCGCGGCCTTGGTAACGGAAGAGAAATTTCTGGACCGGCTGCCGGAGGTTGCCGGTAAAGTCATCTGCCTGGATCGCGATGCATGGCATGAACAACCGGCAACCGATCCCGGGCTAAATTCTCATCCGGCTGACCTGGCTTATGTAATCTATACATCGGGTTCCACCGGCACGCCGAAGGGTGTGGCAGTGCGCCATTCCAATCTGGTGAATTACGCATGGTTTATCAAGGGCTTGTTGAAGCTCGCGAGCGAGCCCCATGGTTTGCACTTCGCAACGGTCTCTACACTGGCCGCCGATCTGGGCAATACCTGTATCTACCCGTCTTTAATTTCGGGCGGTTGTCTGCACGTGATCTCTCATAACGTGGCCACCGATAGCGGGCGTCTGCGCGACTATGCGGCCAAGCACCCTTATGACGTGCTGAAGATTGTGCCGTCTCATTTATCGGCGCTGCTCGATGCCGATGGTGGTGAGCATGTGCTTCCCCGGAAATATTTGTTATTAGGCGGCGAAGCGTTCACGCGGCAACTTCTGAATAAGATTTTGGCCTTGCATCCGACGTGCGAAATTCTGAACCACTATGGGCCTACCGAAACTACAGTTGGCTCGCTCACGCTTGCGTTGAAAACTTACCATCCGGAAAAGCTTGCGCCCACTCTGCCCATTGGCGGACCCATCGCAAACACCAGCGTGTATGTTCTGGATGCGCGCCGGCAGCCGGTGCCACCCGGAGTTGCAGGTGAGCTTTATATCGCCGGTGCAGGCGTCACCGCGGGCTATCTCAATCAGCCGGAACTGACGGACGAGCGCTTCCTGTCCGACCCCTTCGCGGGCGCGGCCGGACGCAGGATGTACCGCACCGGCGACGTGGTTCGCTATCTGCCCGAGGGAAAGGTAGAGTTCCTGGGCCGTGCCGACGACCAGGTGAAGATTCGCGGCTACCGTGTGGAACTGGGTGAAGTGGAAACCATGCTCGCCCAGCATGAAGGCGTCAAGCAAGCCGTCGTGGTGGCTGGCCTCGACGAGCGCGGCGAGAAGCGCCTGATCGCTTATGTAACAGCACATCGTGAACAAGCGCTAAAACTGGACGAGTTGCGCACGTGGTTGAAGGAGCAGCTTCCCGATCACATGGTGCCTGCTGCCATGATGGTGCTGCCGCGTTTGCCGCTCACGGCCAATGGCAAAGTGGATCGCCGAAACCTGCCGGAGCCGCCCGTGGAACTGGCGCATGGAAAAGAGTATGCCGCGCCGCAAAGCCCCACCGAAGCCCTGATTGCCGGCCTGTGGGGTGAAGTTCTGCGCCGCGATGCCGTGGGCCTGGACGACAATTTTTTCGATCTGGGCGGCCACTCCCTGCTGGCGACTCAAGTAGTCTCGCGCATGCGCAGAAGCCTGGAGATAGACGTTCAGCTTCGCTCCATGTTCGACGCTCCCACGGTGCGGCAGATGGCTGCCATCGTAGACCGGGCGCGCCGCGAAGGGGATAGTGTGCTTCCGCCTCCGCTGGTTCGTGTGCCGCGGGATCAGCCTCTGCCGCTTTCGTTCGTCCAGCAAAGGCTCTGGGTGATCGATCGGCTGCAGCCGGGAAACCCGGTCTATAACATCCCGCGCATCCTTCGCATGAAGGGCAGTCTGAACCGGGACGCGCTGCAGAAGGCGCTCTATGAAATTGTGCGGCGTCATGAATCGCAACGGACTGTGTTTCCGGCGCGCGGCGGCGAACCGGGGCAAGTCATTACCGATACCCTGCCACCGCCGGTGTCGCTGGAGGACCTGAGCGGCTTACCGGAAGAAGAGAGGGAAGCGGAAGCGCGGCGGCTTGCGGGCGAAGAAGCGCAACGGCCGTTCGATTTGATCGAGGGACCGCTAGCGCGCCATCGCCTGCTGCGCCTGGCGCCGGACGATCATATTTTCCTGCTGACCGTGCATCACATCATCAGCGATGGCTGGTCGGCCGGAATTTTCTTTCAGGAATTAAATGCTTTGTATGAGGCGTTCACGCGGGGCAAATCTTCACCGCTTCCCGAGCTCGCCATCCAGTGCGCCGATTATGCGGTATGGCAGCGCCAGTGGCTGCGCGGAGAGGTGTTAACGAAACTGGTGGCGTGGTGGCGCGAGCATTTGAAAGGCGCGCCTCCGGTCTTAGAATTGCCGGCGGACCGGCCTCGTCCAGGGAAGCTTTCGTATCACGGAGCATCTGAAATGGTGCCCTTCTCGCCGGAGCTGACAAGCACCTTAAATGCCTTCAGCCGGAAGGAGGATGTCACGCTCTTCATCACGTTGCTGGCAGGCTTTCAGGCGCTGCTCAGCCGCCATACGAACCAGGAACAAATCGTGGTGGGAACCGACGTCGCGAACCGGACGGCCGTCGAAGTGGAACCGTTGATCGGGTGCTTCATCAATGTCCTGGCGCTGCATACCGATCTTTCCGGCAACCCTACATTTCGCGAACTGCTGGGGCGCGTGCGCAAAGTGGCGCTGGGCGCATGGGCTCATCAGGATATTCCCTTCGACAAGCTGGTGGAAGAACTGCAACCGGAGCGCAACTCCAGCTACAACCCGATTGTGCAGGTGTTGTTCGTCATGCAAAACATCCCGGCTCCGCGGCGGGAGATGGCCGGGCTGGAGCTGGTCCCGTTCCCGATGCCGGTCAACGATTCAAAATTCGATTTGGCTGTCTTCATGACGGAACGGGAAGGCAAGCTATCCGGCTATTGGGTCTACAGCAGCGACCTGTTTGACAGGGCGACCATTCTTCGTTTTGCCGTTCAGTTCGAGAGGCTGCTGACGAACGCCGCCGCTCATCCGGATACACGCATCGGCGATCTGGAAATATTTAGCGAAGAAGAGAAGGCGCGCTTGATCGCTGAGAAGAAAGTGCGCAAGGGCCTGGCAAGGCAAGGTCTGATGTCGGTGCAGGCGAAACCGGTTGGCGGGGTTGTGAATGAAAAGAGTAAAACGGAGCGACCTTCATGACACTCATTTTGGAATTGCCTGATAACAAGGAAGTAATACTCAAGGCCAAAGCCCAAGCGCAGGGCTTTTTAAAAACAACTCCTCATTCACTACACGCGAGACCGCTTTCGAACTCATCTCCCCGCCGACGATCAATCGCCCGTTGACAAATACAGTTGCGGTACCTTGCAAACCTATCATCTTTGCCATATCCCGATCAGCGCGCACTTGCTGAGAAGGTTTCATGATCCACTAGACATTTTTCGAATTGAGGCAAACCGACACCAATTTCACTGGCGAGCGTCGTGAAAATGACCTGCCTTGAAAATCTCATCCATTCATAGCTGGGGTTTTTAGCTGTTGGGAGGGAATGGCGAGCGCGGAACGGGGTGAACTGAAACCCGCTACGCAGATCTTGGATGAAATGCGAGCCAAATATGGCCTATCGCGTCAGGCTCACCGCTCCCGCCGAAGCTGACGCCCAATGCGGCGTACGAACGTATCCGCGAAGCCGCCCCCATGCATGCGGAGAAATGGCTCACTCGTTTATTCAGAACCATTGCCAGTTTGACCGGGCTTCCGGCGCGGTGCCCTGTTATTGCCGAAGCGAAAGAGCTTGGCTTTCCCGCCCGGCAGTTGCTATACGGCAAGGGCCGGGGTATGTACCGAATCATCTTCCATATCCGGGAGGACGAGCAGCATGTGCGAGTGTTACGCCTCTGGCATGCCTCACGCGATTCCATTAGCGCCGCAGACCTGGAGGAATAACAACACCCCTCGCTAAATCTTAACGCCCAGCCGGTCGCACGGTGCGTCTGCTAAATCTTGCTCCAGACCCAAATAGCGCTCCGTGGTTTGGAGCGAGGCGTGGCCTAGCGAAAGCTGTATCTGTTCCACGGGGGCATGGCCGCGATGGGCTAGCTTGGCGAACGTCCGGCGCAGATCGTGAGGTTTGACTGGAACGCCGATCAGGCGGCCGTATCGTTCCACCACTTCGAAAATCGCTTGTGGGGTGACGCCGTCGCCGGTTACGCGATCCGCTTTATTCACGGGCCGGAAAAGCCGTCCGCTGGTGATCTGCGCGGCTTCCGTCCAGCGGTCGACAGCCAGTTTGGCCCAGGAGGGCATCGGTACGGTACGCACGCGCCGGCCTTTGCCCAGTAAATCCACAATCACCCAACGGCCTTCCCGCTGCTGGATGTGGTCTATCGAAAGAGCGGCCAGCTCGGCGCGCCGCAGGCCACAGCCAATCGATAAGGCAAGCAATGCCTGGTCTCTGCGCCCTTTGTTGGTGGCAACATCCGGGGCGCGCAGCAATTGTTCGGTCTGTTCCCGGGTGAGCCAGTTCCCTGCCCTGACGCCGGCTTGGCGCGCGCCCTTTACCTTGGCAATTCCAGAGGCCAGTTCCGGTGCCAGCAGACCATTTTCCGCCGCCTCGCCAGCGAGTTTGCGTAATGCGGCAAGCTGCACGTTGATGGTGGAGGCGGCTTGAGCGCGGGCTTCGAGTTCGGCCCGGTATTGATGTACCACCATGCGGCTAAAGGGGCCGTGCTCTTCCGGCCGGTACCAGGCGTGGAAGCTATCGAGCGCGTGAGCATACGCCCGCCGGGTGTGCGCCGAGGTCACGCTATTCAGGACCAGCCCTTTCAGACGGACCCAGGCAAACGCCTCCGGGCGTGGGACCAGCGTAAGAATCGGAGCGGTTTCCATCAGGCCGCGAGCAAAGAAAGCTGCACCGGCCAGCCGCGATGCTGTTCTTCCCAGAGCGTGAGCCAGAGCGGCGACGCTTCCCAGGGCGGCAGGTAGCGCTTGTGAAGCCTGGCATGGCAGGCCCGGCACACGGCAATCAGAAGCGGCAACGATTGCCGGCCCGGTACGCGATGGTGGACGCATAGGTCCGTTTTGATTCCACAAGCCCGGCAGCAGGCATCCCGCGCTAAGGTCTTCTCCCGATACCCGCCGAAATACCGCTCAGACCGCCAATGCAACCGGTAACAACGGCGGCAGCGCCCCGCGACAGTGGGGTATGCCTGCCCGCAAGGGCAAAACAGCGCAATTTGTAGGGCGGCAGGCAAGAAATGTCAGATTATCATAATTGATTACGATAAGAAACATTATCATAAGTAAAAATCGGCAAGCGAATTTGCAAAGTACACAAGTGTGCACTAACGTAGGGAAGCGCGTGAGGCGCTCATATGCCCGCCAAAACTCAATGGTTATCACGACTTCCAGAGATTCTGAAGACTCTCGCTTCCCTTCCCTCTCCTGTTTTGGACCGCGCTTGCGTCGAGCGACTCTTCGGAGTCGGCCGGCGGCGGGCCATTCTGCTTCTCCACTCCTGGGGAGGTTTTGAAAGCGGCAATACCCTGTTTGTCGACCGCTTGGAGCTCATCCGCCAACTGGAGCACGTCAGGGATGGAACCGCATTTGAGGAGGAGCGCGTGCGGCGAAACCGGCTGGCCCAGGACCTCGCGCTGAGTCACACCCTCGCCCCCGGCAGGAAAATCGTAATCGCCGGGGCCGAAGAGGTTCGCGACCGTAGACTCGCGGGGTTGTCGTCCGCCATCGATTTAAGGCCCGGCCAGTTAAAGATCGAGTTCACTGGAACCGAGGAGTTGTTGCGGTATCTCTACGAGCTGTCCCAGGCGATTCTGAACGATTACGCGCGCTTTGAGGAAGCCATTCAGCCCGTCTTATCCGTACGTACGAACGTATGAATAGATGAATGTATGGACGGGTAGAAATACAGACGTACGAACTTGAAAAGGTATGCGGATGTAAAAGTATACCTATATAATTGTGTCTTACTGTATTTCCGTACGTACGCACGTCTGAAGGTATGAAAATTTGATCGTTACCGTTACCAGCTACAAAGGCGGCGTGGGAAAGACCACCACCGCTATCCATCTGGCCGCCTGTCTGCAAAAGGAGGGCCCTACCCTGCTGGTGGATGGCGACGCTATCCGCAGCGCCACCAAGTGGAGCCTGCGCGGCTCCGGCGATGGACTGCCCTTCAAAGTCATCACCCACGCCCAGATGATGAAGCATATTCGCGAAAGCAAACACGTCATTATCGATACCGAAGGCAACCCTACGGACGACGATTTCAAAGACCTAGCCGAAAATTGCGACTTGCTGGTGATTCCCGCCGTCCCGGAAAGCGTGGCTACCGACGGCCTGACTCATACCCTGGCCAAGCTTCATGAACTGAAGGCGCAAAACTACAAGGTGCTGCTCACCATGGTGCCTCCGAAGCCGCGTTCGGAGGGCGAACAGCTCCGCGCGATGTTGGTTGAAAATTGCGTTCCCGTTTTCAGAACTGAAATTCCACGCCTGGCCGCGTTTGAAAAAGCGGCGGCCGAAGGCGTGCCCGTATACGCCGTCAAAGACGAACGGGCGGCGCGTGCCTGGGCCTGTTACGAAGCTGCCGCAAAGGAGATTCTTCATGGCTGAAACGAAGTCACGATTCGGAGCCTTAAAAACGTTCCGCCAACAGGGGACGGGTCCCGAGCCTGTGGCCGCTGAAGCGAACGTAACTGTAGCCGATATCGCTTGGAAGGGAAGGGGACGGCCGCCCGGCAAGCGCAGCAATCCCGAATACGAACCCACTACGGTTTTGCTGCGAAAGAAAACAAAAAAGGCCGCGGTGCGTCTTCTCGAAGACCGTGAGTCGGGCCAGGATCTATCCGACCTCATTGAAAGCCTGCTCGGCACATGGACGGCTGAACATTCATAAGTTCATGCGCTCATACGCACGTACGTCTGTATGTATGAAAATATAAATAGATAAACGGATGTACGTTTGCATGTCACAAAACAACTGGCCTTCACCCCAGCTATACTGTTCCTGCGGAGGAATCTTTTATGTACTCACGAATCCTAATCCTTGCAATCGGGCTCTCTTCTCCCCTCATGGGCCAGTTTGTAAACGCCGTAAAGAACAATCAGGCGCAAACGAAGTATGTGAATTCGTTCAGCACCTGGCCCTCGGATCAAGTCGTGCAGTCCAAAGTAATCACTACAGTGGTCAAGCCTCCCGCGCCCGCATTGCCCGCTCCCGTCACCTTCCAACAGCCTTTGCGCTACACGCCATTGCCGGCCGATGGCAATGTTTCCGGCCTGCCCCTTCGCGCTCGGGAAGCATTAGAAACGGCAAGCTTTGAAGACAACGGTATTGTGACCAGCACGGATGCCTCCGGTGTCCCCCGGTTCAGCACCACGGTGAATGGACGAACTATCCCGAGAGAGCCCAAGCGTTCCGAACCATATATGACGCCTCTGAACAAAGCTCTTTGGATGAGCCTGGTCTTAGCCGCTGAAGTGGAGCCTTCGCACTCGCATCACGACGGCGGCAGAAAGTAGTCGCCCGAATACATCCCCAGTTAACAAGTTTAAACGGTGTTAAAAGTGCAGCTTTCGTTGCATCCTATGACATCAGCCCGGAACGCACTCCAGCCGCTCCTTGTAGTGGCATTTTGCCTATCCTCTTTATCGGCGCAAACTAATGTTTTGACCTACCGCAACGACAATATGCGGACAGCTCAAAACCTGACCGAATCGGTTCTCACTCCCACGAATGTAAAGCAGGCGACCTTCGGGAAGCTCCTGAACCTGCCTGTCGACGGTAAAGTCGACGCGCAGCCTCTAGTGGCTTCGGGCCTCACGATTCCCGGCCAGGGAGTTCACGATGTGGTGTTCGCGGTGACGGAACATGACAGCGCCTATGCCTTCGACGCCAACACCGGCGCCGTACTGTGGCAAGTCTCGGCTCTCCAAGCGGGCGAGATTCCTTCCGACAATCGCGGCTGTGGTCAGGTGACGCCGGAGATCGGCATTACGGCTACGCCAGTGATCGATTTGAACGCCGGTCCCCACGGAACCATTTATCTGGTGGCGATGAGCAAAACTTCAACCGGCTCGGTCTACCACCAGCGGCTTCACGCTCTGGATCTAACGACGGGAGCGGAGCAGTTTAACGGACCGGTGGATATTCAGGCCACCTACCCGGGCACGGGCGATAACAGCAGCAACGGCACGGTGGTCTTCGATCCAAAGCAGTATAAAGACCGCACCGCTCTTCTGCTGGTGAACGGTGTCGTGTACACATCCTGGGCTTCGCATTGCGACATCCGGCCTTATACCGGATGGACTATCGGGTACAACCAGAACACTCTCGCGCAAACAGGCGTTTTCAACTTCACCCCGAACGGAAATGAGGCTGCCATCTGGGGCGCGGGCGGGGGAGCCGCCGCCGATTCTTCAGGCAATCTTTATTTCGATTTGGGAAACGGAACGTTCGATACCACGCTCACGGCGGGCGGCTTTCCCAATAGGGGCGATTTCGGCAACTCTTTTGTCAAACTCGCGCCCTCTAATGGCACGCTGAGCGCGGTGGATTACTGGACCATGTTCAACACGGTTTCAGAATCGAACGCGGATACCGATTTGGGTTCAGGCGGAGTCATGCTGCTGCCCGATGTGCTGGACGCGCAAGGCAATGTTCGCCATCTGGGAACAGGCGCCGGCAAAGACAGAAACGTGTATGTCTTCGACCGCGACAACATGGGCAAGTTCAACCCCAACAGCAACGGCAATATCTATCAGCAACTGGTTACAGTTTTAAGTGGCAGCGAATTCGCCAGCCCCGCCTATTTCAACGGCTATGTCTATTACGGCTCGGTAGGCGATGTGATTCGCGCTTTTAAAGTGACAGCGGCGGTGTTAAGTTCCACTCCCGCCTTCACTTCGCAAACCTCATTCGGCTACCCCGGTACCAGCCCTTCCGTCTCCGCCAGTGGCAACGCGAATGGCATTCTCTGGGCGGTTCAGAACAGCAGCCCGGCGGTATTGCATGCTTACGACGCCAATGATCTGGTGACCGAGTTTTACAACAGCTCGCAGGCCGGAACCCGTGACCAGTTCGGGCCGGGCAACAAGTTCATCACGCCCACAATCGCGAATGGAAAGGTGTTTGTGGGAACGCAGAACAGCGTGGCTGTGTTCGGGAATATCGGCGCGACGCTCACCAACCTGAGTCCCGCAACCGGCGTTCAAGGGTCGTCGGTAAATATTACATTAACGGGCACGAATTTCGCCTCGGGTGCCACAGTGGCAGTCAGTGGTTCCGGCGTCACGGCGAGCAATGTCAGTGTGGTGAGTTCGACTCAGATTACAGCCACCCTGACCATATTGGCCTCCGCGGCAACAGGCCCCCGGAGTGTTTCGATCACGGAAGCGGCAAAGACCAGCAACAGTCTCACGTTCTCTGTCACGGGGAGTGCTCAAGCTCCTACGCTGACTTCTGTTTCGCCGAACAGCGGAACGCGGGGCAGTACGGTGAATGTCACTCTGACCGGCACGAATTTCACCTCCGGCGCAACGGTCGCGGTGAGCGGTTCCGGCGTCACGGCCTCGAACGTCAGCGTGGTGAGCGCGACGCAGATCAAGGCCACTTTGACCATAGCGGCAGGTGCGCCAACGGGCGGCTACAACCTTTCGGTAAGCACGGCGGCCGGCACCAGCAATACCGCTTCGTTTACGGTAAACGCAAGCGGCTCCGTACCTACTATTACTTCCTTGAGCCCCAACAGCGGAACGGCTGGCACCAGCGTGCAGCTCACCATCACAGGCACCAACTTCACTCCGCAAGCCGGCGTCCGGCTGGCTGGCTTAGGCGCGGCAGTCCGGAATCTGGTGGTGGTCAGCTCCACGCAGATTAATGTGACCTTTGTGCTGAAGTCCACCACGGCGACGGGTCCGCACAATGTCTATGTCGTGACCAGCGCGGGCAACAGCAACATTGTGCCTTTCACGGTGAACTAGGCTGGTTAGGGCTTGAGCCCTGACAGCATCTGGCGGAACGGGATATCGAGCAAAGCCTCGACAGCGATCGGTATCCCGTTGCGGGTGGCCGGTTTGAATTGCCACGTACCTAAATCCGCCAAGGCAAATTGAGCGGGAACGCCAAGCGGCAGCTTCACAATGGAAGGGTTCTGTATGTGGCCGGTTTCGTCAATCACCGCCGCAATCAGTACATCGGCCTCTTTGCCCCAGGTATATGCTTCGGGCAATTCGGGCACGCGCTTCTTGTCCGGAATAGGCGCGCGAATGGGCGCGACCGCTTCGGTGGCGGCACGTTCGCTGAACCACAGAATCCAATCGCCCCCATATTCGGGCATTTTCGGCGAAGGCAGCACCATGGTGTAGACGGGCCTGTCATGAAACTTCTGCTCAATGCGGTCTGGGATGGTGCGTGAGCCGGGGCGCAGGGGAGCCGAAAGAGAAGAGCCCATGGCATGGGTCATCACATCGCGATACAAAATGACTGTCTTGGGGGGCAGGGAAGGCGCGCCGGCGGGCGGTTCCAAGCCGGGAACCCGCGTACCGGAAGAGCCATTGCCGCGTGCCGTTAAACCGGGAACGCTGGCGCCTCCACTCTCGTTCGACCCCGGCTCTCCAACCTTCGGTGCCGAGGAGAACTGTCCGGCGCGGCTGCCGGGCGGGAGCGCCTTGGGCGTTGAAATAGAGTTCAGGTTCACGGAAGCGATGTTTAAATTTCCGATCGGTTGAGGGCTGGGCGGCGTAAGAGCCGAAAGGGTTCCGGAAGCGATTCCGCCGGTGGGTTTGGCGCGCGTGGGCGGCGGCGTGAATTCCCGCCTGGGCTGCTCAGGCCCGGCAATCGCGGCTTCTGTGGCCGGCGCGGCGGCGGGTTGAGCTTCCAGCGGCGGCGCTACGGGAAGTTTCACCTGCGCTGTCTGTATACGAATCGCCGGTGCGGGCAGGATGACGGGAGCCACGGGCGGAGTCTGGGCCTCGGGTTTCGCGGCCGGCGGAGGAGGGATGAAAATTCGCTTGGCCGGCTCTGGCGCGGGTAGCGCGGGGGGTGTGGGAGCGGGTAGGGCTGGCGCGGCGGCGTGAATGGAAATCAGATTGGGCGCTTTCACTTCTTTCGGCAGCTCCACCGGCGAAGGCTGCCAGACGAATTCGGTCTTGCTGCCCTGGCGGGATTCGGTGATCAACACCTGGTGCGATTTGGTGGCTCCCTGCGTCTCTGTCCTGCGGGCGGTGGGAGAGCTAAGGTCCGGCAGATCGGTTTTCAGTTTGTACCAGATCAGCTTGGTTTGGTTTGGCTCGATGATCTTTTCATAGATCGGCTTGGTGGGTGGGCTGGTGAAATCGCTGCCCCAGTAGAGGACAGCCACCAGCGCCAGGTGAGCCAGCAGGGAGAGCACCATCGACCGCGGCTTCATGCGATAGATCGGGTCTTTCGAGACCTGAAAAAAGGGCTCAGGTTCCGGAATAGGGAAGAGCTTAAGAATGACCCGCATTGCTAGATTCCGGCATTGCCAGGTTCCGTCACCACCATGGGCCGTCTGCGCGCCGCCAGGCGCTCGCTTGCTTCGAAACCTACGAAGCGCGTCAAAATCTGGAAATTGAGGGGCAGCGCGGGCGAGGAGGAAACCCACCAGGCGCCTGTCGATTTGGCCTGCGCGGCCAACGTTTTTGCGAGGGCGGGGTCTGTCTTCCAGGCCGTGCGCGCCGCCTGCATGCGCGTGATGTAAAGCGCCTTGCGATGCACTGGCGTGAGCGCTTTTTGCCGCTTAAGATATTCTTCCAGGCGGCTCAGCAAACCGGCCTGCAGTTGTACGGTACGCAGGGGATTCTGGCGCGAAACGCTGGGCGCGTGGTGAAACCGGTACACTGCGCCGGGCCGATTCACCAGTTGGAACCGGTGGCCGGCTTCCCTCATGCCGGCTTCTATCATGCCGGCTTCTATCATGCGAAGCAGCAGTTCATGCTCCTGGCAGGCGGGTTGATCTTCTTTCCAGCCGCCCACCTTCAGCACGGAGGCGCGCCGCCACAGGAATCCGTTGGTATTCAGTTGGCCCCAGCGGATAAAGTGCAGGGGCAGGTCGGCCTCTTCGCTCATCTCCAGCAGATGCTCGGAACCGGTAGCCTCTTCACGCAGGATCACGGGGGAATAGATCAGGTCGAGACCAGGATTTTTGGCCGCGCATTCCATTTGGGCGGCGATTTTACCGGGCAGCAGGTAATCGTCCGCATCCAGGTATTGGAGCCATTCGCCGCTAGAGAGTTCCAGAAGCCGGTTCCGCGCTGCATTGCCGCCGGCATGTGCGCCGGGAATGACGCGGACGCGAGAGCCGAAAGACCTGACAATCTCGAGAGTATCGTCGGTTGAGCCATCGTCCACCACCAGAATCTCAGTGGCGGCATATGTTTGGGCGAGCGCGCTCTCCACGCACTGCCTGATCCAGGGCCCCGCATTGAAGGCGGGGATCAGGATCGAAACCATAGCGGAACCGCTATTGGCCGGTGACTGAGTTGGAGGTTCCGGCATCATTCACGGCGGTCGCGGTGACTGTGAATTGTCCTACCAGCGTGGATGGCGTGCTACCGGAGGTGACCCTCACGGTGATTGGAATATTGATGGAGAAAAAGCCACCGAACTGTTGCGAACCGGAAGTGGCGAAATAGAAGCCGGCGCTCTGGGAAACGTCTACGGAGAAGCTAGCCCCGGAAAGTGTCAGGCCGGAAGCGCCGGCGAATTGCAGATTGATCTTGTTCAGGTTGCGCCCGGTGGTATAGCCGGTGACGTTAACCGTAAAACCGCCCGTGGTGAAACTCTGTAGGGAAGTGCTGAGCAGTTGAGGCACGCTCCGGCCCACGGTGAGAGTGACCGCGGGAGCGACAGCCGGGGTAACGATCGCGCCGCCCTGGGTGGTGAACGTCGCCGCAATATTGATATTTTCCGCGACGGTTCCTGTCTGTAGAGCGATTTGCGTGGAGCCGTTTGTAAAGACAGCCTGGGTGGCCCCGACGGGAATGAAGAACGGCACGGTGCGGCCGCCGGTGGAGAATTGGACCGCCGGATCGGAAACGAAAACACTCGAATTCAGCGTCATGGTGAGCTGTCCGGCCAGAGCCAGCGGATACGGCTGGCTGATGGTGAGCCCCACGGTAGGCTGCGTAAAAGGCTGCACTGTGCCCGCAGTTCCGGTGAATTGAAACGATTGCAGCGCCGGCACACCCGCGCCAAAGCCGGAGAGGATGAACGATTGACCGTTTACCAGCAGGTTGGCGGTATTCAAACCGGAGGCCAAAGGAATAAACGTGATCTGGAAACTATAGGTGCTCTTCGGCCCGATCACAGCGGGCAGGGGAGAAGGGCTGACGATGGTAAAAGCAGCCGCACCGGTTCCTACAACCCCCAGGCTGGTGAGCGTCGCTGAAGTGGTGCCGGTATTGTTCACGTTGAAAGTGACGGTGGAAGCTCGGCCGAGCGGAGCCGAACTGAACAGGACGGTGCCCTGTGGCGATACCACGGGCACGGGAGTAGCTGAGCCGCTGGGGGTATAGGAATACGTAAACTGCGAGCCGATCCCCGTGCCGGCCAGCCGGAAACGGTCCGACCCGATAGTAAGGGTACCGGTCGCCGCCCCGGCTACGGTCGGCGTGAAATTGATGGTTGAGGTGAAAGAATCGCCCGGCTGGAGAGTAATGGGCAGAAACGGCACGTCGGTGATGGTGAAACCCGCGCCAAGAGCGCTTACGGAGTTGATCACCGAAGGCGCGGTGCCTGTGTTCTGCACCTGGATCGAAACCGAGCGGGGAACACCGATGGGCGTATCGGGGATAGTGATCTGTTGCCCGGCAGGAACAGGCTTGACCACGTCTCCATCAATGGTGGTGTAGGAAATAATGGAACTGATACTGGACCCGGTCAGGTTGATGTTGACGGCCTGATTGGCAAAATTGACGGTCAGCTTGCCGGTATCGGTACCGGGATTGACGGGGGAATACCGGACCGTAAACAAGGCATTGCTGCCAGCCTGAACATTGGCGGGAAACAGGCCAAGACCTTGTAGCTGAAAGGCGGCTCCCGAAATGGAAATGGAGTTGATCACGCCCGGGCCGCTGCCCTGGTTTGCCAGCAGAATTGTTGCCGTGGAGGTACCTTTGACCAGGGTGGGAGGAAACACAACGGTGCCGCCGTCCGCAATCGGGGTCACATTGTTGTTGGGCGGAAGAATATAGTTGACCGTAAAATTCGGCACCACCCCGTTCAGATTGACGATGATATTACCGGCCGTGGCGGGCTGACCGGCTACCGCCGACGCCTGTAGAAACGGGATATCCAATTGAGTGCGCGAGGCGGCGGTGCTGGTGGCGGTAAAGGTGATGTCGAGCGTGAATTTTTGGTTCGGCCGCAGGGTAAAAGACGTCGTCAGAGGGCCGAGGCTAAATTCGGGGCCGCCTAAAAGCTGGGGTGGAGAAAGGGTGACCGACGTCGTTCCCGTGTAAGTGCCGGTCAGGGTAACGGTGGTAGCCTGCCCCACTCCGCTGGCGGAAACCAATACGGTTTGACCGTTTGCGACCTGGATGGCCTGAATGACCAGGGAAAACGGAAACTGCTGCTGGGCGGCCACTGGCAAAGCACCGGCCGCAAAAAGCGCTAGAGGTAAGAGGAAAGAATTACGCATGTTATTCTCCGGCCGGCACAAAGAGGACGGAACGTTGAGGAGCTGTCCGCAGGAGAAGCCTCGGTTCGGAGGACGTGCCCCCGGTATTCAACAGAAAGGAATTCGCCAAAAACGGCTGGAATTGCGTAGGCGCCCAACCGGCGTCTAAATCGTCCACTTTCTGGAACGAGTTCAGATCGTAGACGCGGATGCGCCGCTGCCCGCTGTCGGCGGAGTAGAGAAGCTGTTCGGTGCTCCGCACCAGCAGGGCGGCGGCTCCGGTGGAATTTTCCGTCTCCGTAAACAGAAGTTCGGCGGTGCTGCTGGAGGCTGGGGTGCGAATCACGGAAATGGCGGAATCCACGCCCGCGACATAGAACGCGCCATTCAGGGCAAAGGCCGCTGAAACGGGAGCGCTGGGAAGCTGGACCAGGGCGGGCGCGGCATTCGGCTGTAGCAGGAACAAATTCTGGCCGCCTGTGGCGACCTGCTGATCCGGCGTGCAGAGCACGGCCGCCAGGGCGTTTGCGGCATCGGCGTCCAGCGTCTTTAGGGTGCCGGTGCAGGAATCGGGCACCGCCAGAGTACGCAGGGTGAAGCCTCCCCCGGTGCGTTGCACAAATTGAACTTGCCGTTCCGAAGCAGAAGAGAAAACAGCAGTTGAAGAAGTGCGATCCCAAAAAATCTGATTGGGGGCGGCGAGCGAACCTCCTATCAGGGAACTGCTTTCCCAGTACTTGCTCAGGTCTGCCACCCATTCCACCCGGTCGGGCCAGACAATGACGGCAGAGGTGCCGTTCGGGGCCACGGAGGCAAATTGAACACCGGTTAAGGCGGCGTCACCCAAGAAAGAGGAACCGGCGAACCCGATCAAAGGCCGAATGCTCGATCTGCCCGCATCGAATATATAGGAAGTAGAAGGACTGCCGACGGCAATGGATTGCGCCGGCAAACGGGAGGGCGACCAAGCCGGCGCCATGGCCAGTGCGATAACGAATATCGCTCTGCTAAGAGAGTAGAGATTGAGTTTTTCCGAGATGTTCATTGAAGGCTCCCTTTAGTGCGGTGTACCGAAGGTGGGACCGCCAGGAGTTAAAACCACGGTAGTTTTGCCGCCGCCTTTCAGAAGGAGGATAGCTGTGACAGTTCCAGCGGCGCCGACTACCGCCCACAATTTCCAACTTTTATACAAGGGGCGCCCTTTCGATTTGGTGGTAGTGCCATCGCCCCCTGATTTCATGGAATTGGATTGAAAAATCAAGGCGCTCCCCATGCGTGTATCGATGGTGGCCCTGACCTGAATGCTGAAAGAGCCGGTTTGGGGGCTCACAGTGAACGGTGCTTGTGCCTGTCCGGAAGTATTTGAAATGATGGTAATGGCATGTGTCCCGTTTACAAATTGACCGCCGGCGCCGCTGTCGGGAAGGCGGAATTCCACATTCACTTTTTCCACGGGAAGGCCGTTATCGTCGCGCACTTCCACCACGGGAGTGACACCCTTGCGGTCGGGAATGAAGTTGACCGCATCGTTACCTTCCAGGATGTAGAGTTTTAAACCAGCCGACCGCATGCTTTCGGCTACGGCCTGCTTTTTACTTTTTGCGGGTAACTGAAATGGCAGGACGCCCAGCGTCATCGCCAACGCCAGAAACTGGCGGATAAATAAATGAGTCCCAAACATTTCGATACCCTATTATGCCAGTACGTTACCGAACAAGAAAGACCTGAAAAGCCCCTAGTGTGCGATTGGGGAAGCGGGGAATTGCCGCATGATGCCACCGTAGGCGGCCTGGACAAATCGGGTTGCTTCCCCGGAAGCCCCCGCCACATCTTCGTTATTCACCGGCACCACCACCCGCACCAGGGCCATATCGGTCCGGTTGGTTGTGAAGATTTCAAAGAACCGGCTGAGATGGAGCCCCTGATCGCCGGTAAGCGCGCGGTCGTAAGTCTGATACCAGTACACCACCACACTCTTGGCGGAATCTTTCGCAATCAGATAGTAGTTTGCGGCAACATTTCCCAGGCTGGTGGGGATTTCAATTGTTTTGGAAGTAATTGGATTGAAGCCCGCGCCAGGCAAACAAACCTTTGGATCGTGCGCGCTTTTGGCTTTGTACTGCGTTTTGTAATAGGCAATGAACAAATTGACCTGGGAGTTCCGCGCCGGGTCGGCATAGTTGCGGTTCAGGTAATCGTCAGGAGCGAGCAATTCGTACACTGCGGGGTCCATATTAGAGCTTCCGGTTTCAAGCCAGGGGCCGATCGCGCTATTGAACCCGGAAAGCGGCGGTGGAGAGGGCAGGTATTCAGGCCGCGCTAGCGAAACCGTGAGGGTTCCCTGAACCAGCAGAACGAAAAGTCCCGCCAGAAGTATGTTCCGCGGTGCGGGGCCGGAGGCTTTACGGGCGAGAGGCAATGCTTCGATAGACATAGCGTAATCCGCGATGGAGAACCAGAACCAGACCGAACGCTAAAGCCAGGCAAGCCCAGCCGAGCGCTTCATGATAGATACCTAGAGTGAATTTTGGGTTCGTTTCGCCCAAAATGCCTGTGGCCGTAATGCGGGTGACGTTGAGAATCAGCGCGGCCGGAATACTGAGGGCTACCACCGCCAGACGCGCCGAGGTTCGCCGCTCCCAAAAATAAGCATAGAGCAGGCAGAAGAAAGCCAGCGTAATCAGGGAGCGAATACCGCTGCAGGCCTCTACAATCGAAAGGCGGTAATGAGGCAATTCCAGCAGATTCCCTTCGCGGAGCACGCTGAACCCGGCCAGTGTCAGAACCTTTTCTGAAAAAAAAGTAGCCCAGCTTTGCAGGGGAGCCGTGATTTCGGCGTAAAGCACCTGCGGCAGGGGAAAGGTAAACAAAAGCAGAAGCAGCGGGAATTTGAGTCGAAAGAGCGCCGGAAAGCCGCCGATGAGCACGATGCAACCGGTGAGCGAAGCCAGAAAGGCGGCGCGCTGAAAAGTAGCTGAGTTACCGAGGGTGGCAATCACGCCCACGGTTCCGGCCACGGCCAGAATCAGAACGCCCCACATGCTGGGGCTGGCGGGGGCGGCTAGAATTTCATGGCGTTTTTCTATCGCGATATAAAGAGCGACCAGGGGTGCGAACAGCCCATGCGCCATATCCTCGCTTGAGAGAAGTATCTGGGTAGTCCAACGAAGAGTGGGGAAGTAAATGGCGAGCAGAACAACGCCCAACAAGCCGCACAACGCCCAGGCGGTCCGGTTCAAACGCAGAGCTTCGGGGAGCGGTTGAAAGGGGGCCGGTGAAGCTTCCGTCAGCATCAGCTTAGTTTAGATAGTAAGTCCTGAATCTGTATTTGAGCTTCTTTGGAGGGATGTTTTGTCAGACTGGCCTCCAGTTCTTTCTTGGCTCCGGCGCGGTCGCCGCTTTGCGCCAGCGCCATTCCCAGGTGATACCGGAACATCGGCTCATTGGGAAAATCCTGCACCAGGCGATTCAGGATAGTGGCGGCATTACTACTTTGGTTGGTCTTGATGTAAGTAAACGCCAGGGTATCGAGCAGCGAAGGATTATCGGGGAGCTTTAAGAGCGCGCTCTGCGCCAGGCGTAGCGCCTCGGCCGTATTCCTTCCGGTTTTGGCCAGGAAGTAAGCCCGATTATTCAGCAGAACCGGGTCGGACGGGTTCGATTGCAGGGAGCGTTCATAGGCGGCATCGGCCTGATCGAGCAATCCGGCCTCATCGTAGGCCAGCGCCAGGCGGCCTTCCTTGGTGGCGTCTTTCGGGGCGAGATGCTGCGCGAGCTCGAAGTTATGAATGGCGTTTTTCTTGTCGCCCAAAAAATCGTAAATTTTCCCGATTTCAAACTGGTACTCCGACATATCGGGGTGTGCCTGGGCCAGGGCCTGGAACTGCTGGAGAGCCACATCGTACTTCCCCAGCTTTTCAGCCAGGTTTCCGAGGAGCTGCCGTTTAGAGCTGGAGGAAGGATCTTTTTCCACCTCGCGGGTCATCATTTCAACGGCGCGCTCGGGTGTGCCTTGCTGCACATAGCCGGTAGCCATCCCAGCCAGGACGCGCTGATCGCCGGGGCGGGTTTGCAATAACTTTTCAAACAGGGTAATAGCGGCTTTCGTCTTCTTCTCGGTCAAGTAGAGTAAGCCGGCCTGCAGCTTCACATCGTCGGAATTCGGGAATTCCTTCAGCAGGGCCTGCATCTCGTTATCGGCATCGCCATAAAGACCCTGGGCCATCCATCCCCAGGCGTGCAACAAACGGGCTTGCAGGTCTTGGGGGGCGACTTCGAGAACTTCCTCGGTATACCGGAAAATTCCCTGGAAATCGCGTTTCCCCTTACTCATTTCGGCCAGGGCCAGGCGGGGTTCCAGAAATTGGCGGTCCAGCCGCGCGGCGGCCTGGTAGTAAGAAGACGCCAACGCGGTATCGCCTTTCCACGTATAAGCTTTGGCCAGCAGGGCGGGGAAGCGCCCATCAGAGGGCCGTTTCACCACGAAGGCTTTGGTGAGGGCAATGGCCTGATCCACCTGATCGGCCTTTTCGGAATCGATCATGAGGGAGATGCGAAGACCTTGCGCGCGCCAGTTATCGGGCTGCTCTTTCACCGCCTCGTCGAGGCGGCTCATGGCCTCCGCATTCCGCTTCTCTAAGATGTAGAGCGAGCCAAGTTTGGTCAGGTAGTCCGATTTGGCCGCGGGCTCAACGGCGATACCGGCCTGGAAAGCCCGCTCGGCCCCCGGCAGGTCTCTGACAAAAAGATAGAAATTACCCGTTTGAGCGTAGCGGTTGGGTGTATCCGTATAGCGATTGTTGGCGTTGTCCAAAAGATCGCGGGCTTCTTTAGTTTTCTGTTGATTCCAGTAAAACGCGGCAAGGCCCAGGACGGATTCGAAGTTTTTGGGGTTACGTTCGATCCGGGCTTTTAAAATCTTCTCCGCTTCGGCGATTCGCCCGGTGGCGGCATAACTTCTGCTCAACCAGTCATAGGCGGGAGAAAACTCAGGGTTGTGGGCAACCATTTCCAACGCCACTTTTTCAGCTTCCGCGTTTTGTCCATCCACCTGTAAGGCATCGGCCCAGGGAAGGATAATCGCCGGATCGAAAGGCTGTACCTGGTTCGCCCTGGCATAAGTGGCAATGGCTTCCTTTAATTGGCCGTCCCCGTAATACAACGATGCTTGCAGACGAAGCCCTACGTTCGACTTTGGATTGTTAGCTAAAATCTCCTTGACCATGGCGGTCACCGAATCGTAAAGCGCCTGGCTGCGGCCGTTTGCAAGGTAGCGATTGAAAGTTACATCGGTCAGATCTTCGAGCGCGGCCTGATTCGTGGGGGCCAGGCGGCGTGCCTGGGATAAGGCGGCCAAAGCGTTATCCACACGGCCTTGGGCGAATTCAGCCAAACCCAGTTTGCGATAGGCTTCCGCGAATTGCGGGTTCTTCTTGATGGCGTTACGGTAGTTGATGGATGCGTCGTCGTACTTCCCGGCCGCGAAAAGCGCATCGCCCTTTTCGAAATAATTCTGGGGGGAGTAAGAGCAACCAGTCTGAAAACAGAGCGTTATAAAAAACGATAGAGTGATGCCGCAGGTAGTAACAACTCGCATAAGATTTAATTAAACTTGTTTGTTACAGGGTAGCTTTTCAGGCCCACTGTTCACAAGGCATAGTACCCCCTGCGCTCTTCTATTCTCCAGGCTCTAATTTTTTTCCAAATTTAGCTGGCATCTTCCGCCAATAGAAGTTATACTCCGGAAGATTGTAATTTCCTGCGGAGGGGAACACATGAAGAGAATAGCGATCAACAAAATTTTGGTAGCGGTCGGGATGGCGGTTTGCGCCACTGGCCAGATTTATGCGCTGCCGCTGATTCCGGGTGGAACGGTTTTAACCCCCACCTTCACCAGTGCCCCGGGCGGATCGCCGATCGTGACGGATCCGGTCACCAACACAACGGGTACCCTGAACGATGGCTACAACTGGAAGACAGGTGTGGCGGCTCGCAACAAGGCTGCCGGTAATTACCTGAGCGCCGTGTATGTCGACCCGGTTTCTCACCAGTTGGATTTCTATTACCAGATCCAGAACACATTCAGCAGTAGTGCCAACAACCAGAACACGCTGAACTTCACGTTTGACATCACCGATTTCACCGGTTTCGCCATCACTGACGTGGAGCAGGTTTCGGGTCACGCGTTCGCTCAATTCAGCGGATCGACCCCGCGGACCATCAAGAGCGTATCGCGCAGTCTTTCCGGATCCACGGTCACGGTCAATTTGACGGGAACCGTGCGGCCTGGTCAGAACTCGTCCGTTCTATTGCTTAAAACCAACGCGCTGAATTTCCAACAGGGCACTTCGACGTTCAAGTTCCTGAATCCTCCCGTGGGTTGCGCTGCCAACACCCCCTTGGCTTGCGGAAATGCATATGCTCAGCCGTTCTTCCTGAACAATCTGGATCCGATCCTGGCTCCGGAGCCCGGCTTCTACGGTATGCTGTCCGTCGGTATCGGCGGTCTTCTGTTCGCCGTTCGCCGCCGCCGTTCAGTAAAAGCGTAGTTTTTCAGTTTCACTGTTTTACTTGGGGGACATGCACACTGTGCATGTCCCCTTTTTGCGTTCTAAACGTCTTAAGCCGGAAGCTCGATATCGCCGCGCTTGATTAGCCGGCCCGGGTTCCCGCCGATCAGTGAACCGTGGGAGAAGCTCCGGGTCACCACCGCCCCCGCCGCCACAATACAGCGCGCCCCCAGTGTCACATCCTTCAGAATCGTTACATTCGAGCCGAGCCAGCAGCCATCGCCAATCACCACCCGGCCGACATCCATGGGACATTCGGCAATCCATTTCGTCGGGTCGATGGTGTGATTGGAATCGGTTATATAAACACCTGGTCCGAACATGGTGTGATTTCCAATTTTTACAAATCCGCAAGAATCGATCATTACGTTACGATTGAAATAATTACCATTTCCAATTTCAATTCGCGTGCCCGTATAATCCGCGTCCAAAGGCCATAGCCAAGTCCCCTCCGAGAGGGCATTGTGCGCGCCCATGCGGATCTGTGAAGGGCGGCGAACCCTGATTTTTTCAAGGCGGCACCGCTCGCCAATCTGCATTCCCAGGCCGCGGTAGAACTGCACGCGCACTCTACTCATCAGACCGCCAGTGGTGCGGAACAGGAACGTCTCCAGTGTCTTCGGCATCGGCTTTGTTTTAGTCTAGCGGCTTTCTTTTGAATTACTCCCAGGTAGAACAGTGTGGAACAAGTGCGGAACAGTTCAATTCGAGACGAATGGTTTATGCGCGATCTTAAGCTAGAATTAAGTGTTTTGAACAACGGTCAAGTGACGGAAATGCCGGTTGGCTCGGAGGCTCTCCCGGTGGGGGTCACGTCTTCCGTTCCCGAGAAAAGTTGGGCGGACGCAATTCTGATCCGGGCTTTTGAAGAACGCCTGTTTCAACTGTTTTCCGAAGGGCGCATTTTCGGCACGGTGCACACCTGCATCGGCCAGGAATTCAGCGGTGTAGCCTTTGCGCGCAGCTTGGAGCCGGGCGACCTGCTGTTCAGTAATCACCGCTGCCATGGCCATTACCTGGCGCGTACGGGCGATGTGGACGGCCTGATGGCCGAGATCATGGGCCGCGAGACCGGCATTTGCGGCGGGCGCGGCGGCAGCCAGCACATTTGCGCGCATGGCGTATTCAGCAACGGGGTGCAGGGCGGCATCATGCCGGTTTCAGCCGGGCTTGCTTTCGCGGAAAAACTGCGCGGTTCCGGCAAAATTGTCCTTACTTTTATTGGCGATGGCACGCTGGGGCAGGGCGCGGTATATGAAACTTTCAATATTGTTTCCAAGTGGGACCTGCCGCTTCTGGTAATTCTCGAAAACAATTCGTACGCGCAAAGCACTCACCAAAGCCAGACGCTCGCGGGCGATATTGTGGCGCGGGCGGAAGCGTTCGGCATACGGTCCATGCATGCCGATACGTGGGATCCGGAAACCCTGGCCGGCATGGCCGCCGAGGCGGTGGAGTACGTCAGAAGGGAATCGCGCCCGCTGTTCTTTCGCGTGGACACCTACCGCCTGATGGCGCATTCGAAAGGCGACGACAACCGGGAAAAGGCCGAGCTGAGCCACCATTGGGCCATCGACCCCATCACCCGGTTCGCCGAGACGTATCCGGAACAGGCGCAAATGATGCGGGAAGAGGCTTCAGCGCGTGTCACAGCGGCCGTCGAGCGCGCCGAACTTGCTCCTTTCACACAGTTGGACGCGATTGTGGGACTGCGGGAGGATGCTTCAGCCTGGCGGCGCGCTGAAATGGCCGGCCCGAAAGAGCGTGTCGTCAACCGCATCTATTCTTCGCTCAAGAAGAACATGGCGCTCGATGAACGGATTCTCTGCATAGGAGAGGACATCGTAGGGCCCTATGGCGGCGCTTTCAAAGTCACCAAAGATTTGAGCGATCTGTTTCCGGGGCGCGTCCGGAGCACGCCGATTAGTGAAGCGGCCATTACCGGCATCGGCTGCGGCCTCGCCCTCGGTGGCTTCGTTCCTGTCTGCGAAATCATGTTCGGCGATTTCCTGACGCTCGCCGCCGACCAGATCATCAATCACGCCGCCAAGTTCCGGTTCATGTATCGCGATCAGGTACGCACGCCGCTGATTCTTCGTGTCCCCATGGGCGGCAAGCGCGGTTATGGGGCAACGCATAGCCAGTCGCTGGAAAAGCACTTCCTCGGAATACCCGATACCAAGGTGATTGCCATCCATCACCGTTATGACCCGGCATTGGTGTTCGACCGTCTGTTTGCCACCGTAGATTGCCCCACTATCGTGATTGAAAACAAGGTTCTTTACGGCGAGTATGTGTCGACGGATGCCCCGCCGGGCTTCTTCTGGGAATACACGGGCGAGGAGTTCCCGGTGACGCGCCTGCGTTCGCGTGCCAAGCCGGATATCACGCTGGTGTGTTACGGAGGAGTATTGCTGGACGCTGAAAAAGCGGTGGACCGCCTGTTTGAAGAGCACGAAATTGTGGCGGAGGTGGTGTGCCCCATTCAGATTTATCCGCTGGATCTCGGGCCTGTGCTCGAATCGGTTCGCGCTTCGGGAAGGTTGGTGGTGATTGAAGAAGGGCAGCTCTTTTGCGGATTTGGCGGTGAATTGATAGCTGGGTTACGGGAACGCGCTCCGGAGCTTGGGACGCGTGTGGGGCGGCTGGGCGCGGCGCCGCATGCCATTCCTTCCTGCAAGCCTGCGGAACTGAGTTCGCTGCCAACCGCCGATTCTATTGTTGAATATGTGGTGGGGACGCTAGCCGGTGAGTAGCGCGACCCCCGTTCTGATTCCGCACGAAACCGTGAACGACGAATCGGTACGGCTGCTGGCGTGGATGGTGACCAGCGGCAAGCGTGTGGAGAAGGAAGACCTGTTGGGAGAAGTGGAAACCAGCAAAGCGGTGCTGGAAATTCATGCGCCCCAAGCGGGGTTTGTCTGGTACACGCACCAGGTGAACGATGAGGTGCCGGTGGGGTCGCCGCTGTGTTTTATTACTGAGAGCGATAGCGCGTCTCCGTTTGAGGCGGCCGCGATTCCCGCTGCCGCGCCGGTGAAAGCTCCCGAAGCGGCGGCTCCCGTAATACTAGAAGAAGAGTCGAACCTTCCCGCCGCTCGCTTCACTCCCCTCGCCGCGCGTATGGCGAAGGAACTGAATATCAGCCTCGATGCTTTCCCCCGAGGCAGCATGGTCCGTAGCGGGGATGTCCGGGCCAAAGCCAACCCGCAAGCGGCACCTGCGCCATTGCCGGCACCCGTTCCGGAAAAACGGACCCAGCCGGAAACCTATGCGACTGGCGTCGCGGTGCGCTGGGATCTGCTTTCGAAACGCAAAATCGCAGAGGGCCGCCTGCTGGGAAACACTTCTTCCGTTCCCAGTTTGGTGAGCGTGAATTGTCCTACGGCTGGCTTGCGGTCGAAGCTAATGGCGTCGCGATCTTCGGGCCCCTCCGCTTCCGCTCTGATCGTCTTTGAAACGGCCCGGCTGCTGCGCAAGTATCCGGCGTTTAACGCGGTTCATTCCGAAGGGAAGGCCGGGTTTTATCAGGAAGTAAATATCGGCTATGCCGTCGATGGTGGCGAAGGGCTGGTGGTGCCGGTGATTCGCGCCGCCGATGAAAAGAGCCTCTGGGACATCCATCATGAAATCAAGCGCTATGTCGATTCCTACGTTCAGAATCGCTTGCAGGCTACCGATCTTTCTGGCGCCACCTTCACCATTTCCGATCTTTCGGGAGAGGGCGTATCCCTCTTTATTCCGCTGATCAGCCGGGGGCAGGCAGCCATTCTGGGCGTGGGCGCGGAAGTGGCCGGCGCGTTTTCACTCACGCTGGCCTTCGATCATCAACTGGCGGAAGGCCTTAGCGCCGCCAGGTTCTTGCAGGATCTATCAGGGCGCATCTCGGCATATGAGCAATCTTTGAACGGAGTGAAAGCGGCCGCTGCGGCTGTTCCGGAAAAGTTCTGCACATTCTGTAGCCGTCCGGCTGTTGAATTGAAGGCGTTGAACGCCTACCTGCTGCAATCGGTGATGCCGGAAGGCCTGATCTGCAGCCTATGCCTGGCGGAGTACTGAAGTGGATTCACAACCAACGTTACAGCAGCTTGTCGCCGGCCTTCTTCGTGTGGACCCCGGCCAGATTGAGAACTCAACATCGCTTGAGCCGCTTGCCGGATCGCTAAACAGGGCCAAGCTTTCTTTCGCGCTTCAGCGTGTGGGGAAGACGCTGCCCGATCACTGGTTCCCCGGCAGCTTTGGCGAATTGGCCGGTTTTGTATCGGGCGCCGAAGCCGTGGAAATGCCGATTGCCGCGCCCGCCTTTACGCTTCCCAGCTTGGCGGCCGGAACCATGGTGGGGCTCGATGTGGAAACCGTGGCCAGTCTGCCCGAAGCGACGGATTATTGGGAGCATGATTTCTACCGCAAGGTGTTTACGCGCGCCGAGCTTGCCTACTGTCTGATGGCGGATATGCCGCGCACGCATCTGGCAGGCTTTTGGTGCGCAAAAGAAGCGCTGCGCAAGTGCGGGGACCATCTGCTTCGCCTGGAACTGAACTCCATTCAGGTAAGCCATAACGAAGCCGGAAGGCCGCTGCTGCAGATCCTTGAGGGCGGGGAGTGGCAGGCTACTCCGGCGGCGCTCAGCATCTCTCACACGGACACTCTGGCGATGGCGGTGGTGGTGATGCACCTGGCTCCTGCCGTGGCACCAGTGCCGCTGCCTCCACCTGCACCGGTTCCCGTTTCTGTGGAACCGGTCATGCCGGTCGCAGGGCCTCAGCGCACTGGTTCTCCCGCTCTCCTGTTGGCCTTGGCGCTCATCGGGCTGATTGCTTTGGTAGCTTTGCTGAGAACCTGCAGCCGGGTTTAAGGAACGCTTTCCATCGCATCCGCTTTCGTCACCGTAGTGGCCCGCTTTGGCGTTTGCGGCCGGCGTGAAAGCGAGTTGGCCACAAGGCCGCCCAGCCGGATGAACGGCTCTTCAATGGCGTGGTAAAGCACTACACTGATGGCCGCCAGCGCCACCCAGAAAATCAACATGCGCACCACCATGGGCTGAGTTGCCATCTTAGTGAACACCCACCACATCAGCGGCAGGTGGGCCAGATAGATGGAGTAGGAATATTTCGCGATGTACTTGGCCGCATGGCGGAGAGCGGTGCTCTTCACATCGTAAAAGCTGGGCAGCATCATGCAGAAGATGAGGCAGAACACCCACTCCGGCCACCCGGCGCGGTAATCGCCCACCACGCGCGCGCTCAGGGAGTGCAGGACGATCAGCAGCAGTAACGAGAGCACGAACCAGGCGCCCGATAACGTGTTCTTCGCCGAGCGGTAAAACGTGGCCATGCCGAGAAAGAAAAACGGCGCGTACAAGAGCAGCCTGGGGTAGCCCAGCTTTTGCGAAAGCACGTGGTCCCCCTGCCAAAGCACGAAGCCCAGCATCACAATATAAAGCGGCTTGCCGAATTTCTTACCCGCGAAGTAAATGAACGGCAGAATCACATACATCTGGAGCTCGAAAGGCAGGCTCCATAGCGGCAGTGAAATTTCATGCGTGCGGGTCAGGTTCTGGATCAGCAGAAGGTTGGACCAAAGCCGGAGTGGGCTGGGCCAGGTGAAGGGCACGCCGAAATAAGGCGGAATTTTGAGCAGCAGCACCGTTGCGATGGTCAACATGCTCAGCGGGAAGATGCGGAAAATTCTCCGGATGTAGAACCGCCCGACAATAGCGCCGCCGCCCGATTTTTCGAGGCGCGCGAGCGACATCATCAACACCAGGCTGGTGTGGATGAAGAAGAGCTGCACGCCGAACTTGCCCAGGCTCTCGATGCCCCAGAGCGCGAAAGCGGGCTGCTTATCGAGCCCGAAAGCGACCAGGAAATGCGAGAACAAGACCAGCAGGACCGCCACCGATCGGAGTACGTCCAGGTTATGGGAATCCTGTTTGATCACCGTGGAGCCGCACGCAGTATAGCAATCATGAATTCAGCACGCGCGCGCGTACGGGAACGGCCGGATTGCCGGAGTAAATTGTCCAGGCCTCGAGCGATTTCAGCACCACGCTTCCAGCGCCCGCCACCGCGCCTTCAGCGAACGTGACGCCGGGGCCTACGGTGCAGCGCGCGCCCACCCAACTGCCGTCTTCGAGCTTGATGGGCTTGACGATCAGCCCGAACGCGGGGTCTGACCAGTTGTGGTTCCCGGTGCAGAGATAAGCGCCTTGGGAAACGCAAACGTTATTCCCGATTTCGACAGCCGCCAGATTATCGATCCACGCGTCTTCGCCCAGCCAGCAGAAATCCCCCACCGTCAGCAGCCAGGGATATTTCACGCGCAGGCCAGGCTTCAGCGTGGGATTGCTGCCGATGGTGGCGCCGAACCAGCGCAGCAGACTGGCGCGGAAAGAGGAAGAGGGAATCACGGCGCAGCGCAGAAGAGGGAGGCCGATGAAGAACCACAAGGCTTCCATCGAGCGCGGCTTGCCGGATCGGTACCAGGAATTGTCGTATTTCGAAAAATCGATCACGCGCGGATCTCCACGCAGGCGGGCGCGGGTCCGCCACCTAGCAGCCAATCGAGCACCGCCGCGCTTTGGGCTCCGATGATGGGCCAGGTAAAGCGCTCATCGGCAAGTTGCCGCGCTCGCAGGCCCATGGCCGCACGGTCCGTGGGGGTAAGCTCAAGGCATTCGCGCAGCGCGGTCTCAAGGGCGGCTGGTTCCGGTTCAATTGTCCAACCGCAGCGGTAGGCGGTCACTTCCGGAAAGTAACATTGCCGGCTGAGCAGCACAGGCGTGCCGGCCGCCAGCGCCTCCAGCACAGAGATGCTGAAGCCTTCCGAATAGGAGGGAAGCGTAAAGAAGCTGGCGGCGCGCAAGGCCGCCCATTTGTCATCGCCCCGCAGCATTCCCGCAAAGGTCACTCGCGATTCTATGCCGCTTTCGGCGACAAGCTGCTGAAGGGATTGCTGCTGCCCGGCGGAATCGGGGCCCGCAATTACCAGGTGCGCTTCGGGATAGCCGGCACAGACTTGGCTCCAACTCTTGCAGAGCATCGCCAGGCCTTTCTTCGGGTGCAGACGGCCCAGGAACAAGACGATGGTTTTCCCGCGAAGTTCCGGGAAGCGCTGGAAGAATAGATCCGGGTGGATGGTGGCCGGCGCTGTGACGCCGTTCGGAATGATGGCGATGGGCGTTCGCAAACCCATGGTCCGGTAATCTTCCGCTTCGGCCGAGGTGAGGGCGCGCAGGCAGCTTGCCCCGTTGAGGTATCGCTTTTCCAGCAGATTCCAGTAGAGCCGCTTTTTCCAGCCTTTGTTTTGAAACGCCCACGGTTCCAACATGCCGTGCGCGGACACCAGGTAAGGCTTACGCGCACGTTGTGCAAAGGCGCTGCCGAAAGCGGTCTGCTCCTGCCAGAGGCCGTGGATGTGGACGGCATCCGCCTGGCCGATGAGCTTGGCTAAACTGTGCCGCAGCGCTGAATCCGTATACCAGCGCCGTCTGCCGAAAGGGAAGATGGTCACGTCTTCTGCGCCGGCTGCTTTCTCGCCCGGTTCGCAGAAGGCGGCTAGTTGCGTCCAGTATTTTTGGGTGCCCCGCAATGCATCGCAATATTCCGGAAGCGACGTGGTGAGCCCGCCAAAACTGTGGTCGATATGGGCGGTCAGATTCAGGCAGCACGGCAAGCTCACGCGATCACTCTGGCAAACCGCAGCGCGGCGCGCAGCCCGTCAACCGGGTCGGACAGGCGTCGCCATTCTTCCAGAATTTCACGGGAAGCCGTCTTCATGCGGTCTATATTTTCGGGCTTGGTCACATCGAGGATGGCGTCGCGCAAGGCCACCGCACTGCCTGCCGCGAAGAGACGGCCGTTGATGCCGTCCCGTGTCAACTCCACGCCCGCGCCAGTTACGGAGCTGCAAATCAGGGCCAGCGAAGCCATGGCCGCTTCGGTCACCACAACGCCCCAGGGCTCCACGTCGCTCGGGAGCACCAGCACATCGCCAAACTGGTACAGCGCGGCTACGGCGGCGGCATCCGCAAGAAAGCCGGTGGATTTCACGCGGTCACGCAGTTCGGCGGGAAGGCTCTCTAAGAGCGGCACGCGTAGCGGTCCGTCTCCAATCAAAATCAGGTCCCATTCCGGGCGTTGCTCGGCTACTTCGGCAAAAGCCTTCAGCAGTAAATCCACGCGCTTCACCGGCACAAAGCGGCCGCTATAAATCAGAGAGCGGCGGCCGGCGTGAATGCCATATGTATCGCGCACGGCTTGCGGGCGGGCTTCGGACACGTTTTCGAAGATGGAGTAATCCGGCTCATAAGGAAAGGGAAACAGGCGATTCGGCTGCGCGCCATACCGCTCAAAATATTGCCGACCCAGCTTGCCGCAATACATGACGCCCGTTGCGGAACGAACCACCCAACCTACCAGGCGGCGTTTGATAAACGCCTTCCAGGGCGAAGGATGATCGGCCAGAATGTTGCTGTCACCGAACACGAAACAGGGAATGTTGAGTTGCCGGCAGGCGTTCAGGATACGCAGGCGGCCGAAATCGTTATAGCCTTCCAGCAGCACGAAGCGGATGCGGTTTTCGGCCATCCACTTCAGTACCGCTCCTCCTTTGTCCCATTCATTTTTCTGGTTGCCGATTTGGCTTTGTTTTTCGCTTTGTTCCCCCTGGCCCATGTAGACAGGCTGCAGGCCGGGCGCGGGATGCAGGCGCCACGGAGAGTTGCTGAACTCATGAGTGAACACGCTGAAGAGTTCCACTTCCGGCAATTCCCGCACGATGCGCCCCTGCACATGCATGCGATACGGCGTTTGAGAATTGCTGACGATGGCAATGCGCGGCCGCTGTTCCTTCATGAGGCGGCGGCCTGAAAAACGGCCTCCATGCGAGCGGCATTATGGTCCCACTTTAAAGCGCTCTCGAAGAGTTTGCCCGCGGCCTGGCCCAGGCGCGCACGCAAGCTTGCATCTTCCAGAATCCGGGAGAGCGCCTGCGCTATGGCGGCTTTGTCTTTCGGGGGCACGGTCAGACCATGAACTTCATTTTTCAAGACATCGGTAATGCCGCCATCGTTGCAGCAGATCACGGGCTTGCCGGCTGACATGGCTTCCGAAAAAACGGTGGCGAACGGCTCATCCCAACCAGTCAGAACGAACGCATCGCACTGGCACATCTCTCGCAGGACATCTTCATGAGGCAGAAAGCCGAGCAGTCGCACTTTGTCCTCAAGCGAAAAACGCCGGATGAGTTCTTCCACTTGGGCCCGCTGTTCGCCATCGCCGGCAATTCGTAAAACGGCATTCGGGAAGCGCGGCGCTACTTCGGCAAACGCTTCTACGAGTAGGGGAAAACCTTTGCGTTCATAGAATGCTCCGCAACTGAACAGCACGGTCTTGCCGCGCAATTCTTCCGGGCGGGGGCTGTTCCTGATCGCTTCGGGAATGGGTTCGGTCCCGTTCTGAATGGTGCAGGTACGGGCTTCGGGAAACAGCTCACGCATCTGCCGCTCCATACGTGTGGCGACGGCCACCATCATGGAAGACTGCCCGACCACATTCGCAAAGAAACGTTTGCGCGCGGGCAGGTGGGCGCAGCCGGCAATCTCATCGAAGTCATGGTCGGTCACCACGAAAGGGATTTTCAAAACATCTTTCAGGCGGGAGGCCAGGAAACCGTTCACGGCGGTGTGATGGGCATAGATCACCTGCGGCTGAAATTCGCGGACGGCACGGATGAGAGAAGGGCGAACGCTTTGCCAGGCCAGTTGCATCTGGGGCCTGGGGTTCCGGAAGGCGTATTGTTTCAGGGGCGGCACGGGATACCAGAGCGCCCGGGGATACTGGACCGGCACATCGCCCCATTCGAATTGCGCGGGACAATCCGCATAGGCGGCCGCGTGTTTATAGGCGCTTAAAGCGCGGGGCACCCAACTGGTGAGCGAGACGACTTGCAGGTCCATGCGCCTGCGCAGAGCGGTTGCCTGCAACAGCGCCCAGGTTCCCATCAGCCGGTTGGCGGGTTTGGGAAAGTAGCTGGCCAGCATTAATACGCGAAGCCGGTCAGGCATGAACCGAAGTGGCGGGAGCGTCCTCCAGATACCCATAGGCGTCGACCTCGCGGGCACCTGCCTGGTTCGCCTTCCGCCACACATAATAGGCGGGCAGAGACATAATCACAAGACGGAAAATTACAGCCTCGCCGCTTTGGGTGATCAGGTAGATGGACAGAATACAAACGATCACGTATTGAGTGGTCCACATATTCTGTTCCTGAATCGCTTTTCTCCAAAGGCGCCCCATGCCCCAGCCGATCATCCAGGCGACAGGGATCTCAAACCAGGAAAACTCCACCCACATATCGGCCACCATTCCGGCGGCTGCGCCCTGAACTGCTTTCCATCCCATCACGGTGTTGAGACCGAGCCCGGCCACGCCGGCATTTCGCGTCAGTTCGATCAGGCCGGTATCTTCGTATTTGTTGGGCCAGATCTGGCGGGGAATGGGCCTGACAAAAATCTGGGCTAGGTAGCGCTTCCCGTAAAAGCATTTGCCCGTCACTTTGGACGCGGTGATGCAGCCGGTTCCAAACACATATTCGTTGCTTTCACTGGCATCGGTCACCACGTCCGATACGTCGGTTTTCACGCTGGTGATGTCACAGTTCAGGCAAATATGATTGCGATTGGTCACCAGGAACAGCATCAGAAACCCGAGACCGAATCCGGCCAGGCCCATCACCAGAATGGAGGGGCGTTTCTGACGCGCCAGAAACCAGGACATACCGATACAGACGGTCATCATGAACGCGGGGCCGCGGCGCGCGCCCAGAAGGGCCTGAATTGCCCAGGGGAACGAGAACACAGCGACCGCGACCCACCACAACTTGTTCTGCAGGTCGATGCCTTCCGGCGAGATGAGCAGCAGCACCGCCACAATCACCAGATAAGAAGCATCGCGAAGGTAACCGAATTCGCTCCAGGTGCCGCCGTAAGCGTTGCCGAAGGCGCCCGAAATGCCGCCTGCTTCGCGCAGCGTGTACAACCAGGCCAGGAACCCGATGCCGCCGACAATGTAGGCACCCATGTGGAGGGATTTCTGGCTGGTGTGCACCGGGCGAACGGTATCGGTAGCCCGTTGATTACTCCCGGTCAGCGCGCCCATGGTCATCGCGCCCACCGTAAGCACCACCATCACTTGCACAAACGTTACTTGATCGATGGTGAGAAACTGCCACATCTGGCCTCCCTGGATCAATTTGTAAGGCATGTACACCCACATGAAAGCCGACATGGGGAGAAGCAGCATCAGGGGATGGAAAACATCTTTGAACCGCATATAAGCGATCAACATACCGAACACACAGATGGCGGCTGTGAGTGCGATCAAAGTATTGTACATATCGGTGTGCTCCTTACTATGCTGTCACGAGTTGACCGGTTTTAAGACCAATATCCCGGTAGTGGCGTATTGCCAGGTTTCCGTATCGCTTCCAATTCCATTCTTTGGCCCGAATGGCCGCCTGGCGGCCCATTTCGCAACGCACGTCGTCGTTGTCCCGCAGGAATTCCAGGCGCTCCCGAATGGCCTGGGCGTTCCTAATGGGCACCACAAACCCTTGTCTCCCTTCTTCCAGTGCGTCCGCCGCGCCGGTGTTCTCACTGACGATGACGGGCAGCCCGCACGCCATGGCCTCAAGAGTGGCCAGGGAAAAGGAATCCGCCAGCGAGGGCAGCACGAAAACGGAACTGGAGCTGTATAAATCTTTGAGCGCCAGCTTTGGGACCACGCCCAGATAACGGAAGCTTCCTTCATAGCGCGCCAGCACCGGTTCGAACGCCGGATCGAGAGGCCCCACCAGGATGAGTTCGCAATCGGCCCTGTTCATTTGAGAGAACGCTTCGAGCAGATATTGCGGACCTTTGCGCACGGTGAGCGAACCAGCGTAAATCACGCGGAAGCGCTGGTCCTGCTTACCTGAACTTTGGAAGTGATCCACATCCACGCCATAGGGCAGCATGAGCAGCTTTTCCGGCGCGAACCCTTCTTCGAGAAACGTTCTGCCGGCATGGGCGGAGGGAACCACAATGTAATCGGCCAAGGCGAATTCCTCAAGAACCCTGGCTTCATAAGTGGCGCCGGTAATGCGCGGTTCCATGTGGAACCGGGCGCATTCTTCCCGCAGGATGCGGCGTTGGAACGCGGGGTGTTCCTGGCGAACGTCGCAGACGACAAGCGCTCCGGCGGCTTTGGCTTTGCGGGCGCAATGCAATCCTACGCTGCTGACGAAATGGAGCACGTCGCAGCCCTCTTCGCACTCGACGACAAGAGGCAGCGCCGCTCGATCGAACAATTCGTTATTCAGCCAATCCGCCCGTTCGTTTGAGATGACACGCAGCTTCGGTAGTGCGCGCTGCAGAATTTCCGGCCAGCGAATTTGTTTGACGAAGCGGCGCGGCACGTTATGGAGGCGGCGGCCTTCCAGCTTATGCCGTAACCCGCCGGGCAGCCACGCGGGAGCCTTCTCAGCCCCAATTAGCGCGGGCGCGGTGATGTAGCGCTGCAGCAGCCCGGCTTCCTGGAGTGCTTCCGCCAGATGATGATAATGCGGGATGTTCGATAGCAGGACGGACTGCATTTTACGGTTCAGGATCGGGAACGGGTTTTACTTCGTATTGGTGCGCGAAACCCACGGTGGGGCTAGCGCCGATATCGCCGGGGCGGCGGTCCCAAATGCTTCTTTGCCGGGCCCGGTTCATCCATGATTTTGTGAACCAGTGCCAGATTTCGGGCAGACCAAGACGGCGCGGCGATGCATAATCGTGGGCCGTGAAAATTCCGGTGAAGCGGATACAGTCATAGCGGCGCAGCGCGATGGCCGGCATGGGCTTGCGCAGGTGGAGCGCGCGCGGCAGCCCCACTGCGAACTGGCCCAATGCCGTGAAATACGATTTGAACCGCAAGAGCCGGATGGCATCCACAAAGCCGATCAGCATCACCCACAACGCTTCCAGCGGAACTCTTGCCGCCGGCGTGTTCATCATGATGGCCCAGAGCTTATTGCGAATCTGGCGCATCCATGTGCGTTCCTGCTTGCGATTGCGCACGGAGACATGATGGTGGATCACCAGGGCCGGATAAAAATAGATGACCCATCCCGCGGCCAGCATGCGCAGGCCGAGCTCTTCTTCTTCCCATTCATTGCCGAAGAATTCCCGGTATCCACCCACCTGCCGCACCGCCGCGGTTCGGAACATGACGCCGCACCCCACAAACGCCGCATGATATTGCGGCTGCGCGGGCTGCAGATTTTCCGGCAGATCGGGACCGTTGAAGATATAAAAGCTTAAGCCGCCGAACGTGGCATTGGCCTGCATGACGCTGACCGCCTGGGCAATGGCATGGGCCTGAACGGGGTGCGAATCGTCATCCAGTTGCAGAATGTATTCGCCGCGCGCAATCTGGAAGCCTTCACTTCTGCGATGGCACTGGCCCGCGCTTTCGGCGTGGCGAACGAAGTTTGCCTGGGGCCAATGTTCGCGCACGATGGGCTCCAGCGCGGCGGAAGACCCATCGTCGATCACCACCAGTTCCAGCGCTTCGTAGGTTTGCCGGGAAAGCTCCCGCAACGTGCGCCGCAGATCGTCCGGACGATCTTTGGTCGCGATCATGATCGAAACCAGCGGGCGGGATAGTTCCGGATTCAGCGGCAAGACCTATTCTCTCGCGGCCGGGAACCAAACAGAGGCAAATCCCGCCGATTTTCCGCGCAATAAACGCGTGAGTAATAGAAAGCGTTCCTTACTGGGGCCCGCCACCATCCAGGTAAGCGAACTGTAAATCATTTCGAAACAGAACAGGCGGAGATGATCGAGTGGGCCGTTTTTCCCCATGGTCCGGCTCATGATGCCGTAGCGGTTCACCACCATGCTTTCACCCAGACTGCGCCAATCGCGGTGGGTTCCTTTGCCCATATCGTGGTGGAAGACGCGGGCGCTTGTGGTGTTCATCAACAGATAAGATTTCGCCACGCGGGAAGAGACATCCACATCTTCAGCGAACGAGTAACCTTCGAATTCGGAGAATCGATTTTTTAGAAAGACTTCTCTGCGATAGGCGGTACAGGTGGAAGGAAGCCAATCGGTTCGCTGAACGGTATGGGGAGGGTCTTCCGGCAGGAAGTTGACAGCGGGGCCCAGCAGACGGCCCGCGTAACTGCCTTTCCATTCGCCCAGGCAGCAACCCAGCAGGAAACGGTTCAGGCCTTTTGGATCGGAATAGACCTGGTTGCTGATGGTGGCGCTGACACCGCCGACGCGGCCTTCGGTATCGGCTTCGAAGACCTTTACCAGTTCCTGGATGCAATCGGGCTCCAGATCCAGATCGTCATCCATGAAAACCAGGATGTCGTGCGAATCGAGATCCGCCCCTAAATTTCTCTGCTTGGCGGCGCTTTTGATTTCGGTGTGGCGGTAAGTAACCGGGAATCGCAACCCGGGTTCCAGTTCGGCCACCACGCGCGCCGTTGCATCGCCATCGGAAGAATCCACCACAATGACCGCATTCGGCAGACCGGTTTGCCGGTTCAGGCTGGCAAGGGTTTCCCGGATAGGCTCGGGCCGGTTCCGTGTGGCAATCACGACGGAGCAGGTGAGAGCTTGTGTTTGCGGGCTGGCGGACACAGTGGTGGACAGTGGCTAACCCAGAAGCCGCCGCAGCGTATCTATATTAAGGGACGCCCACTGATACAGCTTGGTGATTCCCTGTTCGACACTGGTGCGCGGCGCCCAGCCGAATTCCCGTTGCGCTTTGCTGACATCGGCGATGAAGACCTTCTGATCGCCGGGCCGCCAATCTTCCATGCTGACTTCAATCTTCTTGCCGAAATGCGCTTCCAGATAGGCCAGCAGTTGGCGGATGCTAAGCGTATTGCCGGGGCCGCCGCCTATGTTATAGACATGCCCGGCGGTCAGGTTGGCATTCTTGACCGCGCTTAAATACGCCTCCAGAAGATCGTCGATAAATAGAACGTCGCGCACTTGTTTGCCGTCGCCGTAAACGGAAATCTTCTTGCCCAGAAGAGCGGCGATGGTGAACCAGGCCACCCATCCTTGATCTTCGATACCGAACTGGTTGATGCCATAAATGCAGGATTGGCGCAGGCAGACGGTACGCAGACCATAGATGCGGGCGTAATCGATTACATACTGATCGCCTGTTCCTTTCGAGCAGCCATAGGGGGAATGAAAATCGAGCGATCTAGTTTCGCTGACACCCTGGGGCAGATCTGAATAACTGTAGCGATCGCCGTTGTCCTGAATCTCCAGGTCATCCATTTTGCCGTAAACCTTGTTGGTGGAGGAATAGATCAACACCGGGTCCATGCCGTTGGTGCGAACGGCCTCAAGCACGTTGAAGGTGCCGAGCGCGTTTGAGCCGAAATCGTCGCGGGGGTTGGTTACGGAAGTGGTGACGGCAACCTGCCCGGCCAGATGGAATACTGCCTCGGCATCGCGATGCCGGCCGAAGAGTTCGGTAAGGAACTTATCGTCGCGAATATCGCCCTGATGAAAAGAGAGATTTCCTCCGGCCGAGCGGATGCGGTCCACGTTCTCTTGCGCGCCTTTGCGGCCCATGTTGTCGAGGCCGATGACAGTGTTCCCTTCGCGCAAAAGGCGTTCGGCCAGATTCGACCCGATGAAGCCGGCGATGCCGGTGATGATGTACGTCATTGTTCGGTTAACCTCGGTCGGCGAGAAAACGGAGCAGGGTAGCGAGCCTGTGCTGATACCGGTGCTTCGAATCCACTAGCCGCTGGTAGTTTTCAAAAATTTCAAGATGCTTAGGGTACTCCGCCAAAATTTCCTGGGCTAAGTGACGGGTGTGTTCGGCGTTGTTCGATTGATAGGGGAACTCGGTGCCCAGCACTTCTTCGAGGGCGCGATGACTGTGAATCAGGAACGGCGTGCCGGTGGCCAGCACTTCGAACACACGGTTGTTCACCATGCCGGTCTTCTCCTGATAAATTTCCGTCATGCCGAGCACAATCTGCTTCCGGTTATAAAATTCGCTCAGCGAGGCGGGAGTGCCGATATTGGTGGCCCATTCGAAATTGGGGCCATCCATGAACGGCCCCAGAATGGCCCCCACCTGCGGAGAATCTTTATGCCCTTTCGACCCGGCGAAACCGACCCCTTCGCGGGGCACATGAAGCGGCTGGAAACTGTCTCCCACGGCGAGCGGGAGATAGAGAGTTTTGCAGCCTAATTTCTGAGCGTAATCCACGCACCAGGGGGAAAGGCAGGCCACTACATCGGGCTTTACGTTGACTTGTGCCAGGTAGGTTTCGAGCCACTCGTCCTGGCCGTCCATGGACCACCACCAGTAAATGTTGTGGTCTCCGGCCTGTGTGCGAAAGCCCTTTGGCCAGATGCCGGCCGTGATGACGATACGGCCCAGCAGCGGATCGCCATGCAACTCGCAATACTTCGTGAACTCCTGACAAATCTGTTTCGCGATCATGACATCGCCCAGGCCCACACTGGTGAACATGGAAAATTCGGTCTTGCCGAATGTGGAGCTGTGGACGGTGCTCCAATCGCGCTGGCGTTGCTCGCGCTTCCGGGCATCGATCCAGTCACGGCCCAGGGGCGTTGCGTGAATGATGCGCTCGGCAATCGATTTCATGCTCATGCGCGGGCCGCCGTAAGAAAGCCGCCGCGCAGCAGCCGGGGTATGCCTTGCCCATACATGTGATGCCGGATGGGGCCCACGTAATGCTTACAGCAGAAGCGGCTTTCGCCATCGAGTTTCACGCGGTACTCTTCCGGCAGAAGCTCCGCCCCGTAGCGGAAGCTGCAGAGCGCGAAGAGCGTCTGTTCAATGCGCCAGAAATGACCCAGGATGCCGGGGAGCGAGAGAAATTCCTCAATCCAATCCAGCCGTAGCGATTCGGGATGGATCAGCCCCAGGCCGGAATTAAAACAGGGCCCGAGTTCAAAGCCGAACCGCTCCGCAACGGTTGCCGGTTCTGCCGTATAAGTGGTGGCCGCATCGGCATTGACGGAATTGAGGTGATAGTTAGGGTCGTCGATGCGGCGCAGCAGTTCGGTGGGCTCGGAGAAAAATAAGATATCGCTATCGATCAAGAGCATGCGGCTGGCTTGCATGTAGTGGCGGAAATCGAACAGCTTCAGCGACAGCGTATTGGTGCGGCGCAGTTCCAGGCAGCGTGGAAAACCGGATAGTTCGGGCAGTACGGCGGCATCGGCTTCTTTGCGCCCGATAAAACGCGCGGCAGGGAAGTGCTCATGCAGGGTGGCCAGAGCATCCGGTGGGAGCGTGCCATCGTCATGAATGCAGAGCCCGTAATTCCGCTGGGAAAAACGGTAGAAAGATTTCAATGTCCAAACCAGATTCAGCCAGTCTCCAGCGGAGGTGAGAACGTGAATTTCGCATGTCTGACCCGGTAAAGAATAGACGGGGCTGGTTTTCAGAATGCGCGGGCGGACAATATCGCGATAGTAGGCGGTCGACAGCCCATGCCCCAGTTTTTTCCGGAGCCGGTAGAGGATGGCGCCGGGCGTCATCGATTTTTGAGTGGGCTGAGGAGGCATGCGGCGTAAAGGGCTAGAACCCTAGAGCTTTCCCCGATTTCGCCAAGCGGGACCGGACTTCCGGTAGAGCAAGCCACCAGGGATGACGGCTGAGAGCGTACCAGAATGAGTTGGTATGAGACTTGCCGTTCCCGGAGCGGTAACTGTCATAGCCCAGGCGATTGCGCATGAAAAGATTGTCAACAAAACCCAGATCGCCGGAATCGAGAGCCTTGGCGAGGATGGAGCGAATCTCTCCGGCAGCCTCCGCTCCCGCAGTGGATTTCTGCTCGGGATGCCTGCGAAATTTCGCCAACACCTGGGGAACGCGTTTAATTTTGATGCCTTGGCGAAAGCAACGCACCCAGTAGTCGTAATCGAAAGCTAAATCGTAGGTCTCGTCAAAAGGGCCCACGCGTTCCCACAGGGAGCGCCGGTAAAACACTTCCGGCTGTACCCAGTGCTTCTGCTTCCACCAGACTTCGTAAACGTTCAAGATGTCGGCCAGGCTGGAAATGCTGCCGGCATGAAAACCTTCGCTGCGCCCCTGCGAATCGATCCATTCCACTTGACCGTAGATAAGATCCAGCTCGGGGTCTTTATCGAATGTTTCAAGTATGGTTTCCGCCGCGCCGTCAGCCAGCAAATCGTCGGAATTGATGAAGCCGACAATGTCTCCGCCCATG
>Ga0123338_10000084_pt1 | contig 97920 bp, 61 predicted proteins | sample grotaG_FD_89793 | JGI IMG/M metagenome (GOLD analysis project Ga0123338, IMG submission 89793) | Glacier valley bacterial and archeal communities from Borup Fiord, Nunavut, Canada, to study Microbial Dark Matter (Phase II) -... | ecosystem: Environmental > Aquatic > Freshwater > Ice > Glacier ... | reverse complement strand
GCAGGGAAGGTGGTCGCGGCCATCCCGGCTGACCGGATCATCGCGGTCGCGGCGGTGCTGATCGAGCGAGGGGATTTCGTGACGATGGCGCGGTTCGTCGACTATCTGTCACCGGCTACGATCGGCGCGGTGATCGAGAGTGTCGCGAACGAGCTCCACTTGCTGCAGATCGGTGCGTATGTCGAATCGCGGACGAAGCTGCGCGAGCTCATCGGCCAGCTCGCGCTCGAACGCACGCGTAAGATGCTCGCGGCGCTCCGCGGGCCGGATGCCGACCGGTGGCTCGAGGCGCTCGCGATCGCCGAGGCGCTCGATGACGAGTCGCGCGGCAAGCTCGGCGATATCGCGGCCGAGCTCGAGCCCGAAGTCATGCGTGCGTTGATCGCGGTCGCCAAGCGTCACGGTGTGTGGGAGTCCGCATTGATGTTTGCGGATGCGATGAGCGAGGTGGGCAAGCGGAAGTTCTTCGCGCTCGTTCACGAGGCCACCGAGGCCACGGAGGCCGCGGAGGCCGGGACGCTCCCGGAGGCCTGGACCCCGACGGCCGGGAGCGAGTCATTTCCCGGGAGCTTGTGCCGGCGCTGCACGTTCGTGCGCTTGGTCCAGGCGACGCGCTCGGAGTTCATCATGTGCACCGAACCAACGCTGCCCAAGTACGGGCCACAGCCGGTGCGTGCGTGTCGCCGATTCGTGCCGGCCTAGTTCGTTGCCGCTTCGCGCGCCGGCGTTCCTCTCGTCACCCGTGGGGTTGCGGCCTGTTGCTGCGCGCAACGCCGCGCAGCAGTTCGCTTCATCGCGATATGAATATCGCAATTGTCGCGGTGTTGACCTCACCAGATAGCGGCTGGTTCGGGCTACGCATGCAGGTCGATCTCGCTTCATTCCGTCGCGCCCTTCACACGAGTACGTCGGCGCGTCCATTTACCGCGCGCGTGATCACGCCCGCAGGCGTGATGGTGCAAGAGCCGCCTTGGCCGGCGATCTCGACCACGCCACGCGCCCAGTTCGCATTCGCGACGTGAAGGTGGAAGCGCTGCGCGAGCTCCGCGAGGTGCTCGGCTCGGGTGTCGATCTCCGCGACCCACGCACTCGGAAACAACAACAGATCCGCGGCCCGGAGCTCGGGCACGGCGTCGTGATGAATGAAGTGCAGGTCGTAGCAGACCGCGATCGTGACGCGCGTGCCGGCAATCTCGATCACTGGCGGCCGCTCGGGGCCAGGCGTCGCCCACGTCTCGGGGAGCCACGGGTGGCGCTTGCGGTACACGAACGCCAGATTGCCACTCGGATCGAAGCAGGTCATCGCATTGTAGAGTGCGGTACCTTCGCGTAACACGAGCGAGCTCACGAGGTGAACGCCGCGCGCACGGGCCAGCGCCGCACAAGCGGTCGCGGTCGGGCCCTCGATCGGCTCGGCGAGCGATGCGAGATCGAAGTCGCCTTCCGGCGAGACGTAGCCATGCAGCGCGGCTTCGGGCACCACGACGAGGTCGGTCGCCGGCCCGGCCGCGATCCGCGCATCGATCTCGGCGAGTACCCGGGTGGGCTCGGCATACGACGCCGGGAGCTCGAGCACGGTCACGCGCACCGCATGCGTGTACCATCGCGCGATGAAATCGGCTGCATGGATCGCCTTTGTGGTCGCCTGCGGCTCCTCGAATCCGATATCCCACGACGATGCCAATCCTGCGGGTGATGCGGTCGTGCTCGATGCCGCGGTGGTGCCGCACTACGTCGCCTATATCAGCGGCTATGGCCCGCACATCGCGTGGTTCGATTTCGCGCCGACGACGGGGGTGCTGATACCGGTCGGCTCGCTCGCAGCGAATCAGCCCTCGTTCCTGGCGCTGACCGCGACTCACGTCTACGCGGTCAACGAAGGCGGCAACAAGGTGGGCGCGTACGCGATCGATCAAGCCACCGGCGCGCTCACGTTCATCGACGATGTCGATTCGAGTGGCGCCGGGCCCGCACATGTCTCGGTCGACCACAGCGGCACGTACGCGCTCGTCGCGAACTACGGTGGCGGCACCGCCGCGGTGTTGCCGATTCGCGCCGATGGTGGGCTCAACGTCGCGCAGCTCACGCTCGCGCCTGGCACGAACGCCCACGCGTTCCTCACCGATCCGGCGAACAAGTTCGCGTTCGTGCCGTGCAAAGGGTCGGACTACATCGCGCAGTTCACGTTCGCGGCGGCGACGGGTGCGGTGGTTGCCAATGCGGTGCCCGATCTCGCCTCGGCCGTGGGTGCTGGACCGCGCCATCTGGCATTCGCGCCAGATAGCGCGCACGCGTACGTCGTCACCGAGACTGCGAGCACCCTGATGGCGCTCGCGTACAACACCACGACCGGCCAGCTCTCGACGCTCCAGACAGTGTCGACCCGCGCCCCCGGTGCGACCGGCACGAACACGGGCGCCGAGGTCGCGGTTCATCCTAACGGCAGGTTCGTCTACGCCTCGAATCGCGGAGACAATAACATCGCGGTATTTTCGATTGCCAGCGACGGCAAGGTCACGCCGATCGCACACACCCCGACCGGTGGCATGACACCGCGGATGTTCGCGATCGATCCGACCGGCGCGTGGCTGTTGGCCGCGAATCAGAATTCTTCGACCGTGACCACGTTCGCGATCGATCCCGCGACGGGCGTGCTCACCGCCAGCGCCACGCCGCTCGCGATCGATCAGCCTTCGTTTGTCGGCTTCGTCGCGTTACCGGCGCGGTGATCGTATGGTCGCGGCATGGCGACCCTGTTGACTCACGCGGAAGCGACCGGATATCAAGAGACCTCGTTGCACCGCCACGTGATGACGTATCTCGCGGCGCTGCGAGATCGCAACGATCCGCGCTTTCATCTCGGCTCGTTCGGTACCAGCCCGCAGGGCCGCGAGCTTCCGCTCGTCGTGATGTCTGCGCATGGCATCAAGACGCCGGCCGAGGCGCGCGCGAAGGGGCTGCCCGTCGTGCTCGTGATCAACGGCATCCATGCCGGCGAGGTCGAGGGCAAAGAGGCATGTCAGATGCTGATACGCGACATCCTGGACGGCACGCACGCCGCGTTGATCGAGAAGCTCGTGCTCGTGATCGTGCCGCTGTTCAACCCCGACGGCAACGACGCACTCGATCCCGCGAACCGCAAGCTCGATCTGCCGCGCCTCGAAGGTCAGATCGGACCGAAGCTTGTCGGCACACGCGTCAACGGCATCGCCATCAACCTCAACCGCGACTACATGCGGCAGCAGGCGAGCGAGATGCGTTCGCTCCAGCAGCAGGTCGTTCACCCGTGGCAACCCGAGCTCACGATCGATACCCACGCGACGAACGGCTCGGTCCATCGGTTTTCGATGACGTACGACATCCCGCACACCGGCGAGAGCGGACGCGCGGAGCCGATCGCGTACATGCGCAACCACGTGATGCCGGTCGTCACCAAGGCGCTCGAGACCAACCACCAGCTGCTCGCCGGTTGGTACGGCAACTTCGTCGAGGACGAACGCGCCCTCGATGCGCGCCGTGACGCCGATCCGACCGCGCCCGTGACCGAGGGCTGGATGACGTATCCGCACAATCCGCGGTTCGGCAGCAACTATCGTGGGCTCTCGAACCGACTCGATCTCTTGCTCGAGTGCTACTCCTATCTCGCGTACCCCGAGCGCGTGCGCACGACGTACGCGACGATCCTCGAGGCGCTGATCTTTGTCACCACGCACGCCGACGAAGTCGTTCAGGTCGTCGCCTCGTCCGCCGTGCCACGTGACCGGATCGCGGTGCGCTACAAGCTCGAAGCATTCGCCGAACCGATCTCGATCGCGACCCTCACGCCGCGGTCGTTCGATGGCACGCCGACCACCGTGATCGTGAAGTACTTCTCGAACTTCATCGGCACCACGGTGGTAGAGCGCCCACCCGCTTACATCGTGCCGCCGGAGATGGCCGTCCACCTCGCCTTGCACGGCGTCGCGAGCACGCAGGTGAGTGGCGAGCACGATGTCGAGGTCGCGACGGTCACGGGCTTCGCGTCCGAAGGCGGTCGCAAGATCCTCGAGGCCTCCGAGGTCGGCGATCTCGAAGTCGCGTGGAAGCGCGGCGCGCGAGCGGTGCCCGCGGGCGCACGCCTGGTACGTACCGATCACGCGTCGGCCGCGGTCGTCGTGTATCTGTGCGAGCCCGAGAGCGACGACGGCGCGGTCGAGAACGGTGTGATCGTGGCCCCGAAGGCGGGCGGCGAGTTCCCGATCTGGCGTGCGTACTAGTTCCGGTTGCGCGCCATTCAAGGCCTCGGTGGATCAGGGTCGAACGAACGGTCTTCTCGGAGCCGATCGATCCCGATCAGTCGTGCTTATCTGATCGGAATTTCGCATTAGTTCCGCTTCGCCGAGCCCTTGATCAGGCCGTAGACCTGGGTCGCGAGCGCCGGGCTGAACGTCGAGCCGGGCGTCATCACGGCGCCGTTGCCGCGCGCATCGAGGATCGAGAACACCTCGCCGTCTTTCTCGACGTAGACCGCGAAGTGCGCCTCCGGCTGGTACTTCGTGCCGTTTGCTTCGTCCTTCATCTGCTCGGTGTAGACAAAGCCGTTCGGCTCGTCCGTGAGGATCTTGCCGTTCTGGTAGCTCACGCCGTTGAGCGGAATCGTCTGGTCCGACTTCTTGGCGTCCTCGATCTTCGAGACGGCGACGTTGCTCACGGTGAGCGTGTAGAGGTCGCTGATCTGGATATCGACGCCGCCGTTGCCGTTCTTCTCCAGCTTCGCGTCTTTCGGGACCTTGAGCGAGATGTTGATCATCGGCGAGATGTCGTGGAGGTTCTTCACCACCCAATCGGCCTCGTTGATCTTGATCGTCGGCGCGAGCTCGCCGGTCGGCTTGTCGGCCATAGCGGTCTTGTCGGCAACGACGGCCTTCTCTTGACCGCCATCCTTCTTGCCGCAACCAGCGGTGGTGAGGGTGAGGGCGGCAAGCAGGGTGCATCCGATGGAGGTGACGTTCATGTGGGGCCATAGTCCACGGTTCGTGCCAGTCAGCGAGGCCCCAAACGCAGGAATCAGTGCCGTCGGAGTCGCTAGTTGTGTCCAGTAGAACCCGGTCGTGACGAGAAGTTGGGTGCAGGAGCGCTCTCGCTCTCGCTCTCGCTCTCGCTCTCGCTCTCGCTCTTGCTATCCCCGACATGAGGATCCGGTCTCGTCCAGCTGATCGGCGGTGGGCTTTGACGAAGATCATGTTCTCTGCCTGAAAAAATCTCGCGAAGGCTTGAGCGTCGCGTCCTTCTCAGCCACGTCGGTCGACCATTCGCCGGATCGACACGCCGCCCGATGTTTTTTCGCGGTAGAGATAAGCCCTCGAAATGTTGAAGCGATACGTCAACTGGATCGAGCGCTATCGCTGGGTCGTCGTGATCGGCTCGATCGTGATCGCGTGTGCCGGCGGAGCCATCGCTTCGAAGATCTCGGTGCTTGCGGACTTTTCGTACCTGCTACCACAGTCCGCGCGTTCGGTGACAGACCTCCGCGCGATCGAGAAGCGCACGCGCGTGGTCGGCTCGTCGATGTTTGTCGTCAAATCGGAGCAGCCCGAGAGCCGGAAAAAGGCGGCGCTGCTCGCGCAGGCGCGGATCACCGCGCTCGGTCCAGAATGGGTCGCGAGCATCACGTTCGATCATCGCGTCGAGCACTCGTTCGCATGGGCCAATCGCTGGCTCGGTGCCGATGTCAAGGACCTCGCGAAGGCGCGCGACGCGCTCGAGTCCGAGATCGATCACGCGAAGCTCGTCGCGAACCCGCTGTACATCTCACTCGACGAGGAGACCGGCAAACCCGACAACAAGGAGCTCCACGACCTCGAGCAGAAGCTGAAGGATGCGGAGCGCGATCGCGATGACCCGGGCGAGTACGTCTCGAAGGACGGCCGTGTCCAGACGATGATCATTCACCTCGGCTTCTCGTCGGGCGATGTCGACAAGGACCGCGCGTTTCTTGGCAAGCTCGAGGCGATCGGCGCCGCGATCCACGCCGAGCTTCCCGAGGTCAGCGCCGGCGTCGCGGGCGATGTCCCGGTCAGCATCGCCGAGCACGACGCGATCTTGAACGGCATGCTGCGCGCCACGCTCGTCACGGTGGTGCTCGTGATGATCGCGCTCGTCTGGTACTTCCGCTCGGTCCTCGCGATCGGTGCCTTGTCGTGGTCGCTCACGGTCGGCACGATCCTGACGTTCGCGGTCGCAAAGCTCGCGCTCGGCTATCTCAATGCGGCGACAGCGTTTCTGTCGTCGATCGTGATCGGCAACGGGATCAACGTCGGCATCCTCGTCACCGCGCGCTATCTCGAGGAGCTCCGCGCGGGCAAGACCGCGAGCGAGGCGCTGCACGAGGCGGTCGCTCGCACGATCGTTGGCACGTTCACCGCGGCGCTCACGGCAGCGGTCGCGTACGGGTCGCTGATCATCACGATCTTCCGCGGCTTCCGGCACTTCGGGATCATCGGTGGCATCGGGATTCTGCTGTGCTGGGTCAGCGGCTACGTCGTGCTGCCGGCCGCGCTTGCGGTTGCTGCGAAATGGATCAAGCCGCGCGGCAAGGATGCGCCCGGGCGCTGGCTCGGCAAGCTGCTCCCGGATCGGCTCGACGTGGTCGCGATGGTCACGCTCGGCATCACGGTGGTCGCGGGCGTGATCGCCGCGCGCTTCCTCGCGGGCGAACCGTTCGAGACCAACTTCAAGAACCTGCGCTCGCACTCCGAGGGCATCGTCGAGGCGCAGAAGTGGATGACGGTCGTCGACCAGTCGTTCGGCGAAGGCCTCGATTCGGGCTTCGCGATCGTCGTGCAAGATCGCAAGGAAGTCGCGCCGATCGAAGCAAAGCTCCGCGCGGTCGACGTCGGCAAGCCGCAGAAGGAAAAGCTGTTCGACAACGTCGTCTCGATCGACGACATCGTGCCGAAGGATCAGGACGAGAAGATCCGGATCCTCGGCGAGATTCGCGCGTTGCTCTCGGGCAAGGACATCGAACAGCTCGACGACAAGGAGCGGGCGGATCTCGCCAGGCTGGTGCCGCCCGAGGTGATTCCGAAGCTCACCGATAAAGACATCCCCGCAGAGATCGCGTGGCCGTTCATCGAGTCCGATGGCACGCGCGGCCGGATCTTGCTCGCGTCGCTCGGCAAGGGCTACGAGGTCTGGGATACGCGCGATACGACCCGCTGGGCTGCCCAGGTTCGCGCCCTCGGGCTGCCCGACGACGTCCACCTCGGTGGCGCGTCGTTCGTGTTCGCCGACGTGATCGATGGCGTGCTCTCCGACGGGCCACGCGCCACGCTCGCCGCTGCACTCGGCGCGATCCTGATCGTCTTGTTGGTGATCGGCCCGAATCGATTCGGCGTGGTCACGATCGCGTGTGGCTTGTCGGGCACGCTGTTGATGCTCGGGATCTCGGCCGTCGCGGGGCTCAAGGTGAACTTCCTCGATTTCGTCGCGCTGCCGATCACGATCGGGATCGGGATCGAGTACGCGGTCAACATCGTGACACGCGCCCGCCAGGAGGGGCTGGATCACGGGCGCGAGGTCGTCGCGTCGACCGGTGCCGCGGTCGTGTTGTGCTCGTACACGACCACCGTCGGTTATGGCTCCTTGCTGCTGTCCCAGAACCTCGGCATTCGCTCGTTCGGCGTCGCCGCGATGCTCGGCGAGGTCACGTGCCTGGTGGTGGCGCTGTTCCTGGCGCCGGCGCTGCTGTCGCTGATGGCGAAAAAGCGCGCACCAGCGACCGTGGCGTGATGCGCAAGATCGCGGCGACCAGCACGAGGTAGGTCACGGCGACCGCCGCGAGCACGAGCGCGAGCGGTAGCGTGCGAGCCGCGAGGCCAACAACCGCCGCACCGAGGGCGCACGCGAGGGGGCCGGCGAGGGCGGCGAGATACGCGCCGGGGCGCAGCTCGATCGCCGGCAGCGCGAAGCTCACGAGGATCGCGAATGCGATCGGGTAGCAGATCGCCCACGCCCACGCGATCGCGACGTAGTCGCTGCCGACGTGCGCCGCGATCGCGAACCCGGTCGGCAATACCACCGCGGCGATCGCGTTGTACACCAACACCCGCTTCGCCTTGCCGACCGCCGCGAGCACCGGCGGAATCACGAACCCGATCGTGCGCAGCCCACCGACGACACACAGGATCCTTGCTGCGGCGCCCGCCGAATCCGGCATCGCGCCGTAGAGTGCCGCGAGGATCCGATCGCCGACGATCGCGACCGCCACGAGGAACGGCGCGAGCACGAGCAGGTTCTGCTGCGTGAACCGCACGAACGTCTCACCGAGCTCCGCGCGTGGAACCTGGACGAATACCGGATAGGCAACCTCGGCGGTGATCATCGAGATCAACCGCACGACATCGAGCACGAGCTCGTACGCGAGCCGATACACGCCGACGGCGGCATCGCCGAACACCGCACCGATCACGAGGTAGTCCGCGCTGGTGTAGGCAAAATAGAGCAGCTCGCCACCCGAGAGCGCCGCCGTGAAGCCCGCAGCCCGCTTCGCCGCCACGCGATCGAAGCGCCACGCCGGCCGCCACCCGGCGCGCAGCTGCAACGCGATCGTCGTGATGACGGTGTTCACGATCGGCCCGAGCGCGAAGCACCAGATCCGGAGCTCCGGCACGCCGTGCGCGCCGAGATACGCGAGCGCGAGCTTCGTCGCCATCTCGGCCAGCCCGGCGATCACGCGGATTACCGACAGCTCGTGGAACCTCATCGTACGCTTCATGCGTGCCTCGGGGACCACGCCGCCCGTCATCACGACCAGCCGCACGCCGTACGCGGCGATCAAGCTCGCGATGATCGGCTGCTCGAACAACGTCGCCACGAGCGGTCGCGCGGCCGCGGCGACGATCAGGACGCCGCCTGCCGACGCGAGGTTCAGCCAGAACACCGAGTCTTCATCGGCCGAGTCGCCATCCCGCACGAGCACCGCGCCGAACCCCATCCCGCCCAGTCGGTCCAGGATCGGAAACACCGCGATCGCGAGGGTCGCCGCGCCGAAGTCCGCGGTCGAGACCCACAGCCGGATGCACAGCAGCGTCGAGATCAAGTCGAGGATGCCGAGCGCACCACTGGCCGCGGCTACCCACGCCGTACTGCGCGCGACCGTCGACCGATCGACCACGCCACGTTATGCCACGGCACTCACCGATGGGCGCGACCCAGCGATCTTCTGGTTCTCACAACGATCTCTGCCACTCTAAAGCGCAGCGGGTCGTGTTATCCACGGCGCCCATGTCGTCCAACCGCACGTCGCAGCCGTGGGCCGACTCGGTGGTGCTCGCGCTCGGCCTGACCGCGATCTTCGGGATGGTCTACGCGGTGGTCGCGCGCTGTGCGTTCGACGCGTTTCCGTACTCCGGGGACGAGTACTCGCTCGCGCTCCAGAGCGAGTTGTTCGCGAAGGGCCTACTCAAGGTTGCCGCGCCGGAGCACCTCGAGTGGTTGCGCATCGATCACGTCGTGATCGATCAATTCGTGCGATCCAAATATCCACCCGGCGGGCCGGCGCTGCTCGCGATCGGTGCCCGCTACGGCTACGCTTGGCTCGTCACGCCCATCGAGGGTGCGGTCACGCTCGCGATCGTGTGGCACACGGTGCGCCGCGTGCTCGGTGCGCGGCCGGCGCTGATCGCGCTCGTTGCCCTCGGGAGTGCGCCATTGTTCATGTTCGATGCGGCGTCGTTCTACACGCACACGCCGACGCTGCTGTTCCTCGCGATCGCATTTGCAGCGGTCGCGCAGTGGACGAAGTCCCAGGGCCTCGTGTGGCTGATGGTCACCGGCGCGGCGATCGGCTGCGCTTTTTTGATCCGCCCGATCGATGCGCTGCTGTTCGGCGTTGCCATGCTCGTGTTTCGATCACCGCGCGCGGTGATCGTGCCGGCCGTGTGTGCTCTGCCGTTCATCGCGGTCAACCTCTGGTACCAAAAGCAGCTGTTCGGCGGCTACTTCACCGATGGCTACCACGCCTATCACGCGACGTTCATCGCCCTGTACGGCGAGCTCACGGCGGAAAACCCCGTTGGTCCGCAGCACCTGATCAGTCCGATCCAGCTGTGGAATCACATCGATATCTTCGGTCAGATGTGTTTGCAATGGACCGTGCCGGGCACGGTGATCGCGGCCCTGTTCGGTGTGTCGGCCATCGGCACGAAGCACCCCGCCCACAAGATGCGGACGTTCTCGATCTCGATCATCGTCGTGTTCTGCGTTGCCCTGATGGTGATGATCTCGAACCCCGACGACGGTCCGCATCCGCGCTACCTCACGCCGACGCTGATCCCGCTCGCGCTCCTTGCCGCCGCGGGCTTCCAGCCGTTGTGCCAGGCGATCGCTTCGAAGTTCGGTCGGCGAATCCAGATCATCTTCGTCACGTGCGCGGTGCTCTTCGGGCTCGCGCAGTTCGGTTCGGATCTCCAGGATCGGATCCCGAAGGTGTGGAAGCGGGAAGGGATCTACCAGGCAGCGGCCGGGTTGCCTTATGGCGCGGTCGTGATCGTGCGCGCGCAGTATCCGTCGCGGTTCGCGCGCAACGGACCCTTTTTTACGGGCGTGTTGTACCTATCGGTCGGTCCGGACGTGACCGCAGTCGACGTCGGAGCAGCGTATCCCGATCGCCCGATCTATGAAGCGCATGAAGGCGTACCGTGGACGATCGTCCGCGTTCGCTGATCGCCCGGAGCCCCGGCCTCGCGCTGCTCGCGCTGTGCACGGCGCTGCGCGTGATCTCGCTGTTCTGGCCGTGCATCTCGGATGACGAGGCGACGTACTGCGTGGTCGGTCGCGAGATGTTGCACGGTCGCGCGCTCTATCTTGACATCGTCGATCACAAGCCGCCCGCGATCTATCTGGTGAACGAGCTATGCCAGGCGGTCGGTGGGCCCGTCGGCGGCCAGCTCGTGTTGCACGCGCTATTGATCCTCACGGTGTGGGCCACGGCGATCCTGCTGATGCGGATCTCGCGCCGGCTCGGCAGCGACCCGCGCACCGCGTGGATCGCGGCGCTGCTCTACATCGTGTTCACGACCACGCTGATCGATACCGATTCGCTCGCCGCAAACTGCGAGCTGTTCATGATGTTGCCGATCGCGGGCTCGGTCGATGCATTCCTCGCCGGTCGCTTTCTGTTCGCCGGTATGCTCGTCGGCGCGGCGATGCTGTTCAAGTACCAGGCAGGGGTCCAGCTGCCGCTGTTCGGTATCACGATCCTTATCCGCGATCGCAGGCTGCCGCTCCGGATCGCGCTGCGTGGCATAGCGATCGCGATCGGCTGCGCCGCCGCGGTCGTGGCCGCCGCCGGCTATCTCCAGCTCCACCACGCGCTCGAGGCCGGCTGGTTCTGGTTCCGCTTCAACTTCGCCTACATCGATACCGGTTCGAGCACGGCGAAGCTCACGGCGATGGCGTCGCGGATCGGGCTCGCCATGATCGGTGCGGCGCCGCTCTACATCTGGGCCGCACGCTCGGCGCTGCTGCGCCGCCCGCATCGCGTGTTCGTGCTCGGCTGGCTCGCGGTCAGTGCGTTCGCGATCGTCGTGGGTGGGCGGTTCTTCGGTCACTATTTCCATCAAGTCACCGCGCCCCTCGCGGTGCTCGCCGCACCGGTCGCGGCCGCGTTTGCGGAGCGTCGCCTGCGGCTTTTCATCGCGGCGGTCACGGTGCCGGCCGCGATCTTCTTCGCGCTCGCCGCGGGCCACGATCAGATCATGCGCGCCGCCGGAGAGCCCGAGCCGGACTACGCGAGCGTCGTGCGCTATCTCGACGCACACGGCACGCCGGACGACGCGCTCTGCGTATGGGGTAATTCACCGGTCCTGTACTTCGAGGCCGCACGTCCGCTCGGCTGCCGGTTCGTGTTCTCGAATTACATCACCGGCATGTCGCCCGCGACCCCGAGCCAATCCGATCCCAGCGTCGATTCTTCGCAGAACACAGTGCCGGTCGCGACCGAGATGATGGTCGCGGATGTCGCCGCGCGGCAGCCGACGTTCTTCATCGATGCCTCGGTCGGCAACGTGGGCTTCTACGGTAAATATCCGCCGGCAAGATTTCCGTGGCTCGCGAAACTCCTGGTCTGTCAGTACCATCCGGAAATCGACATCGCAGGGATGCGGATCTATCGCAGACTCGAAACCCCGCGCTGTAGCTAGCGCTGTTCCAGCTCGAGCACCAAGCCTTCGGCCGCGACCACGCTCGCGAGTCCGGGGGCTCGCGCGTTGACCCACGCCGCCGCAGTCTCGCCGATCGCATCGAGTGCGCGATCGTCGCGATCGGGATCGTGGTGGTGCAGGGCGATGGTCTCGACCGCGGCCAGCTTCGCGAGCTCGAGCACTTCGTCGACCACGGAGTGACCCCAGCCGCGCTTCGCGGGCATGTCGGCGCTCGTGTACTGCGCGTCGTGGACGAGCAGCGTGGCACGCTCGGAGAACTTCGCGAGCTCCTCGATCGTCGAGCCCGCCGTCTCGGGTGCCGAGAGCTCGTTGTCGGTGAGGTAGACGATCGACGTGCCATCGCCATCGTCGATCCGGAAGCCGGTCGCTCCGCCCGGATGGTTGAGCTCGATGTGGCGCACGGTCGCGGAGCCGATGCGATGGACGCCGAGGTTCTCGACGCGATCGATCGTGGCTGGCAGGTCGCTGAACGCGACCGGGAAGTGGGCGGTGTCGAACATGATCGGGTTGCGCGTCCGCATGATCCCGCGCTCGGTAGTCGGGTGCATCACGATCCGGGTCTCCTTCTTGTAGACCGGACCGAAGAACGGCAAGCCCAAGATGTGATCCCAGTGCGCGTGGGTGATGAACAGATGGATCGGGTTCGTGTAGTGCTCGGCCTCGATCGACTTGCCGAGCTCGCGCAGGCCGGTTCCCGCGTCGAGTACGATCAAGGTGCCATCGGCGAGCCGGACCTCGAGGCACACCGTATTGCCGCCGTAGCGAACGGTGGATGGGCCCGGTGTCGGCACCGAGCCACGCACCCCCCAGAAGCGAACGCGCATCGTGGGACGGTACCCGAATCGTTGCCGCCGATCCTGCTAGCCTCGGCCAATGGTGCGCCTGACGTCGCGCGAGGTGTTCACACCGACCGCCTTTCCGGAGTTCACGTACGTGGAGCGCGACGAGCGGCATCAGGAGCGCTTGCTGCGCGAATGGGCCGGGCAGTCGTCGCAGCTCGCGTCGGTGTCGGGCCCGTCGAAGGCCGGCAAGACCGTGCTGGTCCAACGCGTGATCGGGGTTGCTAACCTCGTGACCGTGAGCGGTGCGACAGTCCGCACCGCCGACCAGCTATGGGAGCGCGTCCTCGATTGGTACGGCGAGCCGCACAGTACGACCGCGAGCTCCGCTGCGACGCAAGCCGTGACCACCACGAGCGAGCTTGCAGGGAATCTTGGCGTCGCGGGCATCGGTGCCGCGACGCGCCGGAGCAAGGCGCACGCGAACAGCCAGGGCCAGACCACGGCAGCCACGGTAAATCGCCGCGGCCTACCTCAAGTGGTCGCTGAGCTCGCGAACACGCAAACGACGATCTTGCTCGATGATTTTCACTACATTCCGACCGCGATCCAGAGCGAGCTCGCGCAGCAGCTCAAGGATGCGGCGAGCCGCGGCGTCCGGATCTGTGTCGCGTCGGTCCCGCATCGCGCCGACGACGTGGTGCGCGCCTTGCCCGAGCTGCGCGGTCGGGTGCTGGCCGTCGATCTCGACTACTGGACGCGCAAAGATCTGTTGCAGATCGCCCAGCTCGGCATGCCGCTGCTCGGCCTCGAGATCGATCACGCGTCGCTCAACACGTTCGCGACAGAGGCCGCGGGCTCGCCACAGTTGATGCAGACCATCTGCTTGTGGACCGCGAATCACATCGGCGCGCACGCGACTGCCGAGCCGTCGCGCTCCGTCACGCTCGACGAGACCGCCCGCAAAGAGATCTTGTTCCTGTCGTCGTGCGCTGTCGATTTTCGTTCTCTCGTGCGCGCGCTGATCACCGGTCCGCGTGTGAAGTCGGGCGACCGCCGCAACTACATCCATCTGGATGGCCGCACCGGCGATGTCTACCTGACGGTCATGCGCGCGCTCGCGATGGATCCGCCGCGGCTCGCGATTCCGTACAGCCAGCTGCAGGACCGCTTGGAGGCTCTCACCAAAGGTGCGAGCCCCGACGGTGCGAGCGTGATCAATGCCTGCACCCGAATCTCGCAGATCGCGAGCGGCATGGCGCCGCTGACAGGGCCAGCGCTCGCGTGGGACGATCATACCCAGACCATGGTGATCCATGATCCGTATCTGCTGTTCTATCTGCGGTGGTCGGTGATCTTGGAACGAGAAGCGGACGCTCTCGTCTAGTCCACGATCATGACGAGCATCTGGTGCGACTGCTTCGCGGCGTCCTTGTAGAGCGCGATCAAGCGCTTCGCGATGATCTGCAGACCCTCGCGCTCTTCATCATCGGGCTTCGCGCCGAGGTTGCCGTGCGCCTTCGCCGTCGCGAGCACGGCGTAGCGCTCCTTGACGTACGCGGCACCGAGCTCCTCGAGCTTCTTCGCGATCTCGCCAACTCGCTTTGCATCGATGACGCGTGCGCTCTGGTACGAAGTCTCGTCGCCGTCGAGCTTGCGTCCGGAGCGCCCGAGGATCGCATCACCGAGGATGGCGTCCTTGCCGCGATCTGAATAGATCACGTCGAGCGCATCCCACGTGACGCCGAGGTCGAGCAACCCAGGAATCGCGGTCTCGTGACGCGCGTCGAGCACGTCTTCGAGTGTCTCGGAATCCCCTTCGATCTGCGCCAAGCGTTTTGGCGACAGCGTGATCATGACTCCGTACATCGTGGCCATCAGAAGTTTGGTGTTTCTGGAAAGTGTTTGCCGACTAGCTTCTGTAAATACGCACCGACCCTGACGACATCTGCATCCTCGGTATCGCGGGAGACATATACCGTGAAGATCTTGTGCTTGTCTCCATCCTCGTCGCCCGGCTCGCGCAGGCGGAGGGTGACCGTGCCGTTGTCCTCGTCCTTCTTGCCGCCCTTGCGTGACGCGATATCCAGCGCATCGACCAGATCCCACAGCTTGTCGCTCTCCTTCTCGGTGAGCTGCTTGGTGCCTAGGTCGTCGGACTTTTTCTCGTGCGAATACGACACCCAGATCGAGGTCCCGCGGACGCGGATCTGCCAGTCATCGCCCTCCGGCTTGTCGGAGACGAAGTCGAACATCCGGCCGTTGGTCTCGCCTTTGTCGACCACGCCGTGCACCAACGTATTGCTGTTGCTTCCCGCATAGTCGCCGCCTGGGTGGCACGCCACGAGAAAGGCCGCGCACAGAACAATCGCTCGCACCCAGTAATGATAGCACTCGGTCCGCGGTGCTGCGGTTCTACGATCAGAAGCTCGATGCGCCCTCACGGCTTCATGTCGGGACGCATCGCGCGGCCTCGCTCGCGCAGACCTGGCGGCGGTTCGCCCCCGCGATGAAGCGAGCCGGCATCACGCGGATCGCGGACCTCACGGGCCTCGACGACCTCGGGATTCCGGTTCACGCCGCGATCCGACCGTTCGGCAAGTCGCTGTCGACCCAGCAGGGCAAGGGGCTCTCGCACGAAGCGGCGCGAGTTTCCGCGCTGATGGAATCGCTCGAGACCTGGACGGCCGAGGAGCTCGCGATTCCGAAGCTCCGTGGCTCGGCAAACAAGCTCGCGAAGAAGCATGACATCGTCGCCATCGAGGCGCTTCCGCGGACCAAGAAGAAGCTCGATCACGATGCGACGTGGGACTGGGTCGAGGGCTTCGATCTGGTCGCCGGGAAGCCGATCCTGGTTCCGGCGCAAGCCGTGACGCTCGATACGACCCAGGTCGATCTGCCGAAATTGCCGATGATCTTCGACGTGTCCTCGAATGGGCTGGCGTCGGGCAACGTGCTCGTCGAAGCGATCGTGCACGGCCTCGCCGAGGTGATCGAGCGCGACGCCGAGGCTGCATGGCGCCGCGCCGGTGGCGATCGCAGGCTCGTGCTCGACACGCTCACCGATCCGGCATGCACCGAGCTCGTGTCTCGGATCACGCGCCGGGGCTCGCGCGTGTTCGTGTGGGATCTCACGAGCGAGATCGGGCTGTGCACGATCGGCTGCGCGATCGTCGAAGATCCGCGCGAGCCGAAGTGGCGCCCGCTCGGCTGCTATCAAGGGTTCGGCTCGCACCTCGTGGCCGAGGTCGCGATCGCGCGAGCGATCACCGAGGCCGTCCAGACCCGCCTCACGTACATCGCGGGTGGTCGCGACGATTTCTTCGCGGTCGACTACGAGCGCGCGACCGATCCGGAGATCCTGACCGACCTGTGGGCGCAGCTCGCGCAACCATGCGACGAGCCCGTGATGTTGGACGATCTTCCGAGCTACGCGCCGAGGAGCCTCGGCGAAGCGCTCGAGCTCCAGGTCGAGCTCGCGGTCGCCGCAGGCTGTGAACAGATCATCGTGATCGAGCTAACGCACCCGGAGCTCGGCGTGCCGGTCGTCAAGGTGATCGTGCCGGGCCGCGCCACCGACGTCGAGGCGCTTGGATGAAGGTCGCGAAGCCGAAGCAACGGAAGACGGTCATCTTTCTAGGTCCATCGTTGCCGGCAAGCGAGGTGCAGTTGCCGGATGCTGAGGTGCGTGGTCCCGCCGCGGTGGGCGACATCCTCGCGCTCGCGCAGGCAGCGCAGCCACCGGCACGGATCGCGCTGATAGACGGCTATTTCGAACGGATGGCCGCGGTCTGGCACAAAGAGATCCTGCTCGCGCTCGAACGAGGCATCGCGGTTTATGGCGCCGCGAGCATGGGTGCGTTGCGCGCGGCCGAGCTCGCTCGGTTCGGTATGATCGGCGTTGGTGCGATTTACAAATCGTATGCGACGGGAGAGCTCGTGCGCGATGACGAAGTCGCGGTCGCCCACTTACCGGCGGCGCAGGGCTATCGCGCGGTGTCGACCGCGCTCGTCGATCTGCGCTACGGCCTCGAGCTCGCGATGAAGGCCCGCGCGATCACGGCGACCACCCTGCGGCGATTGATCGAGCTCGCGGCAGCGCGGTTCTATCGCGAGCGCACCTGGCCGCTCTTGATCGCGGATGCGCGCGCCGCGAAGATCTCGACGACGAAGCTCGAAGCGTGGCTCGCGACCCCGCCCCCGTCACGCAAGGCTGCAGACGCCCGCATGCTGCTCTTGGTGCTCGCCGTTCCCAAGCGGCGCACCGGCCGCGGCGCCTTGGTCCCTCGCACGTGGGCGCTCCGTCAACTCATGAGCGGCGAGTGACGCCGCCAGCACTGGGATCCGATCGCTTCGAGGTGCGTGGTACGCTCGGAGCTGGCGGTGCGGGCACGGTGTACCGCGTCTACGATCAGGTGATGCAGCGCGAGGTCGCGCTCAAGTTGTTGCGGACGGCCTCCGGGCGCGATTTGTTTCGGTTCAAGCGCGAGTTCCGTGCACTCGCAGATATCGTCCATCCGAACCTGATCGCACTGCACGAGCTTCACGCCGCCGACGGCAACTGGTACTTCACGATGGAGCTCGTCGAGGGCGTTTCGTTCATCGATTGGGTGCGGCCGCCACGCACCGGCCACGATGGCCCGACGCGAACGCGCGCCGACATCCAGAGCTCGCCGCCGAGCGACGTCCGGTTGCGCGGCGCGCTGATCCAGCTCGTCGATGCACTGCTCGCGCTGCATCGCGCGGGTAAGCTGCATCGCGATCTCAAGCCCTCGAACGTGCTCGTCACGAAGCAGGGGAGGCTGGCACTTCTCGATTTCGGGCTCGTCGCGAGTGTGGCCGAGAACAACCCCGACAAGCTCGCGGTCGGCACGCCGCTGTACATGTCGCCCGAGCAGGCCTCCGATCGCACGTTGACCGAGGCGAGCGATTGGTACGGGGTTGGCGCGATGCTCTACGAAGCGCTCACCGGTCGCCGGCCTTTCGAGGGCGAGCCCGAGGATGTGATGACGCGCAAGCAGACCGATCTGCCGGCCGAGCCGGCGTCGCTGACTCCGCGTGTGCCCGCGGATCTCGGCGCGCTGTGCATGCAGCTGCTCGCGGCCGCGGCCGCGGCCCGGCCCGATGGCATCGCGATCCTCGATCAGCTCGGCGCGACGCCTTCGCAACGCACGCGCGATATCCAGCACAGCTCGCAGCTGCACACGTTTGTCGGCCGCGAAGAGGAGCTCGCGGTGCTGCAGCGCGCGTTCCTCGACAGTCGTACCCATGGCGTGACCGTGCTCGTGCGCGGCAAATCGGGCATCGGCAAATCGATGCTGATTCGCGCGCTTCTCAACCGCGTAGGCGAGCAGGTATTCGTCCTCGAGGGCCGCTGCTTCGAGCGCGAACAAGTGCCGTTCAAGATGCTCGATGGCATCGTCGACATGCTGACCGGCGTGATCGTCGCGCTGCCTCCGGCCGTGGTCGACACGCTCGTACCGAAGGATCTCGCCGCACTGATCCGGCTCTTTCCGGTGATGCGCCGGATCAAGAAGCTGACCGAGCTCGCCGAGCACCAAGCGACGCCGACGGATCCGGGCGAGCTCCGGCGTCGCGGCTTTCACGCGCTGCGTAGCTTACTCGTGCGTCTTGCACGCCAGCGCCCACTCGTGATCTTCGTCGATGATGCGCACTGGGGCGATAGCGATTCGCTGACGTTCTTTACCGAGCTCGTGCACTCGCCCGATCCGGCGATGCTCGTGCTCGTCGCGCATCGCCCCGAGGATTACCGCGGCGTGATCGCGAAGCTCAAGGCACCGACTCCGCGGCGCGGCGACGTTCGCGAGCTCGAGGTCGCGGGCCTCTGTCAAGCCGATGCGATCGCGCTCGTCGAGAAGGTCGGGGGGGACGCGGCGCGCACCGCCGCGCTGGTCAAGGCAGGCGCGGGCCATCCACTCGTGCTGACCGAGATGGCGGCGTCGCCGAGCCTCGTGCCCGGCCCGGCGAGCACCGCGGCACCTCCCTCGATCGACGAGCTCGTTCGCGCGCGCGTGAGCCGGGTCTCTCCCGAAGCACAGGCGATGCTCGCGGTATCCAGTATTGCCGCGCGGCCGCTCTCGATCGCGATCGCCGCGCATGCCGCTGGCATCGTCGGTGGCCACGATGAAGCCGCCGAGCTCGCGGCCGAGCGGCTCGCGACGCTGCGTCGCGTCGATGGTCAGATGATCCTGCAACCGGCGCATGATCACGTTCGCCAGGCCGTGCTGGCCAGCCTCGATCACGAAGCGAAGGCCGGCTGGCACGAGGCGATCGCGCATGCGTTCCAGGAGCTTCAAGGCGAGACCGAGCTCGACTCGCAAGCGGTCGTCGAGCACTGGCTCGCCGCCGGGCATCCCGCGAACGCCGCCCACCACGCGGTCCATGCGGGGCAGCGCGCCGAGGAAGCCCTCGCGTTTCGTCGCGCGGCCGAGCTCTACGAGATCGCGCTCGCGTACGGGCCGTGGGACGCGGCCGGGCAGCGCGACCTGTTGCGCAAGAAGGCGAACGCACTCGTGTGCGCCGGCCTGCTCGACGAAGCGGCCGCCGTATACGCGCACGCGGCACAATTGCTCGACGATTCCGAGGCGATTGATCTGCAGCGCTTGCACATCGAAGCGCTCCTGCGTCGCGGCCGGCTCGACGAAGCCGTGCCGGTCGCCGCGCAACTTCTCGCGCACATCGGTGTGCGTAGCACGCTCGCGAGGTTCAGCTCGAAGACCCGGCTCGCCGCGCAGTGGTTCACGCAGCGCTTGCGCGGGCTCGATTTTGCCGAGCAAACCCCGGAGCAGTGCACGCCGTCGGACCTGCTCCGCATCGATGTCCTGTACTCGATCGTCAGCGGACTCGCGTTCGCTGATCCGGCACTCGGGCGCACGCTCCAGGCCGAGTTGCTGCGCGCCGCGCTCGAGTGTGGCGAACCCGTGCGGGTGTGTCTGGCGCTCGCACAGGAGGTCAGCTACGCCTCGGGCGCGGGGAGTCGCAACGTCAATGCGGTCGACGTGGTCGGCGCGAAGCTCGATGCCCTCGCGCAGCGGATCGGCGCGCAGCAGAGTGGCCACGAGCATCTCGTCGGCCTCGCGCGCGCGGCGCGTGGCATCGCCGCGTTCCGCAACGGGCGCTGGCGCGAGGCGCAGGGCTACCTCGAGGCAGGGCTCACGATCTTGCGCGAGCACGGCACGGGCGTGCGCTGGGAGATCGATATCGCCGAGAGCTACTGGCTGCAGAGCCTGTTCTATCTCGGCGAGTGGCGCGAGCTCGCGCGGCAAGGCCAGCTGCTGCTGCGCGAAGCGATCGATCGCGGCGACATCGTCGCTCAGCTCGGCATTCGCACGGGCACGTGCAACCTGATGTGGCTGCTCGCGGGCCGCGCTGCCGAGAGCCGCACGCAGCTCGATGCCGCGACCGCCGCCCTGCCGTCAGGGTTCGCGTTGCCGAATGTCCTCGCGACAGTTGCAGCGTGCAACATCGCGCTTTATCGCGATGATCCTGCCGCGGCCGCCGCTCTGCTCGCGATCGAGTGGCCGAAGATCGAGAAGCTCGGCGTGCTCCGGTTCCAGCACCTGCGGATCGAGCTCGTGCACCTGCGCGCGCGGGTCGCACTCGCCGATCGCGACCTCACGCTCGAGGTTCGCGTCGCGCGCGGGCTCGCGGCGAGCGAGGAGCTGATGAACGAAGGAGCACCCTGGGCAGTTGGCCTCGGGCTCTTGGTCCATGCCTCGGCGCTCGCGTTACGCGGTTCGACCAGTGCGGCTATCGCCGCGTTGATGGCCGCGGAGGAGCAGCTCGGCCTCACCGAGATGACGGGTTGGCTCCAGCTGGCCCGGGTCCGGCGCGGCACGCTCGAGGGCGGGCAGGGGAGCCAGGTTCGGGCGGCCGCGGCACTCGATGCGCTTCGTGATCTTGGGGTAGCGGATCCGGACCGGCTGACCGATGTTCTCGTGCCCTGGCAGGCCTGACCGCGCGGGCAACCTGGGTTAAATTCCAGGTTGGGCGTCGATCCGTGGAGGTCGATGTCTCGTATATGTAGGCAGCCGGCACCCGCCGGAACGAGGAACCAGCGTGTCAGACATTGCCCAGCACATCGCAGTTTCGCAGCGTGTCGAGATCGAGGACCTCGATTGGGAGCTCGCGCGCAAGCACGGTCTCTCGGACAAAGAGGTCGAGAGCCTGATGTTCTTCGCGGACATCGAGAGCCAGACCGTCTACTACTTCCTCGAAGTCGCGAAGTTGCAGGTCGCGCGTGATCCGGAGCTGCTGACGTTCCTCACGATGTGGAACTACGAGGAGTACTTCCACTCGCACGCGATCACGCGAATCATGCAGGAGTGCGGAGTGAAGGTCGAAAACGCGACCGATCGCTCGACCAAGGTCCGGACCGGCGCTCGCTTCAAGGCGAAGTTCGAAGACTTCGTACAGAGCCTGATGGCGAAGTTCACGCCGAAGCGCTTCGTCGCGCTGTGGATGTTCTGGGGCGCGCTCCAGGAGTGCCTCACGATGCAGGCCTACGAAGAGGTCATCAAGTCGACGCAGAACCCGGTGCTCGCCGAAATGTTTCGCCGGATCGCGAAGCAGGAGCGCCGTCACTTCGCGTACTACTTCAACCAGGCGCGCGAGCGCCTGGAAAACAATCCGCAGAACCAGAAGTTCGTCCGGTACATCGTCAACAAGTTCTACGCGCCCGTCGGTGGTGGCGTGAAGACCGATGCCGAAGCCGCAGGCCTTGTCGCGAAGCTGTTCCCGGGCGAGCGGATCTACGAAGTGATGCAGTACATCGAGCGCCGCATGGCGCAACTGCCGGGCATGACCGGCCTGACCGCGTGCTCGGATTGGGCGGAGAAGATCCAGCCGATCCTGCCCGAGGAGATTCGTTCCGCTCGTCCCGAGATCATCGGCGAGCACAAGAACGCTGCGGCGGCGGCCTAGAACGCGTAACCCACGCGGAAGTAGCCGACCGGCGCCGGTTCAGCGGAGGAGTACGAGTCCATCTGCGAGCCGCTGATCGGCTTGGCCGCACCGAATGCGGCCGAGACGTTGAGCCCCGAGTCGAACATCCAGGCCCACCCGAACATCACTTCGGGACCGGCCCAGGTCCGGGTCGTGGCAGACGACGTGCTGCCATACGCGCAGTCGGAGCAGCTTCCGTAGTTCACGCCGTTGACGCCCTGAATCACGAGGCCGGCCTCGAGGAATGGTCCCGAGAACGTGCGCCTGAAATAGATCGGCAGCGTCGCGGCGAGCGAGTAGCCCGACTGGTGGTCGGTGCTGTAGCCGCTGACCTCGACGGAGACCGCGATGTTCTGCGACAGCGCATGCTGTCCGGCGATCTGGTAATAGCCGAACATCCACGCGAGCGGATCGGACTGGATGTTGTTCTTCTTGGACGCGATCAAGTAGGCGTTGCGCTCGCCGACCGGAACGATCGATCCGTTGATGTGCGAGACGTTGTTCCAGTCTTCGTTGTGCGGCGTGGCTTCGGCGACGGGTGCGGCTTGCGGCGCGCCCGGAGGCGAGAGTTGCGAGAGCTGCGGTGTGCTCGCTTGCGGCTGACCGCTGTTGTTCACGACCACGGGCGCATTCGGCGTGATGACGACGAGGGTCTGCACGGTGGTCGTCTGCGTGGCCGGCGCAGCATCGTCGTCGGCGAGTGCCGGAGTAGCTAGAGCGAGCAGGGTGGCAGCGACGGCGGCGCGATTCATCATGTTGGGTCCCTAAAGCAGATCTGATGCCAGATCCTCTGCGAGGTCGGACCACTGCGGACAAGTCCGCGTCCCGCTTCGAGGTGCCAGGTTCTGCAGGCACCCCTCCACGCAGCTCGGCGGAGGGTAGTTGATGGGTTTCGCGCGATTCCTGACATTGCTGTCGCGATTCAAGCGTCAGGTGTTGCGCGGTCACGTCAGCCGCATCGCGCCGCGCGTGACACCGAGCTGCTCGTGGACTTCGATCAATCTTGGACACCGCCAGGCGACAGCGTGCCGGTACCAAGGCGGTCCCGGGAAGCACCATCGATTTAAACACTTGAGCCTGGATCGGCTTGCACTCCCGAACCCCCTTCCTTATAAAGCCCGCGTTAAGTAACGCGAGGGGACCGACCTCGCTTAACCGAGGAACCGACATGACGTCCTTCTTGCTCAAAGCTGCTGAAGAAGCCGCCGCCAATCCCGGCGCCACGGCTCGCCCCCATAGCGAAGCGCAACTCGCGCTCCCGGACCTGACCCAACTAAAGTTCCTGGGCATGAACGGCCGGGTGCTGTTGATGCTCGGACTCATCGTCTGCGGCATCGGCTTTGCCTTCGGTCTCTACAAGTACCAGAAGCTCAAAAACCTTCCGGTTCACAAGGCCATGCTCGAGATCAGCGAGCTGATCTACGGCACGTGCAAGACGTACCTCAAGACCCAGGCGAAGTTCATCTTCCAGCTCTGGATCCTGATCGCCGCCGTCATCGTGATCTACTTCGCGGTCCTCGAGAAGGTCCCGGTCGGCAAGGTCGTCGCGATCGCCGGCTTCTCGGTGGTCGGTATCCTCGGTAGCTCCCTCGTCGCGTTCTTCGGCATTCGCGTCAACACGTTCGCGAACTCGCGCACGGCGTTCGCGTCGCTCCGCGGCAAGCCCTACAACACTTACTCGATCCCGATGGAAGCCGGCATGAGCATCGGCACGGTGCTCATCGCGACCGAGCTGATCCTCATGCTCGGCATCATGTGCTTCCTTCCGGGCGACTACGCGGGCCCGTGCTTCATCGGCTTCGCGGTCGGTGAATCGCTCGGCGCTGCAGCCCTCCGCATCGCGGGCGGTATCTTCACGAAGATCGCCGACATCGGTTCGGATCTCATGAAGATCGTCTTCAACATCAAAGAAGACGACGCGCGCAACCCCGGCGTCATCGCCGACTGCACCGGTGACAACGCTGGTGACTCCGTCGGCCCGACGGCTGACGGCTTCGAGACCTACGGCGTCACGGGCGTCGCGCTCATCACGTTCATCCTCGTCGCACTCCCGAACATCCCGGGCATCGGTCCTCTCGTCACTCAAGCGGGTCCGAACTTTGGCCACATGGCGGACCGCGGTGAGTTCCTCCAGATCGTACTCCTCGTGTGGCTGTTCGCGATTCGCATCGTGATGATCCTCGCATCGGTCGGTAGCTACCTCATCAACGAGGCGATCACCTCGGCGCGCTTCAAGAACGCCGACCACATGGACTACGAGCAGCCGCTCACCCAGCTCGTGTGGCTCACGTCGATCGTCTCGGTCGCGCTCACGTTCGTGGTCTCGTACGCGCTCATCGGTCAGGGCGAGGCCACGCTGCCGAACGGCCTGTGGTGGAAGCTCTCGACGATCATCTCGTGCGGCACGCTCGCCGGCGCGATCATCCCGGAGCTCGTCAAGGTCTTCACCTCGGTCAACTCGGGCCACGTGCGCGAGGTCGTCACGGCCTCGGATGAAGGCGGCCCGTCGCTCAACATCCTCGCCGGTCTCACGGCCGGTAACTTCTCGGCGTACTGGATGGGGCTCACGATCGCGGCGCTGATGGCGATCGCGTATGCGGTCTCGTCGATGCACTTCATGTTGCCGAACGGTGGCGACACGCACGGCCTCGGAGCGTTCGGTTACGAGCTGTTTCGCGCGAACCAGGACGCTGGCCTCGGCATGAACGAGTTCGCCTGCAACGCCGCTGCCACGGTGTTCTCGTTCGGCCTCGTCGCCTTCGGCTTCCTCGGCATGGGCCCGGTCACGATCGCGGTCGACTCGTATGGTCCGGTCACGGACAACGCGCAGTCGGTCTACGAGCTCTCGCTGATCGAGTCGATTCCGAACATCGAGGAAGAGATCGAGAAGGACTTCAAGTTCAAGCCGGACTTCACCAAGGCGAAGGGCTTCCTCGAGGAGAATGACGGCGCCGGTAACACGTTCAAGGCGACCGCGAAGCCGGTGCTCATCGGCACCGCCGTCGTCGGCGCCACCACGATGATCTTCGCGCTCATCGTGCTCATCACGAACGGTCTCCAGCCCGACCTCATCAACAAGCTCTCGATGATCCACCCGCCGTTCCTCCTCGGCCTCGTGGTCGGTGGCGCCATCATCTACTGGTTCACCGGCGCGTCGACCCAGGCGGTCTCGACCGGTGCGTATCGCGCGGTCGAGTTTATCAAGAAGAACATCAAGCTCGATGTCGAAGGCCCGCCGAAGGCCTCGGTCGAGGACTCCAACAAGGTCGTCGAAATCTGCACGCTCTACGCGCAGAAGGGCATGACCAATATCTTCATGGTGGTGTTCTTCTCGACCCTCGGCTTCGCGTGCCTCGATCCGTACTTCTTCATCGGCTACCTGATCTCGATGGCGTTGTTCGGCCTCTACCAGGCGATCTTCATGGCGAACGCTGGTGGCGCCTGGGACAACGCGAAGAAGATCGTCGAGACCGAGCTCCACGCGAAGGGCACGCCCCTCCACGACGCGAGCATCGTCGGTGACACGGTTGGCGACCCCTTCAAGGACACCTCGTCGGTCGCGCTCAACCCGGTGATCAAGTTCACCACGCTGTTCGGCGTCCTCGCCGTCGGCCTGGCGATCCAGCTCACCGAGCACGGGCACTCGGACGTCAAGTACGTCATCTCGGGCGTCTCGCTCGTGATCTCCTTCTTCTTCGCCCACCGCTCGTTCTACGGAATGCGCATCGGCGGCGGCAAGAAGACCGTGAGCAGCCAGGAAGCGAAGAAGGCCGCGTAAGCGGACGCTTCTAGCTCAGCTGCGAAAGGGCCCATCTCGGGGCCTTTTTAGTTTCGGCGGAATGTGTAGCGACACTTCGCTGGTGCTCCGTGATGCGCGTGCCCCAGCGCGAGATCGCGTAACCCCGCGAGACCCGGTGCGATGATCCCCGACGTCCGCCGGTCGAGACAAAACGGCAGGCTTCGCGGTACGACCGGCGCATGTCTGACGTTGTTCGCGCGGCCCGCGGTTCCGAGCTGTCGTGCAAAGGCTGGCCGCAAGAGGCGGCGCTTCGCATGTTGATGAACAACCTCGATCCGGAGGTCGCCGAGCGACCGGAGGATCTCGTCGTCTACGGCGGCACCGGCAAGGCCGCGCGCAGCTGGCCCGACTATCACGCGATCGTGCGCGAGCTTCGTCGGCTCGAACATGACGAAACATTGCTGGTCCAATCGGGCCGCCCTGTCGGCGTGTTTCGTACGCACGACGAAGCACCGCGCGTGTTGATCGCGAACTCCAACCTCGTCGGCAAGTGGGCGAACTGGGAGCACTTCCGCGAGCTCGAGCAGAAGGGCTTGATGATGTACGGCCAGATGACCGCGGGGTCGTGGATCTACATCGGCTCGCAGGGCATCGTGCAGGGCACGTTCGAGACCTTCGCCGCCGCGGGCAAGACGCACTTCAACTCCGATCTCGCGGGGCGCTTCGTCCTGTCGGGCGGGCTCGGCGGCATGGGCGGTGCGCAACCTCTCGCGGCCACGATGGCGGGCGCGGTGTTTCTCGGCGTCGAGATCGATCCGACGCGCGTGCAACGCCGCCTCGAGACGCGCTACCTCGACGAGCTCGCGCCGGATCTCAACACCGCGCTCGCGCGGGTTGCCGAGTGTGTCAAACGCAAAGAGGCGCGTTCGATCGCCGTGGTCGGGAACGCGGCGGATATCTACGCCGAGCTCGTTCGCCGCGGCGTGACGCCCGATCTCGTCACCGATCAGACCTCGGCACACGATCCACTCGTCGGCTACATCCCGCAGGGCCTGGATCTCGCGCAAGCGGCCCAACTCCGCACGAGCAACCCCGAGGAGTACGTCAAGCGCTCGCGTGCATCGATGGCCGTCCAGGTCCAGGCGATGTACGCGATGAAGCAAGCCGGCTCGCACGTGTTCGATTACGGCAACAACCTGCGCGCGCAGGCCGAGCTCGGCGGTTGCCCTCCGGAGATCGCGAACTCGTATCGCGGCTTCGTGCCGGAATACATCCGCCCGCTGTTCTGCGAGGGCAAGGGACCCTTCCGCTGGGCCGCGCTGTCCGGAGACCCGGAGGATATCCGGGTCACCGATGCCGCCGTGCTCGACGAGATCAAAGACGATCCGATGCTGCATCGCTGGATGAAGCTCGCGCAGGAGAAGATCGCGTTTCAGGGTCTCCCCGCACGGATCTGCTGGCTCGGCTACGGGCAGCGCCATCGCGTCGGGTTGCGCTTCAACGAGCTCGTGCGCACCGGTAAGGTCAAGGCGCCGATCGTGATCGGTCGCGATCATCTCGATTGCGGATCCGTCGCATCGCCGAATCGCGAGACCGAAGCGATGAAGGACGGCAGCGATGCGGTCGCCGACTGGGCGATCCTCAACGCGCTGATCAACACCGCGTCCGGTGCGACGTGGGTCTCGTTCCATCACGGCGGCGGCGTCGGCATCGGCTACTCGTTGCACGCCGGCATGGTCGTGGTCGCCGATGGCACGCCCCGCGCGGCGCGCTGTCTCGAGCGGGTGCTGACTTGCGATCCGGGCATGGGTATCATCCGGCATGTCGACGCCGGCTACGACGAAGCGATTCGCGCGGCGGACGAACGCGGCGTCGTGATTCCTCGTCGGCGATGATCTGCGCTACGGTGCGGCGTGACCTCGATGCTGCTCCGCAACGCTCGCGTGATGACCTGCGATCCGGATCGTCCGGGACTCGGGGTGATCGAGCGCGGATCGGTCGCCTTACGCGATGGCCGGATCGAGTGGGTAGGCGAGGGCAACGCGGCCGATTTTCGTGCCGAGCTCGAGCTCGACGCCAAGGGCGCGCTCGTCACGCCCGGGTTGATCGATTGCCACACCCACGCGGTGTTCGGCGGCGACCGCGGTGCGGAGTTCGAGATGCGCGCGGCCGGCAACACCTATCAGGACATCGCAGCTGCCGGTGGGGGCATCAATGCGACGCTCGGTCCCACCCGCGTGGGGCTCGAGAACGGCGAGCTCGAACGGCAGCTCGTCGCGCGGCTCGCGGTCATGCTGCGTGGCGGCTCGACGACGATCGAGATCAAGACCGGTTACGCGCTCACGACCGACGGCGAGCTCGGCCTCCTGCGCACGATCGACAACGCGGCCGGGCGCACGCCAGCGCGCTTGATCCCGACGCTGCTCGCGCACCTCGTGCCGCCGGACCGGCAGGCCGATCGCGGCGTGTTCGTGAAGGAAATTTGTGACGAGTGGATTCCGCAGGCGACCGCCGCGCAGGCGGTCGACGTGTGGTGCGAGGACGCCGCATTCACGATCGCCGAGACCCGCCAGATCCTCGCTGCGGCAACACGTGCGGGCAAAGCGGTGCGCGGCCATGTCGGCCAGCTCTCGGATGTCGGCGGGGTAGAGGTGTTCGCGCAGTTCGGCGCGCGCTCGGTCGATCACCTCGAGTTCGTCAGCGACGAGGCGATCCACAAGCTTGCCGATGCCGGCACGGTCGCCGTGATGCTGCCCGGGGCGTGCGTGCAGTTGCGCCTCCCGGTGCCGCCGGTCGCGAAGCTGCGCGCGGCGCACGTGGCGATGGCGATCGCGACCGATCTCAATCCGGGGACGAGCTGGAGCGAGCACCTGCCGCTGCAGATGTGGCTCGCGACCACGCACTTTCAGATGACGATCGAAGAAGCGTGGCTCGGGGTCACCCGTCACGCCGCGCGTGCACTCGCTCTGGGTGACGTCGGTGCGATCGTCAAGGGCGCGCGCGCCGACCTTGTGCTGTGGCGCTGCGAACGTCCCGTCGACGTGTGCTACCGGATGGGCCCGTCGCTTGTCGACCGCGTGATCGTGGCCGGTCAGCTCGTCGACTAACCCATGCGCTAGCGACCACGTAGCGAATCGCGTTACAGGGCGACGCCGGCGGCGCGCACGGTCGCGAGCAGTGTGCCGTCGTCGATCAGTGCGCGGACCGCGACGATGTCGGGCGAGAGCGGGCGATCGACCATCATCGGCGAGACCTTCGCGCGGATCGCGGCGTGAACCGCTTCGAGCGGCTTCGTCGTCGAGAGCGGGCGACGGAGGTCCATGCCCTGGGCCGCGCACAACAGCTCGATCGCGAGCACGTTACGCACGTGGTCGTGGATCATCGCGAGCTTGATCGCGGCGGTCGCACCCATCGAGACGTGATCCTCGCGGCCGGCGCTCGAGGGGATCGAATCGACGGAGGCTGGATGCGCGAGGATCTTGTTCTCGGAGACGAGGGCCGCGGCTGTGACCTGCGCGATCATGAAGCCAGAGTTGAGGCCGCTGTCGGGAGCGAGAAACGGTGGCAAGCCCGAGGACAACTGCGGGTTGACGAGCTGCTCGACACGGCGCTCGCTGATGTTAGCGAGCTCCGCGATCGCCATCGCGGCGGCGTCGAGTGCGAGCGCGACCGGCTGGCCATGGAAGTTGCCACCGCTGATCATCTCACCGGTGTCGACGAACACGAGCGGGTTGTCGGTCGAGCTCGACGCTTCGCGCTCGAGCACCTGTCGCGCGAAGGCGAGCACGTCGCGGCTCGCGCCGTGGACCTGCGGCATGCAGCGCAGCGAGTACGGGTCCTGGACCTTGCCGCAATCCCTGTGGGAGTCCGCGATCGGTGAATCGCTGAGCATCGCGCGGAGGCCCGCTGCGACGAGGATCTGGCCCGGATGCGGGCGCGCGCCGACTACGCGCGCGTCGAATGCGCGGGCGGTGCCCTTCAGCGCTTCGAGCGACATCGCACCAGCGAGATCCGCGATCCGCGCGGTGTCGTCGGCGTCGAGGATCGTGAGCCCGCCGAGCGAGGTCATGTGCTGCGTACCGTTGAGGAGCGTGAGCCCTTCCTTCGCTTCGAGCAGCAGCGCGGGGATGCCGGCCGCGGCGAGCGCATCGCTAGCGGGCATCGTCTCGCCGCGATACTCCGCGAAGCCTTCGCCGATCATGCCGAGCGCGAGATGGGCGAGCGGCGCGAGGTCACCGCTGGCGCCGACCGAGCCGCGCGTCGGGATCACGGGATGAACGCCGGCGTTCAACAGCTCGCACAGCCGCTCGCAACAGAGCGGGCGGGCGCCGCTGCGACCGGTCGCGAGCACTGCGGCGCGGAGCAACATCATGCCGCGGACGGCCTCGCGGGGGAGCGGCGCGCCCACCCCGGCCGCGTGGGAACGGACGAGGTTTTGTTGGAGCCGCTCGACCTGCGCGGCGCTGATCCGGACCTCGGCAAGTGCGCCGAACCCGGTGTTCACGCCGTAGACCGCGGGGGCCGCATCGCCACCTGCGACGACTTCGTCGACCACGGCGCGAGATGCCTCCATCCGTGAGCGGGCTTCCGAGCCGATCTCCACCCTCGCACGACCCCGGGCGACCTCACCGAGGGCCTCGAGGGTCAGGTCATCATCTCCGAGCCGAAACACAGCCGTTTGGACGTGGGCCATTGTGTGGGCGGTATGTACCACTTTGGCAGCCCAAATCCTCGATATGTCAGTCCCTCGCGTTGACACACAACGCCACCAATGGTGATCCTTTTGATGGTTGGGAACGCCACCCGAAGATGAGGCGGGACGGGCGGCGGACGCGTCGTCAGACGCGACTGTCGAACCGGCCCCAGACGCAGATCGGAGCCAGCGCGCGAGTGCGCTTGCCGCTCGGATCGATGCGTTCATGGTAGACGACTCCGCCGATGCCAGCGCGACCGTTCAGATGGAGCCCGCGACCAGCCCGAGCCCGGACGAGAGCTCGGACGAATTCGATGTTTCGGTCGACATCGACGACATCGAGCTCGTCGATTCCACCACCGCGATCTCGTCGCCGGTCGGCTCGGCGATGCCTCGCGCGATCCTGCCGCCGATGGTGAGGCCGCCACTGCCCGGGCGGCGTCCCCCGCCACCACCCCGCGGCATCGTGGCGATTCCGCCGCGACCGGGCATGCCGTCACTCGGCGCGCCGCCCTCGATCCCGATGCCGCGCCCGACCGCCGTGATCTCGGTGCCCACGCGTCCGCCCGCGCCGAGCCTCTCTTCGAATGTCGCGTCGGCCGATTCGATCACGATGCCGGCTTCACCGCCGCCTTCGCCGCGCACGAAGACCGGCGAGCGCGTCGCAATCGATCGCGTATTGCCCGATCGCGCCCGTCGGCCATCCGCGCCACCGCTCGTCCCCGGATCGATCTTGCGCGAGGCGATGGCCGAGCAGGGCGACGACTACACTGGTGGGGACCTCGGCGTTGGCGATGGCGGCGTCGAAGTCGGCACGCTCAAACCAAACATCGTGATCGAGCAGCCGCTCGAGGCGCAGCTCGAGCATCCGACCGTCGTCGACAAGGCGATCGAAGGCCTCGGCGATGCCGGGGGCGAAGTACGCGCCGAAGCGATGGCGCAAGAGCTCGAGGCGCTCGTGCTCGCAAATCCAACCGCCGCCGCGAGCCTCGCTTACGAGCTCGGCGAGCTCTACGAGCGCCGGCTCGCCGACGAAGCGCGTGCGGTCAAGGCATTCGGTCGGTCGCTCGGCCTCGATCCCTCGCTGCGCCCGAACCTGTGGGCGATCCGGCGCGTGTTCTATCGCCGCGCGCTGTGGCCGAACCTCGCGAAGCTGATCGACGCCGAGGTCGGGTACGCCCGCGACGACTACGAGCGCGCGGATCTGTTGCTCGAGAAGGCGCGGATCTCGGCGTACCGGATGAACGAGCTCGACGAAGCGCGGACCGCGCTCGACGAGGCTGTGCGGATCGCGCCGGCCCATCAAGGCGCGTTGCTCGAGCTCGAGCGCGTCGTCGCGAAGACCGGTGATGCGGTCGCATTACTCGACGTGTGGGAGCTGCTCGCCGAAGCGGTCGAGCACCCCGCCCGCAAGATCGCGTACTGGCTCGAGGTCGGTCGCGGCGCGGGGCGTGCCGCCGATATCGAGCGTGCGCAGACCGCGTTCGGTAAGGCCGCCGAGCTAGCGGGCGCTACGAGCACGGCGGAACGCGTTGCACGCGAGCGGCTTCGCGCCCTCGAAGACGCGGGCACACCGGCCGATGTCTCGACCGCGATCGACGGGCTCGCGACCGTGCTGCTCGCTGCGTTCGGTCCAGCTGGTCCGGGCAGCGAAGCGGGCAACGCGGGCGCGCCCGAGCGCAGCGATCGCGCGACGCTGCTCCGGCTCGAGCTCGTCGCGTTGCGCCGCCGCCAAGCGCAGCTCGTACGCGACGACGCGCCCGCCAAGGCGTGGGACCTGCTGCAGCAAGCGAGTGCGCTCGCGCCCGGCGAATCGATCGTGCTCTCGGATCTCACCGAGCTCGCCGAGGAGCTCGGCCGTTACGACGACCTTGCCGAGCTCGTGCAGAGCTGGCAGGCGGTCGAAGCCGATCCGTCGCGCGGCCTTGCGCTCTCGATCCGGCGCGCAGATGCCTTGCTGCGCGGTGGTCAGCGCGAGGCCGCACGCGCGTTGCTCGCCTCGCTCGAAGCGACCGCGCCTGGCTTCGTTGTCCTCGCATCGGCGGCCGAGCGCGACGCTCTCTCTCGGGGCGATGCCGGTGAACTCGCGAAAGTCTACCTCGCGGCGGCGAACGCAAGCCTCCTCGGCACGTGGCTCGGACCCGGGCAGCCATCGCGACCCGATCCCGAGGCGGCCGCCGCGCTCTACATCCAAGCCGCCGAGCTGACCGCCTACGGCAGCGCGGGCGCGGACGCGTTCGATGGCGCGCGAGAAGCGCTCGGTAAGGCACTCGAAGCGGTGCCGCACCATCCGGGCGCGCTCGAAGCGCTGATCGAGCTCGAGGATTCGTTCGGTCAAGTGGAGACCGCGCTCGGCCGATTGCGCGAAGCCGCGGCCGCTGCGCAGCCGGATGCAAAGCGTCCGATCCTCGAGCGCGCGATCCGGCTCGCACGCGGTCACGGCGATCTCGAATCGGTGCTCGCGTTCGAGGGCGAGCTCGTCGCCTTGGTGCCGACCGAGCTCGCCCTCAAGTGGCGGCTCGAGGCGACGCTGTCGCAGCTCGGTAAAGATGACGAACGCGCCGAGCTGCTCGTCGCGATCGCGTCGGAAGAGGCCGAAGCCGGCCGGCGTGGCACCGCGCTGTTCGCCGCCGCGCGCCTGCGCGAGCGGGCAGGTGCGGTCGAGGCCGCGACCGAGCTCTACCGCCAGGTCCTCGCGGTGTGGCCCGAGGATACGTTCGCGCGCGAGTCGCTCGTGGACCTCTTGCGCGCACAAGAGCGCTGGCCCGAGCTCGTCACCGAACGGCGCAACGAGGCGCGGGGCTTGCCCGATGGCCCGGCCGCGCGCCGCGCGCTGCGTGAAGCCGCGTGGGTGCTCGAGGTCAGGCTCGATGACACCGCGCAAGCCGCGCAGGTCTACGATGATTGGCTCGGGCGAATCTCCGATGATCGAGCCGCGCTTGAAGGTCAGGCGCGGACGCGCGCGAAGCTCAACGACCGCAACAGCGAAGTCGCGGCGCGCGCGGCGCTCGCCGAGCTGCCCGATGCGAGCGCGGATGCGCATTACCTGCACGGTCGCGCACTCGAACGCGCCGCGCTGATCGACGAAGCCGCCGATGTCTACCGCGACGTGATGGCGACCGAGGAGCCGAGCGTCGCCGCGACGGCCGCGGCACTCGCGCTCGGCGATCTCGCGGCGATCCGCGGCGATACGGTCATGCGCGTCGAATCGACCGCCGCACTCGCCGGCAAGACCACGGACCCGCGGCTCGGCGCCGCGCTCGCGGAAGACAGCGGCTGGATGTACGCGCTCGTACTCGAGGATTTCGATCGCGCTGCGCAGTCGTTCGAGGCCGCGATCTCACTCGATGCGAGCCGTCGCGGTCCGCGGCTCGGTGCCGCCCTCGTCGCCGCACGGCGCGGCGAGCAAGCGGAGCTCGCGCACGCGTTCGAGGGCCTCGCGTCGGTCGTCCAGATGCCGGAGGCGGCCGCTGCCTTGTTGCTGCGCGCCTCGGCGATGGCGGCCGCGAACGGCGACCTCGAGCTCGCGAATCAGCGTGTCGCTGCCGCGCGCATCGCGGCGCCCGACGACGCGAGTGCGCTGCTCGTCGTCGCCGAGACCGCGACCGCGCCGCACGTCGATGCGACCGACGCCTTCGCCGCCGTCGATCCGCTGCTCGCTCGGGCCGAGGTCCTCGAGATGCGCGCCGCGCTCGCCGATGATCCGGCAGCGCGTGCGGTATGGGAGCTCGATCGCGCCGAGGCTCTCGAGCTTGCCGGTCGGTTGCGCGAAGCAGGCGCCGTGGTCGCGGCGGTCTTGAAGCTCGACCCGGGCGACCTCCGCGCGCTCACCGCCCTGCGCCGGATGGCGTCGCGCGCCGGCGATAAGGCGACGATGGCCCAGGCGTGCTTCGCGCTCGCTCGTGTGCTCGGTGATGCCGCCGCGAAGCTCGACCTCTTGCGCGAGAGCGCGACCGTGTTCGATGGCCCGGGGCTCCCGGGCAATACCGATTACGCGGTCGCCGCGTACAAGCGGATCGTCACACTCGACCCGGGCGCGGTCGAGCTCGCGCGCTTGCTCGAGCTCTTGCGCGAGCGCGGTGACGTCCGCACGCTCGTCGCCGTCATCACCGATCGGCTGATCTGGCTCGAAGGCGAGGGCGGCGACGACCGCCATCGCATGATGGCGCCTCTGCTGTTCGAGCGCGCGATGATCCTCCACGGTCAGAACGATTCGGTCTCGGCAATGGGTGACCTCGATCTCCTCCTCGACGGCGTGCCCGGTCATGTCGACGCGCTCAGGTTTCGCGCCGACCTCGCGCTCGTCGCTGGTGATGTCGTCACCGCGATCGCGTCGTGGCGCCGTTACCTCGCGGCCGAGACGCGGCCCGGCAAGCGCGGGCAAGTCGAGCTCCAGCTCTCGCAGGTGCTCGCCGAGCAAACCGGCGACGTCCAGGGCGCGATCGAACAGCTCGAGAGCGTTGTCGATGCAAACCCCGACGACATCGCACTGCGCGAGCGCCTGCTCGGCCTGTGCCTCCGGGTCAGCGATTTCGATCGTGCCGCGCGCGAGCTCCGCGAGATCATCCGGCTGCGTCCGACGAACCAGGACAAGGCGCGCGAGGAACTTCGGCTCGGTCAGTTGCTGCGCGACAAGGTCAGCGATCGCGTCGCCGCGCGCATGGCACTCGATCGGGCACGCGCGCTCGATCCTTTGAACCTCGAGGTCGTGCGCGAGCTCGCCGATCTGCTCGAGAACGCGCCGCGCACGCAGATGTTGCTCGGAGCGGTGACCAGCCTGCGCACCGCGATCGTCGCGACGCCCGGTCGCGCGCAACTCTACGAACGGCTCGCGCAGATCAATGCGTGGCAAGCCGATGTCGATGCGCGCTGGGTCGCACTCGGTGCGGTGGAAGCGCTCGGCACGCCGAGTGGTGAGCAGCGCCAGGTGCTCGCGCAAGGCCGGCAGCAGCCGCCGAAACCGACCCGAACCAAGCTCGACAACGCGATGCGTGGAGCGCTGCGTGGCGAGCTCGCGGGCCCGCTCGCCGATCTGTGGCGTGCGATCGCTCCCGCGGTTCAGGTCGCGACCGGCGTCGATGTCACCAAGCTCGGCTTCACGCGCGGCGACAAGCTCGCGCTCAAGAAGCTCGGCGACAAGTACCAGCCGGTGACCGACGCGCTCGCCGCCTTCGGGATCGAAGACGTCGAGATCTATATCAGCGCCGGTCGCTCGGGATTCGCGCGTGCACTCGCTGGCGAGACCCCGACCTTGTGCCTCGGCGCCGACGTCGCTGCCGGCACGATGCCGCAACATCGCTTCGTGCTCGGTCGCGCGGTTGCGAGCATCGCGGAGGGTGTCGCGACGCTGTCGGAACTCCACGGCAGCGAGCTCGAGATGACATTGATCGCCGCGCTCAAGGCCGCGGAGGTCGCGGTACCTGCCGCGCTCGCCGAGCTGGTCACCGATCAAGATGCCGCGATCGCGGAGCGCGCGAAGGTGTTGAAGAAGCAGATGTCACGCAAGGCACGCAACGCCGTCGGCGAGCTCGGCAAAAGGTCCACTGACCTGGTCGATGTCGAGAAGCTGCGACGCACCGCGAATGCAGTCGGTCATCGCGCGGGTCTCGCGTGGTCGGGTGACACGGCCGTCGCCCTCGCGGTACTCGATGTTGGTAAAGGCGGGCGCGAGCTCTCCGATAGCCCGGCCGCGCTCGAGCTCGTGGCGTGGTCGGTATCCGAAGATCATCTCAGGCTGCGCGACAAACTCGGCATCGCTCTGAAGGGAACGCGATGAGCCCGCCGAAGGATCCGAAAACGCCCAAGACGGGACCGAGTGGCAAGCCGTTCCTCGGTGACGGGGACCTTGGCAACGAGCTCGACGCGTGGGACTCGATGTTCGACGACCTGCACAGTGGCCCCGAAGCCACGCAGGTCGCGGCTGACGAGCCGGTGATGGCGTGGCCCACGCCGAGCCCCGAGTCGCAAAATTCGCGGGGCAATCGCGCGGCGATGTACGCGTCCGAGCACACGTCCGAGTACATGCCCGAGCACACGCTTGACGAGGCCGCGTTCGGAACACTGCCAGAGCTCGCGACGGATCTACCCGCGGATCTCGACGACCAGCTCACGCTCGATCGCGCTGGCGCCGACGAGACGCGCCTCGACATGCCGGTCGCGCCCGCCCGCGCCGATCGCGTCACCACCCAGCCCGCGATCTTCACGGACCAGACCGCGGATTCCGATCCGCTCGAGACCGATTTTTCGGACATCGGCGCGAGCTCGCCACCGAGTGCCCTTGGTGATTTCTTGGGCGCGAGGTCGCGCGTCGAAGGCCGTGGCGACGACGAAGAAGTCGATCCGCCTACCGGCCTGGTTTCGGCGCCGGTGCCAGTCGAAGAAGACGATGTCTACACCTCGGCGTCGCGGCCAAACCGCGCGCCGACCGGCGACGAAGAGGTCGACGAATTCTCGCTCGATCAGCCGATTCCACCACCGCCGCTCCCGGTTCCGCGACGCTTGCCGCCCGCGGTACCCGCGCGAACCGGCCCGGCCATCATTCGCCGCGCCACACCGATCGCGACACCGCTGGCGAACTTCGGGCCGATCTCGCAGCCGGGCCAGGATAATTCACCTTTCGGCAACGAGACCACGCGGATCGCGGAGCTCGGCGAGGTCGAATCGCATCAGCTCCAGTCGCGCGCTGATGCGCGCTCGAAGGCGCCGACCACACCGCCGCCGTTCTCGACCCCGATGATCGAGGTCGCGCCGATCGACGAAGACGACTACGCCGATATCGAGATCGGTGCCGACTCGAGCGAGTCCGCGCCCGTCGAATTGCCGCCGATCGCACCGGTCGCGCGGCGCACCGCCGCGCATGTCGTTCGTCGCCCCGAGAAGTCGACGAAGGTCCCGGTGATTCAAGCGAAGCGAGAATCCGAACCGGTGATCGAGGTAACCGAAGGGCCAGTTGAGCCCGGGGGCGAGGACGATTTCTCCGATGTCGCCGCTGCCGTCGGTGCGAATGGCGAGGTCGCGCTCGACGAGCCGATGAGCGCGCGACGAATCACCGAGAGCCCGTCGATGGGGCAACCGGTGGTCCACAAGGTCGGCCCCGCGTTCCAGGACAGCACGCCCGGCCTTGACGCGGCGCTCGACGACATCGACGGCGGGGTAACCCGCATGATGACCGCGGAGCAGTTGCTCACGGAAGCGGGCGAGTCGGACGACGCGAACGACGCGAACGACGCGAACGACGCCGCCGTAGATTCGGCCGGCGAGACTCGCCTCGACGTGCAGCGTGGTCCGCGCGTCATCCAGACCGAGCCGCGGTTTGATCCTGAAAGCGATCCGGATAGCGAGCTCGATTTCGGAGAAGAAGAGCACGACGACGACGCCACGAGCGACGAGCCAATCCACATCGAATCGGTCGATCCGACGCGCACGTTGTACGGGCTCGGCGTTTCCAGCCCGGGAGCAACGCCGGAGCGCTCGACCAAGCCGACCCGTTCGCCCGCGCTCACCGAGGTCCTGCGCTCGACGACGACGACGACGACTACGACGAGCACCGATTTCGAGACGCTGGATGCCGGGTTCTCTCCGAGCGGTCGCCGCCACCCACGGCTTCAGACGCCGCTGCCGATCGCCGATGAAGTCGCCGAGCCGGAGCCGTCGATCGATCTCGAAGCGATCCAGCTGCCCGAGCAACTCCAGCCGCTGCCATCGACGCAGCTCGACGAAGATGCCGCGGTCCAGCTCGCGATCTACGAGCGCGAGCTCGCGACCGTCGACGAGAGTGCGGCATCCGACGCGCTGAGGATCGAGGCCGGCAGGTTGTGCGAGCGGCTCGGCGAGATCGATCGCGCACGCGCCCACTACGATACCGCGCTGCTCTCCGATCCACGTGCGACCGCGGCGCTCCGTGGCCTGCGCCGCATCGCGCGGTCGAGTGGCGATTTGATCGAAGCGACCCGTCACATCGATGCCGAGCTCGCCGTCGCGAGCTCGCTCGAGCGCCGCCCGCTCGGTCACTACCGCATCGATCTGTTACTCGCGAGTGGCGAGCAGGATCTCGCGCGCGTCGCCGCGGGCGAGATCCTGGACAGCGCGCCTTCGGATGTTCGCGCGTTGCTCGCCCAACTCGAGCTCGCCTTCCTCGACGGTCGTGCCGAGGAGTTCGGTGCTGCGCTGGAGCAACTCGCCCACGCGGTGACCGATGCAGAGCTGCGCGCCGCGGTGCAAGCCGCGCGCGGCGTACTTGCCGCTCATCAGAACGATAGTGCCGGTGCCGCGACCTGGTTCGCGGCAGCAGCCGAATCAGATCCGAGCTCGCTCGGTGCGCGGATCGGTGCGATCCGCCAGGCGGTTGGGCGCGGTGACGGCGCGGCCGCAGCGACTGCGTTGCTCGATCTCGCACGTCACATCGAAGTCAGCGATCCGGCCAGTGCCGCAGCGCTCGCGATTCGTGCACAGCAATGGACAACCGGCCCGATCGCCGAGGCTGCGGCGAAGCTCGGTGCGAACGCGATGATCAGCGAGCCACTCGTGCTGCGCGTTGCGGCAGAGACCGCAGATGCGGGCATGGATCCGGTCGTCGCGGGCGAGGCCTTCGCGGCGTGGGCACAGAGCCCGACTGGGACCGCGAGCGAGCGCTCGTACGCATCGGCGCGCGCGGCCGAGCTCGATCCGGCACGCGGTGCCGACCTGTGGAAGGCCGCGCTCGCGCACGATCCAGGTGACGATTACGCTGGCCAGCAGCTGCGCACCGCGCATGTCGCGGCGGAAGCGACACAGCTCGCGATCGATGTCGATCTCGCGGTCGCCGCTGACGGCGAGCGCGAACGTGCCCGGCTGCGCGCCGCCTTCGGCCTGATCGGCCAGAACCAACTCGAAGGTGCGATCGAGCTGCTCCAGAAGAGCCACGTCGATCGCCCCGATTCGCTCGCATTGACCGAAGCGCTCGCCGAAGCCCTCGCGGCGGCGGGCCGGTGGGGCGAGCGCGCGAAGCTCCTTGCCAAGCTCGCGGCCGAGCCAGGCGAGCGCCTCGATCGCGATGTCGCGCAGCTGCGTAGCGCGCTCGCTTGGGAAGAAGCCGTTGGCGCCTCGACCGCGAGCGAACCGCCCGCGAGCGATGAAGAGATCCAGCAGACCACCGCTGCTGCGCTCGAAGCGTGGGGGCGCGTGCTCGAAGGCGCGCGCGGCAATTCACCCGCGGCCCACGCCGCGGCGATCATCCTCGCGCAGCGCCTCGGCGATCGCGACGTTCTCAACGAGGTTCTCCAGCGCGCTCAACAGGCCGAGCAGGCCCCCTGGGCCGCCGCGAGCCTCGGGCTGCGCCGTGCGCGCGGGTGGCTCACCGGCGACGTTCTCGATCCGGCCGACGCGAACAACACCGCCGTCGCGATCCTGCGCGATGCCGGCCCGAGCCTCGACGATCCGCGCCGCACCGCCTGGCTGGTCCTCGCGGCCGCTCGCCGCAAGGAGCTCGGCGATGCGGCCGCGGCACTCGAGGAGCGCGCGATGCACCTCGGTGCGACCCCCGAGGCTGGCGCGCTGCGCCTACGCGCCGCCCAGCTCGCGCTCGATGGCAACGACGCGAGTCGCGCGACCTCGCTTCTGGCGCAGGTCGAACAGCAGTTTCCGAATGTCGGCATCGTCTCCGATCTGCTCTCGGCGGCCCGGCGCCGCTCGGGCGATCGACCGGCGCCCGCACGCGCGAGCTCGGCGACCATTGCCACTGCAGACACCGCTGCTGCGCGCGACGCCTTCGCGCGGATCGTTCGCGACGGTGATCTCGCCGCGTCGCACGGCGATGGCGCTGCGGCGCTTGCGCTGTATCAGCGCGCCCTCGAGCTGCGCCCCGGCGATCCGCTGGCTGCGCTGCCGCTGATCCGGGTCGCGACGCAGATCCGCGAGCCCGGTCCACTGACGGCGCTCGCGCTCGCACAACTCCGCACCGCGGATACTGCCGGTGATAATCCCGGCAAGGCCGAGGCGTACGAGCTCCTCGCGCAGATCGACAAGGAGCTGCGTGCCGACCCGAGCTCGGCGCAGATCGCGCTCGAGAGTGCGTCGCAGGCCGACCCCACACGCATCGACCTCATGCACCGGCTCGAGCGCGAGTATGTGGCCACCGATCAGATCGGCGAGCTGCTCCGCTTGCGCAAGCAACAGCTCGACGTCGTGCCCGTCGCCGCGCAACGGGATCGCGCGGCGATCATCATGGATTCGGCGAGCCTCGCCGAGCGCGACTCGCGTCCGGATGCCGAGCTGACCGAGCTGTATCGCAGCGCGCTCGGCGCCGATCCGAAGCACCGGCTCGCCCTCCTGCATCTCGAATCGATCGTGCGCCGTGCCGGCGGCTCGGCCGAGCTCGCGACCCTCGAAGAGCAGATCGCGGCGTACTTCGAAGGCGATGCGCGCACCGTCGCGACGTTCTTCACGCGCGCCGGCGAGACGCTCGCAGAGATAGGCCAGATCGATGCGGCGGTCCAGAAGTTCGGCAAGGCCGACGAGGTCTCGCCCGGGCACGTCCCCGCGCTCGAGGGTTGGCGCAACGCCGCGCTCAAGGGCCAGCTGTGGGTCGATGTCGCGCAAGCCGCAACGCGGCAGGGCACAGCGTCGGACGACGCCGATGTGAAGGCACGGCAACACCACTTCGCCGGTGTCGTACTCATGGACAAGGCCCTCGAAGGCGGCCAGGCGATGGCCGCGTTCCGCCGTGCGCTCGATGCCGACCCGAGCCACAAGGACTCATTCATCCGCTTGCGGATCCTGCTCGAGGAAGACGGTAGCCACGACGAGCTCGCGATCGTGCTCGCGAAGCGCCTCGACTTCGAGACTGACGAGCGGACGCGGACCGAGCTCCATCGCGCTGTCGCCGAGCTCCATCGCAACTTCCTCGACGATCGCGAGACCGCGAAGAAGCACTACCGCGAGATCCTGGAGGCGGATCCAAACGATCTACGCGCGCATGCCGCGGTCGCCGATATCGCGTGGGAGCAAGGCAACTGGCAGGAAGCTGCCGATGCATTGTTCGCACGCGCGCGCCTCGAATCGGATCCAAAAATCCTCACGACGCTGCTGTATCGCCTCGGCCTCCTGTACGCGGATCGCCTGAGCGATCCGGGCATGGCGCTCAAGGCCTTCCAGCGCGCGCTGACGTACCAGCCCGACGACGACAATACGCTCGTCCGGTTGGCGGACCTCGCGACCCAGGCGCAAGAATGGAAGCTCGCCCTCGGCGCGTGCGAGCGGTTGGTCAAGGCGGCCGAAGATCCAGAGACGCGCGCGCAGCATCTCCACCGCGTCGCGAAGATCTTCAAGCTCGGCTTCAACGATTCGAAGCGAGCCGAGCGCGCACTCAACCTCGCGCTCGATGGGGCGCCCACGAACGACGAGGCGTTACAAAAGCTCGTCGAGTTCTATCGCGAGGCTGGCGACATGACGTCGGTCCGCGTTCACCTCAATCGGGTCGCGGGCACGATGCGCACGCGCGTCGCGAACAATCCCAAGGACGGCGTCGCGTATCGCGTGATCGCGCGTGCGATGGCGGCGCGAGGTGCCGCGGGCGTCGACGGTTCGATTCCGATCGCTCGCGCGGCGGCCGAGCTCGCGACGCTGTTCGGCGATGCCGGCGAGCCCGAACGGATCTTGTTGGCGGAGACGCGCAGGATCGATCTGGCCCCGCTGCTCAATCCCGAGTCCGACGACGTGTTGTTCCCTCGCGGCGTCCAGCCCGAGCTGCGCCAGCTGTTCACGTTGCTCGGCGATCGGCTCGCGAAGCATGTCGGTGTCGACCTCCGGGCCTATGGCGTCGGCCGTGGCGATCGTCTGCGCGCGAAGGATTCGCTTGTCGCTGCGCACGCGCAGGACGTCGCGACCGGGCTCGGCTTCGGCGAGATCGATGTCTACGTCTCGACGCGCCAGCCATACGCGATGGTGGCCGAGCCAACCTCGCCGATCTCGCTCGTGCTCGGTTCGGAGGTCGCCAAGGGCGACACCCACCAGATCCGGTTCGCCGCTGGTGCCGCGCTCAAGCTCGCGCAGGCGTCGCTCGCGATTCCGACCCGCCTGGCCGAGGCCGAGCTCGGTGTCCTCGTGGTGGCGTTGCTGCGCCAGTTCCAGCCGGATTTCCCGCAGGAGGGCCTCGAGGAGGCCGCGATCGCGACCCAGATGCAGAAGCTCAAGCGGCTGATTCCTTCGGGGCTGCTCGCCGAGCTCCGGCCGCACGCACTCGCGGTCGATGCTCCGCACTTCCGGCACGAGCAGCTCGCCCGGGACCTCCGGATCACCGGGTTACGCGCCGGCCTCGTCGCGTCGGGTTCGATCCTGGCCGGGTTGGCCATCCTCGCGGCGGCTCGCGGTACCGACGTCCCGAGCTTCCTGGCGGATCCAGTTGCTCAGGGTTTGATCTCGTTCGCGCTCGGCGAAGATCATGCGGCGGTCGCCCGCTAACGGAACTTAGCTTCTCCTGACGAGATCGGGCCAGATCCGGCGAGAACCGGTGAGATCCAGCGCGGGCACATGTGGCCCGACGGTTGCTCTACCTGCTGCATCCGACCGCCATCGGACCTCGCCAGGGAAGGACGCCATGCGCTTATCAACGCCCAGTGTTAGTCGCCGCACGCATCAGGGTCTCGTGACCCTGACCAGTCTCGCTTCGCTGGCTACTCTAGTAGCCTGCACCGGCGGCGCTCCTCCCGTGCTCGATGGACTGAGCGACCAAGTCGCTCAGGTTGGTACCGAGCTCAAGCTCGACCTCAACGGCAGCTCCGCCGCCGGCGGTCGCCTGACCTACGGCTACCACGCGGCGGACCTGACCGACCTCGATGGCAACGCCCAGGTCACGGTCTCGCCGAGCGGCTCGGGCGTGTTCCGCTGGACCCCGCTCGCCGCAGACGTCGGCCAGCACCCGTTCGACTTCACGGTCTCCAACGGTGGCGACACGACGACCGTCACGGTGACGATCGACGTCAAGTCCGCGATTGGATCCGCGACCGCGCCCATCTTCCGTCAGCCGCTTGGCACCGGCACCACGATCGACCTCGCAACCCAGACCTGCGTCGACCTCGATGTCGTGATCGAGGATCAGGACACCTCGACCGTCGCGATCGCGCAAGAGATGCCGCTGATCGATGGCGCGACGCTCGACACCGTCGATGGCCAGAGCGCGAAGTGGCACTGGTGCCCGACCAAGGCGCAGGAGTCCGAAAATCGCTACACGCTGACGCTGTCGGCGGATGACTCGGATAACCCCAAGACGATCAAGGACTATCTGATCGTTCTCCGCGGTTCATCCGCCGGTCAGAGCTGCCCGGGCGCCGCGCCGGTGATCGCGCACACGCCCGCGCCGCAGACCACGCGCCTCAACCTCACGCCGACCGCGACCATCACGGACGACAAGGGGCTCAAGGACGCACCGTTGTTCTACTACTCGACGATAAACCCAGGCGCGACGCCGGTGCTCTCGCAGATGACGCAGCTCTCGATGACCCGTACGACGGGCTCGCCAACGAACGGCTCGTACAATGTTTCGGTGCCGAACCCGGTCGCGAGCTCGGCCGCGGGCGCGACGGCCACGCTTTATTACGTACTCGTCGCCGACGACGATGATGACACCATGGGCAACTGCGATCACACGACGCAGTCGCAGGTCTACTCGATGGTCGTGACCGCGGGTGGTTCGTCGACCGCGGGTCTCTGCCAGGTGTGCTCGGCCGATTCGCAGTGTGGCACCGGGAACGAGTGCGTGTACGTCGGTTCGATGGGCGACTCGTACTGCCTCCAATCATGCGACGCGGGCTGTCCGACGGGTTACAGCTGCTCGGCCTCGGCGATCTACTCGGTCGAAGGTGCGCATAACAACCAGTGCGTTCCGCAGAGCGGCACGTGCTCCGCGCCGACCGGACAGTGCATCGACGACATGTACGAGACCAATGATAGCCGGTCGTCGTCGCTGCCCGCGTTGGCGCCGAATATCTATGACATGGTCAGCTGCCCGAGCACGACCGATCAGACACGCATGAACGACGATTGGTACAAGATCGTCCTGCCCGCGAGCGCGCGCGCCGACTTCCAGCTCTCGGGCGACGGCGCGACGGATATCGATCTTCACCTCTATCACGCGGACGGCACCGTGGTCAGCGCATCGACGAGCTCGGGCACCGACGAAGAGATCAACACCTGCCTGTCAGCCGCGACGTACTACGTCAAGGTCAACGGCTACGGCCACGCCCGCAGCGAGTACCTGTTCGACTACACGACAACCGCGGAGACCTGCACCACTTCGTGCGTCGACGATATGAACGAGGATGACGACACGTTCAGTCAGGCCCGCCCGACGATCTATCCGACATACACCACGACGGCGCAGAAGATCTGCCCGAACGACGACGACTGGTTCAAGGTCACGCTGTTCGCGAACGAGCATCTGACGATGGACCTCACGTTCATGCAGTCGACCGAAGCGGGCGACCTCGACCTTCACCTTTACCAGAGCTCCACGGACCTCTGGCCGTGCGACAACACCACGAACATCGGCAGCTGCACCTCGGCCCATGGCCAGGGCTCGACCTCGAACGAGCACGCCGTGTTCACCGCTCCGGCGAGCTGCACCGGAGGTTGTGATTACGACGTGGTTGTCCGCGGCTTCGCTGGCGCCACCAATACGTACGCACTCAAGCTCGGGATCCAGTAGTGCGCGGCTGGCAGTACGCAGCCGCGATGATCGTGGTCGCGGCCTGCGCGACATCGAGCTCGCCGGATCCGGGGCTCGAGGGCCTCGCTCTGGCCTCGGTCAAGCCGGGGACGATCGTACCGGGGACGGAAATCGCGATGGCCGGCGAGTCGTTCGTCGACCAGGAGTGGGGTGCGACCACGCTGCATCTCGTCGGCACGGCCGGCGGCAACGATGTCGACGTACAATGGCCGGCAAAGTTTGTCGACTTCGGCGCGATGACTGTCTCGATCACCGGCAGCAACCTCGACGAGGTCGGCGGTGATGTCGAATTCAAGGGCAAGGCCATGATCGACGTCGTCGCGGTCAGCGATGGCAACACGTACTCGACCGATCCGTTGAGCGTCGACCTGTTCTTCGCGAACTCGCTGACGCCCGTCGCGAGCGGCGTCGTCGATGGCGTGCACTTCGTCAACGACGAGATCGAAGTCGATGGTGCCGGCTTCCTGCTCGGCGGCAACGAGGGCACGACGGTCGCGCGCGTCACGGGCTGCTTTCAACCGGATGCGGGCGGCAGCTGTCAGCCAGTCGCGTCGCGAGAGATCTCGATGATTTCGCTCGAACCGCCATCGCGCGAAAGGGCCGCATTTCCATTCTCGCCGAAGATCGCAGGCATCAAGGCGGGGCAGTTCGTGGGCACGGTCACGGTGGTCAACAAGCAGACCGCACAGGCCGAGGTCGCGGCGGCGCCGATCGCGACGACCTACACGCTCGTCACCTCGCAGATCTTTTCCGTCGATCCGCCGGCGGCGAGCCTCGGCCAGTACGTGTTCGTACACGGCGGTGGCTTCCTCGGTGGTGAGGCGAGCTCGGTGACGCAGATCGAGCTCGCCGGCACGTTCAACAAGACCGGCAGCAACCCGGCACCGATCACGATGTACCTGATCCCCGAGTGGGTCGAGGGCAAGCTCGTGCGCTACGTGCTCAACACCGACGACACGCTCGGCCACGCGCTCGATCTGCGTCATGACACCGGTCATTTCACCGGCACGATGACGCCGATCGTGAGCTACGGCGCCGACACCGTGCGCGGCGTGGGCCTCGGCGTCGCGTTCGACATCGCACCGGTCAAGCAGGTCGTCTATCTCCACTTCCAGCCTTCGTACGTCGAAGAGCTGCGCGACTTCGGTATGCGCGCCGTCGATGGCAAAATTCGGGATCGCATCGTCAAGGTGTGCAATCGCGCCTACGAAGGCGTGAACATCGAGTTTCGTCAGGCTCCGATCACGGACTTCGCGCTGTCCGAGAACGTCGAGCTCGTCGGCGTCGATCCGAACAACATGGGCTTGTTTGGCTACGACAACTCGCCCGGCAAGGACAACGGCAACCTCCGCCTCTACGACCAGCTGGGTGGCGTGAATGCCACGACGCAAGACGACGGGTATCCCGGCTACGGCGGTGTGTTCGTGCGCTCGCTGATGGGCTTTTCGAAGCACCCCGGCGGGTTCGGCGAAGTCACGCCAGGTGCCGACGATGGCTTCGATCAGATCTTCGATCCGCTTCGCGGTGATCAGTGTGGCTCGCCGGTGGTCGCGAACGACCTCGTCGGTGTGACCGTGCCAGCCGATGGTTCGGCGTGCCCGGGTGGTGCACGCGCGAATCAGATCGGCTGCGCGGTGTTCGTGATGGGCAACTTGGTCGGTGGCACGCTCGCGCACGAGATCGGTCACTCGCTCGGGCTCGCGAATCCGTACGCAGATGGCTTCCACGATGCGGGAGATGCGCCGAATCGCTTGATGGATGCCGGTGGCGACCGGCCGTATCTCGAGCGCGCGGAGCTCGGCGGGCAGGGCCCCGGCGTGTTCTGCGACGACGAATTCGACTACCTGCGGATGGTGATGCCGAGCTCGGTCGCACCACCGGCGATCACGCGCCCCGGTTGTTTCTAGCCCGCCACCTCCCGCAACGCCGGCGGAGTAGGCTGCAGCTGTGGCAAAGGCGGATCCGCGGCCCTACATCTATCTCGCGCTCGATCAGCTAGCGGTGGTGGCGTTCATCTTCGCGATCGAGAAACTCGTTCCGACGTGGATGATGAGCGCGAAGATTCACCTGTGGTCGATTCCGGTCGGCTTCGAGCTCCTCGCGCTCGGGACCGCGACGATCTTTGTCCCCGGGTGGCGCAAGCTCGGTCGCCGCGTCGCGATCGCCGGCGGCTCATTGCTCCTGCTCAGCGCGGTCTTCGTCATCGTGCGTTTGGTCGCATCGGCCGCATTTCTCGCCGGTACCTATGGCGCGTTCGGCAAGGCGGCCGCTTCGGGAGCGTGGGTCGCGGTCGCGTTGGTCGTCGAGGCCGTCGCGCTGTTGCCGCTAATCCAGGTGAAATATCTGCTGTCGCGCACCGGCCGGCGCGTCTACACATGAAGCGCCGCTGGTTGCTCCTGGCGGTGTGGACGTTGCCGGCTGTGATCCTGCTCGCGATCGCCACGAGCATCTATTTTGGCTATCGGATCACACCGCCCGCTCGGCTCGATCCTGGCGAGCGCGCACGCATGATGATGCCGCTCCGCACCGCGCTCGGCGATCACGCGGCGGAGCCGTGCGATGTTCATCGGCCGGGAGACACGGTAGCGGTCACCGTGTGGCTCGCGGGTCGCACGATCCTGCGTATCAATGGTCACGGCTCGGATCTCGCCAGCTCCATCGACGATGCCGCGAAGCAGATCCTCGCGCGCCCGGAGATCAAGACGCTCGCGGCAAATGGCCAGGCGGCGGCGGCGCGGATCCAGGTCGACGTGATCATCGGCCGCGCGCCGGTCGGAACCAATCACTGGCTGTTCAGCAAGCTCTCGCTCCCCGGGCTTGCCTCGTTGCTCGCGCTCAACCCCGGCATCGATGGTCTCGGTGCGGTCGTCGAGGGCAGGTCGACATTGCTACTGCCGCACGAGCTCGTGATGTCGAAGTTGCTAGCGACGAAGCGGCCTTCGGATTCGATGGGAGACTTCGCACTCGGTACGGATCTCGACAAGATCTCGGCGCTCGCGAGCCAGCGCATCGGAATGAAGATCAACCCGTCCGATCTGTACCGGTTTCGCACCGACACGTTCATCGAACCGCCCGATGGCCATCGCGATCAGCCGCCGCTGGCGCTCTACCGTGGTTCACCGCCAGCGCCGCTGATCTCGGGCGCGACCTTGCGCGAGGCCGCATTGAACGGTGCGCGCTACCTGGTCGCGCACCTCGCGCCGAGCGGTCGATACATCTACGAGCACGATCTGACGACCGGAAAGAAGACCGATCCGACCCGCGGCGCGTACTCGATGCCGCGCCACGGCGGTACGACATACTTCCTCGCGCAGGTCTACCGGATCACGAAAGCCGAGTGGCTGCGCGAGCCGATCGAGCGCGCGTTCGCCCACCTTGTCGATCTGATGGCGAAGGGTAATTGCGCCGCCACGCTGCCGGACCACACCGACATCGATTGCGTGATCGACAAAGGCGAGGGCGACGCCGGGCTCGGGTCGACCGCGCTCGTGGTGGTGGCACTCGCCGAGTACCAGCGCGCGACGGGTGACATGCGATACCTGCCGTTGATGTTGAAACTGGCGAGCTGGTTGCTGTTCATGCAGCGCCCAGATGGTTCGTTCCGTCATCTCTACAATCCGATGACGAAGCAGGCCGACGACAAAACGATGTTGCTCTACTACTCCGGTGAGGCGTCGCTCGCGCTCGCGCGAATGTACACGATCACGAGCGATCCGAAGTACGCGCAGGCCGCCGAGCGCGGCCTCGACTGGCTCGTCAACTGGTACGACTTCTTCGTTGCCGGATTCTTCTTCGGCGAGGAGCACTGGACCTGCATCGCGGCAGAGGCAATCTGGCCTGCGGTGAAGACCGAGAAGTACCGCACGTTCTGTAACAACTACGGAGAGTTTTTGCGCGGCCAGCAACCTGACCTCGGCGAATTCCCCGACGAAGACGACCTCGTTGGCTCGTACCTCATCACCCCGTTCGTGCCGCCGATGAACACACCGGCGGGCTCGCGAACCGAGGCCATGATCTCGGCATACACGCTCGGCGCTCATGCCGGGGCGCCCGACGAGGCGCTGCGTGGCCAGATCACCGCGACGCTGCAGTACGCGCTCGGCCAACAGATCCGGCCCGAAAACGACTTCAACGTTGTCGGTGACGGTAATGGTGGGATGCCGGCGAGCCTGCTCGATCGCTCCGTCCGGATCGACTACGTCCAGCACGTGTGCTCGGGGATGATCCGAGCAAGTGAGTGGATCGACGGGCAAGCCCATTGATCTGGCGGCGTGAACCGCCGGGTTTTGCTAGACTCGTGTCAGCGTGGAGGAGGACAAGAAGACCCAGCTCGGGCAGGCACCCCAGCGGACGAATCGTCCGACCGGTGGCCAGCCGCCCGTCACGGCCGAACCGGGTCCGGGTGCCGTCGCCCCGGTGACGCAGGTCAAGACCTCGTACATCCTGCCGAGCGTCGATCCGTTGATCGGTAGCGAACTCGCAGGCCGTTACACGATCGGCAAGAAGCTCGGCGAAGGCGGCATGGGTGCCGTCTATCTCGCGACTCACATGATCCTGGAGAAGCAGGTCGCGCTCAAGGTTCTCCACGGCGAGTTCGCGCGCAAGCCGGATCTCGTCGAGCGCTTCATGCAGGAAGCGAAGGCCGCATCGCGGATTCGTCACGAAAACGTGATCGACATCAGCGATTTCGGCGCGACACCCGAAGGGTTGGTGTTCTTCGCGATGGAGCTCTTGAAGGGCCACGATCTTCACGACGAGATCGCGCGCGCACGCGTCGCGGGAAATCTCCTCCCGTGGTCGCGCACGAAAAAGATCTTTCTCCAGATCTGCTCTGCGCTCACCGCTGCGCACGCGAAGGGCATCGTCCACCGCGATCTCAAGCCCGAGAATATCTACCTCGTCGAATTTCTCGGCGATCCAGATTTCGTGAAGCTGCTCGATTTCGGCATCGCGAAGCTAACCGATGCCGCCGACGAGGGTGGTCGCAAGCTGACCAAGACCGGCATGCTGTTCGGCACGCCCGAGTACATGTCGCCAGAACAAGCACGCGGCGAGCACGTCGATCATCGCGTAGACGTCTACGCGATGGGCTGCATCTTGTTCCAGCTCGTCACGAACCGCGTGCCGTTCGAGGCGGAGAACTTCATGGGCGTGCTGTCGATGCACCTCACGGAGCCACCGCCCTCGATCTCGCCAGCGGTGTTCGAACAGATCGGCGCCCCTGCCGAGCTCGCGGCCGTGATCGATCGCGCGCTCGATAAGGATCGAAGCCAGCGCTGGCAGACCATCGAGGCCCTCGCGAACGCCGTGCGCGAGGTCTGCGGTGATCCCATTCCGACCGGCACTCCGACCGTGCGCGCCGCGAACGTGTTGTCGCCGTCGCAGACCACACACCGTCGCGCGCAAGGGCTAACCGGTGTGGGCGCAGCGCCGTCGACCGTGATGCCGGAAGGCACTGGCCGTGTGAAGACCCAGTGGACCGGCACGCTCACCGTTCCCGAGGGCCCGGTCGACGACGCGCGCAAGCCAACGTCGAAGCTACCGCTGATTATCGGCGCGATCGCGCTGGTCGGAGCCGGCATTGCCGTGGCCGTGATCATGATGGGCAAGAAGGCTGCGGCACCGACGGAAGGGTCGGGCGCCACCGTCGCGGTGCAGCCGACCCCGATAGCCACGTCCGTCCCAGTACCCGTGCCGGCGCCTCCACCACTACCCGAGCCGAAGCTGCCGGACATGGTGAAGCTCACGCTCGACACCACGCCCCACGGCGCGACTGTCACCGATCTCAGCACGAACCGCGAGTTCCCTGGCAAGACGCCGATCACGACCTCGCTCCCCGGCCAAAAGGGCACACGGCAATTCTCGGTCGCGCTCAAAGGATATCAGCTCGAGATCGTCGAGCTGCCGCTCGACAAAGAGACCGTGTCGTTCACCGAACCACTGACCAAGGGCACAGCCAGAACGCCGGTCGTTCATCACATTGGCGACGCGACGATCAAGCCGCTCCCGACGACCGGCAGCGGTACCGCGGCCGTGACGAAACCCGATCCGGGCGCCGCGACCGAGCCCGTCACGATACCCGATCCGGGGACAAAGCCCGATCCAGCGGTCAAACCGCCGAAGCCGCCGACGCCGGCCGAACCCAAGTGCGACGATCCGAACGAGCCGTGCTTGAAGACGCAGTTCCCGGCTGGTGGCGTCGCGGCTCCGGCCGGCAGCGGCTCGTAATGGCGGCGGTCGCCGAACCTGCCACGCGCCGCGCGCGCGTGAATACCTACCGCACGCAAGCCGGCACCGACGCGCCGGTCGAGCTCGCTTACGATCTTTTCGGCGAGCGCGGCCTCCCGCTCGTGCTCGTGATGGGCATCGGTGCGCAACGCATCTTCTGGTCCGACGCGTTCTGCAACCAGTTCGTCGATGCGGGTTTTCAGGTCGTGCGCTTCGATCATCGCGACATCGGCGAATCGACGAAGCTCGATCTGCCGACGCCGAAGCCGTTCCGGCTCGTCGCGCGCACCGCACTCAAACTCCCCGTCGCCGCGCCGTACTCGCTGTCGGACATGGCGAACGACGTCGTCGGCCTCATGGATCATCTCGGCTGGAAATCGGCACACTTCATCGGCGTCTCGATGGGCGGCATGGTCGTCCAACACCTCGCGCTCGAGCACGCCGACCGCGTGCGCAGCATCACCGCGATCATGACCACGCCCGGTGGCCGCCGCTACATCCCGAAGCCGCGCGCGTTCGGTGCGTTGTTCGCTCCCTCGCCGAAGACCGCGGAGGCCGCGGGCGAGCACGCTGCGAAGATGTTCGGCATCATCGGCTCGACCGCGTGGAAGACCGATGTCGAGCGCCTCAAGCGCGCCGGCGCGCTCGCCTTCGAGCGCGGCATGAACCCGCGCGGGTTTCTTCGCCACTTCGCGGGCGTCCTCATGTCGGGCGATCGCAGGTCAAAGCTAGCGTCGGTGACCGCGCCCGTGCTCGTGATCCACGGCTCGAGCGATCCGATGTTCCCTCTCTCGGCGGGTCGCAAGATCGCGAGCACCGTCCAGCACGGCACGTGGTTGCCGATCGCCGGCATGGGTCACGATCTGCCGACCCAGTTGTGGCCGACGATCGTCGCGGCGGTCGCCAAGCACGCGAAGGCCGCCGAGAGTTGAGTGTGCGGGGCGGGACTCGAACCCGCACGTCCTTACGGACAGGGGCTTTTAAGGCCCCGTTGGCTACCGATTTCAACACCCGCACTTACGGTCGAGACCGTCGACCTTGATTACTCCCTCGATGACTGAGTTGCAAGCTATGGCGATTCGGGCACAGGATCCTCAATTTCTCGAGCCGATTATCCTCGCGATCGCTATCGATGTGACCTGGCTCCGCGGGAGTTCTCCCGTCGATCGAGGAGCCCCAGGAACTGGGATGTATCGATGCACACCTCGGCAATGTGGCTTCTGACGACGATCGGATCTGCCGATCACCTTGTCCGGAACCCGGACGGTCAGCGAACGCGGACGACGTGCACGAGCAATTCGCCCGCGAGGTAATGCGTGCCCTTCGGCGGCCAGCGATTGCCGGTGCGCATGAACGTGTTCACGACCGCACCCGAGGTCTCGCGATGCTGCGCGGGGTGGCGCGGATCGACGAGCCCGCGCCGGATCGCGCCGCCGGCGCAGTAGATGAACTCGATGACGCCGCGTGCGTCGCGACCGATCGCGATGCCGACGAGATCCGGCGCTTCCTGACTCTCGGTGCGTTCGAACACGAGGATGTCACCCGCATCGATCGCTTCAATAGGTGCGACGAGATGGTCGTGACTCGCGGCCCACGCGACCAGCGCGCTGGTGTTCGCGAGCGATGCCGCGATCACGGCGGCCGCCAGGTCGCGTTGCGACTTCACAGCGGCAGGCGCGGCGAGATCGAGCGAGATGCGCGTGCCGAGCTCTGCTTCCCAGCCGAGCGCCGCGGCCACGGAGTCGTGCTGATCGCGGCGACCGACGAGCGTGCGCAGATCGGCAGGCTCGCGCAGTGGAGCGTGCGGTGTATCGAGTGCGACGCCATGGGCGGGTAGCTTTGACCACGCGACCCCTTTGGCCTCGGCCGTCACTTCCGCTGCCGCTTGCGCCGAAGCGACCCGGATCGCGCCGGGTCGCGGATCCTCGGCCGGTGTGCGCGGCGATCGATGGAACCTGTTCTGGACCGAAATCGTGTCGTCGGCGTCCGGGCGACGCCACTGGTCGTCCGGATCCTCGGGCTTGCCGGACCATGCAAGCGGCACGTCGGCGCCTCCGAGCAGCGGCGAGCTGAAGCGGTAGGGGTGCGCTCGCCCGGCGCAGGCCGCGGAGCCGGTCGCCCCGATCGCGACCGCGAGCGCGCAGAAAGCGCCAGGCAGGCGGTAGGGCTCGGTCATCCGCAAATGATCTCAAGGTCGCCCGGGTACAGCGAATTTTTGGACGTCGGCCTCTTCGGTGCGCGTGCTAGAACGCCTTGCCGTGACCAAGAAGGATTTCTTCCGGCGCCGGATCATGCCGATCGTGTTCGGCGTGGTCATCGTGCTGATCTCGCGTCAATCGTGTCAGAAGGCCGAGCGGACTCAGGCGACGTTCGTGATCGACTACGGCGCGGCAGAGCCGCTCGTGCAGGCGATCGATCTCGAGCTCTGGATGGGGCAGGAGCCAGTTGCGACCTTCCATCGCGCGGCTCTCGATAAGCACATCGGTAAGACGACCTTCACAGGATCGTTCCCTTCGAAGGATGGTGAGTTGAGGATGGATCTCACGCTGTTTTCCGGCGTGCATCGCCAGCTCGTCCGTACCGTCCACACCGAGGAGAACGCGGTCGTGACCGTGAACCTCGCCTACGACCTGCAAAAGCCGTGAAGCGCCTCGTGCTATTCGCGCTGGCCATCGCTGCATGCGGCGATGGTCAGAAGGCTACGGTCTCGATCGAACCCGGTCCGTGGGGCGCGGCGATCCGTGACCTCGTCGCCTTCACGTCGAAGGGTGGGCTCACGATGGGCACCGGCGGCGCCTTCGCGATCGCTGTCACCGACGATCCTGCGATGCCGAAAGAGGGCTATCTCGTCGAGGCGCAGGGCGATTCGCACTGGCTCGTGCACGCTCACGACGTGCTCGGCGCGCAGTACGGCGCCGCCGCCGCGCTCGAGAACCTCGGTTTCCGGTTCCGCCATCCATTCGACCCGTACGTCCCGACCATGCCCAAGGACGCGAACGCGACCGGCACGATGCACCAGCCGCAGATTCCGGTGCGTGGATTCCAGCTCCACACGCTGCATCCGATCGAGGCGCACTTCGCGTTTTGGATCCCCTCCGCCGGATCGACAGACGATGCGCACCGCATCATCAACTGGGTGATCGCGAACCGCGGCAACTACCTTCAGTGGTCCGGTCTCAACGACATCATCAGAGATCCGGCTCGGTACGCCGCGTGGAAGCCATTCGAGCGCGAGCTGATCGACTATGCGCACGCGCGCGGCGTTCGCGTCGGGATCGAGATCGAGATGTTCGGGCAAGCGAATCTCCAGCTCGCGTTCGATCTCTACGATGATCCGAACGCGACCTCGCCAGTCGGCCCCGCGGTCGCGGCGCGGCTGCCATTCGTCGTCGACGACATGCCGTTCGATGTCTACGATCTTTCGTTTGGCGAGTTCCTCAGCGCCGAGCCGCAGTTCTTCGTCGACACGCTGAACGAGGTCAATCGCCAGCTCAACGTGGTTGCTCCGCAGGCTGAAGTCCACGCGCTCATCCACGACGGCTTCACCCAGCGCGTCGACTACATGGGCCAGAACCTGATCTACTACTTCCTCGTCAAGTTCGCCGACGCCGCGATCATCCCCGACGTCCACACGACGTTCTACTTCAACCTGTTCGAGTCCGCGGACGGTGCGTACCAGCACCCGGACTTCAGCGAGCATCGCCAGTACCTCAGGGATCGGATGTGCTCCGGCGGCAAGGCGACGTATCACCCGGAAGATGCGTACTGGATCGCGTTCGACGATTCGGTGCCGCAGATGTTTCCGCTCTACATCCGCAGCCGCTGGGTCGACCTCGATGGCATCTCGAAGTTCGGCTGCGGCGCGTTGTACGAGCACCTCCCATTCTCGACGGGCTGGGAGTGGGGCTACTGGTTGAATGACGTGATGTCGCTGCGGAATAGCTACGAGCTGCCCGCGACGTACGAATCAGGCATCACCGACCAGCTCGCGCCTGATCTCGGTTCGGGTGCCGGCAAGCTCGTCACGCACATCGCCGAAGATCAACACGATGCACTGATGGGTCAGAAGCTCGCCGCGTACATCTCGAGCCGCAGCATCGATATCGATGCGGGCCGCAGTGTCGGCATCGTCTCGCAGCCCGATCGGATCTTGTTCTCCGATCTGGTGGCCAGCCACGACACGGCCGCCTTCACTGCGACCGTGCTGCAGCCACTCGCTTCCTACGCCGATGCGCTCGACGCTCGCGCGAAGGAGCTCGACGCACTCGAGCTCCCGCAGTCGCGGTGGTCGGCCGAGCTCACCGACGGGCTCGAAGTCGATCGTCTACGCGCGCGCTTCGTCGCGGCGGAGTATCGGTCCGTGCTCGACTTTCTCGACGGCCGCGATGCGAAGGCTGACTTCGAACAGGCCCGAGCGTTGCTAGGGCAGGCGCACGTCGTGGTCACGCGGCGCCATGCCGATTTGCACGACACGCACGGCCGTCGCTTGCTCGACCGTACCCCGAATCAGACGCTCTATCAGTACGGTTACCTCTACATGGCCGATACGATGTGCTTGTGGAATCGCGAGATCGATCAGGTCGCGCAGATCATCGGCGAGCCTGTCGACATCATTCCCGGCTGCTTGTTCTGACCAGCCGCACGACGGTCTCAACCTGAGCCGTACCCGGCATCAGGTCGAACGGTTCGATCACGTCGGGCCGGTAGCCGTGAGCGCCGAGCATCGCGAGATCGCGACCGAGTGATTCGGGACCGCAGCTCACGTAGATCACGCGCGGCGCAGCGAGCTCGAGGACGAGTTGCTCGGCGCCGGCGAGCCCCTTGCGCGGCGGGTTGACGATCACGACATCCGGTTCCGAACCGAGCCGCGCTCGTACGTCGTCGGCGATCTTGCCAGCATCTCCCGCGATCGCGGTGAGTGGCAGCTTCGCCGCCTCGGCGGCACGTCGAAGTTGTGCGACTGCATCGCGATCGACCTCGACCGCGATCACCTCGGTGCCTGCGCGCGCGAGGTGCAGCCCGATGCCGCCGAGCCCCGCAAACAGATCGACTGCCCGGCGCGCCGGCTGGGCGAGCTCCGCGACGCGGGCGTACATCGCCGCGGCCTGCGCGCGATTGACCTGGAGAAACTCCGCCGCGCCGACCTCGATCGGGACACCGGCGAGCTGTTCGGTGAGATAGCCGTGGCCGAGCAGCACGCGTGCAGTCGAGCCCGACGGCACGATCGCGCCGTCGCGTCGATCGTTCGTGATCGTGACCATGCCGCGCACGGCCGGATGGTTCGCCATCGCGTTCGCGACGTTCTCGAGCTTCGTGCGAACCACTGCACTCGTGACCACCAGCACGATCATCACGTCGCCCTCGGATTCGCGCACGATCGCGTAGCGCAGCTCGCCGGCCCGCGTCTTCTCGTCGTACGGAACCAGCCCGGCCTTCGCCGTGGCACCGCGCAACCACACGGCGACCTCGTCGATGATCGGCGCGACCACCCGGCAGCCGAGCGTATCGACCACGTGATGGCTTCGCGGTGCGTACGCGCCGAGGATCACATCGCCGTTGCCGGCGGCACCGACCACATACTTACCTTTGTTGCGATACCCGAGCTCCGCCGGCGACGATCGGACCTCCGCGACCGCGATCGGCATCTCGCCCAAGGCAGCCACTACGCGTTCGCGCTTGGCCGCGAGCTGAGAGCGATACGCGAGGTGTTGCCACGAGCATCCGCCACAGCGACCGAAAGCGGGGCAGGCGGGCGTGACCCGCTCGCGGCTCCGCTCGCCGATCCGCCTCACGACACGTGCCCACGCTTCGGGCTTGTGCGGGCTCGTGTGATCGACGGCGACCTCGGCCCGCTCGCCTGGCAGGAGGTCGACCACGTGCAAGCGCTGACCGTCGGCGTCCCCGATGCCACAACCGGCCTCGTCGATCCCGTGGGCCGTTACATCCGTCTTCACGCGACGGCACCTTAGCATTCGCCAGGCGGCAGTTTTGCCGCTAGATTCCGCGCCAGAAGCGAATGTCAGGTCTGGTGGTCGCAGCACTCTCCGGTGGCGTCGATAGCGCCGCGGCCGCTGCATTGCTCGTCGAGCAGGGCCATCGCGTTGTCGGGATGACGATGCGCCTCTACGATGCCCGCGGCACCTCGGCATCCTCGGGTCGCTGCTGCGGTCCGCGCGATATTGAAGATGCTCGCGCGGTCTGTGATCACCTCGGCATTCCCCACTACGTCGTCGACCTGTCGGCCGAGTTCGGCGCTGCCGTGATGGACGACTTCGTCGAGGCGTATCTCGCGGGCGAGACCCCCAACCCGTGCGTGAAGTGCAACCAGCACATCAAGTTCACGCCGCTTCTCGCGCGGGCTCGCGCGATCGGTGCCGAGGTGCTCGTCACGGGCCACTACGCCCAGATTACCCAGACGACCCTGACTAGCGGCGCCGACCCCACCTGGTCGCTGCGCCGCGGTCGCGATGCCTCGAAAGATCAATCCTACTTCCTGTTCTCGATGCCGGGCGACGAGCTCGGCGCGGTGCGGTTTCCGCTCGGCCATCTCACCAAGGACGAGGTTCGCGCCCACGCGATCCGCCTCGGCCTGCCGAATGCCACCAAAGACGAGTCGATGGAGATCTGCTTTGTCCCCGACGGCGACTATGCAGGGTTCGTGAAGGCAGCGGCGCTCAAGCGCAATCGGCCGCTTCCCATGGCCGGTAAGATCATCGATCGGGACGGCACGGTCCTCGGTGCGCACGACGGCACGCACAACTTCACCGTCGGCCAGCATCGCGGCCTCGGCAACCTTGTCACGCCTCCCGATCCCACGACCGGCAAGGCGAGCATCCCCACGAAGCGCTACGTCACCTCGGTCGATCCCGCGAACGGCGAAGTTCGCGTCGGCACGTACGACTCCGCCAAGCGCAGCAAGCTCGCGGTGCGTGATCTTCGCTGGCTCGCGCCGCCGCAGGCATCGGTCACGGGCGTGGTCCAGTTACGCCATCGCGGCACGCCGGTCACGTTCGAGGCCACGATCGAAGGCACGCTCGCGAGGCTCTCGCTCGCCGAAGGTGTGGTCGCAGCGCCAGGCCAGGCGGCCGTGTTGTACGACGGTGATCGCGTGCTCGCCGGCGGCTGGGTCGTTTGACGGTTTAGCGACCGAGCAGCGCTTTGCATTCGAGCCGCGCCGCGTACGCGGCACGCCACTCGGGATCGTCGAGCGCGGCTAACTTGCGTTGTACTTCGGCGCGACCGCGCGTGCGCACGATATTGGCGCGATCGTTCGCGCCGGCGAATTCGAGCACCTCGAGGCAGTTGACGTAGACCTCTTCCTCGGAACCTTCGAGGTGGCGCTGCTGATCGAAGAGCACGAGCGCGCGATGGATCTGATCGCCGGCCTCGGCGAGCGCGTCACGGCCACGCTCGCGGATCAACGCGACGCCTTGGCGTGCGAGACCTTGGATCTCGTAACCGACGAGCGTGGCGCCGCGCGCGACGAGCACACCGTGCGAGGCATCCGCAGCGGCCTCGATATTTGCGCCGCGCTGGAGGTGAGCGCCGGCGCGCGAGATGCGAGCGTTTGCTTCGAGATAGCGCGCACCGATCGTCTCGGCTTCGAGCAGGGCTTCGTCAAACATGCAGATGCTGTCCCGGCCGCGCTTGATCGCGCAGCAGCCCGCGTAGATCAGGCAATCGGCGCGGCTCCAGCGCGAACCGGCGCGCGCGAGCAGCTCGAGCGCTGCCTCGAACGTCGCCGCTGCGCGCTCGTAGAGCCCGACCTCGAGGTAGATGATGCCGGCGACGCTGAGCGCATCGCCTTCGCGCGCGCGATCGCCGTAGCGGCGGCAAAGGCCGAGCGAGCGCTGCGCGGAAACCATGGCTTGCTGGTAATTGCCGAGGCACATCTCGATGATCGCGACGTGGTTCTGGACCACGCGCTCGAGCCACGGGTCGCCGGCCTTGTCGATGCGTGTAGTGACTAGCTGGTAGGCGGCGCGCGCTTCTTCGTAGTGCGCGCGCATGAGATGGATCCGGCCGCGACCGACCATCGCTTGCATCTCCTCGGACGCGGCGCCCGCGTTCGCGAACACCAGGCGCGATCGCTCGACCACGTCGAGCGCCTCGGTGAACCGGCTGAGCCGTTCGAGGATCTCGCCGCGAACGCGCAGTGCTTCGCCGACGTGGAGCGCATCGCCGGCGGCACGACCGAGATCCTCGGCGATCGCGGTCGCGACCTGGGCCCCCGCGTAATCGCCGGTGCGGAGGAGCCGGTGTGCGCGCCGGATCGCGACATCCGCGAGCCGACGAAGATCTCCCTCGCACAGGCGCTGGAGCTCGTCGAGGTCACCTGGATCGGCGAGCAAGTCGCCGCGCAAACGGTTCGCAAGCTCGCGGCCCGCGAGGGCTTCACGCCGGCGCGTCTTCGACGTCGCGGTCGGCGGCCGCTCGCCGAGCTGGTAGTCGAGCGCGAGCGTCCTCGTGAAGTGGGCGACGGCGGTGTCGGCATCGGACGCGGTCATCGCGAGCTGGCCGGCGCGCAGCCAGAACGCGGCCGCGGCGGCGAGCTCGCCGCCTTGTTCGAGATGCTCGGCGATCGCGGCCGGTGCTTCTTCACGCCCCGCGAAGAACCGGCTTGCGAGCAAGCGGCCGACGCGCGCGTGATATTCGCGCTGAGCGCGCTGGGACAAGCCTTCGTAGACCACCTCGCGGACCAAGCCGCGCGCAAAGGCGAGCTCACCTTGACCCGAGGTGCCGGCCGATTCCGGACGGACGAGCACACCGGCATCGATCAGCTCGTCGAGCGCGCTCGGTGCGTGCGCGTCGTCGGCGGTGCGCTCTTCGCTGATAAGCTCTTCGATGATCCGAGCGCGCACCGTGCCCGGCATCACCGAGGCGATGCGCAGTGCAGCCTTCGCGCGGGGCGTGAGCCGATCGACGCGCGCGGCCACGACATCGCGCGCGCTCGCAGGAATTTCGTCGCCCCCGGCTTCGAGCTGGAGCTTCCCCCGCTCGCGCACCGCTTGCGCGAGCTCCTCGATGAACAGCGGGTTGCCACCGCCGCGCGCGATCACCGCGGCGATGGTGAGTGGGGTCGACGCATCACCGAGCCGATCCACGATCATCGCGCGGAGCTCGGCGCCGACGAGGTCGCCGACATCGACGATCGCATCGACGGCCGGCGGCGCCGCGCCTTCGGGCCGCGCGGTCAGGAGCACGAGCTCGGCTCCGACCGCGGGCATCGCGAGCGTGTGGCGCAACACCTCGAGGCTCGGGCCATCGCCGAGGTGGATGTCCTCGATCACGGTCAACAGCGGCCGACCCCGCTCGGCCATCGCAATGCGAAACACCGCGAGGCCAGCCGCGATCCGGGGCCTCAGATCTGCGATCTCGGGCGCGCCGACGCCGAGCCCGTCGCGGAGCTCGATCGCGCGATCGAGATCCGTGACGATCTCCTTCGCACGCTCCTCGGCGACGCCGTTCTCCTTGAGCAGGTGCTGGACCCGCTGCAGGAAGCGGCCGCGCGCCGCGCGCCCGCGCGCCGGCGCGATGCCTAGCGATGCTTGATACAGATCGATCAGCAGTGCGAACGGCGAGTGTCGGGTCGCCGGATTTGCCGCAGTGAGGATCGTCCGGGTCGCCTGATCGGCCGCGGCGCGGCTCGCGATCAGCTCCGCGACAAGCCGGCTCTTGCCGGTGCCCGCAACCCCGACGACCAAGACGCCGTGGCGCTCGTGCCTCGCGATCGAACGATCGAACCAACTCGAGAGCTCTTCGAGTTGCGCGGTGCGGCCGACGAACGTGCCGCGGCGCTCGAGCCGTGCGCGATCGCGTTCCTCGAACCGGCGCGGCCCGACCACTTCGATCACGCGACGCGAGCTGCGCGTGCGCCCGATGGTCGGAAGCTCCCGCAGCGTGTAGAGGTCGCTGGTCACGCGACCCGCGACACCGACGAACCATGGCTTGTCGGGCGTCGCTTCTTTCGCGAGCGCACGGGCTTCTTCGATCGCGTCGGGAGGAATGCGCGCCGCGCCTTCCGGCGTGAGGACGCTCGCGACGTTTGTGCGCGCGCCGATCCGCAGTTGCGGCGTGCCGGTATCGCCGGTGTGTTTTTCGCGTGCGACGGCCGCGGCATCGAGCGCCCAGCCCATCGCGACCGCGACATCATCTTCGCCGGCGACCTCGAGCCCGAACGCGACGACGAGCGCCTCGCTCTCGAGCGCGAGCACGACACCACCGCGCTGATACGCGAGCTCGCCGAGACCGCGTGTGATCGGTCGCAGCACGTCGGCTGGCGCTCCGCTCAACACGCCGACGACGACCACGGTCCTGCGCCGCTCGACGGGTGCACCGGTCGGCAGCACGCCGAGGTCGTCATCGATCGGTTCGTCGATCACGTCGCCTGCGGACAGCTCGTCGGGCGCGGCGTCACCCTCGACGATGAGCTCGTCGAAGCTGGTCGCATCACCGGGCGCAGGCGGCACCGGTAGCTGGGGCATGTGGGGTGCCGCGGAGCCGTAGCTCGTCGAATCGTCGTCGTCGAACCGGAGGTTCAGCGGATTTACATCCGCCGCCATCACGAGCGTCGTGTACGACGGCCGTACGAGCATCGCCGATGACATTCGTTTGGCATCGAACCGCTCGTCGAGCGCCATCGTCTGCTCGCGCTCCGACGGCAATGCATCGCTCAGCCGCGCGACGCCGGCCGTCGTCGATTCATGCCCCCAGCGCATGCCTTGTGCGGTGGCCGCGGTGCTCGTGACGGTGCCGGCGGAGGTCGGGTCGCGATCCCCGAACCTGGCGAACGCCTGGCCGGTCGTCGTGGGGCGCACCCACGCCTTGTCCTGACCGCCGGTCGTGGTGCCGTCATGCTCGAATCCCGAGAACCGCGCGCCGGTCGCGCTGCGTGCGCGCGGCTGGTCGGCGCGCGGCTGGTCGGCGCGCGGCTGGTCGGCGAAGGCATCGAGCGCCGTTGCGGAAGGGCGCTCGGACAATCGCGCGAAGCCAGGCGTCCCGGTCCCGAAATCCTCGGGCAGCGAAGGCGAGGGCAGGGGCGCGATCATCGATTGCGTCGGCTCGCGCGTCGGGAACGACTGTGGCACCTCCGCGCTCGCGCGCTGCACGCTGATCGAGTGCGATGGCGACGGCGAGGCCACGATCTCCGCGAGCGAATCGCCGTCGCCGGCCGCGTCCAATGCCGTGAGCCAGCGCTCCAACGCGTGCGCGCCGCCGGCAAGTGAAGTCCGTGCACATGCCTGGATGAGATCCGCGGTGGTGCCGCGATCCTCGGGCTCGCGCGACAGCGCCTTCGCGATCCCGTCGGCGACCTCGAGCGGTACGTCGGGGTTCAAGCGATCGATCCGAGGCGGGACCGTGCGCCGCACCGCCTCGAGGATCGCTTTGAGATCCGGACCGCGATAAAGCGGCAGGCCGGTGAACAGCTCCCACGCGATAATGCCGAGCGCGAACACGTCGGCCGCGCTCGTCGGTGGCTCGCCGAGCGTTTGCTCGGGCGCCATGTAGCGCGGCTTGCCTCGCAACCGCCGCCGCTCGAGCGCGGTCGTGAACGTCGCGCGCGCGATGCCGAAGTCGAGGATCTTCACGTAGCCGTCGCCGGAGAGCATCACGTTCGATGGCGACACGTCGCAATGCACGATGTTGAGCTCGGCGCCGTAGAGGTCGGTCTTCCTGTGCGCGTAGTCGAGCCCGGTCGCGACCTCCGCAATGATGTACGCAGCGACGGGAATCGGGCAGGGCAGGTGTCGCTGCATAGCTTGCGCGGTAGCTGTGCGAAGGTCGCGACCTTCGATCAGCTCCATCGCGAGGAACAGCTCGCCGTCGGCTTTTCCGAAATCGAAGACCTGGACGATGTTGCGGTGGGTCAGCTCGACCGCGATCCGCGCTTCGTCGATGAAGCTCCGGATGAACCGGCCCTCGCGCGCCGAGCTCGGCAGGATCCGCTTGAGCGCCTGGATCTTTTCGAACCCGGCGATTCCGATGGTCTTGACCTTGTAGACCTCGGCCATCCCACCCTGCGCGAGTTTCTCGAGGACGTGATACTTCCCGAAACGCTCGCGCAGCGCTTCCACGGCTAGCGAGCGTATCATGCCGACGTGGCCGCTGCCGATTACTCCGCGCTCGAAGCCGTGCTGGGCTACCGTTTCACGGATCTGTCGTTTCTCGAATGTGCGTTGCGCCACGCGAGTTGGTGCAACGAACAGCAGCTCGGTGACCGGCAGGAGGATAACGAACGGCTCGAGTTTCTCGGCGATGCCGTCCTCGATCTTGTTGTCGGTCATCGGCTGATGACGCGCTACCCGCAGTTGCGCGAGGGCGAGCTCAGCGTGACTCGCGCCCAAGTCGTGTCCGAGGCGGGCTTATCAGATGTCGCCGGGCAGCTCGGCCTCGGCCAGTGGGTGATGCTCGGCAAGGGCGAAGAGAAGAGCGGCGGCCGGACCAAACCTTCGATCCTCGCCGACGCGTTCGAGGCGATCCTGGCAGCGGTCTATCTCGACGGTGGATTCGCGGCGGCCGAAGGCATGGTCAATCGCGTGCTCGCGACCCGGATCGAGACCGTGGAGTTCAAGGGATTCTACGACTTCAAGACCCGGCTCCAGGAGACCTCGCAAGCGCGGATGAAGGCGACGCCGACCTACCAGGTCGTCCAGGAGATAGGCCCCGATCACGACAAGCGGTTCGTCGTCGCGGTGCACGTCGCCGGCGAGGAGTGGGCTCGCGCCGTCGGCAAATCGAAGAAAGAGGCCGAGCAGATGGCGGCCGCCGAAGCGCATTTCAGGCTCGAAGGCTCCGACATCGGCCAAAAGCCGAGGACGCCGAAGCGTTAGCGCCGGGTCCGGACCAGAGCGAGCACGGCCTCGCGGCTCGGCATCGCCGACCACGGTCCCAGCTCGCGCAACGACAGCGATGCCGCCGCCGTGGCGAGCTCGATGCACCGCGCGAACGGCAGCTCCGAGAGCAGGGCGGCCGCGAAGGCACCGTGAAATACCGAGCCGGCGCCGTACGCGTCGAGCACGTCGCTCGGAAATGCGGGACACCGGATGATCTGATCGCCGTGGCGACCGATCGCGCCTTTGTCGCCGAGCGTGATCACGACAGCGCGCGGACCGAGCTCGAGGATCTCCGCGAGCGCATCGGTGAGCTCGCCGCGCGGTGCGAGCTCCGAGGCTGCGCGCTCCGACATGATCAAGATATCGCTCGCGGCGATCAGCTCGCTCGTGCCGTCGCGCAGCTCGCTGACGTCCAGGATCACCGGCAGCTTCGCGGCGCGCGCACACTCGGCGGTGCGCAGCTGATCCATAGGCGTGGTGCCATCGATCAACAAGGCCGCGGCGCCGACCAGCGCGAGCGCGGCATCGAACCCGACCGGTTCACCGAGCTCGCCGGGATAGCGCGCGCGCAACGTACCGTCGGCGGCCGTCGTGACGAGCTCGCAGGCCGAGGTCCCGACCGCGCGTAACAATTCAGTCTCGATGCCGGCATCGCGCAGCGCCGTGCGTACTAGTTGACCGATGAGGTCGGCGCCGTGCGTGCCGACCGCACGCGCGCGACACCCCAGGCACAGCGCCGCACGCAGCGCGACCGCAACACCAGGTGCGGGAGCAGTCGCCAGGGCGGCAAGCTCGGCCGCAGGCGCTGCAGATTGCGGCAGATTCGGAGCGAGCCCCGAAATGGCCACACCCACCCGCCCCAGGCCGACGATGAGCGGAGCTTTGACCGCCACCAGTCTAGCTTACCGGATCCTGAAAGTTGTTGCGACAACAGGTGGTTATAGTGTTAGGTCGGCGTCGTCGTGAACGGTGCGAAACCCGGGCAACGCCTTCTGTCGGACGGTGGTCACACCACGGAACCGGTTGGGGAACCCGTGACCGAAACTGTCCTTGAACTTCCGACGCCTGCCTTGGCCGAACCGCGCACCCGCGTGTCCGCGACACTCACCGACGATGTCCAGTTGATCGCCGCGTGCCGTCGAGGCGAGGCGCGCGCGATGGAGATGCTGTACCACCAGTTCAAACGCCGGGTGTTCGGCATGGCTCATCGGATCGTCGGCCCGAACGACGCCGAAGAGGTCGCCCAGGAAGTGTTCGTTCGCGTGTTTCGCGGGCTCGCCAACTTCCGCGGTGACTCCGCGCTGTCGACGTGGGTCTACCGGCTGACGGTAAACTGCTCGCTCTCCCACCTGGCGAAGCGCGGCCGTCGCCAGGAAGTTGGCGACGAGACGCTCGCTGATGTACCGGCCGCACCCGCCATCTCTCGCGACCCCGGCCTCGCGGCGCGGATCGAACGCGCGCTGCAAGAGCTGCCTCCCGGCTATCGCGCGATCCTCGTGCTCCACGATGTTGAAGGACTCTCGCACGAAGAGTGCGCGGCGATCCTCGAGTGTCGCGTCGGGACCTGCAAATCGCAGCTCCACAAAGCGCGCGCGCGGATGCGCGAGCTGCTCGGCCCGATCGGGGGCACGCCTACGTGACATGCCAGGATGTTCGTCCGCATCTGACCGCGTACCTCGACGGCGAGCTCGCGGACGATCGCGGGAGCGCCGTGCGCGGCCACCTGCGCGGGTGCGAAGCGTGTCGGACGGCGGCGCACCATGAAGCGGCGCTGCGCGATGGCTTGCGTGCATTGCCGCAGCTCGACGCCCCGTTCGAGATGTGGGCCGGAGTTCAGCGCCAGCTCGCGGCCGCCGAGGTCGCCGATGCCGAGAAGCCGCACTGGCGCCACGTGGTGTCGCGCTTCGCGCAGGCATGGTTCTCGCCACGGTTCGCGGTCGCGAGTGCTGCGCTCGCGGTCGTCGTGTGCGTGTGGGCGTGGCGCTTCACGCACCAGCATCCAGTGACTGTGGCAGAGGCCCCGCAAGTCGCCGCAGCGCCCGTGCGGCCGGCGCCGAAGCCGGCCGGCGAAGCCCCGACGGCGCCTGGCCCGGATGGCGATGTCGCCGCGGAGATCGCGTCGTTGCCGAAGCAAACCTCCGATGCGTACGCCGAGGCCACGGTCGAGCTCGTGAAGCTCGCCGGTGATGCGCGCACGCAATGGTCTGCAGATCGCCAGCAGCAGTTCGACGCGAAGCTCGGCGAGCTCCAGCATGATGTCACCACCGCCCGCGAAGGTCGGCTGCGCCAGAAGGCGCATCGCTCGCTGATCCGCTATCTCCAGCGCGTCACCACGCGCGACGAGGTCGCCTTCGCAGATACGCGAGGCACGCCATGAAGCTCCGCTTGGTCTCCGCGGCGCTGTTGTGCGTCAGCTCGGCCTACGCCGACCCGAATGCACAGGTATCTGCGACCCCCGCGCCGAAACCCGAGGTGGTCGAGCGCGCGCGGCTCGAGATCAAACCCGCCGGTCACGCGTTCACGCAGCTCTCGATCGAAAACCCCCTCGGCGACGTCCGCGTCGAGGGCTACGACGGCACGTCGATCCAGATCGAGACCCACAAGCACGCCCCGGATGAGGACACGCTCGATCGCTTGCGCGTCGCGCTCGTCCCGAATGCCGATGGCACGGTCCGGATCTCGACCTCCGTCGACGGCGGCAAAGAAGTGAAGTCGGTGGCGCGCGGAGCGGTCCATGTCGACCTCGTGATCCGCGCACCGCGCAAGGCGCGCGTCGACGCGGCGACCTCGGCGGGCAAGCTCTCGATCGAGAACCTCGATGCGGGCGGCGAGCTCGACAGCACGTCGGGCTCGATCACCGCGACGAATGTCTCGGGCGAGCTCCTCACGCACAGCGTGTCGGGCGCGACCTCGTTGAAGCAGGTGTTCGGCTCGGTCGATGCCGCGACGGTGTCGTCGGATGTCGACCTCGATTCGATCAACGGCGATAAGCTCGTTGCCTCGGCGAACAAGGGTAAGATCGCGGGCAAGCGCGTGCGGTCGCGCGACATCGAGCTGACCACGACCGAGGGCCGGATCTCGCTCGAGTACGAATCCACGATGCGCGGTCATCTTGTCGTGTCGAGCCTGCACGGTGACATCGACGTGCGGATGCATCGCCACGGTGCGGTGTCGATCCGCGCTCGCGGCACGAAGGTCGACCTCGGTCAGCCGACCACCCTCAATGGTGGCTGGGCCCAGGCCACGCTCGGTCGGTCCACCGACCCGGGCGAAGCGGCCGCAGCCGTCGAGCTCCAGTCGAAGTACGGCGTCGTCTCGCTCGCCGTGATTCAATAGTCGGGGTATATCGTTGCCTCGTGGAAGAGACGCCGCCGGGTGTGCAGGAATATGCCGATCAAGTGGTCGAGTACGTTCGTCGCGCGCTCGGCGTGACCCTCGAATACAACAGCGACACCCTGCCGCTGCTCGACCACTATCTGCGGACCGTGGCCGACAGCGCGCCGGCGACGATGAAGCTGATCATCGTGACCGCGTGTGCGTACTTCGGCGAGGTCGTACGCCGCCATCTGGGCGGGCGCTGGGACCTGATCGGTTCGAAGGTCGACATCAAAACGGATGTCGCGGATGCCGACGAAACCAAGAACGCCATCGGCCCCGAGGCGGAGTGGCGCGTGGTCTTGCCGACTGCCCTGAACTTCTCTCCGCTCGGGTTCGTCGCCGCCGCCATCGCCAAGAACGACGTCGAGGAGCTCGATAACGAGCTCGATGTGCCCGTGCGGATGAAAGAAATCGTCCAGGAGACCCTCGGACGGATGGGCGAGGTTCCGCTCGACGACTACTACTCGCTGTGCAATCGGCTCGACACCGTCGAGCACATCCACGAGGTCCTCGTCGCGTACGCCGCGCAGATGCTCGGCAAGACTGCCCAAGACGATATCCCTGAAGATGGCGCCGAAGATGGTGGCGAGCCGAATGGCGATGTTCCGGAGACGGTCGCAGACGAGCCTTCCGGCGGCGTGAACTAAACTCCTTTCGTGTTATGCCTCGCGGATGGCAAGGGGTCATGCGCGAGCTCCATCGCAGAACGCCTATCGCGGCTCGATCGGCCGCACGAAAACGGCCACTGTCCACGTGACCGCGCCGACGGGCGACCTCGTCGTCCATACGGTCTACACCACCATCGATGCGGTGAGTGACCCCGAGCTCGCGGAGCGCCTGCACTCCGATGATCCGGCTCACGCGCTCAACGCAGTCGCGATGCCGATCGTCTATCACGATCCCGCAGCGGAGCTGATGGTGCTCGTCCTTGGCGAGGCGCAGCGGCATCGCGAGATCGACGAACGCATCAAATTACTCGAGCGCCTGCGCGCTGACGATGCGGCTATTCCGGCGTACGCAAAAGAATTCGCCGTGGTGTTCGGTAGTGCCGGCCTCCGCGCGTATCTCGAAGAGCGCGCGCTCGCCGCATTGACCGCCGCGCGCACGCAAGACGCCGCCAAGGATCTCGAGAAGAAGCGCAGCGAGATCGAGAAGCGCGAGGAAGAGCTCGCTCGCGCACGTGCGCAGATCGATCACGCACGCGCGCAGCTCGAGCACGGCAAAGGTCAGCTCGAGCAGGGCAAGGTCCAGCTCGAGAAGGATCGCGCCGCACACGAAACAGCCTCCGCCCGCGCGCAGAGCGAGCTCGAGCGCATGCGCGCCGAGCAGCGCGCTCGCGTGATCAAATCGGTCCAGGTGCCGGTGGTCCCCAGCGACGCGACCACGATCGGACCCACGCCGACCGGCGAGTACGACAACGTCACGGCGCCGATCGCACTTCACGAAGCGCTCGATCTGGCGCCCAGCCCGGCCGTCACCAGCAACGCCGAAATCTCGAGCGAGTTCAATCGCGTGTTCGAGGAAGCGACGTCGGCTGCACTCTCGCAGCACCCTCCGAAGGCCAAGACGCCCCCGCACGGGATGAACGGCAAGACCGGCACGACCGGCAACGCGAACGGTCGCGCAGTGGCTTACCTCGGGGCGATCGAGTGGACCGAGGAAGAGATCACCGGCACGGCGATCGTGCCACCGGGCTCGGATCCACTCACCACCGATACGCAGGATCTCGGGCAACCAACGTTCGAGAACGGGCTGGACTTCGCGACGACGGGTATCGAGTCGGTCTTCGAGGTCAACGACGCCACGGTGCGGCTCGCGCTGCACGTCAACGAGCACCAGGCGCGCGGCGTCGGCGGCGTGCTCGACTTGCGGCTGCTCCTGCATCGCGTGAACACGTATCCGCTGATCACGCTCGTGATCGGTCCGCCCGCCGCGCTGCGCGTGCCGCGCCCGACGCAGCTGATGACCGTGATGCTCGATATCGGTGCGGAGCTCGATCGCCATGTCGTCGCGATGCTCGCGAAGCGGTTCGCGATCGACGTGGTCTTGATCCTCGACAGCGCACCGATTCGCTCGGTCCGGCTGACCGCGCCGCTCGCCGACAATGCCGCATATATCCTGCGCGCTGCCGATGATCACCTGCGCGGCATCTCGTCGGAAAACGTCGAGCCGTCGTTCCAGCGCGCCAAGGATCTTGTCAAGGCGGTAAACTACGATCTCCTCGGCACGCAACATCCCGAGACTGGCGAGTTCTGCGACGAGAAGCTCGCGCAGCTCGCCACGGCCCAGCACGTGCGGCGCGCGATCGCGATCGCTCGCCGTTTCGCGCGCCCGTCGCGCGAGGACTACCTGATCTGCTCGCGCGGCTTCCCACTACAGCGCTGGCGCGAGCTGCGCCGTCACGTGCTCGAGAGCGCCGTCGCGTGGGGCATCTGGATGGGCCCCGAGCTCGCACAGGTCGCGGTCTCCGAAGGGCTCGCCCGGTCGCGGCGCGACCTGATCCTCAAGCTCGACTCCGGCTTCGACGAGCTGCGCCGCCATCCGACCGCGTTCGACATCGACGCGGACGCCGCCGACGACAACACCAAGGCGATCGCGGAAGAGGCGCGCGCGCTCGGGGTCGAGCTGCGCAAGAAGCAGAACGGCGTGATCAAGAGCGAAGAGTTGCCGGTGGTCTCGGGCTCGATCGACGGCACTCCGATCAATGGGCTGCCGCGCTCGACCACGACCGAACAGCTCCTCGCGATGCTCGACGACAAAGCGTATCGGGTCGCCGCGGCAAGCGAGCTCTGTGATCGCGGCCCTTCGGTCGCCTCGGTCGCGGCACCCGCCGTCGTCGCGGCCGTGAAGAAGATGTCGCGTGCTGAAGCCGTCCGGATCCTTGGCCGCTGCGTGAAGTTCGGCTCCGCCGCCGCTCCACCCCTGATCGAGGGTCTCGGCTCGAGTAAGGCCTTCCTGCGCCATGGCTGCGCGCTCGCGCTGGCGCTGCTCCGGACCGACGAAGGCACCTACGCCGTGATCGACTCGCTGATCACCGAACCGACCGAGGTCTGGCGCGAGATCGCGCGTGCCCTCGGCCAGGTAGGGCCTGCGGCACTGATGCCGCTGGCGAGCCACACCGGCCGTCTCGGCGATCGAATGACGCCTCAGATCCAGGAGCGCGTGGCGTGGGCGATGGCCCATGTCGGTGTTCGTGGTGGGCGAAGTGCGCTCGATCAGATGTCCGCCGGGCAGAGCGTGCTCGCTCCCATTGCCCGCCAGGCGCTCGACCTGCTCGAAACCGCGGCTCGCGACGAAGTTCGCGTCCGGCCGGGGCCGCAGGCGATCCGGGACGTGACGGTCAATCGGGCGTTTTCGAGGCGGTTCTTCGAGGCGCTGGACGGTCAGCCGGACGATGCGAAGGCCGCGCTCCATGATTTGGACGTTTCCAGTCCCATGGAAATGCTCGACGACAGCGATCTCATCATGGAAGAGGATGAGGAAGCAGAGCTCAACGAGTCGGATCTGATCCAGAGCTAGGGTTTTCAGGTAGTATCTCAAGTCCGGATGCGCATCGGGATTTTCTCCGACGTCCACGCGAACATCGAAGCGATGACCGCGGTGCTGGACGCGTTCAAAAGTGAGCGCATCGACAAGTACGTCTGCATCGGCGACGTCGTCGGTTACGGTGCTTCGCCGAATGAGTGTTGCGACCTGGTGCGTAAGACCGCGGCATTCACGATCCTCGGCAACCACGATGCTGCGGTCTCGGGCCGGATGGACTACTCGTACTACTACGATGCCGCCCGCCAGGCGCTCGATCTTCACTCGCGTCAGCTCCGCCAGGATAACAAGGATTGGCTCGAGAGCCTGCCGTACGAAGTCCGCGACGGGGACCTCACGTTCTGTCACGGCTCGCCGATCAACCTCGAAGAGTTCGAGTACATCTTCTCGGTCGAGCAGGCCTCGCGTTGCCTCGACATCTGGGACGATCTGGGGCTCGTCACGTTTATCGGTCACTCGCATCTTTGCAAATCGTTCGCGTTGACGCGCGAAGAGGTGTTCGAGGTCGTCGCGAACAAGTTCGTGATCCGGCCCGAGCATCGCTACATCATTTCGGTCGGCTCCGTCGGCCAGCCGCGCGACTACGACAACCGCGCGAGCTACACGATCTACGACAGCGAAGAGAAGACGTTCGAGTTCAAGCGCGTCGCGTACGACATCGATGCCGCAGCGCAGAAGATCTTCGCGACCGAGCTCGAGCGAAACTTCGGCAACCGTCTATTCCTCGGCGTTTAGCCAACGGCGCACGGGTGCTGCGTGCCCGGTCAGTCGCTGACTGGCTCGCTAATCACCCTTGAGGGCGGCGGGTGCGAAACGGAGGCGCGTTTCGCGAGCGTGATCGAGTGCGGCTTTGTCGATCACGCCGTCGCGATACATTGCGTGGAGGATCACGTCGACGCGGCTCGCGCTATCGCTATCGATCCCACCGGCATGACGAACGCGGCGGCTCATCGTGCGCGGCTCCGAGGTGAGCGCGGCGAGGAACGCAGCCTGGTGCAGATCGAGCCCGTTCGCGCCGGTGGCGAACCAGTGCTTCGCGGCGCCGCCGATGCCGAAGATGTGCGGACCGAGCTCGATGATGTTGAGGTAACGCTCGAGGATCGTCTTCTTGTCGAGGCGGGCTTCGAGCCGCCACGTGAGGATCGCTTCCTGGAGCTTGCGATCGAGGCTGCGGCGTTGCGCGAGGAATGCGTTCTTCACGAGTTGCTGGCTGATCGTCGAGCCCCCCCGCGCGAGCTTGTGATCGCGCAAATCGATCTCGAGGCTCTTGGCGATCTGGACCGGATCGAACCCGTGATGATCGTAGAACCGACCGTCCTCGGCAGACACGAATGCCGCGGCGACGTAGCCGGGCAGGGTACGGAGCTCGGTCCACCCGGGCTCGCCCTTGCCGACCTTCGCGTGGCTGCCGTCGGCGAAGGTGGTGTCGGTCGGGGTCGCGAGGGTCGACGCATCCGCACTCGGCGGCTCGACGGTGACCGCGCACCGGTTGTCGAGATCGAGCTCGAGTACGACGCCTTCGCCCGCGACCGCGGCGAGATCGAGCCCGAGGTGACCGCGCCCGCCGAAGGTGCCGGTCATCTGCATGCCATCGAGCGGGCCGCGTAGCTCGGCCGGTAGCGACGCGAGCAGAGCGCCACACGATGCGGTCTCGAGCGCGAGATCGATCTGGGCCGCGGAGAGCTGGCCGCGGCGGGCCCAGCCGGTCGCGGTCCAATGGGCATCGCCGATCGCGAGCGCGAGATGATCCGCGGTGATGGTCGTGGGCGTGATCGCGACCGAACCTCGCAAGCCCGCCGCGATCGCGAGCGGTGCGGTGCCGGCGAGGTGATGATCGAGCCGCGCGCCGTCGAGCGAGCCGTCGACCACGAGCGCGAGATCTCGACCCGCGCGCTGCACCGTCAGCGAGCCCGAGGCATGCGCGTCGTCGAGGATCACTCCGTGTGGTGCGAGCGCCGCGAATGCGCGGAGCGGAATACGATCGCCGTGCAACGTGACCGCGAGCTGACCTCCCACACTCGGTGGCGCGACTTCGGCGGCGATGTGGCGCGGGATGCCGCCGTCGTCGAGCGCGGCGCGCATTTCCAGCGCCCCGCCGGGCGTGAGCCGCCCGATCGAGACGTCGCGCAGCGCGATCGTTCGCCCGCCAGCAGTGACCTCACCGGTGCCGGCGACCGCGAGCACGCGCCCGAACTTGACGTGCGGCAGCGAGACCTCTGCCGACGCGCGCGCGAGCGAGAGCTCGCCTTGCAGTTGCGTTCCGACCGCACCTCGAAGATGCAACGGGCCGGTGATCACGCGCACGCCGCCCGCATCCGGAACCAGCTCGACACCATCAGCGGAGATCTCGCCGAGCCCAGGGACATGCGCGACGAGTGAGCCCGAGCTCACGACGATCCGCCGGACGCGCGGCCCGTTCGTGGTGGCGTGGCCCGAGGAGGCGGCGAGCCGACGCACGAGCCGCGCGAGATCGCTATCGCCCGTGCGATCGACCTCGACGGCGACGCGCGGTGTGGCGACGCGAATCTCATCGGCGCCGAATTGGCCTGACAAGAGCGAATCGAGCGAGACCGAGGCCTCGACCGCCTCGGCGCTGAACAGCTCGCCTAGCGATAGCTCCGAGAGCCGCAACCGTGCCGTGAGATCGACGTCGACGCGGCCGATCGTCGCGGGGACGCCCGCGACTCGACCGAGATGATCGGCGAGCTCGCGCGTGCGAGCACTGACAAACAGCGACGCGCCGACCGGCACACCGATCGCGAGGATCGCCGTCGCTGCGACGAACCGTCGATCGCGCTTAGTGATGCGCAGCCTCGACAGCTTCGTCGAGTGGCCGTTCTTCGCGCCGCTCGTCGCCGATATGCGGGCGCGACAGGACGCGACGCTCGCCTCGACCGCGGCGCGATCCGAGGGTCGCGCTCGCGAGCATCAGCTCGCACAGCTCGCCGAACGAGATGCCGGCGGCATCCGCGATCTTCGGCAGGAGGCTCGTCGGGGTGAGCCCCGGGACCGTGTTGACCTCGAGGATGAATTCGTTGCCGGAGTCGCTCACCATCATGTCGACGCGGGTCGCGCCGTTGCAGTCGAGCGCCATGTGCGCGCGCAGTGCTTGCGCGAGGACGCCGCGATAGCGCTCGGGTGACAGGCGCGGCGGGACGAAGTACTCGGTCGCGCCCTTGGTGTATTTATTCTGGTAGTCGTAGAAACCCGCGCGGGGTGCGATCTCGCAGGCGCCGAGTGCGCGGTTATCGAGGATCGCGACCGAGACTTCTTTGCCCGCGATGAAGCGCTCGACCAAGATCTCGTCGTCGAAGCGCAGCGCCTTTTCGACCGCGCCGGCGAACTCCGCCTCGCCGTGGCAGATCGTGACGCCGACCGAGGACCCTTCGCGGATCGGCTTCACGACACATGGGAAGCCGAAGTCGCCGTGGATGCCTGCGAGATCCGTGGTGTCCGAGGCGACGAGCGAGTAATACGCAGGCGTCGGCAGGTTGTGGAGCCGGAACAGCTCCTTGGCCTTGCCCTTGTGCATGGCGAGCGCCGACGCCATCACGTCCGAGCCGGTGTAGGGGATGCCGAGGAGCTCGAGCAGACCCTGGATGCAGCCATCTTCGCCCAACCGGCCGTGGAGCGCGATGAACGCGACATCCAGCCGCTCCTGGCGAAGTGCCACGTCGACATCGCGGTCTACATAGATGGGAACGGCGTGATGCCCGCGCGCGAGGAGGGCGGCCAGAACGGCCTCACCGGTCCGCAGGGACACTTCACGCTCGCTCGACAGACCCCCGAGCAACACACCGATCTTGCGGGACTGCATCGTTTGACTCCTTGGGGATGGGAACGCTGCACAACCACAGCCTGTTCCCGTCCTAAACCGACCCTAAGGGCCATGGATCCGCAGGGCAAATTTCTGGTACCACCTGCGGTAGATGAGCAAGAAGAAGAGCGCCAGCGAGTCGGACAAGAAACCGGCGAAGAAGGCCGCTCCGGCTACGAAAAAGACGGCCGCTCCGGCCAAGAAGGCCGCCGCGAAGCCGGCCGGCAAGAAGCAACCGCAGCCGAAGCCGGCCCGCGCAAAAAAAAGTACAAAAGTCGAAGTGGTCGCCCCCGAGGCGATCGAGGTCCTCAGTGAGGGCGAAGCGCTGAACCAAGTGGTCGACGCAGCGGACGCGGAGGACGCAGAGATCGTCGCGGAGAGCCCAGTCCTCGAGACGGCACCCGAGCTGACCGACGAGGAACGCGAGCTCTCGGCGATCTACGGCGAGGATGCCGCGGGCGCCCCGGCGCGCGCGCACGGCGAGTTCCAGGATGCGAAGACCCGCGATGAAGATCGGCCGATGGTGCCGGAGATCAACGCGCGCGAGGAGCGCAAGGCCCAGTGGCAAGACCGCCGCGATCGCCGCAAGCAGCGTCGCGACGATCGGCAGCAAACCCGCGATGGTCGCCCGCAAGGTGGTGGTGGTGGTGGCCAACCGAACGGTGGTCAGGGCGGTGGCCGTCCCCACGAGCAGCAGCGCCTGTTCAACCCAGGCGGCTCAGGCGGCTCAGGCGGCCCAGGCGGCTCAGGCGGCTCAGGCGGCTCAGGCGGCTCAGGCGGCTCAGGCGGCTCAGGCGGCCCAGGCGGCCCAGGCGGCCAGGCACAGCCCCACGGCACGCCCAACAACAACGGCGCGAACGGTCATGGCCAGCCGCGCGAGTCGCGTCCGAATCTCCAGATGCCGATTCCGGTGACCGGCGAACACGACGTGCTCGCGCGCGTCGGAACGCCGCTCGGCGATGCCGCCGCAGCCGTGTTCGCGCAGCTCCGCAATGGCCAGCCGCTGCCGGTTCGCCAGCTAGCGCAGATGATGCGCAAGCGCAACCTCGTGACCCAGGATCCCGAGCAGCTGTGGCCGCAACTCAAGGCCGAGCTTCTCGGCGACGAGCGCAGCTATCGCACGCTCGGGTTGCGCCCGCGCATCGTGTATCGCGGTCGCGATCTGTTCGCGCCGGGTCCGGTCGCGATGAGCATGACCGCCGAGGTCGAAGCGTCGATGGCGAGCGCGCTCTCGAAGCTCGCAGGGGCGACGCATCGCGCGCTCGCGCAGCGGATCCAGCGCGCGAGTGCGGCTGGGTTCGAGCGCCTGATCCACGCGTACCTCGTGGCCGCAGGCTATCGTGAGATCGATTGGATCAAGCGCGTCGGTGGTATCAGCTACGCGACCGCGCAGGCACCGGGCCTCGCGCGCACCGTGTTGATCAGCTCGCGTTCGGGTGACCAGCCGATCGATCGTCGTGGCATCGGCGAGCTCCGCGTTGGCGTCGAAGCGAAGGACCTCGTCGCTGGGATCCTGTTCGCGCCGCGCGAGCTCTCGGAGGATGCCGAGCAAGAGCTCGAGCGCGCCGGTCGCTCGATCTCGGTGATGTGTGGGGACCTCTTGGTCGCCGCGCTCATCGCGACGGGCGTCGGCGTGGTCAGCGCGGCCGCTCCCGTGCACTACCTCGACGACCAGCTCCTCGACGAGTTGCTCGCCGGGTAGGCTGCGCCCGGCAGCCGCGTTATAAAGGGCCCATGGCCCGGATCGTCGTCCTCTACAACACCGACTACGACGCGGAACAAGCGACCCTCACCGGGCCCGATGTGACGTCGGTGCGCGAGAGCGCGAAGGCAATCACGCGCGCGCTCTCCGAGGCCGGCCATACAGTCGAGCTCACTGGTGTGCACGGCGTCGAGGTCTACTCGGTGCTCGCCACCATTCGTGAGCAGCAGCACGACCTCTTGTTCAACCTCTGCGAGTCGATGGACAACAACTCGCTGAACGAGCCCACGTTCGCGGGCCTCCTCGATCTTTTCGGCATTCGCTACACCGGTGCGGACCTCTTGGCGCTCGCGTCCTGCCTGCACAAGCAACGGACCAAGGACATCTTGCTCGCGAATGGCGTGCCCACGCCGCCATATCGCTATCTCGTCGACGACGCGTCGCTCGCTGATCCGTCGCTCGAAACTCTCGACTATCCGTGGTTCGTAAAGCTCGCGCACGAAGACGCCTCGCTCGGCATCACCGAAGCGAACGTGGTGCACGACGTCAACGAGCTCCGCGCGCGCAGCCGCGAGCTGATGACCGAGTTCAAGCAGGCCGTGATCGCGGAGCGCTACGTCGCAGGCCGCGAGATCAACGTCACCGTCCTCGGCAATGGCTCGACCGCCCGCACGCTGCCGCTCCACGAGATCGATTTCGCGGCGATGCCGCCGGATCGACCTCATATCGTGAGTTACGCCGCGAAGTGGGAAGAGAGCCATGTCGACTACTTCGGCACCAAGCCCGTCCCGCTCCGAGCGGCGCCCCCCGCGCTGATCGCGGCCGTCGAAGCCGTCGCGCTCGCCGCGTATCGTGCGATCGAGCTGCGCGATTACGGTCGCGTCGATCTACGCGTCGATGCAGCGGGTCAGCCGTGGGTGATCGACGTCAACCCGAACCCCGATATCTCGCCGGATGCAGGCGCCTCGCGCGCGGCCGCGGCCGCGGGGCTGAGCTATCCACTGTTCGTCGGCGAGATCGCGAAGATCGCCCTCGCGCGCTAGCGCTGATCGTCGCCGCTGGAACCGGTCAGAATCGTCGTCGACCGGCATGGCCCGATAGAGCTCTCCGAGCAGACTCGACGGAGGCACGCGAGTTCGTGATCCGAGGCCGCTATGATCGTTCGTCGTCGGGTTCGGGCTCGTCGCCCGCGAGGCGGCGGAGCTTTTTCTGCAAGCCGAACCGCGAGAGCCCGAGTATGCGCGCGGCGACGGTCTGGTTCTGTTTCGCGCGGGCCATCGCGGCGGTGATGTACGCCTGCTCGGTCGCGACGATCGCGGGCTTGAGGCGCAGGTCTTCGCCGAGCATCGGCTTCTGGGGCTCGGGACGACCGCTGGCGGTCGCGAGCTGCTCGGGCAAATCTTCGAGATCGAGGATGTCGCCGCCGAGCGCGATGCCGCGGGCGAGTGCATTCTCGAGCTCGCGAACATTGCCGGGCCAGCGATGCTGGGTGAGCGCGCGCAGGGCCGCGCGGGTGAGGCGAGGCGGCGGCTTGCCGGCGCTAAGGCGCTCGAGCAGGCGCTCGACGAGCAGCGGAATATCGCCGTCGCGGTCGCGCAGCGCGGGCACCGCGATCGTGATGACTTCGAGGCGGAACCGCAGATCTTCGCGGAACGCGCCTGCGGCGGCGAGCTCGGCGAGCGGGCGCTGACTCGCCGCGATCACGCGAACATCGACCTGGCGAGTCTTTGCCTCGCCGACGCGACGGATCACCCCGTCCTGCAGCACGCGGAGCAGCTTCGCCTGCATGCCGGCGCTGGTGTCGGCGATCTCGTCGAGCAGCAGCGTGCCGCCATCGGCGACCTCGAACATGCCGCGGCGATCGCGATCCGCGCCTGTGAATGCACCGCGGACATGACCGAAAAGCTCGCTCTCGAGCAGCGCCTCGGGGACCGCGCTGCAGTTGATCGCGACGAACGCGCCGGTCTTGCGCGGGCCATGGTCGTGAAGGGCGCGCGCGACGAGCTCCTTACCCGTGCCGCTCTCGCCGACGATCACGACGGGGAGCGACGTCGCCGCGGCACGGTCGAGCATGTCGAGCATCTTCACCATCGCGGGTGACCGACCGACGATGCCCTCGTAGCGGTGACGCAGCCGGTCGCGATCGGGGAGCTCGGACTTGACGCGCACGAGCTCGGCATCGCGCTCTTCGAGCTCGGCGACGAGCCGCCGGTTGAGCTCGTCGACCTCGGTGGTCGTGCGGCGCAGCCGCTCGGTCAGGCGTGCATTCTCGATCGCGATCGCCGCGATGTCCGCGAGCTCGCCGAGCACGGTGGCGGCGTTGTCATCGAAGGCTGCATGGCGAAGGCGGTGATCGACGTAGATGCAGCCGACGATGGTCGAGCGCTGCCGCAAGGGAACGGCGAGCACCGACCGCAGGCGCAGCGCGGCGACCGAGGCGGCGACCGCGAATCGTTCGTCGAGCCCGGCATCGACCGTGATCACGGCTTCACCGCTCTGCGCGGCGCGCTCCGCGATCGAACGGCTGACGGAGCGATCCGCGGTCTCGAGATCCGCCATCGCGAAGTTGCGCGAGACCACGGGGGCGAGCTCACCGCGCTCGTCACGAAGCAGCAAAAAGCCGCGCTCGGCCGAGGTCAGCTCGATCGCGGTGTCGATCACTTCGTCGAGGATGCGAGCGACCTCGGCCTCGCTGTTCAACCGCCGCGACAAGGTCAACATGCGGCGCAGGAGCGCAGCGCCTGGCATGACACCCAGCGCCTCGCCGAGCGTCGGTTCGCTGGAGCCCGCGAGCGCGACGAGATCCGGATCGCGCTCGAGCGCGCGGCGAAAGCCTGGTGCGGCGGCGGCAGCGATCACCGCGTGGGCGGAGCGTGCGCGGGCAGTTTCTTGCGCGGCGAGCGCGCGATCGCCGGTGCGCTGCGCGAGCTGTGCCGCGACCGCGTGGCCCCGTAACGCACGTTCGAATCGATCCGCATCACTCGCGCGCCGCGCGGTTTCGGCACATGCCGTCGCGAGCGCGCCGAACGCCCCCGTGTTCGTGGCGAGTGCGAGCCGGCCACAGGCGATCGTCCAGCGGTCGCGATCATCGTCAGACGCACACAACTCGGCGACCTCGGCGAGCGACCGATCGGGTGCGTGTCCCGCCTCGGCCAACGCGATGAACGCGCTGACTTGAGCGTGCGCGTCACCTCGCTCGTTGCCGATCGCGAGCGCGTCGCGGTAGCTCGCCTCGGCGCCCGCCGCATCACCGAGCCTGCGGCGCGCATCGCCGAGCACGAGCAGCGCGAATGCACGGAGGTGCGGAGCGCCAGCGGCGTGCCCGAGCGCGGTTTCGGCGGCGAGCCTCGCTTCGTCCGCCTGGCCGACCGCTAGCAGCGCATTGCCACGATTGAGATCGGCCGCGATCTGCTCGGTCGTCGCCGCGAGGTCTGCGAACACGCGGCTGGCAGCGGCAAGGCGGGGCAGGGCTTCGCTCGCACGACCGCGTTCGACCAGGACGGTGCCGAGGTTGAGCTCGGCGACGGCGGCGGCGTGAATCTCGCCGACCTCGCTCAGGCGACGGGCGGCTTCGCGATAGCGCTCGCTCGCCATGCCGAGCTGACCGCGTTGCTGGGCGACCATGCCGCGCAGCGACAGGGCGCGACCGATCGCGGCCGTATCGTGGGCGATGCTCGCTGTCGCCTCGAGCACCGAGAATGCGCGGTCAGCGTCGTCGAGCTCGCCGAGATAGAACGCCGCGAGCCCGGCGGCCTCGGCGCGCAAGCCGGCGAGCGGACCCGCGGCGAGCGCGACACGCCGAGCCTCTGCGTAGCGCGATCGGGTGACGAGCAGGCGGGCATACGCACCGGCGATCTCGACGTGCTCGGGACGCGCCGCGTGGAGCTCGGCGAGCGCGAACTCCGCCGCCTCGAGCTCGCCCGCACGCTGGTTCGTGCGTGCGTGCAACAAGCGCGCTTCGATCGGATCGGCGCCAGCGTGCTCGCCGCGCGTCGCGAGCTCGAGCGCGTCGCGGTACGCGCCGAGGCTCGCGGCCGCCCGCGCTGCGATCAGATACGCCCGCGCGGCCTCGGGCGGTCCAGCCGCGATCACGCGCATCGCGAGGGCGCGCGCGCGATCGCCACGCCCGCGTGCCAGCAATTGCTCCGCGACCTCGCACGCGCGTTGCGCGAGCGCCGCGTCGAGCTCGACTCGCGCGAGCAAGGCCTCCGTCAAGTCGATCCCGAGGTCGCCAGCCGCGAGCACGCGTTGCGCGAGCTCGCGTAGCTCGCCACCCGCGACCTGCTCGATCGCTTCGACGGTCGCTTGGTCGATCGCGAGCTCGGTCGCGAGCTCGGTCGCGAGCTCGGTCGCTTGGTCGGTCGCGAGCTCGGTTCCGGTTCCGGTGCGACGCACGAGCCCGGCGCGCTCGAGCTCGGCCGCCTCGGCGAAACCGACCTCGCGCGAGAGCGCAGCGATGATCGTCGCGAGAGGCGCCCGGCCGCCGAAGGCTGCGAGCGCGACCACGAGCCGGCGCGCACGCGGGCTGATCGCCCCGAGCTGGCCGGCACGCACCTCGGCGAGTGCGGTGGTCGACCGCGACGTCCACTCGATCGCGAACGGATCAGCCTCGTGCGCGAGAGATCGGATCAGCTCGATCGCGGTGAGCGCCGCGCCGGCGGACACCGCGAGTAACGCGTCGGTCCACGAGCTCGGCGGCTCGCGCCCGAGCATCTGCACGGCGACGTCGGCAAGCCCGGCTCGGTCGAGCGCAGGCACGGTGCGGACGTCGAGGCCATCGCGCGGCCGGACACCATGAGGAGGCACGACCGCGGGCGCGACGATCGCGATCACACCGAGCGGCCCCGACGAACGGACCAGCGCGGCGATCAAGGCCTCACTGCGCGGATCCTCGGCGAGCTCGAACGCGATCATCGCTCCCCGCTCGCGCGCCGCGCGCGCCACGCGATCGATCCATCCGTCGAGCGATGCGCCGGTCCCGAGCGGTGCGACGCCGAGCTCGCCGGCGATCGTATCGAGCGAACCTGCGAGGTGCGGCACGGTCTCGCGCCGCTCGGCCGCCCGCGCGAGTTGCCAGCGGCGGATCGCACCGTCGACGAGCACGCGCGCCCCCGAACCGGCGCCACCGACGACGAGCTGGACCTTCGCCGACGCCAGCCCCTCGACCAAGCCCGCGATCCACGCGGTCGCGCCCGGCCACGACGCCGCGAGCGGTGGTGCCGCGATCGCGGGCCGCGCGCGGCGTGCGATCGATGGCGAGATGATCGCGGCGAGTTGATCGAGCTCGTCGAGCACGGCGAGCGCCGAGGTGGGCCGCCGCTCGGCATCGCGTGCATACAGGCGATCGATCAGATCGGCGAGCGGTGCCGGCACGAAGCTGGGCAGTGCGGGATGTTCCGTCGTGAGGATGGCCTGCGCGAGCCCGCCGAGCGTTGCCCCCGCGAATGGCGGTCGACCGAGCACGAGCCGCGCGACGGTTGCGCCGAGCCCGTAGAGGTCGCTGCGCGCATCGACGTGACCAGCGAGCGCTTCCGGGGCCATGTACGCTGGCGTTCCTCGCGCGCCATCCACCGCCGCGAGGCCGAGATCCACGAGCACACAGCGATCGGCCGCCAGCAAGATGTTGAGCGGCGAGACGTCACCGTGGACGAGGCCACTCGCGTGAATCACCGCGAGCGCGCCCGCGATGTCGGCGAGCAGCGACCACAGGGCGACCGGATCGGTCCATTGCCCAGCGTCACTCGTGCCCCCCGCGATCCACTCCGTCACGAAGTACGGCGCACCGGCCGCGACATCCGCGATCACCTCGGTGGTTCGGCCAACCTCGAACACGCGCGGAAGGGACGGGTGTTGGAGCCGGGCGAGCTGTTCGAACTCGGCGAGCAGCATCGTCTCGGCACGGTGATGCGCGATCGCGACCTTGAGCGCTCGGAGCTCGCCGGACTGCGAATCCACGATCTTGAAGACCCGTCCGAACGAGCCCGTCGCTATCAGCTCGCCGTCGAATCGGGTCACCGCCAGTTATGTCAACTTGATTGGCAGTGCCTGTCAACCTGATTGGCTGCCGCGGAAAGTCCGCGAGGAGGAATGGTGTATGTTAGTGTGTCACCCGTGGCTGACGACGAGCGGACACGACGCCGTCTCGGTGACGCGACGAGGTCACGGATCGAAGACCTTGCCGCGGGTTGGTCGGTCGACGCACCTGCGCCACCACCGTCCAAAACCGGGGCAAAGGCGGAAGCGGAGCCTCCGGAGCCGGTCGACACCCTGGATGACGACCATCCGCCCTCGGATATGCCGCCACCGCTCCCGGCCGGCGGACGCAAGCGACCGCGCACGCTGCCGCCACCACCGCCCGGATCTGATGCGCGCAAGGCACTCGAAGAGGCGTTCGTCGACGCCAAGCCTGCGGACGTGACGCCGACACCGAATCGGGAGCGCATCCTCGCAACGATTCCGGCGAGCGCCAGCCAGGCGCTCGCGAACAAGAAGCCGTCGACCCGGCCTCCGCCGATTCCTGTGCGCGCGGTGACAGGTGCCCCGGCCGCGCTGATAAGCGAACATCCGTCGATCGCCGTGGAGCTCGCGAGTGCGCATCCGAGCGCGCTGTCGAACGCCACCCAACACGTGACCGATCCCGTGCCGGTCGGCGAGTTCGATAGCGGTCCGCACTCGCTCGGTGACGACAAGCTACGCATCTCGCAGCTCGCGCGAGCGACCCAGCAACATCACACCGCCGATGCGTTGCTCGGCATTCCGGCGCAACCCGCGACCCTGATCAAGGAGGTCCCGATCAACGTGCTTCTCGACGAGACCGCGGCGCGGATCCGGATCGACTCGACGGGCAAGTCCGGCACCCACGACCCATCGACCGCGCGGTTCGAACGCGGCGATCCGACACACGAAGCGAACGCGCGTGACGACGCGACCGAAATCCAAGCGCCGACCGATCGACGCCACCACACGGGTGGCACGTTGCGCGCGGCCGCGATGTTGCGGCGCAAGCGCGGCATCTGGGGCGACGTTCGCTACGTGTTCACAGCGGTGTTCGGCCTGCGTGCTGCGAAGAAGGAAACCGACGACCTCGATGGCCGCCAGAGGCTGCGCCAGACCTCACGCCGGCGTCACCTCGTCACGCTCGGCCGCACCGCGGTCACTGCCGATGCGCTCGACCATCCAGCCCTCGGCAAGACCCGGGAGGCGCTCGCGGGCGTCGAGGACGAACGCTCGAAGCACGCCGGTGCCGTCGCCGCCGCGGATGCCGAGCTCGAGCGGGTTCGTCGAGATCGTGCCGAGAAGGCGAAGGTGTTCGCGGCCGAGACCATCAAGACCGTGCAAGAGCTCGCCGAGCTCGCCAAGAAGCTCGAGCCGCTCGAGAAGGAAGCGATGGGCGTGCGCAAGCGCGGCGCCGAGCTCAAGGAGCAGCTCCGGCAGATCGCGAAGAAGATCGCCGAGACCGAGCAGCTGCTCACCTCGATCAAGAGCGAAAAGATGGACCGCAACGGCATCCAGGCCGACATCGCGTCGCTCAAGGCGGACCAGAAAGCGATCCAGCGCGACGAGCCCGCGATCGCGGCCGAGATGGATGGATTGCAGCCGCGGATTGCTTCGATCATCGCGGCTCGCGCCGACGCCGAGACCAAGCAGACCGCTCGGCAGAAGTCCGAAGAAGAAGATCAGCGGCGCACCACCGAGCTGTTCGAGGCGATCGGCGCGAAGCGCAAAGTCGTCGAGCGAGCGATGGCCGAAGCCGAGACCGCGCGCGACACCGTGTTGTTCGATCTCGGCGAGCGGCTCTACGTCGATCGCCTCGCGGTCTTGAGCGCGCAGCTCGCACCGATCGAGCAGATCGATCTCGAGTACGGCGAGGCCGATCGCCGGCTGATGGAGCTCAAAGAGATCCAGTCGAACGTCGACCGCTGGAAGCTGGTGCGCGGCACCGCGATGATCCTGTTGATCGGAGCGGCCGTCGGGGCGTTCACCGCGTGGTTGCTGTACATGTTATTGTAATTATTATAGGATTCAGGGCAGCAAACGATCGATCTTGCTGATCGCCGCGAGGACCATGACGAAGCGGGCGGTGCCCAGGAGCGCCCCGATAGCGCCCACGGTGACCGCAGCCGCTGCAACCAGCCGCGCACTCCCCGGGAGGTCACGCCGGCCAAACTGGTGCAAGCCGCAGCCCACGGCAGCGATTCCTAGCCCGATCGCCCCGAAAAGACCGGGCGAGGGGAGGCCCCCAGCCACCATTGCTGCGAATGCGAACCCGAGAGCGAGCCGGCCCACGCACCGAGGCTATGCGGGGTACGCGTGCGAGGCGACTTTTATGCTACCCATCCGCCTCATGGACGTCCGTGCCGGATTCTGCGCGATCGTCGGTCTGCCCAACGTGGGCAAATCGACGCTGCTCAACCGGTTATTGGGCCGTCGCCTGGTTGCCGTCTCCTCGAAACCGCAGACCACTCGAGATCGGATCATCGGCGTTCACACGTTCGAGATGACCGATGGCGGCAAGGCGCAGATCGCGTACGTCGATACCCCGGGCGTGCAGGACGGGCACGGCCCGCTGCGACGCTACATGCAGCGCGCTGCCGTCATGTCGGCTGCGGATGCCGATGTGGTGCTCATGCTCGTCGATGCGACCTACAAGGCGGGCAGGATGCCCGATCGCCTCGCCGCCGACGACACCCGCGCGCTCGCCGATGCGAGCAAAGATCATCCGATCATCATCGCGCTGAACAAGATCGATCGCGTCGAGAAGCCGGAGCTGTTCCCCGTGATGGAAGCGTGGGGCGCGCATTTACCGGGCGCCGAAATCGTCCCTATCTCGGCGGAGACCGGCGAAGGCACCGCAGAGCTCGAGCAGGTGATCGCGAAGGCGCTGCCGATCGCTCCTCTGCTGTTTCCCGAGGACGCGTACACCGATCGCACGCCGCAGTTCATCGCACAGGAGATCATCCGCGAGCAGCTGTATCACCAGCTCGGCAAGGAGCTGCCGTACGCCTCCGCCGTCCTCGTCGAAGAGTGGACCGAGCGCAAAGGCGAGCTCGTGATCGGCGCGGTGATCATCGTCGAGCGCGATTCGCAAAAGCCGATCGTGGTGGGCAAAGGTGGAAGTCGCATACGCGAGCTCGGCATTGCCGGGCGCGCAGCGCTTGCCGAAACGTTCGGCAAGGTCGTGCACCTCACGCTGTTCGTGAAGGTGCAAGAAGAGTGGAGCCGAACCGAGCAAGAGCTCGCGAAGCTCGGATACGTGCCGAATGTTGGAGACCGCAAGTGACCACCCCCTTGATCGCGATTGTCGGCAGGCCGAACGTCGGCAAATCGACGCTGTTCAATCGTCTCGTCGGCGGTCGCCCCGCTCTCGTCCACGACACGCCTCACCTCACCCGTGATCGCCGCTACGGCGAGGCCGAGTACTTCGGCGCACCGCTGCGCGTCGTCGATACCGGTGGTCTCGATCCCGATGCTGCGACCGAGGTGATCGGCGCCGGCATCCATCGCCAGGCAATGCAGGCGATCGATGAAGCGAACGCGATCGTGCTCGTTGTCGATGGCCGCGCGGGGGTGTCCGCGATCGATCAGGAGCTCGCCGTCCAGCTCCGCGCGACCGGCAAGCCGGTGTTCCTCGCGATCAACAAGATCGATCATCCGACCGTCGATCACCTGATCCACGATTTTCACGAGCTCGGGCTGTCGTCGATCTATCCGGTCTCCGCGTCGCATGGCCGCGGCATCGACGCGATGCTCGAGGCGATCACGGAAGCAACCGGCTCGGTCCGCCCGCCCGAAGAAGAAGCCCCGTACGTCTACTCCGATGCGCCCGCGCCGACGATGGACGAGGCGCTCGAAGAAGACGAAAAAGAAGACGACCGCAACGCCGCGCCCGAGAAGCTGCGCGTCGCGTTCGTCGGTCGTCCGAACGCGGGCAAGTCCTCCCTCACCAATCGCTTGCTCGGCGAGGAGCGCTCGCTCGTTCACCACGAGGCTGGCACCACGACCGATCCGGTCGACGCCGAGTTTTCGATCGGTGGTCGCAACTACATTCTCGTCGATACCGCCGGCATCCGGCGCAAGGCGCGCATCGATGAAGACGTCGAGCGCATCGCGGTGTCGATGGCGATCGGTCAGATCGAGCGCGCCGATGTCGTCGTGCTCGTGATCGATGCGGACCTCGGGCCGTCCGAGCAAGATGCCCGGCTCGCCGGCCGGATCGAAGAAGCCGGTCGCGCCCTCGTGATCGCGCTCAACAAGTCCGATCTCGTCACCGGCGATGCCAAGAAGGCCAAGCTTCGGGATCTGTCCGAGGAGACCTTCCACTTCCTTACGTGGGCACCGACCGCGATGATCTCCGCGCAGCGCGGCGACGGCGTCGATCGCTTGCTCGACGTGGTCGAGCGCGCCGCGGCCGAGCATCGCAAGCGCATCCCGACCGCGCAGCTCAATCGGTTCTTCGCCGAGGTCATCCAGGAGATGCCGCCTCCGCTTCACAAGGGCAAGGCGATCCGCATCAACTACATCACCCAGGCCAAGTCCAAGCCGCCGACGTTCGTGCTGTGGGCAAACTCCGAGGGGCTCTCGGCGAGCTACAAGCGGTTCATCTCGAACCGCCTGCGCGAAACCTACGGGTTCCGCGGCACGCCGCTACGGATCTTTGTCAAAGAGAAGGTCGATCGTCACGACTAGAAGAAGCCCCACCGCGTGCTCGCTCGGAAGCTCACGGTGGTCAGCGAGATATCGCCAGCGAACGAGGCGAACTTGACCTCGATGCCGTACGAGCGATCGCGGCTGACGAGGTAATCGAGGCCGCCGCCGATCACGACGACGAATTCGTCGCTCGCGCCGTGCTGGTTGATCGGGCCACCGCCCGCGAACACGCCGCCCACGCCCGCGAGCGCGTATGGCACCCATTTGAGGATGTCGAACCGGTAGACGAAGCCGACATCCGCGAGCGCCGCGTACGACAGTGTGCTTTGCATCTTCGCAGGGTCGTTGCCGCCGTGATAGAGCGCGCCCGCGAGCTCGCCGCGGAGCGAGAAATCGGTGCCGAGGGTGCGCTCGTAGCTGAGCGTCAGGCCACCGCCTCCGTCGGGCGTGACATCAGGCGGGGCCACCGAGCCGACCGTCTTGCCAGGGGTCGAGAACGTATCGAAATCGATGCTCAGCGAGAGCGAGCGCTCGCCTTCCGCATACGCCGGTGTCGCCAGCGCGATCACGGGCAACAGGGTGAGGCCACGCCAGGTCAAAGCCACCAAACCCCTGAATTGTGCTACATCGCGGTTCGCCGTGGCCCCCAAGGACGACAAAAATACCGACGCTCCGGCGTCTAACGCGACTCCGACCTTCGATCCGAAGCCGGTGAACGTCGGGGGCGAATCGCTCATCGACCGGATCTACCCGCATCGCAAGACGGTCGGAATGTTCTTTCTGCTCGGTTTTGCCGTGTGGGGAGTAATCGCCATCGTCATCCACTTCCGTGATTCCAAGCGCGAGAAGCAGACCGACAAGGTCGCTGCCGTGCTCGATGTCGGATCCCGCAAGGTCAGCGATGGCACGCCCGTCGACCCGGAAGATCCGATCGCGAAGAAGCGCCCCGAATTCAAAGACGCCAAGGAGCGCGCGACCGCGATTCTCGATGCGCTCGCGAAGTCCGGTGACGAGGCTGCCGGCCCGGTGTATCGCGCGTCGCTGCTCGTCCAGGTCGGCAAGCTCGATGACGCGATCACCGAGTACAAAAGGGGCGTCACCGGCAGGGGGCTCGATGGCGTGCTCGCGCGCGAAGGCCTTGGCCTTGCGCAAGAGATGAAGGCCGAAGCGCAGATCGATGCGGGCGCGAAGCAGAAGGGTCTCGAAGAGGCGCTCGCCACGTTTGCCTCGATGCAACCCGACGAAGTCGGTCCGCGCCGCGCCTACGCGCTCTATCACCAGGGCCGCGTGCTCGACGTGATGCAGAAGGCCGCGGACGCCAAAGTGATGTTCGAGAAGGCCAAAGCCGCGAGCAAAGATTCGACCGAGCTCGCCCCGCTGATCGACGAGCGCATCGCCAAGCTCGGGACCTGAGTTTTCGAAAGCAACATGAAGCTGACCGCCACTTCGCTCTTCGCTCTTACTGCCGGCCTCGCAGCTGGCTGCGGTCAACCGATCGACATCAAGCATGCGGATGCGATGTCTGCCGAGCGCACCGAACCTCTCGCCGAGGCGCGGCTGTCGTTGAAGTGGAAGTTCGTCACTGCGGACCGCTCCGTCGAGATCACGCCGCAAGAGTTCGCTGCTCCCGCCGTGGTCCAGGACACGCTGTACGTCGGCTCCGCCCACGGCGAGTTCTACGCCTTGCGCGCCGCGACCGGTCAGGTCCGCTGGCACAAGATCCTCGGCTCGGTCGCGTCGGCCCCCCTGGTGCTGGGCCCGTTGCTCTACGTCGGCACCAACGATGGCTTCCTCGTCGCGCTCGATTCGAACACCGGCGAAGAGAAGTGGCGCTATCAGGGGCGCGGCCCGATCGAGCAGACGCCCGTCTCGACCGGCGACCTCGTCGTGTTCTCGAACGAAGCGGATCAGGTGATCGCGGTCGACTCGCGCACCGGCAAGTTCAAGTGGCAGTACAAGACCGAGACTCCCGAAGAGTACACGCTGCGCGGTCACGCCGGCGTACGCGTCGACGGTGACCTCCTCTACACCGGGTTCTCGAACGGCAATCTGGTCGCGCTCCGCAAGGACTCGGGGACGCTCGCGTGGTCGACCTCGCTCAAGGCGGATGCCGAGCGGTTCATGGATGTCGATGCGACTCCGATCGTCCTGGGCCAGGTGTTGTACGCCTCGTCGTCGTCCGGCGGGGTCTATGCACTCGACAAGGCCACGGGCCTCGTGCGCTGGCGGCTGCCGTTCTACGACGTCAAGACGCCGAGCTCGAGCGGTAACGTCGGTGGCCTCGCGACCGATGGCAAGGCGGTGTTCGTCTCCGTTGCCGACCTCGGCACGTACGCGATCGATCTGCAGGGCAATATCATCTGGCGCGTCGGCGCGCGGGGTGGGGGCGAGCCCGGTGCGCCGGTGGTCGTCGACGACATGCTCGTATACTCGCTCGCCGAGGATGGCTTGTTCCTCGCGGAGCGCCGCACCGGCAAGACGCTCGAGTACTTCGATCCGGGTGATGGGATCTCGGCGCAGCCGACGGTCACGGGCGATGGCCGGCTGTTCGTCGTCTCGAACCGCGGGATCCTGTACTCGTTCGATCTCGAATAAGTCAGAGCGGATCGCAGAAAGGCAGCGCGGGGCGGGCGATCAAGTAGCCCTGTAGATAGTCGCAGCCGAGCTCCACGAGCACGCGGGCCTCGGCCTCGGTCTCGACGCCTTCACCGATGATCTTGGTGCCTTGCTCGCGACACAGCTCGATCACCGAGCGCACGAGCCGCTGCTTCATCGCGTGCTGATCGATATCGCGCACGAGCGACATGTCGAGCTTGACGAAGTCGCAATCGAGCGGCGTGAACGTACCCATGCGTGCATGACCGCCACCGAGGTCATCGATCGCGATCTTGAACCCGAGCTCGCGGAGCTCCGCGACGCGATAGCGAACATCCGCTTCGCCATCGAGCGAGGTGCGCTCGGTGATCTCGAGAACCACGCGTTGCGCGACCTTCGAGAGCGGCGAGAATGGCGAGGTGAGTTGCCTATCGAACAGGTCGAGCAAGTGGAGGTTGATGAACACCACGCCGCGTTCGGCCGGCGCACTCGCGAACACCTTCGCACTCTGTGCGCGAACGGCGCGACCGAGCATTGGAATCTTCTCGAGGCGCTCGGCAGCATCGAGGATCGCACCGGGATCCGGCAGCGATTTATCCTGCGAGCGCAGCAGCGCCTCGTAGCCGAACCGCGCGCAATTCGCCGCGTGCACGATCGGCTGGAAGTGCATCGACAACCCCGCGAGGCACTTGCCGAGCTTGACCTCGAGGTCCGCGAGCTCGGTCGTGATCGACGATTCTTCGATCCGGAGGTTCTTGTCGGTGCCGTTCGGAAATCGATCGTGGCTTGGCGATTTCGCGTCGAGCGACCCGAGTGTGTGTTGCACCGCAGCTACATCCATGCGTCGATCCGCCACGTTGTTCCCAGGCTACGGCCGATGATACGGAAAGTCGATGTAGGTATCAGCAGAGGCGGCGAAGATGCTCGCGGAACTCGGATACGACGAGCGAGGCGGGATGGCCATCGAGCTCGGCCGCGATCAGATCATCGACGATCGGGATCTCGATGATCAGGCGGTACATCATCAGACATGCGCGATTGGACAGCGGGGCGAACCGTGCCTCGCCAGAGCACACGACGCTGGATTCGCGTGGCGTGGTCCAACAGATGGCGTAGGTGCTTGGGTCGTAGCTGTATTCGAGCGTGTAGCCGAGCGAGCCGCGCTCCAGCTTACGCGTGAACCCGACCTGATTGGCGCGTCCGTCCGCGTGCCGCGACAGCACTCGAGCCTTCTGGATTAGCGGCAGCCAGCGCGGAATCTCGCCTGCGTCGGCGAAGATCTCGAAGGCCGCTCCCGCACTGACCGACAACGTCGTCGACACTTCACTCGCATGCGGGAATGTCTGAGGTGGGGCGAAGGCGATCGCAGTAGCCATGACAGCAGCTCCTTGAGATGGCGGACCAGTGATGCAGGAACGAATCCTTCCTAGAGCAACCTCGGTACCAACGCCGAAACACCAGCTTTCAGGTGGTTACGCCTGGAGACGCCCGTTCCGCGCCGGCTAGCCGAGTGGTCGCGGCGCGATCGGTGTCCGCTACCTCCCGAGTGCAGCGTCGCGACCCTAGCCCACCGCAAAGGGCTGGCAATGCGGGCAGGACCACGTCCAGCGCGGTGGGTCACCGAGCTGGTACGCGATGATGAGCGCTCCGCATCGCGGACATGGTTTGCTCGTGCGCGAGTAGGCTGCGAGGTCGCGCATATTGCTGTCGACACTCGCCTGCATCAGCTCGCGCGCCGTTTCGTAGATCTGGGCGAGTGCGTGGACCGGAATCGCCGCGACCAGCGTGCGCGGATCGATCCGACACATGAACAACGATTCGGTCTTCCAGATGTTTCCCAGGCCCGCGACGACGCGCTGGTCGAGCAGCACGTCGGCGATGCGCCGCGTCGGATGTTCGGCAGCGCGCTCGGCGCCCTGCCGGCTATCGAAGTCGCCAGCAAGCACGTCGGGACCGAGCTTGTGCGTGCTCATGCCATGCCGGGGTGCGCGACGCGGCGTGATCTCGACGGTAGGACACGTGAGCCAGAGATAGAGGTTGGTCGCGGTCGCGATGACGAGGCTGGCGCGCCCCGGCGAGGTCTTCGCGAGCATCGCTTCGCCATTCGCACGCGTGAGAGAACGGAACCGACCGTTCATACCTTGGTGGACGTGGATCTCGGTCTGGTTGTCGAGGTCGATCGTGAGGTGCTTGCCGTGAGCCGCGACCTTCAGGATCGTGCGGCCGACCAGATCGCGAAACAGGCCTTGAGTCGTCGCGCGCTCGATCGTCTGGCCGACGAGCGGCAACAGCTTGTTCGCGACGCGGCGAATGCTGTCGCCTTCAGGCATCGTCGTCCTCCTCGGCCTCGCCGCTGTCGGGGGCCTCGGCCTCGGCCTCGGCCTCGGGTTGCGGTGCGGTCGGTTGCGCGCCTCGCACGACGAGGCCGCGATAATCGACGCGCGCACCACCCGCGAGAAGGCCCTTCGCCCATGGCGATTGGCCCGCAGGCACGCCGTCGATCATCTCGATCAACAGCTCGCGACGGCGCTGCTTGTACGCGAGCTGCGGGGCACCGATCGCGAGCGCGAGCTCGATCGCCTCGGGCGACGTGCCGGTCGCGGTCGTGATCCGTTTACCCTTGGGCTCGACCCACAACGCGAGCGCACCATCGACCAGCACGACCGTGCTGCCGACGCGCCGCGCGGGCTTGGTATCCGGATCGTTCAGCTGTGGCCAGGGCAGGGCGCTGCCCCACGCATTCGCTGGATCCACCGCCGCGAGGACATCGATGCGTTGCGCGTGACCGCGAGGTGCTTCGCGCAAGCGATCGATCGCACCGGGCCACGCGAACTGCGCGCCTTCGAGACTCTCGACAAAGTAACCGCGTCGCACGGTGCCGGCATCTTCCATCGCACGGAACACGTCGCCGACCGCGGTGAATCCGCCCGGCACATCATCAGCGCGCGCACCTTGCCGGCTCGCGACGCCCCAGCGTTCGAGTAAGCCCGACGCGAGCGCATGAATGCGCGCCGTGCCGGTCGGCGTGCTGCCGAGGGATTCGACGAGCGACCACCGGCCACCGAAGGTCGAGTGCGCATTCGCGCGGCGCGCGGTCGGCGTCTTGAGCGAGCGCAAGGGCGCGAACGTGTCGTTCGTGACGAGACCCGCCCACACCAGATCCCACAGGGCTGCGACGAGATCCGCGCGCGTCGCCCGCGTCGCTTGCTCGAGCCCGACCACGAAGGAGGCACCCGACGAGCGAAGGTGTTCGATGAGGGCATCGTGAAGCGGACTGTGGTTCGCGACCGTGGTCGGCTCCGGCGCGAGCTCGCGCGCCCGATCGCGACGCAAGAGGACGACGCGGCCATCCTTGGTGCCGAGCGCGCCGGCGCCGACCCACACGAGATCGCCGGACGCACCGAGCTCGTCGAGCATCTGCGGGTGATAGTCGAGGATGCGGGCCGGCAAGATCCGCTGTTCGAGCTCGGAGAACGGTAACGCGACACCCTCGAGCCGACCGATCGCATCGCGCATCGCGAGCGGACCGCGCCGCGGTTGGTCGAGGCCGTGCCAGCGCGGCAAGAACGCGGCGTACGCGACCGCATCGACCGGCGCGACTTGCGCGCGCAGCTTCGCGAGCGTGCGCCGACGGATCTGGCGCAGGACCTCGGGATCGCAGCTGTCGATCGCGATGCCGCCGGGCCGCAGCTCGCCGCGCACGAGCTGACTTCGCGCTTCGAGGAGCGCGAGGACCGGTTCGATCATCGGTGCCGCGAGGCCCCAGCGAGCTCCAGGACCATCGGCGGTGAACGGCGAATGGGTGCGACCGTAACGAGCGATCAGTGACACCAGTGGATCGGCCGCCCGCTCGAGCAGCGCGGCCGGCAAGCCCTGCGGCAAGGCGATGCCGAGCCCGTCGCGATAGCGCGCGGCATCCTCGGCTGCGATGTAGCGCGCGACGCCGTTGATCCGGACCGGTGCGAGCCGGCGTTGTTCGACGAGGCTCGCGATGGTCGCGGGCACATCGAGCTCGGGTAGGGTTCGCGCCGCGATCTCGGCAGCATCGAGCTCGCCCAGCCGGCGCACGAGATCATGAACTTCGTCGATCGATCGCGCGTGGCGCTCGGGCACGAGTTGCTGGAGCTGGGCTTCGATCTCGTCGAGGACATCGAGGTCGAGCAGGTCGCGCAGCTCGCCGCCACCGATCAGCTCGCGCAGCAGGTCGCGATCGAGCGTGAGCGCCTGGGCCTTGCGCTCGGCGAGCGGCGCATCGCCTTGATACAGGAACGCAGCGACGTAGTCGAACACCAGCGAGCGCGCGAACGGCGAGGCTGCCTCGGTGAGCGCGGGCTCGATCCGGATCGCGCGCGACCGCACATCGCGAAGGATCTGGAGCAACGATGGCAGATCGAAGATATCGCGAAGGACTTCGCGATACGTCTCGAGCGTGATCGGGAACGCGGGAAACCGCAGTGCGACCGCCATCAGCTGCTGGGCTTTGAGGCGCTGCGCCCACAGCGGTGTGCGCCGGCCGGGTCGTCGGCGCGGCAACAATAAAGCGCGCGCCGCATTCTCGCGGAAGTGGCTGGCGAACACGCTGGACCTCGCGAGCTCGTCGACCAAGATTCGCTCGACGTCGTCGGGATCCGGCAATAGCTGTTCGTCGGTCGGTAACAGGTCGCCATCGGCGAACCGGAGCGCGATGCCATCGTCAGTCCACAGCGGATGCACCGGATAGCCGAGCGTGGCCTCGAGCTGGTGCGCGAGCACGAGCGCCCAAGGAGCGTGGATGCGGCCCCCGAACGGCGTCAGGATGCACACCCGGATATCGCCGAGCTCGTCGCGGAATCGCTCGATCGTGATCGCGCGATCGGTCGGCATCGCGCTGGTCTGTTCACGCTGATCCGAGAGATATTTGCCGAGGTTTCTCGCCGCGAACGGATCGAGCTTGTATTCGCTCGCGAGCCACGCGTGCGCGACCTCGGTACTCTGGGCGAGCTTGCCGTCGAGCTCGCGACAGAACGCACCGAGCATGCGCCCGAGCTCGATCGGCCGGCCGGGACCATCGGCGCGCCAGAACGGCATCTTGCCGGGCTCGCCCGGTGCCGGCGTCACGATCACGCGGTCGCGCGTGATGTCCTCGATCCGCCACGTCGTGGCACCGAGGATGAACGTCTCGCCTTTGCGCGATTCGGCGACCATCTCTTCATCGAGCTCGCCGACCTTGGGCCCGTGCGCCCCTAGGTGCACGCCGTAGAGCCCGCGGTCAGGAATCGTGCCGCCGGAGACGACCGAGAGCAGCCGCGCGCCTTTGCGACCAACGAGGATATCGTTCTGGCGATCCCACGTGAGCCGCGGCCGAAGCTCGGCAAACTCGTCGCTCGGATAACGGCCCGCGAGCATGTCGAGCACGCCGAGCAAGGCCGAGCGCGGTAGATCGCGATAACTCGCGGCGCGCCGGATCACGCGTTCGAGATCCGCGACCGGCCACGGATCGGCGCCGACCATCGCGACGATCTGCTGCGAAAGCACGTCGAGCGCGCTGTCCGGAACGCGGATCGCTTCGACCTCGCCATCGAGCATGCCGCGCGCGACGACCGTCGCCTCGAGCAGGTCACCTCGAAACTTCGGAAAGATCTTACCGATGCTCGTGCCGCCGACCTGGTGCCCGGCGCGCCCGATGCGCTGGAGGCCGCGCGAGACCGCCCCAGGGGATTCGACTTGCATCACGAGATCGACGGCGCCCATGTCGATGCCGAGCTCGAGCGAGCTGGTCGCCGTGATCGCGCGCAGCCGGCCAGCCTTTAGCGCCTCTTCGATCTCGAGCCGCTGCAACCGCGCGATCGATCCGTGGTGCGCGCGCACGAGCTCGACACCGGGCTCGATCACGCCGCGCGCGACCGCGAGTTCCGAGAGCTGTTGCGAGACGCGCTCGGCGAGCCGGCGCGAGTTGACGAACACGATCGTCGAGCGGTGCGTGAGGATCCGATCGAGCAGCTGGTTGTAGATCAGCGGCCACATGCCACCGCCATCCTTGGTGCCATTCGCAGCCGCGCCTGGATTGTCCATGTCCGGCGCCGCGACGATGACCTCGAGGTCGAGCTTGGGCTTCGCGCTCGCGTCCACGATCTCGACCGGCCGGTCCCCGCCTAGATATTTAGCAACCTCTATAAGTGGACGTTGCGTCGCCGACAGCCCGATGCGCTGCGGTTCGGGATTGCCGGTGCTCGTGACCAGGTGCGCGAGCCGTTCGAGGGTGAGCGCGAGGTGAATGCCGCGCTTGGTCGGCGCGAGCGCGTGGATCTCGTCGACGATGATCGTATCGACGGCGCGCAACCGATCACGTGCAGGTCCGGCGAGCAAGAGGTACAGCGACTCCGGCGTCGTGATCAGGATCTGGCCAGGGTGCTTCTTCTGGCGCGCGCGCTCCTTGGTCGAGGTATCGCCGGTGCGAACGTCGACGACGATCTGGCTGCCCGCACCGAGTGCCTGGATGCCGGCGAGTGGCGCGCGCAGGTTGCGTTCGACGTCGTAGGCGAGCGCCTTGATCGGGCTCACGTAGACCACGCGGGTGTCCTCGGTCAGCGTTTCGCGAGACAGCCGATCGAGACACCACAGAAACGCCGCGAGTGTCTTGCCGCTGCCGGTCGGAGCGAGCATCAGCGTGTGGCGACCGCTCGCGATCGACGCCCAACCGCGCTCCTGGACTGGCGTCGGCGCGGCGAAGCTGCCGGCGAACCAGCTCTTCGTCGCCTCGCCAAAGGGAACGCGCGCGCTCACCACGGAGCTATAGCGTGCTCAGGTCTGACGCGGCGTCGCGAGATGTTTCAAAGCTGACAACACGGCGTCGACATCCATCGTCGGCCAGGAAGAACGAGCGCCGAAGATCGGCATGGCAAACTGACCGTGCGGTGACGCCACGGGCATGTCCCAGTTGCCGCTGGGAACATAGAGCTCGCCGTAACGTTCTCCCTGCACCGGACATCGGGCAGCCGGTCCCACCGCCACGGGCGTGCCATTCCGAGGCTCGAGCAACGCCATCGCGCCGAGCAGACACATCGATAGAAAGATCGGAGGTCGCTGGCGGAGCGCGAACCGGGTCATCGGCAACTCAACCGGCGCAGGACTCGCCGGCATTCCCGGAGCGTTTGACCGCGCCGACCACGCCGATCAGCATCGGCCCGAAGGTCATCCCGAGCGTCACGCCGATCGTGAGTGCCGGGCTCGCGGCGATCGCCGCCCGGATCGCGGTGACGAAGTCCGGCAGCTTGGTCCTGGTCGCCACCGCGAGCACGATCACGCCGGCGCCGCCGCCGACCACGAGCGCCAGGGGCGCGCCGACGGCATCAGGCAACGCACGAAAAGGCGCGGTGAGGAGGCGCAGAAGCGGGATCAGGAGGCTGGTCGCGGCCAGGTAGAACGGGAAGAACATGCCCGCCGAGAACATCGCGAACCACAGGGCGCGCTGGGTTGGCGGGAACGCCAGAGGTGGGGTCGGATCGAGCGGTCCGATCGCGAAGTGCAGGGTCTGCAGCACCACGCAGCTCAGGTACATAAACCCGAGCGTGAAGGCGAGCTTCACCGGGACCGATTTGATCTTCATCCACATCGGCAAGCTCGAATCGTCGTTGCCGTAATCGAGTCGGCCTTCAAAGTAACCGGACATTACGATCAGCGGAAATTGCGACATCATGATCGCGAGGTCGGCATCCCGTGGGAGCCTCGCTGCAACGAGATCAAACCGCGTCGCGACCGCCGCCGCGTGTAGCAATGCGGCCACGACAAAGTACGGCGCGACCGACCGCGGTTTCGACCGTGCGCCCATGCCCGGACCGTATCAGCCGGTTCGGGAAAGTACGGCGCGACCGACCGCGGTTTCGACCGTGCGCCCATGCCCGGACCGTATCAGCCGGTTCGGGTCCAGACGGCCAAGATGCCGGAATCCTGAGGTTGAACGCACCCGCGAGTTGACATAATACCAATTCTGCGACGTTACTAGGTCGTGGGGTTGGTTGGTTGCGCGTGAATCGCGGCGTCGCCTAACACGATCGCGGTTCGGCGCCGCGGACACACGAAGATCAACACGCCGCGGACCCGTTCGCGATCGACGCACTTATGT
>Ga0123338_10000082_pt1 | contig 98546 bp, 89 predicted proteins | sample grotaG_FD_89793 | JGI IMG/M metagenome (GOLD analysis project Ga0123338, IMG submission 89793) | Glacier valley bacterial and archeal communities from Borup Fiord, Nunavut, Canada, to study Microbial Dark Matter (Phase II) -... | ecosystem: Environmental > Aquatic > Freshwater > Ice > Glacier ... | reverse complement strand
TATATTGTAAATATGGCTATTATGTAGAAATATTTCGGTGCGCTGCACCTACCTTTGCAATTTCAATCTTCCTTTCTACAAATATTAAAGGTGCTCTGCACCAAGAACGACTCCGATTGGTGCACCTACCTTTGCAATTTCAATCTTCCTTTCTACAAATATTAAAGGTGCTCTGCACCAAGAATAGCCGGAACTTATTGGATCCCAGCTATTCTATATATTATGGAATTCCTGTTTTTTGTTCAGCAATTACAATTCTTTGATCTTGATATTACGGAACCATACTGGAAATCCGTGATCCTGAAGACCAATAAAACCTTCTTTTGCAACCCCTTCAGTGAATCCAGGAAAGGTTTTAAACTTGCTTTTGGCAACCAATGCATCCCATTCAGGAGTCCATAAAGTATAACTAACTACTTTAACACCATTCTGAGTATGAGTAACAACGCCATCTTTGACCTTAATGATGATGGTATTCCATGAACCTGCAGGATGTACTGTCTTGGGATCAGCAGGGAGCATATCATACAATGAGCCAGCCAGATGACTATCTATTTTATTATCGGTAGCATCCAAATTATCGAGAACCTGAACTTCAGGAGCAGCATAATAAATTGGCTGTCCCTTCACCTCACGTACATTGTAAAAGATTCCAGAGTTGGCCATTTTGCTGGCTTTCCAGTCAATAGAAAGTTCGAAATTCTTAAACTTCTTCTCTGAGAAAAGGATATCACCATCGGCTCCCTGGCCAGGTTGTTTATCTTTACCAGTGAACACTTTCATCGCGTTCTCTTCTAATACCCAGTTTGCAGGCATTGCAGTACCGTTGCATTGGCGCCATCCATCAAAATTCTTGCCGTTGAACAGCAATTTCCAGCCTTCTTTTTTCTCTTTCTGAGAAAGTTGATTCACTGTTTGTGAAACTGCTGGAAGTGCGATCAACAGTGCACCTGCCAATGATAAAGTCAATAAAATGTTTCTCTTCATGATATGATTTATTTAATAATCCATTTATGATGACCGGTCTGTATTAACCAGTTTAAATTTATTCAACAATAGTAAAGATTTGAATGCGTTCGAGACGCACCTCCAATTTATTAATGGTAAAGATAGGATAAAATCAACTATTCTATGATTATTTTTGAATCAGAATTACTGGTACTGCTGCTTAGATGAACGAAATAAATTCCTTTGTTCCAATTCTTCACGTCAAGAGTCATAAGCGATAATTCGGGTTCAATATTTTGATGTAAGGTAAGTTTCCCGGCAACATCAAAAACTGATAACTCACGATATTGCTTACCTGGCATTGCAATGGTTATCAATTTAGTGGCCGGATTAGGATAAATAACCTCCTCGGTGCTCTGTTTCAAATTGTTAATAGCGCTGGGAACCTGGTACTTTAAACTTTCATCAGACTTTGCCCAACTGGAAGGATTGGGTCCCATAACGAATTTAATTATAGCCCCATCCTTAATATCAGAATGACTAAACCATGATTTAGTCCATTCGACACCATTGATGGTGCAGGATTGAATATACAGATTGGTTTTTGAAGCATTGAGCGCTTCGATTGAAATGGTCTTGCCTTCCCCCAACGAAATAGATGATTTAGTGAACAGAGGGCCAACCAGATAGTAAATATCCTGACCTGCATTGGGAAAGAACCCAAGCGATGAAAATATATACCATGAACTCATCGCACCACTGTCATCATTACCCGGATAGCCTTTAAGAGAATATTTGGTAGTCATCAGTTTGCGGACCCAATAGCTTGCCAGATCAGGCCTGCTCGCATAATGAAATGCCTGCACAGCCAGGAAAGCAGGTTCATTACCATAATCAATTAGTCCATAATTAAAGCCATATTCCAGCTTTTCGGAGAATTTATCAGCCCCACCGGTCATATAAACCAATTTGTCCATCTGGTGGGGTACGAAATATGAATAGGTCCATGAGCTTGCTTCATAAAAATAATCCTGCCATGAACCCCAGTTCTTTTTCATATCAATGTCGACCCAAGTGCCGTCGGCATTTTTGGGAACGATAAATCCTTTGTATTGATCGCTCATGGCCTCCGGATTCCATAAATTTACCCATTGCTGACTTCTATTCAGGTAGGTTGTATAATCGGCAGTTTTGCCTAATCCTTTGGCTACCAAGGCGGCGCAGTAATCATTGTATGAATATTCCAATGATTTTGAACAAGACATCACCCCTGCAGGGATCCATCCCTGTTTCTTATAACTGGCCATCAAGGTATTGGTGATATTGAAGTTACCCCATCCCTGCCAACCGACGCGTTCCTTATCGGCATCGTTCTTTAAAACAGAGTATGCAGCTTCCCAATCCACTCCAGGAATGCCTTTTACAAATCCGTCAGCAATAATATTGTCAATGTTATTACCCCCTTGTTCCTCAGCCATATCAAAGCCTGCAATATAAGCATCACGGACCCTTTTGTTCTTTTTGAACCGTTCGATAAATGAATTGATGTTGCCGCTTACCATGGATGGATTGATGAGCGACATCAGAGGAAACATGGTTCTCCAGGTATCCCAGACGGCATAATGATCATCCCAAACAGAAGCATCTGTTGCAAAACCAGTCATATCGTTGGTTCGGTTACGGGGCATAAGCATGGCATGGTACATAGCCGAATAGAAGATTTTCTTGTTATCAGCACTGCTGTCTTCAATAAGTATTTTACTTAATTCAGTATTCCATGCGGCCTTGGCTTTGGCTTTTAGTGAATCATAATTCCAGTCTGGAATTTCGGTATCCAGCCATATTTTGGCCTGTGCAATACTCTTAAAAGATACAGCAATTTTTAAATTGACGATCTCATTGGCTTGTGTCGAAAATCTAAGGTAAGCCCCAAGGCGATCATTCACTGTAACCAGACTTTCGACTGTATCTTTGGGCTGTACGAGAGCGTTTTTCCATGTTCCACATAAGGTAGGTTTCTTGTCCAGACGCGCAAAAAAGTAAACGATATAGTCACCGCCTCCGAAGCCGCCTGTATATTTACCATATCCTTTGATCGTATTGTTGATGGAGTCGATACTGACTTTGCCACTGCTGATTTTGCCATTCATGGATGGAATGATATCCAACGGAATACTGTGTGTTATGTCGATTAGTAAATGTGCTTGAGTTGTTTCAGGGAAAGTAAATTTGTATATTGCTGAATGATAGGAAGGAGTGAACTCAGTCCGAATGTTGTATTTGGTCAGCGTCACACCATATTCATAAGGAAAGGCAATTTCATTGGACTTGGGTGAATCGTGTGAGGTCTCTCCCACTGCCAATCCAACCTGGGGTGAAAGAAAGATCTGACCATATTTGCCATATCCTGTACCGCTGACATGGAGTTGCCCAAAGCCACGAATAGGTTGACCAGGATCATAGCCGTCATTCTCGCCATTGGGAGTCTGAGGACTTGGATTGATAGAACCAAACGGCAATTGTGGACCGATCACACAGCTGCTGCCATCGTTGGTTGTACCGATCCTTGAATCAACAAAGTCAATTGGATTGGTCACCAACTGAGCTGAAACATTGATTGCCAGCAGCAGAATGATTGGTAGTAATCCCGAACGCAGAATGGGTTTAAACATCATGATAGTTTAGTTTATTGTGACTTGAGCTATTTTGTTTTCTTAAAACTATGAAATAAATATTAGCCTTGACAGTATTAATTTCTATCTCAACTTACTCCAGGCCTAAAGGTAGTCATTTTACTTCTGTAACATCCTATTATTAAGAAAAACTATCTTGATTTTTTTATGAAAAGGATCATGGCTTTGAATTTCAAATATAAATATGTGCAGGGAGGAATCTCAAATATCAATCTCAGGGAATCATTCTGTTAATTATTGCCTACTAATCTGAAATAATTCCATCATAATGCCCCATTTATATACCCATTGTTGAGAGTTTTTATTTATCTTCGCAAATCATAACCAATTAACAACTTATGAAGCCACTTTTTTATTTCCTTATTTGTACTATTCTGCACCTTTCTGTTTTTGCTGAATCATCTGAAAAGCAAATAACTCTGAAATGGGAACTTGGCTATGCCAAAACGGCTAGTGAAAAACCTACAAAATGGATTCCGTCAATAATTCCGGGGGCCGTTCAACTCGACATTGCGAAAGCCGAAAAGTATGAACCTTATTATTACGCTGAGCATTGGAAAGATTACCTCTGGATGGAAGATCAATTTTATACTTACCGGGCTTCTTTTCAGAAACCAGAATTGACTTCCGGTGAACGATTTATATTTATCTCCAAAGGAATTGATTACCAGTTTAAAATAATTCTGAATGGTGAGGAATTATTGAGTCAGGAAGGGATGTTTACACCTGTCAATCTTGATATTACGGATCAACTGAAGCCATATAACGAATTGAAGATACTTGTTTTTCCAGCTCCTAAAATACGCCCTCAACCGGTCGACCGATCGCAAGCATCGCATTCAGTAAAACCGGCAGTGAGCTACGGTTGGGATTGGCATCCGAGACTAATTCCCCTTGGCATCTGGGACGACACGTACCTTGAAGTTCAACCGGCTAGCTACATCGATGATTTTCATGTAAATTATACATTGAATGAAGAACTTACCAATGCAAAGATTGATCTTCAGATTACAGGCCGGAACCTGAAGGACATTCCATTTATATGGACTTTGAGAGATGAAAAGGGCAAGGAAGTATTGAAAACTAATAATAAATCATCTCTTGACTTTCCCAATCCACAATTGTGGTGGACGCACGATCATGGGAAACCGTATTTGTATACTTCATCAATTCAGCTTTTTAATGCCTCCGGGAAAGTGATTCAGACCAGTGAATCTAAAATCGGATTCCGTAGAATTAGACTGGTGATGAACGAAGGAGCATGGGATGAACCAGCTGGATTTCCAAAGACGAGAAGTGTAGCACCGGCTCAGGTAGAACTCAATGGCCGGAAGATATTTAGCAAAGGAAGCAATTGGGTAAATCCTGAAATCTTTCCTGGAATCATAACCCGAGAGAGATACAATGAATTACTCAACCTGGCCAAAGAAGCCAATTTTAACATATTGCGTATATGGGGTGGCGGTATCGTCAACAAAGAATCGTTTTTTGAACTGTGCGACGAAAAAGGCATTCTGGTCTGGCAGGAATTCCCGCTGGCCTGCAATAATTACCCCGACGAGTCACATTACCTTTCAATACTGAAACAGGAATCGGCCTCAATTATTAACAGGGTAAAAAAACATCCCTCACTTGCCTTTTGGTGCGGTGGAAATGAATTGTTTAATGCATGGAGCGGAATGACCGATCAGTCGCTTGCTTTGCGTCTGCTTAACAGTCAATGTCTGGAGCTTGATCCCAATAGTCCGTTTATCCCTACCTCTCCATTGATGGGAATGGGCCATGGAAACTATGTATTTCGCGATTTGGACAACAAGGAGGAAGTTTTCAGCAATATGGCACGTGCTCATTACACCGCCTACACCGAATTTGGGATGCCCTCACCTGCATCAGTTGCAATACTTAAGTCTATCATTCCTGAAGAAGAACTTTGGCCACCAAAAGCAGGAACATCTTGGGAAAGCCATCACGCTTACAAGGCATGGACCCCAACAACATGGTTGTGTCAGGACATTATAGAAGACTATTTCGGCGTTTCGAATTCACTCGAAGAATTGGTTGCTAATGGACAACTAATGCAGGGTGAGGGTTACAAATGTATTTATGAAGAAGCAAGACGACAAAAGCCATACTGTTCATTGGCCACAAACTGGTGCTACAGTGAGCCATGGCCAACTGCAGCCAACAATAGTATAGTCAGTTATCCGGCCATTCCCAAGCCCGCATTTTACGCAGTGAAGAATGCTTGTCGTCCTTTGCTGGCCAGTGCCAAACTCTCTAAATTCAGATGGACAGAAGGTGAAACTTTTTTTGCTGATATATGGATGTTGAACGATCTTCCAACAGATGTAGCTTCAGGAAAAGTAAAAATTAAACTGTTGGCTGCTAATTCTGAACTGGTGCTAATGAACTGGGATTACAACCTCATGAAAGCCAATATCAATCAGGCCGGACCAACTGTCAGATGTATATTGCCCGCATGTAGTACCGACCGTTTTATGTTAGTGCTTGAAGTGGAAGGGCATCCTGAATTTAATTCAGAATATGTACTGGCCTATCAGCCACGTACAGTTGAGAGAATAAGGACTACTCCGGTGATGAATCAATAACTAAATTCGTTTTAATTCGTGAAATTCGTACTTTTTAAAAAAGCGAACACCATCATCCTTATCCAAGTAATCGGGACAGGATGACGGTGCAAACTTTTATTCCGTTATAAATTAATTACAATTAACTAATTACAGTCAACATCGTCACCAACTTCATTCCAACAATGCCAAAGATCATCAAAAAAGACGTTTTTGGATTTAATATGACCATTGTAAGATGTTGTGTTCCACTCGATATTTATATCACTAACGGAAGTAACCTCAACTCCAGTTTTCTGATGCGCATTGTAAAAAGCATTCAGCGGACCGGTAGTCAAACCGTATTCAATAGAACTGGACTTACGGAATTCATCTGACCTATCATCATTTTTGTCCCGAATATAGGTATATTTAATCTTACCGATATCTGTTCCAACAACTTCCCAATCGATCTGTAAAAATGGTTCCAGAAATTCCTTGCTATGATTTAAAGTCCAATGTCCGCTTTTACCATTTAGCAGTGAAGACCCTTCAAACCATTTCATTTCAGAAAATGCATTTACCAAACCTTCCTTGCTGATATACATCTCCCATTTAACGTCTGATGATCCAACCAATCCGATAAGTCTTGCTTTGTAAGGTCCACCGACCGCATCAAAATTAGATTTCCATTCCCATTTATTTTCACCTAGAAAAGTAGGAGTGCTTTTTGTAGCAAGTTTAAATGATGAAACAGGCATAACCAAGTTCAATCCAAGAATGAGGTTCCATACATTTGCAATTGATGAGGCCACGAACAAATTGTTTTTAGTAACAATTGTTGCTGATTTTTCAGTAAAAGTGCTGAAATCAATGGTCATAGATGTTTCGGGAGGAAGTACTGGTGCTACTTGATTGTCCGTCTTTTTACATCCCCAGAATAATCCTCCCATGAGAACTATTGCCAATAAAATAGATGTTAATTTTTTCATAGAATTAAGATTAAATATTAAAAGTGCAATTTAATTTTATACTAAACTGACAACATACTTGTTGTATTTTTTCTGTTAAGGAACTAGATATTTTTACCAATAGAACTTTAATAATTGCTAAAAATTGTAATGAAGTATAAAAATTAGATTACCAACGTAAAATAATTTATCTTAGATAAATTATTTTACCACTTATTATGACCTTACTTGACAACAAAATCAGTTCGAAGTATATTCGATCAACTCGCAACTGTATAGACAATTAAACGGATGCTATCGGTTACTATTCATAAGTTTTTCAAACTAAAACTTTAAGTATTGTATGCATTAAATAGGTTGTAATTATTTTTGAATTGGCTGCAACAAATAATTTATTACTTCCATAACGGTAAATAATCGCAAACAGGAAAATAAAATCATTTTGGACTTATATATACTTTTAGATAGGGTCTGCTGAAAAACTAAGTATCGACTTTTTAGGTTCATTTGGTTAGAATTGAATATTGCTCATTCCCATTGACTTTTTAAAACTGTCATTGGAAGTGAAAGGGAAATAAAATTCTTCGAAAGATGTTGGTTATAGGTTATACCGCTGTAAATGTTTGAATGTGAACATTTAATATTAAAAAAGGGTATAACCTCAGAAGTGACCCCGAGTAGTCGGGGTGGTTATACCCTAAAATGATTCAAGTGACAGCTGCTTAGAATATTACAAGGGTATAACCTATAACCAGAGTTTGCAGGTTGATATCTTCTTATAATACTGTCCCTCCCGAGTACTCGGGATCGGGATGAGTTTTTCAGCAGACCCTACTTAAAAACCAATTGTGCAAAATCGTACAAATTGACTCTCCATACCTGCCATTCATGAGAGCCGAGAGGTCCTGAAAAGGCAGTATGAATACCATGTTTTTTCAGAGAATCAAACATTCCTTTCATGCCTGGATAAATGAATTCGAGGGTTCCACAACCGACAAAAAAGAGCTTATAGGTTTTGTTGAATTGGTCTGCATCTTTAAAAATACCATTGTTTGCAGTTTCGAGTTCAAATTTCGCTCTACCGCCCCCGCTAAAAGTAGCAACAGTTCCAAATAATTCAGGATGATCAAAACCAATACTTAATGCTTGTCCACCCCCCATTGAAAGGCCCTCTATGGCTCGGTTTTTCTGATCGCTCAAAGTACGGTATGAGCCATCAATCATCGGGATTAGTTCTTTGGTCACCAGATCGGCAAAGAGGTTATCGCTACCACCTGGATTATATTGGTGTTCTGCCTCAGTACCCGGACGCGTTGCATAACCATTGTCCATCACGATGATAAAAGGTTTAGCCTTTCCTTCAGCAATCAGATTGTCCATGATGAAGTTAACCTTCCCCTGCATCGTCCATCCCAACTCACTTTCACCAGCCCCATGCTGGAGATACAAAACAGGATAACTTACATTTACATCCTTATCATATCCGGGAGGCGTGTAAATAAGGCATTTACGTGTAACTTGCGTTGTAGTTGAATAATAGAAATGCTGACGTACCTCTCCATGTGGGACATTCTTTGGAAGATAGAAATCGAGTTTGTCATCAGGAATTTCTATCATACTGGTCCATCTACCCCATCCGAAATAATGGCCGCTGCCTGGGTAAGTTACTTTTGCCCCGTCAATACTAATCTCGAAGTAATGCATCCCTGGTCTGCATTGATTTGTAGTTAATATCCACTTCCCATCACTGCTCTTTTCAAAATTATATTCTTTGGCTCCCAAAGCCATCTCATCGCTCAGGTTTATTAATTTTACCTCTTTGGCGTTCGGTGCATTGAATTCAAATACTGCTCGTTTTTCACTGTTTACAGTGGGTTCTTGCATTAACTGTGCCTTGGCGCTCAATATATTTATAAGACAGATACATACCAAAATAATTGCTTTCATATTTCTTAATAATAGATTATATAGATTTAAACAGATTACGCGGATTCTTTGCTCACTGGGTCAAGCGATTTGCAATCGCTTTTCTAAAATCGCGGTTAAAAACCGCGGGACCCATTAACCTGAAACATATATTTACCCGATTCAACATCTAATATAATAAACTCTTTTTCAGCACTAACCAATTGAACTCCTTTTGACTTATCAATTGATTGGCCACTTTCTTTCAAGCTGTTGATATCTCCCGAGGGTACAATTACCGTAGCTTTACTGCCCACAGGAACAGTGATATCCATCGAAAGCTGACCATCCTTATTCCTCCATGAAATGCCAGCCTCACCAAAAGAGGTGTTGGTTTTATAGGTCACAAAATCAAGTGCAGCAATAGGTTGCGGTTTAAAAATGATATGACGGTAACCCGGTTGATCCGTGTCAGCTTTCATACCTGCAAGATTGCGGTAAAACCATGTAAGTCCACCTCCAAACATAGGATGGTTTTGTGAACTTTTGCCGTTCCAATCCTCCCATGTTGTAGTAGCGCCCTGTTCAATTCCGTAACCATAACTGGGATCAGTACGTTTATTCATAGCCTCGTAAGCCAAATCATTCAATCCATTTTCAGCCAGTACTTCAAAGAAAAACTGGGTTCCAAAAATACCTGTATCCAAATGGCCTTTGTTCGATTTAATATCAGACTTAAGTGCAGACACAACTTTAGCATGCTGGTTAGCCGGAACTCCCATTTTAAGGGCAAATATATTCCCTCCACCTTTTCCATAAGTTCCATTTTTTGAATCGTAGAACTTTTTATGAAAGGCCTGCCTTGTTTTTTCAGCAAGTTCAGCATATTGTTTTGCTTCCTCTGTTTTATTCAACGCTTTGGCTGACTGTGCAGTAAGGTCGGCACAACGCCAGAAATAGAAAGTATGTACCATATTATCAGGAGCTTTTTCACCAGGAGCAGACCATTCACCCAAATTAAGCCATTTCAGAGGCTTGCCATCTTTACCTTTTCTTTGTGAAAACATAATTCCATCCTTATCGACCCAAGTCTGCATATAACGGATATATCCTTTCATCCCTTCATAATTATTCTGAAGCATATCCAGGTCACCGTAATGAAGATAAAACTCCCATGGCATAATAGATATTGCAGCTCCCCAGGCTACTCCTCCCCCACATCCGGGTTGCCATGGAGCTCCATTGGGAACATAACCTGTTTCAAGATCCTGTGCACCAAGAATATCCTGAATCCATTTATGATAAAATGATCTTGCATCGAAATTGTGCATCACAGTAACACATGCAACTTGTCCATCACCGGTATAACCTGAACGCTCTCTGTGAGGACAATCGCTGGCAATACCGCCATGCATGTTGTCCAACTGACTTCGTTTCCATATTTTATTGATGTCGTTAAACAATTGATTGGAAGTTTCAAAAGTAGCAGATTCTTCTATGTTGGTATTAACCGCTTCAGCGCTTAAGTTTTCAGGTTTTAATTCACCAGGCCAGTTGGTAATTTCCACAGCGCTGAATACAAACCAGTTGAACCTTGCAGAGTATGATTCAGGTGCCCCTCCTTTACATATATAGTAATTATCACCCGAATAGGTGTTAGCAAGATATTTGATCTGAATCTTTTGCCCGGATTGACCAATAATATTATTCATTCTTAGCCAACCTGAAATTTCGACACCAAAATCTACTTTATAGTTGCCTTCTGCTGTTTTTACGATTGACTTAGGAGGAATACTGAGTGTAACTTTATCTGTTTGAGCAGTATGAGCCACCAGTTTACCTTCAGGAGCCTTTCTTTCGATAGCTGTTTCCCAAGCCGAATCATTGAACTCAGGATTACACCAACCGGGTTGTTCCAATCGTGCATCATACTGTTCACCATAGTACACCATATCCATCAGGATGGCACTTTTGGAAGCTTTCCAGCTTTGATCACTAACAATAACATCCTCTGTTCCATCGGTATAAGTAATGCGTAACTGTCCCAGAAAACGGGGAGAACCATAAGCCGCAGTCCAGAATTTGGAAGGATTGTAAAACCCATTTCCAAGGATACTGCCAATCACATTGGCTCCCTGGTGCAATTGATCGGTTATATCATACGCCAGATACATGACCTTATATTCCCGAAAGTTATCGTTTAGAGCAATTCCCTCCTTTGCCAACTGGGGCCTTTTCCCATAATTGGTTTGATTGGGCACAAGAACATCATCACCAACTTTCTTGCCATTCAGAAACAATTCAAAATAACCCAGTCCAGTCACATAAGCAACTGCACTCGCTACTTTCTTTTCAATCTTAAATTCTTTCCTGAACATAGGAGCTGGAGGGGGTAATTGAGTGAGTGGAGCATCAGGATATGGTCCTTTTGGTAATGCTTCTTCTCCCTGCCATGGAGCGCCAATCCATTGGGCTTTCCAGTCGGAAGGATGGAGCAATCCCATTCTCCACATTACAGGTTCGCTCCATTCTGAAACCTTGTCATTACGATCCCAAACCCTTACTTGCCACCAGCATTCCTGTCGCGATCCTAGCGGTTTACCCTTATATTCAACACGGGTAGACTCATTGGAATTGATCTTTCCACTGTTCCATAAATCCGGTTTCTGAAGTGAATTGGTTGAAGAGGCTACCTTGATTTCCCAAGCTGTTTGTTCCTGTCCACGTTCACCTTTTTCGGCTAAATTAATCCAAGCAAGCCTAGGGTTTAGAACATCAACCAAGGGTGAATTTTCCAAATACTCACAGGTAAGGTGCGTGGGACTTAGTTTTGCATCCACCACTTGAAAAACCAAACTGGCAATCATCAATAGGGCAATTCTTAATTTCATCTGTTTAGTTTCTGTTAGTTTAGCTTCTCTAAAGCCTACTGACGGGGTGACTTCGAAGTCACCCCGTCAGTATTAGAAAATATAAAAGTAATTAAATTTTAAGGTTCTGTAAAGGATCGTGTGAGTAAAATATTGTTTTAATCTATAGAACTCGTATGATGATGTATTTCCTACTTGAAATCAACAAAGATAGAACGTGGATTTACTTCCTAAAACCAGTGCATGATTAAATATGGATTAATCCTTACTTGCCAAAAGAAATCTTTTCATCTTTAATTTTTCATCCTGAATCCAACTATTCACTCCTCTCCCATTAAGTATTGGTCGCAATTCAGCCTTTATTTAATGAGCGAATTAATGTTTACAAACCCTACCAGGCGATCGTAGCGGCTTGACAAGTCATGGTAATAGACAAAAATCTGGTATTCGTTCTCAGTCTCAAAATGGGAGCCTTCCAGGTTTGCAGCATCAGCTTTTTTTGATCCCTGTGGAACATACACATATTCATAATTGTAGTAACCATGTTTGAGCATCATGGTCAGTTCGTAACCTGCATGTTCATAATTCCACTTCATCTCATTGGATTTATTGGCATTCCAGCCTGTCAGCGCACCAAATACATTAACTGAACCTCCCACCAACTGACTTGGTACAGGTAAAAAGAAATGAACAAATACATAATCACATTCGGTATTTGGATCTGATACACGATCCTGACTTTCAATCACATAATTACCATTCATTTCTTTGTAATAGAAGTAGGGTTTACCGTTTCGAATTGCATCAGGCATCAAAGTAGCATGGTAAACGGGCCTGAAAAATTGTATATCCTGAACATTCTCCCCAGTGTGCAAAATAGAGCGCATATCAAAATAACGGAACTCATTTCCTCCGGGAAAAACATTCTCCTTATTGTAATCATAGTCGAGAATATTATCCCTGATAAAGAGAGGTTTAAGGTCCAGAATAGCATTATCCCATCTACGGTTTTGCATTAATACGACCTTAATATCTTCCCTTGGATTTAAAAGGTTCAGCCCTTCAATGTTAATATTAAAATCGACTTCCTGATTTTCACCATTAAAAGGATCGAAAGTTGCTTTTTTCACTAATCCTTCAATCCTGACAAGGGGTTCGACGACAAAAAAGCGCTGTATTAAGACCAGGTCTTCACGATTATTCCCCTGAAAAACTACCAATGCATAATTGCCTGAATATTTGGGAACGCAATCTTCATTGGGAATTTGTACCTGGTAGTTTACAAATTTAACCGTAGTGTTGAAACTTTGGGCATAATCGTTCACAGGGTTATCCGGAAAACCAGTCAGATATTCAGTTTGTTGAATGAAAGATTCATTCCAGTTTGCATCGCAATGTATGAGGGTATATGAATACGGCATTACCTCTTCAGTAAGGTCATCGAATTTAAGTATGAGTTTTGCTTCGCTACCTAATTCAATTACAGGGTTCGAAAGTTCATTACCTACCCTAAAAAGCTGGACCGATTTTATACCTTCCTTGTAAACTGCATTCTGGTAGAAATACTTATCCGTTTTATGTGAGGACCAGGCATTTAACGTTAAAATAATGCTTAGAAAAATTATAATAATTACTGCTTTATGGCGCATTGTCTGAGATTTTATAGTTGGGTAAATGGTATTATGATTCAAGGGTGAAAATCACCCTGTTATTGAACGATTTTCAGCTTTATAATATTATAGTTTAAGTAAGTTTATCATACAAAGATTGCAAAAAGATTTAAATTCTTTACATTTGACTCCCATATAAATTATACGAGGGAGTACAATGTCAAAGGTTATCAATCTAAAACGAGGGCTGAACATCCATTTAAAGGGGGGTGCTGAAAAAATCCTCGGCACATCAATCGAAGCCGACACGGTTGCCCTTAAACCAACTGATTTTCATGGTTTGGTCCCTAAAATACTGGTAAAAACAGATCAGCAAGTGAAGGCCGGGGAACCCATCTTTTTCGATAAATACAATCCGGAAATATTCTTTACTGCCCCTACAAGTGGCCAGATTATTGCCATTAACCGAGGAGAAAGAAGAAAAGTTCTCGAAATAATTATAAAGGCAGACGGGAAAAATGAATCAATTGCCTTCACCAAGGCTGATCCACAAAAGCTTTCGCGCGATGAAATTAAGAATCAGTTAATAAGCAGTGGATTGTGGCCATTTTTGAAACAACGCCCTTATGGTACGCTTGCTAAACCTTCACAAACGCCCAAGCATATCTTCATTTCAGGGTTCGATTCAGCACCACTTGCTCCCGACTACGAATTCACATTGAAAGGCCAATCGGGTGCTTTACAACTCGGAATCAATGCTTTAGCAAAGCTCACTGACGGAAAAATATTCTTAGGTATAAGTCCTGAACAGTCAAACGGAATTTTCTCTGGATTGAAAAATGTTGAAATCAATCAGTTTTCGGGGCCACATCCAGCAGGAAATGTTGGAATTCAGATTCATCACATAAGTCCTGTCAATAAGGGCGAAATTGTATGGACCATTAATCCTCAGGCAGTAGTGTTTATAGGCCGCTTATTTGAAACAGGTAAACTGGATTTGACAAAAACAATTGCATTGACAGGTTCTGAAATAATTTCACCCAAATACTACAAATGTATACAGGGGACCAACCTTGCAGGTTTATTAAAAGGGACTACTAAACAAGTTGGAAAAGAAAGGATCATTTCAGGCAACGTATTGGTAGGCACACAAGTTGAGGCCGACAATTACCTTGGATTTTATGACAACCAGGTTACAGTCATACCCGAAGGAGATCATTATGAATTTCTGGGTTGGGCGATGCCACGGTTCAACAAATTCAGTGTTTCGAGATCTTATTTTTCATGGCTCACTCCCAATAAGGTATATACATTGGATTCGAACCTAAACGGGGAAAAGCGTGCCTATGTAATGACTGGTGAATACGAAAAGGTATTACCAATGGATATCTTGCCGGTTCAATTGATGAAAGCCATTATTGCTGAGGACATTGACAAAATGGAAAGCCTAGGTTTATACGAGGTAATAGAAGAAGATTTTGCTTTATGTGAATATGTTTGTACTTCAAAAATAGAAGTACAGCGCATTTTACGCGAAGGGATCAACTTAATGATCAAAGAGTTGGGTTAATTAAAAAGATTAAAAAGTTATTCAATATAGATGAAATCACTCAGGAAATTTATTGACAATAAGAAGCCGCTATTTCAGAAAGGTGGTAAGTATCAAAAATTGGGTTCCACATTTGGGGCGATTGAGACTTTTCTGTTTACACCTAACCATACCTCCAAATCTGGAGTGCACATACATGACAGTATTGACCTGAAAAGGACAATGATCATTGTAGTGCTGGCAATGGTTCCAGCCTTGCTCTTTGGAAGTTGGAATATTGGTTATCAAAACGGATTAGCTTTTGGCATTGACAGAAGCATCATGGACAATTTCATCTTTGGTTTTATAAAAATATTACCTATCATCGTAGTATCTTATGGGGTAGGTCTGGGTATCGAATTCATATTTGCACAGGTACGAGGTCACGAAGTAAATGAAGGATACCTGGTTACAGGAATGCTAATCCCGTTGATTCTGCCAATTAACATCCCACTTTGGATGGTTGCATTGGCAGTTGCTTTTGCGGTAGTGTTCGGTAAAGAAATATTTGGAGGTACAGGTTATAACATTATGAATGTGGCGCTTATAGCACGTGCATTTTTGTTCTTTGCCTATCCCTCACAAATGTCGGGTGACAAAGTATGGATCTACGAATTGAACAGTAAAGCACCCGTTGATGGATTCTCGGGAGCAACACCACTGGCCGATTTGGCGGGGGGAGCCTTTGCAAAAGTATCATCGATGTATGATATGTTTATGGGATTCATACCCGGATCCATTGGAGAAACTTCAACACTTGCTATATTAATAGGTGCAGCTATTCTGATTTATACAGGAATCGGAAGTTGGGAAATCATGCTTTCAACAGTCATTGGAGCCCTGGCAATTGGGTTTCTTTGCAATATATTGTCAGTGAACGAATACATGTCATTGCCTCCTTATACTCATTTGGTAATGGGTGGATTTGCATTTGGCGCCGTGTTTATGGCATCCGATCCGGTTACTGCTTCGCACACCAATAAAGGTAAATGGATCTATGGTTTTATGATCGGGGCATTGACTGTTCTTATCAGGGTTTTCAATCCAGCCTATCCGGAAGGAATGATGCTTGCCATTCTGCTGATGAATGTGTGGGCACCTCTGATCGACTATTTTGTCGTTGAGGGACATATCAAACGCAGGCTTAAAAGAGTTAACATTAATGGTAACGCTTAAATTGAGGGAAAGAAATGAAGAACTTCAGTAATAAATACATATTTATATTCTCCATCGTAATGGTGGTATTTGTAGCGCTCTTCTTATCATTGGCGGCGCTTCAGCTTAAACCATTTCAGGACAAAAACATTGAAGTAGAGAAAAAGCAAAATATTCTCGCTTCGATCCATATAAACTCAACTCCGCAAAATGCAGTTGAGTTATATGCCAAATATATCACCAGTAGTTTTGTGGTCAACAATAAGGGAGAGAAGCTGGAAGAAATCGATGCATTTCCCATAGAATTGAAAAACGAACTTGCAAAAGCAGCAGATCAAAGATCCTTACCAGTCTATGTTGGAACTCTCGACGATGGGACATATACTTATGTTACGCCATTGCGCGGTAAAGGACTTTGGGGACCTATTTGGGGATTTATATCCTTTAAACCTGATTTAAATACTGTATATGGAGCCGTATTTGATCATCAGGGTGAAACTCCTGGTTTGGGTGCAGAAATTAAGGAAGAATTTTTCCAGAAACCATTTGTAGGCAAACAGATCTTTGTAGATACAACCAATTTTGTGTCTATAAAAGTAATTAAAGGTGGAAATACTGCCGATAATATACATGCGGTGGATGCTATTTCAGGGGGTACCATTACCTCCAAAGGATTGGAAGCAATGCTTGATTCATGTCTTATTCAGTACAAGCCTTATTTTATTCTAAATCACAAATAATTAAATACCAGATAGCAATGAGTATATTTTCATCATCAAATAATTTCAAGTTGCTGGCGAGTCCATTAAATTTGGAGAATCCCGTTACAGTTCAAATATTGGGTATCTGTTCGGCTCTTGCAGTAACCACAAAGTTAAAACCGGCCATTGTAATGGGAATTTCAGTGATCGTAGTTACAGCAGTATCGAATCTTGTGATTTCGGCCATGCGCAATTATATTCCTCCCCGTATCCGCATTATCGTTCAACTGGTGGTAGTGGCAACTATGGTAATTTTGGTAGATCAACTCCTTCGTGCATTTATTTTTGATGTCAGCAAACAATTATCTGTCTATGTGGGGCTGATCATTACCAATTGCATCATTATGGGACGTTTGGAAGCATTTGCAATGGGGAACAAACCATGGCCTTCATTTCTTGATGGAATAGGCAATGGATTGGGTTATGCAATGATTTTGATGCTTGTAGGATTTATCAGGGAACTTTTAGGCTCCGGTTCAGTATTGGGCTATAAAGTTGTTCCTCAGGCATTTTATGACGCTGGATACATCAACAACGGCATGATGATTATGCCCACCATGGCGCTTGTGCTTGTTGGGGTTATTATATGGATTCAGCGTAGTTTTAACAAGGAACTGATCGAAAAAGATTAATTCTTAAACTCAAAACTTTTATGCACGAAATTATAAACATATTCATAAGATCAGTCTTCATCGACAATATGATCTTCGCCTTCTTCATTGGAATGTGTTCCTATCTGGCCGTTTCAAAGACTGTCAAGACTTCAATGGGCCTCGGGGTTGCAGTTATCTTTGTTCAGATCATCACAGTACCTATCAATTACCTGCTCCTTGAGTATGTTATGAAGCCCGGAGCATTATCATGGATCAGTGAAAGTTACAAGGATGTTGACCTTTCATTCCTGAGTTTTATGGTTTACATTGCTACCATTGCGGCAATGACACAATTGGTAGAAATGCTGGTAGAGAAATTCTCTCCGGCCTTATATAATTCACTTGGTATTTTCCTTCCCCTGATTGCAGTAAACTGTGCAATATTGGGTGGATCACTGTTTATGGAACAACGTGAATACCAAAATATCGGACAAGTACTTTCATGGGGACTTGGCTCCGGAGTAGGCTGGGCATTGGCCATTGTTTCACTTGCAGCCGTTCGTGAAAAACTCAAATATAGTAATATTCCAGCGCCGTTACGTGGCATGGGAATTGCCTTTATCGTTACCGGATTGATGGGAATAGCCTTTATGAGTTTCCTTGGAATAAAAATTTAATGAGAATAAAATTCAAGTACAATGGTTTTAGGTTCAGTCATTTTTGTGGTCATTACAAGTATTCTGGTCTTTTTGGTAATTGTTTTGACATTGGTTGCCGCACTGCTGTTTGCCCGTGCTAAACTAACAGCTGTCGGCAATGTAAAAATCAATATTAATTCTGAAAAAGACGTTTCGGTTAATCCAGGCGGTACGTTATTGTCAACCTTGTCGGAAAACGGAATCTTTTTGCCCTCAGCTTGCGGCGGAAGCGGTACTTGTGCACAATGCCGATGCCAGGTGGTTGAAGGAGGAGGTTCTATACTTGCTACCGAAACAGATCATTTCACCCGCAAAGAGCAACAAAATCATTGGCGCCTTGGGTGTCAGGTGAAAGTTCGTGAAGACATGAAAATCATTGTTCCTGAGCATGTTCTGGGTGTTAAGAAATGGGAATGCACCGTTGTGTCTAACAACAATGTAGCCACTTACATCAAAGAATTTATAGTGAAACTTCCTGAAGGAGAAACTTTGAAATTCAAATCAGGCGGTTATATTCAAATCGACGTTCCTATGGTAGAAGTTGCATTTAAAGATATGATTATTGGTGATGAATATCGCCCTGAATGGGAGCGTTTTGGAATGTTTAACCTCCTGATGAAGAATACTGAACCTACCTTCCGCGCTTATTCAATGGCTAACCATCCGGCAGAAGGGAATATTGTAATGCTGAATGTACGTATTGCCACTCCCCCATTTGACAGAGTCAATGGTGGTTATCAGAAAATAAATCCCGGTATCTGTTCATCTTACATATTCTCACTTAAGCCTGGAGATAAAGTAACCATATCGGGACCCTATGGTGAATTTTTCCTCAAAGACAATACCAACGAAATGATGTTTATCGGCGGCGGTGCCGGTATGGCTCCTATGCGTTCACATCTGTTTCATTTATTTCATACCTTAAAAGAGACTAAGAAGAAAGTTACTTTTTGGTATGGTGCACGCTCTTTAAGAGAAGTATTCTATTATGATGAGTTTATGGATATTCAGAACAGGTTCCCGAATTTTACTTTTCACATTGCACTATCCGACCCACAACCAGAAGATAAGTGGACTGGTAATAAAGGATTTATTCATCAGGTTATTTACGATCAATATTTAAGTAAACATGACGAGCCCGAAGAAATAGACTACTATCTTTGCGGTCCGCCAATGATGAATAGTGCAATCAATAAGATGCTCTATGACCTTGGCGTTCCTACTGAAAATATCATGTTTGATGATTTCGGAGGCTGATTTATAAGAATTATTCATGATTTATTACCGTAAATTTACACATCAGAAATCAAACAACTGGGTTGTCTTCGTCCATGGAGCTGGCGGTAGCAATGGGATATGGTTCAGGCAATTGAAAGACTTTAAAAATCACTTCAATGTTCTGTTGATTGATTTGAGAGGGCATGGTAAATCGAAACCGAAAAGCCCTGAGGAGGATACTGCTTATTCATTTGATGACATTGCTCTGGATGTGATTCATGTTTTGGATCACCTCAAGATTGAGAAAGTACATTTGGTAGGTATTTCACTGGGGTGCATTGTTATCAGAGCCATCGATAAACTTGCCCCGGGAAGAGCTGAGTCTATTGTGCTGGGCGGTGCTATCATTCAGTTCAACAAGAAGCTCAAAGTCCTGATTGGCATGGCTAAGATCCTGAATTCGATTTTACCCTATATGTGGCTTTACAAAATCAATGCTTATATCCTGATGCCTTATCGACGGAACCAGGATTCCCGTAATGTATTCACAAAGGAAGCTATCAAGTTGGGACAGAAGGAATTTGGACGGTGGATGAAATTATCCAAAGAAATAAAGACCGATCTGAGTGAATTTATTCGTAAGGAGCCATCAACACAGGTTTTATATTTGATGGGCGATCGTGATCACATGTTTTTACCCAGGGTAACTGAGCTGGTAAAAACACAGTTGAATTCAAGACTTGAAATAATTAAAAACAGCGGGCACTGTTGTAACCTTGATCAGCCAAGAATTTTTAATGAACTTTCAATACATTTTATACAACATCATTCGCCAACAATCAAAGCTGAGAATGTGATATTAAAGCAGGTTTTACCGGAATTGTAAAATAGAAACACGCACCTTCTCCTAATTGTGATTCCAACCAAATTTTTCCACCAAACATTTCTACCAGCTGTTTGGTAAGATATAATCCAATCCCGGTACCACGGTACAAATGCTGTTTATTGTTGTCAATTTTCATAAATCGGTCAAAGATAATTTGATGATTTTCAGCCTGAACCCCAATTCCAGTATCTTTCACATAAAAGGTATAATAGTCATCACTCTTGATGCATCCCATTTCAACTTTACCCTTTTCCGTAAATTTAACTGCATTTGACAAAAGATTTCTGAATACCTGTTCCAGTCTGATTGGATCGGCCTTTACCACGATACCTTTGCAATCATGATGCATAACTATTACCAACTCTTTTTTATCTGCAATTGATATTTGAAATGACAGAACGAGCTTTTCCATCAGGGAAAACACATCTATCTCTTTGAAAATCACTGTAAGTTGATTGGATTCAATCTTCGAAACATCAATAATATCTTCGATCAGTTGAAGCAAATAATCACTATTACTCAATATCTGACTGCTATACAATGCTTTCTGCTCAGGGGTTAATTCTTCTTCTTCAGCAATAAGAGACGAAAAGCCAACAATTGAGTTCAATGGTGTCCTGATTTCATGAGACATATTGGCCACGAAAGCTGATTTCAATTGATCTGATTTACGTGCTTGTTCATATTCCTTAATGTAATTCTTTTTGATGACTGCGATGAAACTGTAAATAATAATAAAACTGAATGTCGTACTAATATAATTATCCGTCAATTTGGAAATCAAATCAGGATAGGTTCCCATCTCTTCATTATAATTGAATTCAATTATGAAAAGCGCTAAAAGATTCAGATATAAGATAGTAGAGATATATAAAAAATACTTCTTGTCAAACACAAGTATCATAAATACATAAAACATGATAAAAATTGACATCATAGGACCAGATGACCCATAGTTTATGAACCAGAGGCAATCACAATAAATAATAGTAATTATACTTGTAAATAAATAAAACTGGATACCTCGATCGATATACCGTCCATATATGAATAGACTGAAATAGAGTACACTACCAATTGCAGTAATTAATATGATGGAGCTCTTTAAATTAAGAAAAATATTAAATCCCGTAGCAAATAAAAGTATAATAGAAATTGCCAATGTTGAATTTACAAATAACTTTTCTTCAAAACGAGAAGCCGATTCTCCGAGTACCAATCGCTCAATTTTTTTCCACTTTATGAATTCCATCCTCTATTATTTCCCCAATATTACATCATTAAAGCGGTTTGCTTTTTTGGCTTTTGCCTGCTCCATTTTATCGAATATTTGGGCACAGGTAACGCCGCGTTCTTTCATATATTTGTTAGCCCCAATATGCGTATTCGGAAATTTGCCGCCTTTTCCTAATAGTATTTGAGTGGCAAGTCCAACTATTACCAATCCCATTATCACTATTGCAAACATCACTACTTTTAATAATTCCATGATAAATTTGATTGAATGAGTATCCAAAAATAATACCATTTTGTTTAAAATACTATTTTGGTAGAAATAAGTTTACGTAAATATACTAAAATCCAAAGTTACAATAATTAATTTTACTTTGAAAGGTACCATAACAAAAAATTGCCATCATATAATAGACCTAAAGATACTTAAAACATAAGAAATGTGACTATTTTTTTTTAGTAAAGTCCTGTATATTAAGCAATAACGACAGTTCAATCAGATGACACTATATCTCATTTTTACTGTCTCTATAAAGGATGCTGAAAGTAAATTTATTTTACATTGAAAATTTTTCTTATTAGTTGTACATGATCAAAATCCGTTAGCCAACGGATCTAAGGCAATATGAAAACGCCAGAGTCTCAAAATATTTGTAGTAAAAAAGTATATAAAAACGTGAAAGGTGCATCATTCCAGAATAATTTCGGTGCTCTGCGCCTATATGGAAGCATTGATTCATTTGCTTTCTAAAAATATTTTGGTGCTCTGCACTTAAAAGTGCCTTCTCCAATCCATCCACATAAACCGTTATAGAACCCTTTTTGTTTACTTGGGTTCTTCTAATCAATTAACTTTTCGAAGTATACCATTAAATTATGGTATTAGTGGCAGATTTTATGTAATTTTAATGAATAATTCTAAAATCAACAATTCTAAAATGGAAAAGCATATCAATACAGTTGCAGCTCTTCAAATTGGCTTATGCATATTCAATTTGTTGGTGGCCCTGACTCTTTATTTAATCCTGAGATTGATTGGTGGGGTCATCGACGAGCCTTCCGGAGCATTGATTCTAACAGTTATTGCCAATGTAGCCGCCACCACTCTCATCATACTTTCCATTCCTGGAATTATTGCAGGGATGGGATTGTACAGACGGAAGGAATGGGCACGGATATTGACACTTATCTTGTCGGTCATCGGAATTTTCAATTTCCCTTTTGGCACTGGAATCGGAATTTATTCAATCTGGGTGTTGATACAACCTGAAACAGTTGCGGCTTTCGGTAACCGGACAAACTAATTTCAATGCAAAAGAGGCAGGTCTATATTGTCATTACAGGAAGAGTTCAAGGAGTCGGATTTCGATATTTTGCCCAATATAAAGCCGAAGAATTGAATATCACCGGATGGGTTAAAAATACTTATGATGGAAAAGTTGAAATAGAAGCTGTTGGTGAAAGTAAAAATCTAGCCACCTTTATTGACTGGATAAAAATGGGTCCGGCTAGAGCAATCATTCATACATTCACCGTCGCTGATATAACGACTGAAAGAAATTTTACACAATTTATAATACGCTGATCATCAACCATGAGCAATGCACAAACCTATCATATCTCGCCTGAGGAGTTCAGGAAGCAAGGTAAACAAATGATCGACTGGATTGCCGATTATTATGAGAATGTTGAGAAATATCCAGTTCTTTCGCAAGTGAAACCTGGCGAAATCATTGACCAGCTGCCTCTTAACGCTCCCTTGGAAAGTGAATCCATGGATCAGATAATGGCCGATGTAAATTCAATCATCATGCCTGGAATTACTCATTGGCAATCGCCCAACTTTTTTGCTTATTTTCCTTCCAACAGCTCCGGCCCTTCTGTTCTGGGCGACCTTTTATCTTCAGGTCTGGGTGTTCAGGGAATGCTTTGGGCCACTAGTCCAGCTTGCACAGAACTGGAAACCAGGGTATTGGATTGGCTAGCCGAAATGCTTCAATTGCCTGAAAAATTCAAATCTACATCTGCAGGCGGGTCTGTTATTCAGGATACAGCTTCAAGTGCTGCACTTACTGCAATATTGGCTGCCCGGGAGAAGAAAACCAACTATCTAACGAACCAAACTGGCTGCCTTGGAAATCTGGTAGCCTATATTTCGGAGCAGACACATTCATCAGTAGAAAAGGCAATTAAAATTGCCGGCATTGGATCGAATAACCTACGCCTGATCGGAGTGGATGAAAAGCTGGCCATGAGGTCCGACCTTCTGGAAATGGCCATACAACAGGATTTAGCTGATGGACTGATACCTTTTTTCGTTTGTGCAACTGTTGGAACCACCTCCACCAATGCCATTGATCCATTAAAGGAAATCGGGAATATTTGTCAGCTCTATCAACTCTGGATGCACATCGACGCTGCCATGTCAGGAACTGCGGCTATATGTCCTGAGTACCGATTTATTTTGAATGGTGTAGAACTTGCTGACAGCTTCTCTTTTAATCCGCATAAATGGATGTTCACCAATTTTGACTGCAATTGTTTTTTTGTATCCGACCGGTCTGTATTGATTAAAACATTGAGTATCTTGCCTGAATATTTAAAGAATCAGGCTACCGAAAGTGGTGCAGTAATTGATTACCGCGACTGGCATATCCAGTTGGGGCGCAGGTTTCGGTCACTTAAACTATGGTTTGTAATCAGGCATTATGGAGTCAACGGCTTACAATTTCATATTAGTGAACATATCCGTTTGGCACAGCAATTTGCCCAATGGATCACCTCATCCGATGATTTTAATCTTATGGCCCCTGCCCCATTGAACCTTGTATGCTTTGCCCATAATAAGGGAAATGATTTTAACCGGCTATTAATTGATACCATAAATAAGGAGGGTAAAATGTTCATTACCCATACTGTTATCAATGGCCAGTTTACTCTTCGTATGTGCATTGGACAAACTCATACTCAAATTGAACATGTTCGCCAGGCTTGGGAAACAATTCAGAAAACAGCCAGAGAATTAAATAAATAAGAGACTTCAAAAAACCAGTATATCAAATTGGGCTCAGCAATACATGTTTAAAAACATTATAAAATACTTAAAATACCAGAAGTGTTATAAGTACGTTTATTAATTAATGATTACCTTAGCACCTCGAAAATGAAATTAATTAATAGTGAAATCATGATAAACCTGAACGAATTAGAAGTATGGTTTGCCACAGGCAGCCAGGATTTATATGGTGAAGAGACGCTGAGACAAGTTGCTTTAGACTCTCAGGAAATTTGCCGTGGGTTAAATGCAGATGCCAAATTACCAGTAAAAATAGTCTACAAACCGACCCTAAAAACTCCGGACGCTATTTACCAGTTCTGCCTTGAAGCAAATGCTTCGAAGAACTGTGTTGGTATAATGACATGGATGCATACTTTTTCACCTGCTAAAATGTGGATTCGCGGCCTGAGTATTCTGGACCGGCCTATCCTTCATTTCCATACCCAATTCAACCGTGATATTCCTTATGCTGAGATAGATATGGATTTCATGAATTTGAATCAATCTGCACATGGTGGCCGCGAATATGGTTTTATTCTTTCAAGAATGAGAAAAAACCGCAAAGTGGTAGTTGGCCACTGGCAAGATCCTGAAGTTCAGAGACGTGTCAATGTTTGGATGAGAGCTGCCTCTGCATGGTTCGATTGGCAAGGAGCAAAATTTGCCCGCTTTGGTGATAACATGCGCGAAGTAGCTGTTACTGAGGGTGATAAAGTGGAAGCACAACGCCGATTTGGCTATGCTGTAAATGGTTACGGAATGGGTGACCTGGTAAAATATATTGATGAAGTAAGTGATACTGACATTGATAAGTTGGTTCAGGAATATGATGCATTGTATAACATTGTTGCCATTGCTAAAAAGGGCGGTGAGAAACATGAAAACGTACGTGCTCAGGCCCGCATTGAGCTGGGAATGAGAGAATTCCTTACCGATGGCGAATTCAAGGGCTTCACTACTACTTTTATGGATTTGCATGGTCTGAAACAGTTACCCGGACTGGCAGTTCAACGTTTAATGGCTGATGGATACGGCTTTGGCGCTGAAGGCGACTGGAAAACTTCAGCCTTGGTACGTGCCATGAAAGTTATGGGTTCAGGCCTCGAAGGAGGTTGCTCATTTATGGAAGATTACACCTATCATTTTAATCCGAAAGGAATGAAAGTTTTGGGTTCACACATGCTCGAAGTTTGCCCTTCCATCAAGACAGGCAAGGCATCGCTCGAAGTTCATCCATTGGGGATTGGCGGAAAAGAAGATCCTGCGCGCCTGGTTTTCAATGTTCAAACAGGCCCTGCGATCAACGCATCAGTCCTTGATATGGGCAGCCGTTTCCGTTTATTGGTCAATAGTGTCGATTGTGTCGCTCCTGATGCCGATTTCCCAAAATTGCCTGTAGCCCGTGCAATGTGGGTTCCTCAACCTAGTTTACAGGATGGAGCTGCTGCATGGATTTTGGCCGGTGGAGCTCATCATACCAGTTTCAGTCAGGCAGTTACAGCTGAACACCTGGAAGATTTTGCTGAGATGGCTGATATTGAATTTTTATTGATAGATAAAAAAACTACCATTACCGATTTCAAAAAAGAATTGAAATGGAATGATATCTATTATTTACTTTCGAATGGGTTAAAATAAACTCACCTATATTCGTTCAATAAAAAAGCCGGGGAATCTTATTCTCCGGCTTTTTTATTGAACAAATATTCCATCTGTATTTTCTTAATACATAGATACTTATTGTCTATACCAACTCAATATTAACTCAATACCAACTCAATACTAATTCAATACTGAATGGGTAGCTTATGGGTACATTATGGGTATATTACGGGTACATTACGGGTTCGTGAACCCATTATCTACCCATAATAAACCCATTATAAACCCATTCAGTATTGAATTAGTATTGAGTTCATATTGAGTTCATATTGAGTTAGTATTGAATTGGTATAGAGTTAGTATAGAGTTAGTATTGACTTTATAAAAATCAATACTAAGGAAAAGGTTTCAAAAACAAGCGTATAAAACGGATTTATACTATTTTGGGAAGAAATTTTAGGCCCGATTGTAATAATCTGAGGCGAGTTTACTTTAGGTGAAAAACTTTGTAAAAGTTGATTTCAATTCGATGCAGTTACAAATATTCAAACTATTTATCTCCCTGTGAGAATGGAAGATAGTCCTTTTCTGCCAATCTCAATTGGGAAATAGCTTCAGGAAGGTTTTGGGTTGAATAATGTTTTTCATGGACCAGATTCAGGAATTTAAGAACCTGAAAGGCATCAAAAGCTTGAAAGAAACGTTTGCGGAAAGATTCTGGAGTTGAACTGTTTCCATTAATTTCAGCTAACTTATCTTCAAAAGACACAGAGGTCAAATATTCCTGAATAGTTACAGGAAGTGCTGATAGTATTTCAATATAAGTGGCTGAACTGGCATTATATAACTCTCCAACGCGGTCGAACAATTGCTTCAGATCGAGGAAAGCATCAAAACGATAGGTCTGAGTCAAATCGTCTGAATGATTTTGCCATTTGGTCATTGCAGCACCAGTTCCGAAGGGTACCCTATCCGAAACACGACCGGATGGATATACATAAGAATCTTTAATTTCAGTCAGTTGCCCCAATTTGGTTAGCTTGTGCAGGAAATAAAAGTCCTCACCAGCTTGGCGGCGATTCATACCACCTTGCTTCACATAAGCCTCAACCCTGACTGCAAATGCAGACCCGATGGTATAAATTGAATTTGGAAATTCTGCATATTCCAGGGCTTGTTTATAGTAATGCAAATAATCTTCATACAACCGCATTCCCTTTTCCTGTCTGGGATCATCCATCTCTTCAAAGCGATGCCTGAAGTTGATGGTAGCAGCAAAACAGGATTTATTTTCAGCAAAAACAGTTTCAATTCGCTTCAGATAATTATTCGACACAAGGCAATCTGAATCCAGAGCGATGATTACGCCTTCAGGTTTGGATATAGCATTCAGTCTCCTAACAGCCTCATCCATACCAATTTTGCGTGCCATACCAGCACCTGCAAACTTTGCCTGTACCGATGGAGCATAAATAGGATGTAAAACCAAATTGTCGCGATCGTTCAACTTTTTCCATTCAAGCAATTGCGCAACAGTTTCATGATTATAATTCTTCACCTCCTGCGAACTGGTTTCAGAATCATTGACAGCAACAATTACTTCACAATAGGAATCAATTGGTTCACAAGCCCATAGAGATTCCAGGGTACGGATTATTTCAGGCTCATTGAGGCATGGTATCACAACCACCATTGAAAGTAAAGGGTTGGAATTTTCTATGATGAATGGCGGATAAACAATATTGTTCTGAATGTATCGCTCGGCAAACATAAGCTGCATTTTCATTTCTATCTAAAAAATAGATCCGAAAGTCTTTCGGATTTCTCTATTTCCTTAAAGATCAATACTATTTTGCTCTTGCTTTTGAAAGCCTGATATTCATATTTACCAAAACATCTTTGGTGATATTGTGGGTTTCATCACCGATTAAAACATCACCTGCATTCAAAATATAGGTGTATTTCTTGTCTTTATTGAATATCTTCAAATAAGTCATCAGGCTATCCAGTAATTGCTTATTATTATCGGCCTGAATTTGAGACAGTTTGGTAGATAATTCTTGGTCGAGCTTGGTGATTTGTTGTTCATCACTCATTAATTTGTTTCTTTCCTGCATGGCACTTTCCTGAGATAAAAATCCACCACGCTGAACTTTTTCCTGAAAAGCCGCAGCCTGAGCTTCAAAGCGATTACGTTTTTCTCCGTATTCTTTTGTATAAGCTTCCTGTTGTTTGGCAAAGTTTTCCTGCATTTCCTGTGCAAAATCGTAATTAACTACCAAAGAATCGACCTTTATATAGGCAATCTTTAAATCCGTAGAAGCACCGCTTGCACTTGCGCCACCTTTTACTGAACCATTTGATTTATTTCCACTAAAATGCAGAATATAGATTCCTGCAACTGCAATAAACAAAATAACAATAAGTACCGATGACGTATTTTTCATATCCTCCGATCAATAAATTTTGCCCAAAAATAAAAAATTAATTGCCAGTAAACAGGTATTATGAAGATTATTTTGCCCCCGGAATGATCAAATACGTTATCGAGAGCAAATTCAAAATAAAACATGCGTAAAATCATAAGTTTACCTTGATAAACATCATTGAATGGAGAGCTCATTAATCAGTAGTTTTACCCTATAAAATTAAGAATAGAAATTTAGAAAAAATGATCAATCAATTACTCGCGAATGCACTGCCCTATTTGCCAAAAAAACTGGTGTGGATATTTTCCCATCGTTATATAGCCGGCGAAACCATTGAGGATGGACTGAAGGCTTGCCGCCAATTAAATAAGGAAGGAATTGAAGTTACAGTAGATTTGCTTGGTGAATTTATCGAAACAATAGAACAGGCAGAAGAAAATAAGAAGAAATACATCGAGATCATTGAACGGTTCACTTCGGAAGGTATTATCGGAAATTTTTCACTTAAACCCTCCATGTTTGGCCTGCTGATCAATGAAGATGTTTGCCTGGCAAATATTGAAGATGTTGTTAAAAAGGCTGTTGAAAAGAAAACATTCATACGCATTGACATGGAAGATGCACAATGTGTTAATATGGAACTGGATATTTTCCGTCATCTTCAACAAAAATATCCAGCTCATGTTGGCTTGGTATTGCAGGCTTATATGCGACGGACGAAGAATGATCTGTTGAATATGAGTAATATTCATGTAAACGGAGTTCCCTTAAATTTCAGACTTTGTAAGGGAATTTACAATGAGGCCAAAGAGATTGCCTACAAGGAATTTAAAGAAGTTCAGGAACATTACATCGATGACCTGAATTATATGCTTGACCAAAACATGTATGTTGGAATTGCAACTCATGATAAACAACTGGTTGATAAGGTTTTTGAGATCATAAAGGAAAAGAAACTCGATAAAACGAAATATGAGTTCCAGATGCTTTATGGTGTCACTCCAGAACTTAGAAGTAGTATCGTAAAAAAAGGACACAAGATGCGCGTATACGTTCCATTCGGAAAAGATTGGTTCGGTTATTCAACCCGCCGTCTCAAAGAGAATCCACAAATGGCTTCACACATTGTGAAAGCATTGTTTTTCAGAGGGTGATTAGTAAAGAATTTTGAAAAAGGAGGTTCTGTAAAAGCCTCCTTTTTATTGTATATTTAAGTTATTGACTATTTTAAACGGCCAAAAATAATGAATTTACTTGCCCGAAATGCGGATTTAAATTGACAATTTCAAAACCCTACTCTTTATGGACCTATCATTTATCCAAAGCAAAATTTATGAAATTCGGAGCCAGCGTGTAATGTTGGACTTCGATTTGGCAGAAATGTATCAGGTTGAAACAAGAGCATTAAAACAGGCTGTAAGACGTAATATTACCCGTTTCCCTGAAGATTTCATGTTTGAACTTACCAAACATGAGCTTACTTCTTTAAGATCACAAATTGTGATCTCCCCATCACTATCAACAGGTTACACGCCATTTGCCTTTACTGAACAAGGAGTTGCCATGCTCTCAAGTGTACTTCGAAGCGAAAAAGCATGTAAGCAATAGAAGAACAAAGCGAAGAAAACCTAAAGGCTTTAAATGACATGGGAATGGAAAACCAGGATACCTTCGATGAAATTTACCTGGCGCTCTCAGAACTGGCCAGTAAACAGAAGAGCCTTAATCAATCACCCACCACATCCCGCAAGCCTATAGGATTTGTAAAACCCAAAGAATAAATCTATCCCATATAAAGAGAAGTAATTAAATACATCGCGGCTCTAATTAATATTACTTTCACTAATCCACTTTCACAGTTTGATCTTATCAAGGAAAATATCAGCGAATCGAAAGCAATGGAGCTTTTTTTTGATACTTATTTTTATTATATTATTCCATTACGAAAAGTCAAATTTACTCTGACTACAATGAGGTATGATACCAGATACCAGCTCCTCACGCACGATTAAAATGTTTTTTGATCCTGTCGTTGAGTTCATCAAAGAACGTATCTACAGATATCGAATTACATTCTTCAGCCGCTTCACGGAAACTTTTCTTTTTTTCCTCAATGACCGTAGCATAAGGCAAGGTCTTGATATACTCAAGCAGTTGCTTAGCCTGCAGGCTATTATCTTCAATAATGATCGTTGTCATATCACTGTATGTTAAATCTATACAAAGATAACGAAAATAAATATAGAAACGTTTCTCAGATTATGATGGGCCATCCAATAATCGTTGATATGAACCAGTAAAAGCCTAATAAAGATAACGACCGAGTTAGTTGTTATTTCTAAGGTCGATATCGCTTAAACATTTTACTCTGACAACAATGAGGTATGGGACATATCCCTAACGATAATACCATCCTCGAAAATTTCATAAGCGAATACCCAGTCTTTCTCAAATACAGCACATCTATAACCCAATGCTTGCCATTTCTTGAAACGACATAAGGGATAATCCACAGCATTAGCCAAAGAGAGTAGAAAGCCATCTATACGGTCTACTCTTTGGTTCGCAGCTTTCCGTGATAATTTCAGTTGCTCGACAAGATAAATTCTTAAATCCGAAACCATATCCTTAACTGCATCAGAAATAAGGATCTCACGCATTTTTATCGAAATGTTCGTTGATTTGACGATGTAATTCCCCGATAAAATCACTTACAGGAACAGCATTACATTCTGATGCAGCTTCGCGGAAACTTTTCTTTTTCTCTTCAATGACCCTAGCATAAGGCAAGGTCTTGATATACTCAAGCAGTTGCTTTGCCTGCAGGCTATTATCTTCAATAATGATCGTTGTCATATCACTGTATGTTAAATCCTTACAAAGATAACGAAAATAAATATAGAAAATGTTTCTCCCGATAGGAAGATAGGATGGGCGATCCAATCTATCGCTTATATGCAAAGCAGCCAATTATAATGGGTTGTTTGGTCCAGATCAAATCAAAGCGGAGAGTGAGGGATTCGAACCCCCGGTACCCCAAAAGGTACAACAGAGTTCGAGTCTGTCCCGATCGACCACTCCGGCAACTCTCCTTTTTAAGTCTGATGCAAAGATAACGTTTATATGGGGATTGAAAAACTATTTTCACAGATTGTTAAATTTAATATTGATTTTCTGAAACGCCAACTCCTCCAGAATATATTGGACTCTATTTCCGCCAATTCCGCCACTTCCGCCAGTTCCGCCACTTGGTAATTTAAACTTCGATAGAGGTCGGTAAAGTTGAACATACATCTTTTAAAAACAAATAATTAAACTGTATTTGATGAAAAAGACTATTGGCGGAATTGTCGGAACTGTCGGAACTGACGGAAATGCTGTTAATTGTTGCGCCTCCGATATCTTCAGAATTATTTTCGTGTATTAAATTCGGCTAAGGCAGCATCCAGAAATGCAATAAAGTGGTCTACATTTAAATCATAAGCTTTAGGCTGAACCAACAATTGTTCTTTTTCATCGAGCAATACGTAGTAAGGCTGCGCATTCACCCCATATCTGGAAATTTGAAAATCGGCGTACTTTTTACCCAAGGTCTTCTTCACTTTTCCATCGTAAGTTGAAGTAATCCATTCACTTTCAGGCAGTGTTGATTTGTCGTCAACATACAAGGCAATGATTACAAAGTGTTTACGCAGCCGGTCCAATACTCGGGTATCTGACCATACATTAGCTTCCATCTCACGACAATTCACACAACCATGTCCTGTAAAATCAATAAAAACAGGTTTATTCAGTTTCTTGGCGCAAGCCATTCCTTGTTCATAATCAAAATAGCCATCCAGTCCATGAGGGAGATGTAAAAATTCAGCGAATTTAGGTTTATCACACAACTCGTCAGTTGATCCGGCTACTGATAAAGTTGAATTATCAGGCTTAGCCAGCTTTATTTCATCGCGAATAATCTGATGTAAATCAAAATCGAGAGTAGTTTGTGGGGGTAGATATCCTGAAATGGCTTTCAGAGGAGCGCCAAACATGCCTGGTACCAGATATACAACAAATGAAAAAGTGATAATTGCCATCAATAAACGCGGTACAGTTATAACTTTCACCTCACTGTCGTGTGAAAAGGTCAACTTACCTAACAGATAAAATCCAAGAAGCACAAAGATAACGATCCAAAATGCCAGATAGACTTCCCGGTCGAGAATTCCCCAATGGTAAGTTTGATCGGCAATACTCAAAAACTTCAAGCCCAAGGCCAATTCCAGAAACCCCAGCACCACTTTTACAGAATTGAGCCATCCTCCTGATTTAGGTAAATTATTAAGCCATCCGGGGAACAATGCAAAAAGGGTAAAAGGTAAGGCAAATGCCATTGAGAACCCGAACATTCCAACAATAGGCTTTAAAACCTGCCCCCCTGCAGACTGTACGAGTATAGTTCCAACAATGGGACCGGTACAGGAGAATGAAACCAAAACGAGGGTCAAGGCCATAAAGAATGAACCTAACAATCCACCCTTATCAACCTGTTGGTCTGACTTGTTCACCACCCAGCTGGGTAACACAATTTCAAACATTCCGAAGAATGAAAAAGCAAAAAGCATAAAAACTGCAAAGAAGATCAGGTTCGGCAACCAATGTGTACTCAGCCAATTGGCAATGCCAGGGCCAAAAATCAGGGATACCAAGGTTCCGATTACCGTATAAATTACGATAATAGATAATCCGTAGAAGACTGCATTTAATCTTGACTTAAATTTCGATTCGCCTGAATTCATAAAAAATGAAACCGTCATGGGAATCATCGGGAAGACGCAAGGAGTAAGGATAGCAGCCAGTCCCGCCAAAAATGAATAGAAAAGAAACCATCCCAAACTATGTGATTGCTGATCCTGATCCGGAGTATTGGAAGGTATCAACGGTTGTGTATTCAATGTTGATTTAGAAGATCCGGCATTCAGGCTAAATGTAAAATCAGCTTCTGTAGGTGGAGTGCACGATTCATCATTGCACGACATGAATTCAACAAATCCTTTTATATCGCCCTTTTTATCACTTTTTAATTTTATTTTTTGACTAAGCACTACTTGTTTGGTAAAGTATCCAAGCTTCATATTAAAAGTCTTATCAAAAAATTCAGTAGGCAGAGTATCCTTAATCAGTCCTCCAACAAAATCGAATAATGTCGAATCCGCATAATGAATTGATGTCTTTATAGGGCCACCCTCAGGCAACTCGGTATCATATAAATGCCATCCATCATCAATAACTGCTTTAAAAATCAATGTCGCCTCTAAACCATCCTGTTTCGATTCGAATGTCCATTTTACAGGTTCAACAATCTGAGCGAACAAGTGAACTCCAATAAATAATAAGAAGATAAAAGCCAAAATACGTTTCATTGATATAATTTTAGTCGATCTACAAAAACAAATATACACAATGATTTATAGCATTCAAGAAAACTATTGTTAAAAAAGCCAGATTAACCTAAATTAAGCTTCGCATCGACTGTAAATTGACGTAACATGAGTCTACCACCGGCAAATGAGACACAATGGATATTTAAAGTAACAAAATTGACAAATAGACAATTGGCATTTTGGCATTTTAATACCCATTAGGTCTTAAAAAGTCAAATTGGGTAAATGGTAAGGAATAAATAAAAAAAATCCCGATATTTACATACCGGGATTTTTTAGGGAGATTAGAATACAATCTCTTCGTTATTTTCGTCAAAAAAATGATACTCAGTAAGTGAATAAGAGCTCATTTCCTCCACTTTAATGCTTTTGAAAAATTTGTAAGCCCATTGCCTTTTTAAAGACCAGAACCCTTGGTTGAGGTATGAAGCCAAATAAGTATGAGTTTTAATCACTACTTTCTTCTTATTGAGCTCATTAAAAATATAATTGACTTTACTTTCCACTTCATCAACCAACAAAATGGTTGGAGTCACTTTGCCTGTACCATTACAGGTAGGGCAAACTTCAGCTGTTTCAACATGTTCTTCAGGCCGGACACGTTGACGTGTAATCTGCAAAAGGCAGAATTTGCTTAATGGCAGTATGTTGTGTTTGGTACGGTCAACTGCCATTGAATCTTTCATCCGTTCATATACTTTATGACGGTTTTCGGCTTGATGCATGTCGATAAAATCGACAACAATAATGCCACCCATATCTCTTAACCTAAGTTGCCGTGCAATTTCTTCGGCGGCAGAAAGGTTTACTTCAAGAGCATTGGTTTCCTGGTCAATTCCAGCTTTCGAACGGGTTCCACTGTTCACATCAATGACATGAAATGCTTCAGTGTGTTCGATTATCAGGTATGCTCCATTTTTGAAGGATACTGTTTTCCCAAAAGATGCTTTTAATTGTTTATCGATCCCATAGTAATCAAAAATCGTTTGATTGCCTTTATAAAGCTTTACGATATTTTTCTTCTCTGGAGCAATAACACTCAGATATTCAGTAATTTCCTCACAAGCAGTAACATCATTCACAATAATGCTATTGAAGTCGGGATGATAGATATCTCTTAATAAAGAGGTTGTCCTGTCCATTTCACCAACGATGAGAGCAGGAGCATTTACCTTTTTTAATTTCTGAAATGTTGTCTCGAATTTGATGACCAGTCGTTTCAATTCCTGATCAAGTTCAGCAACACGTTTTTCTTCAGCAGCCGTTCGAACTATTACACCGTATTTTCTAGGCCGGATGCTTTGAATCAGCTTTTTGAGTCTATTTTTCTCCTCAGCGGATTCAATTTTCTGCGAAATACTAACTTTTTCGCTAAAAGGCATAAGTACCATATTACGACCTGCAATAGACAGTTCTGAAGTTAACCGGGGACCCTTGGTAGAGATTGGCTCTTTGGCTACCTGTACCAATATATTCTGTCCGGTTTTAAGAACATCTGAGATCTTTCCATCTTTATCGATATCAGGTTCTGACTGAATCTTTGAGAGGGAAATAATTTTGTTGCTTTTCGATGTGGCAATTTTCAGGAACTTGTTGAGTGTTGAAAATTGTGGCCCCATATCGAGGTAATGTAAAAAAGCATCTTTTTCGTATCCAACGTCAATGAATGCAGCGTTCAGACTGGGCATTATTTTTTTCACACGTCCGAGATAAATATCTCCAACTGCAAATTTGGCCCCTGTCTTTTCCCTGTTTAGCTCGACTAACCGCTTATCTTCCAATAAAGCAATAACCACTTCAGAGGGAGATACATCCACAATTATATCGCTACTCACTACGTTTTCTTATTTTTTTTAGTTTAAAACTACCAGACTTAAAAAGACATTAAACCTAAAGCAAATAAATGCTTTAGGTTTAATGTAAAATGTCTTTAAAAGCTATTGCCTAATTAAAGAAAAGTCTACTTTTTCTTTTTATGTCTGTTTTTTCTTAACCTTTTTTTACGCTTGTGCGTAGCCATTTTGTGTCCTTTTCTTTTTTTTCCGCTTGGCATAATAAATTATTTTACTTGTTCTTTAACTTGTGCAACAAATGTCTTTGCTGGCTTAAATGAGGGAATAAAATGCTCAGGAATAATGATTGTAGTATTTCTCGAAATATTACGCGCAGTTTTCTCCGCTCTTCTTTTTACAATAAAACTACCGAAACCACGAAGATACACATTTCTTCCTTCGGTTAGTGAATCTTTCACTGTTTCCATGAAAGCTTCTACAGCTTTTTGAACTGTTACTTTCTCAATACCGGTGTTCTTACTAACCTCGTTTACAATATCTGCTTTTGTCATCTCTTAAAATATTTAATATTCAACAATTTATATAACTGAAACAATTGGTGTGCAAAAATAAAAATTATTTAAAACTTAGAAACATTATATTTCGATTATTTTTACAATTTCAAAAGATTTTAAAGTAGTTAGGTTAAAAATGGATATTTTCAACACTTACATACACCACTGGTATTCTATTTACAAGCGAGATTTGCCTTGGAGAAACACCCGTGACCCTTACTTTATATGGCTTTCAGAAATCATCCTTCAACAGACTAGAATTGATCAGGGATTGGCTTACTATCTGAAATTCACTTTAGAATTTCCGACAATTACTGACCTTGCCAATGCCACTGAAGATCAAGTACTGAAACTTTGGCAAGGATTGGGATATTATTCCCGCGCCAGGAACCTTCATTTCACTGCTAAATTTATCACGGCACAATGCTACGGAAAATTTCCTGATAAATACCATAAATTACTATTATTAAAAGGAATAGGTGAATATACTGCCTCCGCGATCGCTTCTATTAGCTTTAATGAAGAATATCCCACTGTTGATGGGAACGTTTTCAGGGTACTTTCACGCTTTTTTGGGATTGAAACTCCCATTGATACCGCGGCAGGCAAGAAAATATTCACAGAATTAGCCAATGAGCTCATTAAAGGAACAGATCCGGGAATGCACAATCAGGCATTGATGGAATTTGGCGCTTTACAATGCACTCCCAAGAAGCCCAATTGTTTAGAATGTCCTTTAAATAAGCAATGTTATGCATTTTTGACAAATAAAACGGGCGATCTTCCTGTAAAATTGAAGAAGATATCTCAGCGCGACCGATATTTTAACTACCTTGTGCTTTTACACGACGATTATACCTGGATTAGAAAGCGTGTAGGGAAAGATATATGGAAGAATCTTTTTGAATTCCCGATGATTGAAACTTCAACAGCATTGAGTATTGAAGAATTTCTTGTATTACCTGAAGTAATTCAGTTGATTAACTCTAATTACTCAATTGTTGAAAAAATTGAAGATTGGAAGATTCACCTCTTAACCCATCAAAAGATAAACTACCGTATGTTAACTTTTCTGTTACTTCAGGAAAATGATATGCCGGATGAATTTATTAGAATTAATAAAAAAGATATTTTTAACTTTGCAGTACCAAAATTACTTGAGACTCATCTGAAAGCTAACTTTGGAAGAGAATTCTCTAGTTAGAATAAGGTTGAAGTCAAAACATTTGGAGGTCAAATAAATAAATATGGCAATTAAAAACAAAATTTGAATATTTTATTGTAATTTTAATTACATTAACTTTTAAATTTATCCAATATGTCAGTAAACAAAGTAATTTTAGTTGGTTACGTTGGACGTGACCCTGAAATCAAGCATTTAGACAAAGGTATTTCGGTTGCAAAATTTTCATTGGCAACCTCAGAAATTTCCACTTCACTAACAGGTGAAAAAACAAGCACAACCGAATGGCACAATATAGTTGCCTGGAGAATTGCAGCTGAAGTAGCTGAAAAGTATGTAAAAAAAGGAAGCCAAATTTACCTTGAAGGAAAGATTAGAACAAGATCATATGACAAGGATGGCCAAAAACATTACATGACTGAAATTTTTGCCAACTCAATTGAATTACTAGGTAAACGCGAAGGACAAGCTGAAATGCCTGGCCAGACCGTGCCAAAAGAACAATTACAAACCGTTGGAGAACCAGATTTAAGTAGACCTGAAGAAGACGATTTGCCATTTTAATCATTAAATAAGAATTAATTGGAAACAGACCCTTTACCCATTTTAAGTGCAATATCCTGGAATGTTGAATTTCTCCCTTTTACGGCAGCAATTGCTGTCAGCCTGGTAGTGATACTGCTTTTGTTGTTTTGTTCTGCTATGGTTTCCGGCTCAGAAGTCGCTTATTTTTCATTGAGTCCTGCTGAGAAACAGAAAATTGCCGGACGATCGACAAAAAACAATCTTTACCTGCTTAAAAATCTGGAATCTCCGGAACAATTATTGGCTACCATCTTGGTAGCCAATAATTTTGTAAATGTGGGTGTAGTCATTCTTTCGAGTTTTACTATCGACTCCCTGATTGATTTTTCAAATGAGCCTGTTTTAGGATTTGTTTTTCAGGTCATCATTATTTCCTTCATCATCTTACTGATCGGCGAAATTATTCCGAAAGTATACACCACCAAACATGCACTTAAATTTGCACGTTTTATTTCATTGCCTCTTCACTACCTAATAAAGGTACTTAAACCATTCAACTCACTATTAATCTTATCAACTTCATTCGTAAATAAGCGGATTCATTCAAATAATCAGCATATTTCTGTTGACCAATTATCTCAGGCGCTTGAACTTACCTCGCAATACGAATCGAAGGAAGACAAAGAAATTCTAAAAGGGATCGTGAAATTCGGCAACAAAAATGTAAGCGATATTATGCATTCAAGGGTCGATGTAGTATCAGCTGATATCAAAGATGGATATGTAAAAATATTGAACTTGATCACTGAAACCGGATTTTCAAGAATTCCTGTATATTCCGATACTTTTGACAATATAAAAGGGGTACTCTATATTAAGGATATATTACCCCATGTGCACAAAGGAGCAACCTTTCGATGGCAAAGTTTAATCAGGCCCCCTTTTTATGTACCTGAGACGAAAAAAATCGATGATCTGCTTGAAGAATTTCAAAAGAGTAAGGTTCACATGGCCATTGTAGTGGATGAATATGGCGGCAGTTCAGGAATTGTTACCCTTGATGATATCCTGGAAGAAATTGTAGGTGAAATTACTGATGAATTTGACGAAGAGCAAATATTCTATACAAAGGTCAGTGAAAACATTTATTTGTTCGACGGCAAAACCATCCTCCAGGATTTCCATAAAGTGATTGGATCAGATGACTCGTTATTTGACGATATAAAAGGTGAGGCCGATACATTGGCAGGGCTCATACTCGAATTAAAAGGCGAAATTCCTGCTAAGAATGATATCATCAACTGCAAAAATTTCGTTTTCACTATTGACTCGGTAGACAACCGACGCATTAAACAGATAAAGGTTGAAGTAAAAACCGTTGAGCAATAATTTAAAATGAAAAGAATACTGGTCGTAATAGCTTTCTCATTCTTGCTGCTGAGTATTTCATGCGAAAAAGAGCACATCCCTAAGCCCAGGGGTTATTTTAGAATTGACTTTCCTGAAAAATCGTATATAAAAATGGATTCATCCGCACTACCGTATCGGTTTGAAATACCGGATTATGGCAAAATAGTAAAAGATAATGAACGATTGGCTGAGCCCTACTGGGTGAATTTGGATATCCCCCGCTTCAAGGCAAAGTTGCACCTTAGTTACAAAAACGTGGATACCAACCTGATGAAACTCATCGAAGACGCGCACACCATGGCATACAATCACTCAATCAGAGCAGATGCGATCAATGAACGTATTTATGTAAACAAGGAGAAAAAAGTGTATGGAACCATTTATTTGATTGATGGCAATGCTGCCTCTCCATTTCAATTTTATCTTACCGACAGCACTAAACATTTTCTGCGTGGCGCTCTATACTTCAACGAAGTACCAAATATCGATTCAATTCGTCCAGTGATTCAATTCCTTACTCCGGATGTTATTCATTTAATTGAAACCACTGAATGGACTCATTAAATGCCTCTATATAAATCAATAACAGTACCCAAAGGGTTGCTTTCAATATGGCAAATGACTGAACCATCAGTTGAATTGCTTGCATACTTTACAGCGGAAGAATTGGCAGATCAAGCATTTCAGAAATTCACTTTTGAAAAACGAAAAACTGAGTGGCTTGCAACCCGTGCCTTGCTAAAAGAAATGATCGGTCCCACTTTCCAAATTTCGTATACCGAATCAGGTAAACCCCTACTCAGCCATCCTGTTTACCCCCATATCAGCATCAGCCATTCGCGTGATTTTGTGTCTGTTTTGATTCATGAACATTCGGCAGTTGGAATTGATATTGAAAGTATAAACCGTAATTATGCACCTATCAGAAACCGCTATCTATCAGAAACTGAACTAAAACAGGTGAACGAAAATCCTATGCTTCAATGTATATACTGGTGTGCGAAAGAAGCTGTTTTCAAATTAGTAGAGGAAAAAGGTGTCGATTTCAAAAAACAAATTGAAGTAATTGCATTTGATCCTCAGCAAAATACTTTTCAAACCCGATTTACCACTGGCAATCAGGAAAGGATCTTTCAACTTCAGCATACAAACTTCAAAGAGCATTGCATGGTTTGGGTTTGCAGTGACCAGGTGTTATAAAAAGTTAAGAAATTCAGTTTTATTCAATCAAAAGTTGGTTTCATATGTTTATTTGGTTATATTTATATTCCTCATTCAATTATAGAAATGAAACAAACAGAACCACTTATTCTAATCATCTTCGGGGCTTCGGGTGACCTGACCAAACGCAAACTCATTCCTGCCTTGTATGAATTGCACACCCAGCAACTACTTCCTGAGAAACTAGCCGTACTGGGTGTTTCACGTACTGAACTTTCGGATTTGAGTTTCCGAGAGAAGATGAAAGAGTTCTTATCTATTGAACCGCAATTACAGAGTGATATTGATTCTTTTTTAGAACATTTATATTACCAACCACTATCAACAGCTGATTCAAAGGATTATCCGATTCTGAAATCAAGGCTTCAAGCCCTTGGAAAGGAATTGTCGATCCCTGAAAATTACATTTACTATTTGTCTACCCCACCCGATCTGTATCAGGTTATTCCCCAAAGTCTTGCAGAGTTTGGACTGAATGATTCCACCAATGGATTTAAGCGATTGATCATTGAAAAACCCTTCGGTACCAGCCTGGCAAGCGCCCGTGAACTCAATAAGAACCTGCTTAATTATTTTTCTGAATCTCAACTTTACCGCATCGATCATTACCTGGGTAAAGAAACGGTTCAAAACATGCTAGTAACCCGCTTTTCCAATGGCATTTTCGAGCCCATCTGGAATCATAACTTTATTCATCACATCGAAATCACTTCAGCAGAAACACTGGGTGTTGAAAGCCGGGGAGGCTATTACGATCATTCAGGAGCCATGCGCGACATGGTTCAAAATCACCTGATGCAACTGGTTGGAATGGTAGCCATGGAACCACCTGTAGTGATTGAAGCCAATGCGATCCGTAATGAAATACTGAAAGTTTTTCAATCGTTGCGCCCACTAACTGAGTCCGAAGTTGAAAAACATGTTATTCGTGGCCAATACAGCCAGTCGCACATCGCTAAAGAGTTGGTTAAAGGTTACCGCGAAGAACCTGAAGTTAATACCAATTCGCGCACCGAAACATTTATAGCCATGCAGTTTTTCATCGACAATTTCAGATGGGCAGGTGTTCCGTTTTACATGCGCACAGGCAAAAAGCTACCGGCAAGAGTGACTGAAGTGGTTATTCATTTTAAAAACACCCCCCATCGTCTGTTCGGCAAGCTGGCTGGTGCATCAGCTACAGACAATCAACTTGTACTTCGTATTCAACCCGATGAAGGTATTTTGCTTAAAATTGGCATGAAAGTGCCTGGCGCAGGGTTTAACGTTCAAACAATCAACATGGATTTCCATTACGATGAACTCTCCAATGTCTATCTTCCTTCAGCTTATGGACGGTTGCTGCTCGATTGCATGCAGGGTGACGCCACGTTGTATTCTCGTGGCGATGCGGTCGAAAAAGCATGGGAATATGTTCAACCCATTCTGGATGCGTGGCAAAACAATCCGAATATTCCTGTGTATGGTTATCCTGCGGGAACTTGGGGACCAGAAATAGTAGACGATTTGGTTGACGATGGAACCTGGCGCTATCCATGCAAAAATCTGGCCCACGATGGCGAATATTGCGAACTGTAGGGGCGGCCCTGTGTGGCCGCCCTTTTTAACCGTATGTGGCCGCCTTTTTTAACCATACGTGAATGCCATTTTCAACAAATATAAAAACATCAATGATCCCAAATCTGCATATTTTCAAAACTCCTGAAGAATTGGCCGATAAATTTGCCCATCAATTGATGAGTTGGATAAGTGATCATGCAAATGAGACTTTTCATCTGGCTATTTCAGGTGGAAAAACTCCCGAATTGTTATTTGCCATTCTGGCTCAAAAATATGGCGATTTAATGCTTTGGCAAAAGGTTCATTTTTGGTGGGTGGATGAGCGCATGGTTTCACCAGACGATCCGGAAAGTAACTTTGGCATAGCAAACCGATTGCTCCTTTCTCAAATTATTATTCCTGAAGAAAATATTCACCGCATTAAAGGAGAAAATAATCCGCAAACAGAAGCCTCCTCCTATTCAGAACAAATTCAGGAAAATCTGACACAGAAAAACAACTGGCCTCTCTTTGATCTGATTCTGTTGGGAATGGGAGATGATGGCCATACTGCCTCTATTTTCCCTGATCAAATCCATTTGATCGACTCCGACCAACTCTGTGAAGTCTCGGTGCACCCTCAAAGTGGTCAAAAACGAATTACTTTTACAGGAGGGGTCATCAACCATTCCGCAAAGGTTTGTTTCATAATAACAGGCATCAGCAAAGCGGATCGTTTAGCTGAGATCTGGAACAACCAGGATAAGGCCGACCAGTTACCCGCTGCACATATCCATCCTGTTAGCGGAAGCCTGGAATGGTATATTGACGAACCAGCTGGCAATTTATTTAGTGTCAGCTGAAAAAACTCATCCCGAGCACTCGGGATCAATTTGACCGTAGGGCATCCCGAATACTCGGGATCAATATAAAAGAGCTATTCAGCAGTCCCTGACCCCGAGTATTCGGGGGAGTATATTTTTGCACCTCTCTATCTACTTTTCAAAATAAGCAATCGATCCTGGATTTCTCACCTGTTCCTGTGGAATAAGACGGTGTTTGAGTGCCATCATCTGATACCCATTAGATACTCATCTGATACCTTTCTGTAACCTTAGGTTACAGAAAGGTATCAGAAAGGTATCAGAAAGGTATCAGAAAGTGGGACGTTATCCCTGGCATAATTGTATTTGTACCTCGCTGTTATTTATTTGGATGTCCGGTTCCAAATCTTTAGGGGATTTATTAATCAGGGTCAAACCCCTCCCATTGTGCAGGCATTTTGGACACTTTATCCTTTTTTCCCTGCACTTATTACATTGTATATTCCTATAAACAGCTATTATTCAGACCAATTAAAGTTTTTCAGCAGACCCTATTTATTTAAATTGGCACTTCTGACTTTCCGATTAAAGGAAATTAAAGAGTTAAACGTGTTTAAAGTTATTAGGAGTTAGGGCCAACTGAAACCATTCACCTGAATGATAAGTAAGCCTACCGCAACTATATTCCTTACAATGGCAAGTGTGAATCATATATATGTCCATCACTTTTCTAAAGCCCTATAACTTACCCAGTCAAACACTGCTGTTGCAGGTGACTCTGAAAAAGCATACAAGCCCAAATAGGTTCCAACAAAACCACCAGCCACACTGGTACTTAATTTTATTGCATCCTGCGCCCCGCATGATATCCAATCTTTATCATCCAGACTATAGAAACATTCGAGTTTTTCACCTTTAACTTTCATTCTAAGAAAAATATAATTCTCTGGTTTGTATTGAATTATCTCACTATAAACCATTTCAACTGAAGTTGAATTAATTGCTGGTGACGAAAATACCATGTAATACTTTCCACCCTTTTTCTCAACAACCAACTTATAAAAATATTTTTCGTTCTGGAAAGCCACCAATCCGGCTTCCATGTCTTTTCCATTTTCAAGCTTTACTGTAGTATTTATTTCTGCATTGGCATGTTGCAGCCTTCGTCCTAAAAAGCACGGATTGCCTTTATCTTTAATATTTACAGCATTTGAATGAACAATCAGGGAATTGTCTTTCAATTCATACCATTTTTCTTTGGGTGTACGGATGAAGTTCCACTCAAGCATCAATTCCGGTTGATCGAATTCATCTCTCCATTTGGCCGAATAATCGGCAAAGGGTTTCTCTCCCAAATTTGAAACTGTTGGAATCTGAACTTCTGATGGAATGGGCTTTCCCTTTGGCAAAATAATAGGCCACTCACCGCTCCAATCCACAGGAAGCATAAATGTTTGGCGACCGGTATTGTAATAATTTCCCGAATATGGCTGGCAAGCCAGGAAGACAGCGACCCAATCGCCCTTTGGAGTTTGCACCAAATCGGCATGTCCTGAGCAAGTTACTGGCGCTATCCTTTTGGCTGGCAAATCGCGTTGTGTAAGGATTGGATTTCCGGTGTAACTTTCATAGGGCCCAAATACAGATTTGCTTCTGAAAACAACTTCAGAATGATCTTCACCTGTTCCACCTTCAGCAGCCATCAGAAAGTAGAAACCATCTTTCTGATAAATATGCGGTCCTTCAATCCATATTGGTTTTTTACTAATGTCACTACCTCCATTTACAACAACTTTACGTTCACCAGTTAGTTTCATAGTTTCCAGATCAAATTCCTGCATATAAATAGCACGGTGCCCTTCATACAAAGGCTTGTTATTTGGAGCAGGCCCGTTGTTAATGATGTAGGCCCGACCGTTTTTGTCGAAAAAGAAGGATGGATCGATACCATTAATTTCAGGAACCCAAAGAGGATCGGACCAAGGACCTTCAGGATTTTTAGCTGTAACGATAAAATTACCTCCCCCACCGATGAACGTTGTTATCAGATAAAAAGTTCCCTTGTTAAAACGGATAGCCGGAGCATAAATACCTTCTGAAATCCCCTGACTGATAATGTTCAGTTGTGATATCCGATTTAAAACATGCCCGATTTGTTTCCAGTGAACCAGATCAGTACTATGGAAAATCGGTACTCCGGGGAAATATGAAAATGAGGAATTCACCAGGTAGTAATCATTTCCAACGCGGCAAATACTCGGATCTGGATAAAAACCCGGAAGAATGGGATTTTTCACCTGAGCCATAGCGCCTCCGGAGAATAATCCATAAAAGCCAAGGACAACAAGTACAATCAGTAATTTAAGGTTCATGGATTCAATATTTATAAACTTATATGATTGAGATACAATAATACAAAATCTAATCGGAATTTACTTCAATCCGAATGCTTCAATTAGTATGATTTTTATTAGAGGGTAAATGAGGATTGATAATTTATAAACGTTTGTATTACAATATATTATACATCTGTAATACCCGTGATATAAATCAGCTTTTAAACCACTTGATCAGATTAAATCCTTGTTCTAATATTTTCAGTCCTCTATTGAACCGTTTTTTCAATAGGCCCAAATTCCCAGCCTGAAAATCATCCTTCTATTTTTTTGTTATACTGAAAAAGAGAATAAAAGATCGCATTGAAATGTCACGTAAAGAATGTTTTCTCTTACTGTTGTCGCTTAGAATGCCATTTAAAAGCATCCATTAGCTATCGGAAAGATTGGTCGAATAGTGTTTCATATGTTCTTAACAGTTTGTAAACCATTAAGATAACGAAACAAAATAGATTGAGCAACTGATAGTCAATATTTTATACGAATATTTAGTAAATTTAAACAGTCTCTAAACCATATCATCTCCTGTTTTTGGAACAGCTGTTTTTAAGGTTTTATGAAAAGGTGTAAAGCGTGCAATTACCATAACAACAATAGACACGACCAGCAGATAGCCAACAATTTGCTTGATACTCACCATCAATGCCTGAACTTGTACGCTATTATACAAAGCTTGTGTGGCTAACTGTTGAGCTTCGGTCAATGAATGACCTATGCTTAAAGCACTGTTTAAACTCTTCGCATAAAGGGAGGTTGCTAGCGGATTTTGTATATTCAATCCTTCCCCCAGAATCATCTGATTCTGTATCTGAAACCGATAGAGCAGGTTGCTGAATAAACTGCTGCCTAGCACCGGAGCTAACACGCTTCGTATGGCTATCATGAAAAAAGCATTGAAAAGCACTAACTTTGGATTTAAATCTTCCGCCGAATATACACCAAATGCTATAAGAATAATCATCATTCCCATTCCTCTCAGGATAGAGGGTAGATAAAGAAATTCGTACGTTCCATTGGGAGTTAGTCCGAAATAAATTAAAAGAAAAAAAGCAGTAAAACAAGCCATTCCCCAGAATATAAGTACTCTGAATTTCCAAATTTGTGCATTAAACCACCAGTAACATATAGCTGCCGAGATAATGAACCCCGGAATCATCCAAAGATTCAACTCATTCGTATGTACACTGTCAATTCGTAATACAACAGTTAAGTATTGTGATATTAAAGAGCTGGAAGCACTAAAAAACATAGCCAAACCCATAAAAAAATAGGCAATAAAATTTTTATGATGTGTTAATATTCTTACATCCAAATAAGGGCTTGTACTTTTCAGCTGTCTTTGCACAAAAAACCATAAGATAAAAGGGAGAACTAACATCCCGATCAATATCTCGGAACTATCAAACCAATCTTTTGTTTTTCCGTAAGTGCCCACATATATCGCAATTAATAAAAACGAAGTGATAGATGCCACACTGATCCAATCAACATCGTGAAAAGGAATATGAATAGGCATCCTCCCAAAACGAAAACAAATTAACACTAAAATAATGGAGACTACTAACATGCCGATAATCAGATAATACATATACTGCCATTGATAATGGTAAGCAAGAGCTGCCGTGATAGTCCTGGAAATTTGCCCGATTCCGAAAACAATAGGATAAAAATAAGCGTAAAACTCAGATCGTCTGTCTCGTTTGGAGAAAAAAGGCTTTAGAATAACAATTATTTCGATCATCACAAAAGCCTGGAGAAAACCCATAAAAAAGCTACATACAGTTAATATTTCAATATGTGTTGTTCGAGCACAAATAAAGGCTAAAAAAGTTTGCAGGATTAAATCACTCAACACAATGGTTTTGGTCGTTGCAATTGCCCTTATTTTAGCCGTGATAGGGTAAGCCACAGCCATTCCTGCCGATGCGGCATAATAGGCCATGGAAATATCTTCTGTAAGTACACCCAACGCACCGGAGACATCCATGCTCGCTCCTGAATAGGTTCCATTAAGCATCATTACCGGAATCAAGATGGCAAATGTAATGACAACCCCCATCCAGTGAGGTACCCAACTCCGTAGGGGAATATTATGCTTTTTACTCATTCTTTTTTTTGATAATAGTTAATTATTAATTCCGAACTTCATTTTCATTCATAATTTATCATTAACCATTCATAATTATTTTCTGATTTTAGCTTCAGTCTCCACCATCATTCCCGCCCGAAGCAATGCTTTGTCTTGCGGAAGAATATCTGTTAATTCGATGCGCACTGGTATTCGTTGCTGTACTTTCACGAAGTTTCCTGCACTATTGTCATTAGGCAAGAGCGAATACTTTGAGCCTGTCGCCTCGCTGATGGCAGTAATTTTACCGTGGAATATCTTTCCTTCAATTGCATCCACTTTAATCTGTACATCCTGTCCAACATAGATATGTGCTATTTGTGTTTCCTTATAATTTGCCGTAATCCATTTTTCATTGTTCCGGATAATGTTTGAAATCATTTGTCCGGCCTGTATCAGTTGTCCTGTTTCAAGTGACCTGCGTCCCATAAACCCGTCATAAGGAGCAGTCACCACCGTATATGATAAGTTCAGTTTTGCCATTTCCACATCCGCTTTCTTTCGTAGAATGAGGGCAGCGGCACTTCCGGTTTTCTGGCTTGCCTCTGAAGATTGTGATTCAACCGATATTTTCTGATCTTTCAATGCTTCGTAACGTGCCCGCATAGCATCCAACTCACTTTTTACCTGTTCATATTGTTGTCCGGTCACGGATTCTTCTTTTAAAAGAGCCGCATACCGCTTTTCATCCTGTTCCATTTTCCATAATCTGGCTTTCGCTTCGGCGATGTTTCCACTCGAAACATTTACATTACTTTTGGTTGTATTTTCACTCGAATGAAGTGCAGCCAAAGAGGCTTGTGCATCCATCAATGCAGCCTGCGCATCCATTAATTTGATGTGGAATTCCCTGTCGTCAAGCACCAGTAAGGTATCACCGGCTTTTACCTGCTGATGTTCAGTAAACCGAACCTCTTTAATATAGCCTGCTACCCGCACACTCACCGGAGTGATATATTGATCTACCACGGCATCATTTGTTATTTCGTAAATTGAATACCTCCAAAAATAATGTGCAGCCCATCCAATAACAACTATTGCTATAACTATCCCAATCGTGTTCAACGTAATATTACGAATCTTGAGTTGCTTTAATCTTTTTATCTTATTCTGTGGCACTCTTTCTTTTTTTAACTTACTCCCTTGTTCCATGTATATAATGATAGATAAATATTTTTTAATTTTTTGTTGACTCTTAAAAACTGACGCTAAAAACTCATTCTGTGATAGATTATTTAAAATTAAATCTCTCCCGGATATCTTTGAAAGTCTCTACCTGTTAGCAAATTGATGGTCTATAAATTGCCACTCATACGTAACAGTTGATAATAGGTAAATACTACGTTGGCTTTAGCAGTAGTAAGTTGCATTTCTGCATCTAATTTTACTCCGCTGGCATCCAATAAATCTGTCAGGATTGCCATGCTATTCTTGTATTTATTATAGACTATCCGATAATTTTCATTAGCCTGTTTTACCGACAAGGTTAATACATCTACCTTATCCAACGCTTCTTGATGTTTAATAAAAATACTTTTGATGTTTGTTCGGATGTTTTGTTCCTGTTGCTCTTTTTGAACTTCTTGAAGATCAACGGATTGTTTTGAAATACTGATTTTATTTGGATTCTTGTATAAGCTCGATAATTTGTACGACAATTTTAAGCTAACACTCCAACCATTCAAAAACATATCTTCCACTGGCGAAATATTGATGATAGGCCTTTCCAATGAATTGCCTGCCTGCAAAAAAAGTGACGGAAGATAGTCTGCACGCGTAATTTCCTCCTTCTTTTTTGCCTGTTTTATTTCGCTGTTTGCCACTTTTAATTCGGGTAATTGCTGATAGGCTTGTTCTATATATGTTTCAACCGAAGCCATGGGTAATTTTTGTTCCAACAGTTGTTGATCGGGTGTTAGTATCCAATCTTCATTCAGTCCCAACGCAACATCAAGTTGTTGAGAATTAATGAGGATATTATCTTCCACTTCGCGAAGCATTAGGTTCAGGTTATTAAGCAATAATTCACTCCGAATTAAATCATTTTCGGTAATCATTCCCTGCTTTTTCATACCCTGAATATCGTGTAACCGTTGCTTTGCATCTTCAATGTTCCGGTTCATCACATCCTTTTGTTTATACAAACGGAACAGTTCAAGATATTTACTCATTAAAACGAGCTTTACCTCAGCCATGTCTTTGTTAGAGGTCAATTGTGCAAGCTCTTTCTGCAAAGCAGCTTTTTCTATATTTCGCTTGATTTTTCCACCCGTATAGATAGTTTGAGACAATCCGACAATGTAATTTTGACTCCAATTGGGCATATAAGGATACACCGGCTTGGTCAATCCATCCGTAAATACAGTTACTTTTCCTAAATAACCATCGATAAAATCCACAGAAATATCAGGTAGCATTCCGGTTTTTGCAACATTTATCTCTTGAGTAGCAATTGTCTCACTAATTTTATCTGATTTAAGCTTTAAACTATTTTCAATACCTTGTTTGAACAAATCGTCCACGTTTAGGAAATGGGCATCTTGCGCCCGCAATAAGGTTATGTTCAGAACGAACAATCCCAAAAATATCCATCTATTTGATTTCTTTAAATTCATAATTTACTTTTTGTAAAAACGATATCATTTCTTCCAGTAATTTTGTCTCCAAATTTTCAGATGAGGAAGTATATATCTCGAGAAGTAATGGTTGTAACTTTTCACGTAATTCATATCCTTTCGTTGTTAGCAAAATTTTCTTATTCCGACGGTCTTGAGCATATTCTTGTCTCACTACAAGTTCTCTCTTCTCTAAATTATTGATTAAATAAGTCAAACTTACTTTGTCTTTGAAGGTTTTATTTGCTAACTCTTGTTGATTTACGTCTTCATTATTCCATAAACAGCTCATTATCTGTAACATTTCATAGGTTACCCCCATTTTATTGTTCTTCAAGCTTCGTTGAATTGCTTGCTTGAAAGAGGCGCTTGTCTGCAATATAGTTTGCATAAACTCTCGCATTATTTCTGCTTTCATTATAAAATATATAATTGATTATGAAATGATTGAATACCAAATGGAGATTCAATATACTTGTGTTTTTTTTCGATTAGTTTATTGTAATTTAATTTAACTCTTTGTCTTTGATTTTTATCAATGATTAGATTTTTAGCGCAGTATTTTCCCAAGTGGAGTAGATTATAGGTGTGTATTTACAGTATTGTAAAAACGCTGCAAAGGTATGAAAAAATATCGATATTAGTTAAGTACTTAACCCATCTCAGCGATTCAGGGAATAGAATAATTTAAGTTGAATTCGTAATCCGGATCATTAAAGGGCAAAGCAGTGGCTGTAGGCTACGTTTACAGCCTATCATTACACCACACTATGTCATTTTTACAGTTGCCTCCTTTGATTTTATTTTGATTTATCCAAGTTAGGGAATGGATTATTTCCGCTACGGTTCTCATGCCGTGAGTAAAAGTGATCCACTGACAAACCATCCCATCCGTCACTATTGGTTGAAGTACGGGCACCCGTGCAGGTATATCCATACCGGAGGATTGTCCAATCGACTGCGGGAGCATTCCAGATCAGTTTACCATTCTTGAAGTTTCCCGTCAGATCAATAATTTGATTCTTCTTAACGACAATCTCCCGAACCGAGTCAGGAAAGTCTTCGCTCAATTCAGACAAAGGGTAAACACCTTTCCAGCCAATTATTTCATTGAACGATTTTTTCTTCCAATTTTTGATGGCTTCATTTTGCACAGGTCCATCCGGGTTTTGTGGAATAGCCTGAACCATTATGTCCTGGTAAAGCAGATTCGCCTCGGGTTGGGGCAGTTCCATATTGATGGGATTTCTTCCATTTACATTGACCTCAGACCAAACAATCTTCTTCATTGCATATTCAGGGGTGATGGCTGGTCCACCAGGATTCCACCCACTTTGTACATTAAGGCTCAATTCAATACCAACACGGTCGGCTTCTTTGACGGCATGTTTGAACAATTCCATCCATGCCTGACTCATAAAAACAGGACCTGCGGCAGTCTTTGCGGCTACCATGTAATTAGAACTTCCTGCGTCAACCAACGATGCCCCGCCATAGCCCTTGTCTATCATTTCTTCCAGATCGCGGGTAATAGAAGCTTTGGTAGCCATACTATTGAGCCACCACCAATAACATCGAAGTCGCGATTCTGAGGGAGGTTCCAGAAAACCATTCTTCAATTGGGGAAATCCAATGGCCCGGTCTGTTAATAAGGAAAATTTACTTTGTCCTTGTACAACAATACAAAGGAGCAAGGTCAGGATTGAGCTAATTGATTTTAACATATTAGGTATAGATTGATTTTCAAAAATAAACAAACCTGCTGTAATACATAGAAACTTTGGAAAATATTTAAAGAAATTACCGTTATTGAAACCTTTTTGACCTTATCCTTCAATCATTTAAAGATATCGATACTAATAAAAAGTGTCTGTTCACTTCCAACTCAATTTCGACCTTATTTTCCTTCTCACCGACAAAAAGCAATCATTCAACGAAAAAATGATTTTTTGCTTATCACACTTCTTAAATTTGGTAACAATATTGAAATTCATGCGTCTATTCACTCAAAAAACTACAAGCAATGAAAACTAAACAACTTCGAATAAGTGGAATTATTTTGGTAATCAGCTTGCTTTTTTCCTCCTGTTTATTTTTGGGACTTTCGATAAAAGGAGACGGAAACGTAACTGAAGAAACCCGGTCAGTGAAGGAATTTGACCAGATCAAAGTGAGCCGAGGAATGAATGTGTATATCACTCAGGGCAGCCCTATGAAAGTGGTGGTAATTGCGGATAACAATTTACACAAAGTGATTAAAACGGAGATTGAAGGAGGAGTGCTGAAGATATTAGTTGACAAAAATATTCGAAGTGCCACAGAAAAGAAGGTAATGGTCACAATAGAAAAACTGACTGCAGTAAAAGCCACTTCAGGGTCGAATGTTTACTCACAAAATCAGTTAATGGTTGATAATATGGAATTGTCAGCAAACGCAGGTTCAAACCTGAATATGGATGTCAATGCCAAATATCTCAAAGCTGAATGTTCTTCGGGAGCAAACATCAAATTGTCGGGACTGGCAAAGAAAGCCGAATTAGAAGGATCATCTGGCGCCAATCTGAAAGGACAGGAACTGAAGGCTGACCACGGCATCATGCGGGCATCAAGTGGTGGTAATGTATTTGCATCAGTGATAGAACAACTTGAAGCAAAAGCATCGAGCGGAGGGAATATTGTTTATTATGGGAAACCAGTTTCGACAGAAACAAAAAGTTCGTCAGGTGGTAACATAAGTGGCCGGTAAATAAATTCTTTAAGAATCTAAACAAAATTCCAGCCTAAAATTATTACATCCATAAATTTAAATTAATAACTATGAAAACAATTAAATTTATCTCAATCACCCTTTTTAGTGTACTTCTCTTTTTAAGTATTACTGTTCAAGCCTCACAATCTGACAATAGCAAGCAAACGAGAACGGTTTCTGAATTTCATGGCATTTCGGTATCCAGCGGAATTGATCTTTACCTAATTCAGAAAGACATTCAGGAAGTGAAAGTTGAAACTGATAAGGAGGATTTGGAAAATCTGATCACTGAAGTTGAAGGGGGGATGCTTAAGATATATATGAAGGAAACATCGTGGCTTCATCTCAATTGGTTCCATTCATCACGGAAAGTGTATATCTCATTCAAAAACATTGATAGGCTAAAGGCGTCTGCGGGTTCGGATGTGGTTTCACAATCAATATTAAATCTTGAAAAACTTGATTTGGATGCCAGTAGTGGATCGGATATAAAACTGGAATTGAACGCATCTGAAGTGAGTGCCGAATCGAGCAGTGGTTCAGACATCAAACTTAAAGGCAAGGCCCTTTCGTTTCAGGTCAGCGCATCGAGTGGCAGCGATATCGATGCGGCTGACTTTCATACAAAAAGATGCAATGCAAGCGTATCCAGTGGCGCTGACATCGAGGTATATGTAACCGAACAGTTAGATGCCCATGCAAGCAGTGGTGGAGATATTGACTATTCTGGCAACCCAACCAAGAAAGAAATCAAGAAATCGAGCGGTGGTGGCGTTCACTCAAAATAGAAGCCAAAGTATCATCACATCTTTTCCTGACCATGTTTCTATTCCCAATCATTGGCAACACTCTATCAAGATAGCCTCTGTCATTTATATTTGACTTTGATGTCGAAATTATAAAATGGACATTCAATTTAAATGACATATAAAGAGATCCCTATTTTTAGATATCTAAATTTATATTGAAAGAAAATGCCTGCCTCCAAAAGGAAACAGGCATTTTTAATTGCAGATTAATCTAAAAAAGTACTCAAATAAATAAAAATCAAAATGTAAAAGCTTTTATCATTCTGTTAGTTCCTATTTGTCTATTAAAACCTTGTAATTGTATTTCAAATTTCCTGATTCAAAGGTAATAATATACAATCCACTTTGATATTTGCTCATATCAATGAGTTTGGTTCCAACAGGGATCTTGATATTACTTTCCGAAACAACGGTTTTGCCTACAGAATTAACTACTTTCATTGATGCCCCTTGCAGTTCATTACTAAAGTTAATATTGACTATACCCGTTGTTGGATTTGGGTAAACGTTTACATTATCAAAATTCTCAACAGAACCTATCAATGTAGCTACAGGGTTCCAATCAATTACTACATTCGTAAAATTGGTAGTACCAGTTGGCGTAAGATGCTGAGCAGTTGCGCCTTTGGTAAATGAAAAGAATTTTGCCGCATGATCGTTAGTTCCTTCTCCCCATCCCATTTCGATGTATAGATTATATGTACCATCCGGTACTACAGTTTCAGAAACGTTTGTACCGTCCCATGTACCTGTAATGGTACCGTAAGAGGTAAGAGTCGCAGCGGTAACAGCATCAACCAGGTTGCTATTTGACTTAGCTGCCCATTCAGCTAAATGGTCATCATTACTAGTCTTTCCAAATTTGGCCCTGGTTTTAATAAAGACCGACGGATTGGCTGTATTTTCGAGCCATACGACTAAAACATGCTTTAATCCGTAGTCGCTACTCGGAGCGGTGGTTCCAGAACTAAAAGTTAGAGTACCAGCCGTTTGAGAATAAGTCGAAATCGTTGCTATACAGCAAAGAATAACACTAAGTAAAAATACTTTAATTCCAATCGTTTTTGTTTTCATAATGGTAATATTTATGCGTTTACACATTTTGAAACAGTTTAGATTGATTTAAGTTTGCTTTGGTGATTTCTTTTTTGAGAAGAAATGATTGATGAAAATGAGAAGGTTTAAAAGTGAGAGGGTGAGAAGGTTAGAAAATACTATAATAGCAAGACATAGTTTAGGTAAAAATCACCACAATTAAGCCTATTATATTGTTCATATTTATCTGTATTACAGATTAATGCAGTGTCGATGTGTAATTTTTAAAACATAACTTATTTTTTCCTTATGAATTTAGAATAAGTAAGATAATTATCTCAATAATTATCTTAGACTTTCCTCACTTATCCATTGAGTTCATTTATTCCTCAGCCATAAATCAGTAAATATAGAATTGTGTAAATGGGATACGCGTCATTTTATACGGTCGTTGCCACTGATTGCGCCATGATCGTATCCAGTCATTTTGAGACGCGGTACTATGCTCATATTGTATTTCCTCCTGAGAGGTTTTGACAGCCCGGCGCAAAGGCTTAGATTTGGGTTTCATGGTCGCGCAACTGGATACAAGGAAGAGTGCAAATAACAGGGCAACAATTCCAGTTTTGGTTTTAATTGTTTTCATAGCCTAAAATATTATAGATTGATTTATTTCGGTTTAAAAGATTCAAGCATCAATATATCACGAATACTTGGTATATATTTTATGAATTCCCCAGCAACAGACTTGTAACATCCGGCAACATCATCTGAATGAGATGGAATTTTCAGTCAGAGGATCAACTACAAAACAGAAAATAATATGGATCAGGTTGTGTTGAATGATGAAGATTAGAAATTGAGAGGATGATAATCACACCAACAAATCATTTATATATAAAAAAATTGGATAAATTTATACACTGCCTGTTTAATGTTTAACTTAACAATTCAAATATTCTTCTCACCTTCAAGTTTGTACGTTTGCATCTTTGCGCGCGTGCAAACGTGCAAACATGCAAACCCTAAGGAAGCGGTGAACAAGTTTTAAATAAACACACTGGGGTCAATCAATCTTCAGATTTGGACTAAGTGCCATGCTGTTCCAGGAAAAATTAATCCCTTTTCAAAGAAGTCAAAAATGTATAAATTTATCCCGTTTTTATTATAACTTCATATAAGCGGCATTGCTCTTCTTATCAAGGTCAATAAGGTAATGAGATAAAGTGGAGGATGTAAGAATACGACTTGCACTATTACATCATTATTGCTTAATATTCATCGTATTATAAATATCATCATCGATAGGCATTATCTTTACCGAGGATGTTTATGCGTACCTATAACGGATATGTGATTATTAGCATAGCTTTAACATTTGTTCATTAAATCCGTAAAAAAAAGGAAAAGAGACAATTGTCTTTATGGTGGTTTTGAAGTTTTTGAACAATTTCTTTCCATTGTAAAAAACCTTATTGATTATTTAAAGCTTGATTCTTCAATTATTGGTATTTGGAAGATTGACAAAGTAAATCCAACTGTCATCCACAATTCATTGAAGAAATAACAAGAATTAAAAACGATTTACAAGTCATTTAAATCATCTTTTAAGACAATAAAAGCACCGGAGAAATTATTGGCAGGACGTTTATTAAGTACCATCCACATAATTAGAAGTGATTTAATTATCATTTATATTATCAAATTTATAAAAAATAGTTGGTATAATCATCGTTTTCTCAAGAATATTTACAATTAACTTTAAATGCTTTCTAAATTAACCACTTTGTAATTGGAAACTATTTCTAAATTAGCAGTAAATTAAGGGTTGACACAATCCTAAAATAATTACTCTTATATTGTGTTTAAGACCTGGTAATGTTCTATAAAAATGCTCAAATAGTTCAAATATATTTATGGAAACACAACACCACAGCGGGAAAGTCTTGCGCTTTGAAATAAAACTTGCCCACAACTAATTCCACACAATAGATAAAATACAGACAGAATAATGGTTTGAACAAGATGACTTACGACCTCTGCCAAAGTAAAATAACTTTCTAATCATTACTCTTTAAAAGTGGGTGAACTCAGAGTGATTAAATAAATATTCAATGGCTATTTATGCATTTTACGCTCTTCCTACCTACATAAATAGGACAGTACAATGTAAAGTTACAACTATAATAACTAAACTTGGGAAGTTAAAAATAAATTGGCTTTGAATATTTTCGTTTGCTAAAATTGAAATCATATCCAACAACAAATTCATAAGTTCCCAATTGATATTTACGAATATCCTGAACCATTGCATAATCTGCAGCATAGCCAATCCTTATTCCATTGTTAAGGATATACTGTCCTGAAAAGCACAATTCACCATTGCTTCGCATGCTGAGTCCAATTTGAAGGTTATTGGGAAAATAAATTAAAGCAGAAGTATCAAAACAAATCGGTTTGTCAGGTATAACAATAATCAGTAAATTTGGTCGTAAATGAATACTTTGGGTTATTTTAAAAATATACCCACCAGACAAATAAGCAGTTTGAAATTCTCTACTTGAAGAAAAACTTTTTCGATTTGCATTAAATGTATTGTTAACTACTTGTGGAATGGAAAGACTGATGAAGTAATTTTCGTTATAAAAAACAGTTCCCACACCAATTGTTGACATCACAAACATGCGAACATCAGAGGTAAACTCCAAATCAGGAATAAGATCGGGATACAATTGATATTCAGTCATATTGTTGTCAAATTTTACAACTCCAGCCCTCAATCCAAAACGCAGATAATGATTCATATCTATTCGAACCTCATAAGAATAATCGGTCGTCATAAAAAGCTGTTTTTCCCTGCCGATATTCATATTGCGGATATTGAGACCCCATCCGCTTGTCTGATATTTGATGGGTGTGTGATAAGAAAATTGCTGCGATAAAGGACTTTTGGCAATTCCAACCCAGTTGGTGCGAGTCGAGACCATCAGGCCGGATTGATTCCACATACCTACAAAGGCCGGATTAATGGTATACATGTTTGTTACATACTGCAACGACCATGGATACTCCTGCCCTTTGGCCTGTTTTTGGGAAACAGAGCAAAAGGATAACATCATAAGCAACTGGTATATCAATCTTGAATTCATTTTTATTCAATAAAATCAGTCTTTATTAAGGAGCTTAAAGAGATTAAATACTCAGGACAAGGACATCAGAAAATATTCAACCATTTAACCCTTCACCCATTCAACCATCTAACCATTTAACTATCCAACCATTTAACCATCCAACCATCCAACCAATCCAACCAATTCTAATAAGAAACAAAAACAAAACTCTTCTTTACCTTACCATTTCCCAGATCCAGAACGTAATAATAAGTTCCTGAGGCCACCCTTTCATTGCGTGATTTCAATGGTCCCCTATCCGGCTTACCGCACCACCATGCACTTTCATGCGTTCCCCAAAATTCAAGGTTCCCGTAGTGTTCCTTTTCAAATAGTTTATTGCCTAACTGATCGAAAATGTAGATTTTGGCATCGGGATAACTGTTGAAACAATAAATCTGGAAGTAGTCGTGAACCCCGTCTCCATTGGGGGAGAAGGCATCGGGGATCATTAAATCACATTCACTGTCATGATCCAGAGAATCAATCTTGATTGATAAAGCAGCATTATTACACTTATTATTATCTGTAACTACAACGCTGAATATTCCACTTAAAAGGTTGCTTTGATCTTCAGTACTGGTTCCATTGTTCCAACTATACAAATAGGTTCCTGGACCTGTTCCACCCGAAACAGAGAGGTCTATACTGCCTGAGGTATTAACATTATCAATATCGACATGCCTTTCTGCAAGAACTATCGGACCAGTTATTGGGGGCTGCTCAATGATAGTTTTAATTATTGGAGTTGAAATACAACCTGAAGGGTTAACAATGCTAACTTCATAATTACCAGGCAACAACTGGCCAAATACACCTGTTGAATTTCTCACAGATCCTAAAATTGGACTGGTACCATTAAGGATATAGATTATACCACCATCAGGCTTTGGATCAATTACTGTAATTGTACCCATGGCCCGACTACAATCTGGCTGGTTGGCATTTACAACAGGGCTATTAGGAATGGAAGGGTTGGCATAGATTGGTACACTTATACTTGCAGAGACACAGCCAGCTGAATTGGTTACTGTAAAATTATAAGTTGAATTCGCAACCAGGTCTGAAACAATATACGTAAATGTGTTCCCGATTATATTTCCCGGATCTATTGTCCATTCGCCAGAAGGTAATCCTCGTAGTTCAACACTTCCAGTCGCTATTGAGCAATTCGGTTGTGTAACTCTACCTAAAAATACTTTAGGCCAATCAGTCACCTCAACCACTGCTGACTGAATGTCACCGCTACAAGAAGCCTGATGTTCCTGAACCTCCAGATTAAATACCCCATAGCCTGACCAGGTAATGTCTATTTGATTGGTCGTGGAATTCTGAAATACCCCATTAATTTTCCAGGTGTAAGTTGAACCTGCCAGTCCATCTACCCAATAGTGACGGTAAGTCCCTGCACATACCTTTTCAGGTATTGGAACTTGCGCCACCACCTTTATAGCAATGCAAATCAGGATTACCAGTATCAAAATAGTTCGTGACAGTTTACTCATTAATGTTTTCCAAAAAGTCAGGAGACAGAAGACATTCAATGTCAAATCTGAATACACCATTTGCAGAATTACACGTATTAATTGAAATCAAAAGCGACTTGGAAGAAGAAGCGAACGAAAGGCGAATGAGCGTCGATGAAAATTGAAGGACAATTAATGGTTCATTAAAGGATTATCGAACGAACATTGAACAATGATTAAAGGATCATTGAAGGATCATTAAAGGACGATTAAAGTACTATTAAAGTACTATTATAGAACTATGAGATCAGCGTAATCCGTAATTTTTCGATGCAACTCCAAATCCATGAAGGTTAATCGTTCCTTTTGGGAGTTAACAACCTGGTCTATAATTAATTTAGAAAGCATATTAAATAATTTGCGATGGTAATGGCAACTAGTTTCCATTGAAAAAGCAAACTATTCTGAGGTAATAATATCTAATCTTGAGTTCACTCCGAAAAGTCAATAAAATAAGAGTTGCCAAAAAGACACTAAGCCCAAAAGATACACAAAGCATGAATTATATGTCATAAACAATTAGTGTCACTATTTAAAGGATGATACTTTGAGACTTCGTGGCAGAACTAAACTTTTCGGAGTGGACGCATGTTCAGATCAGTTGTGATAAATAACTGAGGTTGTAGGTAATAAATTAATTGTGATAGTTGCAGAGCCGGTTTGAGCTTGTGAGCAGGAAGTTCCACTTGCATCCTGAAGACTTGTTAATTCATAAATAAATGTACCGACTGATAATGTTGGTGCAGATAAACTTACAGTATTCCCAGAAGTTGTTGCAATAGTTTGGGTCGGTCCCCCGTTTAGCGTATAGGAGAAGGTATAAGGAGCAGATCCGCCTGCACCGGTAAATGTGATGTCAGGAGCTGTTCCTGTCTGACAAACTGCAAATGTTCCTGCAATAGTTGCTGTTGGTAATGGGTTTACTATAATCGTAGCACTACCAGACTGTTCCTGTAAACAGAAAGAACTACTTGCATCCTGAACGCCAGTTAAAGCATAAATAAATGTTCCGGCTACAGTTATTGGTGCAGAAACAGTTACACTATTACCTGAAGTAGTTAACACTGTCAGAGGCTTTCCTCCATTCAGAGTATAGGTGAAAGTATATGGAGCAGTTCCGCCTGCACCAGTAAATGTGATGTCAGGAACAGTTCCATTTTGACAAACTTCAAGTGTTCCTGCGATAGTTGCTGTTGGCAATGGATTAACTATAATCGTAGCAATACCAGTTTGTGCCTGTGAACAGGAAGATCCACTTGCATCCTGAACACCTGTCAATGTATAAATAAATGATCCGACAACTGTTGTTGGTGCAGATACAGTTATACTATTCCCTGAAGTAGTTACTACTGTCAGAGGTGATCCTTCATTTAGAGTATAGGTGAAGGTATAAGGAGCTATTCCTCCTGTACCGGTAAATGTGATATCTGGAGCAGTTCCATTTTGACAAACTGCAAGTGATCCTCCAATTGTTGCCGTTGGCAATGGATTAACTGTTATTGAAATTGGAAGTGGTTCACCGTAACAACCCTGAGCATTACGCTCAATCACTTGTAAGGTACAAGCTCCTTCAATTGTCCAATTAACCTGAATTAGATTACTATTACCAATAATAGTTCCAAATCCCGGGCCGCCTGCAATACTCCATACATAGGTTGAACCTGCAATATTTACAACTCCATAATCTTCAATTGAGCCAATACAAACTGTTTGATTTCCTATTTGATCCAACGTACCAACTTGTGCCATTGATCCCAGTGTACTAAAAACTGTCACAAATAACAGGCACAGCCATTTTAACTTATTCGATTTCATATTATATTGTTTTAAATGTTGATTAATTATTATCTATAACTTGACTTTTGTGTAACTTTCTACACGAACTTGAAATGACAACATTGAAATATTTTATTCTTTTTCGTACTCAATTATGTGGCCGCATGAAAGTTCCAATAAGTTTAACCAGTGAAGTAACTGCATCAACATATTGCTGAATGGGTTGAAAGATTTTGAAGTAGAATGATCATTGGTCATAGTCATCAATTTTTTAGTTGTGATATATTAATGATGGGTTAGGCAAAGGTTTGACAGTAACGAGTGGAGTAATTGAACTACAAAGAGTACCCGTTTGAGTATAAGTAAATGTGACATTTCCGGCTGATATTCCTGTAACTATACCAGCGATTACTGTGGCGATTGAAGGTTCACTGCTGGTCCAGATTCCGCCGCCGGTAGGGGATAATGCAATGGTATTGCCAACACAAACTGTATGAGAAATTTTCGGGTCGGGATTGGTTCCCACAACAATGGTTGGTATCATGCATTCGGCCAAAGCAATAGATGAATTCACCAATGAGGTTAGGCCTGTAAAGTTGAAATTGGTTCCTGTAAACGATGTCGAAGGATAATTCCATGAAGTATTATTATATACACCGAAGTGTAAATTTGAAAGATCTACACCAGAATCTAAAAGTTTGGATGGAAAGTTAAACATCCCATTCAGGTTCGAAAATAAAACTCCGTTATTGGATATTAACAGGTAGTTATTGACACTTTTTGTTGAATTCAGCACTGAACTTGCGATGTTGGGATTTTCACCTCCTATGGAATTTACGCCTATCAAACCATCATTGGATAGATTAGTAAAGGTTAGTTCAACAGGGGTGTAATTTGTTCCGTTGCCAACAGGAAATGTGTAAGTCGGACTTCCTGTTCCAGCAATGGCACGTTCAAGTGTTCCGGTAATCATTCCAAAGTTTCGAATAATAGCATTGGTGTCAGTATTGGCAACTGTGGCTGTATAATTGATTGCTACAAGGTTACCACCATTCATTACAAGTTGATTGTTCACCGTCAAATTATCGGTCAGCGATACAGTAGAATTTTTGTTGTAAACAGTAATGTTATAAATTGGGATATCACTGTTTACCAAGAACGTATCATGAGCCAAGGTTGAATAAGTACCCATTTGAAAAGTTCCACCAATAATGGTTTTAGCTCCTGTTCCCATTTCAATTTCGATATCATTAAAAGGAATTGAATCATGTGAATTGGGATGGGCAAAAGTGATTAAAGGATTACCGCTTATAACAAGATCGGATAATTGAGAAATATGAAATGCACCTTTAGTTTTATCAGCATGTCCGATAGTGGCAAGGTTCATTTGGCCGCCTGTAATTGTACAATCACCATCATTGATTGTAAACCTCCCTGCAATATTAATGGTACCACCCGATTGAATAAATATGCCTGTACTGAATGTATTTAAAGAATTTCCGCTCTTTAAAGGATCTTCTCTGCTCTTCGTTCCCACATTAAATGTACCAGCAGTAATTCTTACCTGTCCATTATTTGTTATTGATCCATATTGCCCCACTATAGTCGCATTGGAATTACTTAACTCAAAACCTCCGGTAACAGGAATTATGGGAGAAGCTATGCAAAACACCGGATTGGAAAAACTATTACCGGCAATGATTTTGAAGGTGCCATTTAAAATAGCAAGAAAACCATATTGATTGGCTGATTGAACCTTAAACCTTCCCAATGTTCCGGGATTAAAAGTTAACACCGAAGCGGCGGTATTCCCTTTGTCCAGAACCAATCCATTGATACTCCTTAAATTGGTAACTGCAGCATCCTTACAGTTAAATGTTTCAGATAAGGAGGTACCGGTAAATGTAATAAGTGTGCCTGTACTATTGAAATTTGCACTAAAGTCGAGTCGGCCATTATTGATAATACTCCCTCCAACAATGAGCTGGTGATTGGTAATGTTACCAATCGGTGCACTTCTGAAAAAACCATTTGAATTGATGGTTACCATTCCACTGACAATCAATATTTGTGGGTATATTACTTCGAATTGCAAAATCCCTGTTTTACCTTCTCCAACCAAAAGTGAGCAAATAGGATATGCCGGAGAAACATTGATGGTAACGGTATGCCCATTTCTAATAGTTACTTGTCCAGTCCCAGTATTTTCACCGGGATAACTAGTTGCAGTTTCCCAGGAAGCGCCATTCCATCGTACCCAACTTGGAGCTGTTGCCCAGTTCATGGTAGTTGTATTCGATCTAAAATCACCCACAGAAGGTGTTTGGGCAAAAGTGCCAGAGATTCCACAAACAATCAGCAAAACCATGATTAATAGTTTATTCTGATTTTCAACTGTTTCTACCCGCATGGTATGTTTAGATGACAGGGGCATATTCTGGATTATCCTTCCTATTCCATGGATTAACATTCTATAGAGCATCCAACGGCTAAAGCCAGACGGCAAAGGATAGCGCATTGAACTTATGGCAAATTTTGAAGAAGATGACATTGTTTTAGGGAAACATAAGGGTAACGGATAAGCAAAGTAAATCCTACCATTATCCACATAAGAGTAGATTGACAGTTAATAAGGATAATATTTAAGATTACATATAGGATCTCATAAAACAATAAAAGCATCCGAGAAATTCCTAGCATAAAGTTTTTAATGAATTGCCGGTAATTAGAATTGCTTTTTAGTAAAAAACTACTCTATCAAAATTATAAAAAATATTTGTTGTAATCCTCAATAAATCTAAGTATTTACAAAAAAACGTAAAGTATTTTTAAAATCATTTTTTGAACATATATTATTCTGCCGCAACGTCAGTTTCGATATGTGAACTTCCATAGGGGTTTCAGTTAAAAGTGGAAAATGCTTAATCGGAAACATATAGCAGGTTCAAAATCAAAGTTTGGAATTTATAATGAAAAAGATGCCTTGTCCCAAACATCAATGATAGAGGTAAGCCATTTTTTAATAGCTTAATTCCATCAATAATAGTGAAGATGGAAAGATGGAAAATAGGAGAATTTCAATCGAATATTAAACCAATGAGGTAAAAAGCTGTTCAACTTTTAGTCAAGTCACTTATTACTTGATAATGGGTTTTATTCTAAACAAAAAAACAATCAACTCTTATGGAGACGATATTTTTCTCCAAACAGGCAGATTTCAGGAAATGGTAAGCCGAAAACCATCTGAAGGAAACTAAATTATTCGTAGGATTCTATAAGGTAAACATTGGAAAACCAAGCATGAACTGGTCTCAGACAGTAGATGAAGCGCTTTGTTTTGGATGGATTGACGGAGTGCGTAAATCACTTGACAAGTATAGTTATTGCAATCGTTTTACGCCAAGACGACTGTCCAGCAATTGGAGTACATTATACATTAGAAAGGTATAAAAACTAACAGAACAAGGATTAATTCAGCCTGCAGGATTAGATTCCTTTAGCAAACGGAAGGAAGAAAAATCGAATACATACAGTTTTGAAAGTGCCCCAAAGGTGCTGTCTGAGGATTTAATGAACAAATTCAAATCAAATATACCAGCCTGGAATTTCTTTTCCATTCAAGCACCTTCATACCAAAAGACAATTGTACATTGGATCATCTCAGCCAAACAAGAGAAAACCCGATATGCAAGACTTGATAAAACAATCACAGAAAGTGAAAAGCAGAAGCGCTTATGAGTGATAGAATACTGAAATTCATGTGAATCATTAGAGAACCAGAAACAGTTAAGTGTCGATAAAATTCATTCAAATCAAGAAATAAAAGGAATGCTGATGATAACGATTGTTCCTTTATTAACCTTGGAATCTATTGAGAGTATTCCATGATGTATTCTGATAATTCTATCGGTGAGTGTAAGTCCAAGTCCGTTACCAGGAACATTTTTTGCATTTGTAGCCCTGTAAAAAGGATGAAATATATTTTCCATATCTACTTCGTTGATACCTATACCCTTGTCAATAAATTCCGTAACTATGTAATTGTTCCTGACTGATAAAACTATTTCGACTGATTTATCAGACGAAAATTTGCAAGCATTATCCATCAGATTAACAATGGCAGTTTTTAGTAAATGATCGTTTCCAATAACCGTTATTTCCCGCTCATCTTCAATGGGTTCTCTGAATTTTATAGAAATTATATAGTCTTTTTTCCGTTCAATGAGTTCCGTTCTTGTCTGCCATAGAATTTCATCAATTCTCAGCGGGTGGAGTGCAATTGCAGAAATATCAGAACTTGCCTTTGCCAAATCAAGCAAACCGTTTGATAGTGCATTCAGATTTTTAATATCTTCAAGGACAGATTCCAGGATGGCTTCATATTCTTCATGCGTTCTGGATTTCATCAGTGAAACTTCTATTTGACCTGTGATGGATGTAAGGGGGGTACGCAATTCGTGCGATGCATTTGAAACAAAACTTCTTTGCATTTCAAAAGCAGATTCCAACCGCTCAAGCATTTTATTAAAGGTGATGGCAAGTTGAGCAATTTCATCTGTTCCATTTCCTTCATTTACTCTCATATCCAAACTTGTTATGTTAATTTTACCAACCTGTCTGACTACATCCGACATGGGTTTGAGGGCTCTGTTTGCATATATTCTACCCAAGTAAACAGTCAAACCGATGCTGATGAAAAAACCGACAATGATAATCCATTTAAGGTTATCAAGTTTTTCTAAGCCGTAATTATCTAGTGCAGATGATATTACAACATATTGATCATTCTTATCGGTAAAAAGCAACCCTATAACTTCTTTTTTTTCCTTATGGTATCGTACATCTTTCAAAATCCTTATTTTATCTAAAAGAAATTTTGAAATACCAATAGAATCAGCATCCGAACTATTATAAATCACGCTATCTTTATAATCAAAGATCATTACCTTTTCATTATTGATGGTGCTGATGGTATTTTTATCAATAATTTTAAGCAATTTATAATCCACTTCTTTGACTACTATCAAAAGCTTGGCTGTATTGATAGCTTTACTCTTCAATCGGGAATAAAATTCATACTGGCGATAATCAGCTGAAAAAAAATAGATGATAAACGAAAATAGAATAAGGATAAAGGTAACAATATAGGTAAACTGTAAAGTGAGCCTTGTGCGTATGTTGCGTTTCATGCTTTTTATTCTTTTAAAATATAACCAACTCCTACCTGAGTGTGGATCAGTTTCTGAGTAAAATCCTTATCTATTTTTTTACGCAGGAAATTCACATACACATCAATAATGTTTGTTCCGGTGTCGAAATTGATATCCCATACTTTTTCAGCTATTTCCATTCTAGATACCACTCTCCCTTTGTTTTGTAGTAAATACACCAACAATGCAAATTCCTTTTGGGTAAGTTCAATTTTTAATTCACCGCGTTTAACTTCATAAGTATTGAGGTTTACTTTAAGGTCAAGAAAGGCTAGTAAGTCTCCTCCGGTTTCAGCAATTGAAATTCGTTTTAACAGCGAGCGGATACGTGCAAGCAGTTCACGAAATTCAAAAGGTTTCACCAGGTAATCGTCTGTGCCGGAATCAAATCCTGCAAGTTTATCTTCTGTCGTTCCCATAGCTGTGAGCATAATTACCGGTATCTTTTGATTAATGCTCCTTATTTCTTTACACAATTCGATCCCATTCATATAAGGCAGATTAATATCCAGAATAAGTAAATCATAATCTCCTGCCTCGAACATTCTTTTACCCATTAAACCGTCCAAAGCAATTTCACAAGAGAACCCATTTTCCTCAAGTCCACGTTTGACAAATGAAGCGACTTTAGGTTCATCTTCAACAATAAGTATGTTGGGATTCAAATGACTCATGTTCATAATTTGTATTCGTCATAAATGAAACACCTAAGCTAAACGAGGTTCATCATTTTCTGTATTTACAAGTTTAATCTTTTACTGATTGTAATTATACAATTTTTAAAGGATTAAATGACCATTTTCAGGTTCATTATTTATTACAAAACTAGAATCAATTTTATACAACCCATTCCGTAATAAAATTCAAGTTTCAATTTTAATCGTTCTTTAATTTGTTGTCTTTAATCAGTCGGTAAATTTGTACCAGTTATATACAAAATAAAAAACTCACATCATGGAAGAAAATAAGTTTATGGACAAATGGGGCTTTTTGATCGTAATAGCAGGCGTTATTGTAATTTTTGTAGCCTTAAAACTATTAGGATTCCCAGAGTTCTTATACAATTAGTTGAAACAATTAATAAGTATAAATTAATTCAAACATTCACCTTTATTGCTTTGTTTTCAATTTTATAAATTGAACAGACTATACTTTTTTAAAAGAATACCATGTGAGATACTCACGGTGTTCTTATTATATATCCATAACAGAATTAGAGTTGTTATACTGTAATTCAAATATTCTGAAAATAGATGAAATTAACCAGATTATATAATGTTTTTTTTGAAAGTGAAAAAGCAGGCGGTTTAATATTGATTTTCGTTACAGTTATTTCTTTGATGCTTGCAAATTCAACTTATCAGGTTGATTATATAAGGTTTTGGCACTATGAGTTTTCAGGCCATAGTTTGACCCATTGGATCAATGACGGCTTAATGACCATCTTTTTTCTGTTGATTGGTCTGGAATTGGAACGTGAAATTTATCAGGGTGAACTTTCAGAACTAAAAAATGCATCTCTTCCTATTTTTGGAGCTTTGGGTGGAATGCTTGTTCCAGCAGGAATCTATTTATTATTCAATTTTGGAACGAATAATCAATCTGGGGCCGGAATTCCAATGGCCACTGATATTGCTTTTGCAGTCGGAATTTTATCGCTTCTGGGAAATAAAGTACCCACTTCATTAAAAGTATTTTTAACAGCCTTAGCTGTTATCGACGATTTGGGCGCTATTATTGTCATAGCAATCTTCTATACAAACTCATTAGTGTTCACCAACTTATTTATTGCTTTGGGTATATTTGGATTATTGATTATCTTAAACCGGATGAAAATTTACAATTTAATTCCTTATTTAATTGGTGGAGTAGCAATGTGGTATTTTATGTTTAATTCAGGAATCCATGCCACAATAACAGGTGTACTACTTGCTTTTGCAATTCCTTTTGGTCATGGCAAATTAAAATCGCCTTCAAACATTGTACTTCATTTCTTACACAAACCAGTTGCCTTTTTAATTCTTCCAATATTCGCCCTTGCAAATACCTGTATATCAATTAACGGACAATGGGCCAATGGATTAGGACAGGAAAGCAGTCTTGGAATTATTTCAGGACTAGTAATTGGTAAACCTCTGGGGATATGGCTCTTTTCATTCATTGGCGTTGGACTTGGCATTTGTAAATTGCCGGATGACTTAAGATGGAATAACATTGTAGGTGCAGGACTTTTGGGTGGCATTGGTTTTACAATGTCCATTTTCATTACTATTCTTGCATTTGACGACTCCGTCACTATTGATAATTCAAAAATTGCCATTCTTATTGCTTCCGCAATCGCTGGTACTCTGGGATTTTTATACCTCAAATTAACGTTGAAAAAACCAATCACTGATGATCATGATGTGATTTGAGAAAAAAAACGTAACTATTTAGTTACCCGAACTATACATCAAACAGGATAAATTTATACATTTAATTTATTCCATCTTTAGTATAACTTCTTATTAACTCAATACTAACTCAATACTGGTGAATCTCGAATACTCGGGATACTTCGGGAATTAGCCAGGGAAATGGTTCTTGAATAGCTTAATGAAGAAACTTATTGGAAGATGGACACAAGGCTGCAAAGAGAATTTATGATTGCAAACCGGCATTCCACGGCGATGTGTACAGAGATGTTAACTGGTTTTTAGTTTGTTAGCATGTTATTGATTAATTCTTCCCCTTATTCAGCCAACCGAGCCAAAGTTTTAAATCTGTGGTCCATGCGGCGATGTGGTTGTTGGTACCTCCAAGTCCAAATCCATGTCCACCTTCGGATAGGATATGCAATTCATCCGAAATCTTTTTCTTTCGCAGTGCCTCGTACATCAGCAATGAATTTTCATCAGGAACGCCATTATCATCATCAGCATGAACAAGGAATGCAGGCGGTGTATCATCTTGTACCTGTAACTCGTTTGAATAATAGTTCACCAGTTTTGGATCCGCAGCCTTTCCTATAAGTGCCTCGCGTGAGCCGGTATGGGTATATATGTCGGTAAATGTAATGACAGGATACATCAGAATCATAAAATCTGGTCTACAACTTTTCTGTTCAACTACATCGGCAGAATTCTTATTGCCATAGTCGAAATGAGTACCCAAAGTTGAAGCAAGATGACCACCTGCAGAAAAGCCCATGATCCCTATTTTGGTACTGTCAATGTTCCAGGATTTGGCATACGAGCGAACAAGACGCATAGCACGCTGAGCATCCATTAAAGGCGCTTTATGAGGTTCTATGTTACTTTCATGGTTGGGCAGCCTGTATTTAAGAACGATACCTGCAACACCAATTGAGTTAAGGTAACGCGCAATATCCGTACCTTCAAGGTCGTAAGCCAATACGCCATAGCCGCCTCCGGGACAGATCACCACAGCCTGACCAGTGGCAAAACGTTTACTTGGAAGATAAACAGCAATATCCGGATCCTGCACATTGCTGATAAGGATGATGTCACTTTTCACAATTTTCTCTTTTTGTTCCATCTTGATTGAATTGGGAATTTCACCCTTATATAATGGCAAAACATAATCCTGACCATAAGACACGAGATTTAGTATCACCAGAATTGCCAGAACAGTAGTTCTAAATAAAATCCTTATTTTCAATGAATTATTAATTCTCATTTTGTTTATTTAAAAGTTTTTATCATCCAAATGGATGTTTACGATTATCCAGTTTCAGTGTTCAATAAAATTTACATTTCAAAATCCTGAACATTTGATTTTATAAAGATGCTATAAACCGGGGCGGTGAAAATACCCTTTAACTTTCCTTTTCTTTCATAAGTCACTCAGTTACGTTTCAAATATAGGTAAAATGAGTTGAATGCCATCTACTGCCTCCACATTTATTACTATTGTGCTACCATGAAGTAGAAATGCCCATTTAAAAAAATTTAGAAATTTAAAATACGCAACTTTACAAGAAATTTATTGTAATATACTTATGCTCATTACAGTGGGTCAGTTTCTGTTAGCAATAAATTAAAACAAAATAAAACCAATAATGAAAAAGTTATTCGTATTGATCATCCTTCTGGTGCAATTTTCATGTGCCAAACCTCCACAGAATACTGTAACATTTAAGATTCAGTATCAACCGGAAATGAAATACAATCAAACGTCGGAACGCAATACAATTAGTTTCATAAAGTACATGGGATCAGCCACTTCACTGCAAAGATTGAAAGCTAGAGGAATTCAAAATCCAACCATTAGCAATAAGAAATCACATACAGAATGGGTTTTAAAAACAGGTAAGCTGATGAATAAAACCGACTTCCCGGCTACAGTGGAATATGCGATCACTGTAATTAATGATGGCCAGAAAGGAATTCCCGTGAAAGCCAACTTGTCGGGTAAATTCTTAAGTGATCATTTACCTGTATTTGATGCTGTTGTGTCAGATGGAATGGACGAAAACCACAAATCTGTGCTTCTTCAATCTTTACAGAACACCTTTACGCAATTGTCATTTCCTGAAAAGAAATTAAAAATTGGCGAACAGTTTACCATCGAAAACCCCTCTTCCATTCCAATGGAGGGTTCAACTGTTGAAATGGAAGTGACCACAAACTATCATTTAATTGGTATTAAAGAGGGAATTGCCCATTTTGATATTTCGCAAGAGTACAAAATGAACCCAAAGCTTGCCGATAATTCGTTTAAAGGTTCGGTCATCGGTAAAGGACATCTGGTGTACGATATTGCAAATACTATTGTTCTGAACTATACACTGGACACGGAAATGAGAATCAACAAGAAGCTCGATAGCTTTGAGTTTGAACTAAAAACAAACAGTGAAATTATTCAAACAACAAAAATATCAAAAGAATAGCTGGCAAAGGGAATTAATATAATAAAAATAGGTGTATATTCATACTTTTCAATTCAAATATAGACTGTCCTTGGTTGGTCTTAATAAACTTTTCGGAACACTTTTAAGAAAATTCATGTTTTGTTTTATGTTGATATAAATAATATCTTTTAACATTACACAACATCAATGCTGATGCTCGCCATCAGGATTATGACTCAATGTGTTGCTTCCATTTTTTTCTACATTTCAATCACTACCTTCTTCTGAGGAATTATTAAGCTCCTTTTTTTTATATAAATACCCAATCTATAAAAATAGGACTATCACTGTCATCCCAAATTGGGAGAAGAATGAATAGACTATTTAAGTGGGATAAAAGAATTGGTAAACCCTAAACACTATGACGATGGGCAGAAGTTTTAAAGAAAATGCCATTCCTTAGTATTTAGTGACAAAATAAGAAAGGCAATTAGATATTCTGAAAAATACCTTTTTGTTTGTACTTTTTTCAGAAAAGGGTACGAGCAAAGAACTTTCGATAAATATACCGTAAAAAATTTGTTGTGTTTATCATTTGTGATGGCTTTATTAACCGCTTTATAAGTAGCTCGCTTTATGGCCAAAGGTTCGGATAAATTAGTCACGAAGACTAACCCTTACTCCCGATCTGAATCGGAAGTAAGGGTTATCAGCACAATTATCAGCATATATGTCTCAGCAATCTTTTGTCAGACTATAATAAGACTGATACATAAATGCACTATGGTGTAAAATTAGTCCTTCTGATCAGAGGATTTCATCCTCATCACTCATCAGCACTTCTTCGATTACCCTTGGATAATGCAAATGTTCGAGTTCATGCACTCTGGCAGCGATAGTTTCGGGGGTATCATTTTTATGAACAGGACATGTAGCCTGAAAAATAATTTCTCCTTCATCGTAATTCGAATTTACCCGATGAATGGTGATACCTGATTCCTTATCTTTAGATTCAAGCACCGCTTTGTGCACATTCATCCCATACATACCTTTACCCCCATATTTTGGAAGCAACGCAGGGTGAATATTAATAACTGTAAACGATTCAGTCAGATTTCGTGGAAGAAGCCAAAGAAATCCAGCCAAAACAATGATATCTATCCGGCGATCGGAAAGTTTATCCAGAATTTCATTGCTATGATAAAATTCTTCCTGCTCGAAAGTAAAAGTTTCTATTCCGAGTTTCTCAGCCCTGATCAGAGCATGAGCATTCTCATTATTCGACCAAAGAGAATCGACAAATATCTCCTTACTGTCTGAGAAATACTCCATTATCTTTTGAGCATTGGTACCGGACCCTGAGGCAAAAATGGCAATTAGTTTCATTTAAAGTACTATTTTTATGTTTATGCTTATTAGAATTTTAGAATGAAAGGTTCAAATAAAGGTAAAAAACCTGTATGTTGAAGCCTATTTCAACCATTAAATTCATTTTTTGTTTGAAATATCAGGCGTAAATTTATTACTTTGCATCGGATTTTTTAAAACAATTTTAATATTAACCAAAAATTAGAGTTATGTCTGACGTTGCAGCAAAAGTAAAAGCAATTATTGTTGACAAATTAGGTGTTGATGAAAGTGAAGTAACCAACGAAGCATCGTTCACCAATGACCTTGGTGCTGATTCACTTGACACCGTAGAATTGATTATGGAATTCGAAAAAGAATTCGATTTAGCAATTCCAGATGATCAGGCTGAAAAAATTTCAACCGTAGGTGAAGCGATCACTCACATTGAAGCAAATTTGAAGTAATAATTACAAAACAACATTTATGGAATTTAAACGGGTAGTTGTTACCGGCCTTGGAACTGTTAACCCGCTCGGTAATTCTGTTGAGGAATTCTGGGAAGGCCTAAAAAAGGGCAAAAGCGGTGCTGATCTGATCACCCATTTTGATGCTTCGACGCATAGGACAACTTTTGCGTGTGAGTTGAAGAATTTTGATCCGACAGTATATGTTGAGAAAAAAGAAATCAGGAAACATGATCCGTTCACATTGTATGCGTTTGCAGCTGCTGCGCAGGCAATCTCGGATTCAGGTCTTGATCTTGACAAAATTAACAAAGACAGAGCAGGTATAATCTGGGGAGCCGGCATTGGAGGCCTGGAAACCTTTTTTGAAGAAACATTGAAGTATAAAAACGAGATGCCTCGTTATTCACCCTACTTCATTCCAAAAATGATTGCCAACATTGCAAGTGGCTTACTTTCTATCCGTTACGGATTCAGAGGACCCAATTTTACGACAGTCACTGCATGTGCTTCTTCCTCTACAGCCCTTATTGAAGCGATGAATTACATTCGTTTAGGTAAGGTGGATATTTTTATTTCCGGAGGTTCTGAGGCAGCTATCAATCCTGCCGGACTTGCTGGATTTAATTCCATGCGTGCCCTTTCTACCCGCAACGATGATCCAAAAACGGCTTCACGTCCTTTTGATCTGGATCGCGACGGGTTTGTAATGGGAGAAGGATCAGGAGCCCTCATTCTTGAGGAATACGAACATGCAAAAAAACGCGGTGCCCGTATTTATGCAGAAATGGTAGGAGGAGGCATGTCAGCCGATGCTTACCACATGACTGCTCCAGACCCTGAATCAGGTGGTGCAACATTATGCATGAAATGGGCTTTGGAAGATGCAGGTTTGAATCCGGAAGATATTGATTACATCAATGTTCATGGTACTTCAACTCCCTTGGGAGATATTGCTGAACCACAAGCTATTCAGAAATTATTTGGAGAATATGCTTACAATCTAAGCATCAGTTCAACCAAATCAATGACTGGTCACTTATTGGGAGCCACTGGAGCTGTTGAAGCAATAGCTTGTATACTTGCGATTCAAGATGGAATCATTCCTCCTACAATTAATCACTTTACTAATGATCCTGAAATTGATCCAAAACTCGATTTCACTTTCAATGTTGCAAAAGAACGCAAAATCAAAACAGCTTTAAGCAATACTTTTGGTTTTGGGGGACACAATGCTACTGTTATTTTCAAGAAAATTTAACAAAAGTGATACGGACCATCGTTCAAAGAATAAAACTCTTTTCTTCTCCTAGGAAAGAGTTTTATTTATTTTTAAGATCATTGCTCGGCTTTTATCCCGGCAATCTAAAGATCTATGATATTGCAGTCATTCATAAGTCTGCATCAAAAGTAAATTCGCAAGGCATCTTTGTGAATAATGAGCGGCTCGAATATCTTGGTGATGCTATCCTTGGCGCCGCCATTGCCGATTTTTTATACAATCGTTTTCCGAATCAGGACGAAGGGTACCTTACCCAAATGCGATCCAAGTTGGTCAATCGTAGCTTTCTGACACAGTTAACTTACCAGATTGGGCTTAACCACTATATCCAGTCTAACACTACCTCCACCATTGAATCAAGCCATATTTACGGCGACACACTCGAAGCGCTTATTGGAGCGATCTATCTGGATAAAGGATACCAGGACGCCAAAAACTTCATTACCCGCAAGTTACTTAACAACTATGTTAATTTGGTCGAAGTTCAGAATACCAATACCAATTACAAGAGCCAGCTGATTGAATGGTCGCAAAAAAATAAAAGGGCTGTATCCTTCGACACTGTTGATGAAAGTAAAAACGACGGCAAACAACCTTGGTTTATTGCCAGCATTGAAGTGGACACTCAACTTTGGGGTAAAGGCACCGGAACATCAAAAAAAGAAGCACAGCAAAATGCTTCCAAAGTGGCAATGGATAAAATCAATAATACTTTACTTCAGTCGTCTGTTTCTGAACAGGCATAGGACAATACGTCCAATGTTAAATATTGTTAAGTATTCACTGTCAGTGTTTCAAAAGGTTATCTTTGTACCATGAGCAAAAAGGTAATAATAACATTAATAATTTTGATGGCATTGGTGATGACCAGTTTAATTCTGGTCCAGATCAATTCCATATACCAGGCTCTTGGAATTAAAGAAGAACAGTTTAACGCGGCTGTCAAGAGTGCTTTGAACCGTGTTGTTGAAAGTCTGGAAAGGGAAGATGCAAAATCGTTGGCCGAGTATGAGAAGAAATTAGAGCTTAACAACAATGACGTTTTTCCTGCCAATAGTTTTCAACGATCAAATCCACGCGTGCTTAATCAGAAAAGCATCCAGCTCTCACTTCAATATAAACAGCGTATAGCAAACAATAGTTACAGCGAAGAACTGACGATTGATTATGGCAAACCTCAACCTGATGAACGTAATGAAAGAGGAAGACCTGGCGATTTCCCCAATGCATTTGATATTATTCATGAACAGGAAGGATATGTGCGCCAGCAATATGAAAATCAATTGAATCAAAAGGCAAAGATGCTTGCCTTGGCTGAATATGCATTAACCTTTTCGCAAATGCCAATCGAAGCAAGAATAGATGCGCAGAAGCTGGAACGCAGTATAAAAACGGAGTTGAAGAATTCAGGAGTCACACTGAATTTCAAATTCGCTGTTAAATCATTTCAAAGAGGAGAAGAAAGGGATATTATTGGGGGAAAAAGCTATAGTCCAGGCCCTCAGAAAGAATATCCCATTCCGTTATTTCCCCATGATCTGGACGAAATGAAACCCAATTATCTCTATGTGTTTTTTCCGAAACGTGATGGATACCTGCTAAAACAAACAGGCCTATTGGTAATCCCAACGGTGGTCTTGACAGTTATGCTGATCGGCATCTTTATTTTCACCATTCTCATTATCCTCAGGCAAAAGAAATTATCGATCATTAAAAATGATTTCATCAACAATATGACCCATGAGCTGAAGACCCCTATTTCAACTATTTCATTGGCTAGTCAGATGTTACGTGACAATACAGTTACCAATACGCCGAAAACCATTGAGCATATCTCGGGAATTATTTACCAGGAGAGCAAACGCTTAACTACACAGGTTGAAAAAGTGCTTCAAATGGCAGTTTTTAACGAAGGAAAGCTAAAACTTAAAATTAAAGAGGTAAATTTAAACACCTTAATTAATTCAGTGGTCTTGAATTTTGAACTTCGTGTGAAGGCCAGGCAAGGTGAATTGACAACTGATCTAAAGGTCGACCCTGCAATAATTAAAGGAGATGAGGTGCATATTACAAATGTTTTGTTTAACTTGCTCGATAATGCATTGAAGTATAGTAAGGAGGCGCCAAAAATCATCATCTCAACACAATTAGAAGAAGATTTTTTGATCCTGGCAGTAAAAGATCATGGTATCGGCATTCAAAAAGAATATGTTGGCCAGATTTTTGAACGGTTCTACCGCGTTCCTACAGGAAATGTACACGATGTAAAAGGATTCGGACTTGGATTAAGCTATGTAAAAAAAATTGTGGATGCCCATCGGGGTAAAATTAAAGTGGAAAGCGATTTAAATAAGGGAACAAAATTCATGATATATTTTCCTATAAACTTACAAGAACATGGAAAAAAAAGTAAAATTGCTATTGGCCGAGGATGATGAAAACCTTGGATTGTTACTAAAAGAATATCTGATTGCAAAAGGATATGAAACAGATTTATATCCCGACGGAGAAGCAGCCTATAAAGGGTTTACCAAAAATCAACCTTATAGTCTCTGCATTTTAGATATTATGATGCCAAAGAAAGATGGAATTTCGCTGGCAAAAGATATCCGACTGCTGAACATGGATATTCCCATTATCTTTCTGACTGCAAAGAACATGAAAGAGGATGTACTTGAAGGCTTTAAAATCGGAGCCGACGATTATATCACCAAACCATTCAGTATGGAAGAATTGATCTTCCGAATTGAAGCAATTATGAGGCGTGTATTGCAAGACGCCAATTCGCACGAAGATGCCATTTACAAACTGGGCATTTACACCTTCGATTCACGTAAACAAATCCTATCCGGTGGAGCTGAAGAAGTGAAACTAACTACTAAGGAAGCTGAATTACTCAGTCTTCTTTGCAACAATGCCAATAAGGTACTCGAACGTAATTTTGCGTTAAGAACCATTTGGATCGACGACAATTACTTCAATGCCCGTAGTATGGATGTTTATATCACCAAGCTCAGAAAGCATTTGAAAGACGATCCTAAGGTTGAAATCATCAATGTACATGGCAAAGGGTATAAGTTGATTATTTGATGGTTAGATGGTTGGATGGTTAAATCGTTAAATCGTTAATCCTCAATCGTTGATCATTAAGATGGTTAAATGGAAATCGTTAATTGTAAATATCCATTATAAAAAATCCTGCTGGAATGCAGGATTTTTTGTTTATAAAACACAGATATTGCAATATCTTACTGGGTTGTAACAACCATATAAAATCCTAATTTAATGGTAATCGTTAAATTTCTAGTTTAATACCATAATTCATTATCTGACTAACAATAGGAATTCTACTATCAAACTCATCTTTAGAAAAAGCATGTGGCTCAATCATAGTTTCTTCACCTTTTCTTGTTATCATTAATCTAACATCTGTATCAAAAGTATGGTTAGCTCTATCATTTAATACAATAGCTAAATCTATATCACTATTGTCATGTTGATTTCCTTTAGCAAATGAACCAAACAACCAAGCTTCGGCAAATCCAAAATCAGAATTTTGCAACCGCTTCAAATATCCTTTGCTTATCCTTATAGCATCGATTTTATCCATGACCTACAATCTTTTATTTTTTCAATCCATTCGGTAGTAAAACTATCAGTGCACAATGATTAGTCTGTCATGCAAGGGTAAAAAAACTTACGAGCACCAATAGATTTTATTTCATCAATCCCGCATCCTTAATTTTCAATTTATAATAATCTACTATTTCAATTCCCATCCAACCATAAATTGTATCAGTTGATTGAATTATACGATAGGCTAAATATAAGTTAGGTTCATTCCATGAATTGTTTTTTATCTCAGCTGAATTAATCCATTCAGGTGTATAACTGCTTAAATCTGATTCGAATATGTTCACGTTATGCCAATCCATATTTTCATCAATCGAATCCTGTAATTGTTGTGGAACTAAACATATTTGAACATTCCATTTAGGTGAAATGTCAGAAATTTTGCACCCTTCAGAAGGAGCAGAAGCTGTCATAGAGTGCCCCACTCCATAGAATGAACGAAACTTGAGATCATTGGTTCCATCTAAATCCAAATCCACATAAAGATTGCCAGAATATCCAGTTGATGGTATACCACCAGCCGTAGTATTTTTCATAGCCATTTCAAGATCAGGTGTAAAATTCTGAAGTAAAACTTTGTCATCCGCCTGCCCCGCCAATATGAATTGGGTTCTGCTTTTTTGATCATCTTCCTTTTTACACCCTGCCAATAGTATGGTCAATACCAAAATTAATCCGATTTGATTAATTATTTTCATAGTTATTAGATTTATTTAGTTTAATATATGAACTGTAAAAATAACAACTTATTGCTAAATAACAAATCAAATTGATTGTTTATTTTATAATTTTCATTATTTCCATTGCAAAATCTGTACACTCAGCAGTTGAATTGGAGTCACTAGTTGAGTTAGGTAAGTACCAATATAATTTATTCTTCCTGATTCTTATGATCATGGATTTGTTTCGCTAGCCTCAGCAAATAGGCTACCAAGTCTTCATCCTTCTCTCTATCTTGATTTTCAAGAGCAAATGCAAAACCATCAATCAATTCAGTATATCTCTTGAAATTCTTTTTTAGCACATTTTCATCATTGGTTTCCCAATATTCTCCCTCGTCGCTTAAAGTAAGGTCAGCCAGGTATTTCTCATTCAGGTAACGGAAAAGCTGAATGATGTTGCGGTGTATATCAATACCTGCATATTGTGTTTTGACCGATATCATATATAAATATTCCTTTTCCTCTTTCACATCGCTATCACCCCAATTCTGAAGTAGCATTGCACTTGACATACGTCCGTTGGATAAAAAACTAATATCCACCGTTTCACATTCGGGCGGGGTAAAACAAATACCATAAAGTTTCTTGTTGTAACCAGGTTTCCCAATAGTGTTTTTAGGAAACTGCCTATCGAAAACAAAATATTTCCAGTTAAAAACTTTGGCAATATCCTCAATTTCTTCAATCAATTCAGGCAGGCTTTCCGGTTTGGCAATCCTGCCGCTGTAATGAAAACTTAATCCCATGTTGATTAGATTTAAATGGTTTTTACTAAAGTTAAAATAACATTGATTTTATGAATTGAATAGTGGTCTGTTGCGGGAACCTTTATTTTCAGCTACACCGGACTGATTACTAATCTTCATTATTTTTAATAAATATAACGATAATTTTTCATAATCACTTAAAAATCATCAATATTATTAATAAAAATCCTCTCAAAAAAAGAATAGAGCATTTAAATGCAGAAAAAAAAGGAGAAAGTGTCCAAAATACCTGCACCCTGGAAGTGTTTTGACCCATGGCTACTAAGACCCCCACGAATTTGGAACAGGAGATCAAAATAAATAACAGGCATGTACAACTGCAATTATGCCAGGGATAACATGCCATCATCTGATACCTTTCTGATACCTTTCTGATACTTTTCTGATACCTTTCTGTAACCCTATGTTACAGAAAGGTATCAGAAAAGTATCAGAAAGGTATCAGAAAATGGCACTCAAACACCAACCCATTCCATCGGAACAGAGGGAGAAATCCAGGATCGATTGCTTATTTTGAAAAGTAGATAGGAAGGTGAAGAAATATACTCATCAAGATAGTCCCTTGGGTACTCGGGGCTGAATAGCTCTTTTATATTGATCCCTCCCGAGTACTCGGGATCGGGATTGCCTTATGGTCAAATTGATCCCGAGTGCTCGGGATGAGTTTTTCAGCAGACCTTATGTAGACAAAAACAAAGGACCATATAACATATTGCTATATGGTCCTTTAACATACCCAATCCTATTCTCTTTTGAATTAGAGAATTAATTGATAGAATTAATTGACAATTACATCATTTTCAAGCCTTAAAAAAATCAATCTTTCATTACTAATTACATCAAATTTAGCGTACCAATACTTTTTCTGTATGTATCTGATTATTTCGCTTAATGATCACCAAATACATTCCTGACTTTAAATTACTTACATTGTATGAAATGCGGGATTTGTTGACTGGAATACTAGTCACTATTTGCCCATTTATCCTGGCAATTTGAACTTTCGTTTCTGAAATCAGATCCTTATTACCAACCAAATCAATAATTAAGTTGGTTGACACAGGGTTAGGATAAATCCTAAATAATTGCTGTCCGTCTTTCAAATTATTAACACTTGTTGCCGCTTCAGGAATCAACACAGCATCAATCACATGCACCACTCCATTATCAGCCATGATATCGGCAACAGTGACTTTTGCGCCATTGATAAATACCCCTTGAGCATTGATGGTAACTTTGACATCTTTCCCAAGAAGAGTGGTCGCAGTCATTCCATCCATCAAGTCGGTTGACAATACTTTTCCCGAAACTACATGGTATTTCAGAATATCAGTCAGCTTACCCGAAGGATCAGCCAGAAGGGCATCAAGAGTCCCGGCAGGCAATGCAGCAAATGCCGCATCAGTTGGTGCAAACACAGTAAATGGTCCATCTCCAGATAATGCATCAACCAAACCGGCAGCAACCACTGCCGCTTCAAGAGTAGTGTGAGTTTCGCTATTCACAATAACATCCACAACTGTTGTTTGTCCTGCAACAGAATAAGCTGTTATTAAAAATACAGCTATCGTTGAAGTAAGAAATCTCTGAATCTTTGTCAGAAATAGTTTATTTGCTGTTGTAAAATTTTCCATTGTTTTTAGTTTTAAAATTTAATTTAGGAACAACAACACATTAAATATTGTTTATTCTTTTTAAATATTACTTAAACGTTATTTAGTTTTTTGTAAAACAACAGACTTAAATATTTAAGCATTTAAAATAGCATTTATTTGTATTTTAATTAGTTACATACTATTTTATTTTATCTAACAAAAGCAGAGTAAGCTTAAAATATTTTTAAAGATTTTAATATTTTTAACATTTACCTGCTCCAAATAAGACCTGTGCATTAACCAGAGAGTTCTTTAAATATTTAACCTATTGGTATATTACAAAACAATAAGTAGTATTTTTTTTTGCAATGGAGGATTTTAAAGTTAAGAGCGATATTATAAACTTATATTCACCATTTAATCTATTTTAAGAATAAATGCAATACATTGTCAATAAATACAGTTCATAATTTTGGAGAACTCGTACCCTTCCATTTGCCAAGAAAATCATTCTCTCAATCATTCCCTCAATGGAACATAAAATGTAAGACCTGCACTTTTTTATTGATTCTTTCGGTTGACTAAATTAAGTCAAATCTTATACAAATTCAATGTCAGATAATCTAGAATTAATAGGATATTAAGCAGATAATATGTAGGTTATAAGTAGCATATAAGTATATTTTCTTATAAGCTTCAAAATAATTACTCTATAAGTACTAATTCAGTACTTACTCCTAAATGTCTAAATTTATATGCGTATTATGTCGTCAATTTTCATTGTCATATTCAGCAAAGTAAATTTACCATTTGTAGGAATCAAATCATATTATTGTGGAGATAGAAAGGATCATTGATTTGCAATACCCTCCATATAAAAGCATCGGACCTTATTTTGCACTTGTTTCTTTTATACCGTACTTATACCGTCAATATACCATTATTGATGTAAATATAAATATAAATCAAATGTAATTTGTATATATTACATTTGATATTCAAACAAGTACCAATAATAATTGAATTTAATTTCAATTTAATTTCAATTTAATATTCCATTGATATAAGGACGATATTGGTATAATAATGGGAGGATGCAAAACTGGGTTATTAAAATCAAGAAAGAAAGAAAGAAGGTAACTTCATAATAGTGTATGTATGTGATTTCTCGGGCCCTACTTAAAGGTATGTTTTTCTAAAAACCTTTATGTTGACAAGCTTCTTATGTTTTCCCACAACAATAGCATCTGATCCATTTGAAGCGTGGTAGGATCAAATATTCAAACAGCCAATGAAGTTCAAAATATTTATGATGTAAAAAGCCCTCTTCCGGAGAACCGAAAGAGGGCTTTAAAATTATATCTATTGAAGAGTGAGCTGGATATTACATCATTCCGCCCATACCGCCACCCATTCCACCGCCCATAGGTGGCATAGCTGGTTTGTCTTCTTTTTCGTCAACCAATACACATTCGGTAGTTAGGAACATGCCGGCAATTGAAGCTGCATTTTCCAAAGCGATACGTGCAACTTTAGCAGGATCGATAACACCAGCTTCGTAAAGGTTTTCATATACGTTGGTACGTGCATTGTACCCGAAATCGGCTTTACCTTCCATTACTTTCTGAACAACAACGGCACCTTCTTTACCTGAGTTGAAAACAATCTGACGTAAAGGTTCCTGAATAGCACGTTTAATGATTTCGATACCGGTAGTTTCGTCTTCATTATCGCCGGTTAAACCTTCCAAAGCTGCAATGCTGCGGATATAAGCAACACCACCTCCTGGAACAATACCTTCTTCAACAGCAGCACGGGTTGCATGCAAAGCATCATCAACACGGTCTTTTTTCTCTTTCATTTCAACTTCTGAAGATGCGCCGACATATAATACAGCAACGCCACCGGCTAATTTAGCCAAACGTTCCTGAAGTTTTTCTTTGTCGTAATCAGAAGTGGTCGTTTCGATCTGTTTTTTGATCTGGTTGATCCGAGTCTTGATGGTTTCTTCAGCACCTGCACCAGCAACAATAGTTGTTGTTTCTTTGTCGACAGTAATTTTTTCAGCCTGACCCAACATTTCCAGAGTAGTATCTTCCAATTTCATACCTTTTTCTTCGGTAATAACCACACCACCAGTCAGAACTGCAAGATCTTCAAGCATTTCTTTTCTGCGGTCACCAAATCCGGGAGCTTTTACAGCACATACCTTCAAAGAACCACGTAAGCGGTTTACAACCAAGGTAGCCAATGCTTCGCTGTCAACATCCTCAGCAACGATTAACAATGGACGTCCAGTTTGAGCTGATTGTTCCAGAACAGGAAGCAGGTCTTTCATAGAGCTGATCTTCTTGTCGTGGATCAGGATATATGGACGTTCCAATTCGGCGGCCATTTTTTCACCATCAGTAATAAAATATGGAGAAATGTATCCACGGTCGAACTGCATACCTTCAACAACGTCAACATAAGTTTCAGTTCCTTTGGCAGCTTCTACAGTAATTACACCTTCTTTGTTTACTTTTTCCATTGCTTCAGCAATCAGAGCACCGATTTCGCTATCGTTGTTGGCAGCAATCTTGGCAACCTGTTCAATTTTCTTGAAATCGTCGCCTACGTTCTGAGCCTGTTTTTTGATACTTTCAACAACTTTAAGAACCGCTTTGTCAATACCGCGTTTCAAATCCATTGGATTTGCACCTGCAGCAACGTTCTTTAAACCAACTGAAATAATTGATTGTGCCAGAACAGTGGCAGTAGTTGTTCCGTCACCTGCATCGTCGCCGGTTTTGCTGGCTACTTCTTTCACCATTTGAGCGCCGATATTCTCGTAAGCATTCGAGAATTCAATTTCTTTTGCAACTGTCACACCATCTTTGGTGATCTGAGGTGCACCAAATTTCTTTTCAATAACTACGTTACGACCCTTTGGTCCAAGAGTTACTTTTACAGCATCAGCCAATTTGTCAACTCCCCTTTTAAGAAGGTCGCGGGCTTCGATATTGAATTTAATTTCTTTAGCCATTTTAATTTTCCTTTTAATCGTTATTAATCAATTATTCAGCAACAAATAATACATCGGTTTGGGATATTAACAGGTAATCAATTCCTTCAAAAGTTAATTCAGTACCTGAATATTTTCCATAAAATACTACATCACCAACACTGATTTCCATTGGTTCATCTTTTTTTGGTGAACCAACCAGAACTACTTTACCAGTTTGTGGTTTTTCCTTTGCTGAATCTGGAATAATGATTCCACTAGCTGTTTTCTTTTCTGCTTCCTTAGGTAATACAAGAACTTTACCTGCAAGGATTTTTCCTTTTAAATCTGCCATTTTCTAATTATTTAATTGGTTTGACATATATTTTAAATTTTCAACATCCACTGTTAGCAGATACTATGCCAAATCGAAACTTGACAAAAATATTTGCTGAAATTGCCAATTTTACAGATACAAACTACATAAATACGACATATAACATATAACAGACCTAAATTGGTGTCGCTTTTACCATTTTGCAACTTCTGTCAGGTGTCATCCTGTCAGATTAAAATATTTCCATGTTTGAAATAACAGGACACGCTTTGGAATCTATAATTACCAACCTAACTTTTTGAGCTTCGACCGGATTGATGCGTAATATGCGTTTGTAGCCTATCGTAGTTCCTTTTGCAACTTCGAGCCACTTGCCTTCCTTTTCAATTTCTATTGAAAATTGTTTAATACGTTGCCCAAGTTGAATGTATTCCTGAATCATTATATAACTGATCAATTTATTTTCGCCCAGATCAATTTCCAGACTACCAGTTTTTTCTTCATCATTGGTAGCCCAATAAGTATTTTTATTGGCATCAACCACCATTTCAGCCCCATACACAGTCGAATTTCCACGTACTGATGATGCTTTAGTAGGTTTGTTCAGTGCAAGGTTTATATTGAATCGCTGGTCAATCAGTTTTTTCCAGCCAATTAATGAAGCCACATCAATTTCGTTAATTAATCCACGACGATCTGGAGGAATATTTAGAATTAAGTTGGCGCCGCGACCTACAGAATTGAGGTAAATATCGAACAATTGTTCAGGAGTTTTAACCAGCGAATCTTCTTTGGCATGATAAAACCATCCGGGACGAATCGAAACGTCCACCTCAGCGGGCATCCAACTTTTTCCGTTTTCATCACCTGTATTTAATAGTTTATTAATGCCTGGTTTTCCAGCATATAGGGTATCTGAAGTGATTGTGTTCCAGTATGTTTCATTGATAAAACCACTTTCATTTCCGCACCAGCGAATGTCAGGACCTGCATCGCTAAAGAAAATAACATTGGGTTCCATTCCACGGATCATGTTGAGCGTAGTTGGCCAATCGTAATAGGTTTTGCCATCAATTTTTCGCTTTTCCTTTGCTCCACCATAAAATCCATCTCCTCCATTAGCACCATCGAACCACATTTCGAAAACAGGGGTATGTGCAGCAAAAAGTTCCTTTAGCTGATTTCTGTAATATTCGACATAAGTTGGGGATCCATAGTCACCTCTATTGCGGTCCCAAGGTGAAAGGTAAATGCCAAATTTAAGGCTGTCGACACGACAAGCTTTCTCCACCTCGTCAACCACATTACCTTTACCATTCTTATAAGGACTATTTTTAACTGAATGTTCGGTATACTTACTGGGCCATAGGCAAAATCCGTCGTGGTGTTTGCATGTTAAAACCAATCCCTTCAAACCTGCAGCTTTAATGGTTTTTGTCCATTGGGTCACATCCATAGCAGTTGGATTGAAAACTGATTCACTCTCGTCGCCAAAGCCCCATTCTTTATCTGTGAAGGTGTTGGTGGTAAAATGAACAAAAGCATATTGCTCCATTTCATGCCATGCCAGTTGACGTTCGGTGGGCACTGGTCCCAAAGCTTCTGGAGCAGTTACTGCTTTCTGACAGGCAGCAAATACGAATAATAAACCCAGTAAAGTAAAGGTGAATTTAAAAGTAAATCGAGTCATGCGAGATTGGTTTTTTAAAAATGAAATCAAAAAAAAGTCTTCAATGGGTTGCATCGAAGACTTTCATTTATAGCATATTCAGATTTTTGCCTGAATTGGGTTTGCTTACTTGGTGCTGTCAGGAACTGTTGTTGCAGGAGCTGTAGTTTTTGCTGCATTTGTTGGAGCAGGAAAACTTGGAACCTGATTAGGATCAACAGCCTTTTCTATTTGATCCTTAATTTCTGACTGAGGACCAACACTGTTTTCTCTTGGGATGAAAGCCGTGCCAACTACTGATAAAATCAACAAAGCTGCTGCTAAGCCCCATGTTGCTTTTTCAAGAAAATCGTTTGTTTTCCGAACTCCCATAACCTGGTTTGAAGACTGGAAATTACTGGCCAATCCGCCTCCTTTTGAGTTCTGAACCAATACAATTAAAACCAGTAAAATGCAGATTATAAATAATAAAACTGTGATCAGTGTGTACATGATAATTGAATTAATTGTTCATTAAATGATTGATTTTTTCAATCTGTGTGGCAAAGTAAGTACTTTTTTCTGGATATTTCAAACTTAATTTTTCAAATATCTGGACTGCTTTTTTATAATATCCTTGCTGAGCGTAAATGGAGGCCAGAGTTTCAGTTACAAAATCCTCATTTACATCATCTTGAGGTGATATATTATCCTGAGAGGAAGCTGATTCTTTATCCTTAATCTTGGGCATTTTAGGTTGTGCTTCAAGAAATTTATCGATCAATCGATCTCCTTTACCTGTTTTACTTTGATTGGTATATATTATTTCTTCAAGAAGTTCTTCAGTTTTTTCTGTTTCTTCAAGGATATATTTGGTTGGGAAAATCAGATTGTAAATATCATCTTTGTTTTCTTCCTGAGAGATAGAGTTGGACGGCTCGGGTTCTTTATCGGTATTATTCAGAAAAAGGTATAATTTACGACGGTTCTGAATGCGAATTGCGCCATTGGTTAGTTCCTGCTCAAATGAAGCATCTTCAAGGTTCTTAAGGTTCTTAAGATAGAGCATCCAACCGGTTTCAAATGCTGGATACCGCTCCGTGAGTTCTTTAAGGAACGGAAGTGATTCCCGATTCATAAGCTCTGGAGCCTCAATGTACTGACTTATTTGATAGGCTGTCATTTTAATTACCAGTTTGCAATTGAAGCATTGAAAATATCGTCAGTCAGTTTTTTAACGATTTCAGTAACAAGGTTGTCCTCTACAGTGCTGAGTGACTGACTACTTTCAAAATCTTCAAACCCACTAAACGACTTTTCCCAATCCTGTGTGTGCTCCTTATTATTTACATATTTAACTTTTATTGAAATGGTCAGTCTATTAAGTGCAGCGAGATCACCTTGCTGAATATTCATTGGTTTTACATCATATTCAGTGATTTGACCTGAGAACTCAAGGTCACCATTTTCTGAAATCTGACTAAGCGAAGTTTGCCGTATCAGTTTATCTTGCAATCCGTCAATAAACGTTTGTTTTAGATTGGGATTTACAAGCCTTGACCTATTGGGAAAATCATACACCGAAAAGGTTTTAACATTTGGGGCAATCGATGCGCCAGTAAATGAATAGCCAACTTTACAGGCAGTAAAAATTACAATCGCCATAGCAATAGTAAGCAGGAATATGGAATTTTTTATTTTCATAATCATTGGATATCGTATTCTTTAATTTTTCGGTAAAGGGTTCGTTCCGAAATGCCAAGTTCATTTGCTGCATGTTTACGTTTCCCTTTGTGTTTTTCGAGTGCTTTTCGAATCAATTCTACTTCTTTATCTTCAAGCGATAAGGATTCTTCAACGAATTCTTCGGTATCAAAAATATTTTCATGCACCACGGGATTAATGTTTACCCTTGATGGCGCTGGTTGTTCCGGCATATAATTACCATTCTCTGTATGATAAAGTTTTCTGATCAATTGTGCATTATCATCCTGGATATTGGCAACGGTTTCTTCATTTTGAAGAATATCATGAACAAGCTTCTTTAAGTCATTCATATCTTTCTTCATATCAAAAAGAATCTGGTAAAGGATTTCTCTTTCTGAAGAGAACGTTTTTTCATCTAAACCACGATACAAGGCCGGCAATTTACTTTCATTCAGGGCAGGAATATAGTGTTGAAGTGTTTTGGCATCAATAAGACGTTCTTTTTCGATGATTGAAATTTGCTCAGTGATATTTTTTAACTGACGAACATTTCCAGGCCAGTCGTAAGAAAGTAAGACCGCTACCGCCTCATTGTCTAACCTGATGGTAGGCATTCTGTAACGTTCGGCAAAATCGGAGGCGAATTTACGGAACAACAAGTGGATATCCTCCTTACGGTCACGTAAGGGCATCACTTTCAGAGGAACTGTATTTAAACGATAGTATAAATCTTCGCGGAATTCTCCTTTCTCAACAGCATCATTGATATTCAAATTGGTTGCAGCAACCACCCTCACATTGGTTTTCAGCGCTTTAGACGATCCCACTTTCATAAATTCACCAGCTTCAAGCACTCTCAGCAGTCGTACTTGTGTTGAAAGAGGCAATTCCCCGATCTCGTCCAGAAAGATTGTTCCGCCGTCGGCTTCTTCAAAATATCCTTTACGATCGGCCATAGCACCGGTAAATGAACCTTTCTCGTGACCAAAAAGTTCAGAGTCAATAGTTCCTTCGGGTATCGCACCACAATTCACAGCAACATATTTACCGTGTTTGCGGGTCGAAAACTGATGAATGATCTGAGGGAAATATTCTTTCCCCGTTCCACTTTCACCGGTTATCAACACACTTAGATCAGTGGGTGCTACTTGTACTGCAATTTCAATTACACGAAGCAGGCCTGGTGAACTGCCAATAATTCCAAACCTTTGTTTAATTTCCTGAATATCCATTCTTAGGACGATAAATTATTTCTGCAAAATTACAATTTAAACTATTAAAGTACCTTTCAAATATAAATTAACTTTGCATTGAATCCCGATCCCTCCCGAGAACTCGGGATCGGGAGGGATTGTTTTAACATGATTTAGCATTTACGCAATATTAAGATCTAAAAATAGATAAAAAATGAACTTTATAGGAATCATCCCGGCACGTTTCCAATCGACCCGTTTCCCTGGCAAACCACTTGCTTTGCTCAATGGCAAACCCATTGTTCAATGGGTTTATGAGAATGCCCGAAAAGCGCTCACAGATGTATATGTCGCTACTGACGACGAACGCATTTCCCAAGCTGTTGAAGCGTTTGGCGGCAAAGTAGTTTACACTTCAGCCAACCATCAGAGCGGAACCGACCGATGTGCCGAAGCTGCTCTTGAAATTTCAAAAACGATGAAGGTTGATGTAGTGATAAATATTCAGGGCGATGAGCCATTTATCCGTCCTGAGCAGATTGAAAGCCTCAAAGCTTGTTTTGGTAACATTAAAACCGAAATTGCCACATTGATCAAACCAATTACAAATATAGCTGAAATTACCAATATAAACCGTCCAAAAGTGGTTATTAACTTACATCAGGAAGCTATGTATTTTAGTCGTTCACCCATCCCCTATATACGTGGCTACACTCAGGATCAATGGCTAGACCACCAAACATTTTATAGCCATATTGGCTTGTATGCTTACCGTTACGACATTTTATTAGAATTGACAAAACTTCCCCTTGGATTACTCGAAAGGTCTGAGTCCCTTGAACAATTGCGATGGCTCGAAAACGGATATCGGATTAAAACTGCACAAACTCAATTTGAGAGCATCGGCATTGATACTCCTGAGGATCTGGAAGAGGCAAAGATGTTTTTATTGTAATTAATGTCTGGTCCCCGAGGACTCAGCGATTTTCTTAATGTAGTTAATTTTAAATATGCTTTATATCTAGTACTGATATACAAAGATTTATGAAATATTTTACTAAAATTAAATATAGGGAGACTTCCGAGCATTGAGTCATCTTTCCAGGGCTTTAAATTATAGCTTTTCCAAAGTATAGGAGGTTGGAAAAGTTACAAGTTTTAAATCCTTTTAAGGACTTGGCACAAAAAAAGCGTCTAAATACTATTTTTACATATTGGTTTAATCGCCTTTGAATTTACAATTTTATGATCGAAATTTAATTGCCAAAATGGTCCTTTTTATTCTTGCATAAATCGGACTGTATTTTAATTTGTTATTCAAATACGCACGGTATTCTTCAAAACTCATGTCTTTTGTCTCTGCATAAATTTTTGCTTGAATGTCGTTTTTCATTGCGACACAATCAAAATCTTTTTCAATCTTTTTCATACTTAATTAAATCTTTAGGATTTCTAATTTCTAAAATCGAATAACCATTTTTCAAATTCACACCATTGTAACCTCTAATACGGTCTAAATTAACAATGTGCTTAAAATTCCAACTAGTCAAAACGTCCACTTTATTGATGGTGGCAATAGCAATATGATGACAATCATCGAAATTCGTTTTCCCTACCACTTTTTCGGCAATATAACATTTTGCAAGTTCACGCGCCTCATTGGTAAGGAAAACATATTCGAAACAATCGTCTTCATATTGTTGCAACAATTCCCTGACACGCTCTGGCGCAGCTTCCAATTCGCCAAGCAAGTGGTCGGAAAGCACAAAGACAATTTCCCTATCCTTCAAGCGCAGGAACAATACATGCGTTTCCACCGTAAATTCGACGTCAAAGAATCCTCCGACTTGACGTATCAATGTAAATCCGTTGCTTCATATCGTTTATTGCATAATAATTCAACGATAAAGATACAATTTCAAAGTTAGAAATCATAAATCTTAAATTAGAAAATCGTATCCGAATGACTTCTAGCTTCGACCCTCTACCTTCTAATTTTAATTACGTGTAAACCAATCTATCAAAGTACATTTTCTTTTGTTCTTAGGATAAATCAAATAACCGGCAAGTTTGTTTTTTGGGAATAAACGCTCTAAGGCAGCCACAAAAAACCTTCATAGTCCGAAGGTCATGCAAGCGTTTTTCTTGGTTGCAGTTAATTTCATTCAAGCAACAACAAAAAGCCAATTGCCCGTTAAATTGTATTACCTGCCTAATTCGGGTCTGCATTTTATTTCTTTCCTGACAAGAAGGGATTCGGATCTGCAATTTTTACGCACCACGATCAATTTGTTGTAATAAGCATTCTCTGTATTTTTTAATTCCTCGAACTGTTGAATTTGGGTAGCGTATGGAATATGATTTTTTTTGTCTATACCACTTCAATGCCTTTTTTCTCAAGCAAGTCAAGACTTAGTGCTCTTAGTTTGTATTTCTGAATTTTACCACTTGCAGTCATCGGAAATTCATTGACAAAGAAAATGTATTTCGGAATTTTATATCTGGCAATCTTACCACGACAGAATTCCTGAACTTCCTCTTCCGTCAAATTATTTCCAGCTTTTAGTTTGATAAATGCCCCGACTTGCTCGCCATATTTTTTACTTGGAACACCTGCCACCTCAATAGCTTCGACTTGGGGCATGTTGTAAATGAAATTTTCTATTTCACGTGGATAGATATTTTCTCCTCCACGAATGATCATATCTTTTATCCTACCTGTGATGCGGTAAAAGCCATCCTCAGTTTTCACTGCCAGATCGCCAGAGTGCAGCCAACCATCAGTGTCAATGGCTTTGGCTGTTGCTTCAGGATTCTTGTAGTAGCCTTTCATCAGGTTATAACCACGGCAGCAAATTTCACCCTGTTCGCCTACCGGACAGTCTTCACCGGTATCAGGATTTACGATCTTAACTTCTACATTGGGTAATTCAAAGCCGACAGTATTTGCACGTACATCTGCCGAATTATGGGTACGTGTCGCAGTCATTCCCGGGGAGCTTTCAGTTAGGCCATATACGATGATGATATCTTTCATATTCATCTTTTGCATCACCTGGTTCATGGTTTCGATGGGACAAAGTGAACCTGCCATAATACCTGTACGCAGAGAGCTAAGGTCAAACATATTGAACATCGGGTGGTGTAGCTCAGCAATAAACATAGTTGGTACACCATATAGCGCTGTACATTTTTCTTTTTCTACCGAAGCCAATACCATCAAAGGATCAAAATTTTCAACCATTACCATTGTTGCCCCGTGGGTTATAATAGCACATAGCGCCAGTACACAGCCGAAACAATGAAACATTGGCACGCACACCAGCAAACGTTCTTTGGAAGTATATGCCATACATTCGCCAGCCGCAAAGCCGTTGTTCAGAATATTGTGATGGGTCAGCATCACTCCTTTGGGGAAGCCTGTAGTTCCTGAGGTATATTGCATATTTACCACATCGTGGCAAGATATCTTCTCTTCGATCAATTCCAGTTCGAAATCATCGAGTTGACTGCCCAGTAAAATGAGTTCAGCAGTATTATACATTCCACGGTGCTTTTCAGGTCCTATGAAAACAACATTTTTGAGTTGCGGAAACTTTTCACTTTTCAGGTTACCGCGCTGGCTGTCTTTTAGTTCAGGAACCAAATCAAATATCATATTCACGTAATCGCTGTCTCGAAAACTATCAACCATACACAGCGTATGAATGTCTGCATTTTGAAGCAGATATTCCAGCTCAGATGATTTATAATTGGTATTAATAGTTACCAGTACTGCTCCTATTTTGGCAGTTGCAAACATAAAGGTAAGCCAATCAGGCACATTCGTTGCCCATATACCGACTTTATCACCTTGTGAAACACCGATATACAACAGACCTTTGGCCAACTGATCGACCCTTTCATTGAATTGTGAATAGGTAAACCGTAAATCTCTGTCTGCATAAACCATGAATTCCCTGTCGGGAGCTTCAAGTGCATACTTTTCCAATAATTCGCCAAATGTATAATCGAGTAATTGCATGAAATCAGTTTAAAAAGGTGCATATACAACAGCCAAAATTCTGGCCGACTGGTTATTGCCTGCATGAACATTGTGTAACACTATTGAATCGAGGTATATACTGTCGCCTTTACCCAGTTTATAAATTTCTTTTCCGTAGTTGATTTCAATTTCGCCATCCAGCACATAGATAAATTCTTCGCCTTCGTGCGATGAAAGCATAAAATCTGATTGTAATCCGGGCTCAATGTCAACAATAAAGGGCTCCATGTTTCTTCCTGCCTTGTCAAATGCCAGAGAGAAAAAGTTCAAATGCTCGCGGGATTCACTTGACTGTGAGGTGAAATGGACTCCTTTGTGGACTTCATTTGAGCGCACAACTACTGGTCCATAAGAATCGCTGTCGTCGAGGAAAGTTCCCAGACGAACACCCAAGGCACGTGCAATTTTAATCAAGGGAGCCAATGAAGGAATATTCTTTTCCTGTTCAATCATTTGAACCATTGCTATTTCCATTCCACTTCGCTCAGCCAGCTCTTCAAGGCTGACCTTTTTCATTTCACGAATTTGTTTGATTTTTCCACCAACAGTTTTTTCAGAAATCATAACAGGAGGTTTTTTTAAGAGTGATGCACAAAATTAGATTTATTTTGCCATCCCACAAATTAGTATGAAATGAATTTTTATTCTAATTCAATTGTTAGGTAATTCTATTAGAATTTCCTTCACTGCGGCAGGTTCAAATTTGCAATCTTTCACTCTGATATCGACAATATTGTCATTATTGTCAATATCCGCGGCTGGTGAGATTTGCAATCGGCACCTTTTATCCTAGAATTTTAAATTCCAATATTAACGCACTCTCCACTGAATGTATTCAATCTCGATTTGTGAAAATGAAATTTATGGGGTTCCCCTAATGCCATAATGTCAAAATGCCAAATACACAGTTTGCGCAAAATACACATTTGACACATTGGCATTATGGCATTTGGGGGACATGAAGTACAATAGAATTTTGGTAATCTGCACCCGAACATTCTGGATACCAATTAATGAGGAATTTTAATCCTTTTCTTAATTTAAAATTCCTTAACTTTAAAATATCTCTACATTTTGACACTATTACGACTTTCAGATAGGTGAAAATGGGGAGTCTGCTAGTTGAAAAATGGTTTATATAAATCAACAAATATTTTGACTTACACTTTATGTTATCTGAATAAATTTATATATTTGCAATGAATATTAGTTTTAGCAATAAAAAGCTGGAAAAAGCAGCTAACGACGACAGGTTGTTATTCAGAGAATTTGGAAAACTAAGAGTCGAAAAAAACTATCACAAAGAAAAGTAGCTATGACATCGACAAATCAATATTTTCCGCAAACAAGGCCTCATCCGGGGGAAACTCTGGCAGAGAAATTAGAAGAATTGGGCATGGGACCCAAAGAATTTGCTGTACGAAGCGGCAAACCTGAAAAAACAATTATCGCTGTTCTAAAGGGTACTAGTGCAATAACTCCAGATATGGCTGTTCAATTCGAAAATGTACTGCGCATTCCTGCTCATTTTTGGTTAAACAGTCAGCGACACTACGATGAATTCAAAGCCCGTGATAAAAGAGAAGAGATACTAAAGGAAAGTGTCGAATGGATGCAGCGTTTTCCGGTCAAGGACATGATAAATAAAGGTTGGATTGAGGCTGGGAAATTCAAAACTGAAAGAGCTTATGCATTGCTCACTTTTTTTGGTTGCTCCACTCCTACTGCCTGGGAAAACTACTATTACGGTCAGCAATTAAAGGTTGCATTCCGCATTTCCCTTGCTCAGACCAAAGACCCTCATTCACTTTCAGCATGGCTTCGTAAGGGTGATTTACAAGCTCTTGAACAATTTGCTCCTCCGTTTGAAGAAAAGAAATTTAAATCGAACCTTGAAAAGATTAAGGGATTAATGAACTTAGACACCAATGACTCTTTTGATCAGTTACAGCAATTGTGCATGAAAGGTGGTGTCAAATTGGTACTTACTCCTTGTCTGCCCAATGCCACGATAAGTGGATCTGCACGTTGGCTAAATGAAGGCATTCCCCTAATTCAACTATCCGAAGTAACTAAAAAAAATGAATCCTTTTGGTTCACCTTCTTTCATGAAGCGGGTCATATTCTTCTGCACGGAAAGAAGGATATCTTTCTGGAAAATATCGACTATACAGACAAAGATTTAGCAAAAGAAGCTGAAGCTGATCAGTTTGCGGTTAAGTGGACTCTCCCGAGAAGTTCCTGAGCTGGTGAACTGAGCTGGTGACTTTTTTCAGTCACCTGCTCAGTAAAATTCCCCTACTACTTACTTTTATTTGGTTGTCGGAATGCAACATTCTTAAGCGCAACTGACTACTGAAAAGGTGACCTAAAGATATTCACCAGTTTAAGTTACCCAGCTGGTGAAGATTTACCCCCAACCTAATGGGTTATCTGCACCTTTTTAAAAAGATATTTATAATCCAGGTTAAATAGTTTGTATAATTTCATAACTTTACATATAATTAAAATATCATACATAATATTAGATAATCGTTTGAGTAAAAAAGTTACAGCTTTCAAATTAATTATACAAACATGATACAGCTCAATTATTATTATTATTATGCCAATCACTCCAAAGATCCTTCCTCCAATCTTTCGCTATTTGAAATAGCACAGAGATTTCCATATCCTCGCTTAACTTCTCTAATCCATCGATAAGAATTCGATCTTCAAATCTCTCATAAGTTTCTTTAATAGAATAATTTAATCCTATTTGTTTATATCGCTCATTTCGATAATCATCATCATTTTTCTTGTTCGACCTCCTATATTTTGGAGGATCATCTCTATGTTTAAAATGATTTGCTAAATCAATTATAAGCTGAATTTGAGTAACATTACTACCATCAATAAATGTCGAATTCCTCAAATAATATTCATGTTTTTCTATGCACCCAAATAGATTTGCATCAAGAAAATCATAACAACATTGATTAATATAGTTTTGTAAACTTACATACATGACTCCATAAATCAGATCAGTATCCTCCCAATAAAAACCCATATCATACCAACTTTCTTCATCCATTCTGTTTCTATAGAACCTTAATGCGTTATTAAATCCTATAAAAAGCTTTTCTAATCCGCCATCCCTATTATATGTTTCTAACCAATGATGGGATTTTTTTTTATTCTCATTCATTTTCAACGTAGGTCAAATAAAACAATTAGATTGAAACTTATATTTTAAATTAGTCAACTTTACTAATAATTAAAGTCAATGATATTTCATTATTTTCTCGATCGACATTAATATCAATCATTGTAAATGGCAATTCAGGATAAAGCCATGTTCTGATAGATGATTCATGATTGTAATAAAATTCATTTTTGTCCTGTTCTGTAAACTTGCCTTTATCTCCCGAATCTATTCCATAAATATAACATAATGAATCGACTAATTCTTTTACTTTATCTAATTCAACGGTTAATAAATTATTAGATGTAAAAAAAACAGTCATTCCACCTTCTAGGTGTTGATGAACGTTAATTTCACTAAAAATACCACATTCAAGATAATCTAAAGTTAAGTCAAAACTATAAAAGCCTGCAACTTTTTCACTTGATAATAATCCATTTGCGTTGAACCTTTTGTCAGGCAGTTCCTTCAAATTAATTCTAAATAATTCATAAATTGATTTTTTCCAATTTTCATTATTGGAAAAACTATTTTGAATATCTAATTTAGCCTTGCTGACACTAATTTCCATTGATATTTCATTATTTTCCCGATCTACATTAATGTCAATACTAGAAAATGGCAATTCAGGATCAAGCCAAGATCTTATATACCCTTCATGATGACCATAAAATTCAATCTTTTCTTGATCTGTAAATTTGCCATTATCTATAATGTCTAAGCCATAAAGACTGAATAATGAATCCACCAATTCATTTACTTTTTGCAATTTTACTTTTAATAAATTATTAGATTTTAATATAATATATTTATTGCCATCTGTATATTGCCAAACGTTAATTTCATTAAATAAATCACATTCAAGATAATTTAGAGTTAAATCAAAACTATAAAAGTCTAAACTAACTGTGCTTTTTACTAATCCATTGGCGTTAAATCTTTTATCAGGTAATTCCTTCAAATTAATTTTAAGTAGATCATTGACCGAAGATATCGCTTTCTTTTCTTTAGGAGATAGAAAATTAAAAAGTCCCATACATTTATAAGTTAATGTGCATTAGTAAAATATTTAATTGCTTTCATTTAGAATTTTTTTAGCCTCAGCTATATCGATTTTGACGTGATGACCATGTTTTTCAAGTAGGTATAATAAGTTTGAACCATTCATTAGGGTTAGCGGTTTGTTTTTAGCAAAGTTATAAGCATCAGGACCATAATCCGCTGTCGTAACTAATATTCCTTTTGTAGCCCCTTCATTCATTACTGTACCGTACAAATCTCTAACTGCTGATACCCCAACTGTATTTGTATATCGCTTTGCTTGAATAACTATTTTTCCTCCTCTAATCGGATCTGGATCGAAAGCAATTGCATCTACACCGCCATCCCTGCTTGCCTGAGTTACTTTAACTTCTCCACCATTAGTACTAAACTCTTTTTCAAATATTTCCCGTATTAAATGTTCGAAATCTTCCCAATGCATTGCCGCCAAATTAATCGAAGAATCAAGGGAGTCTGCAACATCGTAACTACTTACAAATCGCTTATCTGATTTGTTAATTTGAATAATTGGTTGTATAGGCGTCAGTGAACTAAGTTTACTACTTGCAACTCCTTTTAAACTTTTAAAGCAAACCTTTGGATCAACATTAGCTAAATTTATTTTCAAAAATTCATCTTTTTTTGCTTGCAAACTTAAAATACATTTGTTTTCATAAGTTCCATTCGCTTTATTTATACTATTTACCCAACCATTGAATGATACTGCATCCAATGCGCCAATAGAATCAGCTTCAAAAAGTTCATGAATTGTTCGAATAGCTATTTTGTATATTGTATTTTCGTAAATTTTATTTACTAACATTTCGGAGGATCTAAATGCTTGACAATCAGCATTGGTATATTATAATTGAATAACACTAAATAACTGATATTTAATGTATTAAGTTTACTTAGAAGTTGCATATTTCGACATAAATCGCTATCTTTGAAGTGATTAATAACAAAAGTCGTAAAATATGAGAAATGTGCAACACAACAAAAGTATAAATAATATTTCAGAGATAGGAGTATTTGCAAAGGATTCTGAAACGCTTACCAGCACTTT